>Ga0209515_10000014_pt1 | contig 452638 bp, 417 predicted proteins | sample Subgroupgradi54m_FD_187454 | JGI IMG/M metagenome (GOLD analysis project Ga0209515, IMG submission 187454) | Subsurface groundwater microbial communities from S. Glens Falls, New York, USA - GMW60B uncontaminated upgradient, 5.4 m (SPAdes)... ... | reverse complement strand
AGTAGACATTACAAGAGGTTTAGTGGAGCAGAAAGATGTTTCCACAGTCGCCTCACCGAATACCTTTGACATTAAGACTTATGAAACCGACGCCACCGGTGCTAAGGGTGTATTTAAATCCCATGTTATTCAAAAGGAAGTATTGGCAAACTCAATTAGTGGGCTTGCTCCAATATCGCCCTTCGGAGCAGGCGAAAAGATGTTTTTAATTACCACCTATAAAAATGAAAATGACACAGACCCGCTCAACATTCAAAGCATTGCGACACAAAGAGAATTAATCGCAAGTACTAAATTTGAAGTTTGGTCATTTGGTATCGACATTACCAAATCGGATAATAAAGGCGATGTTATTAATCATGTCATTCAAACCACACTTAATCAAGATGAAGTAGAAGTTCAAACACTTCGCCTTCAGTCAAAAACAGTTGGCTCTACAGTATACGCTGTGAATTCAGTAGAAAGCTGGGTCATTCAGAAAACGTTAAATGCTGCGACCTTTGATATAAAAACCTTTAACATTACGAACGGTCCAGACCTCAATGGTACTGCAAATACAGTGGAATATAATGAGCAAACCAAAGCTAGTACTCTTATAAGTCATATTTTGCAAGCCACCATTCAGTCCGATCATCTTGTCGCAAAAAACCAATTAGGCGTTATGAGCTACTCCTCAGGTGGGTATATTCATGTTACTCAATTTAAAATTGATGACAATGGTCAAACAACTTGTTCCAGTTCCAACCCTGCGGCAGTTGGCTGCGTTGTGACAAGCATAACCGATCAAATTCCATTGCCATCCTATCAAGTTACTCTTTCGGGTGGATCTGGCTTTGATGTTATTACCTACAAAGTTGTAAATAATACACAAGGTGATATGGACCATTATGTGAGGCAACAAACCAGTGGGGCGCTTGCATTAACTATTGAATATCAAGTGGACTCAGTTACGCATATGATAAAACTTTGGTATGTGAGTTCTGACGGGGACTGTATCCATGTTCCTAGAACGACCAGTGACAACGGGCCAGATCAGTGCGTGCCGTAAAATTAATGTGCAAAAGTTAACTGCGCATTATTTAAAATAAGTTTATTTACTCTTACAAAAAAATTCCTCTATGACCTCTTTAAACTTGTTTTCTTATTGTTCATCGTGTATATTTTGAAGAGATTTTTATAGCTGAGGTAGATAGATGGAAAAATCAAAACTTGAAGTAGCTCCCGGGCAAGTGATTCGCCGACGCCGCCAACTATTAGGATGGAAGGCTGTTGAATTGGCCCGAAAGTCAGGCCTTAATCCCAGAACCTTGGACGCAATTGAAAAGGGAAGGATTGAATCTCCTTCTTTACGCAGCCTTGTTTCTTTAGCTCACGCTTTAGGAGTTTCTGCTGCTTCTTTATTTTCCACTCACGAAAGTGATCAGGACCGATTTTTTCTTGGCGGAAATCAAAAAGGTCAACATACTCTAGAATTTCAGAAATATGGTTTTAGAGTTGTCTGTTATACACCTTTGGTTCCAAATTTTTTTGTCGGTAAAGTTATCTTGCATGGGGAATCAAAAATTGAGCAAAAAGTGCTGCCGACTTCAGGAATGATTTTGGTTCAAGTGATCATGGGTAAATTGATGGTTCATTTTGAAGATAAAGAACATTTAATTCGGGAAGGTAATTATGCTTTCTTTGACGGTTGCTTTCCGCATCATTTCCAGAATCCTCAATATAAGGAATGCACATTTTTATTGGTCACAGCCCCATCTTTTTTGACGTTAGGTCAAAATGGATCAAGTCATTTGCCGAAAGTGTCGACGATATAAGGACATATGTTGACTTCAAGGAATGCGCTGATTATAATTTTAAATTTATAACCAAAGGAAATTAATGTTTAAGCTAAGGTGGTTTATCTGCTTTTGGGCAGTTTGGCTTCTTGCACCTTTAGCATTAGCCGATGCACCAAATAGTAATCAAACCACGGCTTCTGCCAATGATGAACGTCAGGTCGAAAAAGATCGCGATCAAGCTATTTTAGATGCTGTCATCTCTGTCGACCCTTCTCTAACCCCAACAAATGCAGTTGAAAATCAAACCGGACCCGGAAAAAAACAAATCTCAAACGAAGTTGCCGAGTTGAGACAAGCGGGCAATGAGCGCTTAACTTTGCCGTATGTTAATCGAGCGATTGCTACCGACACAGCTGAAGCCAAGCAACAATTTTTGCAGTCACAAGACAAGAATCTTCGCGATGTTTTGGGTCGTGCCGTTAATGTGTCGGTTCAGGCTGACATTGCAAGAGAACGGATTACATTAGCTAAATTTAGAATAGCGAAAGCGGTGCGTGATTTTTTTCCAGAAGCGGCTTTCGAAGCTGATCTTAAACACGGTTCTCTTTCCATACCAGCTTTTACCAGTGATCACTGGAGAATGAAATTCAGAATTCCGGTATTTCGCGGCGGCGTGTTATGGAACACTCTATTTTTAGAAATGGCCAATCTGGAAGTGGCCAAACGGGAATATGATAAAGCCATTTCAGATTTGGTGGCCGCTGTTTCTCAATCCTATTTTGAATTTGAGCGCGCTCAAAACGTTTTTCATGATCAAGATGAATTAATGAAACGGGCCAAAGCACAAAAGGAGATTTCAGATCAGAAATATCAATCCAAAATAATTTCGGAAATTGAAAAATTAAATACAGATTCTCTTTTTAGCCAAGCTCGATACGATTTGGAAACGGCCCAACAGGATGTGGAAATTGCCAAGTTGGAGCTTTTGAAATATCTATATTTGGAACAAAATGATCCCATCGCAATCAAATCTCTTTATTCGCTTGAAAATTTTAAAGTTGATTCGTTGAAAAAAGGGTCGGTCATTACAGGTAATGCAGACAATGATCTTGATCATTTAATTGAATTGGCATATCAAAACCGTCCGGATCTTCAAGTTGAAGCTTCTAAACTAAAAGCAACGCAATATGCTTACCGAGTGGTGCTCGGTCAACGTCTTCCACAATTCGATTTCCTGCTCGAGTTCGGAGAATTGGCTGAGGCTTTTATTTCAGACACTTTGGATCCACCTCATCTTCGCGAGTTTAGAGCTGGGATGGAAATGACGTGGCCTTTTTTAGGCAATACTCTCAAATACACTTATGATCATGATCAAAGAGCAAAATCGGTTACGCAATTTCAAGGTGGACAAGGTTCTCGAACTTTGGCACACACTTTTTCCGTCAAGCTTTTGGATGATCTGGGTCAGTTTTCATCGATGATGGAAGCTAAGGTTAATAACTTGGAACAAATCGTAGAACTTGAAAAAACAGAACGTGATGTGATTCGCGAAGTTAAAGAGGCTTATTTTAATTTTAATAAGGCACTCATCCAAGTTCAGTCGGCTTATACAAGAATGGGATATCGGAGTCGATTGGCAAAATTAGCCAAACATCGGCTCGATCAAAATGAAATTCAAATATCCGAATATATACAAGCAGAGATGGATTACACTCAAGAGAGAAGTTTGATTTATAAAGCGCTGTCCGAGTTTTTTTTATCCAAGGCTAAATTGAATAGAGCCATTGGAATAAAAGATTATTTGCCGGTGGAAGTGCTCGAGTAGAAAGCAGGATGTACCCATGGATATTCAAAAACCAGAGCATGATCTGCCGCCTTTAGAACCGGAATCCAATTTTAAAGCTAGCCGACCTAATTTTTTTGGTCGAGTCTTTGATTTTTTCAGAAAATTTTTTAATTTAAAAAGAATTATCATCCTGGGTGTTATTCTGATTGCAGTTTTTATTGTTCGCTCCGTATTTTTTCCTCCTTCCAAACACCTCAAAGAAAAAAAGCAGGAAACAAAAGCTCCTGAAGAGGATTTGGTTCCGGTTAAAGTGTTTAAAGTGGGCAGATTTAATTTTGAAGATTCCTTGAATTCACTGGGAACCATTAAGGGCGGCGTCGAGTTTAAATTGAGTTTTGAAATACCCGGCGTGATCAGTGCCATCAATTATCGGGAAGGTGAGCGCTATGAAGAAGGAGCTCTTTTAATTTCCCTCAAGCAAGATGATATCTTGCTCCGCCTGAAACGTTCACAGGCAGAACAGCAAAAAGCACTGGCTGCATTGGCCATTGAAGAAGAAAAATTAAAAGAGCATGGAAAACTTTTTGAAATTGGCGCTATTCCCGTTAGTACTTTGGACAAAGTTCGCCATGAAGCAGACCAAGCCAAATATGAAGCTGAGGCGATGACACTTGAAATGAAGGCGAATGAAGCCATTTTAGAAAAATCCAATTTGTATGCTCCGAGTGCTGGAACAATCGGAGAGCTTCATATTGAAGAAGGTGAAGCCGTGACACAAAATACACTTGTTGGCACGCATGTTTCGACCGATCGTGTAGTAGCCGAATTCGGAATCACCGAGCGCGAAATTAATAAAATTTCGTTGGGTCAAAATGCAAAAGTATTTGTGGATGCCTATCCCGATAAGGTTTTTGAAGGAACGGTGGAAAATGTAGCCCCTGTCATTATCGGTACATCGCGAACGGCTAATGTCAAAGTTCGGATTGAAAACCCAGAAGCTTTACTTTTACCTGGCATGTTTGCCAGAATTAAGATTTTGCTCTATCAAAAGAAAAATACTTTGGTTGTTCCCAATGATGCTCTGCAGGGAAAAGAAAATGAGCAGTACGTATTTACGGTTAATCCGGAAGAAAAAATTGTGACTAAAACACCGGTTGTGATTGGCTATTCACGTGTTGATTACGCTCAAGTTGATTCCGGTCTTAGAGAAGGTGATTTGGTGGCAATTTCAGGACTCGACCGTCTTCAGGATGGTGCAAAGGTGAAGATCATCGAGACTCAAGAAGCGGAGCTATAATGTATGATCCCAACATTTTTGGAAATCTTACAAGAAAGTTCTGCTTTCCCCATTTTTCCAATTAAGAAATACTGTTTTTCAAAAAAAGTTGGTCGGGGATGAGCCTTCCAAAGCTTGCTATTCAGCAACGCGTTACTACTATTATGGTTTCCATGGGAATCATGTTTCTTGGAACCATTTCAATATTTTCAATCAGACAGGAACTTTTTCCTCCCTTAAAATTTCCTCAAGTTACGGTTGTCACTGAATATACCAACGCTGCTCCCGAAGAAATAGAAACGCTGATTACTCGTCCACTTGAGGAAGCTATTAGCTCCACCAATGGACTTCGTGAATTAAAATCTATTTCTAGAGAAGGTAAAAGCACAATTTTCGTTTCTTTTAACTGGAATGAGAATATAGATTTTGCTGCTCTTTCGGTTCGCGAAAAAATTGATTTAGTCAAAGAACGTTTGCCCAAAGAGGCGGGTGATCCAATCGTTTTGAAATTCGATCCTCTTTCTAGACCTATCATGATACTTTCGGTAACCGGTAAAATGTCACCTATCGATTTAAAAATACTGACCGAAAGACTTTTAAAGGAAAACTTGGAAAAGATTGAAGGGGTTGCTTCTGCCACAATTTCCGGCGGCTTGGACCGTGAAATCCAAGTCAATTTAGATCAGGGCCAACTTCAGTCGGCTCAAGTTTCAATCCTCGAAGTGATTGACTCTATAGATCAGTCCAATATTTCTTATCCCGCCGGAAGCATTAAAAAAGGACTTTATGAATATTTAATTCGAACTGTTGGTGAATTTAGATCAGTTCCTGAAATTGCTTATACTGTTATCGCTACCGATGTTAAAAAAGAATTGAGGCCTTCGGCAGATACTTTTCTTGAACGCAGTTCAAAAGGAAGTCGGGAAACTTTAGATACGTTAAGAGAAGAACAGGGTCGCGTCGTTGGAGACAAACGCCTGGTGATGATTCGAGATGTTGGTACTGTCAACGATTCTTATCATGAAAAAACTTCCATTTCTCGTTATAACGGTAAGGAAAATATATCAGTTTCAATCCAGAAACAAGGTTCGGCAAATACCGTTAAAGTTGTTGAACGGGTAAGGCAGGAACTTAAATATTTGGAAGATGATATTAAATCCAGAGGGATTAACGTAGAAATTATTTACGACCATTCGATTTTCATTACTCAAGCTATCGCCAGTGTTCGAAACTCAGCCATTATCGGAGCGATCATTGCAACATTAGTTTTATTTCCTTTTTTCAAGAATTGGTTGAGCACATTGATTATCCATATTGGAGTTCCAATTGCTTTGATCGGAACATTTTTTATTTTCCAGCTTCACGGTATATCACTCAATACAATGTCACTTGCAGGTCTGGCATTAGGTGTTGGGATGATGGCAGATAATAGTATTGTTGTCGTCGAAAATATATTTCGATTGCGACAGAAAGGTCTCTCTTCTGCAGAAGCCGCGGTGAAGGGTGCTGATGAAGTTTTTTGGCCGGTCGTCAGTTCGACATTAACAACTGTAGCAGTATTTCTTCCGATGATTTTGTTTGTTCCGGGAGTTGCAGGGCAACTTTTCAAAGATTTGTCCTGGGCTGTTATTTATTCCCTGTTTTTGTCGTTTCTCGTTTCCGTTACGGTTATTCCGATGCTTTCGGTTTACATCAAGTTACCTAAAGAATTTGGTAATTCACAGAGCACTTCTTCGAACAGTTTTAAGAACAGGATAAAAAATTATTTTTTTCAAAAGGATCAGAAACATCAAAATTTAATTTTTTTAACAATGGTTGCGATTGGCTTCTTCAGTTTTTTACTTAGTTTGGTTATTTTCAAATCATTAGATACGGAGGTGCTTCCAAAGGTAGATCAAGGGCAATTCTTAGTGAAGGTTAATTTGCCGGTCGGAAGTCGACTTGAAGCTACTGACGAAGTAGTCAAACTTATTGAAAAGGAATCTCAGACCATACCTGAAATCGAAAACGTAACTGTTACCATCGGATCATCTTCATCGACTAAAGCGGGACAAGTAGCAATTGAAACACTGCAACGATATCAAGCGCTTGTTTTAATGAAGCTGAAGAAGAAGCGGAAGCAGTCTTCCGCTCAAGTTGCAAATGAATTAAGAGAACGTCTTAAAAAATATGATATTGAGAAAGCTGAAATCGAATTTGTGATGCAAGAAAGCGAATTTGATTTTGCAGCAACCGGCGGGAAACCGATTGTTATAGAAGTAAAAGGTTATGATTTGGAAGTGCTTACGAAATTGGTGAGACAAATAGAAAAAATGACCGCATCAATCCCCGGCGTGATGGAAGTTCTAAATGATTTCGGTCAGCCTTCTCCGGAAACCAAAGTGGAAATTGACCGGAAAAAAGCTGCATTGTATGCCATCTCAGCCCGTGATATTTCGTTGACGGCGAAAGCTGCTTTGGAAGGAGCTGTTGCAACTAAATTTAAGGAAACGGGGTTGGAGGTAGATGTTCGAGTTAGGCTTGAAGAAAAGGATAGAAAAGATCTGAGTCAGATCGGTGACATGCTTGTTTATAGCAAAGCACTTGAAACGCCCGTTGCCATCAATGATGTAGCGAAAATTAAGCAAGGATATGGTCCGAGTGAAATTAGGAGAAAAGATCAAATTAGAACCATTACGGTAACGGCCGCAATTATAAAAGGCTACAAAGAAAAAGATATATTGGCAAAACTTTCGCAAGAAATAACCCGAATGGGTATTCCTAAAGATTATACCGTAGATTTAACTGGCAAAGCGCGAGAAGTTGGTGATTCCTTTCGCCGTATTGCATTTGCAACTGCATTGGCATTAATTCTTAACTACATGATTATGGCTGCTCAATTTGAGTCGTTCCTTCATCCGCTCATTATTATGTTTACCGTTCCTCTTGCATTGATCGGTGTTGCCTTGGCATTGTTAATTACTCACACGGCGTTGAGCGTCATTTCTCTTTTAGGCATTTTAATATTAGGAGGCAATGTTGTTAATAACGCAATTGTATTGATTGATTTCATCAATCACTCAAGAAGTGAAGGAACGGAACTGGTTGAAGCATGTATAGAATCTGTTTTTATACGCTATCGTCCTATCGTTATGTCAACCTTGACGACAGTTATGGGACTCGTTCCTTTAGCTTTGGGAATTGGTGATGGCGCTGAACTTCAAGCGCCGCTTGCAGTTGGTATGATAGGCGGTTTGACGAGCGCTACATTCTTTACGCTTTGTGTTATCCCGTCTGTTTATATATTGATGACACGATTTGTAGATGGATTATTTGGAGAAGCATACGTTGAAGAAGCAGCGTAGGAGGTATACAAAATATTATGGGTTTACCCACAATATCTGTTAAACGTCCTGTTTTGATCTGGGTTATTTTTTTCGGCCTTTTGCTTTTGGGTGTCATTTCATTATTTTTACTTCCTATCGAACTTTACCAAGGATCCAGTAAAGGAATTGTTTCCATCATCATTCGCGCGCGCGGTGGTTTGCCGCCTTTGGAAGTTGAGCGGATGATCACTCATCCGGTTGAAGAAGCTGTTTCCACTGTTACATATCTGAAAAGTTTGTATTCCAATTCGAGAGAAGCAGAGAGCCGAGTCACGCTCGAATTTGTTCCCGGAACTGATATGAAATTTGCGGGACTCGAAGTAAGAGAGAAATTTTCCCGCGTAAAAAATTTACTTCCTTCGGAAATCGAAAAACCAGTGATTGCAAATTTTGAAGACTCTGATTCTGCAATTTTGATTTTTGCGGTAACCAGTCCAACGCTTAACCCCGAAGAAATCAGGCAAGTTGTAGAACAAGAATTGAAGCCCCGACTTGACCGTGTAGATGGTGTGGCCAGTGTAGAGCTTTACGGAGGCCGTGAACGCAAAATTTTAATTGAACTTGATCGAGACAAAATGTTTGCTTACAACATTTCTATTGAACGCGTGATGGATGTTATCGGAGCAAGCAACATTGCATTGTTGGCCGGAAGTTTTGAGCAAGGAGCTTACGATTTTGCGGTCAGAACGATGGGAGCTTTTAAATCAATTGATGAAATCGGGAATTTGGGTATTAAAGCAACTCGCCACGGAACAATTATACCGCTTAAAGAAATTGCAACGATTAAAGACGCTTATTTAGAACCCGAAGATTATGCACGTTTAAACCTAAATCAAAATGTATCTATCTATGTAAAGAAAAATTCGTTATCTAATACAATTAAAGTAGTTGATAAACTTCATAAAGTTGTTAACAGTTTCTTAAAAGAGCGCAAGGATATCAGCACAACGGTTGTTTCGGATAAAGCAAAACTGATTAAAAGCGCAATCAATGATGTGTGGAATTCTTTGTTTATAGGAACTTTATTTGTTGGTGGCATCGTTTATTTTGCCCTCAGGCGTTTTTCAATTTCTCTTATCGTTTTATCTTCAATTCCAATTTCTGTTGTGAGTGCTTTTGCTTTCATGGCAGCTCTGAAGCTGAGCTTAAATGTTATGACTTTAAGCGGACTAGCGCTTGCAATTGGCATTATGGTGGACAGCGCGACCGTGGTTGTTGAAAATACGATTAAGAAAAAAGAAGAAGGCTTTTCTCATTTGGATGCAGTGGTGAAAGGAGCGGAAGAAGTTTGGGTCCCTCTTTTAGCTTCTTTGCTTTGTAGTCTTTGTGTTTTTCTACCCATCATGTTTGTTGATAAAGAAATACAATTAGTTTACCAAGGTTTTGCATTTACGGTATCCATTGCACTGTCGGTTTCATTGATTGTTGCCATCATGTTCGTCCCTATGCTTTTGTCAAAAGTGAAATTAAAAACGCGCACTGAAAATGTGCCTGATAGTTTCCAGACAAGAGATAGTTTTTCAGGAATTAAATCTTCCTATGTTAAATGGTTGAATTGGGTGCTTAATTTCCGTTATTTATTTTTACTCGGAGTGATTCTTCTTTTTTTATTTTCCGGTTGGCAGCTTTCCAAATTTCCTGTTGATTTGCCTAGCCAACTTGAAGAAAACGAATTTAGCATTATCGTTTTTCCACTAGCCGGTGCCAAATTGGAAGCGAATGATGAAGTTGCAAAGCGATTGGAAGAATTGCTTAAAAAATTTAAAGAAGTAGAGATGATTTCTACCACCGTCCAAAAAGATGATTTAAAACTTTTTGTTAGGTTAGCTCCTCGAAATAAAAGGCAGGTATCCAAAGAAGCAATTATGGAACATGTCCGGGAAAAAGGATCAGAGGTGGTTAAACAAATACATGATGAATATTCGATCATTGTTGATGAAGGTGTGGCGAGCGAAGAATCTAAAAAAATGGTGATCAATATTTTTGGTCTTGAAAATTCAGAATTAGAAAAATTGGCTCACGAAATAGCACAAAAAACAAGCTCCATACCAGGCCTTACCAATTTAGTGATGACAGATTTGAGGAAAAGGCCTGAGTATAGTATCGTTGTTGATAAAGGAAGAGCAGCATTTTATGGATTTACTGTAAAAGATATTGCTGATTCAATTCATGCAATGGTTAGAGGTATGAGGCCCACTAAATTTCATGAAGTTAAAAAAGGCCAAGAAATTGAAACTATCACTCGTTTACAACCGATTTATCGTCAGAAGATCGAGGATTTGCAGGATCTTTATTTTGTTTCTCGCAAGGATGGCACTCAAGTATCCTTAAAACAAATTGCTGGCATTTATCCTTCCAGAGGACCCCAAACAATCGATCGAAAAGATAAGTACAGGTATGTTTTTGTGAAAGGAGACGTTCACAGACCTTTAGAAGCGGTGGCAAAAGAAGTTAAAAACCAATTAAGCCAAATCGAATTTCCTAGAGATTATTTCTGGAGATTTGGTGGCCGATATGAAGATTTAATGAAAGGCAAAGAGCAATTAAGTCTTGGTGTCGTTCTTTCGGTAATGCTTGTTTATATGGTTTTGGCTTGTCTTTACCAGTCCTACACACAACCCATTGTTATTATGCTTGCAATTCCTTTGGGATGTATCGGAGTATGGGCATCGTTGAAATTTACGAGAAAACCGTTGAGTGAACAAGTATTCATCGGCATGTTCATTTTGGTAGGTTACGTGGTTAACGGTGCAATCATATTCGTGGATCACTTCAATCATTTAAAGGAAAAAATTCCGAATTTGCGTGATCGTTTGATTCAAGCAGCGCTAGATCGAATACGACCTATTTTAATAACCACCGGTTCGACAGTTATTGGATTTATTCCAATGGCCATTAATCGAGGGCAATCCAGTGAATTATGGTCACCGCTTGCGGTTACGATGATCGGCGGCATTTTAAGTTCCACGTTCTTGACTCTATTTGTAATACCGGCTGTTTATTTAATCTTTGAAGAGGCAGTTAAATGGGGCAGGCCATTTCTTATAATAAAAGCAGCTATCCAGAGAGGGTCGAAAACAGCCTCTCCAGACATGCCGGCCTAATTTTAAAATGGGCTTAATTTTTTTAATCAAAAGTCGATGCTTTACTAACATAAGGGGCTTCATATGAATGAAACGAAAAGCGGTCAAGAAAAACGTTCAATACAAAGCGTTCTAATTAATCGGCCGCTTCAACGTGAATTTACGCTTGTTATGCTTGGCATTATGATGTCTGCCGCTTTTGCAGTCGGAATTGTTATTAATTTTACACTTGGCAGTCTTACTGAAAATGCCCCTAGTACCATTTCAAGAATCACTCTTGAACGTTTGATTTATGAGGCCAATTCTCAGCTTGTTGTTAGTTCCATCCTAATCATTTTCATTGCGGTTATCGCGACTGGTTTTTTTGGGGTTTTTTTTCTGCACCGTGTAGCTGGTCCTGTACATCGATTTAGACAAGTTCTTAAGAAGATGGGAAGCGGCGAAATACCGGGTGAAGTCCAGCTTCGAAAACGCGATTTTTTTAAGGAAACAGCGGATGAACTTAATAGAGTCATTCACCTGTTAAGAGAATTGGATACCACATCTCAAAAAATTGATCATGTGCTTTCTCAACTTCCCAAAGACAGTCTCCCATCAGATTTAAACAGTAAAATACGGGAGATCCATACTACGTTATCTCATCTTCGAAAACTGGATTAACCGTATTGACCCCCCTTGACAGAGTCCGTCGTAATCTGCTAATATAGCACCTAAATAGTCGCCGTTTAAACACTTACAAGTGGGCTGAAGTTTAATGCCCGCTTTTTTATTTTCGGCCCAAAAATCGATTTGCATAGCGTAGAGGATTATCAAAATACTATGAGTGAAGAACTTCTTCACATGTTGTCTTATATTGAAAAGGAAAAAAGCATTCGAAAAGAAGTGCTTTTAGAAGCGCTACGCTCCGCTCTTTTGTCTGCTTGTCGGAAAACCTTTTCGAATCCGGAAACTGTTGATGTTCAAATCAATCCAAGAACTTGTGATATTCAATTATTTGAAAATGGGAAAGAAGTTTTTAATGCCGACTTTGGCCGTATCGCAGCGCAGACAGCCAAACAAGTTATTATTCAAAAAATCCGCGAAGCTGAACGCGAATCAGTTTATAATGAGTTTACAAAAAAAGAAGGGGATATTGCAACCGGTGTCGTGCATTGGATCGATAAAAAACGGATTATTGTAGATTTTGGAAAAACGGAAGGAATTTTACCGGCGCGAGAACAATCACCGAATGATGAATATCGACAGGGAGATAATATTAAAGTCTACGTTCTTGAAGTGAAACGAACTGATCGAGGACCTGAAGTGATCGTTTCCCGTGCCCATGCTAATTTTGTGAAAAAATTATTTGAGCTTGAAGTGCCCGAAATTCATGACAATATTGTAGAAATTAAATCAGTGGCCAGAGAAGTTGGATCTCGTACTAAAATTGCTGTTGTTTCAAATGATTCGAAAGTTGATTGCGTCGGTTCCTGCGTGGGTATGCGCGGTCAACGTGTGAAAAATATTGTCCGGGAAGTAGGCGGTGAAAAAATTGATATTGTGCGGTGGACTGAAGACCCCGAGGTTTATATTCGGAGCGCTCTAAGTCCAGCAGAGTTGGCTGAAATTAAATTAAATCGCGAGACAAAGACAGCGGAAATCTTTGTAGCTGAAGATCAATTGTCTCTTGCGATCGGGAAAAAAGGGCAAAACGTTCGCCTGGCTTCCAAATTAATTGGATGGACACTTGATATTAGAAGTACCAGTCAAAAAATTCCTTTGGCCTCATTAAAAGGAGTGGGAGAAAAAATGGAAGGGATTTTAAAAACGGCAGGGATCACAAGTGTTAAAGATTTGCTTAAAGCCACTCCTGAAGATCTCTCTAAAATTGAGGGGATCGGACCCAAAACAGCTGAAAAATTAATCCAAGCAGCACATGAAGCCATTATAGGAGACGGTAAATAATGCGCGTCCATGAATTGGCTAAAAAATTAAAATTGACGAGCAAAGAACTTTTGACACAGCTGCACAAACGTGGTGTCAAAGCAAAAAGTCATATGGAATTGCTCGATTCAAAGGCGGTAGAGTCTTTTTTAAAGAAAGTGCAACCATCGAAACCAGAAACAACTAAGAAAGTCGTTGCTGAAAAAATTCCTTCAAAACGTGTTACAACCTCTTCTGTTGCTCATCCTTTGAAATCTAAAGTCCCAGAAAAAGAACCTTCTAAAAAAAATGAATTGATAAAACCCAAAGCGGTAGTTAAGGAAATTAAAAAACCGGTTAACGAAAAGAAAAGTTCACCACCACCTCCGCTACCTTCAACGCCGAGAATCAGTAAAAAGGAAAAACCTAAAATATATCCATCAAAAGCTTCTTCTGAGCCTGTCGTCGCACAGAGTCAGAAAGCGACTGTAGTGATTGAGGCGCCACCTCAAAAAAGTTCCGCAATTAAAGTCGAAATTCCCATCACTGTGAACTCTTTAGCAGAAAAATTAAATATCAAAGTTTCAGAATTGATCAAGACATTAATTGGAATCGGAATTTTTGCAAATGTGAATCAAATGTTGAATGAAGAAATTGTTATGAAATTGAGCGAACTTCTTAAAATTCACATCGAAAAAATCGAAGATAAGGAAGTAAAAGCTTTTATCGGAGAAACCGAGGTGGATCAGACCAAATTAAAGCTAAGACCACCCGTTGTAACTTTAATGGGGCATGTTGATCACGGCAAAACTTCACTTCTTGATGCCATTAGAAAATCAAATGTAGCCGATAAAGAAGCGGGACAAATTACGCAACACATTGGAGCTTATGGTGTTGAAATTCCGGGAAAAGGACACGTCACATTTTTAGATACGCCTGGTCATGAAGCATTCACCGCAATGCGTGCTCGGGGAGCGAATGTGACAGATATCGTTGTTTTAGTTGTAGCTGCCGATGACGGTGTTATGCCTCAGACCATTGAAGCCATTGATCACGCCAGAGCTGCAGCTGTTTCCATCGTTGTTGCCATCAATAAAAGCGATCTTCCAACAGCGGATCATCAGAAGGTCATGGGAGAGTTGCAAAAACATGGACTCATGCCGGAAGAATGGGGCGGCAAAACAATTTGTGTGAAAGTTTCTGCAAAAACTGGCAAAGGAATCGACGAACTTTTAGAAATGCTTTTGCTCGAGGCCGAAGTTCTTGAATTGAAAGCCAATCCTGATCGAGCGGCCCAAGGAACCGTCATTGAAGCAAAACTAACCAAGGGTCAAGGCTCTGTTGCGACGATGCTTATTCAAAACGGAACTTTGAAAGTTGGTGATTTGCTGGTGGTCGGACAATTTTATGGAAGAGTGCGAGCTCTTCGAAATGACCGAGGCAAAACAGTAAAAGAAGCTAAACCATCTTATGCCGTCGAGGTTTTAGGATTATCCGGAACACCGGAGGCGGGTGAAATTTTTAACGTGGCAAATGATGAAAAAATCGCCCGGCGCATTGCTGAAAAAAAATCACTCGAACTAAGAGAACGCGCCAATAAAGGATATCATCCAAAACATCTTTCCTTAGAAGATCTCTACAGTCAAATGAAAGAAGGACGCGTCAAAGAACTCAAGCTTATCCTTAAAGCTGACGTTCAAGGTTCGATTGAAGCCATTACCCAATCTTTGGATCAAGTTTATTCTGAGATGATTAAAATTCGAGTCATTCATGGAGCTGTCGGTGGAATTAATGAATCCGACATTATGCTGGCAGTCGCTTCTGATGCCATTGTGATCGGTTTTCATGTTAAATCCGATGAGCGAGCCGATGTTTTGCGAGAGCGAGAAGGTGTGGACGTCCGATTTTATAATATTATTTATGAATTGATCGAAGATGTGAAAAAAGCCATGGAAGGTTTGCTCGAACCAACTATGAAAGAAGTGATTGAGGGAAAAACGGAAGTCAGACAAATTTTTCAATCTTCCAAAGTCGGTGCCATTGGAGGAGCAATTGTTCGAAAAGGAAAGTTGACGCGAAATCATCACATTCGAGTTTTGAGAAATAACATTATTGTTCATCAAGGAAAATTGTCCTCGCTTAAAAGATTTAAAGATGATGTCAGAGAAGTTCAAGAAGGTTATGATTGCGGCATTGTGGTGGAAGGATTTGGCCAGCTTAAAGAAGGCGATATTTTAGAGTCTTACCGAATTGAAAAGATCGCCGGCAAATTGGTATAAGTGATTATTGGAACGCTTGAATTAGAATTGCGATTTTCCGAGCCGCAGTCACTGAAAGAAAAAAGGGTTATCCTTAAAAGTTTAGTGACCCGTATCAGAAATCAATTTAATGTGTCTGTGGCAGAAGTTGATGGAATGGACCTTTGGCAAACAAGTACTTTGGCGATTGCAACCGCCGGCCGTGAAACCAAATTCATCAATGAGATTTTAGATCGCGTTATGGATTTTATCAGGTCCGTTCGCGAGGTAGAAATTACAAATCAGTCTTTATGCATTCTTTAAATTATTAAGGTTTCAATCAATGCAGGGTAAAAGGATAGACCGAATAGCGGAGTTGATCAAACAGGAATTGGCATCCGTCCTCTCCAAAGAAACAAGAGATCCTCGAATCGGTTTTATCACCATTACCGAAGTAAAGGTTAGTGATGATTTAAAGCACGCGCGTGTTTACTACAGCGTCATCGGTGATGAGTCAACTAAGGCAGAAACGGCAAAAGGTTTGGAAAAAGCCCGGGGATTTTTACAGCATGACATTGCGACAAATTTAAATTTACGCTTTACGCCTCATTTGTCATTTGCTCTGGATCCTTCCTTTGATGAAGGAATGAAGATCGATAAGATCATCCGAAAAATTCACGAAGAATAGAAAAAACATGCCGATAACAACAAACATGAAAAAAAACGATTCCTTAAGCGCTATTTGTCAGGCTCTTAAAAAAAAGGACAACTTTCTGTTTGCTTCTCATGTTAATCCGGAAGGTGATGCGGTTGCTTCCGTCTTGGCTTTAGAATCTTTACTTCGTAGAATCGGCAAGAAAACCATGATTGCTTGTGAAGATCCATTTCCTGAAAGGCTCGCATGTCTTCCAAGTAAACGATGGAATCAAGCCAAAGATGTTCCAGCGAGTAGAAAATTTGACGCGCTTGTTGTTGCTGATTGTCCAACTTTGGAAAGAATAGGAGCCGTTCAAAAATTACTAAGTCCTCAAACAGAAATTTTTAATATCGATCACCATATCAGCAATACTCAATTTGGTCGTTACAATTATATTCAGCCCTCTGCCTCTGCATGCGGCGAAGTCATTTATGATATGTTCAAACAATTTAAAATAAAAATTAACAAAGAAGAAGCAACGGCGTTATATGTGTCCATTTCGACCGACACAGGTTCTTTTAAATACAGCAACACAACGGTAAAATCTCATCAAATCGCATCCGAATTAATCAAAACCGGAATCGACATCGAGCAAATTAACGATGCTCTTTATGCAACTTATTCACTCGCAAAAATTCATCTTTACAGTTTGCTTTTGGGAAAAGTAAAAACCAGTCAGGATGGAACCATCGCATGGGTTGCGTTGACAAAAAATGATCTTAAGGAAACCGGAGCTACCTACGAAGATACTGAAGGCTTTATCGATTTTCTAAAATACATCAAAGAGGTTCAATTCTCATTTTTTATGAGCGAAATGGGTAATTCTCAAAACGGGCAAGTCAGGATTTCATTTCGTTCAAAAGGCAAATACGATGTTGCGCAAGTGGCTGCCAAATTTGGCGGAGGCGGTCACAAAAAAGCAGCGGGTTGCACCATTAATGGAACATTGGAACAGGCAACGGATCAGATTTTGGAGCAGCTTAAGATTGCGCTCGTCAAACAAAATAAAATGACATCGACAACATATTAATATGACCCATTCGGATTGCAACGGAATTTTAGTGGTTGATAAAGAAAAAGATTGGACCTCTCATGACGTTTGCGCTTTTGTTAAAAGCCGGTTTCGAATCAAGAAAGTAGGTCACGCTGGAACTTTGGATCCACTGGCAACGGGAATTCTGGTCGTTCTTTTAGGGCAGGCCACAAAAAAATCAAAAGAATTGTCGTCTTGTGATAAAGATTATTACGGAACGCTTCAGCTTGGCCTAAAAACGGATTCTCATGATATATCGGGGGCAGTGATTGAAAAAAAAGAATGGCAGCATGTCAATGAAGATAATTTGAAAGAAGCGTTTCGAAAATTCACAGGTGTTTTGGAACAAACGCCTCCCATGGTTTCTGCGTTAAAACATCAGGGTGTTCGCTTATATCAATTAGCGCGGGCTGGAAAAGTGGTGGAACGGGAAAAGCGAATCATTACCGTACACGAATTTCGAATCGAAGAAATTAATTTTCCATATGTGCGGTTTTTTGCTCGAGTTTCAAAAGGAACTTATTTAAGGACATTGGTTAATGATTTGGGAGAAATGTTGGGATCGTTAGCTGTATTGGCTGATTTAAGACGAGTCCGGAGCGGCTCATTTACATTAGATGACGCCGTTCCCATTGCGGAACTTAGAAAAATGGATCATAATCAGCTGAAATTGGCCATTAAAAAGACTCCTATTTCCATTGCAGTAGGTTAATGAAAATTGTCACCGATCTTCGTTCTTTTGACCGGAAAAAATTTCCCGGATTAGTTGTTGCGCTCGGCAATTTTGATGGTGTTCATTTGGGACATCGCGCAATCATCAAAAAAATTTCGGATCGCGCAAAACGAATCGGCGGGATTTCGGCGGTGTTCACATTTAAAGAGCACCCGCAGCGGATTCTTCATCGAAAAGAAGATCCGGCTATATTAACGTCTTTGAGTCATAAGCTTTATTTGTTGGAGCAATACGGCCTTGATCTTTGTTTTTTGATTGACTTTACGATTGAATTTTCAAAGAAAAAGCCTGAAGAATTTGTAAAACAAATTTTCGTTAATGCTTTAGGCGCTCAAGAGATTTGTATGGGTTTCAATGCTCGTTTTGGTCATGATCGATCGGGCAACAGCGAATTTATGAAGGAACTTTCAAGGAAATATGGATTTGTTTTTCTGGAAGCGCCTCCGCTGAAAATTGAAAAAAAAGTAATTTCCAGTAGTTTGATTCGTTCTTTAATTCGAAAAGGTGATTTAGGCAAAACCAAGAAATTTCTAGGCCGTCCTTATTCTTTTTTCGGAACCATCGTGAAGGGAAGCGGTCGAGGTTCAGGACTTGGTTTCCCGACTGCGAATCTGGATCCTCACAGTGAAGTGCTTCCACCTGAGGGAGTCTATGCTGCTTGGGTGCGAATATTGGATTTGCAGCTGAAAAAAAACAAAAGCGGTTTCAGTTCTTTAAAAAGAAATATTGTGGGCGATCATTTAAAAGCCGTTCTTAATTACGGCAAACGTCCCACGTTTGGGAAATCAAAAAAACCGATTCCCGAAGTCCACCTATTTAATTACCATCGTGACTTAATGAACAAAACAGTGGAAGTTATTATCGGTAAACGATTGCGCTCTGAACGAGCTTTCAAGAGTCCGTCAGCCTTAAGCGCACAGATCAAAAAAGACATCGAAGCAAGCCAAATTTGGTTTGCTCGGTCAGCATCCTAAGAGGAGAGAAAGAATGCCAGCGAGTAAAGAAAAAAAGCAAACAACAATAAAAAAATATCAGCGTAGTAAAAATGATACAGGATCTTGTGAAGTGCAAGTGTCACTTTTAACATCCCGAATTAATGAGCTGACAGACCATTTTAAAACTCATAAAAAGGATCATCATTCCCGCCGCGGACTTATCCGAATGGTTGAAAAAAGGAAAAAACTCCTTCATTATTTGGAAAAAGAAAATTTGGATCGTTACAAAAAAATAATTACCGAACTTGATTTGAGAAAGTAAAAAAAGAGAGAGAATAGAGAAAAAATATGACGACACGTGTCAGTACGAAAATAGGATCACAGGAATGGATTATTGAAACCGGAAAAATAGCGAAGCAATCGGACGGGGCAGTTTGGGTACAGTGTGGTGGAACCGTTGTTTTATCTACCGTTTGCGAAGCCAAAGAAGTGAAGGACGATCAAGATTTTTTTCCGCTTACGGTTGATTATCGTGAAAAATCATTTGCAGCTGGAAAAATTCCAGGTGGATTTTTCAAACGGGAAGGTCGGCCGAGTGAAAAGGAAATTCTAACGTCACGCTTGATTGACAGACCGCTGAGACCTTTATTTCCTGAGCACTATTATAATGAAGTCCAAGTGATGTCCACTGTGCTTTCGGTGGATCGTGAAAATAATCCGGACATCGTCGCAATGGTAGGAGCTTCGGCAGCTCTTATGATTTCTCAAATTCCATTTGAGGTTTCGGTTGGCGCGGTTCGTGTTGGATGCATTGATGGAAAATGGATCGTCAACCCAACTTATGCTGAACTTGAAAAAAGTACCTTGGATTTGGTATTGGCAGCCACGGAAGAGAATATTGTGATGATCGAAGGCGGCGCACAGGAATTGTCGGAAGATCAGATGAATCAAGCCATTCAATTTGGCAGGGACCAAATCAAAGCATTGACCAAGCTCCAAAAAGATCTTCGCTCCAAATGTGGGAAAGAAAAAACGAAACCCGAACCAAAAGTTTTTTCCGAAGAACTCCAGAAAAAAATAGAAACTCATGTCAAAGACAAGTTTCTTAAAATTTTCCGGTTAAAACGAAAAGAAGAACGTCATGAACAGCGAGAGCGCATGTATGAGGAGGTGCTTTCTTTATTTAATGTGGAAGATCCTCAGTTTAAAGAAAAAGAAGTGAAAGCAATTTTTGATCAAATTGAGCAAAGAGAAGTTCGCGCTCTGATTTTGGATAAAGGTGAACGTCCGGATGCTCGCGGTTTTAAAGAAGTCCGAGCTGTCACGTGTGAAATTGGAGTATTGCCGAGAACTCACGGATCTGCCGTATTTACACGAGGCGAAACTCAAAGTCTCGGCGTTGTTACGTTAGGTTCTGGTCGTGATGAGCAAACGATCGATGCGTTGGAAGGTGAGCAGTATAAGCGTTTCATGCTTCACTATAATTTTCCTCCCTTCAGCGTTGGTGAAGTAAAACCAAACCGCGGTCCGGGACGCAGAGAAATTGGCCATGGTGCTCTTGCTGAGCGTGCCCTTAAAGCTGTCATGCCAAATGAGGAGGAATTTCCTTATGTGGTTCGCGTTGTTTCCGAAATTTTAGAATCCAACGGATCAAGCTCGATGGCTACAGTTTGTAGTGCGACACTCGCTTTGATGGATGCCGGCGTTCCGATTAAAGCGCCGGTCAGCGGTGTGGCAATGGGACTGGTGAAGGAAGAAAATAAATGGAAGGTGTTAACGGATATTGCCGGCATTGAAGATCATCTTGGCGATATGGATTTTAAAGTAGCGGGAACTGCAAATGGGATTACTTCCATTCAAATGGACATCAAAATTGGCGGCGTGACCGCAGAAATTTTAAAGACTGCTCTTCAGGAAGCTAAAGAAGCCCGTCTTAAAATTTTGGAGGTGATGCTGAAAACAATTTCGACTCCCAAAAAAGATCTTTCGGCATACGCTCCTCGAATCACCATGCTGAGAATCAATCCGGAGAAAATTGGTGAACTCATCGGTCCCGGCGGTAAAAATATTCGCAAAATCATCGAAGAAAGCGGCGCAACGGTTGACATTGAAGATGACGGCCGCGTGCTGGTTGCTTCAAGTGATGCAAAGGCTTCACAGATTGCGATTGCCCGCATCAGCGCCATTGCCGAAGAAGCTCAAGTCGGCAAAATTTATCAAGGCAAAGCAAGAAAAATTATGGCCTTCGGCGTTTTTTGTGAAATTTTACCGGGCACGGACGGTCTGGTTCATGTTTCCGAATTGGCCGATGGCTTTGTAAAAAAAGTGGAAGACCACGTGAAAGTCGGAGACGTTTTTCCTGTAAAAGTGATTTCTATTGATGAGCATGGAAAAATTAATCTTAGCAGAAAACAGGCCCAAAAAGAACTCGCGCCTCAAAGTCAAGGATGACAGAAACAGCGCAAATTCTGGTTAAATGTTTGCCTCACTACGAAGGTTTAGCCCTTCCGGCCTATTCTACAGAGGGTTCAAGCGGCATGGATTTAGTCGCTGCGGTTGGGCAAGAGGTCACGTTACTGCCATGTAAAAGAATCCTTATTCCTACCGGCATTTCCGTTAGTCTACCGCGTGGTTTTGAAGCTCAAATCAGACCCCGCAGCGGTCTTGCGTTAAAGCACGGCGTTACACTACTCAACACTCCCGGAACAATTGATTCCGATTATCGCGGTGAAATCCAAATCATCATGATTAATTTGGGCGAGGAAGCTTTTGTGATCAAACGCGGTTTACGAATCGCTCAAATGATTATTTCTCAATATGTTACGGCTGACTTCAAGATCGTTGACGAATTGGACGTTACTTTAAGAAACCACGGAGGATTTGGGCATACGGGAAATTGACCAAACTAATTCATATGAGAGCAAAAAAATTACTCAATCAAGAACGAATCAATGAAATCGTCGGCGTCTTTTTTTTACTCATCGGACTTTTTACGTTGGTTAGTTTATTATTTTTTCACCCCAGCGATCATTCTTTTTACACAACTTATCCAAACCAGAATTACCGAAACATTACCGGTATCATCGGTGTTTATTTAGCGCATTATCTTCACTTAACGTTTGGGCTCAGTTCATTCAGTATTGCGGGACTCTTTTTATTTTGGTCGGGCTGTTTTTTTCTTCAAAAAGTTCCTCAAAAAAAATGGATTGAATTTGTTGGGATCGCAATTTCCATTCTTTCCATTTCAAGTTTGTTTTCATTGATTGCCAATGAAAGCTGGAAAGTAAAATCTGGCGGAGTGGTCGGTTATTTTATTTCCATGAGTTTGGAGAAGTACTTCGGCGTGATGGGCGGTCTTATTATATCCTTTTGTTTTTTGGCACTCTCGCTTGTTTTGGCCACAGATTTCCTTCTATATCCTATCTTTGAAAGGTTGGTTGAATGGTTTCAAAATAAAGTTCAAAATACTCAATTTCTTCCACAAAAAAAAGTGGCGTTTGCTCCAAAAAAAATATCCCAATCGAAAAAACAAACAGGTTCTTTTGTTGGTCAATTAATACCGGCCAAATTTAAAAAGCTCGTTACTGATTTGAATCAAGAAGAAGGCATGATGCGGGAAAAAACAAAAAAAATAGACGACGATAAACACACTCCCTTCAAAGAAGCTTTAAACAGTGCTGTGAAAATTAAAAAATTAAAAGATACTCTTTTGATTAGAAATGAAAAAGCTTCTGTGGACGAACAAGTTAAGAAGAAACAAGCAGAGGAAGCGCCGCAAACCCATGAAGTTTCTCCTTTCGTAAACGAAGCGACCAATATTTCATATACATTACCATCGGTCGATTGGCTAAAACGACCGACACATGCTGTTGCCATTGAAGATGACCTGCAGGCAAATTCCCGTATTTTGGAGGAAACGCTCCGTGATTTTGGCATCGAAGTGAAAGTGGTTGAAGTTGAACAAGGTCCTGTTATTACGCGATACGAAGTTCTTCCGGCACCTGGTGTAAAAGTGAATCGAATTGTCAGTCTGTCTGACGATCTCGCTTTAGCGCTTAAAGCCACGAGTGTTCGTTTTATTACACCCATTCCTGGAAAATCAGCAATTGGAATTGAAATTCCCAATTCGTCAACCACGATGGTTTATTTGCGCGAGCTTCTGGAAACGGATGAATTTCGAAAGGGCGAAGCAAAATTACCGTTGATTCTGGGAAAAGATACGAGCGGGAAATTGATGATTGCAGATTTAACCGAGATGCCGCATTTATTAATTGCGGGAACCACGGGCAGCGGTAAAACAGTATGCGTCAATTCGATCATTATGGGATTGTTATATGCAAAAACACCCTATCAATTAAGATTCGTGATGGTTGATCCCAAAATGGTGGAAATGGCAGCCTATAAAGGTTTGCCGCATATGTTAACTCCGGTTGTAACGGATGTTAGAAAAGCGGCAGGAACCCTCAATTGGCTCGTCACTGAAATGGAACGGCGATATCAAATTTTTGCTCAATGCGGGACGCGAAACATTCAAGCATTTAACATACGAAAAATATCACCGGATGTTCCGGAAAATCCAGAGATTCCTAAATATCTTCCTTATATTGTGCTGGTCATTGATGAATTGGCAGATTTAATGGTTGTCGCTCAGGATAAAGTAGAAAATGCAATCACTCGCTTGGCCCAGCTTTCACGTGCCGTTGGAATTCATTTAATATTAGCAACTCAACGTCCTTCTGTGGATGTTATCACTGGTGTGATCAAAGCCAATTTTCCGGCCCGTATTTCGTTTAAAGTCTCTTCAAAGGTTGATTCCAGAACAGTGCTTGATATTAATGGGGCTGACAAACTTGTGGGAAAAGGCGATATGCTGTTTATGAAACCGGGTGATCCGAAACCAACCCGCGGCCAATCCACTTGGGTTTCAGATGATGAAATTACGGCCACTGTCGAATTCATAAAAAAACAACAGGGCCCTCAATATTTAGCCGAAATCGAATCTGCTACGGAAGGCAAGACCACAATCCGGCAAATGGAGAAAGATGAAATTTATGATGAGGCCGTACAAGTTGTTTTGGAAACACGCCAAGCTTCTGTTTCTGTTTTGCAGCGTAAATTAAGATTGGGATATGGAAGAGCCGCTCGAATTATTGACATGATGGAACAGGAAGGCCTTGTCGGTCCGTATCAAGGATCAAAGCCACGCGATATTTTAGTGGACCGCGTTCAGGAAGTGAGTGAGTCTTCAACCAACGATTCATGAAAAAAGTTTTGGTTTTTCGGCATGTTCCTCATGAAAGTTTGGGGACTCTTGAACCATTTTTAAATTCCCTCAAGATAGCTGTTGAATATTGTGACCTTTTTCGTCATTCTTCCGTCCCGAAAGATCCGAAATTATATTCCCTGATTATTTCGATGGGCGGTCCCATGAATGCTGATGAAACGGACCGATTTCCATTTCTTGCTTCCGAGCGATTGTTGATTAAACAAGCGATTGATTTAAATCAATCCGTCATTGGAATTTGTTTGGGCTCACAAATCATTGCACGAGCCCTCGGCGCCAAAGTTTATCGCGGTCCTCAAAAGGAAATAGGATGGCATTCAATTAACGTGACGCAAGCAGGAAGTAAAGATCCGGTTTTTGGAATGATATCAGAAAAAAAGCTGGTTGTGTTTCATTGGCATGGCGATACATTTGAACTTCCAAAAGGCGCGGTGCATTTGGCGTCATCGGATTTATATCCGAATCAAGCGTTCCGGTTTCATCAGAATGTATATGCTCTTCAATTTCATGTTGAAATCACAGCAGAAATCATTTTGGAGTGGATCAATCAAAATAAAAATGAATTAGCAGAAACAAAACCAGCTGTAACAAAAGAAATGTTAATTCAAGATACATCTAAATATATGGGCAAATTATCTGAAATTACTGATAAAATATATCCTGCTTTGTTTTCAAATTTAATAGGTTCGGAGGTTTATGCATCATGACAACAGCCACCTTGAGGAAATCAAAAAAAGGGCTTGTCTCCGTTGGGATGTTGTCTTTGGGATGTCCTAAGACATTAGTCGACAGCGAATTGGTGCTGGGTTTGCTTGATAAGAGCAAATACCGTGTGGCCAGTGAAATCACAGACTGTGATATTGCTTTACTGAACACCTGCACATTTATTAATGAGGCGAAGCAGCAGTCGATCGATCATATTCTTTTACTTGCAGAACTCAAGAAAGAAGGAAGGATCAAGGCTCTTGTTGTTCTCGGCTGTTTGGTTCAGCGTTATCAAAAAGAGCTGGAAAAAGAATTGGGTGAGGTTGATGCTTTTTTGGGAACCGGTGATTATCAGGAACTGAACCGAATTCTTGAGCAAGTTGTGCTGAGGAAAAGAATTTCCCATGTGGGTCACAGCCCCGGATTTCTTTACACGTCTGCGATTGAACGGATTCCACTGACGCCGTATTACAGCCGCTACATTAAAATTTCAGAAGGTTGTGATCACATCTGTTCCTTTTGCACCATCCCTTCGTTTAGAGGCAAACACAGATCACGCGCTCTTGATGACGTCATCTTGGAAGCTAATCGTTTGGTAGAGCAGGAAGGCGCTCGTGAGCTTATCTTAACCGGACAGGACACCACTTTTTTTGGCCGTGATATAGAAAATAAATTTTTACTACCTGAACTTCTTAGCCAGCTTAACACCATCAAGGATTTAAAATGGATACGCCTTCTTTACGCGTATCCGAGTTGTGTGACGGACTCATTAATTGAAGCGATAGGATCTTTGGATAAAGTTTGTCACTATTTGGATATGCCACTTCAACATATTAGCGATTCTATTTTAAGAGGGATGAGACGCGGAACCACAAAGAAATCAACTTACGGGCTAATCGAAAAATTAAGAAAAATGATTCCAGACATCGCCATTAGAACCACGTTCATTGTTGGTTTTCCAGGTGAAGGAGAATCGGAATTTTCGGAATTGCGTGAGTTTATGGAATGGGCTCATTTTGAGCGGATGGGAATGTTTACGTATTCCAACGAAGAAGGTTCTCACGCGGCCACGCTTGATGACCATGTCTCTGAGTCGGTGAAAGAAAAAAGATTTCACGAAGGCATGATGCTTCAGCAAAAAATTTCAGAATCCAACAATCAAAAGGTCATCGGACAAACATTTTCGGTTTTAATCGAAGCTCAAGACGAGAAAGAACCCAATTTATATCGAGGCCGGACTTATATGGATTCCCCAGAAGTTGATGGTTTGATTTATGTCAAAACGCCAAACGGTTTGACATTAAAACCAGGTGAATTTGTCAAAGCTCAAGTGACAGCTGCGAAAGAATATGATCTCATGGCTTCGTTTTTAACATTGGAAAGTTGACTCGTCATTCTCAAAGAGCCTATTTCTTTATGATTACACCCAATCAATTAACCTTATTTCGGGTTGTGATTGCTTTTGTGAGCCCCGTTTTGCTTCTTTTAAATCGAAGCTTATCATGTGATCTCTGGGTTGTTTTTCTTTTCACAATTGCTTGCATTACGGATTGGTGGGACGGTTATCTCGCTCGGAAACAATCCATGATTACTGGAACGGGCAAAATCATGGATCCCATTGCTGATAAAATTCTAATTTTGGGTCTTATGACCGTTTTTGTAAAATTAGGACTTTACTCATTTGGGTGGATTTTTTTTATCCTTATTCGCGAAGTTTCCGTAACCGCAATTCGGTTGATTCGCTTCCGAAAGGGAAAAGCGATTCCGGCTGAGTGGGCTGGAAAAATGAAACTAGGATTTCAAATCGCTTCTGTTTATTTAACTTTTTTCCTTTTGATTTTTTATGATGCCCACAACGGTCAAGATCTTTCCGATTCCGTCATGTATTTTAATTTATTTCATTATTTAGGAATTGTATTAGCCAATATTTTTACCGTTTTATCCGGTTTTTTATTTTTTAAACGCCTCAATCAACAATGATGCTCGATCGAATCGCCTCATGGATTGCTACCGTGGGGCCTATCGGTCGAATTAAGTTTGCGCCTGGCACATTTGGCAGTTTGGCCGCAGTTCCTTTGTTATTATTGGTAGGTGAGCGTCAATTTGTTCTATGCGTTGTGCTGTTAGCCGTTTCATTTCTAGCAATATGGTCAAGTGACCGAACGGCTAAACTAATGAGAATCACGGATCCCTCCATTGTTGTCATTGATGAAGTATGCGGAATGCTAACAACTTTTCTTTTTATTCAGATCAATCCATATTCGTTAGCCGCTGGTTTTGTCTGTTTTCGTTTTTTTGATATTTTAAAACCGCCGCCCATTCAACTGTTGGAGCGTGCGCACGGTGGTTTGGGAATCGTTCTTGATGATATCGGTGCGGGTCTCTATGCCAACTTGATCCTTCAAATTTTCTTCCATCATGCCTAATTCGGAATTAATCACAATTGGTTCCGAATTATTAAACGGCTCTGTCTTAAATACCAACGCTCAGTACTTGGCGAATCAGATCAGCAAACTCGATATTGAAGTGGTTCATCAATCGAGCTGCCGAGACAGGGAAGATGAAATTATCGAATGCCTCAGAGCTGCTTTCAGCCGTGCGGATCTTATCATTGTAACGGGCGGCTTAGGTCCAACTCCGGATGACATTACACGAGAAGCGATTGCCAAATATTTTCGTTGCGGCCTGAAATTTGATTCACGCCAATACCGACAGATTGTCCAATATTTTGAACGGGTACAAAAATCACCGCCTTTCATGACTCGACGGGAAGCCTTCCTTCCTGAAATTGCCAAACCTTTACTGAACCGCTTTGGAATTGCTCTCGGTTTTTATGTTGAAACGGAAGAAAAACTTCTTGTTGTTTTGCCGGGCGTTCCGCGCGAATTAATCAATATGTACGAAACCTTAGTCGAACAGCTGATCTGTCAAAAATTTAAAAATCGAACTCCTAACTATATTTTGGAAGCCCACATCGCCGGACTTTACGAAACTCAAGTGATGCAGCGTTTAAAAAAAAGCTTTTTTAAAAACCGATATTTTGAATTCGGAATTTATCCGGAAATTGGACAAGTTACAGTCCGAATTAAAGCAAAAGATAAAAAAATAATTGCGCTGCTTCAAAAAGAAATGAAACAACGGATTGGCCGTTATGTTTATTCTTTTGATTCAAAACCGCTGCCGGAAGTGATTGGTCACCATTTAACTAGCAGACATTTGACACTTTCTGTTTGCGAAAGCTGCACGGGCGGGCTTTTGTCGGAGCGCTTGACGAGTCATTCAGGTGCATCTGAATTTTTAAAAGGCGGCGTCATTGCTTATTCAAATGAGGTCAAGAAAGATAAAATCGGAATTGATTTGAAATCACTGATGAAATACGGTGCAGTTTCAAAAGAAATTGCCGAATTGATGGCGCAAGGCGTTCGAGAAAAATTCAAAACTTCAATTGGGATCTCCATTACAGGAATAGCTGGACCAACAGGAGGCAGCCGGTTAAAGCCGGTTGGGCTTGTCTATATTGGGATTTCAGATCCCAAACGCACACGGGTTTTTAAATATCAATTTACGGGAGAACGCAATAAGATCAGACTTCAAGCCGCACAAAAAGCTTTGTTTCTACTGTATCAATGGTTGATCAAAAAATAAGATCATTTCTTGCCATTGAGTTGAATAACGCTTTGGTCAAAGAAGCAAGTTTTTTTGTTCAACAAATTAAAGATAAAAATTCTTCCTTTCGATTCATTCCTCATCAGAACTGGCATCTGACGCTTCATTTTTTCGGCTCTCTTTCTCCAGAAAAAGTGGATCGTTTAAATGAACATCTTCCTTCGATTTTTGCTCAAACAAAACCATTTCACATTTTATTCAGCGGTTTTGGCGGTTTTCCTACCAATGAAAGATCGAGAATTCTTTGGCTTGGCGTTAAGGATGAAACTAATCAGCTCCTTATTCTTAAGGAACAATTAGATAGAGCGCTTTTAAAAATGAATTTTCCTATTGAAACAAGGTCTTATCATCCACACATTACGATCGCGCGTGCTCAAAAGCTTGAATTTTGTAATTTTGCCGGTTTTGAAAAAAATGAATTTAAAGCAAAAGCAATTGTTGAGAAGGTTTCTCTTTTTAAAAGTACATTAACTTCAAGTGGGCCAGAGTATGTCATTATTCAGTCTTTCCACTTTTTAAACTCTTGAAGTAACCCTGTTTTTTATCTGTTGTTGATCTCCGTCATTTCCTGCCGTTCCCTTGAAAGCCTTCCATACGGAAGTTATACTTTATTCGGTTTAAAAAACTAAGTCCTTCAATCATCATCACTTCGGAGGGCCGGATGAAGCGGATCGGTGAAATTTTAATTGAAAACGGTTCTATCACTCAAGAACAGCTTCAGGACGCGCTCCAATTTCAAAAAAAAGAATCAGGCAAATTAATTGGAAAAATTTTGATTGAATTGGGTTATGTAACAGAAGAAGACATTGTGATTGCTTTAGCAACCCAATTTAATGTTCCTTATCTTCCTTTGGCTAATTTCACCTTTACTGAAGCCAACGCCAAGATTCTTCCAAGAGATCTCATCGTCAAATATCATTGTGTTCCGCTCGAGCGAACGGGAAATATGCTGACAATTGCAATGTCAGATCCTACCTGCGAAGAAGCGATTCGCGCTATTGAAGAAGCCACAAAAGCAAAAGTGCAAACTTTTGTTACGACCCACACCGAAATCATGCATATTCTTCAGAAACATTTTCATATTGATGGAATCAAGGAAGATCTCGCAAAGCCCTCCGTCCAAACTCAGACTTTTCACAATAACGCATCTAAAACCGCTCGCAAAGCATAGGACATTTCTGTGATCGATGTGATTAATGAACGGCTTTTAAAAAAAATGGCCCAGCAGGGCTTATTTAACGATGAGGAAGTGGAAGTCCTTCTGAATGAGAAAAAAAATTCGTCTGAATCTTTTTCCGATTTAATTTTAAAACGCAAACTTTTAAATGAGGTACAATTAATTTCATTTTTAGCTCAAGAATATAAGTGCGCCTCAATTAATCCGAACCATTTTGTCCCTGATGATCACGTCATTCGTTTGCTTTCGCCTTCATTTGCTCACAAAAACCGAGTATTGCCCATTTCTCGATATCAAGACACCCTAACGATTGCGATGGAAAATCCATCCGATTTAGGATTGATTGATGATGTCAAGGCAATTACGAATATGAGGATCCGCACGGCAATTACATTGTCTCGTGAAATGAACATCGCTCTCCTTCGTTATTATCCCAATGTACAAACAATGGAAACTAAAAATTCTGAGGAAACAATTCAGGAATTGGTGCGCATTGTTCAAGAGCAAAAAGAACAAGATCAACAAGAAACCGTCAGTTTAATTCAACAAGCTCAAGAAACGCCCATTATCAAAGTTGCTAATTTAGTTCTTTTGGATGCGATCAGAAGAAAAGCCAGTGATCTTTTTGTAGAACCCTGGGAGAGTTCCATTCGTGTCAGATGCCGTGTAGACGGTTTGCTTGAAGAAGTTCCTTCGCCTCCAAAATCCATGGGTTCAGCTTTGGTTTCTCGTTTCAAAGTCATGAGCCAATTAAACATTGCCGAACGAAGAATTCCTCAGGACGGAAGATTCAAAATTAAAGTACAGGACAGGGAAGTTGACATACGAGTTTCAATTTTACCAACCAGTTTCGGTGAAAAAGTTTGTCTGCGCATTTTAGACAAAAAAACTCAATCTCATAGTTTGGAAAAGCTCGGTTTTTCAGATAAAGAAATAAATGATCTTAAAATGTGTTCCATAAAACCTCACGGCATGATTCTGGCCACAGGTCCGACAGGAAGCGGAAAAACAACAACCCTTTATTCCATTCTGGCTTTTCTGGATTCACCAGACAAAAATATCACCACCGTGGAAGATCCTGTTGAATATGAAGTTTCTGGAATTAACCAAGTCAACATTCGCGAACAAATTGGGCTGACTTTTCCAATCGCCTTACGTTCCATTTTGAGACAGGACCCGGACATTATTTTAATCGGTGAAATCCGCGATTTAATAACGATGGACATCGCCATTAAGGCGGCTTTAACGGGACATTTGGTACTGAGCACGCTTCATACAAATGATACTTCCGGTTCTATCATTCGAATGCTGAATATGGGGATAGAACCTTTTTTGATTACCTCATCCGTTCTCATGGTGACAGCTCAAAGATTAGTTAGAAAGCTCTGTCAGACTTGTAAAGTTGAGATGAAATTAGATGAAGAAGCAACCAAACGTCTGAATTTGGAATTGAAGCAACAAGTATTTTACCGGCCCGGCGGATGTTCAAAATGTCGTTCATCCGGTTATCGGGGCCGGTCGGTTATTTCCGAAATTTTAATTTTAACACCGGAAGTAAAGGCAATGATATTAAAACGAGCTTCGGCCGAAGATATTAAACAATCTGCGAGACGGCAGGGTATGAATACCTTAAGGGAAAGCGGAATTCAAAAAGCTATATTGGGTGAAACTTCGATTGATGAGGTGTTCCGTGTTACTGCTGGCGATCAGGAGCTGGAGGTGGAATCATGACCGCCACGGCTTATATGCCTACTCTTCTCGAGATTATCAAGAAAACCAAAGTAATTTCAGAATCTGATTTAAAACGAGCTCAAGAATTACAAAGGACGTCCAAAAAGAAACTGATTCGAATTTTGACGGATGAAGGATTAATTCCCGAAAAAGATCTTATGTTTCTGCTCAGTTCGGAGCTCGGGATTCCAGTTTTAGATCTTTCCGCCTATAAAATCGACCCTAAAATTTTAAAGGTGATTCCTAAAAAAATTGCAGAGCGTTATGAAATTCTGCCGGTTTCTCAAATTGGCCAGGTGATTACACTGGCGATGAGTGATCCTCTGGATATGACGGCCCTCGATGATGTTAAAAAAATTACGCAAGCAAACAGCGTGCGTCCTGTTATCGTTGCTCATCGTGATATTCAAACCGCAATCGAAAATTATTATTCGGAGCAAGTAAAATTAGAGGATGTGTTTGAAGATCTGGATCCTGATTCCGTTGAAGTTGTGGATCAGTCAAAATTTGAAGAAGAAACAAAACAAACCCGGGCTGGAGCCAATGAAGCTCCCGTTATTCGAATGGTTAATTTGGTTCTACAGGAAGCAATTAAAAATCGTGCTTCTGACATTCATTTTGAACCTTATGCGGATCGCTTGCGTATTCGCTACCGAATCGATGGATCTCTTCAAAATGCTTTTTCACCGCCGCGCAATATGTATAACGCAATTTTAACCCGAATCAAAATTATATCGACTCTTGATATAACCGAAAAACGTCTGCCACAGGACGGCCGGTTTAAGGCGCGATTTGAAAACAGGGAAATTGATTTTCGCGTTTCGGTTTTGCCAACTCATCACGGAGAAAAAGCAGTCCTCCGTATTTTGGATAAGTCGAGCGTCAAGTCTGGTCTTGGTGATTTGGGATTTGCAAAAGAAAGCATACAAAAATTTCAAGATTCAATCAAACGCCCTTACGGAATGATCTTAGTGACAGGTCCTACCGGAAGCGGAAAATCAACAACGCTTTATTCCATTTTGAATCAATTAAATACGAACGAACGAAACATTATGACAGTTGAAGATCCAATTGAATATCAGCTGCACGGAATTACACAAACTCAAGTGAATCCGGACATCGGACTTACTTTTTCAAACGGCTTGAGGTCGCTGTTGCGACAAAGCCCGGATATTATTCTGGTTGGAGAAATCCGAGACGGAGAAACCGCAGACATTGCCGTCAAAGCGGCGTTGACTGGTCATTTGGTATTTAGCACGCTTCATACGAATAATGCAGCAGGCGCAATTGCTCGGTTAACCGATATGGGTGTCGAACCATTTCTCATTGCTTCATCTTTAATCGCTACGACTGCGCAAAGATTACTCAGACGTATTTGTCCTCATTGCCGGAAGGAATTTGAAATTCCAAAAGACGTCCTCAGCCGATTACCCGTTGACGTGAATTCGTGGATCAAAGGAGTCGTTGCATACAAAGGTATTGGATGTCAGAACTGCAAAAATACCGGATACCGAGGTCGCATCGGAGCCATGGAAGTCTTGGTGGTTGACGAACAGATACAACAGATGATTATCGAAAATACCCCGACAGATAAGATTGACCAACTAGCCAGAAAAAAAGGAATGCGCACCTTATTTGAAAATGCTTTGGCTGCTTTTAAAGAAGGCCAAACCACATTGGAAGAAGTGCTCAGAGTGACAATGGCGTCTGATTAATCGCTTTGACTGATAGGAGAAATCATGCCTCAATTTGAATACATCGTAAAAGATAAAGAAGGAAAAAATTTAAACGGACGCCGGGAAGGCGTTGATGTGAATAATATTGTTTCTTCATTGAGACAGGAAGGGTTTTTAATCATCCGCATTAATGAAGTTAAAGCGAAAACATCCATTTTCTCAAAAGATTTATTTACGTCAAAGCGGGGCGGCAGAATAAAATCAGACGACATCGTTGTTTTTTCTCGTCAGTTGGCAACGATGGTTGAAGCGGGCGTTCCTTTGGTTCAGTCGCTCAGCATTTTAGCAGAGCAAGCAGAAAATGCGACCTTACAAAAAACGGTTGTTAGTTTAAGAGATGATGTCGAAAGCGGAAAAAGTTTGTCAGAAGCTTTGGAGAAGTTCAAAAAGACGTTTTCCGGGTTATTTATCAGCATGGTTAAAGCGGGTGAATCAAGCGGTCGGCTTGAAGAAATTTTAGACCGGTTGTCAACTTATATTGAAAAAACAAACGCTCTTCAAAAAAAAATCAAGTCCGCGCTTGTGTATCCCGCGGTTGTTTCGTCAATGGCTCTCATTATTACCTTCGGAATGATGACGTGGGTCATTCCTCAATTTGCCGGAATTTTCACTTCTTTAAATGCGCCTTTGCCAACGCCAACAAGATTATTAATTGCAGCCAGTAATATTTTGAGACAAAATTTTATATTGATTGTTGGAGGTGTGGTCGGTCTTATTTTCTTGTTTTTGCGTTACATCAATACAAAAAGAGGCCGATATTGGTTTGATGGAATGAAATTGAAGGCACCCATTTTTGGTTCTCTTTTTATGAAAGTTTCCATTAGTAAATTTTCACGGACCCTATCAACTCTTGTTAAAAGCGGCGTTCCCATTTTGGCTGCTCTTGAAATTGTTGCAAAAACTGGTGGAAATGTTCGGATTGAGCAAATTATTTTTGAAGTCCGCACTTGCATTAAAGAAGGTGAAAGCATTTCAGCTCCCTTGTCCAAGAAAAAAATATTTCCACCCATGGTGGTTCGCATGATTGCAGTCGGTGAAGAAACGGGAGAATTGGACAAAATGCTCGGAAAAATTTCAGATTTTTATGATGTCCAAGTAGACAATGCCGTGAGCGGTTTAACTTCCATGATCGAGCCGCTTGTGATTGCTTTCCTGGGAATCGTCATCGGCACCATTGTGATTGCCATGTTTTTGCCGATTCTTACGTTAACCAACGCATTACAATAAATGACAACAACCGTTGCCGTTCTCGTTAAACAGTTGCGGGTATTAATTATTTCTCGCCTATTGATTGGCGCGTGTCTTTTGTTCTATGCTCAATTCATTTTTCCCGTGGAGGGCATTGTTTTCTATTCCATCATTGCGCTGATTTCAATTTTGAGCGTTTTTTATGTGTTATGGATATTAACGGGAAAAAAACTGGTTGCGTTGGCATGGATTCAAATCAGCTGCGATTTAATGTTGGAAAGTTTGTTGATTTATTATACGGGAGGTGTTGATAGTTTATTCGCTGTCATTTATGTCCTTTCAATTTTAAGCGCCGGTTTAATAATTTCTCCAATTGCTAGTTTCATAACGGCAGGAGGCAGTGCCATTTGTTTTATTGCAGCTGTGATATTGGTTCATCACCGGTGGTTTCCATCAGTTAAGATTCTTTTACCAAGGCCTGTATTTAATGAAGAGCATGAGAGTGTGTATCTGTTTTATGCAAGTTATGTTCAAATAACCGTTTTCTTTTTGGTAGCCATATTAACTTATTATTTTTCGCGAATGATTCAGTGTCTCGAGCAAAAAATGAAAATTCAGGAACGTCTGGTTTTTTTGGGAGAAGTGACATCAAATATTGCTCATGAAATCAGAAATCCGTTGGCTTCGATTAGCACTGCGGTTGAGCTTATTTCGAAACAATTAAGCGATCAGGTCAATGTTAATCAACGTAAATTAATGACTGCCATCATTGACGAGTCGCTTCGGATTAACCGAATATTCAACGGGATTTTGAATTTTGCGCGAATGCCTGAGATTCAAATTGATGAATTTGGATTGGAATCATTTCTTGATGAGGTTCTGTTGCTGCTTGAACATCATGAAGCGTTTAACTCGAACGTGCGAATTGAGCGGTTATACAAAGGTAAAGATATCAAAATAAAAGCCGATTCAGAGCAAATTAAGGAAGCGTGCTTGAATATACTAACGAACGCTTATGAGGCCATGATGAGCGGTGGCACACTTACAATAGATTATAAAGTTGACGGCGGAGATATTGCCATTTTGATTTTAGACACTGGTAATGGAATTGATTCCAAAATGATGGCCGAATTATTCACTCCCTTCAAAACCACCAAGATGAACGGAACCGGTTTGGGAATGGCTCAGGCGAATAAAATTATTCATCAGCACGGCGGCAGAATCGATGTGAAAACGAAACAGGGAAAAGGAACACGGGTAAGTCTTATCTTACCGGCCTAGATCATATGAATAAACAGAGAATATTTATTATCGATGACGAGCAAAATGTTTGTTTGACCATAAAAGAAGCTTTGCAAGCTGAAGGCTTTGAAGTCTATTGCTATCAAAATCCTACAGAAGGTTTACAGGATGCCCAGCAAAAAAATCCAGATTTAATTATTACGGATCTGCTCATGCCCGGTTTGGACGGATTGAAATTAATTCAGCGCGTTAAATCCTTCAATCCGGAAATTAACATTTTGATCATGACAGCTCACGCTTCTTTGGAGTCTGCTATCGGAGCCATTCGCGCAGGAGCAAATGATTATTTGATTAAACCGTTTAAAATTGATGATCTTTTAAAAACCGTCCAAAAAACATTGAGTCAAAAACGACTGGTGATTGAAAAAAAAGTAACCGGCAAATCATTTCAAGCGCGTTATCAAATTAAAAATTTAATTGGATCAACTCCGGAAATGAAAGAAATTTTTAAACTAATTGAGAAAATAGCGAAGACAGACAGTACAATTTTAGTCATAGGCGAGAGCGGCACTGGAAAGGAAATGGTTGCCCGTTCCATTCATTATCATTCAAAACGCAAGGATTCGCCATTCGTCAGCATTAATTGCGCTGCACTTCCAGAGACACTGCTTGAAAGCGAATTATTTGGATACGAAAAGGGAGCTTTTACCGGAGCTGTGACGTCCAAATTAGGTTTGTTTGAATTAGCAACTAACGGTACATTTTTTCTGGACGAAGTAGGAGACATGTCGCTTTCGCTGCAATCAAAATTGTTAAGGGTCCTTCAGGAAAGAACATTAAAACGTCTGGGCGGAGTCAAAGACATTCATATCGATTTTCGTCTCATTGCGGCAACCAGTAAAAATCTGATTGACGAAATAAAAGCGGGGCGGTTTAGAGAGGATTTGTTTTACCGGCTAAACGTTATCCCCATTGTCATGCTTCCGCTTCGAAACAGGAAAGAAGACATACCGCTTTTTGTCAATTATTTTCTCGAAACGTTTGCTGAAAAAAGTAATTTAAAGATGAAATTCCAATTAAGCGAATCCGGCATGGAAGTTTTTAAAAATCATTCTTGGCCGGGAAATATAAGAGAATTGGAAAATGTGATCGAGCGGCTTGTTGCATTGGCAGATAAGCCAATGATCGATTCGGAAACGGTAACTCAAGCCATCAAACAGGGTAACTTTAGTTCTGAATCGTTAAAGCCGATAAATAATGACAACAATTTAAGAGAAGCTTTGGAATCTTACGAAGCTGAATTAATTAAACAGGCAATTAAAGACACTAAAGGAAATCAAAACCGAGCGGCAAAAAAATTGAATTTGACCCGTCAAGCACTTCACTACAAAGTCAAAAAATATGGTTTGGAAAAGCTGTCATGATTAATCTTAAAACAATGCACACTAATGCAGGCTTCACTTTAGTTGAATTGATGATCGTTCTTGTCGTGATTGCCGTGATCGCTTCCGTTTCAACCATGAGTGGTCTAGCCGCAAGAGTTCGCGCCAATGAAGGAAATGCTCAGGCCTCCCTTAGAACCATCTCCGTTGGTTCCGAAATGTATCTTAATACGAATAGTACTTATCCGAGCGACTTAACCACTTTGGGTACAAATTACATTCCTTCCGATCTCGTTGCTGGACAAAAAAGTGGTTATACTTTTAATCTAAAAACAGCAAATTCGGGGTCGACCTTTACAGCAACCGCAGTTCCGGTCAGTATTAATTACACGGGTGTTAAAAGTTACTGCATCAACAATCTAAATGCTATTTATGTATACGTAAGTGCCCCCGCTTTATCGGGTGATGGCAGCAATTGTCCTTCTGGTGGTAATACGCTTTCTAGCTAACCATTGGTTTTTTTGTCAAAAATTCTCCACTCCTGTAAAAATTTTTTTACTCAATGAAACCCTTGTTTACTTTAAAGTTCTTTAATAAAATAGCCGTAAATCGATCTAAGTAATGATAAAAAAAGCGCTTATATAGAGCGTACAACTGACGTCGACTAAATAGGTATTTTTGGCATGTATATTGATCTATTTGAGCTAGCCAAAAAGGCTGACGAAGTACATATGATAGTCGATTAAAGGAGGGTTTCAAATGAGACTCAAGATCGGAAAAAAAGGTTTCACCCTCGTTGAAGTAATGATCGTTGTTGCGATCATTGGACTTCTCGCAGCCATTGCGATCCCGAATTTACTTCGGGCAAGAGTCAACGCCAACGATGGATCCGTAAAAGGTGATTTAAGAGCTTTCAGCACTGCGTCGGAAAGTTACCGCGCTGCTCAAAGTCCTCCGGCTTACCCAACGAACGTTGCCGCCTTAACAGGAGCAACACCGCCCTATTTGGACGGTTCTTGGGGAGATACAACAACGAAACACGGTCATACATTAACCTATGCAACCAGTTCTGCAGGTTACACTTTGACCGCTGGTTCTCAGACCGGATCATCTGCTTCGGATTACTGTATTGATCACACCGGTGTATTAAGATCCGCTTCAACGGTGGCGAGCAATACATGCAGTGGTTCAGCTGTTTCTTAAGCTCGTTTTAGAATCCTATCCATTCACGGTTGTGAGTGGATAGGATTTTTTATTTATGTCCCAGCGCACTCAATTACTCCTCGTTGCTTTAGTCCTCGTCATTGTCATCGTTGGCATTTTTCTTCCAGCTCTTCATTATCATTTTATCGGATTGGATGATGATGAGCTCGTTGTTCGTAATCCAGATATAAAAATCTTAAATCTCGATCGCATTTTTCATCTGGTTACGAAACATTATATTACCCTCTACGTACCTGTTACGATGTTGACTTATGCGATCGATTATCAAATTTGGCATTTAACCCCCTTTGGTTTTCGTTTTGACAATTTAATTCTTCATTTCTTAAATGCAATCTTGGTATTTTATTTGCTGCGGCTGATTCAGAAAAATACATGGATTGCTTTTGCAGTTTCACTTATCTTTGCTGTTCATCCGGTTCAAATAGAATCGGTCATTTGGATCGCTGAGCGTAAAAATGTGCTTTCAAGTTTTTTTCTTTTGTCAGCTATTATTTCGTATTGGAAAGCGGTGAGTGCAAGCCATGAGGAAGAAAGAAACCGTTTAATTTTCACACTCGGTTTGTTTTTGTTGGGTCTTTTATCCAAACCGAGCGCTGTCATTTTCCTGCCCCTTGTTTTTTTAATTAATTATTTTTACTTTGATCATCAACAACATTACCGGAGGCGAGCCTGGTTTTATATCGGATCTTTATTTCTGTGTGTTTTGGTAACGGCTATGACGATCTTTGGAACCGCAGCAGACGTTGAGAAATATTCTTTCCACGGTGGGTCCTATGCAACAAATTTATTCGTTATGATGACCGTATTTTGGAAATATTGGCTTCTCTTGATTTTCCCGTATCATCAAAATATTTTATATTCATCTCCTATTTACCGATCAATGCTCAATCCTCCAGTTTTATATTCTGCTTTAGGCATTTTTTCATTCTTGCTGATTCTATTTATTCTTAGAAAAAGGGAAAAATCAATTGTATTTTGGTTGGCCTGGTTTTTGGTTGGCTTTATCCCTGTATCTAATCTAATTGCACCGCTTCCAAGCATCATGAATGATCGGTACCTTTATATTCCGATTGTGGGATTTTTTGCCGCGATGTTTCTTTTAATGGAAAAACTGAGCCAGGGTTTTTTGTTTGGATCCAAAAATTCTCAAGGCAGAATAGCAACAGTTGGGCTGGTTACTATCTTGATCTTTCCTTATTCAATCTTAACGATGCAAAGAATTCCGGATTGGAAAACAGCTGAGACATTATGGGAATCAGCTTTAAAGCGGGCGCCCCGAGAAGATTCCAGAATTTACTATTTCTACGGCATTAATCAATTAGATAAAGGGGAATTCGAACGTTCCGTAACGTTGTTAAAAAAATCTTTGGCTCTTCATCCTTCAATTGATGTCTTGTTAGCATTGGGGACGGCTTGCGTTGCAGCAGGGAAATATGATGAAGCCGAAAAATATCTAAAAGAAGTCATTGAGCGGGATCCTAAACGTTCCGGCGCTTATGATCAGCTAGCTGTTACTTATCGGAAACTGAAGCGATACGAAGACGCTCAGCCCCTTTTTGAACATGCAATTCAATTGCAGCCACGCAATGCAGTTCTTTATAACAATTATGCTCTTCTTTTGATGGATCTGGATCAACCCGATAAAGCGCGTCGAACTTGGGAATACGCGCTTCAGCTGGATCCTGATTGTCATTTCGCGCTTCGCAATTTGGCTTGGTATCACTATCTCAGAAAACAATGGGAACCTGCGGCATTTTATTTAATCCGATATTTAAAACGTGACCCAACGGATAAACAAATGCTTGATTTGATTCCGATAATTGAACCTAAACTGACTACAAAGAAAGAACCTTCGGCGGATTTGCCTGCGTGAAACCGAGATTTTATTTCGACTATTCATTTATCTTTCTCCTTTTTTTATCGTTAGTTCTTATTTTTACTCATTTGGGTTCAACGCACCTATGGGAAGACGAAGCTGAAACTGCTCTCGTCGCCAAAACGATTTGGTCGCACGGAATCCCAAAAATTACGGATGGAATAAATTATTTTTATCAGGAACAGGGAAAAAGGGTGGGGTATGGAGATGTTTGGGCCTGGACCCCCTGGCTTCAATTTTATGTGACCGCCGCTTCTTTTAAAGTTTTCGGAACTGATGAATGGGCTGCACGACTTCCATTTGCACTCGCTGGTTTTATAGCAATTCTTTTTCAATTCAGGATTTCAAAGCTCTTATTTGGCCGTCCAACCGCCTTATTTTCCACACTTCTTCTCGTAACATCGGTTCCATTTTTGCTTTATGTGCGTCAATGTCGTTATTATTCGTTTGTGATATTAGGTACATTATGGGCTGTTGATTCGCTGATTTATTTTAAAGAGAAACATTCTAATCGATGGCCAAGCATTTCGCTTTTTTCGGCGTTATTTATCATGTTTCATGCCAATTATATTGCTTGGTTTGGAATGTTGTTTTCCATCCTAGCGTATGCTTTTTTTCCGTCGATTCCTAAGACCGCAAGAAAATTAATCCTGATGACGGGTGCTTTGGCATTCCTTGTTAATTTACCCTGGTTCTTATTATTTAAGCCGCTTCATGAGAAAATAATGACCTTTGATGCCGGAATTTTTCTTGAAAGTATTATTTTCTATATCGAAAGTTTCAATCATTACGTTATTCCGTTCTTTTTGCTCATTTTAATTCCGATCTCATTGCGTTTCTTACCCAAAAATGACAACAGACCCGTTTTTCCCGTGGATGAAAAGAAATGGATTTACTTTTTCGTTTTCCTTATTTGTTTTACGTTTTTTTTCTCATTATTCGGGCCCGCAAGAGTCTTCCGATATATGGTGGGAATTATCCCTATTGTAATCATGCTTTTCTCATTACTTCTCATTCAGCTCTGGCAACGGAATAAAATCATTGCTTTTTTGATTGTTTTCATTTTAATCTTTACCAATTTTTTTCATATTTTTCTTTATCAACCGATCAAGAAAATGATTCCGTCTTCGGCCAGACATCTAAAAGGGAGGTTCGAATCACCACTCAGTTTGTACATCCATGAACTCATCAATCCGCCGCGGGGATCCACGCAAATCATTGCAGAATATTTAAAACAGCATGCATCGCCCAAAGATTTAGTTATTGTCACATATGGTGATTTGCCGATCATGTTTTACACCGGTCTGAGAGTGATCGGCGGCCTTTCATTTGAAGCGCTGAAAGAGGCAACGGCTGCCGATTGGATTGTGACGCGAAAGGTGCTTGTGTCAGATGAAGATGCTCGGGTGATGATGTATTTAATTGATAATTTGTCTTGGGAACGTTATGAGAAAATTAATTTGGGTGTGATCGATTTTCCTTGGGATAACATTCCAGAACCGAATGCTCATCAATTCAAATCGCTGGGTTTTAATTCAGACTGGCAAATTCAAATTTACCACAAACTCAAGGCTAATGAACCTTCTCGAAAAGCAGAACCGCCCAGTATTTTTTATTTTACACCGGCCCAAAAAACAATTTATGGCACCAACGAATTTAAGCAGGAACTCACTCGCTATCTTCTTTGGTTGAAAGAACGAACCGGAGCGATTGGAAGAGTTAATTGATGAAAAAAGTCATCGGCTTCTGGATTTTGGCTGCGCTTATTTTTGCTTTTATCTTTCTCGGCTTTAACACATTTTTTAAAAGTGAATCCATGGCCCATTTTATTTGGAACATGAACACGTTTCAGGGAAGATTCATCAATTTGGCTGAAGATATTCCCAAAGAGAATATCTTTGGTGCTTATGCTTTATCCATTCGAGATTTTAAGCAGCACAGCACGAGAACCGTTTCTCAAAACGCACCTTTTTATGCTTTGATCGCTGCCGGTCTGGGAGCGACCAATTTTCTTATTTTTGTTTTCGCAAATAAATTCGTTGAGCGATTAAGACATCGGATGATTTATTTGACTGTCTTGATTTTGGGAATTGGAGCCCGTCTTTTTTTTGCTTATCACACGACATGCAATCAAGATTTAGTTTGGTGGTACGGTCACATGGAATTGATTGAAAAAATGGGCGGCAACATTTATCAAATCACAAATTATAATTATTCACCGGTTTGGTACTTCATCGCTAAGTTTTGCTATCGCTTAACGGCTGCGATTCCTCAATTATCTTTTATGTTTACAGTGAGATGTCTGCTTACTCTAATCGACACCTTAATTGCTTTTCTTCTCGTTCGATTATCTAAAATGATCACGTGGGTGCCTCAATATGCTATTGCGCTGTTTTTTTTAAATCCGGTTTCTATCATTATCACAGGCTATCACGGACAGATTGACAACATATCAGTCCTTTTCCTATTACTAGCGATTTATTTGGTCCTTCGTGACAAAAATAAGAATTTTTATTTGGGCTGGCTGTTGATTACGTTAGGAATCATTGTAAAACATCAGATTATTCAGCAGGTTTTAATTTATTCGAACCAGTTTAGTCAATCTAGAAAAAAAATATTTTTGTTATTCTCCATTACAATTATTTGCTTTCTTCTTTCATTTGGTTTTTATTGGAATGGGAGCATTTCTCAAATTGCAGGGCATGTTTTTGGTTATGGCGGTATGTCCCGGCCGTACGGATTAATCTCACTTGATGTCTACCCAATCATGGCGGTCATCCATAAATATTTGTTCATCAGTTTATTGCTTATTTGGCCGTTTATATATAAAACCGCTCATATTTTGAAATCGTCGCTGATAGGTATGTTATTGTTTCTGGTTTTTACATCCGGAATCAGCACTCAGCAATTCGTACTACCGATCGCATTGGGTGCGCTTCAGGGAAGCGCCGGTTTTTTCTTATTTAGCACGGCCGCATCGCTTTTTTTATTCGGCGATTTGGATGAGTTGAAGATGTATTTTTTCAGAGGAATGACCTGGAATTATGTTTGGTTTTGCGCTTTAATTTGGTTTTTGATTGAACTCAATAAAAATTCATCCAAAGAAGCAGCCAATATTGGTTGAAAAGTCGTGATCAACGGAAAAAAAGTAATTGCTGTTTTGCCGGCTTATAACGCCGAGAAGACTTTGGTTAAAACCGTTCAGGATATTCCATTTGGATCGGTAGATCGAATTTTATTGGTGGATGATAAAAGTAGCGATAAAACTGTGACGATTGCAAAAAGGTTGGGCTTGGAAGTTTTTTTACACGATCAAAATTTGGGATACGGCGGAAATCAAAAAACATGTTATCAGCAAGCGCTTGCGCGAGATGCCGATGTGATCGTTATGTTGCATCCTGATTATCAATATGAACCCAAATTGATTTTGGCTATGGTTTCACCGATTTGCTATGGAATTTATGATGTGATGCTCGGTTCACGCATTTTGGGTGGGGAAGCGATCAAGGGTGGAATGCCGAGAATTAAATATTGGGTGAATCGATTGCTTACGTTTTTACAAAATCTGGTGTTTAGAAGAAAACTTTCAGAATATCACACGGGTTATCGAGCCTTTGACAGAAAAGTACTTGAAAGTGTGCCGTTTGAAAAAAATTCAAATGGGTTTATCTTCGATAATCAAATTTTGGCACAAGTGATTTCATTCGGTTTTAAAATTGGAGAAGTATCGTGTCCAACTCGATATTTTCCAGAGGCTTCATCGATTGGATGGAGCAAGGGAGTCGAATATGCTCTTGGCTGTTTATGGACGAGCATTCAATTCATCCTTGAAAAAAGCAAAATAGCGCATTTCTCAATTTTTGATAAATGAACTATAGAATAATAAAAATGGATTTTTAACTTCGGTTTTGATATTTTATACGCTAACCTTTGCCAATTATGGCGATCCCGATCAATAAATTAAGCAGCCTCGTCAGCCGGTTTGTTAAAACCAATCCCAAAAAGCCTCTCGAAACCGAATCTGTTAGAAGATTAGGTCTGAATATTGGACGGGCCAATTTCGTAGCCTCTGAAATTAGTTCTAATGAAGGTAAATATACCTTAGAACGCTGCGCCCGACGCCCGATTATTCAGGAAAAGCCTTTTTCCGAACAACTCAAAAGTTTTTTAGCCGAGTCCGGATTTAAATCTAAACGAGCCAGCATTTCGATTAAGGGGCAGGGAGTTGTCGTTCGTTTCCTATCCTTTCCGAAAATGAGTCGTTCGGAGTTTGCGAGCTCGATTCGCTATGAAGCCGAAAAATATTTACCCTTCAGTCTTTCGGAAGTTGAGCTTGATTATCATATTATTAATGAAACCACATCCAAGTCCAATGAGGATGGAGCAACCATGTCGGTTATTTTGGTGGCCGCTCGGAAATCCGAAGTGGAACGCCTAATTCAAACGGTTCAGGACGCTGGGTTGAAACCGGATTTAATAGATGTTGATCTATTTGCCTGTTCCAATGCATTTCAGCACGCCAAGCCGGATGCCAAAGATCACTGCGTCGGTTTTATTGATTTGGGAGCCGGCGACAGCAGTTTTGGAATATTGGATAAGGGGACACTTGTTTTTTCAAGAGACATTGCATTCGGCGGCGCTGATTTGACTGAAATGATTCATCGAAAGTTAAATGTTTCCGCCGAAGAAGCATTTCAAATTCAAGCCCAACTTGATCCCAGTCAAACCGACAAAGTGGCGATCGCAACAGAAGGCTTGAGCCGCTTGTTTCAAGAAATTAAATCTTCGATTATCTATTATTATAATCAACATCAAACTGCAGCGCCTTTGGAAACGATTTATCTTTCAGGTGGGTTTTCACAATTCACTATTTTGTCAAAATCCCTTCAAGAACAGTTGGAGTTGCCGATTAGCACCTGGAATCCTTTGGATCAAATTAACTTGGGACAGGAAATCAACCAAGATACGTTAAAAGAATTAATTCCTTATTTGCCGGTTAGTATTGGCTTGGCGATCAGATCAAAATGATTACAATTAATTTATTACCCGAAGAACTGCGATCTAAAGAAGTACAACAGATTCACGTCCCTTATCAAAAAATTGCCTTCGGTATTTTTTCGATTGTATTCCTGTTGACGATTTACAATTTAATTGTTTACGTAAGGGTGCGCAGTGAATATCGAACACTTCAAAAACAGTGGACTCAGATGGCCGATAAAAGTGCTCAGGCAGATGCCTTAGAAAAAGAACTCGGTTCTTCCATTACTTCCGAAGTAGATTTTTACGATACCCTCGTGGATCCGCCTTTAGAAACTGCGAAAATAATGAATTTGATCAGCGATCTTATACCGACCAGCGTCTGGCTGGATCAAATTAATTTCAGCAGGAAGAAAAAAGACCTCGATTTAACCATTGTTGGTTTCTCACAATCATCGGGAGCAACATCAAAGCTGGTTGAAATTCAAAATTTTGTCAACGCCTTGAAAATTGAAATGGAGAAATATTTCGCTCCGACTTCTCAAATCAATCCTGCGTCCAAAAATCACTTAAAGGTTTCCGTCACCACCAGCAGCAAAAAAACAGCAGAGCATACAGAAATTATTCAATTTACTGCTAATTTTAAAACAGAAGCCGCTGAGAAAAAATGAAAAAAATATCGATTCCTAAATTCAGCCTCGCCGACCTTAAGTTTTGGTTACAATCAGTTGACCGGAAAATACTGATTAAAAATGGAGTGATTGCGGGCGGATTTCTTTTTTTTATTTTATTCATTTTTTTACCTATGACAATTCAAGCCAAAAAGTTGAGCAATGAAGTTAAAAATTTGAAACAGAAAATCACTCAATCCAACATAAAAATTGCCAAGATTCCGGAAATGATGAAACAGAAAGATCTGTTTGGCTCCAGAATTAAAAAATTAAGAGAGGAATTTTTTGAACCTCAAGAAACAGATAAATTAATTGAAATTATATCGACAGCGGCGTCAGATTCTTCGGTAAAAATCAGCGCCTCAAGACCCTCGGCTAAAATATTGGATTTACCGAGTCCATTTGATAAAAATTATATACCCATCAGCTATGAGCTTGTGGTGGAAGGCTCTTACCATGCAATCGGAAAATTTATTAATACCTTTGAGTGTTATCCCAAAAGTTTTGCAATTCATGAGCTGCAAATAAGCAATGGGGCTGATCCAACAAGCGGCCTTCGGCAAGCCACTCTTATTCTCACTGCATTTATCAAACACCCGGTAACAACATGAAATCCTTGAAGAGAGGTTTTGAGTTGATTATGATGACGGCGGTGTTGATTTTATTATTATCTGATTTTTCGTTGGTATTTGCCGAGGAATTTCGTTATGATAGCCACGGAAAAAGGGACCCGTTTCTTTCTCCGGGGAGTCAAATTTTTGAAGGTTCACAACTGTCTCACGGAGATTTAAGACTTGAAGGTATTATTGTAGACCAAAAAGGCAAGTCTTATGCAATTGTGAACAGTGAAATTGTTAGCGAAGGCCAAATGTTTGAGGGCTTTTTGCTTAAAAAAATAACTTCTTCAGAAGTCATCTTTGAAAAGGATAAAGAAAATTTTAAAATCCCGCTGCGTAAAGATGATGAATTGATGGATAAATATTTAAATCAGAAAAAGTAACGATTGTCATTCGGTTCTTTAATGTAAATGACATTTCCGTGCAACGAACTGAACAGGAGCAACATTCCATGAACTACCGAAACCAGTTTTTTGTGCCAATGCTCATTATTTTAGGGTTTATTTTTCCTTTCAATGCCTCGGCTGAAGAAGGCACTTCTCAAAACAAACCTGCCGTTGTTGCCGCAGCTCCTTCAACTACTTCCTCTCTCGCAGCTGCTGAAACAGCTCCCGGCAATGTTTCGCTTGATTTTAAAGATGCCGACATCAGTAATGTGTTACGGATTTTGAGTTTGAAAAGTGGAATTAATATTGTGGCAGGCCCTGAAGTTCAGGGAACTGTAACAATTAGATTAGAAAACGTTCCTTGGGATGATGCATTAAACGTAGTTCTCAGAACTTATGGTTATGTTTATGAAAGATCGGGAAATATTATTCGTGTCACGACAAAAGACAATTTGGCAACAGAAGAATTGGTAACCGAAACGTTTGTTCTGAATTACACAACCGCAGCAGAAGCCGAGCAGTCTATCAAAGACATTTTAACGGAACGTGGTCGAGTTAAATCCGTTGGCCGGAACAATATGCTGGTGGTTAGCGACGTGCCAACTAATTTAAGGAAGATCAGACAAGTCATCGAAAAAATGGATAAAAGCACTCCTCAAGCCCACATTGATTCTAAAATTGTCAAAACTCAATTGCAAGTGGGAGAAAATTTGGGAATTGCTTGGACACCGGCCGCAACTTTAAGCGGTTCACAGCGTCCCACTACGTTTCCGTTCAATGCTTTTACTCGATCTGAAAACTCTGATCCTTTTGAGCGTGCCTTAGGAAATTTTTTCCCCAATATAAATCCCAATTCTTCAACGGCTGCTCCGACTGCCGCGGCGCCGAATCCTTTCAATCCAAGCGCATTTCCGCTTGCAACGCCTTCTACCTCGGGGCTTGCATACACGTTGGGAACTTTAAATTTCACTTCTTTTTCAGCAGTTCTTAATTTTTTGAGAGTTCGCGAAAATACAAAAGTTGTATCAAATCCCAGGATTACCGTACTCAATAATCAAAAAGCAAGAATCAAGGTTGGAACTGATGTTGCTTTGCCACAGTTTGAACGCAATGAAACGACAGGCAGTTTTGAAATTTCAGGTTTTACGTATCGTGAAACAGGTGTGGTCATGGAAGTAACGCCGCATATTAATGATGCGAATGAAATTTTGGTTAATTTGAAACCGGAAGTAAGTGCCCAAAGCGGTTCGACAACATTCAGCAGCAGTACAACCGCTTCCTTTACCTCCATTCCAAACTTTGCTGTTACTAATGCTGAAACTCAAGTTTTAATTAAAAATGGTGAAACCATTGCGATCGGCGGATTAATGACCGATTCGGTAGTTTCCACCGAGCAAAAAGTTCCTGTATTAGGCGATATACCATGGGCAGGTAAGATTTTTAGATCTAAGAGAAGAACTCAAGGAGATAACAATTCAAAGGTTGAAACTCTCTTTTTTATTACTGTCACAATTGTGGATACCGAAGGGGAGCCGATCATAGTCGCTGTTCCGACAATGGTTGCGACTCCTTCAGTGAACATTCAACCGGCACCCGCAAAGTTGAGTGCGCAGGCGACCGGCAGTGGTGTGACAAACGTGGAAAAAATTTAATGAATTCAATGACAACATTACTAACATTTCTAATCAATCACGAAAGAATGGTTAATGATCATGAAAAAAGAAATCCTCATGTCTCTCGAGGTCAACGAGCGGCGTGTCGCTATCCTCGAAGATGGAAAATTGGAAGAATTTTTTATCGAACGTTCAGATGGTTTCAAAATGTTCGGCAATATTTACAAAGGCAAGGTCAAATCGATTGTTCCAGGCATTGGAGCAGCTTTTGTCGATTTGAGTACGAAAAAAGACGGTTTTCTTTATGTTGGTGATGCGGTAGAAACGCCGTTTGGTTTAGAATCTGCTTTTGAAGAAGTCGAATTCGAAGGAAAGAAAGAACGCACCGAAATACCCAGAATCGAAAATGTTCTGAAGCTTGGTCAGGAAGTTTTTGTCCAAGTCGTTAAAGAGCCCATTCGAGACAAAGGTCCGCGCCTAACAACACACGTTGCTATACCCGCCCGTTATTTGGTTCTTGTTCCCGGTGAGAGTAAAGTCGGTGTCTCTAGAAGAATTGATGATCCCAAAGAACGCGACCGCATTCGGGAAGCATTTAGCCAAATGGATCTTCCAAAAGACAGCGGTTTTATCGTTCGTACAGCCGGAGAAGGGAAGTCCAAAAAAGAATTTGCTCGTGATGTTAAATATTTGACCAAAATATGGTCACGCATCAAGGCTGATATTCATCGCAAAAAAGCGCCCAGTTTGATTTATCAAGAATTGGTTTTGGTTGAGCGAATCATCCGTGATTACTTTACTGAAGATATGGACCGGATTGTCGTTGATCATCAAGATCTGTACAACCAGGTGCGGAGATTTTTACGGCTTTATTTACCCGGATGCAAGGTAAGGCTGGAATGGCATAAAGATCCGAAAGTTTCATTATTTGAAAAATACCACATCGAAAAAGAAGTTGAAAAAACATTCCATAAGAAAGTCTTTTTACGATCGGGTGGCCATATCGTGATTGAACAGACAGAAGGTTTGGTTGCTATCGACGTCAATACGGGAAAATTTACAGGCCACCGGGATCTGGAAGAAACTGTTTACCGCACCAATTTAGAGGCGGCGCAGGAAATATCACGACAAATCAGATTAAGAGACATGGGCGGGATTGTGATCATCGATTTTATCGACATGTCGAAAGCCGATCACAGACGTCATCTTTACCGGTTGTTTAAAGATGTCGTCAAGAAAGATCGGGCTAAAACAAATATTTTACAGATGTCGGAACTTGGCCTGGTTGAAATGACGCGTCAACGCGTGAGACCTTCTTTGGAAAGTGCAGTCTATGATTCGTGTCCTTATTGTGAAGGAAAGGGCATCATTAAGTCAGTGACAACGATGGCCATTCAAACGATTAAAGAAGTGAAGAAAGCGCTGAATCATTCAAAGGACAAAATCTTAAACGTATACACACATCCTTCCGTTGCAGAACGGCTTCTTCATGAAGAGCAAACTTCCATTCGTGAATTGGAGCAAGCCTCGAAAAGCCGGATTATCGTTTTGGCCGATCCGAGCCTTCATCGGGAAGATGTGAACGTTACGTTTGTTAAATAAAACAAATTTATGATTTTTTTACTCACGTTCGTTATTTTATCTTCGCTCGGCGGAACTATTTTTTTCGTATGGTTTTTGCTGTCAAAAAACGTTCAATTGCTTCGCGAAGAAATGGCAACGATCACAGCAAAAGTTGGTGTTCACTTAGAACAAACAGCCCGCCTTTCTCAACAAGCAGGGGAAGGAACGGTAAAAGCCATCGGTGATGTTTATAAACGTTTGGGAACACTTGAAGAATCTAGCAATAAGATTTATGAAGTAGGTCGTGAAATCGGAAAGCTGCAAGATGTTTTGCGGGCTCCCAAGGCCAGAGGCAATTTCGGAGAATTAATGTTGGCGGATCTTTTGAGCCAGGTGATTCCGCAAGACCGGTTTCAACTCCAATATCCGTTCAAAAATGGTGCTCGAGTGGATGCGGTTATCTTTGTGGGAAATTACTTGGTTTCAATTGATTCAAAATTCCCGCTTGAAAATTTTCAGCGTTTGCTTTTGGCGCAGACAGGTGAGGAGAAAAAGAAAATAAAACGGGAATTCGCTCGAGATGTCAAAAAACACATCGATTCCATTTCGGAACGTTATATTGTTCAAGATGAAGGAACATTTGATTTTGCATTGATGTATATTCCAGCAGAAAATGTTTATTATGAAGTGATTGCTTCTGACGAAGATATTGAAAGTTATTCGCTGAGTTCTTATGCGCTGGATCGCCGGGTGATTCCGGTATCACCGAATAGCTTTTACGCGTACTTACAGGTCATTTTGCTTGGTTTGCGCGGACTCAGGCTGGATCACGCTGCGCGAGAAATTTCTGAAACATTGTCCAAAATGAAAAATGATTTTAAACGAATTTCCGATGACTTTGATTTACTCGGCACACATTTAAATCATACCCGAGGCACTTATGAAAAAGTTCAAAAAGGGGTCGATCAATTTCAATTAAAATTAAGCTTGGTTGACCAGATTAAATATTCCGAAAAAGAACCGCTTCCCGCTGAATGAGGTATTTATGAAAAAAAAATATTTGCTGTTTGTTCTTTTATTTATTTTTTCGATCGAAGCATACGCACAAAATGCCGCTCCAATTTCGGTGCATGAAGTCGACGGCAGAAAAGAAGTTGTTGTTCCCACCACCCCAGAACCAAAGGAACTGCCCAGAGGTTTCTTTGGAAAAAGTTTTTCTATTTTCGAGACCAGTATTGTCAAAACGGCAAGAGTTTCCAGTGCTATTGTTGGAAAAATTACGGACACTACCGTGTATGCCGTTCAAAAAGTGACGCAGCCGGTATTTTCACCCGTTTTCAAGGCTTTGGATGTTCGGCGCTTATCTCAGAAGAGACAAAACTCGTCTCGTGAAAACGCCTGACGAACAATTCAAACGCAAGCGCGATCAAATGATTGAACATCAATTGATCGCCCGAGGAATCAGTGATCCTTTGGTTTTATCAGCTTTTCACAAAGTGCCTCGGCATTTATTTGTACCTCCTGTTTTTGAATCCAAGGCCTATGAAGACCACCCGATTCAAATTGGGTTTGACCAAACCATCTCACAACCATACGTTGTTGCTCTCATGCTTGAGCAGCTCAAATTGAGAAAAGAAAATATGGTTTTGGAGATCGGTACAGGTTCGGGTTACCAAACTGCACTCTTGGCTGAACTTGCACGCGAGGTTTATTCGATAGAAACAATTTATGATTTATATCAAAGCGCTCAAGATCGATTAAATTCTTTAGGATATTCAAACGTATACTTGATGCTTGGAAATGGTCGAAACGGGTGGTCAGAAAAAAGTCCTTTTGATAAAATCATTGTTGCAGCAGGCACCATTGACATTCCAGATCGGTTGATCCAACAATTGAAAGAAGGCGGTCTTATGATCGTCCCGTTGGGTGATTGTGTGCAGGATCTTGTGTTGGGAAGAAAAGTAAACGGCGTTCTGGTTACTAAACAACTTACTTCCGTCCGGTTTGTTCCGTTAGTTGGAAATCACGAAAAAAATTAAGCGCACAAAAGGAGGGGGTTTATGCCGAAGAAAAAAAAGACAAAGTTAGTCAAGAAGAATAAGAAAAAGCCTTTGAAAAAGAAATCTAAAAAAATAGTTAAAAAAGCAAAAAAAGGAAAAACAAAAGTTGTTAAAGAAAAAGTCAAAGTCATTGGTGTAGTCACTCATTTTTTTCCGAAAGTCAATGCTGCGGTGGTTAAATTAAAAAAGCCGTTATCGGTAGGTGAAACAATTGTGCTGAAAGGCAGCACAACTCAATTTAAGCAAAAAGTGGAGTCGATGCAAATCGATCATGTGGCTATTCAACATGCCAAAAAAGGTGATGAAATCGGACTTCAGGTGAAAGATCGAGTCAGAGAACATGATTTATTAATTGAGCCATAATTTTTGTCCTAGAGGGGTGTATGAAGGTTTGGATCCGGGTGTGGGAAGAAAAAGAACTTTCCGAAATTGAAAAGCATATTTTGCTCATCGGAGATGTGAAGGGCGATTGCGGGCAATGCCGCGAGCTGGGGCTTGATTACAAAACGGTCAAGCAATGTCCGCATTGTCAAACTAGTTTTCAGTACATAACTTGTCGCCGGTTTGAATCAAATCCGGGTGAGCGATTTTCAATTGTCAAACGTTTGGCTGCAATTCGAAATGATTTAATTTGGATTGACTATGAGGACTATAAAAAAATAACGGGCCGACAAAGAGCTCGGGAATTTTTTTCAGATTGACATGCTGCTTAATTGGGGTGTTACCAGGCTGGCAGCGGTGGTTTATTTCATTCAAGGTTCTTTAGGTATTGCAGGAATCGCACTTCCGCTTTATTTAAGAGCACAAGGTTTTAGCATTTCCAAAATTACTTTTATCATGTCCGTGGTATCCGTGCCTTGGTTTTTGAAAATTTTTTACGGGGCAATTTCAGATGGATTTCCGATTTTTGGTCTTCGCCGAAAACCTTATTTATTTATTTGTTCCATTCTCTCCTGCTTGGGTTGGATTTTGTTAAGTATTTTACCACCCGATATGAAATGGCTTATTGTCTCTATGACAATCGCAAATCTTGGTCTCGCCGCCACAGATGTAATTACGGATGGATTAGTTGTTGAATATTCAAGGAAGGGAAGCGCTCAAACCTATCAAGCAATATCATGGGGTGCCCGGAGTATAGGCTCCATTGCCAGCGGAATTACAGGAGGTCTCTTAGCCGCCAGAATCAGCCCTCAAAGCGTTTTTTTGATCACAGCCGCACTCCCACTGTTTTCTCTTTTTGCGATCTTCTTTTTACGTGAAAAACCATGGAAAGCAGCCACTAAAAAGAAAAGTATTCTAAACCCGATTTTGAAAAGCTTCCGCTGCATTGTTCGGGGCGACTTGAAATGGTTTGTTTTTTTCTTGTTAATTCTTTCAAGTTCGGTTGCGATTGGAACTCCTTTGTTTTTTTATATGCGCGAAATCTTAAAATTTGACGAGATTTTTTTAGGCCTATTAAATAGCATTACATGGTTCGGAGCCATCATCGGCTGTTTTCTGTTCGTTAATTTTTTTAGAGAGACACCGCTTCATAGGGCGCTCTTTTGGGCGGTCATCATCGGTTTCTTTGATATTTTACTGACCTTGGCTATCCGAGGTCACGCCAGTGCTTTTGCGATTTCTTTTTTACTTGGAATCTTAGGTTACATGGTCTTGCTGCCTTTATTTTCAGCTTCAGCAACGTTAGCTCATGCCACAGGAGTTGAAAGTTCATTATTTGCGATGCTCATGAGTCTGTTTAATCTTGGACAAGCCGTCGCTGCATTTGCAGGAGGAATTTTATTTGAATGGATGGGTCTTAGAGCTCTAATTGTTTCAACCGCTTTCTTCGGTCTTTTGGCGCTTGTGGTGGTTCCTCGTTTTAAACGGATATGATCAAGCAGGTTCATCTGATTATTTCTGGAATGGTTCAGGGTGTGCTTTTCAGAGCAAGCGCTCAAAACACGGCGCGAAAACTAAATGTGTCTGGGTTTGTCAAAAATTTATCGGATGGTTCAGTTGAATTAATTGCGCAAGGCGAAGAGGCAATGCTCAATCGCTTGATTGAGTGGTCCCGAAAAGGGCCGTTAGGTGCTCGAGTTGAAAACGTGGAAATCACTTGGCAAACTGCCGAACCTCAATTTAAGGGATTTAATATTCGATATTGATGGATCCAAAAGAAGAACAACTAGCCACTCAAATTGTAAAAAAATTGGTGAAGTCCGGTTTCATTGCTTATTTTGCCGGAGGCTGCGTCAGAGATTTGATTATGAAACAATCGGCAGAAGATTATGACATTGCCACGACCGCATCACCAGATCAAATCATTCAACTCTTCGATAAAACCATTCCCGTAGGGAAACAATTTGGCGTTATCATTGTTGTTGCAGAAGGCCATCAATATGAAGTCGCCACTTTTAGAAATGAAGGACCCTATCGTGACGGTCGTCATCCGGAAAAAGTAATCTTTACGACTCCTGAGGAAGATGCAAAACGAAGAGATTTTACGGTTAACGGGCTTTTTTATGATCCTGTAAAAAGGGAAATCATTGATTTTGTTCATGGAAGAGAAGATATTGGTTCAAAACTGATTCGGACAATCGGAAATCCTGAAGAACGTTTCGAAGAAGACCGTCTTCGAATGTTAAGAGCGATCCGGTTTGCTGCAAATTTAGGTTTTAAGATTGAATCGCAAACATGGGAAACAATCAAGCGGCTTAAAAGCAAAATCAATTCGGTGAGTCAGGAACGAATCCGCGATGAACTTGTTAAAATGTTCACTCGGCCAAATGCCGGTCTGGGGCTTGAACTCTTATCAAAAAGTGGTTTATTGGCTGAAATCCTGCCTGAAATCGAGGTCATGAAGGGAGTTCAACAACCGCCCGAACATCATCCGGAAGGGGATGTGTTCATTCATACCAAAATGCTGATGGATCAGCTAGATCATCCGTCTGTCGTTTTAGCTTTTGGCGCACTGCTGCACGATGTTGGAAAGCCGAATACCTATTCTGATGAAGGTGGTAAGATTCATTTTTATAATCATCCTCACGTGGGTGCCGAAATTGCTGAAAAACTGTTAACACGACTCAGGTTTTCAAATCGTGAAATTGCTGATATTCTTTCCTGCGTTGAAAATCACATGAAATTTGCGAGTGTAAGAGAAATGCGCGTGGGGAAATTAAAACAATTTGTCGCCCGTGAGAATTTTAAAACGGAATTGGAACTTCATAAGATTGATTGTTTGGCCAGCCACGGAAAATTGGAGTTATATCAATTTTTGAAAGAAAAAACAGACGAATTCAAACAAGAAGATCTCAAGCCAAAACCATGGATCAACGGTCACGATTTAATTGCACTTGGAATCAAACCGGGCCCGCTGATGAAAGAGATTATTGAAGAAGCCTATTCATTGCAATTGGAAAGCAAGATGAATTCAAAATCAGATACACTTGAATGGGTCAAACAGCAGTATATTAAGTCAAACAAAAAAGGTGCTTTATGATCATCGCTGTTACGGTAACTGGAAAAGATCGGCCAGGTATTATTTCTGCTCTCACGGAAGTTCTCTATAAAGTGGGCGGCAATTTAGAAGATGCCAGCATGACCATTATGGAAGGGGAGTTTGCCATGATTTTTTTGGCAGCTCTTAAAACTGTTAATCTATATGAAAAACTGCTTCGTCAATTAGAAAAATTGGAACGAACCCAAGGACTTCTGATCGCAACGAATGAAATCAAACATCCATTGAATCGAGGCCAGCGGCATAAACCCGGAACAAGTTCATGGATTGTTTCTGTATCGGGCAAAGATAGGGCTGGGATCGTCTATCATGTCTCAAAAATACTTGCAGATCGAAAGCTTAATATCACGGATTTAAATTCAAAAATTTTAGGAAAAGGTAAACGATCTGCTTATGCGTTGGTATTAGAAGTGGATATTCCGCGCCGTGATGCTGAACTTATTCCGATTCTTAAGCGAGATTTTGCCAAACTTGAGAAAAAAATTGGAGTTCGGGTCGCATTTAATCCCGTTGAATCGTCTCACTTTTAATTCATGTCGTCGAGTCTCATTCGGAAATTTCCAGACCCCATATTACGGCATCCATCCAAATCGATTAAGAAATTTGATTCTTCACTGAAACGACTCGTCGATCGCCTCATCAAAATTATGAAATCACAACCCGGTGGGATTGGAATTGCAGCTCCTCAAATCGGAGTTTTAAGGAAAGTCGCCATTGTAGATGTATCTCCCAAAACACCGAATTCTCATCTATTAATCTTAATTAACCCCGAGATCATTCAGGTTGATGAGGAAATCATCCTTCGAGAGGGGTGTATGAGCCTGTCGGATTATACCGCCAATGTAAAACGTTTCAATCAGGTCTCAATTAAATACCGAACTTTGTCCGGTAAGATGCAGACATATACAGCTTCAGGGCTCGAATCTAGATGCATCCAGCATGAAATTGACCATCTCAACGGCATTTTGTTTGTGGATCGTGTAACCTCGATTAAATCTGACGTTTTTCGCCGAAAACGATACAAATCTTAAAGCTTATGAATTGAATTCTTTTGGCTAATGGCTTGCAATAATAACGTCCGATAATGTATCTTATGTAAAGTAGATAAGGAGAGAAAAAGACAAAACTGTTGCCGGTAAGAAATTAAGGCAGAAGCCCAGATACCATTTGATTTACTTGTTTCCCGTCCACACGTCCGGCGATTTGAGGCATTACTTCCTTCATGATTTTTCCCATATCAGCCTTTGATTTAGCACCCGATGTCTGAATGGCTTTTTGGACAATGGCCTTTAATTCGATTTCGCTTAGTTGTTTGGGAAGATACTGCTCCAGGACCATGATTTCGGCGGCTTCTTTCTTTGACAAGTCCTGACGATTGGCCTTTTCAAATTCAGCAATTGAATCTTTCCGCTGCTTTACTTGCTTTTGGATCACCTCTAAAATTTCAGGTTCTGATAATGACTGTCTCTTATCAATTTCCTTATTTTTAATGGCTGATTTAAGCATTCGTAAAGTGCCCAGCTTAATCTCATTTTTTGACTTCATTGCTTCCTTTAAATCAGAATCAATTTTTTCCAAGGACATAATTTTCTCCTGTTAAAGTGACTCACCAATCTTTTAGGGGTTCTGTTTCTTTTTGCTGCTGAGGCCGTCTCAAAGACTGTAATTCTTGTTCAGATTCTTTCAGAGCATTTAAAATTCTGAGCGCATTTTCGCGCGACATTTGACCTTGAAGAAGTTGCGACCCTTGACCTGATGATTGCTCGGTTTGTTGACCTTGCTCCTCCGGATTCAGTTTGGCTGGCGTTGTCGGCTGCTGATCTTGAGGGCTTCCTTGAGGGCTGTTTTTTTCTTTGCCCTGATCTTCTTTTTTCTGATCCTGCTGTTGTTGTTCTTGCTCTTGCTTTTCTTTTTGTTCTTGAGATTTTGACTGATCTTTATTTTGAGATTGATCTTTCTGCTGTTCCTGCGATTGATCTTCTTGACCCTGATTTTTTTGGTCTTGATTCTCCTGCTGTTGGCCCTTCCCCTGTTGATCCTGATTTTTGTCTTGTTGGCCTTGATCTTTTTGATTTCCAGCCTGACCCTGTTGATTTTTCTGATCCTGACCGCCGCCCTTGGATTGTTGTTGCTTTTGTTGCTGCTGCGGGTTTTGATTCTTTTGATTTTGTTTTTCTTGATCTCTGTGGTTTTGTTTGATGTCAAATACTTTCTTTTTCTTCTGAAGTAATTCAAGGTTATATTTTGAATCTTTATCATTTGGATTTAATTCAAGCGCTTTCTTGTAGGCGCTCATGGCTTCATCGAATTGTCCCAATCGATATTGAGTATTTCCATAGTTATACCAAGCGGTTGCCTTCAATTCTTTTGTTTCTGCTTTTTCTAAGGCCTGTTTCAGCTGTGTCTCAGCTTCTTGAAACTGATCTAATTGATAAAGCGTCGTGCCAAGATTGTAACGAACTGTTGAATTGTCAGGATTTCGAATCTGCGCTTTTCGGTAAGCATCCAATGCGGTTTCGTATTTTTTGTCATCAAAATTTTTATTTCCCTTTTGATTTAATCCAGAGGTTGTTTCCAAAAATCCGGAAAAAATCAAAAAAATAGATAAATAAACAAACACAAAACATCCACCTTTAAACATAAACTTCGGTCTCTTTCTTGATTTCATTCATGAACATTTCAAACAGAAGAAATATAAGCGCAAGGTTCAAAAAAAATTGAAAATGATTTTCCCGTTCGATAATAATGCGCTGTTTAAAATCCTGTTTCTCTAAATTTTGCATATGCTTGTAAATATAATCAATTTCGCGTGCCGATGGCGTGGCCGCAAAATAAAGACCGCCTGTTTGTTTGGCAATTTTGGTCATCAGCTCTTCATTTAATTTTGTAATGACAATTTCCCCCGAACGGTCTTTTTTATAACCGCTCACCTTCCCTTCCCCTGACCTCAGCGGAATGGGGGCGCCTTCTTTGGTACCAATTCCAATTGTATAAATGCGAATTTGAGATTCATTTGCTTGTTTGATTGCCGAATCAACATCTCCTTCATGATGTTCACCGTCACTGAGCAACAAAATCACCTGATTCTTGGCTTTCTTTTTTGGAAATGCTTTGACTGCGATGCGGATTGCTTCGCTTAATGATGTTCCGGGATCCGGAATGTACCCAACTTGAATGGAGTTTGCAAAAAGTAAAAAAGCATCATAATCAAGCGTCAAAGGTGATTGAATAAACCCGGATCCGGCAAAAGTGACAATTCCCACACGGTCTCCTTTCAGGTCATTGAAAAAAGTTTTCATTTCCAGTTTGGCCTTTTGAATTCGGCTCGTCGGAACATCTTCAGCCAACATGCTCAATGAAGTATCAACCAAAAACATAATATCCAGCCCCTTTCGCTGAATTTCTTTTTTTGCTTCGCCCCATTGAGGTTGAGTCAGAGAAAAGATAAGCAGACTTAAAACAAAAATTAAAAGTGCTTTTTTGAGTCGTTCTTTGACATAAGAATGAGAAGTCATCAAAGATTGAATGGTCTTCCATTCCCCGAATCGTTCAAACAGTTTGCTTTTTCTTTTCTCCGATGCAATAAAAAAAAGGATTAAGACCCCGACAAACCAAAAACCATGAAACCATTCAGGGTGAATAAATTGCATCAGTTTGTCCTTAAGGAAGTTTTAAAAATACCGTTTTTGAGAGAACAATTCCCAGTAAAAATAAGATCGCTCCCGGCGTCAAGAAGCAATGATAAAGTTCTTGGTAACTGGAATATTCTTTTACTTTAACTTCGGAAGTTTCAAGCTCATTAATTCGTTTGTAAGCTCGTTGAAGATCCTCTGTGTTACCAGCCTGAAAAAAAACGCCGTCGGTAATGTCCGAGATTCGTTTTAAAGTTTTTGCATCAATCTTAACTTCGGCCTGCACATAACGTTTTCCAAAAATCGGATCTTCGATCGGAAATGGAACCAATCCACCTTTTCCAATACAAATAGAATAAATTTTAATTCCAAAACTCCGAGCCAGCTCAGCGGCCGTAATTGGATCCAAATTTCCAGCATTGTTTTCACCGTCGGTCAATAAAATAATTACCTTACTCTTCGCTTTGCTGTCGCGGAGCCGATTAACCGCTGTTCCAATTCCCAATCCGATTGCCGTTCCGTCTTTAATCAAACCAATTTCCACGTCATCAATTAATTTTTCAAGCACTTGATAATCTAACGTCAGCGGGCATTGCGTGTAGCCTTTTCGCGCAAAGACAACCAATCCAATACGATCGTTCTGGCGGGATTTAATGAATTTTTTTGCTTCTTCTTTAGCAACTGCGATTCGATTGACAGGTTTAAAATCTTCAGCCAGCATAGATCCAGAAATGTCCATCGAAAGTACAATATCAATTCCGTGAGTTTCAAACTCCCGCTCAGCTTCTACTTTTTGAGGACGAGCGAGCGCGCAAATCATTAAGACAATCGAAATGTATCGAAGAAAAAGCGGTAAACCAAATAGGAAAGTTTTCGGATTTAAACTTTTGATCAGCGCGAGAGATGAAAATCGGATCGTACTCCGTTTCCTCATCTTCATTAAATAATGAACAACGGGAATAATCAACAGTAAAAAAAAATATTCCGGTGATTGAAAGCGAAGCATTTAAGTCGACTTGACGGTTTCAGGAAGAGCCGGCTGCAGTTCTTCCTTGGTTTGATCAATGATTAACTTTGCTTGGTTGGACTGCTCTATGATTTCAAGCGGTGACGGAGTGTATTTGGCAAATTTAACTAAATCGCAAAAAGACAATACGTCTTTGACCAGTTGAGTTTGTTCCTGATTTATTTTGGACTGCAATTCCTCCATCAATTCAAATGTAGTTGATTCAAGAGCGCGAATTAAAAACCGCCGTTCCAAATATCGCCGGATAATCTCAGACATTTGAAAAAAATATTCCTTAACCAATCCTTTGCGAATCAAATCCGAATGTTTTAACTGATTTAAGCCCAAATAAGCTTCTTCATGCGGAGATAAAAGCGGTTCCTTTTGCGGTCCTTGCGCTTTGCGTCTTTTTCTAAAGTCATAAAACCAAATCCCAGCTGCCATAGCTGCGGAAATTAAGATGAACGAAAGAATCCAAATTAAAACAGGATTTTTTAATTTCTTCACTCCTTTCACACCTCGAATATCACTTTCTGGATTCTTGCTCTTATCAACACTTTCCAGCGTCAGATAAAGAGTATTGGTTTCGATTTGTTTAACGGCTCCATCTTTGGTTCTGTATTGAATTTTAAAGGGCCGGATCACATATTCTCCCAAAGAGTAAGAAGTAATTACATAATTTTTCCCTCCTACAATTTCTTTATTTTCTTTGGTTGAAAAATCGGTTGTTTTCTTGATTTCAAAATCAGAAAGAACCTCTTGAGCATTTAATTCTAAAACGCTAATGTCTGGATGATGACGAACTGTAACTCGAAAATTAATCTCATCGCCGATGGTTGCAAAGGCTTTATCGACTTCGACTTTAACGGAAATATCATCCTGATCCTTGGCGGAAAATAAGTTGATTGGATTGAGAACAGCTAGAGCAAGGATGAGAACAGAATAACGAAATAAACTCATTAATGGCGTCGCTCCCGTTGACGAAAAAATTTGATGAGGGGTTTGATGTAGGATTCCCCTGCCGTTATTTTGATGGCATCAATTCCAGATAATTTGAATAAAAAATCCAGCTGTTCTTGACGTCTGCTTGAAGATTTTTGGTAGGCTTCCCTAAATTGCTGATTGCCGGTATTAATCAAAGTTGTCTCAGCGGTTTCAGCATCCTTTAATTCCATCCAACCACAGGCCGGAATTTCCTGCTCCCGTTCATCGATAATCTGAATGACAACCAAATCGTGTTTTTGATGAAGAATTTTAAGTGCTTTCTCAAAACCTGAATCTAAAAAATCAGAAATGACAAAGATAACTGCGCTTCTTGTCAAAATTCGGGAGAGATGTTCAAGTGCTAATTTTAAATTTGTTCCTTTTGCTTGAGGCTTGTAATAAAGGATTTCTCGGACAACGCGGAGAACGTTACTTCTTCCCTTTCGAGGTGGAACGTATTTTTCCACACGGTCGGTATGAATTAATAAACCTACTTTATCGTTATTTTTTACAGCAGAAAACGCAAGAAGGCCGGCAATTTCGGCCGCGACATTTGATTTTAATTTACTTTTTGAGCCGAAATGAAGAGAACCGGAACCATCCACCACAAAAATAACGGTCAATTCTCTTTCTTCGATGTATTTCTTAACAAAGGGATGCTGAGATCTGGCTGTTACATTCCAATCAATGGTTCTAATTTCATCGCCGGGAACATATTCTCTGACTTCGGAAAATTCCATCCCGCGCCCTTTGAAGACGGATTCATATTCACCGCCGAAAAGATCATTAACGAGGCGCGTCGCTTTGATTTCAATGTACTTAACTTCTTTTAGAATTTCCTTCGGAATCATCAGGGAACTTCAATTTGATCGAAAATCTGGGCAACGATTTTCTCGGATGTCATTTCCTCAGCTTCTGCTTCATACGTTACAATGACACGATGCCTCAAAACATCCAGTCCAATTTGTTTGACGTCCTCCGGCGTCGCATATCCACGACCTTTGATAAAAGCATGAGCTTTTGCTGCGGTTGTGAGCATAATACTTGCGCGAGGTGATGCGCCGTAGGCAATCAATGGTTTTAATTGGTCCAATTTCCATTGTTCCGGATAACGTGTCGCGAATACAATATCAAGAATATAATCTTTTACTTTTTCATCGATGTAGACATGATTGACGATGTCACGTAATTTAAAAATGGTTTGAGTATCGAGCACCGGCTTGACGTCAATTTTCTCTCCCGTAGACATGCGCTCAAGGATTTCTTTTTCCTCTTTTTTATTCGGATAAGTCACGATTAATTTCATCATGAACCGGTCTACCTGTGCTTCTGGCAATGGATAAGTCCCTTCTTGTTCAATCGGATTTTGCGTGGCTAAAACCAAAAAAGGTTCTGGAAGTGGAAATGTGGTTTCTCCGATGGTTACTTGATGCTCCTGCATTGCTTCCAAAAGAGCGCTTTGGACCTTTGAGGGGGCACGGTTAATCTCATCAGCCAAAATGATATTTGCGAAAATAGGGCCTTTTTTGACCGAAAAAGTGCCATCTTTGGGGCTGTAAACGAGGGTGCCAATTAGATCAGCAGGAAGAAGATCAGGAGTAAACTGGATTCGTTGAAATTTGGCATTAATGGATTGAGCCAAAGTTCGAACAGACATCGTTTTCGCCAGACCCGGAACACCTTCTAAAAGGACGTGACCGTTTGCTAAAAGTCCGATCAACAGCCGTTCGATTAAATAACGTTGACCGACAATCACTTTTCCGATTTCTCGAAACAGATGCTCAATCATCTCTTGTGATGCTTTGGCCTGATCCCCTACTTGCTTAACCGTTGCTTCCATGAATTCCTCCTGGTTTTAAATCCCATTTTTTCGTTCAATAAATGACTTAACTGTATTTACTAAACTTATGAGTTCTTGACGGTTTAATTCGGAACCTGAAAATCGACAATATTCCATTTGATCAAACAACGTCTTTATTTCCTGAATTTCCCTTCTGTCCCATTTTTTTTCAGCTTTTTTTTGAAGAGCATTATAATCTTCCTGGTTGCGATTCCAACTCAATTTTTGATCTAAATAATGTCCAAAAATTTTCTCAAGCTCATTAAGAAAAGTTTTGTGATTTGAATTAAATTCCAATGAAGAAAGTGTTTGATTTAATTCATTTAAATATGATTCTTCTAAAGAGAGATTTGAAACCGGAGCCGGTGTTTTCTTTTTTTTGAAAAAGTAAAAAACGAAAGCGGCGCAAACGATTAAAATAATTCCCAAAAAAAGCGGCCACATCCAAACTATTTTATCACTTTTTACAGTCAGTTTTACCGAAGGAGCTCTAATGCTGCTTACACTTGCGCCTTCGCCCTGAACCCACTCCAAAATTAAAGAATTTATTTCGGCGGGTCCTGGCTTCAGTGCTTTAAAGCGAAGCGTCAAAATTTGCTCAATGGATGAATCGTTGATTTCCTTATTTGGATTTGAAACTGTTTCTTCGCTAACGCCAATTAATTCCAAGTTCTGAAGTGTCATCTTTGGAGAACTCATCCGGGCATGTTCGGGAAGTTCGGGCCATTTGATTTTAATTTGATAGGTAATGATATCACTCAACCGATAAACATTACTGGGACGATCCGCACTTTCTAAAACAGGAGAAACAATTTTTTCAGAAACTGCTGGCGTTTGCGAATTGAGATCGGGGGACTCATCCTGCCCAAAAATGTTTGTGGATGTCATTAACATACAAAAAGCGAAAAATATCCACAAACATTTTCGAGGCGGGATAAGCGAAATAAACACGCTTATTTTTTCCTTTTTTCGTCTTCTTCACCGTCGACAACTTCGTAATCGGCATCCACCACGTTGGATTTTTCATCGGTTTTTTGACCCGCCGATGCATCCTGCTGACCCGCGCTTGGAGCGGCTCCCTTTTGTTTGGCCGCTGATTCGTACATTTTTTGAGCAAGCACATGAGAAGCGGTTGTTAATTTTTCAGTTGCCTGTTTCAAAGTATCAACGTTGTCTGATTTTAATGCTTCTTTTGCATTTTTTAAGGCATCTTCCACGCGATTTTTTTCATCAGCTCCAATTTTATCGCCATACTCCTTAATATTTTTTTCAGCTTGATAAACCAAACTGTCTAAATTGTTTCGTGATTGAATCACTTCTTGTTTTTTGCGGTCTTCTTCTGCATGGGATTCAGCTTCCCGGACCAATTTCTCAACTTGATCCTTGTTTAAACCCGAAGAAGATTCAATTCTAATTTTTTGTTCTTTTCCAGTTCCCAGATCTTTTGCAGAAACATGAACAATACCATTTGCATCGATATCAAACGTAACTTCAATTTGCGGAACACCGCGGGGCGCCGGAGGAATTCCTTCCAAATTAAACACTCCCAGCACGCGATTGTCGGCCGCCATTTGTCGCTCACCTTGAAGCACTTTAACCGTCACAGCAGTTTGATTATCTGCAGCGGTTGAAAATATTTCAGATTTGCGAGTGGGAATAGTTGTATTCCGTTCAATTAAACGCGTCATAACACCGCCGAGCGTTTCAATTCCGAGAGAAAGCGGAGTAACATCCAGAAGTAAAATGTCCTTCACTTCTCCGCCTAACACGCCGCCTTGAATAGCTGCTCCGATGGCAACCACTTCATCAGGATTAACTCCTTTATGAGGTTCTTTTGCAAATAATTTTCGGACTGCTTCTTGAACGGCCGGCATGCGTGTTTGACCACCAACTAAAATAACTTCATCAATATCATTAGCAGTTGTTCCAGCATCTTTCATACACTGCTGGCATGGACCAACGGTTCGCTCAATCAAATCATGAACCAGCTGTTCGAGTTTGGCTCTCGTCAAAGTCATTACCAAATGCTTTGGCCCGGAAGCGTCCGCCGTAATAAATGGTAAATTAATTTCTGTTGTTTCAGCGCTTGAAAGTTCGCATTTTGCTTTTTCTGCGGCTTCTCTTAAACGTTGAAGTGCCATTCGATCTTTGCTGAGATCAACACCTTCGGTCTTTTTAAATTCAGCGACCAACCATTCCATGACGCGCTGATCAAAATCATCGCCGCCCAAATGAGTGTCACCGTTCGTTGCCTTCACTTCAAAAACACCTTCTCCTATTTCCAAAATAGAGATATCAAACGTACCGCCGCCGAGGTCGTAGACGGCGATTTTTTCGTCTTTTTTCTTATCCAATCCATAAGCTAAAGCAGCGGCGGTGGGTTCATTAATGATGCGTAGAACCTCCAGGCCTGCGATTTGACCCGCATCTTTGGTTGCTTGTCTTTGAGAATCATTAAAATAAGCGGGCACAGTAATAACCGCTTGTTTGATCGGCTCTCCTAAATAAGCTTCCGCATCGGCTTTTAATTTTTGAAGAACCATCGCTGAAATTTCCGGTGGTGTATAATCCCTTCCATCAATTGAAATGAGAGCCTCTGAATTTCTGCCCTCTTTAACTTTGAATGGAACGAGTTTGGCTTCATTTTGAACTTCGTTAAACCTACGGCCAATAAAACGTTTTGCACTGAAAACAGTGCGGTCGGGATTTGTGATGGCCTGCCTTTTTGCAGGCTGTCCAACCAAACGTTCGTTGTTTTTTGCAAATCCGACAACGGATGGTGTTGTCCTGTGGCCTTCTTTATTTGGAATTACTTTTGGTTCACCACCCTCCATGATTGCCATGCATGAATTCGTGGTACCTAAATCGATTCCTAATACTTTTCCCATGTTATTCCTCCGTTAAATTAAAACTGTTTAGAAATATGTTCTTGAACATAAGTAAATCAATCAAGATCTGTGCCAAACTCAAATCTGCGAAGGCTCATTTTAAGTTGTTTATTTTGAATGAGTTATATAAGGCAATTATTTTGGCTAATTTGGCTTAAATTCTCATGTGCTGAAATGATACAAAGGATTGAATTTTTGTCACAGTTACTCATCAATTTTATACTCTTCCATTTTCCGATATAAAGTTCGGCGCGAGATTCCCAATTTTTTGGCAGCCAGACTTTTATTTTGTCCCAAATCTGAAAGGGTTCGACGAATCATTTCTTCTTCCATTTCCTGGATTGTGTTAAGGCCTTTTCCAATTGAATTTTTAATTATTCTTTTATTTCCTTTGATATCTTCCGGAATATTTTCAACGCTTATGACATTTGATCGCGATAAAACGACCAAACGTTCGACGATGTTTTTTAACTCGCGCACGTTACCAGGCCATTCGTATTTACTTAAAATTTGAAGCGCTTCGGGTGATATTTTGTCAATCACCTTGTGATTTCGCTGTGAAAAAAACTTTAAATAATGCTTCACTAAAAACGGAATGTCTTCGGGTCTTTGACGGAGCGGCGGAATTTCAAGCAAAATGACATTAATCCGATAAAAAAGATCTTCCCTGAATTTTCCGGTTTCAACCTGTTGTTTGAGATTTTTATTGCTAGCACAAAGGAGACGCACATTGGCGTGAATTGTCTTTGCGCTGCCGACGCGTTCGAATTCTCCAGATTGAAGTACTCTTAATAATTTTGTCTGCATTGACTCCGGAATATCGGCGACTTCATCCAAGAACAGAGTTCCGCCATGAGCTCTTTCAAAACGGCCGATTTTGCGTTCGGTTGCTCCAGTAAAGGAACCTTTTTCATGTCCGAATAATTCGCTGGCAAGCAATGTTTCTGTCAGCGCAGCAATGTGAACGGTAACGAAAGGCTGATTTGCTCTGGGGCTTTCGGAATGAATGAGATGAGCGAATAATTCTTTTCCGGTTCCACTTTCTCCTTGAATGAGGACCGCAGAATCGGACTGTGCAACCTGTTTGCATAATGAAATAAGTTTTTGAATCGATTCTGATTTACCAATAATCTCACCCTCTTCATGCCGCTCTCGAATTAATTCTTGCCGTAAACGAATATTTTCGTGTTCTAGTGAGCGTTGATTGAATGCTTTTTTCAAGGTTAATTCAAGTTCGTCAAAATTAATTGGTTTCGTTAAATAATAAAAAGCGCCAGCTTTCATCGCTTGGACCGCATTTTCCACAGTTCCATAAGCGGTCAATACAATTACCATCGTATCCGGTCTTAACCGTTTAATTTCGTGAAGAAGTGTGATGCCGTCCATTTCCGGCATCCTTAAATCAGTCAGAATGAGTTCGGGCGACTCTTTTTTGATAATCGCTAATGCTTCTTTTCCACTTTCAGCAACAGAGACATCATAATCCAATCCGCTCAGAAAATGCTTTAAGCCTTCTCGGGTATTTCGTTCATCGTCAACAATTAAGATGCTTGATCCGAAACTCATAAACTTAACTCATTTTCAGGCTGCGGTAGCCCGAGTCTTTGTTTGCGAATCGGTAAAATAATGGTAAAAGTAGTTCCTCGATTGGGCTTGCTTGAAACTTCAATTCGTCCGCCGTGTTCACGAATAATTTGATGAACAATCATAAGGCCAAGCCCGCTCCCCTCTTCTTTGGTTGTATAGTAAGCATCAAAAATTCGCGGAAGAACATCGTTTGGAATTCCGACGCCCGTATCTTGAAAATGAATGATGCATAGTTTTTCTTTGCCCACAGTTTGAACTCTGAAGGTTCCGCCCTTCGGCATGGCATGAACCGCATTCTTGATGATGTTAATAAAAACTTGTTGAATCCGATCCGGATCAATTAAAAAAACTGGCATTTCCTTTTCATATTCTTCAATAATTTTGATTTTTGAATTTTTCAATTCAGGCTTAATAAATGAAATTGTTTTTGCGAGTAAATCATTAATTTGAACGGCTTCAAACTGAAGCGGCTTCCTGCGCGCGGCCTTCAGAAAATTACGAATGATTTGATCAAGCCGCCTGAGCTCATCTTCCATCGCTTTTAAAGAAGCTTCTGTTTTTTTTCGTTCTGATCCTGAGATTTTGGTCAATAATTTAGACAATAATTTAAGATGGATCGTAAGTGAATTTAACGGATTTCCAATTTCATGAGCAATTCCGGCAGCCAGACTGACCATCGCTTTCCAATTTGCAGTTTGATAACGTTCTCTAATGTTTGTTTCATGATCAGTCAAATTCATAATGGATAAAACAAAAACCGGAGGTTTTTGTTTTTTTTCGTAGGTGAGATTAACTTTTAAAATCATCGGCCGAGGCAGCAATACTTCGAGTTCATGCTGATAAATTTCTTTTTTTTCTTTGATTGCTTGATGAATGATTGCAGCCAAATCCTGATCGGTAATAAGCTGCTCAATTTTTTTCCGAGAGATATCATCAGGAAGGTTTAGCAGTTGAGTCATTCTTCGATTAACCAACAGGGCTTCATCTTCTTCGCTAATGACCATCAAACCTTCGTGGATCTGATCAAGCAAAGACGTAACAAATTTTAGTTCTTGTATGACATCCAAAACGTAAGTTTCTAAATTTTTCCGGTCAATCTTGTCAATTCGATTCGCAATGCGTTTTAAAAATTCAGCTGTCGGCATTTTATCTCGACGCCCCAGACGGTTTTTTTCCTTTTGCGATTGTGATAAATTGTTCCAAAAGTGCGTGATCTTTAATTCCGGGACTTTTTTCAACACCGCTTGCCACATCGACTGCGTAAGGATTAACTTGTTTAATCGCGGTCTCAACATTCTGAACCGTTAGACCACCGGCGAGAAATAATTTCTCCCGGACATAGGATTTTTCGGCAATAACAGACCAATCAAACGTTTTGCCCGTCCCGCCTAATTCTTCGCGTGAATACGTATCGAATAAAAATGCGCTAACGTCGTATTCCTCAATCCGTTTCAAACTCATTAAATCTTTAATTCGAAAGGTCTTAATCACATGAAATTGTTTCTGAGTGAAATAGTGACAATAGCGGGATGTTTCATCACCATGAAATTGAAGCCACTTAAGACTGAGATTTTGCGCTACCGATTCCACCTCTTCTTTAGATTGGTTTGCGAAGACACCGACAAAATTATCAAACTTTCCCAAACTCGTCATAATCTCCCGGGCCTGATCAAGAGTGACGCGTCGTTTGCTTTCACAAAAAATAAACCCCAAAAAGTCGGCGCCCAATTCTTTTGCCTTAAGCGCATCATTCAGATTGGTATTTCCGCAGATTTTAACTTTTGCCATCAATGAACCTCTTTTCCGATTAATTCCTCTATTTTTCTTTTAATATTTTCTGCTTTCATCAGGGTGGTGCCGATTAAAAAATTCCGTGCTCCTAAAGATTGAAAATGTGCGATTTCTTTTCTGCTCTCAATGCCGCTTTCGATAACAGTGATAACTCCTTTTGGAATCAAATTGATTAAGTGTTCCGAAACGGACAAATCAATTTTAAGCGTTTTTAAATCACGATTGTTAATTCCGATGAGCTTACTTCCGATTTTTATGGCACGGTCAAGCTCTTCTTTTGTGTGGACTTCAACCAAAACTTCCAAACCTAACTGTTTGGCAATCTTCAACATTTCCTTTAATTGCTCATCGGTCACCAACCCGACAATGATTAAAAAAGCATCTGCTCCCAGTAGTGCGGTTTCATATACCTGATAAATATCAAAGATAAAATCTTTTCGTAAAAGTGGAATTTGAGTAAAAGGCCGGATTTCTTTTAAATATTCGGGTTTTCCTAAAAAATATTTTTGTTCAGTCAAGACTGAAATGGCAGATGCTCCGGCAGATTCAAATTCTTTTGCAAGATCGGTTGGATTAAATTGATTTCTGATCGTTCCTTCTGAGGGAGAAGCTTTTTTTATTTCACAAATCAGATTTAAGGTTGAATGAGAGAGAGCCTGTGTGAGTGATCTTTTCGTTTCACGATGAGTCTCGGCCATTTGTTTAATTTGGCCAAAACTAAGGCGACGCTTTAATTCTGCTATTTCTTTTTTCTTTGACTCTACGATATCGTTAAGAATCATGACTGATTCGAATCACATTTTTTAAAAGTCGATTTGCGGATTGAGAATAGACTCCTTGTTTTGCAAGCAGAATACCTTCTCGAATAGTTTTTACTTTTCCGCTTACATATAAAATAGCGCCGGCGTTTAATAAAACAACGTCGAACTTGCCATTTTTCATCTTGCCGGACAAAATTACATTTGTAATTCGGCGATTTTTATGGATAGAACCTCCGGTCAAATCCGAAGGCTTTACAGGCTTGAGATGAAATTGCTTCGGATCAATGACTTTTAATCTCAAATGGTTCTCTCTTAACTCTGCTGCCACAGTTTTGTTGCTCGTTGTTAATTCATCGAAGCCATCTATGTTCCAAACAATAAGAGCATGTTTGAATTTTAAATTTTGAGCGGTCTTTGCCATCATGAAAACCAGGTCTTTTCTCCAAACTCCGATCACTTGATGTCTCGGTCTTAACGGATTCAAGAATGGTCCAGCAAGATTAAAAATCGTTTTTATTCTTTTTTTGGCAAGTTCTGAGCGGATCGGTTGAATCTTCTTAAATATCGGATGATAAAGCGGCGCATGAAAATATCCAAAATGAAATTTTTTGAGCGCTTTCAGCATTCGATTTTTTGGGGCTTCAATTTTTAGGCCAAGCGATTCCAACAAATCAGCGCTTCCACATGATGAAGAAATACTGCGGTTTCCATGCTTCGCCACTGAAGCGCCGGAAGCTGCTGCAATCAAACAAGCCAAAGTGGATATATTAAATGTTTTCTTCCCATCTCCGCCGGTTCCACAGCCGTCCACCAAGAACGGAACCTTTAATCGAATCGGTTTTTCAAAAGTTCGCACCGCATCAATCAAACCTGTCAGCTCATTTGAATGTTCCCCCTTTTTTTGAAGCAAAACCAGAATTTGCTTTTCAATTTCAGAATTTTTTTCGATGTTAAAAAAATGACGGAACATATTTCTGGATTGTAGTCGGTTCAAATCTTTTCCAATTAACAATGAATCAACAGGAATCATTTATTTAACCTGAAGGAAATTGGAAAGAATTTTTTTCCCGGACGTGGTTAAAATAGATTCCGGATGAAATTGAACGCCGAATGTATTGTGATGTTTGTGACGAAGTCCCATAATTTCTTTATCTTTGGTCCATGCGATAATTTCAAGTGTCGAAGGAAATAAATGGCGCTGAACAAGAAGTGAATGATATCTCGTCGCTGGAAATGGATTTGTTATTCCCTTAAAAATTCCTTTTTTATCGTGATAAATTTCAGAAACTTTGCCGTGCATAATTTTCTTAGCTCTTGAAACTTTGCCGCCAAAAACATGTCCAATACATTGATGACCGAGACAGACGCCCAAAATTGGCAAACTTCCGCTTAATTGACGAATGATTTCATTTGAAATGCCGGAATCTTCAGGGGTTCCTGGGCCCGGAGAAATCACAATTCGTTTTGGTTTTAATTTTTTGATTTGGCCGAGCGTAATTTTATCATTACGATAAACAACGACTTTTTCGCCAAGTTCGCTCAAATATTGAACCAGGTTGTACGTAAATGAATCATAATTATCAATCATCAAGAGCATATTAAAATTCCTGATCTCGCGCAGCTTTAATCAACGCCTTCGCTTTATTAATGGTTTCTTGATATTCTTTGGCTGGAATGGAATCGTTTACGATCCCTGCCCCGGCTTGAACATAAGCCTGATGATTTTGGACCACCATTGTTCTGATCGTAATACACATGTCCATATCACCGGTTAAACTAAAGTAACCAAACGAACCGGCATAAGGTCCACGTTTTTCTTTTTCAAGCTCATCGATAATTTGCATGGCTCTAATTTTTGGAGCACCCGTCACTGTTCCAGCTGGAAATGATGCAGATAAAAGATCAAGCGCTGTTTTATTTTTTTTCAAAACAGCTTTGATTTCACTAACCAAATGCATGACGTGAGAGTAGCGTTCCACTCGGGCAAAATCCTCAACTTTGACACTTGTCGGATCACACACACGGCCCAAATCATTTCGTCCTAAATCCACCAGCATTAAATGTTCAGCCATTTCTTTTTTTGAAGCCCGAAGAGCAGATTCATTTAATAAATCTTCATGTTCATTTTTTCCCCGAGGTCTTGTGCCGGCAATGGGTCTCGTCTCGGCAACGCGGCCTGTTTTTTTAACCAGCATTTCCGGTGATGAGCCAACCAATGAAAAATTTTTGTGTTTCAAATAAAACATATAGGGTGAAGGATTCAGCGATCTGAGCGCACGATAAATTTTGAAATCATCTTTGATTTTGCCCAAATCAAATCTTTGAGATAAAACAATTTGAATGCAGTCTCCCGCCCGAATGTGTTCTTTTGCCCGTTTGACAAGTGATTCAAATTCATTTTTTGATAAATTGGATTTAATTTTGCCGTTACTGTTTCCGTTTTTGCGGGGTGTTTGATAAGGAACCGACCGATTCAAAGCGGATTTCATTCTCAAAAGATGATGAACCGCATCCTTATATTTTTTTTGCTTTGAGCCATTTCCCATGGCTAAGTGAACTAACTTCAGTTCATGTTTGATGTGATCAAAAATGATCAGATTCCGCGGAAACATAAAAACAGCATCGGGAATGGAAAGTCCAGGTTTGGATTTTAACCGAATATCTTCAAATTCCTGAACGAGTTCATAACTAATAAATCCAACCAAGCTTCCGATCAAAGCGGGTAATTTTAAATGAGTCGATAATCGATATTGATGGAGAATGGTTTTGATGGAATTTAAAAAATCTTGTTTGGTTAAGCGATTATGCCTGTATTCCAAAATAATTTCGGGATCCATTCCGATTAAAGAAAACCGGCCGAGCCGTTCTTCAAGCTCAACCGACTCCAATAAAAAAGCGGTGGGTTTATTTTTGGCAAGTTTCAAAAAAATGGAAACGGGCGTCTCTAAATCTCCCGGAAGATTGAGACAAACCGGAACGACATTTGCCTTTTTTATTTCCTTTTTAAACTGATTGAAATTTGGTTCAATGAGCATAGGTTTTATTGGGATCAAAAACAGGTCTTTGCGTTACTTTTTTAAAGTTTCCTTTTGCGTCTAAAAGATGGACAAAACACGACCGATATCCCAAATGACAGGCGCCGCCCTTTTGTTGGACTTGAATCAGAAGCGTATCCCGATCGCAATCCGTGGTAATGCTTTTAATTTTTTGAATATGGCCGGATGTTTCGCCTTTAATCCAATAAGTATTTCTGGATCTGGAATAAAAACAGGTTTTTCCGATCTTGAGCATTTTATTGATCGCAGTCCGGTTCACATAAGCGAGCATGAGCACTTCGTGCGTTTTATGATCCTGAATAATAGCCGGCATTAAATTGTTTTGATCATACTTGAATTTAATCATGGTTATCCCCTAATCGAATCGGTAAGCCTTTCTGTGATAAATATTTTTTTGCTTCCTTAATTGTAAATTCGCCAAAATGAAAAATAGATGCGGCCAAAACTGCGCTTGCCTTTCCTTTGGAACATCCGTCATAAAGATCTTTTAAACTTCCGACTCCGCCCGAAGCGATCACCGGAATATCAACGGCTTCGGCAACTTTCCGAGTCAACTCAAGATCATAACCTTCCTTCGTACCATCTCGATCCATACTGGTTAACAAAATTTCACCGGCACCATATCGAGCAACTTGCTTTGCCCAATCAATTACATTCCATTTGGTTTGATTGCGGCCCCCGTGTGTAAACACATTCCAGGTTCTCGGCGAAGTTTTTTTTGCATCAATGGCGACAACAATGCATTGACTTCCAAAACGTTTGCTGGCTTGCTTTACGAATTTAGGATTTTGAACTGCAATTGTATTGAGCGAAACTTTATCGCAGCCCGCTTTCAGCAGCGAACGAATATCGTCCAGATTTCGAATCCCACCACCGACTGTAAACGGGATATAAATCGACTCAGCAACTTTTTCCACCATCCTGAGCGTGATCGGCCGGGCTTCAGCCGAAGCCGTAATATCCAAAAAAACTAGTTCATCGGCTCCCGCTTTATCATAAGCTTTGGCACATTCAACCGGATCTCCGGCATCGCGTAAATTAACAAACCGGACACCCTTTACCACTCGGCCTGCTTTGACGTCCAAACAAGGAATGATGCGGCGAGTCAGCACCGATTACAATTCCTTATCCAGTTCTACATTTTCCAGTAACGCTTCCACAATCGAACGAGCATACGCTCTCATATGAAAAAAAAGAGACAAAAAGAAAACAGAAATAAAAATAAGCATCCATTCTAAAAAATTCAGATATTTTAAAAAAAATGCTTCGAATCGCCAGAGAAAAATAACACCGAGAACAAAACAGGCGAAAAAAAACCATCCCAAAATTGATTTTTTTTGATAATAGGTTAAAGTTCTTTTGTACCAGCTCCGATTTCGGATTTTCATGACGTGTAAAACATCTGTCAGAAAAAACATTCTGACGCTCAATCCAATGATAATGACAACAAGACCAATGATAGACCATGACCATTGGCGTTCATTGATAATCATGCGAATTAACTCCTGATTCATGAAACTCCCTCCAATTCGCTTAATGCTGCTGTAAGTGAGAATCTTTTTTCATAAAGCGCTTTTCCGACAATAACACCTTCAAAATTTTTAGCTTTAACCTTCGCCAGTTTTTTAATGTCTGATAGATCAGACACTCCACCTGATAAAATAATGTTCATAGATGTGCTGTCTAAAAGTTCATTTAAAAATTGCAAATTAGCACCGCTGAGAGTTCCATCCCGAGAAACGTCGGTACAAATGATGGTCGTAACACCCATTTTTTCAAGTTGGTCGCAAAACATTTGAATCGACATCGTTTTATCATGGGACTGCCAACCATGTGTTTGAATCAGGCCATCTTTTACATCAATACCCACCGCGATTCTCTCTTTGAATTTTGACACTAATTGTTTCAACAAATCCGTATCAAAAGCTTTTGTGCCGACCACCGCCCTCCAAACTCCAGCTTTTAAAATTTCTTCAACTGCTTTGAAGTTTCTTAATCCGCCACCAAATTGAATTTTGGCTTTTTTGGCTACCGTCAAAATATTTTTAAGAGAACCTAAATTTTTTCGCACGCCGGCTTTGGCTCCATCCAAATCAACAACATGAACCAATCGAGCTCCCTCTCGCTGCCATTTTTCCATGACATCGGCAGGTGATTTTGAATAAACCACTTCTGATCCAAAAACACCCTTGGTGAGCCTGACGACTTCGCCATTATGTAAATCGATCGCTGGAATGATAAGCATTTTAGAGTTGGATGAAATTTTTAAGAATTTGCAGTCCCGCTTTTTGACTTTTTTCAGGATGGAACTGCACGGCAAAAATATTTTCTGATGCCAAAATGGAAGGAAATTTAATTCCGTAGTCCGTTTCAGCCACAATCAAATCCTTATCTTTTGGTTTTCCGTAATAGGAATGGACGAAATAAAAAAAAGATTCATTCTTTAATCCCGACGTAATGGCAGACTTACGCTTCAAGCAAATTTGATTCCATCCCATGTGAGGTATTTTTAACTCATCTTTTGTTTTCGAAAAGCGAGGAACGGAACCTTTCCATATTCCCAAACCTTTGACATTTTGATTTTCAGCGCTACTTTCAAAAAAAAGCTGAAGTCCAAGACAAATGCCGAGCATTTTTTTCCCTTCATCGGCGGCATCTCGAATTAACGCAGTCAATTTTCTTTTTTTCAGTTCAGACATCGCGTCGCCAAAAGCGCCAACGCCTGGCAATACCAATTTGGATAAGCTCGATAAAATTTTGGCATCACTTCCGACGTAAACGGAGCCTCCCAAATGTTCGATGGCTTTGCTGACACTCCGGAGATTTCCCATGCCATAATCAATCACTCCGATTCTGCCATTTTGTTTCATTCTTAAAGCGATCCTTTTGTGGAAGGAATTCCTTTGACTCGAATATCTTTCTGAGTTGCCATATCAAGTGCTTTTGCCGTGGCTTTAAACATTGCTTCAATAATATGATGAGAGTCTTCGCCGTTGACAATCTCAACCGTTAAATTAATTTCGGCATGTTGACTGAACGCGCGCAGAAATTCGCAGCCGTCATGAAAAGAATAAGTTTCAAGCCGCGAAAATTTTACGCCCTTGGATTTGAGAACAAGAAAGGAAGGGCGGCCCGAAAAATCAAGGCTTGATCGAACTAGCGTCTCGTCCATCGGAATACTGAAGAATCCGAATCTGCGAATTTTTTCTTTTTTTCCAAGCGCCTTGGCAAATGCCTGGCCCAGAACAATTCCGACGTCTTCATTGGTATGATGAATGTCCACATCTAAATCACCCTTCGCGTCTACTTTTAAATCAAACAATCCATGTTTGGCCAAGCTCGTTAACATATGATCCAAAAAAGGCAGACCAGTTTTGATTTGTGATTTTCCCTCACCGTCAATCACCAAAGAGATTCGAATTTGTGTTTCTTTGGTGTTGCGAGCTACAGCGGCCGATCGTTTTTGACTAGGCATTGGTCTTATCCTTTCCGTCCTCTGTCTTTGAAGAATCAATAAAACGTGATTCGATTGAAATTCTATGAAGAATTAAACCTTCCATTTCCGTTAACTGCCGAATGGGTTCGCGAACTTTCATTAAAGCTTCTTTTGTGTAACTAATCACCTGCGTTCCTTTAATAAAGGATGCTGCACTCAAGGGTGAAAAATATCGAGCTGTTCCGTTGGTCGGAAGTACGTGACTGGGCCCTGCGACGTAATCACCAATGACCGCTGGTGAGTACGCACCTAGAAAAATAGCTCCTGCATTCAAAATTTTCTTGAGTAGTTTTTCAGGATGTTTTGTCATAATTTCCAAATGTTCGGGCGCAATTTCATTCACCACATCACAGCCTTCATTTAAATTTTTGACTGTAATAATCGTACAGTTATCAACGCGCTTGCGAATCGTTTCGGCTAATTTTTTCGAATTGGTAATCAAATATGAAGTTCCGCCAAAATGTTCTGATTGAGCCAGTAAATCGCACGTCACATAATTTGGATTTGCGTCATCATCCGCCAAAATTGCGACTTCACTTGGTCCTGCAACCATATCAATGTCAACGAAGCCATAAACTTGACGCTTCGCTTCAGTCACGTATTGGTTGCCCGGCCCCACAATTTTATCCACCTTTGGAATGGTTTTGGTACCAAACGCCATTGCTGCGATGGCTTGAGCTCCGCCCGCACGAAAAATTTTTTTAACACCCAAAAGATCCGCAACAACCAAAATGTGGGGATCAATGTCGTGAGTATCGTGATTCGGCGGCGTAACAATAATAATTTCTTTGACGTTTGCCACTTTTGCCGGAATCACAGTCATATAAACCGTGGAAACCAAAGGCGCTGTACCGCCGGGAATATAAATTCCAACGCGCTCGAGCGGTTGATACTGCTTCCCTAAAAAGATGCCATCTTTTTTAATTGAAAAAGATTTCTTAAGCTCCGTTTCATAATATTCCGTTACGTTATCGCGGATTTGCTTGAGCAGCGGAACAAACTCAAAACGGATTTTTTCATACGCGCGGTTAATGTCGCCTTCTGTCACTTGAAGCCGTTTGAGTGAAAGTTCGATTCCATCGAACATACGCGTAAATCTCAGAAGCGCTTGATCGCCGCGGCTTTTCACTTCCTGTAAAATGCGGTTTACTTTTTTAAATAAATCTTTGTCGACCTCATAACCCGAAGGCCGATTCAACCGTTTCATTGTTTGCTTGTCCCAGTTCATAATCATATCAAGCGTCCGTTTTCCGAATTAAATTCAGGATTTGACTAATTGCCGATTCGATTCCATTTGGATTTCTGCCGCCGCCTTGAGCCAAATCCTTCCTGCCTCCTGCGCTTCCTTCAAGAAGCGGAGCAATGGACTGAGCCAAATTCTTAGCATCCAATTTACTTAATTCGAGATCTTTGCTCAAAGCGATAATCATGTTTACTTTAGAATCCACATTTGAAAAAAGAGCGATCACGGTTTGTTTCGATTTTGAGCGGATCTGATCCACCAACTTGCGAAGCGAATCTAATTCCAAATCCGGAATGTTCTGACCAATCAGTTTTACCTTTCCAGCCGGTACAGCAGATTCAATTAATTGATCAAGATTTACGGATAGGTTTTTATTTTTTTCGCCTCCGCGCTCCAATTCTTTTATTCGGTTTTGCAACTTTTCAATTCGCTCAAATATTTGATCAGGGTTCACCTTTAAAACAGAAGAAATCTGGCTCATTTTCTCTTCTAGTGATTTTGTATATCGAATAGCATTTAAACCAGTCAGCGCTTCAATTCGCCGAGTTCCACTTCCGATTGACGTATCGCTAACGATGACAAATGCTCCAATTTCTCCAGTTTGATGACAATGCGTCCCGCCGCACAATTCACGGCTCCGGCCAGGAACATCGATGACGCGAACTTCATCGCCGTATTTATCTCCAAAAAAAGCGAGCGTTCCAGTTTTCATAGCTTCGTCATAACTTAAATAATTTGACTCAACTGGCATATTTTCCAAAACCGTTTCGTTAACCCAGGACTCGATTTTCCTGATTTCTTCGGCAGTGAGTGCTTTTCCGTGCGTGAAATCGAATCTGAGTTTTTCCGGATTCACCAAAGATCCCACCTGACGAACATGGGTTCCCAAAATGGATCTTAAAGCTGCTTGCAATAAATGAGTAGCCGTGTGATTACGTTTTGTGGCTTCACGAGTTTCCTTGTTCACTTTAGCGCTACACTTATCTCCAACTTTTGGTTTTCCTTTTTCAAGCCGGCCGGAATGTAAAATTATTTTGTCTTTTTTCTGAGTATCTTGAACATTGAAACAAAATTCTTTATTTTCCAAAACTCCGGAATCTCCCACTTGTCCCCCACCTTCAGGATAAAAGGGCGTTTGATCCAAAACAATAATTCCTTCCGGACCGGAAAAATTCATCCAGATTATTTTTCCTTCGGACTCTAAACCTTTGTAGCCAAGAAATTGAGTCTCGGGAAGTTTGAGAAGTTCTTGATTCACATTCGAACCGGCAAAAATAGTATCAGCCAATTTGCTAGAGGCTTTTGCCCGCTTTCTTTGTTCTTCCAATAAAACCGTAAATCCAGCCTCGTCAACTTCAACGCCTGATTTTTTTGCAATCAACCGGGTTAACTCATCCGGAAAACCGTATGTGTCATAAAGTAAAAATACTTCTTCGCCAGCTAGTTTTTTGTCTTTTCGTTTGATTGCCACATCCAAAAATTTGGAAAGTATATTTAAACCGCTTTCAATGGTTTCTTGAAATCGATTTTCCTCTGAGCTGATCGTTTGCTCAACGCTTTTTTCAGCCTGTCTTAGTTCTGGATACGCATCTTCAAGCGTTGAAACAGCAACCGAAACAAGTGGAGCCAGCATCGGTGTTGACAGTTCAATCATCCGACCCTGCCACACCGCCCTTCTGATTAATTTTCGGATCACATATCCTCTGCCTTCATTGGATGGATGAGCACCATCAGCAATGGCAACAACGACTGCACGCAAATGATCAGCAATGGCATAAAGGTTTGATTGCTCAGATTTTTTTTCTTTCGGACACTTACGGTTTAATTCGTTTAAAATCGGCTGAAAGATATCAATTTCAAAATTATTTTGTTTTCCTTGAAGAATGCAGGCCAGCCGCTCAAGACCCATTCCGGTGTCTATGTTTTTAGCATTAAGCGGAATTAATTTTCCGCCGTCTTGTCTTTCAAATTGAGTAAACACCAGATTCCAAAACTCTGCAAATCGACCAGACTCATCATCTGCCCAGAATCCTTTTCCCGCGCCAGGATAGCGATCTCCTTGATCATAAAATATTTCAGAACAAGGCCCGCACGGCCCGTTCGGTCCTGATTTTGGAGCGTCGGCCGGCCAGAAATTACTTTTATCACCTAGCCGTGCAATCATTTCTTTTTTAATCCCGACTTTTTTGGTCCAAATATCATATGCTTCGTCATCTTTTTGATGAACACTCACATAAATACGTTCGCGAGGAAGTTTGATTATTTGCGTCATAAATTCCCATGCCCAAGTGATTGCTTCTTCCTTAAAATAATCTCCAAATGAAAAATTTCCGAGCATTTCAAAAAAAGAATGATGATATGGAGTTTTCCCGACATTATCCAAATCACCCGTTCTCAAACATTTTTGAGATGAAGTCACCCGTCTCAGATCCATTCTGAGGCCCAAAAAATAATCTTTAAATTGATTCATCCCTGCACCAGTGAACAAAAGAGTCGGGTCGTTTTTTGGAATTAGGGAATCACTTTTAATCACGGTGTGATTTTTCCCCTTAAAAAAATCGAGAAACAGTTTTCTAATTTCAGATGTCGTCATTGGCTTTTTGAGAATCTAGTTGATTTATAATTTCGCGGGAAAGTTCAAAATCAAAACCCCGGTTAATCAAAAAATCAAACAATCGTCTTTTTCTTTTTTGTGATTCTATATTTTTAATTTTTTGCCAACGAACTTCGGCCAGTGAATAAGCCGTTTTTCGTTCCTCTTCTTTTGAATAATTTTGAAGCGCGCTATCAATTATGTTTTGAGTAATTCCTTTTTTCTTAAGTTCCAAAGCAACTCGTCTTTTTCCAAACCGTTTTGCTTGTTTTGCCCACTGAACCGTTTCGTCCACCATTTTCCGGTCATTTAAAATTCCTTGAGTTTTCAAAGATTCAACAACCGTCTCAATAACAGAAGACTCGTATCCTTTATCTTTTAATCGTTTTGCTACTTCTTTTGCACTTTTCTTGCTGGCCGTTAACAAACGAACGGCGTACAAATAGCCCTGTTTAAATTGTGGACTTTCTTTTGTTTTGGTATCCATAAAGAAAAAATACGGCGGATAAACTTTGTTCCGCCGTACTCGCTCGTTTAGATGATGAAGATGCTACTTATGCTTCTGAATCAGAAGAAACTGCAGATTCATCGTTTTCCGCAGGAAATGAGTCAGTTCCGCTTGTGGTCAATATTTTTTCTTTTACTTTGCTTTCGATTTCATCAAGAAGCTGAGGATTCTCTTTGAGGAAATACCGAACGGCTTCACGGCCTTGACCTAATTTCTCATTGTTGTAAGCCAACCATGATCCTGATTTTTCCAATACTCCATGATGAAGAGCTAAATCAAGAATGCCAGAAGATCTTGAAATTCCTTCATCAAACATAATGTCAAGCTCCGCTTGTTTAAACGGTGCAGCGCATTTGTTTTTAACTACTTTTATTCGAACGCGGTTTCCCGTAACATCCTCGCCCTTTTTGATTGAACCAATGCGGCGAATGTCGAGTCTCATGGAAGCATAAAACTTCAGCGCTTTTCCACCAGGCGTTGTTTCGGGATTACCGAACATAACTCCAATTTTCTGTCTTAATTGATTGATAAAAATAATACACGTCTTTGATCTATTTGTAATGGCTGTTAATTTCCGAAGCGCCTGAGACATCAACCGTGCCTGCAAGCCCATTTGCGCATCGCCCATTTCCCCTTCAATTTCTGATTTAGGAGTCAGCGCAGCAACCGAATCAATCACAATTAAATCAAGCGCATTGGAACGAACCAACATTTCAACAATTTGAAGCGCCTGTTCTCCTGAATCAGGTTGTGAAATGAGAAGATCTTCTAATTGAACACCTAACTTTTTGGAGTAAGCAGGATCCAATGCGTGTTCGGCATCAATAAAAGCAGCAATGCCGCCCAGTTTTTGAACCTGTGCGGTAATGCTGAGTGTCAAAGTAGTTTTCCCGCTGCTTTCAGGTCCGAAAATTTCAACGATTCGACCTCTTGGTACGCCGCCAATGCCGGTAGCAATATCTAAGGTCAACGCGCCTGTGGGAATTGCAGGAATATCACCTGTGCGTTGTTGTCCTAATGTCATAATTGCGCCCTTGCCAAATTGTTTTTCGATTTGACTCAGCGTTAATTGAAGTGCTTTTCTTTTTTCTTGTGATAAATTGTTGTCTTTTTCTTTTATTTGTTTTTCTTTACGTTCAGTTTTTTGTTCCATTTTTTTTCGAGCGGGCATTGCTTTCTCCTTTTTCTAAGACTTTTAATTATACCGACTTAGATCTTTTATGTAAAGGCGAAATTGGTTCTTTATGACTCAGTTTTGACGAGGTGAAGCTTTTTTTCACAAATTGAAATGCCTTTCTTGAGTTCTGGAATCAATTCGACCGCAAGGGTTAGTCCTTTCTTAGTTGGACGCATTTCATCCGAATCTTTGGGTTGAAAAAAAACGCGCAAGTCTAAATACTTACGGTTTTTATAATCGTTTAATGAAAAATAAATGGTTTCATCCTGACCACGGCTAAACTGGTAGAGAATTTCGTTGTCCATAGCAAAAACCTTGAGGTTGAGTGAGAAAGGTAGGAATTATAATTTTTACTAAATGTAATAATAATCTTTACTCATAATTTGTCAAGTTCTTTTTATCGCCGAGTTTGAATTTAAAAATAGAATGCCCTGTCTGATATAAATAATCCATGAGAAAATTGTAAATGCCGCGGTTGAAAACCATATCCAATTTGCATGCGTCCAATTCATCAAGACCGATAAAATCGTCAGCATTTGTAAGAAGGTCGTTATTTTACCAAAGATACTGGGTTTAATTTCGACTTGATTAACCGTAAAAAAAATAATGATTAATCCACCAAAGATAAACAAATCACGAAACACGATGACAATGACGATCCAGACAGGCGGTTTTAAAACAAAAGCATCAGAAAATGCGATTCCTAAAAATCCACAAAGGAGAAGCAATTTATCTGCAAAGGGGTCTAAAAATTTTCCGAGTTGAGTTTGTTTGTTAAATTTTCTTGCGATCAAACCGTCTAAAGCATCGGTAACCATTCCGATTAAAAACAGAATCAAGGCAAAAAGCCTAAAATTTTGATGTTCACTGTCGTAATAAATGAGGAAACTGAAAAAAAAAGGAACTAATACAATCCGAAATATGGTGATGTAATTGGGAAGATTCAACGCTAATTCAGAATTTGATTTAATTCGGTCGCAACTTTTCCGTCAGAATGTTCAATCGAACTGCTGTCATGAGAAAGTTTAACCGAGACCAGTTTTGACACTCCGGCTTCCTGCATGGTCACACCGTAAAGAGCATCGCCTACTGCTATTGTTTTCCGGCTGTGAGTCACAACAATAAATTGAGTCGTAATTAAAAATGGTTTTAGAACATTCAGGAATCGATCGTTGTTCGCTTCATCAAGCGGCGCATCAACTTCATCTAAAACACAAAATGGAGACGGCTTCACTGAGAAAAGAGAAAGCAGCAATGCAATTGCAGTAAGTGCCTTTTCGCCGCCGGATAAAAGTGTAATGTGCTGCAATTTTTTGCCGGGCGGTCTTGCAACAATATCAAGACCTGATTCAAACGGATTTTGCTCATCAATTAAAACCAAATCGGCATAACCACCGCCGAATAAAGTTCGAAAATATTCGCGAAATGATTCTCTAACCCGGACGAGAGTCTCTTCAAAAAGCCTTTTGGTCGTCCGGTTAATTTTTCTGATGGCCTCAAGAAGTGATTCTTTTGATTCGGTTAAATCTGTTTTCTGATTGTTGAGAAAATCGTAGCGTTCTTTCAGTTCATGATATTCGTCAATGGCAAGTAAATTCACCGTACCGATCGAATCGAGTTTCTCTCTGAGCCGTTCAATCTCGGTCTTTTCTTCTTCAACTTCTTCCGGCATCAATGGAAAATCAGCTGGATTTAATAAAGACAGCGTAATCTTGTATCTACTTTGAAGCTCTTGAAGAATTGAATTTTTTTGATGATTTAATTCCATTTCCTGAAGAGAAAGATTGTGAAATTTTTGCTTGAGCTCTTCAGCCGATTTCGCCGTCTTTTGGGCTTCTTCCAATGCTTGATTCCGTAGTATTAATACTTCCGCCCGCTCACGTTTTAATTGTTCCGCTTGGACAGAATGTTCAAAGAGGCGCTTTGCAACATTTTCTTTCTGTGAAACGAAACGCTCTAAATCCTCCTGAAGCTGAGTTGTTTTTTGAAATGAGACTTGACGTTCTGAGCTTAAAGTTGAAATGTGATTTGTTATTTCGTCTAATTGGCTCTTTAAAAATTCAGCTGTTTTCTTGGATGATTGCTGTTTTTCGATCGTTAAATCAATTTTCGAAGTAATTTGCGACATCTGAGTTTCAATTTCATTTTTTGAGATTTGATGAGATTCAAGTTGCTTCTGAATTAATTGTAAATATTCCTTTTCCTTATTTTCCTCTGCTTCCAAACCCGCCAGTTGAACATTCAGATTCTTTAATTCATTTTCAAAACGGTTCACTTCCGTTTGATTAGATTTAATTTCATGGGAGATCAATTTCATCTCCTCATCAATTTTATTCACATATTCATGAACGCTTGTCAACGTTCCTTCATGCTGCATGAGCGAAGATTGAGATTCCAGTATTTTTCGATTGAAAACCTGCTCGTGCTCTTTCAGAGTCACGATTTGAGCCTCATGCTGTTTCAACGAAAGATTCAATTTATTTTCCACTTCGGTCGTTTGACCAAGTTCCTGTGATAATTTTGTCAGTTCTTCTTTCCTTGCAAATGCGCTTCGTTCAGGAGTATATCGAACATTTCTTAAATTAATTTGTAAATTTGGCCCAAAATTGGATCCTGTTTTCGCAACGAATTTATAATTTTGCGCTAACGGTGCCAGTTCCTGTATCGCTTTTGAAGTAAGATCGTCTATTACATAAACGCCGTGAAGAAGTTTGCGAAAAAGTCCTGAGTAATTGGTTGACGTTCGAACGACGTCTCGCAACCGCTTTTTAATTAATGGGTGTGACACATTTGTTTCGTCTTCAGCAAATGCCTTTGAGTTTTTCTCATTAATTAAAATTGTGGCCTGTTCAAATCCAGATTGTGTCAAACTGTGGAGTAACTGTTGTGCGCTGTCTAAATTGTTTGTAACAACTGCGCAAAGCATTTCTGAAAGAGCAGCTTCCGCGGCCAATTCATATCCAGGTTCAATTTGAACTAAATCAAGAAATGCTTTTGTAACATTTTTTAGTATTCTGTCATGATGCGCTGCAATTTTTTTGGGATCAGGACCGCCCGCGCGCGCCAACTCTTCAAGCAAACGAATTTGACCTTCCAATTTCGTTTTCTTGGTTTTAATTTCGGTTAATTCGTTACGAACATTCTCTAAGTTACGTTCTAGTTGTTCGCGGTTTTTAATTTCTTGAGCCAGTTCTAATTCAATCTCTGATCGTTTCTTTTGATAGTCGGAATGCTGTTCCTTAATCGAATTCTGTTTTAATAGATACGATTCTTTTGCACCGGACAATTTTTGATAAGATTCGTTCAAACTCGTCTTTGTACGTTGAGCTGCAATTAATTCAGCGTGCATTTTATGAACCAAATTTCTCAGATCAGACAACCGATGTGCCAAATCAAAAAGAACTGCTTGCTGACGATTCTGCTCGTCTGTTGAAACGGCCTTTTGAGATAAGCCCTGTTGTTTTAATTCCAATTGATTTTTATCGCCTTCAAGTTCGTTGAGCAAAGAAGATAATTGTGAGTGCTCGGTTTGTTTATTCTCAATTTCAGATTTTAATGATTCATGTCTCTTCGTTAACGATTCAACTTCACCTAAAGCTTTTTCCGCGGCCAATTTCAAAAAATCAATTCTCTCAGTGTTAAAATGCTCCTGACTCTCAATTGAATTAAGTTCTTGTTTGGCTTCAGATCGCGCACTTTCCTGATCAAAAAATGAGGTTTCTAACTCCTGAAGTCGTTTTTCCACTTCTTTGGCAGATGTATTCTGTATTGCAACTTTTTCTTCTAACTCATTTAACTTGGTTGAATGCAAACTCCGTTCATCCTCCAAAACTTTTAATTGCTTAATGAGTAGATTCGATTCAAAAAAAGCTTTTTTGATTTCAAGTGTTTTGAGACGTTCGAATTGTTCTTTGTAACGTTCGGCCCTTTGCGCTTGACGTTCAGCGTAACGGATGTTCCGTTCAACTTCGCTTGTAATATCATTTAAACGCAGGAGATTTTGCTCTGTTCGTTCGAGTTTTCTGAGCGCCTCTTCTTTTTTGACTTTATACTTTGATATTCCGGCAGCTTCTTCAATTAAAAAGCGCCGCTCTTCTGCTTCAGCATTTAAAATATGATCAATGCGCCCCTGTTCGATCATCGAATATGAATTGGAGCCGATGCCCGTATCGAGAATTAAATCTTGAATGTCTTTAAGACGGCAAGGAGTCCGGTTAAGCAAGTATTCACTTTCGCCGGATCGATGGAGGCGTCGGGTGATGACCACCTCTTCATATTGAATGGGAAGTTTTTGGTCGGTATTGTCTATAGTAAGTGACACTTCGGCTATATTGAGAGGTTTTCTAAATTCAGTGCCGGAGAAAATAACGTCTTCCATTTTCGATCCCCGAAGAAGCTTTGCACTTCGTTCTCCGAGCACCCACCGGATTGAATCTGAAATATTGCTTTTGCCGCAGCCGTTAGGACCAACAACACAAGTCACGCCGGGTTCAAAGACGATTTCGGTTTTATCTGCGAAGGATTTAAACCCAAAAATTTCAATTTTTTTAAGATACATGTTGCACTGGTATTATATCGTCTTCTCGCTTGAGGAAGTTTAAAACTTAATGAGGGACTAACCTTCGAAACGTTTAAAGCAAAGAGCAGCATTGTGCCCGCCAAATCCAAGGGAATCGGAAATGGCAACGCGGATTTTGGCCCGCCGCGGCTGATTGGGGACATAATCCAAATCGCACTCCGGATCGGGATGCTCATAATTAATGGTAGGCGGAACGATTTCATTCTTAATGGCAAGGGCTGTAAAAATAGCTTCTACACCGCCGGCTGCTCCGAGCAAATGTCCCGTCATAGATTTCGTAGAGCTGATCATTAATTTTTTAGCAACAGGTTCTGTAAATACTTTCTTAATCGCAATGGTTTCAACTTTATCATTTAAGGGCGTTGAAGTGCCGTGAGCATTAATATAGTCCACTTCTTCGGGCTTGATTTGAGCATCCTTCAGCGTGTTAGCAATGCATCTGGCCGCACCTTTTCCTTCCGGATCTGGCGCTGTCATGTGATTAGCATCAGAAGTCATTCCGTACCCAACTATTTCACAATAAATTTTTGCATTCCGCTTTAATGCATGATCCAATTCTTCAAGCACTACAACGCCGCACCCTTCGCCCATCACAAAACCATTCCGTGTTTTATCAAACGGACGAGAAGCTTTTTCCGGAGCTTCATTATGAGTCGATAAAGCTTTCATGGCATCAAAACCTCCAAAACCCAAGAGCGTAATACAAGCTTCTGTACCGCCGGCGAGCATTGCAGTCGCTTCGCCACGTTGAATAATTTTAAAAGCATCACCAATGGCATGAGTTCCTGTTGCACAAGCAGTCGCAACGCAATTATTAGGACCTTTCAAACCAAATTCCATCGCCACTTGACCGGGTGCCATATTCACAATGAGCATTGGAATCAGAAATGGCGAAACTCGATGCGGTCCTTTTTCCAGCAGAATTTTATGTTGTTCTTCGATTGTGCGAAGACCGCCGATACCGGAACCAATAAGAACGCCGATTAAATGCAGGTCTTCCTTAGATAAGTCTATCGCCGAATCATCAAGCGCCATCTTAGCGCCGGCAACGGCAAAATGAACGAACCGATCTGATTTTTTTATTTGTTTTGCGGAAAGATATTTTAAAGGATCGAAATTTTTAACTTCAGCGGCAACTCTTGATGAGAAATAATGGGAATCTATTTGTGTGACGGGACCAGTTCCGCTTTTTCCTGCAAGAACCGAGTCCCATGATTCCTTAAGAGAATTGCCAATGGGTGTAAGACAACCAAGACCGGTAAGAACAACTCGACGAAACATAAGCGATGATTATAAAACGTGGAAGGTAAAAAGGACATTAAATAAATTTAGCCTTATTTGGAGGCACATTTTTCTTCGATGTATTTAATGGCATCCCCTACGGTTTGAATTTTCTCAGCGTCCTCGTCGGGAATCTCAATACCAAACTCTTCCTCGAGTGCCATGACGAGTTCGACCGTATCGAGCGAGTCTGCACCCAAATCGTCGACAAATGATGCCTCGGGTGTTACTTCCTCGGCTTTGACTCCCAATTGTTCGACAATAATTTCGGTGATTTTATCATGTACGGCCATTCTTAACCCTCCTTAGGTTACATACTCAATCCGCCATCAACTCCAATGACTTGTCCAGTCAAATAACTTGCTTGATCAGAGGCTAAAAATAAAGCGAGTTGTGCCACCTCTTCAGCTTTACCATATCGACCGAGCGGGATGGCGTTTGCCATTTCTGACTCTATTTTTTCGCCCAACTTCGCCGTCATATCCGTCTGGATAAATCCTGGAGCGATTGCATTAACAGTAATATTTCGTTTTGCTAATTCCCTTGCAGTCGTTTTGGTAAGCGCAATAACGCCGCCTTTTGATGCTGCGTAATTTGCTTGACCTGCATTTCCGATAATGCCAACTACGGAACTCATATTAATAATTCTTCCGCTTTTTTGACGAATCATCGGTTTGGTTACTGCTTTGGTAAACAAGAAAACGCTTTTTAAATTTGTGGAAAGAACGAAATCCCAACTTTCTTCCGACATCATTGCGAGCAATTGATCGCGAGTTGTGCCGGCATTGTTGACGAGTATATCGATCCTCGAATAGGTGTCAAGGGTTTTTTTGACAACTTCGTTGATCTGCGCTGCATCACGAATATCGAATGCAAAATAGATCGGTTTTGTTCCAAATTGTTGCTGAATTTCGTTGCTCACGCTCTTCAAAAGTTCAGCATTTGTTGCACATAGCGCAAGTTTTGCGCCCTCTTTTGCAAATGCAAAAGCAATTGCTTTACCGATTCCCCGGCTTGCACCGGTAATAATGGCAACTTTATTTTCAAGCAGTGGCATATTACGATTCCACCGTAATGGGTTTAAGTTGTTCTAAATCTTCTCTTTTCTCAACGCTGATGACATTTAAATTTGAATTTATTTTCTTCGCTAGACCTTTTAAGACACGACCCGGCCCCAGTTCCAAAAGTTCCATTGCTTCAAATTTTGAAACCGTCTCCATGGTCTTAATCCATTGAACCGGACTTGTCAGTTGTTTGGCAAGCAAGGTACGAATGACTTCGGGATCGTTTACCGGCTCACCCGTAACATTGGGAATAAAGGTACCCTGCGGCTTTTGAATCGTTACTTTCCGAAGTACTTCTTCTAATCCCGTTTTAGCATGATTCATCAAAGAAGAATGAAAAGCGCCCCCTACTTTTAATGGTATCGCTCTTTTAGCTCCTTTTGATTTGGCAAGTTCACAAGCCTTCGCAACCGTTTCCAAAGATCCTGAAATTACCAATTGATCATAACTATTTAAATTGGCCAGCTCCGTTCCCATTTCTCGACAGAGTGCCAAACAATTTTCTACAGTAATTCCTAATAGCGAAGCCATTGTGCCAGGATTTTTTTGGCAAGCTTCTTCCATTAATTCTCCGCGCCGTCTCACTAATTGGAGACCTTCTTCAAAAGAAATGGATTTCAAAGCAACAAGCGCGGTAAATTCTCCGAGACTTAAACCACATGATAAAGATGGATTTAATTTGGGATAAACAGATTGGAGTGAATATAACACCGCAAGGCTTGTAACAAAAATCGCAATTTGAGCATTTGAAGTCCGAATTAATTCAGAGTCCGGCCCTCGAAAACAAATCTCTGATATTTTAAAACCTAAAATTTTATCTGCCTGATCAAAAACTGAGCGTGCCGGTTCAAATGAATCGTAAAAATCTCTGCCCATCCCAACATATTGAGCGCCTTGGCCGGGAAATAAAAATCCAATTTTTTTCATGAAGAGCTCACCAGCGAATGGCACAAGCAGCCCAAGTTAAACCACTTCCGAAAGCGACCAAGACAACATTTGATCCTTTTTTTATTTTCCCTTCTTTTGCGGCTTCGTATAAAGCCACCGCGGTAGAAGCAGCGGACATATTTCCATAACGATCTAAATTAATATAAACTTTATTTGGATCAATTCCGATTCTTTCTGAAACTGCATTTAAAATTCTCAAATTGGCTTGATGCGGAATGAGACAATCAACGTCTTCTAATTTCATGTTCGCCCGTTTAATCACTTCAAGAACGGAATCGCTCATGATTCGCACAGCAGATTTAAAAATTTCGGAGCCTTCCATTTGAACATAATGAAGACCTTGGCTGATAGATTCATTACTGGTTGGAATCGCAGAACCCCCGGCAGGAATTTGAAGCAGTTTTGCTTGAGACCCATCTGAACCCCAATAAGTTGACAAAATACCATGTCCGTCCTTGGCTTCGCCCAAAACGGCAGCACCGGCACCATCTCCAAAAAGCACGCAAGTGGATCGATCCTTCCAATTAATGTAAACGGAAATAACCTCAGCTCCGATCACAAGAATGTGCTTATAAACTCCCGAACGAATTAATCCTTCTGCAATAGTTAATCCATATGGAAAACCGGAACAAGCAGCCGAAATGTCAAAGGCCGCACACTGAGCACCAATTTTATTTTGAACAATACAGGCCGTGGACGGAAAAACCATATCCGGAGAAACCGTGGCAAGAATAATAAGATCAAGATCGGTTGGTTTTAATTTTGCGGATTCGAGTGCTTCTAAAGCTGCCTTTGCCGCAAGTTCACTGGTCGGAGTTCCGGCTTCAGCAATTCGACGCTCCTTAATTCCGGTACGGGTCTGGATCCACTCGTCTGAAGTATCAACGATTTTTTCCAAATCGTGATTGGTCATAATTTTTTCAGGCACGTAAGCGCCCAAACCCAGAATTCCAACACGACGTTGGGACATTTGTTACGAATTAACCTTGGGAACCGGTGTTGTTTTGAGAGATAAATTCGGAGGATTGTATGTATTATTAAGGTGGCTGCCAATGCCTTCAATAATACGGTCATTTACATTTTCAGAAATTGCTTCTCGAGCAACGCGAATTGCATTTTTAATGGCTTTGGCAGATGAAATACCGTGGCCAATAATGACAACACCATCAACTCCAAGCAACAAAGCGCCACCAGCTTCTTCATAATTCGTTTCTTTTTGAATCGATACAAAGGCAGGTTTGCATAATAAGGCTCCCAAACGAGCCAGCCAGTCTTTCTGAATTTCTTTCGTGATTAAGGTAATCATCATTTCCAAAATACTTTCTGTCATCTTAAGAACCACGTTTCCGGCAAAACCATCGCACACAATCACATCGCACTTTCCCGTAAAAAAATCACGTCCTTCAATATTACCAATGAAGTTAAGTCCGGAGTCGCGCAAAAGTTTATAAGCTTCTTGAAGCGTTTCTGTTCCTTTTGATTCTTCTTCACCAATATTCAAAAGACCGACCACCGGTTTTTTCTTCTTAAGTAAATAGCGGGCATAAGTATCCGCCATAATGGCATATTGAAGGAGATGTTCTGCTGAAGGATCAATGTTGGCTCCGACATCAATTGCAATGGTAATTCCATGAAGTGTTGGAACAGCAATCGCAATGCCGGGCCGCTTGATTCCGGGAAGGAGTCCCAAATTAAGAGTGGATGCAGCAACTGCAGCTCCGGTATTTCCGGCACTGACGACGGCATCGACTTCTTTTTGTTTTAATAGTTGAATCGCGACGCTAAGTGAGGAATCTTTCTTTTTTTTGATGGCCTGAACCGGCGAATCACTCATCTCAACCACCTCTGAAGCATGGCGAATCGCAATTTTTCCGCCAGTTACTTTGTGACGATAAAGTTCACGCTTAATCGCATCTTCACGGCCTGTAATGATGATTTCAAGATCCTCAAAACTGTTTGCAGCTTGAACCGCTCCTTCAACAACCAGCTGAGGAGCATAATCGCCGCCCATTCCATCTACGGCAATTTTAATCATTGATTTTTATCCGAATCTTTTTTCGATTTAACAGCGATGGTTAAGACTTGTTTTCCATTGTAGAAACCGCAATGAGCACAAATTCGATGAGGAATGAGCGGCCGAGCACAATTGGAACATTTAGATAAAGAACGAACGCGAAGATGATCGTGTGCACGCCTTAAACGAGTCCGCGTATTAGAATGTCTGCGTTTTGGGTTTGCCATGATTAATCCTTTTTCTTAAATTTCAATTTTAATTGCTCGAACGCCGGCTTTACGCTGAAAGAAATACGGCAGTTGCACTGTATGCGATTTAAATTTCCACCACATTGAGGACAAATGCCTTTGCATGACGGCTGGCATAAAAATCGTTCGGGATGACCCAAAATTAAAATGTCTCTCAGATCGTCAGTTGTGTCTACAGTTTCGCGGCCTTGAACATCATAAGATAAATCAAAAGGCGCAGCTACGTCGCTTTCAATTTTTTCCAAGCAACGGGCACATACTTGTTCGATGCGGCTGGTCATCATCCCGTGGAATGTAACGGTTTGCTTAACTTTCTCAGCAGAACCTTTTAATTCCACATTCCGGATATAATGCAAATCCACAAATTCCAAATCCAGTTGCCGAGGGTCGTACGATGTTTCTAATTTCTCCGGGCCGCCTTCTTTATAAATTGCAACTTTCAAAATCATGTCAATCTCACTTACTGCTAAGACCATTGTTTCAGTAACGCTTTTTCAACAAACGGAGGAACGAATTTTGAAACGTCGCCGCCGAGTCTTGAAATTTCTTTAACCAAACGTGAAGAAAGGTAAAAATGTTTCTCAGACGGCATCATAAACATGGTATCAATGTCCGATGCCAATTGCCGATTGGTCAATGCAATTTGAAATTCATAATCAAAATCAGAAGTGGCCCTTAAACCTCTGATGATGGTGCCAATTTTATTTGCTTTTGCATAATCAACCATCAATCCGTGAAACGAATCAACACTGACGCCTTTCTTGTGACCGATTGCTTTTCTGAGTAAAACAATCCGTTCCTCAACAGAAAACAATGGTTTTTTTTCGTGATTGATGGCAACTGCAACACGAACTTCATCAAAAAGCTGACCAGCTCGGGCAATCAGATCTATATGGCCGTAAGTAACCGGATCAAAACTGCCTGGATATAAAGCTTTTCTTTGTTTTAATCCGCCCACAAGGATCCAATTAAACTTTTTTTGTTAAAAAACTCATAAAGGTCTGCCCGATTTTAATGCTTCGATAGAAGCAAAGTGTTTCAAATTGTGTGGGGAGTCCTTCTTGGTTTGAGTGTCCGACCACTACATGTCCGAAGGGAGCTACTATAACAGAACGATCAAGCTGGTGCAATACTTTTTTTATAAGTCCTTTATTATGAGGAGGATCCAAAAAAATTAAGCCGAAGGTTTTACCCTTTTTTTCAAGCTTTTTGACCGCTTCAGTCGCTGAGTTTGCGATCAGGTTGGTTTTTTCTGGAAAGATCATGAGCGTTTCTAAATTTTTCTTGATACAGTTCTGAGAGGCTTGAGCTTCATCGACAAAATAAACTTCTAAAGCGCCCCGACTGAGCGCTTCAAGACCGAGACTTCCGCTTCCCGCAAATAAATCCAGCACCGTAGCCGATTCACACAAAGTTCCTAATACATTGAAAATTGTTTCTTTTGCACGATCGGTCATCGGTCGTGTCATTTTTGTTTTCGGAAAAAAAATTTTCCTGCGTTTAAATTCACCTCCAATGATTCTCATATACTGAATCGCGTCATTGCGAGGAGTTCCGAAGGAACGACGAAGCAATCTACGTTCTGAGATTGCTTCGGCCTCATTTGTAACGCTGCCTCGCAATGGCGACAAATTTGGATTCTCATCGAGATTGATATAAACTTCGTCTTAAATTCATTTCCTCAACAACCGGTTTGTGTTCGGGAAACGAAAGATCCGGATCTTCATTTAATATTTTTTTTGCTTCTTCCCGAGCTAAAATTAAAAGTTCCTGATCACAAATTAAATCGCCAAGCTTAAATAAAGGCAAGCCACTTTGTTTTGTACCAAAAAATTCACCAGGACCTCGCAAAATCAAATCTTCTTCGGCAATAACAAAACCATCGTTTGTTTTGGTTAAAATGCGCAAACGTTTTTTCCCCTCTTCAGTGGTCGGATTTCCAAATAGAAAACAAACGGATTCTTTTGTTCCGCGCCCAATTCGTCCCCTCATTTGATGAAGCTGAGAAAGACCAAATCGTTCGGCGTTCTCAATGACCATAAAGGTTACGTTTGGATTGTCCACACCGACTTCAATGACTGAGGTTGCAACCAAAACTTTGATTTTCCCTTGATAAAATTTTTGCATTACATCATCACGCTCTTTTCGATTCAGTTTACCATGAACCAATCCGATTGGTAAGTCGCGAAACATTCCATTTTTAAGACACTCATATTCCTGCTTGGCGGCCTGTAAATCCAGAGCTTCATTTTCTTCAATGATCGGAAATAAAATATATGCTTGTTCATCCGAGTTTTGAATTTTTGATTTAATATGTTCCAATACTTCACCTTGGCGTTCTCGATTGATCCAGTAGGTTTTAATTTCCTTCCTGCCCTTTGGCAATATTTTCATCGTTGAGATTTCAAGATCACCATATAAAGTAAGTCCCAAGGTTCGAGGAATTGGAGTAGCCGTCATGACCAACACGTGCGGCCGTGGATTTCTAAAAATCAATTTAGAACGCTGCCTGACGCCGAAGCGGTGTTGTTCATCAATGACAACGAAACTTAAATTTTTAAATCTGACATCTTCTTGAAGTAGCGCATGAGTTCCAATAATAATAGAAGTCGCTCCAGTTCTGAGCTCGGATAAAATTATTTGACGCTCATCAGCTTCGATGCTTCCGGTCAACAATCTAAAGTGAATTCCGAACAGATCAAAAAATGGTTTCAGTCGTTGGTAATGTTGTTCAGCCAAAATCTCAGTCGGAACTAAAAACGCGGCTTGAAGATTCTGCTTAGCGGTCAAATAAAGAAAAAACGCAGCCACCATGGTTTTTCCAGAACCAACATCTCCCTGGAGCAGTCGATTCATCGGGATTTGAGTTGAAACATTTGTCCAAATTTCCTGAATTACTTTTTCTTGATCGGGCGTTAACTGAAACGGCAGCTGTTTTACAAATTCATTAAACCATTCCAGATTCCGCTCCAAAGCAACGGCTCGTTCTTTCATTTGAATCAAACGGATTTTAGAAAGAAGAATAAGTTCAAAAATAAAAAATTCATCAAAAATTAAACGCCGGCGGGCCGCCGAAATGTCACCCATTTCCTCAGGAAAATGAAGTACAGTCAATGCAGTATTTAAATCGATGAAAGAAAAACGTTTTTTGATTTCATCTGGCAAAAACTCTTTGGTTTCAGAACCGATGTAATGATCCACCACTTCTTTCATTGCCACTCGGAGGGAACGTTGAGCAAGACCTTCCGTCAGCGGATAAATCGGAGTGATTCGTCCCGTATGAACAGCGTCGTTTTCGTTTTCCGTTACACGTTCGTATTCCGGAGAACTGAATTGCAGACGTTCTTGATATTTTTCAACTCGACCGCTGATGACAATCTGATCCCCAATCTTGAATTGATTCTTAAGATAAGGCTGATTAAACCAAACGGCCGTAATCATTCCTGTCTGATCACCCACAACCATCTCAAACAAACTCAAATTTTTTAAAGGCCGAAGCCCTAAAGTAAGAACTTCGCCACGAATCGTTGTTTCCTGCTCTGGCGTTAATTCACCAATGGTTTGAATGAGACTACGGTCTTGATAACGTCTTGGAAAGAAGTAGCACAAATCCCGAATGGTTTCGATTCCCAAACGTTTCAAAGCTTCAAAACGTTTTGGCCCGATTCCTTTGATGAACCTGATGGATTTTTCTTTTACCTGCATAGGAGACATAATAAATGAAGTTCAATATCATGTCGAGAATAGATCGCGGCCCTAAAATGCGGGATTAATGTTTTTCTGGCGGAGCGGGAACTGGATTGGGCTTGACAGATTGCTGTTGAGGGCTTTGAGTATCTGAATTTGTGGGAACCGGCTTAGAGGATGGTGCCTTCACCGGCTCAGCGGTTGTTTGCACCGTTTGAGATTTAGCAGTTTGAGCTGCCGCCGGTGCTGTTACAGTCTTTGCCTTTGATTTCTCGGCTTGTTCCAATGCCTGCTTAATCTTTGAAAAATCCAACTGAGAAACTCGCCGCTGCGGAGCAATCAGAGATCGGGACTTTCTTGTCTCAACAATGTTCAGAGTGATCACGGTGAATAAAAAGACGATCGCGCAACCAGTTGTCACCCGACTCAAAAAACTGGCAGTTTTGGTTCCTAAAATAGATTGAGGAGTACCGCCGAAAACACCCCAGCTTAAACCTTGCCCGCGTCCGGCTTGAAGTAAAATAACAGCGATTAAAAAAAAGCAGACAATCACGTGAAGGACAACAACTAAAATGATCATTTGGACTTTCTAACTGGTTGAATTGGCAATTTCCTGTTGTGACGCATTGGTGACAATTTGAATAAATGATTCAGCTTTAATGGAAGCGCCGCCCACGAGAGCACCATCCAAGTTGGGCTTCGCAATTAATTGAGCGATATTATCGGGTTTTACACTTCCACCGTAAATGATTTGAATCTTTTGACCTACTGCTTCGCCATATTGTTCATTTAAAAGACGTCGAATATAAGAATGCATTTGTTCGGCTTGCTCGGGCGTTGCCGTTTTGCCTGTTCCAATCGCCCAAACCGGTTCGTAAGCAATCACAACCCGTTCTGTTTCATCTTGTGTTAAATTTTTGAGCGACCGATCAAATTGTAATTTAACAACTTCAAAAGCATGGCGCGCTTCCCTTTCCTCCAGAGTTTCACCGATACAAACAATCGGCACCAAATTATATTTGAGCGCCGCCATTACTTTTTTATTAATCAGTTCATCCGTTTCTTTAAAAATTTGACGGCGCTCGGAATGTCCTAAAATGACGTAACGGCACCGAACATCTTTCAGCATCAGAGGCGATATTTCGCCAGTAAAAGCGCCTTCGGTTTCAAAATACATATCCTGTGCACCAAGATCGATTTTGGTATCCTGAATTTGTTCTGAGATTGCAGCCAAGGCCGTAAACGGAGGGCACACGACAATCTGGCAATCCGTAACTTTATGAACACCGGCTTTGATAATGTTAACCAAATTAATTGCTTCCGGTATGGTTTTAAACATTTTCCAATTGCCTGCAATCAAAGGTCGTTTCATACTATAATTTCTGCGTTTCCGCTTTTTTTGGTTTTGCTGATGAATTGTGTTTTGATTTAATCAACGCCTCAATACCCGGCAGAACCTGGCCTTCCATATATTCTAATGAAGCCCCGCCACCCGTTGAGACATGTGACATTTTATCTTCAAGCTTCAGTTCGGCAACCGCCGCAGCCGTTTCACCTCCGCCGATGACAGTGGTTGCTCCTTGAAGACGGCTCATGGATTCTGCAATTTCACGGGTGCCTTCTGAAAAAGCTTTGATTTCAAAAACTCCGACCGGGCCATTCCAAACCACTGTCTTGGATTTTGAAATAACAGTCTTGTACCGCTCAATTGTTTTAGGACCGATGTCCACACCGATCCAGCCATCGGGAATATCGATTTCAGAAATTTCGGTCTTGGCCCCTTCCGTAACTGTATCGGCAATCAGATGATCAATCGGTAGTAAAAATTGAATCTTAACCTGTTTTGTTTTTTCCAGAATTTGTTTTGCCAGCTCAAAACCGTCAAAATCAAATTTGGAACTTCCAATTTTATGACCGCGCGCTTTCAAAAAAGTATAAGCCATTGCGCCGCCGATTAACAGATAATCCACACGCTTCATTAAATTTTCCAGGACTTTTATTTTATCAACCACTTTGGATCCGCCCAAGATGGCCGTAAACGGCCGCTCCGGTTTTTCTAATATGCGGTTGAAATATTCAATTTCTTTAGCCAACAAAAGCCCGGCAGCGGAAGGTAAATATTTGGTAATTCCTTCTGTGGACGCGTGAGCCCGGTGCGCCGCACCAAATGCGTCATTCACATAAATATCGCCAAGCTCGGCCAATGATTTTGAAAATGCGGAATCATTTTTTTTTTCTTCTTTATAAAACCTCAAATTTTCCAGCAATACGACGCCGCCATTCTTTAATGCTTCTGTTTCCTTTTGGGCAATTTTGCCAATACAGTCAGGAACAAATTTAACCGGCTGTTTCAGAAGTTGTGACAAACGATCGGCAACCGGTTTTAAACTAAGTTCGCTTTCCTTCCCTTTTGGCCGGCCCAAATGTGAAATCAAAATCACGCGGGCGGAATGTTTGATAAGATATTGAATTGTCGGAAGAGTTTTGACAATCCGCGTATCATCCATAATTTTTCCTTTTGACATCGGCACATTGAAATCAACCCGGACAATGACTCGTTTTCCGCGGACTTCAAGGTCTTTTAATTGAGGACAATTCATAAGAAATGGTTGGAGAGATTAAAGAGAAACTCGGTTTTGCGGACTATATATAAGAAGCGCTGACGGTTGATTCATTAGATTAACTCAAGGATTAAGGAGTTATTCTAGAGGAAACTTCGATAAAGTCAATCTTCTTTCAAATCAAGAATTGAGATGATTAAGCAGCGACTGCAAAACGTTCCATTCGGGCAATATCAGCAACGAATCCTTTTGCAATAAGACTGAGTGTGCCACCTTGTCCAATGCCAAAACTGTTCGCCAGAAAGTTAAGATTGTTGCGTTCCAGAAAAGCGCGGAATTCTTCACCTTTCATTAATTTCAAACGCTCGGGTTTCAATTCCGCTAATTTAAATAAAAGGAAGAGAGCTGTTTCGTAAGCCTCTTGCTGCAGTGCCGAAGGAAGTTTGGAAATTTCTGCGTCCATAGCGTTTAAGTTTTGCCGCAAATCGACTGGTAATTTGTCTTCTGTTAAGGCAAAAAGTGGTTTTTCTTTTTCAAACTGACCAAGAATTTTTTGGACAGTCCAGCCAACATTCTGTGGAGTGAATCTTCGAATGCCAAACCCGGGCAGTTTCGACCAGTCAGAATTTTGAAGCTGTTCATTTTCATCAAGAAGAATTTCTAAGTGAGAAATCAAATCCGAAAATTTAATGAGAGCCTTTTGAACAACTTCGGTTTCATTTCCTGGATTATTGATCACCAGCGTAAATTTTTCTTTTAATTGAGCGATCGCTTTATTTAACTGAGTCTGAAAAGCAGAAATTTGATAAGGCTTGAGATTCGTTGCCTTTTGAAGCAATCCCACGTCAATTCGTTGAACCGCTGAATCAGCTCCTTCAATGACAGCGCCTCTGAGACTCCAAAGAAGTGTTTCTATATTCAGAATTTGAATTTCCTTCTCACTAAGACGCCATTTCAACGCTTTCAATTCTGTTTCAAATTCAGAACTAAAAATCCAGCTTATGAAATTTTCGAGTGATTTATTTCGTTCTGCACCTTTTGAGATTAATTGATTGATTTGGTTAATCAATTGATCTCGAACTTTATTTCCTAAACGCACTTTTGCTTCTTTTTCCCATTTTGGAATCAGAGCTTCAAGACTTTTCTGATCTCGAATTTGTTTCATGATTTCTTCAGCGCTAGGTAAAAGCAGCTTTGCTAAATTTTCTTTTTGTTTTGAAAAAGCTATTCTCATTTCTGCGCGCGGAAGATAAATCTTAAGTTCTTTTTTTCCAAGATCTAATTGATGCTTTCCAGGAATAGGCAGAATCCGATTTCTCACCATAATCCCGATTATGTCTTGTATCTCACTTCCGTTTTGCTTTTGCTTCTTGATCAGAAGCTGAGGACGTCTCTGTTTAAAATCGTATTCCCGAAATTTAACTGATCTTAGCAGACGATTAAATAAAGCAAGAGTGGGGGAAGAATTCTCTATCACAATCGGGATTTTTTCAATTGAAACTCCATTCGTAGTAACTTCGTTGCTGTTCGGTTTCAAACGTAACGTTAACTTGTCGAATTTCTGGTCAGTTCCATAAACTAAGTTCTGTCCAATTTCACCTAAAGCCCAGATTGACGCTTTTTGAACAAAAACGTTGGTGTCTTGAGCGAATTTTGTTAAAGCAGGAATAGTTCTTTTGTCTACAGAAACCCCAGAACCTATTTTGCCAAGAGCCCATGCAGCACCGTGACGCACAGAAACATCTTCATCTTCCAGGGCTTTAATAAGAGCCGGAACCGCAGTTTCTCCAAACGATGCAAGAGTTTTTATAGCTTCTTCTCTAATTTTTGATGATTTGTCTTTTCTCAAATTGTCGATGGCGCGGGCAATTCGGGAATCAATAGTTTCATTGAATTGGGCAATACCTTCCCCCGATGGTTCCAACTGCTGGCTTTCAACTCGCACCTCGGCGCGGATAAAGATTTCTGTGCCCGCGCTAATTATATACTGATCGATATCAGGCTCTCGAATATCATTAAAGGCAGGAAAAGCTGTCATTCGGCCAGACTTCTTTAATTCATCAGAGGTAAAACCCGTTAGACTTTTGAGAGCTTCGTGTATCTGACGATATTCCTGATCAGCTCGAACTTTAAAAATCCACGGCTTCCTTTGTCCTGCTTTTTGAAGAGTCTCAAGTATCTTTTCTGCATCGGTTTGATCCATTCGCACCTCAGCGCGGCCGTTTATTACGGCAACCCCTTGTTCGGTAATGTGAAAAACTTGAGTAACTTCATTTGCACCAAACGGTCGAATTATAGTAGGAAATATCCCAGCTGGTTTGATCCAGCCTTTGTCTATGGCTTCTTCAATAGCTTTCTGCGCAACTTTTCGATCAAGTCCTGCTCTTTCCAGATCAACCATTGTAAAAGGAAACCCCACAACAAAATCATTGTTAAACTTATTTGCCAGAATCAATAGGAAATGAGCTGCGATAAATTCTTCAATGATGATGACTTGGTTTCCTAGCGGACCATGTAGATTGAGATAATGCATATAACGATTTGCTTCCTGATAGACACCTTGCCAATTACTGCCTTTACCCTCACGTTTTTCAGCTGCTTGTTTAATCGTACTCAATGAAGACAACAATTTCTGGAGCTCTTGATTCGTCCGCATCTCTGAGCGAACTTCAGAACGAGGAGCTAAAATTTTATTTTGAACCAGAACACGCAAGACTTCAGCAATACTCCAAGCCTGTGAAAGCGTTCCGCCCGGCAATTGAGGCATTGGCGTTAGCTTTGTATCTCCACCGTCAAAAACTTCCGGAAGAGAAGCCACAGGACTTTGATACATGAGATAATTAATCAGCGGTGTTAGAAGTTGGCGAATTTCATCCTGTATTTGAGATTCCGGTTTCCCTTCTTGTTTTCTCACTTGAACCAATGCATCTATGTAAGGCCCGATCAGCCAAGGCCACACCGTTCCTTGATGGTACGCTCGATCTTTGTCTGTTGGGGACCATTCAGTGTGATACTCACCTATATATTTTGGATCGCGATAGGAGAGAGTGCGAAGACCGTAAGGTGTCAGCAAATATTTTGTGGCAGCATCAAAAATATTTCTTCGCTGCTCAGGACCAAAAATATCCTTTCCTTCGCTTATTGCAATTAACATGTTCGGCCGAAGTGCGGTTTTGTGAGGATCTCCTTCAATGACATCAAAAATGGGTGTTGCATCAGCTTTTTTGCCGAATTCAGGATTCCAAAACTTCATATTAATAGACCGTTGTACGCTGTCAGCCAACTCATTGTGGATTGCTGCTTGCTTGTCTCCTTGTTTATTTTCTACTTGCGCTAAAAATCGAAGGCTTGCATACCACAAAGCATTAATTTCAATGGCTTTTCCATTTCGTGGTGTAAATGGATGACCTGTCCCGGTGGGATCGGCATCCATCCACGTCGCTTGAATGGGACTTTTAATGAGATAATCATTTGCGTCCATTTTAATTTCTTGAAATTGATCGAATCGTCCATAACCGGTTCCATTTTTATAAGATGTCACAATTTTTTTAATGGTTGGCAACATCTCATTTGCAAAACTCCAATCCCTCGTAGCTTCAACGTAATGTTTGATGGCTTGGATAAACCAAAGCGAACCATCCACATTGTTATATTCAAAATTAGCAAGATCCCATTCTGGAATCCGGTTTGGAATCAATCCATTGCTTTCATGTTTCGCAAATTTGCGAATGATTTCCTTTGCTTCGTCAAACTGTCCTGTTGCAAGCAAAAGACCGGGTAATGAAATAAATGTGTCACGACCCCATTCTTCTTGAAACCAATGCTCCAGATTGCCTTTCTTCCAATTGCCAAAACTTGAAGCCCAGATTTCAAGGGGCCCATTAGTTGTTCGCCGTCTTTTGAAGGACTCACCTGCTGCTAGAAGCGTTGATTCAATTTCGCGAGGATGATCCCAAATATTAAAATCTGTACTTAAATCGTGATTAGCACGTTGCTGAAGCTTGAAGTGAATATAGGGTCCGAGATTAAATCGCACTCGTCGTTGGTAATCAGGATCTCCCTTTAGTGGTATCCGGTAACGCCACAAAGATTCGCGAATGGTTTGTTCGCCTTCTTTTCGTTCGCGCATGACTTTGACAGTTTCCGGGTCACCCCACAAATCACCCAAAGTAAAATTAATAAATCGAGCATTTCTATCTGAATAATCTTTTGAATTAAGATGCCAATTAAAACCTTCTGCAAAATCAACGCCTGATGGTTTACGAGGATCATCATGAGTAGTTACCAACTTCCAATTGCCTTGCTTGATCGTTACAAATCCCACTCGCTGAGCTTCGAAATCCTTTCCATAAAAAGCTTCTGCGATAGGAAGAGCTCCGCGCTTTAAAAATTCTCTTGCAAGATTGCTCGTGTAAAGGTCTCCGGGTTCATCTCCGCTCGCTCGCTGTCCATGATGAAAAGGATAACCAAAATGAAATGCATCATCTCTTCCGCCATTAAAACCTTGGTCATTATGATCGTAGGGGCTGAAATCTAACCAATATTCAACCGGTGCTAAAATAAATTTGTAACCTTCTTTTTGTAACCGTGTCCAATCCCAAAGTGCTAAATCTTTCCATTCTTCCTTTGTTCCATCGTGCACAATTCCCGGATATCCTTCTTTCAGATCTTTGAAATATTCCGGATGTTTCCATACTTCAACGCTATCTTTGGCTCTGAATTTTGGCAAGTCAAAAAGTACTTTTCCGCCCTTTTGATGAACCGAATGAATTGCATCCGCAAATTGCTCTGCTGCAATCCATTGTGCGAAACGATGAAGCTCAAATAAAAATTGATAATTCTTTTGCTGCTTTGCCGCTGCAATCTCTTCAGGAGTCCATTCCAGCGAAGATTTATTAATAATTTCATGAAGGGCCATAAATTCAGCATAGTCATTAAGCCAAACAGAACCATAACGTTTAATGAATTGCTGATACTGAATGCCTCTTTCGGTTTTTAGATTAAATAGTTCGAACGCTTTTGATGCCACTTCTCGCTCACGTGCGTCCAGTTGTGAATAATTAACTTCCCGTTGTTGTTCAACAGGAATTGTAAGCATTTTTAAAAGATCAGGATTTTCACGGACTTCTTTGATTAAAAACCAATCGATGTAGCGTTCATTGAGAGCGTGCAAACTAACAGGAGCGTAAGGACTTTCCGCTAAAATAGCATAATGGGGTAGAAGTAAAATCGTATCAATTCCGTAAGGTCTCAGATAATTTTCGAAAAATTCAGCGATCATTGAAAATTTTCCAATGCCCAGATCATTTTGACGGCTCCGAAGCGCATATATAGGAAGACTTACAGCTACATGTAATTGATTCGGATCTCTCCACCAAGTAGCATCTTTTTGTTTCGGCTGGCGGACTTCAGCGCGGGGTTTGTTGTTGGAAGGTTTGGTAGGTTGTTGAATCTTCTCTAATTCCGTGGGTTTAGTTTCTTTTTGCGGCGGCGCCCGATCCTTAAGTTGTGGCAATGCCGGTTGTACTGAAATTCTCCGATTGTGGAGCAATAACGCTCCGACCGTAAAAAGACCGGCAGCTGAAAAACTGGCCACTGCAATTGCTGCTAGGGCTCCCATATTCTTCCAACTTTTCCAACTTCCAATTTTTCGCACCTCAGCGCGGGAAGCAGCTTGAATAATATCTTCTTTATTCAATTTGACATCTGGCCGTAAAAAAAGAGGACTGGTTGATAAGAGAATTGATTTAATATCTCTCCCCTTATCTGCTAAAGCAAATTCGGTAACGCCAACATAGAGAGGAGATAAATTCAGTTGTATCCGAGGAACAGCGCTGATGTTTGGTATATTTTCTCTAAACGTTCTTACGATGGTGGGCAAATATTGCAGGACAAACTTCAGATTTTCAATTTGATCTTGTTCCAAAATAGAAGTTTTTATATATACAACCACTGCATTTCCAGCGCGAACAGAGCCTAGCGCTTTAAAAAGAAAAGACGATGGCTGGCGATCAAGACCGGGAAGAGCTATCTCCTTATGCATCCCTATCTCGAGTGATAATCCATGAGGATAATCATCTTCTGGTCGCAAAATAAAATGTGTTGGTTGGTACTGTTCCCTTTGCGATGCCGGAACTGACTCGAGCTCCTCATCAAAAAGCTTTGCTGAAGCTGGTTTTTTTCCCTCCCTTAAGATCGAAAGATATTCATCTAAAACCAACTTCATCCTACTAATTGCATTTACAACAACGTCTTCAGGTAACACATTCACCCGCGCCTCAGCGCGGCGGCCATGAGCATAAACTTTTGCCATAAAATTTATTGCAAATGTTCTATCCTCACTACTGTCGACTCTTTTTCTCTTACGCACTTCATCAACAATTTTTTTAAAACGGGATGGGTAAGTCTTATTTTGAATTGTGTCCCAAACATAAATAATTTCATCGGCGAGTTGATCATCCGGCATTTTTGAAAGGCGCCGCTGAGATTTTAAGAAGGTCCGCACCTCAGCGCGGCGGACTGCTGTCGCGTTTACCTTTTCATAAATCGCTTCACCTTTGACAACGGAACCTATAACTTTAAATTTACCTCCACTTAAAAATTTATTCATAACAAATTGAAATGCGGCACGGTGTTTATCACCGCCAAACCTATGGTTATCCACATAAAAACGACCGCCGGGCTTTAATGCGGTCAAGGTATTTTCTATGCTCTTCTCAATCTCTGCTTCAGTTCCAACGATTTGTCCCAGCATACCATTAGCCACAATAATATCCAAATCTGTTCCAAAAGATTCTGGCTTTGTAATGTCTCCCTGTTTAAGCTGAACTAGACTAAGCGCTTCAGGTTTCAAAGCTAAAACACTTTCTGTGACTGGAGTGAAAAATTCATCGGCCGCGCCTCGCATAAATTCCGGAAATCTGTGCTTTGCTACCCAATTCAGCTCAGTAGGATTTGGTTCAACAACATCCATTCCCGTAATTTCGAAGGTTCGATCTTTAAACAAATGATGAAGCATCGTTGCGATGGCGTAAGCATCCTCTCCATTCCAAGTTGCGTGCACCAAAATCTTGACTGGTTGTTCCTTCGGAAAACTTTGAATTTGATCCCGGATCGCTTCGAGCTGTTTGTGTGAATCAAACCAAACCATTCCTTTGGGCCAGATTCCGAACTCCTTAAGAAAAGGTTCGAGCATCGATCGCGCTTCTGGAAGGTCTGAAGCAATAGCAATCTGTTGGAAATATTGCGCGGGAGTTTGCTTTCCAGCCAGTTTTCTGAGACTTTCAATATTGAGAGGTTTATTTCCAAAAACTGGAAGTTGTTGTCCATTTTTAATAATAATCCGTGGAAGCGGAAAGTCTACTAAAGCAAACAAAGCTTTGAAATGTGCCAACACAGGTTCTTCAGATTCCCAAGTCCATTGCTCCAAAGCGCCGTACTTTAAAGATCGTGATGCGCTGCGACTTGGTATATAAGGTCTAGCAGCTGGATGAGGTGGTATATAGGAAGCGCTCCAAAGCCAACTCCTGTCCCAAGCGTGCCAAGAATCGCGGTCTTCTTTAAGCTTTCCTGATTCATCTAATTCAATAAAAGCAATGGATTGATATTTGCTATATTGACCGTACTGATCGATTTCGCTATCGCGCCCAAGAGTATCAACGACAAAGATTTTTCCACGCATTCGTTCACTCACATAATAATCTTTTGAAAAAAGAAAAAGGCCGCCCGGTTCAATTGGAATATTAAGATCGATCCTCTCGCCTTTGACACCTGCGGAAACTTGGGAAAGCGTTAACTTTAGTCGGAGCTTACTGGCCGTTTCTTGAATCGCCTCAGCCGTCTCATCGGGAAAGGAGGACATTCGGCTCACTCGAATGGATCTGAGCACGCTCAAAGAATCAGCCATTTCCGTGACAGATTGCTTATCAAGATCAGCGAGTTCTTCTTTCCATCGGTCGAGATTCAGAATTCGTGATTTTAATTCCAACCTTTTTCTTGCTCGTTCAATGAGGCTGCTCAATGAAATGCGGCTCGGATCGATCTTATCAGGCCAAATGTCCGGCAATAATGTCTTCAAATCAGTTTCCGACTTTCCATTTTCAATTTGATCCGCAATGAATGAAACAAATCTGTCCTCAGCTTCCCAATTCTCAATCGTTCGCACCTCAGCGCGCTTAACAGCTTCAACAATGTAGATGGGCAAACCATAATGTTTGAATTTTTGAAAAAATGAGTTTGTATTGATGTGAAGAGTACCGGTTATCTCAGGAATTTTTTGAACAGCGTCTTTGTCCCGAGTGTCAATAGTTGTCTGTTTCACCTCACCGAAAAGTGGACGTAAAATCGCCGCAGTGAAATTTGCATAATCTCTGCTTTCGCTGACAAATAAAACCCTGCCTCCAGTTTTTATTTTTCTAGCGAAAATTCCCGGAAGTGGGCTCTGATTATTAATTAAGTGTTCCGAAGGAACAAATGGCCGCTGCCCACTTACACTTGCTTCGGGAAACAACATATAAATTTGTTGGATCTGCCCGTCAGAAAACATAGATTCAAGCGCTGCTACGCCATCATGAAGAATAATTCTGATATTGGGTTTTCTGAGCCACTCGCTTCCATTAGTCTCAGACAACGTGTCATAATCCACTTGCGAGAGAAGCGGAGAAGAGCCATCGGCGTATTTGGGTAAATCAATCCCCACATAATTATTGCCAGCATGACTTTCCGCTTCAAAGTTGAGGAAGCCGCCGCGGCCGAACCCAAAATCGATGGAAATAGGATTGTCATTTCCAAAAATCGTTTGCCAATCAACTGCACTGTTAGAAAATGGGACCATGAAGTGCGTCATTGTCCGCACCTCAGCGCGGGAAACAAGTTCAACCAGTTTAAAGTGATTTTCTTCGTCCGCTTTAAATTGGAGCTCATAATCAAACTCTTTAAGTATGCTGTTCACTTTCACAAGAGCATTACTTGCTTGATCATTAAAACTCTTTTCATATATTTTTTTATCTTCTTGAATAATAGCCTCAACGACTTCAGACGCTTCAGAAAATTTTGATTTTAGATTTTTTGTTTTATGCTGTTCTTGAATTGCCGTCATTAAATGATTGAGCGGATTCCAAAGTCTTTCGTCCAGATCAACAACCAGCGGGATCATCCCACCTAATTTTTCATATTGAGGATAGTTTTGATTTAAAATGTTCACAATTTGATTAAGGTGAGACTGAAAAGTTCCACGCACCTCAGCACGAACAGAAGTAGATTTCTCTATCTCTAAATTAATGGTTTCATCATCGATCAAAAGCGCTTGAAAACCCCAGCCAGGCTGCTCGATTTGATGAAGATCTGGCTTATCGGAAATGATCGAAATGCCGACAAGCCAGCTTGGAACAAGCTCTCTTGCCGTCCTACCAGGATAATGACTAGCAACTGTCAAATCATAGACTCCAATTAATCTACCATCGGCTTGTTGAATACCAATTTGTCTCATGCCAAAAATTTCAAACCAAATTTTGCCATCCGCAATACGATCGGGACCGCCGATACGATAGGGTTCCGCTAAATAAATCGGAAATAGTACAAAACGGTGGCCAAATGTCCGGGAAATCGCAAGGGCATTTGAACTGCTTTCATCATGAACAAACAGTTTTCCATTCTGTAAAATCTCTTTGGCTGGCGTAAGCATTTTAATAACGTTGCGATTCCAATTCTTAATTCGATGATCAAGAAGTTCTGGCGAAAGAGCTGCCACTAAAGCCATTACCTTTGGAACTCCTACTTCTCCAAATTGATGATATGCTTCTTCGGTTGAAAGCTCCGAAATTGGTTCTAGCAAAACCTTAATTTCCTGTTCAGATTTTGATTTGATGAGTTGTTGAATGCGAGACACGAGCACATTATTAGATTGTGCTCGTTGTTTTATGGCGGCAATGAGAAGATCACGAAAATCCTCCGGAGAGATTGGAGCCTCCGGATCAAATTTTTTATCCAGAACTTTTCGAATAAGAAGCTTTGCACGATATGCTGGACCCCAAAGATCTTTCAAATAAACCTTGAGAGTTTTTTCAATGTCTACCAAAGATGTTGTCTGAAGGGCATTCCACATCATTCGATGCCATCTGCTATCCCATAAATTTTCTTTTTGTAATCGCAAGCTTTCACTATAAAGATTCGCGGCAGATAGAATTGCATTAACAAGTCCTTCTCCGGTTGGTTTTCCAGACCAATCATATTCTTCAATAAAAATTCCATTTTCACCATTCTTGATATGTTCGAGCGGACCTCCGGTTTTGGAAGCAATTGTTGGAATTGCATTCACAAGACCTTTCATATATCCAGTTGCTGAAGCTTCCGTCGTAAGAATGGAATACATTCCAAGTGCATCAGCACCTTGGAACACAATGTCAGCCTCCGCAACATTAAAATTTGGAATATAAATAACTCTGCCAATGAGCCGTTCGTCTCGAGCAATTTCGTATTCTTCCAAGGTTTGGCTGTCTACCGATATGACCCGCCCCTGACTAAGTGCGATCATCTCTTTTACTCGTGCAAGCCCCCAACGATCAGCGCTGTGCGGTTTGCCTAAGAAAATTTGTATCGCTGAAGAAGCAATAAAAGCATCCCGCTTATTAGCATCCTGCATCTTTTGGTTAAAAACATCCCCTGCTTTAAATGAAGTTTTTCGTCTTGCTTCGACCGAGAAAAATTTTTCAATATCAGGTTCGATTCCTGTTTTATCATGAATGAACTTTGCAAACTTTCTCTTAGCTCCTAAGTGAATACGAGCTATCGTTTTAATATTGTCTTCAGACCATTCGACCCCTACCAACTTGGCCATTTCAGGTATTTGCCAGTGAGGAACATAAATTCCATTCACAATACCTTTGATCAGGCCTTTAAAATCTGGATAAAGGTTGCGGACTGTAATCATGCCGTGCTCTTTTGAAACTGCATTTATTGTGTCCGCCAATGCCATCGCAAACAATGTAAGATCAAGTTGACCGGCCCTCTCAATCACCGAACTCCAGGAAGGATTAATTCTTATATCACCCGTCCAATCGATCGGAAATTTCTGCAGACCCGAAGCAACCGGTGTATGTGTCGTTAAACCATAAGATAGATTATGAAGTCTTTTATCTTCCTTAAGCGGACTCGCGATTGATTCTGGATGAGCAAACGTTGTTAATGCTTCATTCATCTGGATTACTGCAGGCTCAATTTCAAACGGAAGCCAATTTAATTTTTGCAGCTTATCTTTAATTTCTGATTTTTCATTCATGAACTCTTGTGCAAGTACGAGTGCGCCTTGCCCAAGAAGAAGCATCTGTTTTCGGCGAATGAATGCATCAGGATAGATAATGGATGTGATCTGAGAATTTTCCAATAAGAGAACAACGGCTGATTTGCCTTTTTCATTCAAAAATGGGATAGCCCAAACGATCGCTTCTTCTTCTTTTCCTTCAACCGGTACTAATATTTTACCAAGTTGAACGAGTTTGCCTGCTCTGATCGCATCTGTATAGTCTATTTGACGGGATTCAATATGTCCGTCGGCCATTTGAACCGGAGCATTCGCATAATATAAACCAACTCCTATTCCATTCATCCCCATTTCGGTTAACTTTACAATTATTTCTGCGCCGAGCGGTTCAAGTCCTCCGCTTTGATGTCCGTTCGCAACCGTTGTTCGCATTTCAGGATTTTTAAAATTTGCGAGCCACTCCGGTGATGGTTTAAACCCTGGAGAAACGTACATGACAGTTTTTCCGTAAAGTTCCGGTACATTTTGTCGAACCCACTCTTCTCTCACTTCAGAACGGCCGGAGGATTTTGCGCGAATAATTTCTTTTTTTAACCAACTATCCAAAACTGCGATATATTTATTCCTATCGACAAAATTTTCATGGAGGGACGCTTCAACAACATTGCTTACCCAAAACTCAATACCAGCTTTTCGAAATCCATTTTGAAGCTCTTGACGCAAGAAATTTGGCAATGCATCAAATTGCTTCTTAATAGAAGCTACAAGTTTTTTTTCACCTTCAATCAAAGTATTTAGAATTTCTTTTTCAATATCGTCATGTTTCTGATTCCGCACTTCAGAGCGTCTGCTGTATTGTTTGCCCAACGGAGGCCGGCCCACACCCGGAGAATAAAAACCATATTCCAACGCTAATCTTCCGATCAGCTCAGGATCATAAAGATCTCTAGCATCCATAAATATCGGGTTTTTGGCGCCATCATGGTTCATTTGAGAAATCAAGGCTGGAAATTCTGGAGTTAAAATGAGATCTTTATTTTCGCGCCATTCATTGAGCACAACAACGGCATCAGAAGCGGGAAATGCATCTTCTATTTTTTCCGCGAATGAAATCTGTGCAAGCGGATAACTGACGGAGGGCTTAAAAAAGTTTTCTACCAATTCAGGATGAAGTCCCCAATATTCTTTTATAATCTCATGCTTAATTTTATCCTCAATCTCACCACGCTTGCGCCAATAATCAGGATTGTTGAAAATAGGATCGTATAAAACAACCTTCGCGCCGCGAAGAATAAGTTCGATAACAAGAGTTATAGCCGATGCCTTTCGCGTATCGTCGGTGTTTGCTTTAAAAGTAAGACCTATAACGCCTACTTGTTTTCCTTTCAAAGGATCTGTACCGCGTGCACGAGAACCAACAAGTGCTTCGGCAATTTTTTTTGCAGCGGCACGCTTAAATATTTCGTTGTAAAGATCAGTCAGTCGTATTAGAAGAATGGCGTAACCAATGGCATGCTTTGCCACATAATCAAGAGCTCGCACGTCTTTTGGAAAGCAGGAACCTCCGTAGCCGCAGCCCGGATCTAAATAGGCTGCTTTGCCGATTCGAGGATCTTGACGAAGAACATTCTTGATCCACCCAAAATAGGTTCCAAAAACTTCAGCTGTCATGGCTATTAAATTCGTTTCTGAAATACGAGTTGCGAGAGCGCTATTTTTCCCATATTTAATAACGGTGGATGTTGTGGTATCTGTCATTAAAATTGTATGATGATGCCGTTTCCAAAGAGGTAACGTTAATTCCAGAAGTTCTTTCTTCGCTTTCCGAATGCCTTCATGACCATATTTGACTTTAGCCATTCCCGGATAAATGCCGTAAACTGTTGTATCCGGCTCAAAACTACCTGGTACAGCTTCACCTTCTTTTAAGAATTCAGGATTACTGGCTAGCAGATAATCGATTCCAGCAACAAGATCAAATTTATCTTCTCTCAGAATCTTGTCAGCTTCAGGGAATAGATTTGGAGGAACTGTAGATTTTACAACGATGAGCTTGGGATTTTTTCTTCGCTCTCTTTTCGGCCTTCGGCTCAGAACCCTGCCAAATTGTCCAAAGACCCCTTCTATCTTTTTTTCTTCATTTCCGAGAATAAATGATGTGTCAACCTGTCCTTCCTCGCCTTGCGGTGTCCCTACAGCTACATAAATAATTTGGTTTCTTAGAATTGCTCCATCTCCATCCACAGTAAACTTGAGTCTTCCAGATCGTTTTCTTTCTTCAATCAATTTCAGGAGTCCTGGTTCATAAATCGGGAGCTCTGTGGGTATTTTTTTCAATCCTTCGATTCTGGCTTCCTGAGACTTCAAATCAACAACTTCAACTTCATGTCCCAATGAGGAAAGGAGTGCTGCTAAAGTAAGTCCCACATAACCGCTTCCAAAAATTGCAACTTTTTTCTTTGCTGCTTCTTCAATTGGAAATGGCTTCTCCGGCGAATAAACTTCGCTCAGTTGAGCCGGAAAGTCTAAGGCAAAGTCAAATTCGGGCCCAATTGGTGGAATTCCAAAACCTACTCGATTGACCCCCGCTGATCGAAGTTCTTGGATCGTTGGGGCATCTCGACCAACGGCTCCGTATAGATTAACGCTGTCAATTAAAATTCCTTTCTCTCCCAACGCGGAACTAATATCTTCCGGCTTGATTTTTTTAAGCTCATCAAGCGGCGTTCCGTAAACTGTCATATCAGTTCCCTTCATTGCCTGCAGGGGATCATCAAAAAACTGAAAATGAACCGCTGCATATTTTGAGCCTGCAATCTTTTTTGCTTTCAACCATTTATTAAAATTAGCTCGAGCCAAAGGATCGTAGATACGGATTTCTTTAACGTGTTGTTCAACAAGCCAATCAATAAATCGAAGCGCCGATGATTCTGTTAACTGATCCGTACCCACTTTATAAGCCACACCCAATACTGCAACGCTCGCTCCGTTTAAAGATTTTTCTGCGACATTTCCCACCGCTTCTCTTACTTCATTTTCAAAAAATTGGATGCTTTGTTCATTGGCTGCCTGAATCGTCTTGGCCCAAAGAGAAAAGAGAAATCTCGGGTTAACAAGTTCTTCATTTAAAGTTGTAGGCTTTTTTAAACTTTCTTCAATATTTTGGATTTGCTCTTCAACTTCTTGCAAAGTGGGTTTGTGCTCTAAATGGTTTTCAGAATACCACTGTCTGATGAAATCAATCAAAAGAGCCAAGCGTCCTCCGAATGCCATAGAAGGATTCGTTAAAGCTAAACCGATTCTTTTATCAAGGCCCATTCCAAGTGCAACAGTACTTAAATCACCACCAAATTGACGAACAACAGGCGCGAGCCCCATAAAGAGAGCTAATTTTGTCACCAAATCTGTAATTAACATATGCTTTGAAAGTTCAGCTGCTTCAGGACTCATGAACTTGACTTCCATATTCTCTTTATTTAAAGGAGCAATCACATTTTTCAAAATCTGCCAGGTTCGGTTGTCTTTTAATTTTGATTCACTCTCCCATGGAGTTTTGATTTCAGGAAGCCCAATGACAATCTGATTTTCATGAACATCTTTGAGTACTCTTCCCCTCTGAATAAAATCAGGCTGATAAGCCATTCCGAACTTGGCATTAGGAGCATTGTTTTGAATAATGCGCCTGACTTCTTCTGTTGTACCAACTTTAACGGTGCCGCGTAAAACAAAAACTCGGAAAACGCTATCTTCGCTTACTTCTTTAAGTTTTAGTCCAACAGTTTCTGCCAGTTGATGCAAACGGGTAATATATTGTTGCGGCGTCAAACCCTCTGAATTTCCAGCGTCAAGATAAATAACTGAGTTTTTTCGATCGTCAATCGCATTTTTAATTGAATAATCGGACATTTCAATAAAATTTAGCCGTCTGGCTTGCTCCTGCTGTTTAACAAGTTCAAAAAGACCGGGCTCACGCTCAATCTGTTTGATTTCATCTAACTTTTCTCCGATTGCATTCACGCGGAATCCTGCCTGCGCAAGAAGTGCAGCCGTTGCGAGACCGGCATCGCTTAATCCGATAACAGCAATGGTTGTTTCATCTTTTGATTCAAACTGCTTTTCTTCAAATCGGCTCGCTCGCGCTTCAGAACGGCCACGTAAACCATCGACGTGGAATTGCAGTTCCGTCATTACCCCATTTGAATCTCTACCGTTTGTAACAATAGGTTTACCAAATGAAAGTTTTGTTTCAACGTTTAGGAGACTTAAATTGAATGTCATCCAACGGTGAAATAATTCTTTTTTCCAGCCGCTGGTAAATGAAAAACCTTTCCACTGGACACCAAACGGTATAATTGGAACATTAGTTTCATGTGCTAAATGAGTGGCTGTTTTTTTCGGTTGATCGCGACGGTTGTCTGTCATGATTTGACCCGTTCTCGTAATTCCAACGATCAATCCTCTATCCAAGTATTCCTTTATTTTCTTAAAGGTCATTCCTGGAGCAACTATAATAGCGCCAGCGATGCGAGCCAAATATCTGACCCAACGCCATGAGTATTCTGGTTTAATGACAAAATGGACGAGACGTTTTTTGCGTAAATAAATTTCGGTCACAATTAACAAACCATCCAAAGGGCTACGGAAATCACCGACGAGAAGAAAAGCACCGTTTTCGGGAATATTTTCAATTCCCTCTACTTTTACGAAAGGCCTTAAAAAAACGCGGTGAAACGCGCCCCACATTCTAAGTTGCCACGGCAGAGACACATCTTCTGAAATGGGCGGAGGCTGTTCTCGAAAAATGGCACGAGCATATTTAATGTCTTTTTTCATCTTCAAAGCGTTCTTGTAACGGTTTCTCGGCTCAGGATTGAGCGCTTTCGCAATAATTTCGGCGAAAGGATACCAGTCTTCATGCCGGAGTTTGGCCTGAAGTTGTTTAATAAGTTGTTTGGTGGTCGGTATCTTTTTTTTAGGATTAACATAATATTCTCCAAAACTAGTTTTAGATAATAAGTAAGGTGTGCCTGTCGCTAATTCAAACATAATGATTCCCAAACTGTAGAGATCGATTACTCCTTTTGTTCTTGTCTCCAATTCAGATATTTCTGGAGGTTGATTATTAGAACCGGGCTTCCACATTTCAGGAGGTGCATAACGAGAGTCTGGCTTCCATGGTAACGAAATGGTTGGCCATAGCCTCGATTCCAATTGGCTTGAACCAAGCTCTGTGAGTTTCACTTCATTTGCAGCAGTTATAAGGATGTTCTGTGGCGTTAAATCTCGATATTGAATTCCAGACCGGTGAAGACGATTGAGCGCATCTAGAATTTTTTCGATCATAACTAAAAGCTCGGCTTGAGTCCGTTTTTGGGCATGGGCCCATTTCTCAAGACTTTGGGGGGCAACATTTTTTCCCTCTGCATTTTTTTCTACAAAACTTTCCTTGGCAATCCAATAAAAATTCCTCGTTTTATCCAAAGCGGCCTCATAAAATATAGGACTATACGACACGTCTCCCTTCGCTAATCCTCCCTTTGCCCATTTTTTTAAAATTTCGACTTCATTAAAATATTTTTGTTTTAAGTCTTTTATATTGTTATCAAGGGAAATTTGGATTTTCAATTCAACAGGGACAGTTTTGGTTTTGTTGGTTTTGTCGGTTTTGATTCCGTCAAACACATAAGTTCTGATATTCCCTACTTGATACTGACGTAAAAGCTCTCCAACCTGATAAGAATTACGTTTAGTTTCAAGAGTACCTCCAGTTTTAATCGGAGCGGCATTTTCCAATTCTGTTGTTGACCGTAATTCAGAACGTTTGTTTTGTTCCCTCTCCCAAAGCTCTACAATCATCTGGCGAAAGTTCACTCCTTCAACGCTTTTACCTTTTAATTCAGCGATAAGAGCCGTAAATAAAACGTTTGATAAGTTCACGATTTTGTTAAGGTCAGCTTCTTGATCAAGCTTAGATTTCTTAGAGTCAACAGGAGTGAAATTTCTTAATTCTCGACCCATATCAAAAGCCCAGCGCCCTTTTATTCTACTTGGCATAATTTTAATGACTGATGGCAAAATTTGTCTTACTTCGTCCCCAGAAAACGTCCTGGATTTGTTTGGATCAAAAGGCTCTCCCAAAAGTGCAGGCAAGAGAAAATTTTCAATCGCTTCTAAAACCGTTGGATTTGGATCTTGTTTTGGCTTCGTTTCCACAGATGTTGGTTTTGGCGATTTTAGAGCTGGCAGTGAAATTTCAGCTGTTGAACCAGCTTTCTTTATCTTTGGTATCAGTACTTGAATGCTTGTTTTTCGACTAAGTAAGTATTGAATGGGGATGATGTAACGCTTATGATCTTTAAAAGGTGACCTGAGGTTAATCTTATCGCCATCTATCTTTTCGACAATAAGAACTCTTGGAAGTTCTCGACGAATGGGGGGGTCAAATAAAAGGATAGATTTAGGTTCAGGTTGATCAAATTCTTTTTGTTCAAACTTTTCACTGATCCATTCTTGAATCAGTTTATCAGCGGTTTCTGCGCTGTAATCAATTTTTTCCGATGGCACTTGATACCAAAGTGTGAATTCAGCTGCAGAGTTTATGAAATCGTCGTGAATACCTAATGAATTAATGAGTCCTCGATCAGTAACGCTGCGCAATCCCTCTCCCGTTTTTAGATCAATCCGAACAACGCGGGTCAAAACATCTTTCCAATCAGCATTTTTATCCAGAAGCTCTTCTTTTTCGATGAGATTCTCTTTTAATAAACCTTCGCGAATAGCCTCACGATAGAGAGTGCCCTTAACAACTTGAATGGGACCAATTTCTTTTCTCTTCACCGAAGGAAGTTCCGAGCTGCGAAGTTCGGCGCGACCGGCTGGATTTGGAAGGTGGGTAATTCGGCGTTCGATTTTCTTGGGGATCTCAGACTCAACAGAGGTAAGATCAAAACGAACAGCTCCGGAATTGGATAGAACTTTGATTGTTTGTACTTCAGGTTTTTCCCCGTTTAAAAATAATTTAACTAAAACTGGATTGGTGTCGCGAAGCGAGAGTTTCGGCTGTAAAGGATGCGCCCACTGCACAACATTGAATGGCTTGGCCGAACCAACGCGGTTAATCAAAGACGAAACGTTTTGTTTGTTTAAAGCTTTTTGATCTATTAATTGATGAAGTCCGGATGTAAATTCTTTGAATTGAACTTGGAACTTCTGCCAAAGCTGATTAACCGTATCATCGCGAAATTGATCGAGTTCTTTTTCGATAGCTTTTAGAAGCTCTTCTTTTGTCGCTGCTGATTTTGAAACGCCATACTTATCGTAATAAGCTTTAAACAAAAAGTCGATATATCGAGTATATTGTCCGGCTTCAGCCACTCTTCCTTCACTCGATAATTTCCGAACGACATCATCGCGCCAAAGTTTGAGATTTTTCCTAAAGTCCGGCTCATTTAATTCATTCACGAGTTTTAAAGTGGAATCTTTCATAAACGCGTCATAAAAACTTGTCTCGAGATATTTTTTATAGGAAAGCTGCCCTTGCATCACGGCCGTATAACTTTCTTTTCCCTGAAGTGAATCCATTTTCGGTGAAACAACAAGATAAGAAAATCCTTGTGCCTTGAGACTGTCCTCAAGTCCCTGAGTATGAAAACCACCCGCAATGACAATTGCTTTTTGGGTTTTCTGTTTCTTGATTATTTCATTCAGATTTCTAAGGAAGGCTTGGTCTCTCTGACGGGCAATTTGATAGAATTCTAAAGCATACCGTAAAGTCGACTCATGAACAGCTGACATTAAAATATTTAATAACGATAAATATTCATCCGGATTTTTCTGAAATAGATCAAGCTGTTGACGAGTCAATTCAAGAGAAGCTAAATTTGATAAAATATTAAATCTTTTATATTTTTCAGAAATTTCTTTTTCTTCCGGTTTCGTAATGAGATTCGATTCAATTTCGTTTAGGAATTCTTCAAGCTCTTCAAAAAGAATTGAACCTTTAATTTGAGAAAGGCTTTCCATTTGAAAAACAAGTTTCTTCAAATTCTGAGATAAATTAAGTTTAATTTTGTGGATCTTTGATACGTTGGCCAAATACGATAGAAATGTTTCAAAATCACTTTGTCCTGTTAGAAAAGTTTGATGCTTCAAATTAAATTCTTTTCGTTCTTCAGAATTAAGCTTTAAGAAATATTTCTTTTTAAAATCCTGTGAAATTTGACGGACTTGTGTTTCAAACGTTTCTCTTTTGAAGGAATTTTCCTGATCGATGGATTTCAGAAGCGGTGTTAAATGAGGATATTGTTCATAAAACTTGGATTGTGTTGAGCGAGCCGTAAAAAAATCAAGCAATGAAAGATATTTTAATAATTCAAAAAAACGATTGTCTTCTTTATGAAAATTTTCAACCTGTTGGTAAAATGCTTCTAATTTTTGAGAATAGATTTTTTTCCTTTGAAGATCTAATGAAGCCTTTGAAATTTCAAGCTGCTTGAGAATTTCGTCCTTCACCTGCATCGCTTTCAAGTAGCCGATATAATTTTCTTCGTAAATCTTCCAATCTTCAATTCCGTAATAAAGAGCTTCTTTGGGATTAAAAACAGCTGCCATTTCAGCTGCCGTCAGTTCTCCTTTTTGTAAGTATTGATTCAGAATTTTTTTCTTTACGGATTCATTTGGGAAAGTACGAAGAAGTGTGGGATCAAGCGGACCTTTGCTTCCCTCCAATGCGATCAAATTAATCCCATATTGAGTCTGAAGATAGTCGATTAATTTTTGAATATTTTTTTGAGCATCAAAAATTGCGTGCGCATCTTGAATAAGGAAAATAAAAGGATTCTTCTTTGACGCGCTGAATTGTGCATGAATGCTTCCTAGGTCTGCGGGAATCTTAATTTGATTTAGTGTTATTGTTTCGGAGGAAATGTCCGTCGGCGCATGAATGGAAACGGCCTGTGCTAAAGCATTGGATGTGAGCGAGAAAATAAATACGGTTAAGAAAGAAGTTATGCGGATGCCTGGGGAATATTTAGAAATCATGGTTATTTTTAACTTTCCTGTTTTGGTTTAAATAAGAGCAAAAATAAGGAGTTATTAATCTTTCTAAAAATCTTGAGAAAGACTCGCACATGAATCTAGGTCTGTCAAGGGGAGTAAGACGAAAAATTTAAGATAATTCTGAGGAGGTTTTAGCCTAATGAATCTGGTAAAGCCGTAAGGTAAATATAAGCTGTTAAGCTTTTACAGGCTGGGGAGATTGCTTTGATAACTTAGCGCCTATAAAGACGGCTAAATCCACGCAACGGTTGCTATAGCCCCACTCGTTGTCGTACCAGGCTACAACCTTTACTGATTTCTTATCTACCACTTTCGTAAGTTCAGAGTCAACAACCGAAGAAAGTGGATTGCCTTTAAAATCGATTGAAACGAGAGGTTCAGTTGAAAATCCGAGAATGCCTTTCAGTTTTGTTTCAGATTCTTTTTTCAGAACTGCATTCACTTCTTCCATAGTTGTTTCCTTTTGAACTTCACAAACCAAATCAACCACAGAAACATCAGGGGTCGGGACTCGCAGGGCAAATCCATCCAACTTTTTATTTAATTCCGGAAGAACCAATCCAATGGCTTTTGCCGCACCAGTTGATGATGGAATGATAGACACCGCCGCCGATCGTGCACGTCTTAAATCGCTATGAACCAAATCCAAAATCCGCTGGTCATTGGTGTAGGAATGAACGGTTGTCATTTGGCCGTGAATAATTCCAAAATGATCGTTAATTACTTTTGCAACAGGAGCAAGGCAATTTGTCGTACAAGAAGCATTTGAAATAATTTGATGTTTCTCAGGATTGTATTTGTCATCGTTGACGCCAAGAACGATGGTAATGTCTTCATTTTTTGCGGGAGCGGAGATGATTACTTTTTTAGCGCCGCCGACCAAATGTCCTTTTGCTTTTTCTGCATCCGTAAAAACACCGGTAGATTCGATAACGATATCAACGCCTAATTGTCCCCACGGAATTTCAGCCGGACTTTTATAGGATAAGACCTTCAATTCTTTTCCGTTTACGATCAAAATGCCATCTTTTGCCTGAACGGAAGCATCTAGAATTCCAAATGTAGAATCGTATTTTAATAAGTGCGCTAACGTCTTTGTATCAGTAGGAAGATCATTAATAGCAACAAATTCAATATTTTGATTCTTGAATCCAGCCCTGAAAATATTCCGTCCAATGCGACCAAATCCATTGATTCCAACTCGAACTTTCATATCCAAAACTCCTCCTTGGTTAATCCCGAAATAAAGTATTTATTGTACTTAGGAAAAATAGATGGGTCAACAGCTCATTTTAATATTTCCGAATAAAGCTGATCGACTTTTGAGCCCATTTGAGAAATTGAAAATTCTTTTCTGACCATTTCAGATCCATTAAAAGCAATGTCGTTGTAAAGATTTTTATTACTCAAGAGTTCTTCCATCGCCTCAGCCAATTCTTCAACATTTTTGGGTTCGACAAGAAGTCCATTGACGCGGTTATGAACCAATTCGTTAAGTGCCCAAATGTTGGTTACGATCACCGGTTTTGAAACGGCCATAGCTTCAATAATCGAAAGCCCGAAGCCTTCCCGCCATACGGCCGGCAAAACAAATACATCAATCACAGAAAGTGCATAGGTAATGTCATTAACGTTTCCAAGAAAACGGACAGAATCGTTTAATTTCAGTTTCTTCACCAGATCTTTTGTATTTTTTAAATAGGGCCCGTCACCGACAATTAAAATTTTAATATCCGGAAATGAATTTGAAATTAATTTTCCAGCCGCTTTTAAAAAATACTCATGGCCTTTATCTTGAACAATTCTTGATACAATACCAATGACTCTGTCTCCTTCAGACAGCCGCAATTCTTTCCGGATCGCATCCGGATCTTTGTCACGATAACGCTGAGTTAAATCTGGAATATCAATAGCATTAAAAATGGTGTTGACTTTTGCGGAAGATACCCCAAAATCATGAATGAGAGACCCTTCAACGGGTTTGCTGATCGCAATCACATGATTTCCCCAGGCTGGAAGAAGCCTGCGCCCGATTCTGCGCTTATAAAATCCATGACAGGTTGTAACATAACGAATTCCAGTCAAACGTTGAATCCACCAAGCCAAAACTTGGGTCACGCGCGTATGAGCATGAATCAAATCAATTTTTTCATCCCGAATTAATTTAATTAATTGTGGAATTGCAAAATACAATTTTGGGCTCAACTCACTTTTGGTTCGAATGTTGAAATTAATGCATCTGATACCATTTTCCTTTAAGTAAAATTCCTGAGAGCCGCCACTTGAAACCACGTAAAATTCGTAAGGCATTTTTTTCATCTCTTTGGTCAAAAGTTTGATATAAGAAGTAATCCCGCCGATATTGAGATGAGTGGTCAAATGAAGGATTCGTTTCATGGCTTAGCCGAAATGATCTTCCTTTTGAATTCTTTGTCCCAGCGCAAATTCGTAAGCTCCGATTTCATTGCGACCTTCGAGCTGAACCTTTTTTAATTTCAGAGCATTTGATTGAGTTTGAACCGTAATGCCTTCTGGATCGATTGACATCACGAAACCAGGATTTATTTTTCTTGTTTGCACTTCCAACAATTCCGTTTTGATTATCTTTAAACGTCTATCTTTAAAAAAAGTAAAGGCGCCAGGCCGGGGATAATAAGCCCTTACTTGGTTGTGAATAATCAAATTGGAATTATTCCAATTAATTTTCCCCTCGTCTTTTTCAATTTTCTTGGCATAAGTCGATTTGGATGAATCCTGCGGGATTTTTTTAAAACTACCGTTTTTAAGATCATCGATTAATTTCAATAATAATTTAGAAGCCATTTCCGAAAGACGTTGGCTTAAATCGCTGGAATTTTCGTTGATATCCACAGACGTTTCAATTTGAGCAAATAAATCGCCTGCATCCAAATCTTTCGTAATTTCTGCAATACTGACACCGGTTTTTTGATCACCTTCAAGAATCGTCCGCTGAATCGGAGAAGCGCCTCTGTGTCTGGGCAATAATGAAGGATGAACATTCAGCGCCGCAATTTTTGGAAGCGTGAAAATGGATGAGGGAACTAATTTTCCGTATGAGGCAATAATAATAAAATCGGGTTTCAATTTTTTAAGTTGAGCAACAAAATCTGGACTAGAAAGCTTTTCCGGTTCGGACACGTTTAAATGGTGAGTTAATGCAAATTCTTTAACGATCGTCCCCGAAATTTTTTGGCCTCTGCCCTTTTTCTTATCCGGCGTCGTCACAACATGAACGATCGAATATTTTGCCGACAGAGCCTTCAAGACTGGAATTGAGAATTCAGAAGAGCCGAAAAAAATTATATTCATCCCCCACCACTTTTTATTTTTTTGCCGTAATTACAAAGATAATGAATTTTATTTTCTTGCTGATAATATCTAAAAAAGTGGTGGGGGATCATGGCCTAATTAAAAGCGCTGATAGGTTCCGAGCAGTGTCTGGCGCTGATTAAAATCAATCCGATCAATTAATAAAATTCCGTTTAAGTGGTCGATTTCATGCTGAACCACGCGGGCGGGAAAATTTCGAAGTTCTTCAGTGTATTCTTTCCCTTTTAGGTCCAACGCTTTTAACATAATCTTTTTTGCTCGTCTTACTTCACAGGAAATATTCGGCAGACTTAAGCAGCCTTCGACTGCAATTTCTTCCTCCTCTGAAAAATGAAGAATTTCCGGATTAATATAAACCTGTTCTTCTCCTCGGACAGCCCGTGGAGAAATAACAATGATTCGTTTCGAAACTCCTACTTGAGGAGCTGCTAAACCCACTCCGTCGTCTTCATACATCGTATCAATCATGTCCCGGATCAAACTGAGATCTTTGTCGTTGAGTCGGCCCATCGGTTGAGCTTTTTGAGATAAAACCGGATTTGGATATTGAAGTACCTTTAATTTGGCCATAAGGATAATATTATAACAAAGCTGCTACGTCATTGCGAGAAGCCCGTAGGGCGACGAAGCCTGCCTCGCCGGCAGGCGGGCAATCTGACACGAAGTGTCATCCCCGAATGTTTTAATCGGGGATCCACAATTCTGGATTCCCGCTTTCGCGGGAATGACAGTGTGGATTGCTTCGCTCACTTTGTTCGCTCGGCAATGACAATGAAGTCAAAGAATTGTCACCGGATCAGCGTCTATGGCTTGGAAAACACCCGTTTTTTTCTTCAAATCTTCAAGTGCTGCTCTAATTGCCGACTGCATCAAATCCATTTCTTTGCCGCGAAGCATCAAATGCCATCTAAAATGACCTCTCAAACGATAAATGGGAAGCGGCGCAGGTCCGATGAGTTCAATTTCTGATTTGTTCAAAAACGGTTCTATTGATTTTCGAAATTGAAGAGCCTGTTGCTGAACAGCCGATTCCTTTCGGCCGCGGAACATGATATTAATTAATTTAGAAAACGGCGGATAATTTAACGCTCGCCTACGCTCCAATTCTTCCTGAAAGAATCCGGGGTAATCATGTTTGGAAGCAAATTGAATCGAGTAATGATTGGACGAAAGTGTTTGGATATAAACTTTTCCGAAATCTTTTCCTCTTCCCGTCCTTCCCGCCATTTGGGTCAGAAGCTGAAAAGTCCGTTCTGAGGATCGAAAATCCGGCAGCAGCAAACCCGTGTCTGCGTTAATAATTCCAACCAGTGTCACGTGCTGAAAATCAAAACCCTTGGCAATCATCTGCGTGCCAACCAGAATGTCGATGTCTCGGGAGCGAAAGCGCTTCAAAATTTCTTCATGAGATCCCTTCTTGCGCGTCGTATCGGTATCAAGTCTTGCAATTTTAGCTTTTGGAAAAAGACGCGCGGCTTCGCTTTCCACTTTTTCGGTTCCGATGCCTGAAAATTTAAACAGCGGGCTTTTACATTTGCGGCAAATTTTGGGAACTTCGGTGTGAAAATTACAATAATGACAAATTGCTTCCTGCTGATCTTGATGAAACGTGAGCGCCACCGCACAATAGGAACAATTCAAAGCTTCTCCGCATTCAAAACAACGGATGTGAGTGGAAAATCCGCGCCTGTTTAACATTAAAAGAACACCATTTTTTTTCTCAAGTGCACTATCGATTGCGTTTTGAAGACGCGGAGAAATAATCACGTGCCGTTTTGTAATATCCTGCACATCTTTGAGATCGATGATTTGTACTTCAGGAAGCGATCTTCCTTCAATGCGTTTGCTTAAAGTCAGCATTCCAATCTCACCCGTTGAAACTCGATGCATGGTTTCCAGCGTTGGCGTCGCTGTTCCCATCAAAAAGACAGCGTTTAAATCTTTGGCGCGCCACCGAGCGAGTTCTCTGGCATGATAACGAGGAGTTTGATCTTGCTTGTAACTGGTTTCTTGTTCTTCATCCATAATAATTAGTCCTAAATTTTTAGCCGGAGCAAAAATCGCTGATCGAGCTCCTAAAATCACCTGCTTCTCACCCGACTCAATTCTGTGCCAGGCGCAAGAACGTTCCTTATCCGATAATTTACTGTGCAGGATTTCAAGTTTGTCGTGAAAATGTTGCATAAAAAAAAGTCTGATCTGCTCCGTCAGCGCAATTTCAGGAACCAGGCAAATGGCACTCTTTCCAATTTTTAATGTTTCTTTAATGGCGCGAATATACAATTCACTCTTTCCGCCGCCGGTAACTCCAAAAAGAAAAATTTCGTGAAATTCATTTTTTTGGATTTGCGTCGTCAATTTCTGAGAAGCTTCTCTTTGTTCTTCATTTAAACGAAGCGGAAGAGATTCCTCAATTTCCGCCGTAGCATCAAGTTGTGATTTTTCAGCCGATTGTTTCAAATATTTTGGCACCATATTGGAAATGGCTTCACCCCAGCTCGAAAAATAATAGTCGCTGATCCATCTCGCAAGCCTTAAGAGATGATCCGAAACAACAGGCTCAGGATCGATCACTTCAAGAATATCTTTTGGTTTTTTAACTTCCTTTGTGGGATCTAAGGCAACACAATAACCGACAATGCTTCTGTTTCGAAACGGCACTCGAACACGCGAACCAACTTGTACGGCATTAACTAAAAGTTCAGGAACACGATAGGTATAAGGATCTTTAATGGGAAGCGGAATAGCGACATCAATTAATCTTGTTTTCTCTTCAAGCTCAATGAACATCAAACAACACTCGATTCGCCCGTTGGAGCCGACCGCTCCAAGGGCAGATGAGGCCTCAACTCCGTCCGAGTTGAGGTCAATTCGGCGCGGATCATTTTCATGTCCTCCCAAACTTTTCTTTTCTCTTCCGGATTTCTGAGAAGGTATGCTGGGTGAAACGTACACAAAAGTTTACTTCCTTGATAATGATGGAATTTTCCGCGCAGCGAAGAAATTCTTTGATCTGTTTTCAGCAACGTTTGAGCTGCGAAAGTACCGAGCGCGCAAATAATTTTGGGGCGAATGAAACGAATCTGCTCAATTAGATAAGGCTCGCAGTTAAAAATTTCCTGCGGCAGCGGATTTCGATTTCCCGGTGGACGGCACTTTAACACATTGCAAATAAAAACATCTTCTCTTTTAAGCCCAATAGATTTGATAATTTTGGTAAGCAATTGTCCTGCCATTCCCACAAATGGCAAACCCTGAAGATCTTCATCGTGCCCTGGAGCTTCTCCGACAAAAACAAGCTGCGCTTTAAAATTTCCGGCACCGAATACAACCGTTTTTCGTTTGGAAGCAAGCTCACTGCATTTGGTGCACTTAAGAACAACTCGTTTCAGTTCTGTAAAGCCGGCTTCCGAAATGGAATCGTTAACTTCATCATCAACATTCATTAAAACGGATTGAGTCGCATGGTTTTCCTTTGGAACCTTCGGAAGAAAATCGATACCGCTTTCTTTCAGCATCTCAATGTAATTTTTAAATTGCCGGAGAATGTCGCTCATTTTGTTAAGCTTTCTAAAATAAAATCAGCCAGATCTTTTGTCGCTTTCGGCTTGGTAATATTTTTAATCGCCGATCGATATGAATCTAATAAATTCTGATTTTGAACGATTTGTTTTACAATTTCCTTAATTTCGGAAGGTTTATCAATTCTGAATGCTGCCTTATGTTCAGAAAGCCAGTTGGCATTTTCCGTTTCCTGTCCGGGAATGGGCGACGTAATGATCATCGGAAGATCTTTGATCAAACTTTCGCAAGTGGTTGCACCGCCGGGTTTGGCGATGAGTAAATCTGCCGCGCTCATTAATTCATACATGTTATCCACAAAACCAAAAATCCGTACCGGAAACGGAAATTTTTTTTCATTTAAAGTTTTAAACAGAACTTTATTTTGACCGCAAACAACGATCACTTGAATATGTTCTTTCAATTCCGAAAATGAATGGAGCGTTTCTTCAGTGGGACCAATTCCAAAACTTCCACTGGTAAATAAAATGGTTAAGAGACGATCGCTCAAATCAAGACGTCTTCGAACGGCCGCACGATCCACAGGTTTTGTGAAATTAGCTGAAACCGGAATGCCTTTGACATGAATTTGTTTTTCACCGACTCCACAATTCTTCAACACTTGCGCACTTTCATTCGACATGACCCAATAATGATCTGTGCCTGAATTAATCCACACTCGATGTGGAATAACATCTGTTACAATTGTAATTAAGGTTGATTTAATATTTCCCTTCTTTTTTTCTGTTGCACAAACTTCGGCGGGAAAAAAATGAGTGAACACAATGACATCGTAATTTCCGTTTCGAATATAGTTTCTTAAATTTGTAGATTGTAGCCGGTTCCAAAGGCTTCGGATTGGTGCAATGAGAGGATAAATGAAAGCGGAATTCGTCAGAGCAAAAAAAATGCTCCATAGCCATGAAGCGTAGACGACCATTTGGTAATACATTTTTGGATAAGAATTTTCAAAAAGCTGATTCGTTTTTTTTAACGCATCAAAAATTTCAAGCTCAAGATTATTTTGCCGGCGTGAAATCAGCTCTTGATAAACAGCTTCGGCAACTTTCCGGTGTCCATAGCCGGCATCGACATACAGCAGAAGAACTTTAGCCATCAGCTCTTGTGATTCAAAATGTAATCAGCGGCTTCTTTAATCGAAGGTAAAATTTTCTCCGGTTGAAGCTCAGACGTCAGGCGCGACTGATCGATGGAACCATGCCCTGTTAATACAAATAAAGTTTTCAAACCAAATTTTTTTCCCGCTTCCATATCAGATACTTTATCTCCGATGAAATAAGTTTCTGAGGGATTAAATGAAATATCTTTAGCTGCTTGTTTAAATAAACCTGTTTTCGGTTTTCTGCAGTCACAACCCGCGTCCTTGCCGTGCAAACAATAATAAATACGCTTCACATCGATCAATTCTTTTTTTAATTCATAAAGCATTTTATAAGTGATATCGTTTAATTCCTTCTCAGAATAAACCCCGTCACCAATTCCGGCCTGATTCGAAATAATCACAATTCCATATTGGGATGAATTAAATTTTCTGAGGGCTTCAAGACTACCAGGGATAAAACGAAAATCCTCCCATTTTTTAATATAATCCCCGATTAAATCTTCGTTAATCACACCGTCCCGGTCGATGAAGATAATTTTTTCAATCGTCCGTGTTTTAAGTTCTAGGTATTTTCCATAGGTTAACAATTGATAAAGTCCGTGACCGACAGACATTAAAAATCCCATATAGCCGTCTTTATAACCTTTTTTTCCGATGTAATTTCGAAAAAAACGGTCCGCGGCTTTGAATAACAGTTTGGGTGTCCGAATCTTCCGGCCGTCAGCATGCCATTTTTCGGCCTCAAGTGTGGTTTGATTGTTTAATTTTTCAAAAAAATGCGCGATATCTCTGAATCCATAATGAAGAATATCATTTTTCAAAGGCTGTTCACGTCCGTCCAGATAAGCGCGAGGATGAACACTGGATTCTTCATAACGAAACTTACCCTTTCTGTGCATTCTTAATTTTCGCGCGGGATAATAACCTGCTTCTTTGATCCAGCGTTTACCGATGAATGTTTTAATCGGAATGGCGTAGCCGGATAAATTCGGGTCATTTTTCTCAACTACTTCTTTAATTTCTCCAGCCAATTCCGGACTCACCCGCTCATCAGCATCTAAACTCAGAACCCATTCCTGTGTGGCTAAAGAATACGCAAAATTTCGGTGCTTTCCTTCAATATCCATTTGACGAAAATAAATTTTATTGGTGTGTCGTTTTGCAATTTCGGCCGTTCGATCTGAACTAAATCCATCCAAAATAATAATCTCTTTGGCCCATTTGACACTTTCGAGACAGTCTGGCAGATTTTTTTCTTCATTCTTTGTAATAATTACCACGGATAACGGAATTGAAGAATCCATTATGAAAAAGATGCCTGCTTCGATTCGCCGATAGCGATCAACAAACCGGCCATAAACCAAATTAAAATTGCAGATTGTAAATTATGAAGCGTCGTATCGACTGAAGCTTGAAGCAGCAATGCCGTAAAACTGCTGATTAACGCAGCGACAAAAAATTTATTTTCAGGATCTGTTCTGAGAAACGCTCGATAACTCGAAATTAAACTAAAAAGGATGATGCACAAAAATAAAGAAAGCGAGAGCAAGCCGGTTTCAGCAGCTAGTTGAAGATAACCGTTGTGCGCATAGTAACCTGGAACGCGCCAGTTTTTGATCGTGTCAAATTTAGGATAATTTAAAACGTATGTATTAACACCGCATCCGAATAAAGGCCTCGCCTTAATAACATCAACGGCTCGACTCCATAAATAATACCGTTCGACAACGGATTGCTCTTTTCGATCAGCATCTAAATGAATTAACGCGTTATGCGGCAAGAAAGAAGGAATGATTAAAAATAACGCGACTAATAATGCGAACAATATTTTTTTTCTCATTAACAGAGCAAATAACAACCATGATCCGAAAGCGGCGAGCCACGCACCGCGAGACTGAGTTTTGTATAAAAGCAAAACAGAAATAATGGTCAAAACAGCTATCGGAACTTTGTAAAACCAGTTTATTTTCTTATTTAAAATTACTGATATCAAAATCGGCAACGCCGCGATTAAAAATGCGGCCAGCAATCCATAAAATATAAAAGGCCCTGTCACTCTGATTTGACGGTCCGTAAATTGCAGGGGCAAACCTAAAATAAAATCTTTGCCTGAGAAATATTGAACGATTGAGTCAAATAGAATCAAACAAAAACAGGCGAGCATAACTCGGGACAAACGTTTTAAAATGGCCGGATCTTGAAATAAATCTACGGAAATTAAAAAAACCATTGAATATTTAATGAGCTTCACAATTCCCCGAGCTGCCGTGAGAGGATAGGCCGAGCCGATAGCAGAAATTGAAGATGAGATAATGAAGAAACCTACAATCATGAACAACCATTTCTTTGCGCATAAAGGAGAATGATCCAAAATCCTAGAAAGAAACCAAGAAATGAATGCTACTGTTAAAAAAACCTCCAACAAGGCTTTTGAAAATGGCAGGATGAAAAGAGCGGCCAGAAAACTATATTCGGTGATTTTTCGTTTTTGTTGAAGAAAAATATCTAGGTCAAAATTCTTGATTTGAAGCATTACCCTTCCAGTGGTTGAAGGGATTAATTATATCAAAGAGACGGCTGATTTTCACTCCCGAAATATACACCCTTGGAGATCAAGAAATTGAGAATTTTTTTTTGAAAATGCTCTTTGTTAAATTGGGTAACGTGTGAACGGATAAATTCTTCATTAAAAACAAGGCTTTCGCTTTTTTGGACGCATTCAAAAAGCGATTCTTCGGTTGGCTCATCAAAAAAAAGTCCCGTACACTGGGATAATGATCTTGGTTCTCGGTTTGCCGGAATAACACTTTCCGTTACACCGCCGCGCCCATAGGCAATGACAGGTTTTCCAAAAGATTGTGCTTCAAGCGGAACAATTCCAAAATCCTCCTCTCCGGGAAAGATCAATGCTTTACAATTTGCATAACACTTCCAGAGCATTTCTTGATCCACCCAGCCTTCAAATTTAATTTCTGGAGAACGAACGAGTTTCATCAAATGTTCTTTAAGCGGTCCGTCTCCCACGATCCGTAAAGATTTTCCCGAACGGTTAAATGCTTCAATGGCAAGATCAATACGCTTATATTGAACTAAGGCGCTGACGATCAAATAATAATTTCCAGATTCTTTCGTTGGATGGATTTTCGATGGAATTGGATCAAACGGTGGATGAATGACAGTTGATTCGCAATTGTAGATTTTTTTAATTTTTTGAGCTGTATTCTTCGAGTTGGCAATAAAATAATCAACGTGTTGAGAAGTTTTAATGTCCCACTTCTTCAAGAAGTGGAAAAATAACTCGATTAATTTTCGAAGGAACGTCGGAAAATTTCCAAAGTAACTTTCCTGGAAACCCCATAAATATCTCATGGGCGTATGACAGTAACAGATGTGGACTGAATTTTTTTTTGTTTTAACAGCTTTTGCAACACAATGACTGCTGGAAATAACAACATCATAATTCAAGACATTAATCGATCGAATTGCCAGCTGGAACAAAGGCAGAAGAAAGCGGTAATAATGTTCAATTCCCGGCAAATATTGTAGAAAAGAAGTATAAATTTTCCGGGTTTGCAAGAGCGGCGATAATTTTTGCCGTTTGTAAAATAAGGTATAAATGGACGCTTCAGGAAAAAGTTCGACCATTGATTCAAGCACTTTTTCCCCGCCCCGCATTGTGACGAGCCAATCGTGAACAAAGCAAATGGATCGAGAATTAGTTTGAGTGAAGGACTGATCCATAAACTTTCTCGGTTTTTTCCGCCGCAACTTTCCAGTTAAAAAGCGACAATCGTTTTTGCCCTTCATTAATTAAGGTTTGACGTAAATCTTTATTTTTAATTATTTTTTCCATGCAACTTTCCAGTTCATTTTGTGATTTTGGATCAAATAAAAGACCCGCATGTTCACCCAATACTTCTGGAATGGAAGTAGAATTGGCAGCAATAATCGGAATTCCAGATGCCATCGCTTCCAATAAAGGAAATCCGAAACCCTCATAAAGCGACGGGAACACCAAAGCAGTTGCATTGGCATAAATTTTTTTAAGTTCCGGATCCGAAACACCGCTGATTAATTGAATACTGTTGTCATCTTTGATCATCTGAAGCCACTGCCTTACGACTTTTTGCTTAGTGTCCGCTCTCCCTACAAGACGCAAACCTAAATTTTTAATTCCTAATTTGGTTTTTAACTGTTTAAAAACTTTTAAAAGAATGCCTAAATTTTTGTGGGATTTAATCAAACCGACATACAAAAAATAGGGATCTGAACTGGCATCCTTAAAGCTTTTGTCATCTCGAAGAAAAACCGGGTCGACTCCATGATGAATTACGGTTATTTTTTCAGGTTTTACATTCAACTTTTGAACCAAATCTTTTTTTGTATGTTCAGAGACAACGATAATTGCATCGGCACGTTTTACGGCAAGCGGAAGAAAAAATTTTGCATAAGATATAGCAAATGGATTTAGATCTTTTGAAAATTCAAAATGAATTAAATCATGGATGGTAACAACCAGCTTCTTGGACCAGACAACAGGAATATTATAATGAGGAATATGCAGGCAATCGTATGAATTTGCAACAAGCGGCAAAGCAACTTGTTCAAAAACACTGTAAATCGGAACATTTAATGAACGAAAATGAATTTGAGGAGAAAAAATAGTTTTGGTTGAAGATCTACCAACTAAAACGTAATTCCAAAAAGGAGGAGCGACGGATAATTTTGAAATAAAACCCCGGATGTAACGACCGATGCCCGTATGTCGTGCCATTCGGACATCGATTGCAATTTGTGCTTGTTTTTTCAAATGTCAAAATTCCCCTCTAACCTAGTAAGCATTTTTAAAAGCAAAAAGCGTGGCAAACAAAATTTCGACATCCATCATGAGATTCCAATTTTCCATATAATAAAGATCATATTTGATTCGTTCTTCAAGTGAAGTGTTTCCGCGAAGACCGTGTATCTGAGCCCAGCCGGTCAGACCGGATTTGATTTTATGCCGGGCCATATAACGCGGAATTTGATCTTTAAATTGTTCTACAAAATGAGGCCGCTCAGGCCTGGGACCAACCAAACTCATGTCGCCCACTAAAACATTCCACAGCTGAGGAAATTCATCTGAGTTGATTCTTCTTAAAACCTTTCCGATCGGAGTAATCCGAGAATCATTGGGTTGCGCCCAAACAGGACCTGTTTTTTTCTCAGCATCAATGGACATCGTGCGAAATTTGTAAAGATTAAAACGTCTTCCATCTTGTCCCACCCGCTCCTGTTGATAAAGAATCGGCCCATAATCATACAATTTAATCATTGCTGCAATTAAAGCAAAAAAAGGCGAGAGCAAAATCAGGAAAACAAATGAGACGATAAAATCAAAGAAACGTTTTACGGCGCGACTCCAAAGATCATCCAGAGGAAGCGACTTTAATCCCAAAAGAGGCACATTGCTAATATATTCAACATCGACGTGATGTGTAATCAAGCCATAAAAATCGGCAACCAATTTGAAACTGATCATTTTGCTTTCGCATTTCAGCATTAGTTCCGCAGCTACTTCACGCGGAACCGTAGGATCGGTCAAAATGACTTCATTAATCCGCTGTGATGCTATGATCTGATCCAAGTCTTTCAGGTCGCCCAAAATAGGAACTCCTTCAAGATGTTTTCCCTCACTTGAATGATTCGTCAAAATTCCCACGATGTCCTGCCCATAATGAGGATTTTCGCGGGCCCAATGAATGAGATCCCTGGAATTACGATTTGCTCCAATTAAGAGCGCCTTTTCACGATCCTTGCTGCGGCGGCGAATCATATATTCAAATTGAATGAGAAAATATCGTCCTGCGCAACAAATGAAAACAGAAAATATCCATGCAAATAACAAAACCATTCGAGAATACGTAAATTCCCGGTAAATAAACGTGAGCGCCATCAAACATACGATAGCCACAGAGATTGCTTTAATCACGTTAAGCAATTCGTAAACGCGGCGGATGTGCCGCTCTGGCCGATAAAGCTGATAAACCCTAAAAATAATAAGAAAAATCGGGACCACAAATACCATCGCGCGAAAATAAGCTTCAATCGATGGAATTCCTTTGTGCGTTGGGACAATGAGACCTGAAAATCGAAGTTGATAGGCAATGAGAAAACTGGCCAAAATCGACAGGATGTCTGTGAGCAAAACTGATAAAGCCAAGAATGGGTGTTTCTTAATCGAAAACATATTTTCGCTAAATTATTTTTTAAATTTTAAACGATCCTTTTTCAATCCGCCACTTCGAAAAATCTTTTTGAGTTGTTCCATAATCCGTTCTGTACAATAACCGTCACCATATGGATTTCGTTTGGCCACCATGGATTGATAAGCCTTCGCGGAAGAAAGAAGTTCGGAGGTTGTCTTCAAAATAAGTCTTCGGTTTGTGCCGACGATTTTTGCAATTCCGGCGCGAACTCCTTCCGGACGCTCCGTCACATAACGCAAAACCAAAACCGGTTTTTTAAAGGATGGGGCTTCTTCCTGAATTCCTCCCGAATCCGTGAGAATCAAATAACAACGACTCATGATCCAAAGCATTTCTTCATAAGTCAAAGGCCTGATTAAATGAATTCTGTTTATTGCTCCCAACATTTTTTGCGCTGGTTTTTGAACTCGCGGATTTAAATGGACGGGATACACAATTTCAACGTCTTGAAATTTTTGAATAATCGTTTTTAATGCGGAAAACACTTCCTTAAGACCCTTTTCCAAACTTTCTCTTCGGTGAGCGGTCACAAAAATAATTCGTTTGCTGAAATCAATGCCGTCGAAAACTGGATATCGGTCTTTAACGATGGACTTGGTCATGCGGATGGCATCAACGACAATGTTTCCAACTTGAAAAATACTTTTTTTTCGAACTCCTTCTTGAAGCAGATTGTTGGTTGCAATTGAGGTGGGTGTAAAATGGTAATCGGCAAGATGGCTGATGAGTCTGCGGTTTCCTTCTTCTGGAAACGGATGAAATTTATTGCCGGTGCGAAGGCCTGCTTCCAAATGAGCGACCGGCGTTTCCGCGTAATAACTTGTCAAAGCAACCATGACCGCTGTTGCCGTATCGCCCAGGACAAATACCAAATCCGGATTAATACGTCGTATAATTTCTCCAAATTTGGTAATTAATTTTTCACTCACGTATTCAAGAGACTGATTATTCTTCATTAAGCGAAGATCTGTGTCGACCTTAATTTTAAAAAAACGAATCACTTGCGCTACCATTTCACGGTGCTGTCCGGTGGAACACACATAGCACGTTGTATCTTTGGATGATTTTAAAGCTCGAATCAAGGGTGCGAATTTAACTGCTTCCGGTCTTGTTCCAAACGCAATCAAAATTTTCTTTTTCATGCTAGGCGGATAAAAACGAGGCGGTTGGGTTAGGCAAAAAAACTGAAATCGTATTTAAAGTCATGGGTTTGAGATTGATCATACAGCCAAAGCGCTTGCAAAGCAAACATGCTCACCCAGGCATTGGCATGACGATGAATCATTCCATTTTCTTCCTGCCCATAAAGGAAGCTGCCTTTTTGAGGCTCCTCTTGAATCTGATAAGACAATAATTTTTTCTTTAAGCGGTCTAACTTCGGTTTAAATTTTTGAAATTCCGGAGCATATCCCAACATGATGGCAGACAATCTAAGTGTTTGGGCTAAAATATCTGCACGCTCATAAGGTAAAAACTGACCATCCTGGAAAAAGGCATAAAGCGTTCCATCCTCATGTTGTGAACTGAGTATCCATTCCAAACCTTTTCTGGAAGCTTCAATTAACGATGGTTTGTTTTGCGAAAAACCAAAATAGAAAAGACCTTCAAGAGTATATGAATGAGGATGTAAATGAGTGCTTCCATTATCCGTTTGCGTGATGAATCGTCCATTTTCTTTTTGATCTAAGCATGCACGTTCTGATAATCGAAAAGCGTGTGTGAGATATTTTTGATCATGAGTGAGATTAAAAAGACGATTTAATCCCAAAATGGCCTTCGCATGAAAACTTCCACTTTGACGAGACCACTTGTCATTTGCCGCTTCCACTTGACCGTTCTCTAAATTGAAAGCAGGAAATATGAAACCATCCGGTCGAAATGTTTTTTCAATTAATGCATCAGCAATTTTTTGGGCACCATGAAAATAATTTTGATCTCCAGTGATGCTTGATAAATTACACAAACCATCAATGATCATCCACTGATCAAACGTAAAAATCCAAGAATCATAATAAGATTGCGCTTTGGAAGAATGATAAACCCGATTGAGAACGAAACCATATTTTGGATCACGTGAGTTGAGAAGCCAGTTTCCAGCTAACCGGGCGCGTTCTAAACAAACTGGATCTTTTAAAATATGATGAAGGAAAAGAAACGTGTTAACTGCGTATCCTGTAATTTCCGAATAAATAAACGGAAAGGTTTTTTTTTCAAGATCATACCAAGCATTCACGCCGCCTTTATATTTCGGATCGGCATCTGTATTTTGAATTCCAGATTGAAGCAGCCAGTTTGAAACAAGCAACACTGGATCATTGCTTTTGCTTTGCTTCGGAACAATTAAATTACTTTTCATGATTTTGAATTTTCTTTAGATGGATAGGTTACCGTAATCGATTTGCCGCATTCGGGACACTGAAACTGTTTTTCACCTTGGAAAGGATTTTTTTCCTTAAACACATTTCCACAATAACAAACAAATCCTTGGAAACGCGCTGGCACGCCCCAAACTGCTGCATGTTTCGGTACATCTTTATTCACAACAGATCCCGCGCCAATCATGGAATATTCGCCAATGTTTATATCCGGCATGAGCGTCGCATTTCCGCCGATTGTCGCACCTTTTCCAACGATCCATTTCTTTCCGGTCAAATCTCTGGTCTTGTGGCTTCGAGGAAATTTATCGTTCGTAAATAATACTCCAGGCCCGATAAAAACATCATCTTCAATCACAAAACCGTTTGATACCAGTACTTCATTTTGCATTCGAACCCGGTTTCCAACTTTGACATGCCGGTCAATATAAACTCCCTTACCCAAACTGCAGTTTGAACCAATCACCGCATGTTCGGAGACTTGGACAAAATTCCAAATTTTGGTTCCTTCTCCAATTCGTGCAGTGGGATGAATCACTGCTGTCGCAGCAATTGTTCCTAGAACCAATTTTTCTTCGCCCATTCGATATTCCTCTTCAAACCTTCTTCAACAGAAACCGTGGCTTTCCAATTAAAAAGTTTTGATGCTTTTGAGGCATCGCAGCGCAAACATTTTACTTCGGCCAGTCGTTTTTTCGTATGAACGATTTTTGATTTACTTCCGCTGAACCGCACAATCAAAGGTGCGATTTTATTCATGGTCACGTCTTTTCCCGTTCCAAAATTAACCGCCTGTCCAATCGCTTTCTTATTTTCACCCATAATAAGAAAAGCGCGAATCATGTCATCTACATAAGTGAAATCTCTGCTTTGAGCACCCGAACCATAAATTGTAATCGGTTCGTTCTTGAGCGCCAAGCGGATAAATTTTGGGATGACATCGTAAGTATGCCGGGGGCCGTAGGTATTAAACGGCCGAATAATCGAAATGGGCAATCCAAACGTCTGCCAATAAGAAAATGCAAAACGATCAGCTGCCACTTTTGATGCCGCATAAGGAGAGGTTGGATTTAAGGGATGCAACTCATCTATTTTGGGTTTCAACGCCGTTCCATAAATTTCACTTGATGAAGTACAAACCACCCGTTCAAGCCGGTCAATTTTCATTGCCGCATGAAGAATATTCAAAGTACCGTTAAGATTGGTGGCCATCACTTCCAGCGGACGATCAAACGAATACGGAACATAAGCATCCGCCGCCAAATGAAAAATAACTTCCGGTTTTAATTTTACCACCAACGGAATGGTGTCGCCCGATGCAATGTTAACCGCTATAATTCGTTCCAAATTTTTTTGGAGATGTTCAATATTTTTAAGTTGATATTGAAAAGTACCATTCACGGAAGTTCCGCGTACCAAAACAGATACTTTCGCTCCCAAATTTAGAAGCCGTTCTGTTAAATGAGAACCCATGAAGCCGTCGGCTCCTGTTACCAAGACATGTTTTAAATTCCAGAAATTTTTTGCCATTGTTATCCTATTGTTTAATTGCTTAAAGATTGATAAACATTAAATGTTTGTTGCGCCGTATGCTGCCAAAGAAAACGCTTTCGTATGTATCCCTTGAGTAAGTCGGTTTTTTTCTGTTCAAGAACGTCCAGAATCTTTTTTTGAATATCGGCTGCACTTGACGGATCTAAATATTCGACCATGTCTCTGAAATATTCTTTTGTGGTTCCTCCCGACGTAACGAGCAGTCGGGCTCCCGCCAATCCCGCTTCAAGAGCAGCAAGGCCCGGACTTTCACACCAACCCGGCAATACAAACACATCACAAGCAGCATAGGCGGATCTTAATTCCTCGGAATTTTGGGAAAGAGAACCCAAAAAAATAACGTTTGGACCGGCTTCCCTTCGACATTGTTGATAATAATCTTGATGATGCGAAACAGGGTCGCCAATTATCACAAGCTTCCGATCGATTCCATTCATAGCTCGAATTAAATTCAAATGATTTTTCCGCGGTTCAATACGCCCTACTGAAAGCACAAAGTTCTCAAGCTTATATTTTTTTATAAAGAGATCCTTTTTTGCATCCGCAAAATATTCATCCGTTCCATAAGTCACGACTTTGATTTTGTCTTTTGGAATGAAGAAATATCTTTTAATCTGTTCTGCTTCCATATGGGTGCTGGCCAAAACAACATCTGCCGTTTGCATCATTTTTTTTCGCGCAGATGGAATCATGGGAAGAAAAGTTTTTCCGCACTGGCGTAAAATACAAAACATTCTTTCTTTACGCGAGTAATCAATTCCAAAAGCATCTCGCCATGTATACCAAACGATGGGGCTGTGAACAATTTTTGTCCCGATGGATTTTGCCGTCTCCATCAGGCCGTATGCTTCTTTGACCGAACCAAAAACATGAAGGATGTCATTTTTGGTCAGGCGGTCCTCCCACATATTAAAGAGCGAAACCTTGCAGTTTAATTTCTGCAAATATTCTTTCGTTTTCAAAAGTAGAATTTCACCGCCGCCCGGATTTTGAAATGCGGATGGATAAACATAGAAAAAAATCAAACCCATTTCCCCGCTTTTGAATATTCCATCGCTTTCACGTCTTTGACAAAAACATAATGCGACGAAAGTATTTGATAGACCAAGCCGCGAATTCCATCTAAAAAGCCAAGTTTAAAAAAATAAAAATAGACAAAATGAACAATTGGTTTTGTAAGAGCGCCGAACCAATTTGTTTTCTTATTTTGTCGAAGCAATTCTCGAGCGTCTAGAGAGGAGCCGCGATTAAATTTTGCGTAATACTCATCTAGCGTTTGATACGTCACATGAATCAAAGGTGCCTTCAAAGTTCCGACAGCGCCCTGTGCTTGGATCCGTTCATGCATCAGTCCCTGAAATTTACCTTTCCCCCTGCGGATAAGTCTGAGCTGAAAATCGGTCAATGAAGCTCCAAAACGCATCCGACCGCCAAAAATAAAATTTTGCCGCGTGAGGTTGTAACCTACAAAATTACTTTCCACCGAAATTATTTTTTTTATTTCCCATTCCAATTCTTTGGTCACTCGTTCGTCTGCATCAATAGAAAGAATCCATTCTCCTTTTGCGAGGCTCACCGCATAATTTTTCTGGGATGAAAAATCGTCGAAAGGACGCGTACAAACCACAGCTTTGGCTTCTTTTGCAATTTCTCTGGTCCGGTCCGTACTATTTGAATCGACTATGATGATTTCGTCGGAAAATGAAACTGATTTAAGACATTCCGCCAGTTTCCGTTCCTCATTGTACGTTATGATTGCCGTGCTTAATTTAATTATCTTTTCTGACACTCGTTACCACCTATGATGTCGTTAACCGATTCTATAGAGGCTGCTCTTTTGGAAGGTTTCGTTCCGGAGCACAATTTGAATTATGAAATGTGAGGTTTGAATATCTCGAGAATCTCCCTGTCTGATCTTCTCATACCGGTCTTACTTTCCCCTCTTCTCTGCCAAGCATCGCAGATCTTCAAAAAGGCTTTGAAACAACCCAGAACAAATGGAAAATCAACACTTAATAGGGCATATATCAATCGAGGGCCAATCCAAAAAAAATGGTCGATGAGCAACACGATATCATGAATGTTTTTCCAAATAAATAAAAATGTATTTCTCATAGCAAGTTCACGGATTTTTGAACTTCCAAACCTCCGCTTAAAACTGGCCTGACCTTTGTGGAAAATGACGCTTTCCTTGATAAAATAACCCTTCCAGCCGCGCTTCCAGCCGCGGTAGCAAATATCCAAATCTTCAAGCATTCCCGGTAAATATAACTCATTAAATCCGTTGAGCTCCCGAAAACGATCCTGGCGAAATGCCATGCATGCTCCAATGCTGGCAGTATAGGAAAAATTAGGAAATTGATTGGGATCAACCGAAGTTGTGCCCCACCATCCATACTTCATGCTCAAAAAAGACAAACCGCCTTCATATCGTTTTCCGGAAAAATCCCAACAAAGCGCACTTGCAACAAAAGCATCCTCATAAGTTTCGAATGCCTCAATGAGCGGATTTAAAAAATGTTCGTTCACCTTAATATCATTGTTCATCAGAACAACAAGATCTGCATCATCGGCAAATACATATTCATTGAAGGAACAGAGCAACCGATTTTCTTTTGGTAGCAACACAGGAACTGAAGAAAATTGTTCTTTCAGAATTTTCAAGCTATCGTCCGTGCTTCGATTATCGATTACGAATAATTGTGTTCGACATCGTGATCGACTTAAAGACTTTATGATCGAAGGCAAACATTCCGTCAATAGCTCAGCTCCGTTATAATTAAGAACGTAAATGCTGACTTTGTTGATCTTCATGAGCTTAAATCTGTTTTACCGGCAACAGCTGATTGAGTTAAAATGATACCCATAGTAATGATCATCCAGACATTAAATTGAATAATAAACGTTTCCATTAACGACGAAACAAGCCAAACAAAAAAAGCGCAAAAAACTCCGATTCGGAACACATTCAGATCGTCACGTCCCTGAAACATTTGACGCAGCAATGATTTCATCCATAAAAAACAAAAAGAAAAGAATAAGAAAAGCCCAAACAAGCCGGTTCCGCCAAAAATAGTTAAATAAAAACAGTGAAAATCGGTCACTTCTCTGGATAGGCCGACGCCAAAAAGAAAGTTATGCTTTATGATATTGCCAACGGTGGAAAATTGAGCCAATCGAAAAAAACCAAAGGGTCCAAAATTCTGGCGATCCTGCAGAATATATTGCCAATAATCTGCTTCAAAAAATATCTGCAGCGCAGCCAACCGGTCCATCATTTCCTGACTTGAACAAATTCCAACAAGCAACAAAGTAAAAAAAAGCAAAGAAACACCGGCAATGAACCATTTAATTGAAATCTTCATTTTCGGTAAATGATTTGTATGTCTGAGCAAAAAAAGAAGAATGAAGAATAAAAAATAGGAAATCAAAGCACTAAACCACGCTGTTCGGGAACAACTCAACAACAGGCCCATAGAAACAAAGATCAGCATGAACCAGCTCACCAATTGTTTTTTAAAATCCTGTTTTGTTAAGATGAATGGAAGAAGTAAAAATAAAGATGAACTTGCCAAAAAACCAACATGAGTATTATGGATCAATGGTTCGGCAAGACGCGAAACCGGCCATCCATAAAAAGTTTTATCAGCCGCTAAAAAAATCCGAGTGGAAACTCCGAAAATAAAAAACAAAAGCGAATTTAAAATCAGTTCATACTCCCCTACCAAAATACAAGCAATGACAGAGAAACTGATAACAACAGATAATATATTCGCGCTCATACTTAAAGCGCTGTGAGTTTGGTGATAAAGGATGCTGGAAATAAATGAAACGGAAAGAATGAGAAGCCACGGAACAAATGGAAAAATGGAATAAACGTTTTTTCTAATTTTATAAAATAAGTTCTGTTTCAGAAAATAAACTGCGAGCAACACCACAAATGCAATATGAAAATGTTTAATCGTAAAAAAAAGCGGAACGTTAAAGACTGAAGGAATAAAAAACGCAGAAAAAAAGAATACTGCATAAGCGGAAAAGTTGGCATTGAAACCGCAAATTATGATTAACATAATCCACGACAACTTCCCAAATAGGGGGTCCTGTGAAATAACGGTAAGTAAAAGAGCAGATAAAAAAATAATTTTTTGAAGTCGATCTAACACGGGCAATAAGTTTTTATTTTTCTCAGTGATTAATATCATTAAAGATTTCTATAAGATTCCAACTTAGGGAGCTTATGCTGACGGTCATAAGAACCGAAGTAAAAATCACGATCAGGATAATATTGTTTCAGGCCAACGTTTTTCTGTCCTAAATCACGTGCATACAGAATTTTGTCATTTAATTTTGGTCGATTTCTAATTGCGTCTTCCTCACCCATCACCAAAGCATCTCCCAAAAAACCTTTCACAAATACGACGGATGGTTTCTGAATTGTTGTCTCAGCCAAATCATAAAGTGATTTCCGCTCCCGCGACACTCGTTCAAAATAAACAGTTTGCTTTTGCAATAAATAAAAATTTCCAGTGATTGATGCAATTATCACTCCCAAAATAAATTTTCTAACGACAACGGAGCTATGATTCCACCACGCGATTATCCGATCACCCAAAATCAGGAACAAAAACGGTATTCCTTCAAAGTAGTAACGGGGTCCATATTGATTGCCGCCCCATGAATAATAAAATACGTAACCGATAACCACATAAAAAAAACCGAAACGAAATAATTTTTGCTCTATCGTTTCTTGGATCTTTTTGAAGGCTGAGGTTAAATAAATCACAAGAAAAGCCGGCGGCATCCAATCCATTAAATAAAAAAAACGATTTACGACAAAAATAAGTGCCGTTAACGGCGTGTAATCTTTGCGAAAACCCAGCCTTTCCCAATTATGATAAAAATGATTTGGCGCGTCGAAGGGGTTTCCCGTAATCAAAAAATTATAGTAGAAATTAACCAGCCACATCGCTAAAAAAATAACCGTAAAAACAGTATGGCTTTTATTCCATTTTATTTGTCGTCGCACTAATTTGAGCAAGACGAATCCTAAAAACGGCGCCAGGATGGCAGCCATCGTCAAATATCGAGTTCCCAACCCATAACCGGACGAAAAAGCAGTTACGGCGGCCCACGCACTGTTTCCGGTTTCTTCCCATTTTAAAAATGAATAAAGAAAAATAGCGATAAACAACAAACACGACGCATGGGAAAAATAAGAAGCGCTGTTAAATAAAAAAAATGGGGTGAACGACATGATTGCCAAACCCAATGTCGCCGAAGATGCGCTAAAAATCTTTTCTCCAATTTTATAAAATAAAATTAAGGAAAAAATCATCAGAATTGGATTCAGCCAATCAAGAATATTCAACTGAAGTGCTGCGGCCATCAATAACGGCCAACCGGGAGGATAAACGCTGAACCATTTGCCATTTTTATTTCCAATGTGAACTGCTTCAAAGAATTCCGGAAAAGAATGCGGCTTGGCCCAGAATTTTCCATTTCGAATGCATTCGGCCAGAAAATAGCAGGAATGTTCGTCTGCTGAGTTCATGAAGCTGTGGAGTATCTTTTTGTTGACCCACATGAGAGAAATGAAAAGAAGTGCCAAAAAAATAAGAGCAATAGGTTTAAAATTTCGTTTTATAAAAGACGAAATAGCATCAATAAAATTAATCCATGATGAAGGGAAAAAACGGGCGAATAAAAAACCTGCGGCAATCGTAGTTCCCAACCAAACCAAAGAATCAGCCTTCAAAAAAAGACTTTGGTCCCCTATGACTTGGGTGTATTGAATCCAGAGAGGTGACGAAAAACAAAATAATGCGATGAATCCGAGAGACTTTCGAAAAGGCAGCGGCGTCATTACAACAGTCCAAGTTTTTTAAGCCGGTCCGCAATTAAATTTGAAACCAGCGCATGACCTTTTACAGTCCAATGCCAATCATCTTGAATGTAGTAATCCGCCAATTGCGAATGACTGATTGCTTCGCGTAAAGGTTCGGTCGGATCAATTAATTCGATTTTCTCTCTTTCGGCGAATCTGAGGAGTGACTTGTGAATTGATTCATATTTTTTGCCCAAGCACCATCGATGCGGCGGAATGATGAGAAGGATTGGCGTGGAATGATTTTGACGAATCTCTTGAATTAATTGATTTAAAATTGCCCGGCCCAGGATCCATTCTTCCGTGGAATCAGGATCAATCCATCCTAAATTTTTTCCCAATCGGATGAATCCAGATTTCAACGTACGATAAACTGCGCTTTGAATGAGCCACCGTTCCAACGGGGTCCGATGAATAATTTCCGGAAACTGATTGTATTTTAATTCAAATTGTTTTGGAACTGGAACATTATTCAGTTTTAATTCCCCGGAAGGAGTTAAAGAAAAATAAGGTTTTGCATAACCTGAATCTGAAAATGATCTGGTTGAGCGCCAAAAATCTTCGGAAAAGATGCCAATCACAACCACATCTGCAGTAAATTTTTGTCCGATCGCTCTGTAAGACATTAAGATTTGATCAATTCCAAATCCGGCAACACCCAAGTTAATTGCCTCTAAATTTTTGTACCGTTGTTCAAGGATAGAAGAAAATGTTTCATCATCATGAACTGCCCAGCCAAAAACAAAACTGTCTCCGAGCACAACGAGTCTTTTCGATTGTGGTGGTTTTTGAATGGTGTATTCCCGGCTTCCCCGAAAACCTTGAGAATTGGTATTGACTTCAATTTCAAAACCATTTTTTTTAAGAAACGCTTTTTTATTTTTCTGATGAAACCATCCTAAAACGGGATGATATTCCGTCCATACTCTTTCCGGAACAATGGCCCAGTTTGTTTTTGGATCGGTCGGCTGAGCCAGCCTTTGAGTCAACGCTCGAAGAACAATTTCCAGCACAATCAAAGCAAATGTGATTGAAAAGAAAGCTAACGCAATATTTTTTTTCATCGTTTCAGGATAGGTTGAATTTGTGCGTATGGATTAAACAAGATTTTGAGCAAGTTCTGATAAATACGGAAAATCTTTCAATGTTTTCTGATATTCTGTTTCATCCAATGTTCGAAGTTTTCTTAAGCTTTCAGCTGCTTTTTCTATTTGATGATCATTCCAAAATGATGCGGCAAGCAAAGGATAAATATTTTTATTTTCGGGCGAAATGGCTTTGGCTTTTTCCAAATATTCAATCGCTTCCTTGTAATCCGGCTGAGATTCCCACAAAGTACCTTTAAAATGATAAAAACCGATCAATAAATATTCTCGGGCTAGATTTTCAGAATTTAATTCTCCTCCAACTAACTTTTCAAGCCAATGTTTCCAATTACTTTGTCCTGATTGGCAATGAGCGAATCCTGATTGACATAAGCTCTCCATTATTTTTGCTGCAATCACTTTATGTCCCAAAGAATTTGGATGACAGTGGTCAAGGAAAAGATTAGTGCCCACAAGACCATTTTCAGATGTTTGCTCCAGAGCTTCCTGCAAATCGACAAATGGAACATTATTTTTTCCGGCCACTTGTTTTAAAGCTTCGGTTTTATAAGAATCGCCTCCGGGCGATTGAATTTGCAAATCTTTTCCTTTTGTATACATTAACTTGGCTTTCTCGTAATCTCCGTTTTGCTGATACGATTTCCCGAGAGAGTGAAAAAGCATTGGATATGTAGCGTTTATTTTTTCTGCTTGCTCGAATGAAACTATTGCCTGCTCAAAATTTTTATTTTCCAATGCTTTTTTTCCTTCTTCAAACAAGCGTCTCCATTCAAGCTCCTCACTTTGATTTTTGAAAATGATTTTTTGCTCAAATTGGTATCCCTTTCGAGACCAATCTCCGATTTCCGGATTTGCCTCATGCACAATCGGCAGATTACAAACAAAAACTGAAACATAATGACGCTTTAAATAACGCGTCAATTGGTCTAAATTGTGTTCATAATCCTTAATAGCTTGAAGTTTTCGTTTCATTCCGAGTTCCGGGTCATCCAAATATTTCTTTTTTTTCGTTAGATAAGTGTCGGTCCAGTGCCAGACATCGTCTTGATTGTAATTAATTGTAAAAATATCTTTTTTTGCTCTCTTATTCATCCATTTCTTGATCTTGAGAAAGCTTCGCTTCAGGTTCCGATAAAAAAAAGAATTCCAAGTGAGTTTGAAATCCAAATAAGCAAGCGGCATGTCCCGCATCACGTTGCTAAAATCTCTGGCATCATTGTTTCCGGCGTAAAGAATGATGGCATCAGCGCCATAACGGACCAAATCTCTGCCCTCCTCAAATTGGTAATAGGAATGACGTCCAGGCACGGCTGTATTAATGATTTTCAGATTTTGATTTTCTGATTCCGTTAACAGTTTTTGAAGAAACCCGGCAACAGAAGAATCCAACGTGTAAGGAACACCTCTTGCCGCACTTTCTCCAACGATCATGATCCTTTTCTCACTAGATTTTTTATTTTTGGGTGTAATGCCTTGTGTTTGCATAAAATCTTCATATTCATTCAAGGTATGTTTCGATTTTATGAACACCCGCGCGCCAACTTCTAGAATGACGCAAAATAAAACAACGGTAAGAACAGTCGTTACAATATTGATAAAAAATTGTTTCATCTGATACTTTCTTTTTTATTTAACTTCGAATACGTACATGACTTTGCCGGCTTTATAAGCAGGCTGTCGCCCTCTAAACCAAGAGTTTGGAATATCTCTTTGATTCGTATAGTTCATCAAATCCATTGCGTAAAAACCTGGCTTCGGTTTCACGTATTCCTCCTGCGGCAAATAAGTCCAATTCAGATGGTAATAATTGTACTCCGGAACATTGTTTACGCTATTTGCAATTTTGACCGGAGGATTTCCAAGACGATGCATTAATTCGGCCAAACGTTTGTTATCCTGTCCCCAATTTAAATTTGAATCCGCTACAAGTTCAGCGCCATTTTCGGGAGTTCGAACAAATTCATTGAAGTAAGATAAATTGTACGGACTGACCAAAATACTGGAGCCAATGAAATAAGCGACGGCTGCCGTCAATGTCAAACGGACAGTATTTTTCGCCAGCAGATATTTTATTTTCTCAAATAATATCGAAGAAGCGCCGGCAATTAAAAAAATGAATGGATAAACTGGCAGAACATGACGCAAACCAATATTAATGGTATTTAAAAAACTTGCAATTAAAAGAAAAATAGCCGGCGGTACGAGCAGGAGTAGTTTGTTGATGATCGATTTTTTTAAAAACAGAACGCCGATGAGTCCGATGAAAAATAAAATTAGGGTCACAAGCGGAGTTTTAATGGACATGACACCCACAAAATACTTCCAGTCACAGGTAATAAAGGAACCTGCGAGACAAATTTTATGATTTGAAAATACATGTGACGTCGCCGTATTAAAAGCTTGGATATAATGATGAAAAGGTTTGGTTTGAAGCAGGGTCACGTAGAAATCGGTATAGTCTAAAATAATCATGACAGCTGCAAATAACCAAATAAAAGAAAAACATTTTATTAAATAACTGCATTTGAGAAGTTGACGATTCCTTCCCAACTGAATTCCCAAAACAAACAGGAGCAGCATCCAAAAGGCTGCCGCAAGCGTCATCATCAAACCTCTTTTTTCAGGCAGCATGGCTAAAAACGAAAAACATATCAGCCAACCAATCCAGAATAGTGAATTGAGAAAAAGAAAAACTGATTTGCCTATTCTTGACTTTTCTTCATTTAAATAAAGTCTGAGCACAATCAAGCAAAGAGGGCCGAGTCCCGCCAAAATAATTTTTTGACCGATTGCCACATAAAAAATAAAAATAGACAAAGCAAGTAGAACGAGCGTAAATTTTTTATGTTCTTTTGAAACAGCAATTTTATTCTCGAGCAGACAAAAGCAGACAAATAAAAAAAAGATGATGGGCATTAAAATGACCGCACTCACCTTCGAAAGCAAAGCCAAACCCGCGAAAAAACTGGTCCAAACAATGTCGCGAATTGAAAACGTCATAAAAAAACGTCTCAGATAATAAAACGTGATAAAAAAGAAAGCCGCCACTCCAAAATCTGTGGTAAAAAGACTGGAGTGTGCAATCATGTTTGGCGAAAAAGCATATAAAATTAAAGACAGAAGAGCTCCGGACAGACCGTAAAGTTCATAAGCCCATAAAAAAATATAAACTCCCAAAACCATTGCTATCAGAATGATTGGAATCCGTTCTAAAAACAAAATTAAATGAGCGTCGTTTCCCACTTCATAAAGAAATTTTGATCCCATTTTTGAAATGTCAATTCCGTTAGAATTCCCTAAATAAATAGGTTGATTAATCGGATATTTGGGCTGAATCAAAAGCAGCGGCAGCGATCCCAATTGCATCATGAGAGGCGGGTGCTCCCCCAAAATTCGATAGTCGTTATATCTCACCATAGGATATCCACTCCCATTGTAAAATGTTTCATCAACGGTCTGTCCGCTGCTCCAAGCAAAGGACAAGCACTGGACGAGCATCGCCGCGAGAATCAATACAACATAAAAACACTGTTTTTTAGTCATTATCCTTCTCGGGTTGTTGAACAAACATTAAGATTCCAATTTTTGGATATATTTGCTGAAGGTGTTGGCAATTGTAAGATGACCGGCAGGGTTTAAGTGGCTGTCGATTGCCCAATAAACCCGCGTTCCTTTTGAAGACTCATCTCGTAAATCAGGCGTTAAATCTAAAAAATCTATTTTGTTTTCTTCCGTAAAAGTTTTCAGCCGATTATTTGGCTCTAAGCGATCATAGCGACTTTCATCAAGTTTATATTTTTTTACCCATTGATGCCAGTAATCATCTTCAACCTGATATCGATCCGGAATAAAAAGGATTAAAAAATGTGTTCCGGAGGCAACCGCTTCTTGATTTAGTTCCTTAAGAACTGATTGAGTCACTTCAAAAAAAGCTTCTTTTTGAGAATCATTGCCTTTTCTAAAGGCAATCAATTCGGGCGGCGGAATATTGTTAACCATTTTAAGTTTAAAGAGCAGCTGATTTATTACTTCAAACTGCCTCAAGCGAATCAGTAAATTATAAATCGCTGATTTTTTCACCAAAAACGATTTAAAATCAAAGGAAGCTAAACGAAATTTATTTTTTGAAATGTTTGTCATTCCGGCAGGTTCACGTTTTGATCGGTTGCTATAATTTTCGTAGGGATCATTGCCCGCAAAAAAACACAAGGCTAAATATTTCGGCCGCTCAGTTTTTAAAACCTGCTTGGCAATTTGAAGCTCTTCAATATTGTTATAGCCGGGACATGCTGTATTTAAAACTGATTGTTTAAGCAATTCTCCCGTTCGCGCAGCAAATGCTTGCTCGTCGTTGACGCCCACTCCAAACGTTTGTGAATCTCCGAGAAATATAAGTTCGTAATGATTCTTCGAAGGAATACTTCCGCTTTGACGAAATCCATCTTGATTCGTCGTCACATGATATCGGTATTCATTAAATACACCAACGAGATCAACACTTAAATTTTTTTTCAGTCGTTTGCTTGGTATTAGATTAGGGTCCAAGGTACAAATCCGTTTAATCTCCTGCCCTGGAATTTTAAGGTACCACTGCAACAAAAAATCAGCACTGATCAGTGCGAGAATTAACGCTGCAACACATAAAAAAGTATTCAGAAGGGCTTTCATCTCAGCAATTCTTTTCGAGTGAGAACATAAAAGCCATCGTGCTCATGCTTGATTGAATATCCTTGATTTAACACGTTTGAAATTTGTGAAGCATCAAAGTTGGGGATAAATTTTTGATCCAAAATCACGTAGTCAGCACTCATTGCTTTTTTTGAACCACCTTCTTTCGGATGATGATTTTCAAAAATAAAAAGTTCTCTGCGATTTGCCAAGTGCGGAGCAAATAACTCATGGGTTCTAACCGAAACCGAGCTGGGGATCGTTTTCAAATAATTTCTAACATAAGCGAAATGGGGATTATCCTGCCGCTGATATTCACTGATCACATAATATTCTGATACGCCGCTTAATAAAATACTCCAGATGATCAGCCAATAACCAACGAATATTTTAGCGCGCTTCGGCGGCAAAAATTTGGAAAGCAACAAAATGGATTTTTGAAAACCATAAACAGCCGAAATAAATACAAAGGGCGTCAAGTAAGCCGTATATTGAAAAAAAATAGATCGAGTCAATTCATTTCGAGCGGATAAATTCTGAAAAATCGAAGGAAGAGTCAACATTAAAGTGAAAGGACTCAAAATAGGAAAAAAACCAACCGGCAAAAAGATTTTCTTCAAATAGGTCAAGCTGGAACCTTGAAACAGAAATTGAAGCAAAGTAATAAACCCTTCTGACTTCCATGCCGAATAGTTGCCCCTTAAATAAAAATAAGGCTCACCTGAAAAATACGGCGCAACGAAATGAATCTCGACAAAGAAAAGAACGATTGAAATTACAACCCACAAAATTCCGAATCGAAACTTTTTCTGAAAAAAACAAACATAAAGACCAAACATAGCAACCGGTAAACAGGCTACTTCTTTTGTCATTAAAACCAAAATCAAAGAAAGCGAAGCTAAAAATAACCGGTTTGTCACCACCCAGTAAAACGAACAAAGAATCAAAGGAATTGCAAATATTTCGGGATGAAAATCAAATCGAACAGAATTTCTGAGCGGAAGATAAAGGGCAAAAGAAACAACAAATAAAAAAGCCAAAAGATCTTCCTTCAAAATGGTTTTACTCAGCGCATATAAGGGAAAAACAGAACTTGCCGCGGCCCCGGCTTGAAGAATTAAAAGCACCTCTGGTTTAAATCCAAAACTGAAAATCGGTGCTAATAAAGCAAGGATTGGGCTAATGTGATCGCCAAGCAAACAAATCCCGCCTTTGATCGATGAATACAAAAAACTTCCGTTCCATGTGTTCCAAATGGCTTGAGAAAAAATTGCAAAATCGAAACTGGATGCAAACACATGATGCCGCACATAGCTGGCGTAACCAAATACCCCAAACATAAGAAAAAAAACAAAATATACCCAAACATTAAATTTCCATTGCAGTTTTTTAAAAAATGAAAAAACAGCCGAATCATTTTTAAATTTGGCGTGAAGCAGTGAAAACACCAGAATGGCAGAAACACTAATCAAAGAAAGGATCAACCGATGAGATTTTGGATGAGATCTAAAATATTCACGCGACTGTTCGTTCAGGAATGGCGATGCCGCAGTGAACACGAAAAACGTACTAAGGATGAAATAAAGATCCAGCAAAAAACTCTGTATTTTTTTCATCTATAGTAGGCGAGGTTCTCCGGAAAAGAGTTATTTTAGTGGAAAGGCCTTGAAAGTCAATGAGGTTTTATGCTGATTGAACTGATGTCCGTCGTTGTGATATAGTTGCGCAATTTTAACCAGCATAAAAAATGACCCTTCGCAAAATCAATCTTTCAATTGCATTATTGTTCGTATTTTCAGCATGCTTTATTTGGCTTACCTTTCTCACACAAGGACTCCCGATCGGCGATCCGGATGATTGGGATCATGTTTTGGCCGCAACTGATCTACCATGGAAAACTTTGCTCGGAAATTTAATAACGCCGTGGTCTAAAAGTGCTCTTTGGAGCGGACAAATCGATCGAATCAATGAAGTTTTAAATCAACGCCTGTTCAGATCGATCGTGTTGAAAGCAGTTCAATGCGTTTTTGATTTTAAACCGTTGGCTTATTATTTATTTTCAAAAGTACTTTTCTTCTCAGGCACGCTGACTTTGCTCTTTTATCTTATTTTCAATTTAACCCGTTCTTACTGGATTGCTTTCGGATCAAGTCTTTTTTTTGCTGCCATTCCCGCACATTATAGCCATGTGTTATGGTTGTCAGATCCGGACACAGTCGCTCAATTTTGGATTATTCTTTCTTTATTTTTTTTCTTTAGATTTGTTGATTCACTTGAAGAAAAAAATCATAAGCCTATCAAAGCATTGTTTTTCTTTTTTGCGGCCGGGTGGTTAGCAATGAAAACAAAAGAATCATCCTTGGTCTTGCCGCTTTCGGTAGGAGCGTTTTTATTTTTTCAACTTTTTAAACAAAAATATAAGAAAGAATTCTTGTTTGGCTTATTGATTTGCCTCTTCTTAGCTTTTTTAATTGTTCCAATTTTGGGACTCTCGGCTACGGGTAAGCCTCCCCTCTCTTTTAAATTTGAAACTATTGGACGACTTATATTTAAAAATTATGCCTGTGGTTACGAAGATGAGGCCTCGTCAGCTTTTTTCTCGCGCGAACATGTTTGGCCGGTTTCAATTGCAAGAACACTTGGATTTGATCTTTTGTGGACGTTGATCATCTTCGGTTTTTTTTATGGAATCAAAACAAAATTTAAATTTGGACCTTTAGATCTTCGAAAACAAGCGCTTCTTTGGATTTCTTTTTTTTGGATTCTCGTGTGGATCTTTTTTGTTTCCTCTTTTCAGCCTGATCCTAGATATTTCAGCGGCGTAATGATTCCAATAACGATTCTGATTGCTTATCTCTCCGAAAGGGTGATTCGTTTATGGCCTGGCGTTATAAAAATCGGCTTAACTTGTTTGATGCTCTTTGTTCTTTCATCCAACATTTTCGAGAATATTCAACACGTCATTTATTTAAGAACTCAAATCGGACAACGTTCGAATCGTTTCTTGACGCTTGCACAAACCATTTTTGAAGATCAATATGGTCCTGCACAAAAATCTGAGATCGGACGATATTACAGCGCCGAATACATTCGAGATCCCGATCAGCAAGCGAGAATTAAAAATGTCACTTATTATGTGGAAATGGATTACGGTCTTTGGAATCGATCAGAACATCCAAATGTTGATGAATTTGAGATGTTTTCAAAAAAAGGATTTCTCTATTATGTTACCTTTAATAAAAATCTCTTAAATGTCCATGATCATATCCGATTGATTAAAACGATTTCAGGAATCAACGATGACAGTTTGATTGAACGCTTAACCTATCAATTAAAACACAAAACTCCGCAACCACTTTACGTTTTCAAATGGATGACCTAAATTTAAATATGAATTTTATATTTACAAATTTACTTGAGGCTGTTTTTTGATTAAATTTTTATTGAGCATGTTTAAAACTGTGGAAATAACTCCAAATTCACGATTTAATCTGATGAAAAAAGGCGAGAAAAAAATTAAAAATAAAATAAATTGAACACAAGAATTGAAAAAACCGTTCAAGTGAGCAAGATTGATCTGACTCAAAAAATGCAACAGGATATATAAATAACAGAAAGCTCCAAACACCTTCAAAAATTCCACCCAAAGTTCTTTTCCCTTAAATAAATATCGGCCGGCAAAAAAATAGATCGCAACAAATCTAAAAAGAGCCACGCCCGACATGGCAAAAGCTACTCCCGCAATTGAATAGCCTGCTTTAATCGCAATAAAATTAAATAAAATGGCAAAGACAATCGAAACAACGCCAAGCGGAAGCAGGAATAAATATTTTTTAACCGCTACAACGAATTGTTCAAAGGGATGAAAAAGTGCGGCGAAAAAAGATCCCAAGATCAAATATTTGAGCGCCGCTACACCTCCGGCAAATTTGGGTAAAATCGATTGAACTAAACAAGGCGAAAAAAACCACGCACCGGCAATAAAAAAAGGCATTGTCGCCAGAAAAGCAAACATAGATTTGCTCACGTACACTTTTAAATGTTCCGCTTTTTCGTTTTCTGCAAAACGCTCTTGAAAATTGGGTACAAAAATAATAGACGCGGCATTTGGAAACGCAAAGACATACCCCCACGCAAGAGTGGCGATGCTGTACAGCCCAAGTGCTTCAAGACCCAGCATTCGTGCAATCATAAGGCGGTCAATGGTGGATGCAATACTTTCCGTAAAATCGGTGGTCATCAACATGAAACCAAATGAAATCATTTGTTTAATTAACGGCAGCTCAAAACTCCAGCGCGGATAAAGTCTGAAATGATAAAGAATATAAACAATATTGAATACAAAACTTAAACAACTCGCAAACATAAACCCATAAAGTTTAAAACGGTAAGCAAAAATACAAATTAACACTGCGTTTACAACCGCCGATAAAACCATTTGATTTGCAGCGATTTTAAATTCTTTGTACGCACGGAGCGCGGTGATGAGGAGATTATTGATACGCTGCAAAATAACCAGAACAGCCGCAAAAAGCAGTCCATAAAAAATTTCTTCTTTCAACGTATTCTTTTTTGCAACGGCATAAATGACAATACCGATAGCAAAAATGATGGAAGTTAAAAATGAAAAACTGAAAACGCCGTCACGAATTTTATCCGCCTGTTTAAAATCCTGTTTGCCTCTGTAAAAAGGAATTCGGTAAATCGCTGCATAAGCAACACCAATTGCGGCGTGTGGAGAATAATTGAGAATGACCTGCAACAGTGACCACACTCCTGTTTGAAGCGGACCGAGAAATTTTCTCATGAGGATGGAAGAAGCCGCGGTAATGATCTGCGTCAACAAGGTCGCCGAAGAAAAACGGCTTACCTGACCCATAATTTCTTGTTTCTTGCTTTTTGACATTGTGTTTATTTTTTAATTCTTAAGCGTGTTGACGTTAAATTCTCTGAAGTTAACATGCGTGGCGTTGGTGAAATTAAAATTGGGATTTGGATCTTGATTAAGAAAACTAATTAAACTATCGCTCCGAAAAGTAATCGGCACTCGAAATAATTCAGCTGTCTTAAGAGCCAAAAATAAAGGCTGCCGCGGAATTGAAAAAAAGGAAATGCGTTTGTTTTTATATTCAGCAAGAATTTCTAGAATACGCTTAAAGCTGAGACTGTGATTGTTAGCAGCAATGATCGGCTTGGAAGCCACCTTTATTTCCGATTTCAAATATTGATGACTTAAACTAAACAAATCTTCTTCATGACAGAGGTAAAAAATTTGTCTTCCTCCGGAAATTAACGGAATGTAAGCAAATGAACTTACAGTTTTCAGTAAGGAACCAACCATTCCACCCGGCGCGGTACCAAAAACCAAACCTGGTCTTGCAATTAAAATTCCGTTCCGTAATGCCTCTTGTTCAATTTCCAGTTTGGCTTTTCCATACATGGATTTTGCGCCGTTGAATGCACTCATGCTCGAGATGAAAATAATTTTACTGACACCGGCTCGCCGGGCAGTTCGAAACAGACGACAACTTCCTTCAACGTTAATTTTATGAATTTCTTTCCAAGTAGTTGGTTTAAAATCGTAGGCGCAGTGAATTAATCCATCTATTTTTTTAAATTGATCTTCTTTTAATTCTGCGCTTAATTCGTAAGGGACCCAAAATGGATCACTTTTTTGATCAGATGTACGTTTGAATTCATAAACGTTATGCCCTTCTCTTCTCAAATATTTGGCAATGGCACCGCCGATATAACCATTAGCCCCTGTCACTCCAATATTCATTTATTTTTTCTAAGCACTTAAGAGTTGATGAGCAATTAAAGCGCCTGGAGGCACACCGTCATTGAGGCATTGAATTTTTGCATCAGCCCATCGATCCGGCCATCTAAATGGTTCTCTCAATAATCTCTCACACATTTTGCGCAGTGTATTTTTGTCACTTGCATATTGAAAAACTGAAAATTGACGATATTCACTGATTAAATCATCATCCCGGTCATAGAGACATATCACGGGCTTATCCAACGCAAAAGCATCAATCGCATAGGTGGACCTGTAAATAATTAAAAAATGAGCCGCTTTTGCTAAAAGTAATGGATCATATTTTTGAATGATCGAAACGCGATTCTCAATTTTGTGATGTTTGATACAGGAGCGGTAAAAATCAATATTTTCATCGGCCGGATGAAGTTTGATGACAAAACGCGCCTCATGAGAAAATTCAGAAACAACCTCGATGGTTTCCGAAATAATTTCTTCCATGTGCGCTTCAAAATAGGCATACCATCTTGAAACCGGCATAAAAGCGAGGACAACCATTTTTTCTTTTGAATCAAGACCAAGATCCTTCGCCACTTTCTTTTTAATTTTTTCTGAATTCAACCGCTGATAGCTGTCGTATCGACTGCAACCTGAAACCAGAATTTTCTCACTTGGACAACCCCAGCCGATCAATTTTTCTTTTTGTGCATTTCCCCACACAAACATTTTATCTGCAGTAAACGGCATAAAACCGTGCTTATCTCCCAACGCACCATGAAGTTCGACAAAAGAAACCACTCCAAATTTGCGAGCAACCTGACAGAAAGCATTTTTACTTGCGTCAATATCTTCATCGAGCAGCGCTGATTTAAGCGATTTTGCCCGATTGAAAAAATCCGTCATTTTGTCTATTTCAAATAATAATTTTGGCAAATGAACACGAAATAAATCGTTCATCTTCCAATTGAGTAATGCTTCACAGTGAACCTCTCTGATAGAAAAATTCTCAAATACTCTCGTCTCATTTAAAATTTTTGAAAAAGATTCGGCTGTTAGTTGATAAGTATCCTTGCGTTTGAAATGAAAAACGGCTTGAAAAAACGGCAAACTGTTTTTGACAGCTTGAAGAATAATTCGCGGCGAAGGACAATTTAGAAAAATGACGGGTTTGGTTCGTAAATGAGAAATGACAGATTTCGATCGTTCAAAATTAGAAAAAATAACGACCTCTGTTTTTTTAAGATTCCCAATGGAACAGACGCTGGGCCAAATTGAATTCTTTCTTTTGATTGACTCTTCGGCAGTTAAAGTTGATTCTGATGGATTTTCCTTAAAAAATATTCGCGATGGGTCATTTAACGGGCTAGCTTTAACAATGTTCGCAAGACAAACTTTGTGCGAATTTTTGCTATCGGTTAAAAAAAATTGACCGTTGGAATTTTTAATCATCACTTGTTTAAACGTTTCGTGCCGCATCATCATTGAAAAAATATAGAAGAAAAGTTCCTTCTTGAAGCACCACAACAAATAAACTCCTTGATACGTAAATTGTTCTTTAAAAAGATTGTGCTCAAGAACATTGCAAAGTTTTGAATAGATTTCGTTGTAAATCGAATCAAAATCCATTTGATTGATGTAGTGATGCGGAAAAGAGTCAGCTTTATTGCTTGAAAAAGAAAAAACGTGATCAAATCCATTGGATTGCATTTGACCTTTTTTTTCTAAGATTTGAATGGTTTTCATGAAATTAATAAGAGCACTTGAGGTCCAACATCATTGGCAAATTAAATGAATCACTTTTGAATCATTTTAAAAGCAGCGTTTTGTTCGGTGATGTGTTCCCATTTCAAAGGAGTTCCGGCTTTGATGTCCTGCTTGGCATGCAAATTAAGAATGGATTTCAAATATTTTGGCGGCAAACCATATCCCGGCCGGATCGAGCGTACATTTTCTTGGGAAAAAAATTCTCCGGATTTTATATCTTTAACAACAAACAACGAACGCCGAAAAACCTGGCTTTTTTGTTCCCGCTCGTTTAATTCAAGTTCAGGTTTTCCGAGTGCTTTTTCAGTGGTCCGAATGGCGCACACCAAAGATTTAAATTCTTCCGGTTCAAGAGAAAATGCGGAATCCGGACCGGGAATGGAACGAGACAGGGTAAAATGCTTCTCAACAATACAAGCTCCCAGCGCAACAGCGATGGACGCAATTTCAAAATCCATCGTGTGATCTGAAAGTCCGATCGGCAAATTAAATTTTTTTGATAAATAAGGAATTGCTTTTAGATTCATTTCCTCCGGAAGAGCGGGATAAGCACTGGTACATTTCAACAAGGCAATTTGTTTCGCGCCTGCATTCTGAGCTGCCTCAATTGCTTCCTCAATTTCAGAATCCGTCGCCATTCCGGTTGAAATAATAAGCGGCTTTCCGGTTCTTGCCATCTTTTCAATTAAAGAAATGTCGACAATTTCAAATGAGGCTACTTTATGAACCGGCACATTCATTTTCTCAAGAAAATCAACTGCCGTTTCATCAAATGCCGATGAGAAAAAATCAAGCTTTAAATCTTCCGCAATTTTTTTCAATTTTGGCTGCCATTCCCAAGGCGTATAAGCTTCTTGATAAAGATCGTGAAGAGTTCGGTTATCCCAAAGCGTTCCGCCGCCAATCCGAAAATATTCAGAATCAGATTTAATCGTCAGTGTATCCGCAGTATAAGTTTGAAGCTTAATGGCATCCGCGCCCGCTTCTTTCGCAGCATGAATAATTTTAATGGCTTGGTCGAAATCTTGATTGTGGTTGGCAGACAATTCCGCAATGATATAAACTGGTTTGCCCAGTCCAATTTGCCGGCCGTTAATATTAATCAGGGGATCCATTTTTTTTCTCTTTTCTTAAATCTTCTTCATCAAGAAGTTGAAGACGAAGATAAACTTTTCGCCCGTTTTGTTCGTAGTAAGCTCCGGGATGCGGGGGGAAAGTCCTGGCTCTGATAATGTCAATTAAGTCTCTGGCGGAATAAGTGTGGTTCAAATCAATTTTATCAATATGTTCGAGATCTCGAAGCAAATGAAAACTGCCCTCTGTTTTCTTCTGCGGAACTCCCGGAGCTTGTCCCGAACGGATTAAAGGCCAAACTTTTTTAAAAAGATCAAACGCTAAATATTCTAATTTTCGGTACAAACTTGCGCCGGTATCAATAGGCATTACCGACAATTGTGCGCGAGCAATAATGTTTCCGGTATCCACACCCTCGTTCATATAATGAATCGTCGCTCCTGCAGTTGTTCGATTGACGATGCTCCATACATTGGGATGAGCGCCTCGATTGTGTGGTAAAAAAGCCGTGTGAATATTGACACATCCGGAAGAAAATAAATCTAGAAATTTACGATCCAGAATATAACCAAAAAAAATGGATATGGCCATATCGGGCATTAACTTTTTAATGGAATTGATAACTTTTGTATTTTTAAGGTCTGATCCATCATAAATATGGGATGAATGCACCTTGGCGCTCGTAATAATTTCCTTTCCAAACTTTCTTTTTTTAGAAGGGTGAAGAACCAATCCGACAATATTTTCATTTTGTTTCCAAAGCCATTCAGCCACTTTCCAGCCAAGCCAGTTATTGCCGAGAAAAAGAATCCGCATGGGTTGTGTAATCAAAGTATTCTTGATCCAAACCGAATATCCAGGATCATCCACTTCATGGATTTTTTCAAATCCTGCTTCGGCAAAAATCCGCTCAGAGGCAAGATTGGATGTTTTGATAATGGCTTTTTGCGGACGGCTCATGTATTCTTCCTTAATAAAATCACTTACCGCTTTCAAAATTCGTTTGCCGAATCCTTTGCCTCGATGCTGAGGATTCATATTGATACTAACTTCAACAGTCTCATTCGCTAAAAAATCAAAACGGATGACGCCGACTTTGGCCTTATTTTTCAAGGCAATAAAAATTTTTACATTCTTATTTGTTAATTGATTAATAAACCAGAGCTTGTGTTCTTTAAACGAAATTTTTCGGGGATCCAGCGAATTTGCTCGAGCAACTTTGTCATTTCGCCACCGCCATACGTCATCAACATCCGTAACGGCAGCTTCTCTAATTGAGATTTTATGATTGGGAGACCAGCAAATTGAAAGTTCTCTCATTTCACGATCCATTTATTGAAAGGAATATTCCGTTTTAATATTAGCATTGCGAACTCGTACGTTTTTGTGCGCCAAAAATTTTTTAGCTTCGAGCGGTGTTTGTTGTGTAAACTGAAAAATACTTGCCGCAGCCACTGCCGACGCTTTTGCAACTTGAATAGCATCAAACATGTGTTGATAATTGCCAGCACCGCCTGAGGCTATGACTGGAACGCTCACATGATCTGTAACGCTCTTGATTAAATCAAGATCATAGCCAGACATTGTTCCGTCTCTTTCGATAGAGGTAATCATAATTTCCCCCGCCCCTAAAGTTTCTGCTTCCTGTGCCCATTCGGAGACTTTTTTACCGCTGGCCTTTGTTCCACAATGGGTAAAACATTCGTAAATTCCCTGTTCATTTTTTTTTGCATCAATTCCAATGACAATGCATTGTGAACCGAAACGAGATGCGCTTTCGCTGATTAATTTTGAATTTTCAATCGCCGCGGTAGTGATGCAAACTTTATCGGCTCCTGCTTTGAGCAGATTTCGAATATCCTCTAACGTTCGTACTCCACCGCCAACAGTAAGCGGAACAAAACATTCAGCTGAAACTTCATTGATACTTTCAAAATCAGGACTTCGACCTTCTGCGGTTGCTGATATATCCAAAAGAATCAGTTCATCCACTTCTCTGGTGTTATGAACTTTCACGGCCGGCATCAGAGTGCCGATTCTTCGCCAGCTGTTAAAAGAAACGCCTTTTACCAAACCGACATTTTTTAACAAGAGCGTAGGAATCACTCGAACTTTCAACATGTGAGATTCAAAAAGTTACGGAACAGTTGAAATCCGGGTTTTGAACTTTTTTCCGGATGAAATTGAACGCCGTATACATTTTTATTTCCAACTGCGGAAATAAATTCACCGCAATAAGGAGTTTTGGACATGATGTGAGCTGAACTGATAGGAATAAAATGATAGCTGTGAACAAAATAAAAATCTGTGCCGCTTGGAATATCTTTAAATAAAGAGGATTCTTGTCGGTGATAAACTTCATTCCAACCAACTTGAGGAATCCGTTCATGATCGGAGATGAATCGCTCAACTTTACCTGGAATTAATCCCAAACCTGGAGTATTACCACCTTCTAAACCGGAATCCGCTAAAAGCTGCATTCCGAGACAAATTCCTAAAAAAGGAAGTCCGTGATGAACGGCATTTTTAATTGCGGGAATCCATTTCTTACGTTCCAAGTTTCCAATGCCGTCGTGGAAAGCACCCACGCCCGGAAGAACAACATGAGTGGCAACTTTTAAATCATTAGGATCTTCTGAAACGAGTACGTCTGCTCCACATTCTTCGAAGGAGCGTTTAACGGAACCCAAATTTCCCATTTCATAATCGATGATTAATACTTTCATGATTCATTGTCGTATTTCACTTTGGTCAAATTACCGTGCTTATCCTTAACCAAGTTGCCTTTGGAATCTACAAAAAATAATTTTTTATTGGTGAACCGGTCGCAAATTTTAATAAACTCATCAACACTAAGATCAATTCTTTCCAAAATTTTATCCAGAGGTTTGTCAAGATAAGTCCACGGAAATTTTCCGTCATGCATGCGAACCAATTTCATGGCATCTTCGCGATTCAAGCGGCCTCTCCGAATATGGGATGAGGCAATGTCAGAAGCGCGTCCAAAGCCAAATTTTAAAAATTTAAAATAATCATGAATTCCAGTTTGATGATTATCTACATTTTCATAATTAACAATTGAACCTTCTACCGTTGTCGAGAGTGTTTGGAAACCATACGCCTGTGCAATTAACGCATTCACATAAGAATCCCATGAATAATAATAGCCAAGATATAAACCGGTGACGCCCACTCGTTTTAAATCTTCGTCACTGGGATAAATGTAAGGAACCATGTGCCGCTGTTCAATTCCTTCCAGACCGATAAAATCTGTCACTCGCAAACCCAGCAAACCGCCGAATTCTTCAAGCCATCTTCGATTTAAAATATTACTTTCACTCGCAGCGGCAGGTCCGCCATATTCGTGCTGAGGATTTTCTCCCCAAATAATGAGCGGCACATTAAATTGAACAGCGGCACGAACAGGAATCGTAAAAATGGAAACATGTTCCGGCCAGGAAATATCACCGACTTGGGAAAGTGCAATGCGATTTAATTTTCTGCGAATCACAGGATTGGTTGTAAATTCCATATAATCGACGCCGAGTTTTTTAATGTTTTCAATATTGGCCCGGCCAATTTCTGAAAGATCACAAGTCGTTCCAGTTACGCATAAAGGATTCATACCGAGTTCTAACATGCGAATGGTTTGATACGTGCTGTCTTTGCCTCCGCTCACGGGTACGATACAATCCCAATGAGTACCATTTTTATTTCGGTATCGGTCTAAAATTCGCACCAGCTCGCTGCGTCTTTCATCCCAATCAATGGCTACTCTTTTCTCATAATTCCAACAAGCGCTACAAACACCTTCCTCATCAATAAACAGATCCGGTTTGGTGTCAGGCAAAACGCATCTGACGCAATATTGAATCAGTATTTTTTCAGGGGTTTTAGACGTAAGCATTTTTGTTTTCCTCTTCAAAATTTTCTTCTATATTTGCAATCAGCTCCCGCATCTCATCGATCGAAAGAAAGCGTGGATTATTTTCAGAGTTATATTCAAAATCAGCTGGCACAGGTTTTCCATTTCCGTGGTTGAAGAAACGTTTTCCCCAGAAATCAAATTGCGGCTGAATCATAAAATGATTATCAAATTCCAAAGTGTGGTGTGAATCATTTTTGGGAATGAGAACTTCGTGCAATTTTTCTCCGGGTCGAATGCCGACAATTTCGGTTTTACATTCAGGTCCGATCACTTTGGCCAAATCCATAATGTTCATGCTTGGAATCTTCGGCACAAACAATTCTCCGCCTACCATAGATTCAAGGGCTTGCAAAACAAGTTCAACGGCTTCTTCCAAGGTAATCCAAAAACGAGTCATTCGGGGATCGGTAATATGAAGCACGCCAGTCTTGCGCTGGCTCATAAAAAAGGGAATGACACTGCCCCGGCTTCCGATGACATTTCCGTATCGAACGACACTAAAAACGCTTTTTTCCTGACCCACATATGAATTGCCGGCAATAAATAATTTGTCTGAGCAAAGTTTGGTAGCGCCGTAAAGATTAATTGGATTTGCCGCTTTGTCAGTACTCAGCGCAAGCACCTTTTTAACTCCCTGATCGATTGCGGCATTAATTACGTTTTGAGCGCCCAAAACATTGGTCTTGACCGCTTCAAACGGATTGTATTCAGCGGCCGGAACCTGCTTCATCGCCGCGGCATGAATCACATAATCTACTTTATGAAAGGCGCGGTAAAGACGGTCTTTATCGCGAACATCACCTACAAAATAGCGAATGGCGGGAAATTTTTCGTGAGAAAATTTTTGCGACATTTCAAACTGTTTGAATTCATCACGACTAAAAATAATTAATTTTTCCGGTTGATATCGTTTCAGCACGATCTCCGTAAATTTTTTCCCGAAAGAGCCGGTTCCGCCAGTAACTAAAATTGCTTTTCCCTTAAATATATCGTGTTTCATCATTCTCACTCCCCGTCATCATATAATGGTTATCGAGATTCGATCGTTTCTTCCTGTTGAGGAGACACAAGCCGCAAAATTTCTTTTCCCATAATTCGGTATTGCTTGCCTACTTTAACGGCATGAATTTGATCATTTTTTAAAAGTCTCATCATGGTGCTGTGACTTATTTTCAGAATTTTTTCAACATCGGCTGTCGTAAAAACTTCATTCTCTTTGATTTCCATGATGACCTTTACTGTACCAATGGTTTTTGTTTCACGTGCTGATTCATTTTTTGAAGTCCCGGCTTTTTTTTAAGAAGTTCAAGAATGTCATCAATTGAAAAAAATGGCTTTGAATCATATAACTCATCAAAAATAGCCGAAATGAAATCTAAATCTTCTTGAGTGTCTACCGTCAAACGCAAATTTGGTTGAAAACGAGCTTCTTCCGCCTTTACTTGAGCAATCGAAAAAAAATCAGGATGTTGATAAATGTAGGGAGTCACGTGTTCTCTTTCAAATGGCTCTTTTGCTTTTCGAGCAGCTTGTTCTAAAGCTTCAAAATTGATGGCTTCAGTATCAAGACCGCGCGGATAAGTTCGAATAACGGCGTTGCTTGTATAATCATTTTCTTGTTTTAAATGTTGATTGATTACTAAATCGGTTACTTCACTGTCAATCACGGGACAATCTCCTGTGCACCGCACAACCACGCCAGCTTGATATTGTTTTGCAGCCTGATAAAAGCGATCCAGAACATCATTTTCGCTGCCTGAAAATGATTCAATATTTTCTGAAGCAGCCAAATCAAGCAAAGGTTTATCTTCGGCCAAATTTGTTGTCGCCAAAACAAGTTGATCTACATGTTTGCATTTCTTTAAACGATTCAATGTATGAACAATCATGGGTTTAGATTTAATCAAAGAAAGCACTTTAGCCGGCAAACGTGTTGAACCGATTCTCGCTTGAACAATACAAACAACTTTCTTCTTACCCATTTTTCTTTTTAAGAAGAAACATCGTATCCATATTGTCGCTGTTCAAATACTTGAAACGTTCTTCCTTGATTAATTCCAAATCCTTAAACAAATTTAAATAGATTTGGGCGTAATTGCCTTTCCAAAGCAAATTATCTTTGCCTCGATAATTCACTTCGGCATATTCTTCCGCCCAATATTCAAATCCCCAAATATAAGTTTTTGTCGTTCGATGAATTTCTTTTAAAACGTCTGGTAAATTCTTGGGTGAGATATGAATCAAAACGCCGGATGTAAATGTGAGATCAAAATATTGATCTTTATATGGAATATCAAATGCAGAACCTTCAATGATATTGATCTGCTCCGTTCTTTTTTTAGAAAGTTCAACCGCATAACTTTGAAGTTCAATTCCATATAAATTTTGAAACCCCATTTTCTGAAGACACAATAACTGGTTTCCTACATTAGAACCAACTTCAAGTATTCGTGCTGAAGAAGGAATGTGATTTAAAAATTTTTGATTGAGGGCAGTTCTGGTAAGACCAAAATTATTTTCGTATAATTTTTCAAAATCCTCATAACCCGCAGCATTTCGATCGGTGTAGTCACGACCAAAAGTTCCCATCCACTCTAACATTTGTTCTGTACTTTTTGTCATTACAAAGTCCAATGAAGGAAAAATAGAAACGGCTGGAAATTATAAATTTTCATCATGAATCCATCGTCTTGCTTTGTTATATATTTTTCCAGCTTTGTCTTCCAGTTGCGGTGAAACAATTCGAAGAAGTTCTTTACCCATAATGCGATATTGTTTGCCGACCTTTGCCGCTCTGATCAAACCATTTTTCAGGAGTCGCATGGTTGTACTCTGACTGATCTTTAAAAGTTTTTGAATATCAGAACTGGTATAAACTTCGTTTTCATTAATTTCCACAGATTCCCTCTCTTAAAGTGTTCAATTTGAGTCATTCTAATGCTAGCTCTCTAAGCAGTCAATGATAATTAAAACAGGTTATTTGATGTCATTAGTAGTCAAATAACTCACAAAAGGAGAGTTTTAAAAGACGCTTGCGGCAGATTTAAAAAAAAGCGAGGACAAACCCCAAAAGAGGAAAATAGGATGAAAGACAAAGTGTTGTGATCAATAGAAAAATACTCCAAAATAGAAGTGTGCCCAAAAAAGTAAACTGTGCGCACTTGGTCGTTCTTTCCCAACGTGAAGCTTTGCTAATGTCCCTACCATAAGTGCGGAATAATTTCTGGGTCGTTGTGTGAAAATAAGGTTCATTGATTTGTGAAGTTTTATGGCTTGTCTTAATGTAAAAATAAAGGTCCGGGCCGTTCGGAACAGCTGGCGCTATGATTTCAAACGTCCAACCTTCTTGATAACCATTTAATTTTGTTTTATCCGTTTTGTTTGGAAAAACTTGCAACGAATCAATTAAAATTTTTTCCTCACCTGTTGATGGGATCGCATACAAAACGGAATAAGCTTTCGAAATAGAAAACAACCAAATTCCAATCGGTATGATTAACAAAAAAAAGCAAATTATTAACTTAACACCAAAAGACGCGAACTTCATTGTCCGTGGACGCTCATTTTTGTTCGTTCCGTATTTTGCATGGCCTGAAAAATCCGTTCTGGTCCCTTCCCATCAACTAATTCGCGAGCCTTAGATCTCATCTGTTCGATAAGATCTAAATTAGAAAGTAATTTTTTCAATTCCTTCGCTAACATTTCTTCGGAACAATCCTGATATTTTCCAATCGATTTAAAAATTCCATGCTGATCCAAATTACGAGCAATCTGAATTTGATTGTCCGCGACAATTCCAATAATCCCAATCACTCCAAAAAAACAAAGCTCCCAGCTCGTTCCTCCGCTGGCAGAAATCGAAACATCAGCCCAATTTAAAATAGGACTCATCTCCAAAGTAGGTGTCAGAATCTCGATTTGATGATAAGAATTGGTTTGAATTTCTTCTGTGTCGACGGACCCGCGCAAAATTTTCACCTGTAACTTAAAATCCGGAATTAAATTAATAGAACAAATAATTTTTTTATAAAGCTCCGGAAAAACACCGCCGCCCAAAGTAACCAAAATATTCCGATTCCTTTTTTTTCCTCTTACAACATTTTGAAATAATTCCTGCCGGATTAAAGCGTATTTCGTTCCAAATAAAAAACGACCATTAATTAATTCATCTTTTTCCTGTAATGCGTGGTTAAGAACGAGATCTGCGCATTGTGAATAAGGTGGGTTATCCTGAAGGACTAAGAGATGAGTATTTGTCTGAAGAATTTTTTGATGATCTTTTTCTTTAAACTCATAACTGTCCAAAATCAACCAATCGAAATCATCATTTAGCTCGTCTAAAATCATTTTAACGTTTTCGTCGCTGTTTTTGGGAAGATGGGAAATGAAACGAGTCTTGAAGTTTTGCTTCTTCAAATATGCAGATAAATATTTGTCGTTTGTGACGGTTAAAAATTGAACATCAATATGTTGATGACTTAAATATTGTGCCAATGCCACCGAACGCATCACATGTCCGAATCCTATGCTGGGACTTGCATCCGCACGAATGAGAACTTTTTTCATTATAATTTTTGAGTGAGGAAACGTTTCACAGTGGAAACAGTTTTTTGAAATTCACCTTCTGACATGGTCGGAAAAATAGGAAGACTCATGACTTCATCATAATAACGTTCTGCGTTTGGACAATGATTTTTTCTGCCGTTTAAAATGCGTTTGTAAAACGGCTGGCGAAAAATGGGGATGTAGTGGACCTGCGGATTAATTCCGTTTGATTTCAAATATTCAAATAGTTTTCTTCTTACGGAAGCTGAATTTTTTAAATTGAGTCTCAATAGATATAAATGCCAAACGTGCTTTTCTCCATCAATTTCTTGTGCTGGTAATTTAAGATATTCTTTCAATTCTGAAAAGGATTCGTTGTATTTTTGTGCGATTTCGATCCGTTTACTTATGAATTCATCAATTTTTTTTAATTGACTCATTCCAAGAGCGCACTGAAAATCGGTGATGCGGTAATTAAAACCCAGTTCTTTCATTTCATAATACCAAGGACCTTGTTTGCGCTGAATATGATCCGTTCGATAAACGCCGTGGCTTCTCAATGCTTTCAATTTTTCATAATATTTTTTGCTGTTTGTCGTAATGCATCCGCCTTCTCCAGTCGTAATGTGTTTAACCGGATGAAAACTAAATACGGACATATCTGAATGTTTGCAAGACCCAACTTTATTTCCTCGATATCGAGCTCCCAAAGCATGTGAAGCATCTTCTATAATAACAAGACCATTTGATTTGGCAATTTTATAAATTTCTTCGGCTTTGGCGGGCAGACCTGCAAAGTCAACCGGCAGAATCGCCTTTGTTTTTTTGCTGATCAATTTGCGAATGGATTTCGGATCGATATTAACCGTATCATAATCAATGTCAGCAAAAACCACTTCGGCACCTGAATAAAGAACAGCGTTCGCCGTAGCCAAGAAAGTAATCGGACTCGTAATTGCTTGATCTCCTTTTTTTAAACCACTGGCCAAAGCGGCAAGATGCAGCGCAGCTGTTCCATTCGCAACGGCAACAACATATTTTGCGCCGCAATAGTGAGCTAACGCACGCTCAAATTCTTCAACTTTCGGACCTTGCGTAATAAAGTCAGAAGTAAGCGTTTGACGAACCGCATCAATGTCGCTTGAATCTATCTTTTGCTTGCTGTACGGAATTGATTTGATCATGTCGGGACAATATCATTCATATCTTTTTTAGTCAAGATCAGTGCCGCTCTGAATCATCTCAAAAAAAGAATTAGCATTAAAAGTTTTGTTTGTTATAATTCGCCAAAGAATCGATCTATTTTCACCTTGAACACTCGCAAACTCATCTTAAATCTCATCGGCGTTTTTTTATTCGCATCTGCTTTCATTCTATTCTGTTATCTTGGCTTACCGGTTGATTTCAACGCAGATTATTTACAAACTCACATCAGAGCTGCATCCATTGGTAATGGAGAAATTCTTAAATACATCATTAATCCACTGACTCCGGTTTGGTTTTATCCGGAAGACGGGCGAATGGAATATGTCCGGCCGTTACAAGTATTGTTATTCAATATTGTTCATAGACAATTTCCCTATTCGGTGGTTCCTTTTCATTACCTTGCTGCCATTGGTTTGGGGTTGCTTGCAGTTGTTTTTTTTATTCTAATTTATTTGGGAACGGAAAGTTTTTTATTTGGATGGCTTGGCGTTTTACTTTATACCAGTTTCCCAAGCAATTACTTTATTATGTCTTCAGTTTGTCCGATTGATTTTCAATTTTATCTCTCCATCATTACAATCTCGTCGCTCGGAATATTTAGTTTTCTAACTTCTGGAATTTGGAAAAGAAAAATTCAATTTGTTTTTGGAATCTTACTTTGGTTCGTTCTTATTTGGATGGCCATCAAATTAAAATCGACGGAAAAAATTATTCCCTTCATTTGCTTTGCTTTTTTATCTTTAAGACTGCCTTATATTTTAAAGTCGATCGGGAAAATTAAAGTTGCTGTTTTAATTCTTGTGTTGTTCAGTTCTCTAATCCTGGTCATTCCGGTAAAGTCATTTAAAGGTTTTGCAAATAATCCTTATTTCGGATCGTCTGCGAAAGCCGCCGCTCAGCCTTCCACCAAAAAAGATAAAGTTACGTTTTCTTTCCAATGGAAAAACATGCTCGAGCGAACATTTTATGTTCCTGGAGGAGAATTTCCCTTTACACATCCCATCAGACACAAAACGCCGAAATCATTTACTGAAAATTACGGATTTTTTCTAGGCTGGTTGTTTTGGTTGTCTTTTTTAACGGCTCCAATTGTTTTATATTTTTCCAAGAAAAAAAGTTTTGCGCCAGCCAACGTAGAAACATTTGAACATTTTTATTGGATGCTTCTTACATGGTTTGGAATCACAATTGCCGGTTTTGCAAATGGAATTGATTTAAGCGAAATCCGGCTTCTTAATTTTGCCTACGTTCCTTCCATACTTTTATTCTTTATTTCAATTGGGATTGTGGAAAATTGGCTCTTACAAAACAGCCTTCAAAAAAAGTGCTTTCGTTTCATTTTGATTGTTCTCGTTGCTTTTACGGTGATGTCCAATTACGGACTTCTCGTCAAACTGATCGGACATTTTGGCGGAATGCAGGATACGCTTGTCAGAGTCGAAAAGGATATGTTTAAATCATTTTTTAAAAAAAATCCGGAGGGCGCTAAATTATATGAGCGGCACCTTGAATTAGAAAACCGCGCCGTGTTCGTTGATTGGTATGAATATGAAAACAACTGGTACGAACAGGCGCAAGAAAAATTAAACAGGGAGAAGGTTCTTTATTTCCTAAGTCGGAATGAAAATCCTGAGAGGCTTCAAAAATTCCGAGACGCAGGATATGAGGTTAAATTGTTTAATCGATATAGTTTTTTTAAATCGAAACCGCCGATTTTTAAAGTTTTACGCAAAACCACAGAATTAAAGGAGCTTCTTCGAGGTCGTCCGATGACACAGGAGATTTTGGTTTATCTCATTACCCAAAAACAATAATTAGGAATTAAGCTTGGATTTCTTTTCCTGAGGAGAACCGAGCTGAGCATGATAATCAAAAGAGCCGGCTAAATCACCCACCACTTCTTTCTTCCCTGCCGAACCAAATCGAAAATCAAAAAGAAAGTAGCTTCGATACGATTCCAGCGTCAGAGCCAAAGCACGAACCGGATCTTTCTCGAGTCCAACCTTTTTTAATTCGTAATCAATGGCATGTTTTGTTTTTTCTTCGATTTCAAAATGACATACATTTGAATCAAAAGAAAGCGTCGGATAAATCTTTTTGAGGACATTGACGAGATCATCGCTGTATTCACATTTTTTGGATTGAACAGGATGATCCAAAAAATAAATCCGGTCGTAACAAAATTGCATTAGTTCTGATGCTAACGGATCGTTTGTTTTACCGGCAATGGTAATCAGAATTTGTTTGGCAAAGTCCCGATTTAACAAAATTTTTGCAAGATATCTAAAATTGAGTTTCAAAAAACCTTTTTCCATCAAGTCATCAAAATTGGTCGTGTAATAATCAGTTAAGCTGTCGGCTGTATCAAACCATTCGGTCCGGGCTTCTTCGTTAAATTCGTTGAGGAATTCTTCGATGAACGGATTTTCTTCGGGGCGCGTGAGAGAAAGCATGACATCGAGAGGATTAATATTCTGCTCCATTTTCATCCAGCGCAAAAGTGGTTTCGCAATGCCCAAGTTCCAAAAGGCCATAATATAAAAATGGACAATTCGCAGTGAAAACATTTCTGCTTCTGTAATATCTTTGGATGCACGCACGGATTCTTCAAATTCAAAAATAGGTTCTCCCTCATATTTTCCGTAAGATCCAGCAATCAACCGATACTTCGTTCTTAATTGATACTGCGTGCGTGTTTGATCTGATTCCATTTCGCTTCCGGGAAGAAGACGGATATTTCCAACGTCGATAGAATCAAATCCAAGATCCAAACTGCGTTTTAATGTTTCCAGATGACTTTTGAGTGATTCACCCGGCATGCCCACGAGAACATCGGTTGTGGCGCGGAGTCCATTTTCATGAAACTGAGTCAAAAGATCCGTCATCGTTGACATTCGAATATTATCCCGTTTGATGATTTTCAAAACCGATTCATCCATGGTTTGAACAGCCGCTAACGGATCACTTAATTCTCCGAGTGTTTTTGCAATTTCAACCGTGTAACGCGATGAATTTTTTGCCCACCATAAATTTGCGTTGCGCAAGGTTCCGAACTGATCAGCCATTTTTCGAATTTCATGTGCAATTTCAACATCGCGGCTCAGCATTCCAAAATTAGCATCCGCAAAAATCCAGCGCGGCGACGGAGAATTTTTCGCAACAAAACGAATTTCCTCCATCGTCCGTTCCAAAGGAAATACTCTCACTTTATCCATCGCCGAAATTCCCCAAACACAAAACGTGCAATGAAACGGGCAGCCGCGATTTGTTTCCATTAAAGGAACCCACTGACTTGAATCAATAAACTCGTCTAAAACGCCGAGCAAATAGGGAGAAGGAATATCTTCGATGGTTCCTTTTTTAAATTCAATCGGTGAATAAACTAATTGTTGATTACGCAAATAGGCAACGCTTGGCAGAGTTTCGTCGCAATCGGAAGCATGAACGGTTCTACCTTTGGACAAAAAATATTGAATGAGACGTCCAAGCGGAATTTCTCCTTCAAACATACAATAATAATCAATCAGTGAATGCTCCTTTAAATAATCCGCAATTCCCTTTTCATCAGTTCGAATATGAGGGCCGCCGGAACAAATAATGGTTTGAGGAAAACGTGTCGCCACTTTTTCAATGATCTTGCGGTTCAGTTCTTGATTCCAACTATAATTTGAAAATCCGATCACGTCCGGGGCAGATTCTGTTTTGATGACATTCAACAAATGAGCAGGCGATTTAAAAAGCCTGACGCTCACTTCTTTTGGAAAGTTCGTTTTAAGGTAGGCGGCCAATAAACCAATATTAAGCGGTACCACATAATTTCCCGGAAAATAATCGTGGACCAGATCGGCTAGATAAATTTTCAAAACACCGAAGGATGATAAATCAGTAACTGGCTTCAACCTTTTCGCCTCACAATGTCTTTTCTGGTGTCATCATTAAAAGGTGTGGAATGATATGATATCTAATTTTTTCGGATATTTACAGAAATTGCTTTAGATAAGTTGAGCGAATTATACTTTTTGGTCCATTTAAGTCAATCTATTGCTGTAATTGTGCTTAAGTCTCTGAAATATCAGCTAGATATCACCTTGACGAAAGACCTTGATGTCATATATATTTAAAGCTCATTTACTCCTTAAGAGGAACCCATGCACCTAATTCTTCAGATTAAAAGCTCAGGTAGATCATTTTGACTCACCCGCCTTACTGTTGTCTCGGACACCACTTAAAATGAAAACTTCTGTTTCTGCTCAAGACAAAATTAATTTTTCGGAAATGGAAACAATGGCTCGCCGGGTTAGAGGAAAGCTGATTGAAATGTCTCATAAAGCCGGAACACCTCATCTAGGTTCTTCTCTGTCATGTGTGGATATTTTAGTTGCTGCGTATTGGGGCGCTTTATCCATTGACCCCAAAAATGCAAAAGCTGAAAATCGCGACCGATTTATTTTAAGCAAAGGACATGCTGCGCCGGCGCTTTATGCAACACTTGCCTTGCGCGGATTTTTTTCGGAAAAAATTCTTGAAACATTCACGGAAGAAGGCAGTCTGCTTGCTGAACAACCTGCTCCAAACTGTGTTCCCGGTATAGAATTAGCAACTGGATCTTTGGGACATGGTTTGTCCGCAGGAATTGGAATGGCGATCGCGGGAAATTTTCAAAAAAAAGATTACCGAGTTTTTGTGGTGATGAGTGACGGTGAATGCAATGAAGGTTCTGTTTGGGAAGCAGCATTAATTGCGCCGGTTCATAAACTGGAACGCCTCGTTACCATTATTGATTACAACAAATGGCAAGCAACGGGACGAAGCAATGAAGTCATGTCGCTTGATCCATTCAAAGAAAAATGGGAATCATTCGGCTGGAGCAGTCATGAAGTTAACGGACACGATTTGAAAGCGCTTACAAAATTATTGAGAAATGTTCCGGACGGTTCCGGAAAACCGATTGCCGTGATTGCTCACACGATAAAAGGCAAAGGAATTTCTTTCATGGAAGATGATAATAATTGGCATTACCGTTCTCCCAATGCGGACGAAGTCATAAAAGCAAAAAAGGAACTCGGACTCGTATGAGAAATGTTTTCGCTGATGAAATGACTTCCCTGGCCGCTCAAGATCCGCGTCTGCTTTTACTTTCTGGCGACATTGGAAATAAACTTTTTGATAAATTTAAAGCAGCGCACGGACAACGATTCATTAATTGCGGCGTCGCTGAAGCTAATATGATCACGATGGCCGCGGGAATGGCGCTTTCAGGCATGCGTCCTGTTGCTTATACGATTAACGCATTTATCACTGCCCGTTGCCTCGAACAAATTCGCGTTGATGTTTGTTATCACAATTCTCCGGTCATCATTGTTGGTGTTGGCGCCGGTTTATCTTATGCGTCACTTGGCGGTACGCATCATTCCTGCGAAGACATCGCGATGCTTCGAATTCTACCTAAGATGACAATTATTTGTCCCGGTGATCCGGTTGAAGTTCGCTTAGCACTTCGCGCAGCCTTAAAACTAAATGGTCCAGTTTTTATTCGTCTCGGCAAAAAAGGAGAACCGATTGTTCACAAACAAATTCCGCAATTTTCAATTGGAAAAGCAATTATTGTCCGACCCGGAAACGACATTTGTCTTTTGAGTACCGGCACGATGCTTCCGGTAGTTATTCAGGCTGCCGAAGAACTTGATAAAAAAGGAGTTCGTGCACAAGTCGTAAGTTTTCATACCGTAAAACCGCTTGATGAAGAATTGCTTCAAAGCGTTTTTTCTCATTTTTCCGTCGTCACAACCATTGAAGAACATACCATTCTCGGAGGATTGGGTGGAAGCATTGCAGAATGGCTGGCGGATCAATCTGCCCAAAAAGCCCGGCTTCTGCGAATTGGAACGAGCGATCATTTTTTTCATGAAACTGGAGATCAAGATTATGCACGACGCCATTTTGGTTTAACACCTGAAAATATTGCTCATAAATCCTTCGACATATTTCGCAATACTCTTTCTTATTCCCGTTAATCATGAAAACTGAAGCTGCTGTTTTGGTCGAAACCGGAAAACCCTTGGTTATTGCCGAACTTGAACTTCCTTCTTTAAAATCTGGACAAGTTCTCGTCGACATTTCTTTCAGCGGCGTTTGTCACACCCAAGTTTTGGAATGTCGTGGCTATCGCGGCGAAGATCCTTATCTTCCCCACTGTCTTGGTCACGAAGGAAGTGGAATTGTTTTGGAGATCGGACCCAACGTTAAAAAAGTAAAACCGGGCGATAAAATTATTTTATCTTGGATGAAAAGTTCAGGAGCTGACGTTTCGGGCGGAGTGTATCAATGGAACGGAAAATCAGTAAACGCCGGCGGAATTACAACTTTTAGCCGCCACTCAATCATCAGCGAAAATAGACTCACCGTGATTTCAAAAAAATTAAACATGGACGAAGCAGCGATGCTCGGCTGCGCCGTTCCAACAGGAGTTGGTTCCATTTTAAATACGGCAAAGCCGAAAGCTGGACAAAGTATTGCCATATTTGGAATGGGTGGCATTGGTCTCTGCGCTCTTTCAGGAGCTTTGATTGCCGGTTGCTCACCGATTGTTGCAGTCGACGTTCAAGATTCTAAACTTCAACTCGCAAAACAAATGGGTGCATCTCATTCAATCAATGCTTCTCATTCAGATCCGGTCGAAGAATTGAAAAAAATTTGTCCCCGCAGTTTAGACTTTGCAGTTGAAGCAAGCGGTCAATCGTCGGTCATCATACAAGCTTTATTGAGTGTTCGAAATCAAGGCGGCTCTGTTATTGTAATCGGCAATGCAAGACACGGAGAGAAAGTTGAGCTTGATCCGAGACAATTGAATATGGGCAAGCGAATTTTGGGAACTTGGGGCGGAGATAATATACCGGATCGTGATTTTCCAATTTATTGTAATTTAGTCGCCGCCGGTAAAATCAGATTGAAACCTTTATTAACGAAAACGTACCGCTTAAGTGAAATCAACCAGGCCATTGATGATTTGGAAGCCGGAAAAGTCATTCGCCCTCTCATTGAAATGGGGAAAAATTAATTATGTTAATCGGCGTGGATTTTGACAATACCATTGTTTGCTGCGATCAATTGTTTCATCAAGCTGCACTGGAAAAAAAATTAATCCCCTCCAATGTATCGATTACAAAAGGAAAGGTTCGAGATTATTTGCGTGAATGCGGCAAAGAAGATGCGTGGACGGAACTACAAGGTTATGTTTACGGAGTTCTCATTAAAAAAGCTCCTCCCTTTCCGGGCGTGTTCGAATGTTTGAAACATTTGAAACAACGCGGTATTGAAGTAACCATTATCAGCCATAAAACGCGTTACCCTTTTTTGGGAGAAGCTCACGATCTTCATCAAGCGGCTCTGGATTGGTTGAAACATCATGATTTCTTTAATCCGAAAGGCGCCGGGCTTTCCCATTCGAATGTTTATTTGGAAATAACGAAACAAGATAAATTGAAACGAATTTCACAAATTGGCTGTAGCCATTTTATTGATGATCTTCCGGAATTTTTAATGGAACCGACATTTCCTGCAGATGTTGAGCGAATTTTATTTGATCCAAACCAACATCACTTTGAAAATAATCATTACCGACGCGCAAATTCGTGGAAGGAGATCGAGCAGTGGTTGATTGGCGTGAAAGTGTAAGTTTGAAAACAGACACATTTGAAAGCGTTGTCGTTTCCCTGCTTTCTCAAACTAATTTGGAAGGCAGCTTTAAACTTCATCCGCTGAGCGGCGGAGCAAACAACCGAATTTTCAGAATTGAAGTCGGCCATAAAAATGTCCTGCTAAAAATTTATTTCCAACATTCAGATGACGTGCGGGATCGTTTGGGCGCAGAATTTTCATTTTCCCGTTTTGCGTGGGAAAATGGAATTCGCTCTCTTCCAAAACCTCTTGCTTGCGATCATAAAAACGGGCTGGGTTTGTATGACTTTGTGGAAGGCCGTTCATTAACTTCTAACGATGTGACAGAAAATTTGATAAAGCAGGCACTTCATTTTTATCATGAACTAAATCAGCATAAAACATCAAATTCTGCGCGTATCCTTCCGAAAGCTTCGGAAGCTTGTTTCACAACGGGTGAACATCTAAAGTGTGTGGAACGAAGACTTCATCATTTACAACGAATCAACAGTGAGTCGGTAATTGATCGTGAAGCTTTGTCATTTATCACAAATGAATTGTCTCAAGCATGGTCTCGTGTTTTAAGCTTTGTTCAAAAACAGTCAAGTAAACTTAAATTATCACTCGATCAGGAAGTGATTGGTCAGGACAAGTGCATCTCACCTTCCGATTTTGGTTTTCATAATGCTTTGCTGTCGCAGAATGGAAATTTATATTTTATTGATTTTGAATATGCCGGCTGGGATGATCCTGCAAAAATGGTTTGTGATTTTTTCTCTCAGCCGTCAATTCCAGTTTCTTTTAATTACTTTGATACGTTTTCAGAAAGTGTTGTGTCAAAAATGACGGAACCAAAATTGCATCTCAATCGTATTCGTTTATTACTTCCCGTTTATCAAATTAAATGGTGCTGTATTTTGCTCAACGATTTTGTAGCAGTTGGTGACGCTCGCCGAAAATTTGCATCAAACACCGAAGATGAAGAGGACCGTAAAAAAAAGCAGCTTGAAAAAGCTCGGAAAATGCTGGGGAGTGTCATCCTGAGCAAAGCGAAGGATCTGCAAGATCGGTCATTCCCGCACGCTTTAGGCGGGAATCCACAAACGTGGATCCCCGACAAAAACATTCGGGGATGACACTTTGTGTCAGATTCTTCGGCCTTCGGCCTCAGAATGACAAAAAAATAATATGGCCTATATTGATTTCATGACAAAACTTCACACCTCAACAAAACGTGATTACCTGAAGCGTGTGACCGAACACGATAAAGCTGAATGCGCTGAAATTGCCATTCAATACGGAAAAGACTATTGGGATGGTGAACGTCATTTGGGATTTGGCGGTTATCATTACGATGGCCGCTGGCGGCCTGTCGCCGAGGAAATGGTAAAACATTACAAGTTAAAAGCCGGCGCAAGTATTTTAGATGTGGGCTGCGGCAAAGGATTTTTGCTTTATGAATTTACGCAGGTTCTTCCTGACGTCAAAGTTGCAGGTATTGACATTTCAAAATATGCGATTGAACATGCAAAAGAGGAAATAAAACCGTTCTTAAAAGTTGGAACAGCCGCCAAGCTTCCTTATCCGGATCAATCGTTTGATTTTGTTTTTTCCATTAATACTTTTCATAATTTATACATTTATGATTTGTGGCAAGCCCTTAAAGAAGTTGAGCGCGTTGGAAAAGGTGCCAAACACATCACGATTGAAAGTTACCGGAATGAGCGTGAGAAAGCCAATTTACTTTATTGGCAGCTCACCTGCCGCGCCTTTCACACGCCCCAAGAATGGGAATGGATTTTCAAGCAAACAGGTTACACCGGTGATTATTCATATATTGTTTTTGAATAGGAGAACCAAATGAAAGAACAAACAAAAGAACCGCAATATTATCGATTGATGGAATTGGCTGAAAAACAAGGTTTGTCACAATTTGGTTTAATGAGTAATTTTATTTGGCATGATGATCCCAAGCGCCTTCTCTTTGTATTGTCGAGATACAAGTTTGTGGCCAAAATGATGAGCGGACGATATAATGTGCTTGAAATCGGCTGTGCCGACGCGTTTTTTACGCGAATGGTCCGGCAGGAAGTGAAAAAATTAACAGCTGTTGATTTCGATCCATTATTTGTAGAAGATGCAAAAAAGCATATGGATCCGAAATGGAATTTTGATTGCCGGATTCATGATATTTTGAAGAGACCGGTTGAAGGTAAATTTGACGGCGCTTATTCTTTGGATGTGATCGAACACATCTCAAAGAAAGACGAAAATAAATTCATTTCAAATATTGTCTCTTCGCTCAACCCTGAAGGTATTGCAATTATCGGAACACCGTCGATACAATCGCAAGCTTATGCATCAGAAGGAAGTAAAGAAGGACACATTAATTGTAAGGATCACAAAGAATTAAAAGAATTGATGTCCCAATTTTTTCATAATGTTTTCATTTTTTCAATGAACGATGAAGTAGTTCACACAGGTTTTTATCCGATGGCTCATTATTTATTCGCACTGTGTTGTACTAAAAAATCCTAACGGAGAAATTTCATGATTCAAATGAAGAAATTGGCTGAGGAAGTTTATTCAGCCGATGTTCCAGTTGTTAATGTGGGTCAATCAGAGATCGACTTTTTAAAAAATAATGTTTATCAAACGCAGCGCAAACGTATCCGGATTTGCACTCACAAGAACACCGAAGATAAACTTCATGAAATGTTTGTCTGTTATGTCAAGGAAACGTATGTTCGTCCCAACAAACACATCAAAAAAGATGAATCACTTCATATTATTCAAGGCGTCGCCGATTTTATTTTCTTTGATGATAAAGGAAATGTAACAGACGTTGTTCCTCTGGGCGATTATAAATCCGGCCGGCAGTTTTATTGCCGCATTCCGGAATCTGTTTATCACACTTTCGTCATTAAATCCGACATCATCCTTATTCATGAATCAATCGCCGGACCGTTTCGACGCGAAGCTACGATTTTTGCACCATGGGCACCGGAAGAAAATACACCCGGCGTGGCCAAATTTATGGACGATTTGGCCAAACAAGTTGCCGGCATATCTCTGGCCGCACGTTGAGGAATTTTCGATGAGTCAATTAAAAACAATTAATGACGCTGTTTATCAAGCTGAAGATAAAATTGTCAGCCTCAATAAATCTGATGTTCAATTTTTGAAAGAAAGATTAAACAAGACGGGTTTGAAGCGAATTCGAATTTGCGCTCACAAAAGTACGGAAGATACGCTTCAAGAAATGTTGATTGCCTTTGCCAAAGGAAGCTACATCAGGCCCAGCAAACACATCGATAAAGAAGAATCGATGCATATATTAGAAGGCACTGCAGATTTTATTTTTTTTGATGAATCTGGAAAAATCACAAGCGTCATTCCGGTTGGCGACCCATCAACAGGCCAGCAAGTTTATTGCCGAACACCAAACGAAACTTATCACACCCTTTTGATTACCTCAGATTATTTCGTCATTCAGGAAACAACTCAAGGCCCTTTTCGAAGATCAGACACCGTTTTTACCGATTGGGCACCGGAAGATAAAGATATATCGGCCGTTGATAAATATTTAGAACGCCTCGCCGTCGAAGTTGAAAACTTCCGCCGCAAAAAATAATTCGACATGACTAAAAAACATTCATTGGTAATCGGTGGTACAAAAGGGATCGGCCGAAGTCTCGTCAGAATTCTTGCTGATCAAGGTCATACCGTATCAGTGATTGCAAGAAAGGCTCCGAAATCTAATGAACAATTTGGAATGCATTATTGGTCTTGCGATTTACGCAACGGAAAAAAAATTGAGAAAACACTGGCTGAAATCATAAAACGAAATGGAAAGCTAAATCATCTTGTTTTCTTTCAACGGTTTAGGGACGGTGGTAATGATTGGTCAGGAGAAATTGAAACGAGTTTGACGGCTACAAAAAAAGTGATTGAGCAAGTCTCAGACCAATTAGATTCTAACCATTCCTCCATTGTTTTGGTCAGCTCCATAAATTCTCATTTAATTACAAAGGACCTGCCTGTTAGTTATCATGTCGCAAAAGCGGGCCTTGTTCAATTGGCTCGCTATTACGCTGTTCGGCTCGGCCCAAAAGGTACTCGCGTGAATTGCGTTTCGCCAGGCACGATTGTTAAAGAAGAATCGAATGATTTTTATTCGAAAAATTCAGATCTTAAAAATTTTTACAGCCGCATTGCTCCGCTACGTCGAATCGGCACGGCAAATGAAATTGCCGAGGTGGTTGCTTTTCTATTGAGCTCAAAAGCATCGTTGATCACCGGCCAGGAAATTATAGTGGATGGCGGCGTTAGCCTCCAATGGCAGGAATCGATCGCTGTTCAGCTTAAATCTAAAAAATAATGCTTCAAAAATCACAATTGTCTACTGCCAAAATTACTATCGGTAAAGATTTTTTCCGCAGAACAACCTGTCGATTGTGTGAAGGATCTGATTTGGCCCTTGTTTTGCAATTAACCCCAACTCCTCCTGTCGATGCTTATATTTCCACAAAACGTCATCAAGATGCCTATCCGCTCGATTTATTTTTATGCTGTGATTGCGGGCATGTGCAGCTACTTGATGTTGTAAATCCAAAATTATTGTTCGGCGAATACATTTATGAAACCTCAAGTTCGCCAGGTCTAGTTGAACATTTTAGAAAATATTCCGAGGAGGTTCTAAAATTTGTTAAGCTGCAAGCTCATTCTCGTATCATCGAAATCGGAAGCAATGACGGCACGCTGCTGCGATTTTTTAAAGATCGTGGGATGCAGGTATTGGGAATTGATCCTGCGCGCGAAATTGCTGAAAGAGCGACTCAAGCAGGTTTGCCGACAATACCGGCATTCTTCACAAGCGACGTTGCGCATAAAATAAAGCGAGAACACGGAACTGCAGCAATTATTTGCGCCAATAATGTTTTTGCTCATGCGGATGATTTAGGCGATATGGCCGAAGGAGTTCGCGAACTGTTGGCACCGGACGGCGTTTTCGTCTTCGAAGTTTCTTATTTGCTCGACATGATCGAAAATATAGTTTTTGATTTTATTTATCACGAACATTTGTGCCATCATTCCGTGAAACCGCTTCAGAAGTTTTTAAGAAAACGTGGGATGGAATTAATCGATGTGGTCCGCATTCCTACAAAAGGTGGATCGATCCGAGTATTTGCACAGTTGATGGGTGGTCCGCATCCAATTTCGCCTATTGTTGGTAAATTGATTGAACATGAAACCCAAATTGGACTTGATCGGAAGGAAATCTTTAAATCTTACTCAAAAAAAATAGAAGAAATTAAAAATAAAATCATTGCGTTAATTGAAAAACTCACTTCTCAAGGAAAAAAGATTTCTGGCTACGGCGCTTCTGCAACTGGAACAGTTTTGATTTATCACTTCAAACTTGGGGATATTTTAAATTTTATTATTGATGATAATCCATTCAGACAAAACCGATTTAGTCCAGGCCATCACATTCCGGTTCTCTCATCAAAAGCAATTTATGATCAAAAACCGGATTATATTTTTATTCTTGCTTGGAGATTTGCGGATATGATTATTGAAAATCACAAAGCGTATTTAGATCAAGGCGGGCATTTTATTATTCCGCTTCCCGAGATTCGGGAAGTTTAATGACAAGTTAATTTCCCTCTTCTTTTATTCCGAGTAACCTTTTAAAAAAACTAATCAACCACAATTGAATCAAAAGAACAGGACTTTTGATCCGATAACAGTTCCCATCAAACATAAAATGCCCTGCCATCACAAGTCTTGCCAATCTCACCGTTAAAATTTTGTCAGCATTATAATTTTTTAGAATCTCTTCAAGACTTGTTTCACTCTTTGAAACCTCGAAAAGTAAACGAATTCGAATCGATGCCTCACCCATTCCAAAAATAAATGCAAGATAATGAAGAACGAAAAATAAATAAATCAAAATTGAGATTGCCGCCGCAAACAATAACAACCAGAACGAAAATTGAATCTTTAAATGCCACGCATCTGAAAAATAAAAAAGCCACAACAAGTTGGCAATAATTCCGAAAAAGATTGAAGCAATAATGATAACGGGCGCCGATAATTTTTTGAGAGATCGAAGACCGAGAATATGAATAAGGAGAAATAGAATAAAACTGAAACCAGCACTCAAAATGACGGCAGCGTCAAGATGTGAAGTCATAGATCACCCGCCCGTCGAGCGGTCAAGAAGCGTGCGGTAAAATTTAAAAATCCAAACGATCAATCTTCCTCTCGGAAGAAGCGAATATTTTCCCGCTTCATATTTGATGTGGCCATGAGCGACCAAATCGTTTAAACGATCAATAATAAATTCTTGATCAGAAAAAAGTGATTTGATTTCCATCAATGTAATTGTCTGTTCCGGATTTTTTCTCAAAGTCGTAATTATTTTCATGGATGGACTGCTGTATTGAACGGTCGTCATTTCACCCAAATACCACACACTAAATAAACCGTAGAGCAAAAAAGAACTCCACTTAATTGGACAGCCCCATAAATAGTCGTAAGAAAATGCCGGAACGACCATGAAATTGCTGATCACCAGATAGATGCCGGCGCAAATAAAAGAAAGTAATATCAATTTCCAAAATTCAAAACGAATCAGCCCGATTCTGTAAGTAATTGCATGTAAAACGATAAAGAGGACAAAACAAAAAAATGAAATTAGAAAATAAATCATGAGAAAAGGAAAGAGTGAGTGTAGAGCTTCAATGTACTTTTATTTCGGCTGGTACATTATTTTTTTCGGATTTATTAAAATGAACATTCCAAGCCAGTGACACCGCTTTTTTCAAAATCTCGGCAATATTCTTAAATGTAAATGCTTTTGATTTTCCATGTGCTCGATCTTCATGAAACGTCGGAACTTCCAAATAAGTACATCCTTTTTTTAAAATCAAAATCAATGTTTCGGCAAAAAAGAAATATCCATAGGTCGAAGCGCGCGCTGTTTTAATTAAATCAGTTCGATAAATAACAGTGCCGTTGTAGCAGCGAATTTTTAAGCCAAAAAGGAAATTCATAATAATGACATAAGTTCTTGAAATTAAACGTCTTAAGCGTGACCTGAATTCCGGATTTACAATGTACGGAATAATTAAATCAGCTTGGCCGATGTAGTTGAACATCGAATCCAAGGATTTCATTCCGCCGTCACCCGGATTCCAAACCGTATAATCTTTAGTGACCAAATCATATCCTTCCCGAACGCTATAACCCAAACCCATGTTGCGTCCGTGATGAATAACTCGAACATTTCTGTTCAACAAAGAAATTTGATCTGCAATCGATGCTGTTTGATCCGAACTTCCATCATTAATAATAATCATTTCATAAGAACTAAAACGGCCGTCAAGAACAGCTAAAGTATCTTGAATTGTTTTTTTCAGGCTGGCTTCTTCATTCAGCGCGGGAATAATAATTGAGATTGAGGGTTTCATTTTCGCGGGCATTATTACACAATGTTGATCAAAGCTCAAGATCAAGCTTTGTGAAGATATTCAAGCGGCTTACCTTGGAGCTGAGACCAATTATTTTCGACCCAATCGATAACGCCCTGAATACCTTGCTCCATCGAAATCAAAGGTTTCCATCCGAGTTCTGATTTAGCTCGGCTTGCATCCAACAAATAGGCCGCATCTTGTCCCAAACGTTCTCCAACGCTCCGAGCTGCTGAATCAAAGGGAACCTTCATTTTCTCACAGATCATTTGAACCAAGTCCTTCACTGCAATTCCTTTTTCCGGCGAAAGATGATAAATCAAACCATTCTTCCCTCTTTCCATCGCAGCCAATTCACCTTTCGAAATGTCACGAATATGAATATACGATTTGACTGCAAGTCCTCCGCCGTGAAGATCAATTTTCTTTTTGCTTTTAATATAAATGACGGAGCGCGGAATAATTTTATGAAGCTGCTGGTGAGCACCGTAAATATTTGTGGAACGAATCATAACCATGGGGAAATTATAATTTTTTACCAACGTAAACAGGAACAAATCTCCAGCAGCTTTCGAAGCCGCGTAAGGCGTGCTTGGATTCAGAGGAGCATCTTCTTTAATATTGCCGTGGCACGTTCCATATACTTCCGGTGTTGAAATATGAACATATCGTTTTAAAAAAGATTTGTTCTTTAAAAAATGACACAATTGCGACAAAGAGACCGCATTGGTTTGAAACCATTGTTCCGGATGTTCCCAACTCGGGGCAACTTCACTTTGGGCGGCAAAATTAATAATAAATTCCGGCTTAAACGAATCAAGAAGCGAAAGAATTTCATCCATATCCTGATTAAGATCAAGCTGATGAAAAGAAAAATTTGGATTTTTGTGGCGTTTATAAGGAAGAAACACGGGATCTTTTTCCGGAGATCGGCTGATTCCGATGATTTGATTTTCAGAATTTTCCAAAAGCAAATCAATGAAATCACTGCCCGAAAAAGAATTACTGCCAATAACGGCAACTTTGCGGTTCATTTCTTCTTCCTTTCTGAATTAAAATTAATTCCGTAACGAAAACGAGGATGCTGCTAATTTAACAATGTAATCGGCGATAGTCAAGGAAGCAGTCGCGGCCGGAGACGGAACATTTAAGACATGAATTGATTTCGGTCCTTCGATAATTTTAAAATCATTGACCAATTTCCCGTGTTCATCCACACACTGAGCCCGGACACCTGTAGGACCTTCGATAAGATCGCTTTCTTCAATCGACGGAACCAGTCGTTTTAATTCCTGAACAAATGCTTTTTTGCTGAGCGCTTTATAACATTCAAAAATACCTGTTTTCCAATAATGAGCCATCATTTTCCATGTTTTCAAATCCGTTAACATGGAAACACATTCGCCAAAATTAATTCGAGACCGAGAATAACCTTCTCTGGCCAAAGCCAGAACAGCGTTCGGTCCTGCTTCCATTTTTCCGTCAATCGTTCTTGTAAAATGAACGCCCAAAAATGGAAGATCGGGTTGAGGAAGCGGATAAATTAGATTTCGAACGATATTTTTTCTTTCATTTTTAATCATATAATATTCACCGCGAAATGGAACAATAGACACTTTTGGATCAATGCCCGACATTTTACAAAGAGAGTCTGAATAAAGTCCGCCGCAATTAATTAAAAATTTAGTTTCAAATTCTTGATCTTCAGTTTTTAAAATAATTTTACCGTTCCAATTTTCAATATGATTAACTCTGGATCGAAGCTTTACCGTCGCGCCGTTTTGAATAAATTTTTTTCTGAGCGCTTCTGCAACCATGCGATAATTAATGATTCCTGTCTTGGGCGAATAAATCGCAGAAATTCCGTTCGCATTGGGTTCAATTTCTTTGATTTGCCTAGCATCAAGCAACTTAAGACCTTTGATTCCATTCGCTTGACCCCGCTCAAAAAGAGTTTTCAGCCACGGAAGCTCTTTTTGTTCCGTTGCCACAATAATTTTTCCGCACAACTCATGAGGAATCTTGTTTTCCTGAGCAAATCGAACCATCGCTTCGACACCCTCAACGCAGAGTTTTGCTTTTAATGAACCAGGTTGATAATAAATTCCGGAGTGAATGACGCCGCTGTTGTGACTGGTTTGATGCATGCCGACTTCAGATTCTTTTTCGAGAAGAAGAAATTGATAATGTGGATATCGCGTCGAAAGGGTTACGGCTGTGGCAAGACCAACAATTCCTCCGCCGATAATGGTTACATCCGGAGTGTTTTCAGAATTCATGATCAATGAAAGGAAACGAAAACGAAGTAATCAGGTCAGCTGCAACTGTTGCATTGTTTTGATATTGAAATAACGCGGATCCGTCATGGAATTAGGAAGCTTGCCTGATTTAAAAGCATTCACCAAACTTAAGATGGCATCTTCGACCGAATATTTTGGGATAAATCCCAACTCGCGTTTAATTTTTTCAGATGAAATATGATAGGAACGTTTGTCATCAGATGGTGTTGTAACAATATCAATTTTTTTTCCGTTTGAAATTTCCCGCTCGACAACCCGTTTCACCATTTCGGCAAGTTCTTTGACGGTGTGATTTTGATAACCAGCATTGTAAATTTTCCCGGAAATTTTGGCTTCTGGAAGCTCAAGAATTTTAAGATACAGATCAGTCATGTCTTCAATGTTAATATTCGGTCTCATTTGTTCACCGCCGAAAACCGTAATTCGACCGTTATTGATAGCGTGATTCGTTAAAATATTGACCGTCAAATCCAATCTTTGTCTTGGCGAATAACCGCAAACCGTGGCAGGTCGTAATACCAAAGGGATAAAACTTTTTGATTGTTGTTCCAGTAAAATCGGCTCACACAAACTTTTATACTTGCTGTAATCAGTCAACGGAATTAATGGATGATCTTCCGTCACGTCCGGAATTTCACTCACGCCATAAACGCTGGAAGAGGACGCATAGACAAATCTTCTCACGCCGGAATCTTTGCTGATTCTGACCAAGGGTTCGAATGCATCAAAATTAATTGATCTTCCAAGTTCAGGATCCAGTTCAAAACTGGGATCGTTTGAAATACAGGCAAGATGAATAACAGAATCACAGCCCGGAATAATTTGTTCGAGCAAGGTTTGATCGCGAATATCACCTTTGAATTGTTCCAAATGAGGATGATTGTCCACCTCGCCCCAAATGTGTTCGCCGAAAAGATATAAATCAATCACCCGAACGGAATAACCTTGATTCAGCAATTTTGGAATTAAAATTCCGCCGACATATCCTGCGCCGCCGGTCACGAGAACAGTTCCTCTGTTCATCACGACTTCCCTGCTTTGGTTCTCATTTTTAAACAGCAATCAGTTAAATAATGAGTGAGCGATAAATGAGAGACTTCCACTTCTCCATAACTTTGTGAGGCAATATAAAAATTGACACTTCCCATTTGCCGGAGCGGATTGTCCGAACGAAATCCGGAAAGCGTGATCACATCACAACCTTTTGCTTTGGCGGTACGAACCCCACGTAAAATATTTTCAGATTTTCCGGAACTGCTAATTGCAATGAGCAAATCACCCGTCTTTGCCCACAAATCAATCGGGCGTTCAAACACTTGTTCGTAACCGTGATCGTTTGAAAGTGCCGTTAATTGAGAAGAATCATTAAATGTCATCGCCTGAATTCCAACCGAGTTGCACAAATCATTGTGCATATGAGTCGCAATGGCAGCGCTTCCGCCGTTTCCGATGATCATAATTTTGCGGCCTTCTTCAAGAATCAAATTCACCGCAGCAAGAGATCCGTTTTCAAGCGTGAGCAGAGAATTTTTTTCATCGGTTACTTCGGCACTGATTAAAAGCTGAGAAACTTTTTTGAAATGACTGACGGGATCGATCATTTTAAAAGGGATTCGATGTGTTTGTAAAGTGGAGCGCGTTCGATGAAACTTCTGTGTCCAACCGTAGCCACCGCTTGAGCACCGACGGCATTGCCAATAAAACCAGCGACTTCGAGCGGTGCATTTTGAGCAACACACAATGCCGTAATGGACAAATAAGCATCGCCTGCTCCCATGCGATCAAGGACTTTACCGGCAAATGCCGGTACTTCAACAAAACCTTGTGATTTCGTGTAACACATGCAGCCATTTGCACCGCGAGTAACAGTAACGCGCTTGTAATCAAATTCTTGAGCAACCTGCTTGACCATTTCTTTCAAATCGCCTCTTCGGTCACGCGCCTCCATTCGCATTTCATTTTCCGTCAAACAAACATAATCGGCTCTCGGATACTTGACGATGGATTGATAACCCACATTTCCAGCATTGGACTGTGCGTTGACAGCAAGAAATTTTGAATGTTTGCACAGCAGCTCAATTGATTTCTTCGTAAACATTCCGTGACCAAAGTCGACCACGATCACAATATCATATTTTGGAAGTTCACGTTTTAGAGTCGCGCAAAAATTTTCATCATCCTTTGAATCAAGAGTCCCGTCATTAATATCGTAGACTTCCATCATTTTGGTAAAGAAATAACTTTCAATAAATCTTCTTTTGACAATCGTCGGAGAATCTTTCTTGTATAAAAATGTGGGATTCACTTTTGGATTTAATTTTTCGCGGATGAAATCTTCCTGCGAATTATGATCACCCAGAAAAGTGATGATTCCCACCTGATCCACAAAACTGGAGAGATGATTCGCAACAGCCAATGTGCCGCCGGCAAATTTTTCCGTATTCACGCGCTTGACAGCAAGCATCGGTTCCTTGGATGATTTCCCGATGGCTTCGCAATATTGATATTCATCGATGATGGCTTCTCCGATAACCAAAACTTTGAAATTTTTAGCATCGTCTAAATATTTGAAAATATCATTTGAACTGTAGCGATTTGAGAACGCCGTTAAATAAGCACTCACTTCTTCTGAAAAATTCGAAAGATGGCGATTGATCAGAGAGGAGGAACTAAAAACAATATCATCAGTAAAAACAATTTGTCCTCCGATCAACTTAACCGCATCTTCTTCAAGTTTGATTCCGCCCGTGTGATCTTTTTCGGAATCCTTATAATCAGAACCTTTCACGTAAAAATGAGGCCGAAGAATTTCGATTGCTTTTGTGGCCTGAGGCCATTTGTTGATGGCCACATAGTCGACACAATCCAGTGCTGCGATCACTTCCGTGCGAAGATGTTCCGAAAAAGCGGGACGATGCGGTCCTTTGTTTACATAACGATCGGGAGTAATGGTGACAATTAAAATGTCCCCAAATTTTTTAGCTTCTTGAAAATGACGGATGTGTCCCACGTGAAGTAAATCAAAAACACCGTGACAGTGAGCGATCTTTTTATTTTCAATACGAAAAGATTCGAGAATTTCTGCTAATTCTTCAAGCGTTTTTATTTTATTCAGCGCTTTAGATTTATTTTCTTTTAAATCGTGGTCAACGCGCGGCATTTTTATCGTCCTGCTTTTTGGCTGATGGCCATTTCTTTCGAAGGACGGGCCAAATAAGTAAACCAAGTCTTGGTCGCTTCAGCAATTGATTTTTCGTTCCAAACCGGTGCACTGCGCCAATCTTCGATATGTTGAAGCATCATTTGAACACCCTGTTCAAAATTTACTTTTGGATTCCAGAGCAAATATTTTTTTATTTTTTTGATATCGGCAAAAGTACGGTCCGGTTCTCCCGGCCTTTTGGGAATGTACGTTGCTTCTCCGCCAAGAAGTTCAACCAAATGATTAACGCTATAGGAACCACCTGATCCAACATTAAAAATTTCGCCGCTCAAATTCGACTGAGCTGCTTTGAGCATTGCGTCAACCACATCGGTCACATAAGTAAAATCTCTCGTTTGTTTTCCGTCACCAACAATGGTAAACGGTTTTTTAGCTAATTTTTGCGCAAGGAAAATTCCAAACACAGCTCCGTAAGTACCAGAAGTTCTGGCTCGCGGCCCATAAACATTGAATAAGCGCAAAGAAAGGCCGGGCAGTTTATAAACTTGATTCCAATGCATCACTGCCTCCTCGCCCAGATATTTCGTTAAAGCATAAGGATATTGAGGCCGGATCAGAGCAGATTCAGAAGTTGGATAAACATCAGGAATTCCATAACAAGATGATGAAGCAGCATAGACAAAACGTTCGATGCCGCTTAATCGGCTTGCTTCAAGAACTGAAAATGTACCAGTAACATTTGACCGATAATAATCCAGCGGTTTTTCGATGGAGGGGACAATGTCAGCTAAAGCGGCCAGATGAAAAACCCATTCAATATTTTTAAAATGAGGCAAAATATCATCAAAATTACTGACGTCGAGCTTCTGAATGGAAAGATTTTGAGCAGAAGTCAAATGGCTTAAATTTCGACTCTGGCCGGTTGAAAAGTTATCGAGAACGATGACTTGATGGCCTTCTTTTACAAGTCTTTCGACGAGATGGCTTCCGATGAAACCTGCCCCGCCTGTTACGATTATTTTTTTCATCACTCTTGATACCCGAGAATGGATTTTTTCAATGAGATCACACTTTGCATATAAGTTGAAAATCATATCATTTTAGGAAGCTGATCGCAACCGATTAATTGACTCTTTAGCTCTTAAATTGCTGTCTTTAAATGAGAAGCATCATTTAATAGTCTTGACTTTTTTCTATTTTTAACTAGATATATCCTGATCATCCATTATGATATTCAATTCACTTCAATTCGCAGAATTTTTCCTCATCTTCTACCTCATCTATCTTTTTTCGAACCACAAATGGCAAAATAGATTCCTGCTGATTGCCAGCTGCATCTTTTACGGCGCCTGGAATTGGAAGTTTCTCTTTTTGCTCTTTACAACTACCATTATCGATTACAACGTAGCCATCAAAATGTCGGAAACGGAGCACACAAAAAAAAGGAAATTTTTATTAACGATCAGCATTCTTTCAAACCTTGGAATTCTTGGTTTTTTTAAATACTGCAATTTTTTTGCATCGAACCTTCACCATCTTGCAGCTCTTTTAGGTTTCTCTTTAAATGTTCATGTTCTAAATATCATTCTGCCAGTTGGAATTTCCTTTTACACGTTTCAAGCCATGAGCTACACGATCGATGTTTACCGAAAGCAAGTTTTGCCGTCACGAAATTTTTTTGAATTCGCTTTGTTTATCACTTTTTTCCCACAGCTTGAGGCTGGACCCATCGAACGTGCTGCTCACATGCTTCCTCAATTTAGAAGCGATCGAAAACTGAGGATGGATTGGATTTTAGAAGGTGCGTATCTCATTCTTTGGGGACTCTTTCAAAAAATGTTTATCGCAGATAACTTGACCAAACTCGTAACTCCCGTTTTTAATTCTGCGCCGCCGTATAATGGAATTGAAGTTCTTCTTGCCGTTTACGTCTTTGCCATTCAAATTTTTTGTGATTTCGCTGGATACAGCAACATTGCACGAGGTCTGGCGCGACTTATGGGTTTTGATCTTATGGTCAATTTTAATTTGCCCTACTTTGCGACAAATCCAAGTGAATTCTGGCAAAGATGGCATATTAGTTTGTCCCGATGGCTGAAAGATTATTTATACATTCCATTAGGCGGCAATCGGAAAGGTAATTTAATCACTCTTCGGAATTTAATGATCACCATGATTTTGGGCGGATTGTGGCACGGTGCCGCATGGACCTTTGTTTTTTGGGGATTTTATCACGGACTGCTGCTGGTACTTTACCGCGTGATCGGTCCGTTTGTTCCACAACCTAAGAATGAAATACTCCAGAAAGTTTTTTTTATTTTAAAAATCGTTTTCTTTTTCCACTTGGTTTGTTTGGGCTGGCTGTTTTTTAGAGCAGAGACCATGACTCAGGTTTTCCATATGCTCCGTGCTCTTGTATTAAACTTCCATTTCGTTCCGCAGGTATCTCATATGTTGAAAAATCTTTTAACCTTCAGTTTTATTTTATTGATGGTTCAAATTTATGAATATGTTAGAAAGGATTTTTTTGCTCCATTTAAATGGAAACCACTTCCACAAATTTGTTTTTATTTAATGATCTTTTACTGCATTTTATTTTTAGGAGTAACGTCGAGTGAACAATTTATTTATTTTCAATTTTAAAGCCAACCAACAATACCGAATAAAACTTATTCATTTGGTTTTATTTGTTACTCTTTTGATTGGCTCTCTTATTGGTTTCGAAATGCTAAATCGATATTTCATCACGCATAAATCAAAACATTTTGTAACCTTGAATGATTTTGTAACCCAGAAGGAAAAAATTGAAACTTTGTATTTAGGGGATTCTCATTTCAGAAGGGGAATTAATTCAGAATTACTTCCAGATGCAACCTATAATTTGTCGTTTCTCAATTCAAGCTATATTTCATCCTATTATATTTTGAAATATTATATCGATCAAATGCCGCGCTTGAAGATCGTTGTTTTACCCCTTGATTATCACAGCTTCAGTTCCTATCGAATTAAAGACACGATGAACTCCATTTTTTGGGACCGCTACGTTGATTATTCAGAATTATCCGCCATTGCTCATCGAAAACTCGCCAAAAATAATTTCAAACTTACCGTCGCAAATGAAGAATTTGGAAGATCCTATTTTCTGAACAATATAAAAGATTGCATCTCTCAACGGCTGTTTAAATCAAATGTTTCGTTTAATGAATTGCTCGATCAGGAAATATCTGGTGAAAATGTAAACGTGCCGGTCGATACTGAAAAAAGAGCTGAAGCCAAAGTTCGACAACAGCTAAAAGATCAAAACCTTTTGGACGAAACGCTTTTGACTTATTTCGAAATGATTTTAAAACTATGCAAGGAAAGAAAAATCCGAGTGATTACGGTGGAAATGCCTTTGTCGGCTGATTATATAAAACAAGCCGAAAAATTGATCACGAAGAACGAAATTCGAAAAACAGCAATTGAAAATAAAAGATTTCATACTCTTATTTTTAAAAACTTAAACTATCGTGATTTATACGCCAATCGAAATGACTATTTTTCCTGGGCCTGGCGCGACGGAGACCATCTCAATTCTCGCGGGAAAGATTTATTTACACACCTAATTTCTTCTGAAGTTTCAAAATATTAAAGACCAAACTTCTAGCGATATTCCAAACTAATATTTTCCGGACTCACAAAAGTTTCCGGCGTTGGCAACTGCGCAATTGTAAACTGAGTGATGGAAGGATCCGGTGAAAACGGAATCTTCTTGGACTCCACAATTTTAAAATTCATCTTTCGATATGTTTTCGTCAAATCATAACCATATCTTGAAAAAGCCTTATCGACATCTTCGTTGTGAATCAAGTATTTGCGGCTGACCCGGATCATTTCAGAAATTATTTTTTTTGCTTTTCCCGGATGATTGTGCAAAATTACGGCAGAAGAAAAAACAATATCAAATGAATTACTGAGAACCGGTATAAATTCAGAATCGGCCTCAATTAACCTCAAATTAAGCCCATTACAATATTCTTTAGCTTTCAAAAGCTGTGGCTGACTAAAATCGCATCCTGCTAAAAAAACTTCTTTCGTCGACAAATTTTTGAGCTGTTTGCCGTAACCACAGCCAATTTCAAGCAAGTTTGAAAATTCAAGTTTTTTAATTTCATCCGTAATGAACTTGCTTCTTTGAGTCCGATGCAACTCCGCTTCTTGTTCTTGAAAATACGTATCTCCGCCCCGTTTATTCCAATATGTTTTTGGATCACGATACCGGATAAACCGGTCAACCCGATAATCAAAAGCAATTACTTTATAATAAATTTTATGCCATGCTTTTTTGACAAATTCTGTGGGCGTCATGAATTTAAAATCTGAACTTGAGATGAAAATTCTTCATCAATTTTTTGGTTGACGATTAAATAAGTAATTTTTGTAATCGCAATAGCTGGAACAATTGTGCCATAAACCAAGAATAAAAAAAATCTAAAATCAACCGGGAGCAATAATTGAATGAGAGCCGCTGCTGTTAATACATTCATCAGAACATGAACCTCTGAGATTTTATGAAGAATTGAAAAGATTTTCTTAAAAGCAGGCTGGAAATTCACAGCCACTTGTTCAGTTATTGTCGCATTTTTTGGCGGCACAATTTTAAACGAGCTGCCTAAAACAGCCAATCGTTCAAAGAATGTTTTATACTTTGTGTCATGAATGGCGTTAAAGACAATCATTGAAAGGCAAGTGACAAATCCCCAGATCAAGAAAATAGATCTCTCTGTTATTCCATAAACATAAAAAGCCAGTCCAAAAAAAATACAAGGATGAACTATTTGATGCATCATGAAATCAAAAAAACGGCCTGTGAGAGATGCAGTCTTTCGATAACGCGCAATTTGCCCGTCAACGTGATCGAACAAATACCACAGCTGCAAGAAAATAACACCAAACATAAAAAAACCATTTGAAGGTATGGCCAAAAAAATAACTCCCAACAGTGCAATCGCAAAAGATGCAAGCGTGACTTGATTGGCTGTCACTTGTGTGTGTAATAATAACCACGTAATAGGAAGCGCTGCGTCGCGAAGAATATGACGAACCATCCAATTTCCCACCTCGCGATATTTCGGTTTCTGGCAAATCTGATTTAATTCTTTAAGAGATTCCATAATGATTATTTTTCGGCCTGCCAGGTTTGTAATCCGGGTTCGGTAAAACTAAATGGCACCACTTCCCCGCCCATCGAATGAAGAACATCGGCCACCACATGTTTGCGTTTGAAATCACAGAAGAAAAGCAGATAGCCGCCGCCTCCAGCTCCTAAAATTTTTCCGCCGATGGCACCTTTTGATTTTGCAGCCCGATACATTTTGTCGATATTTTTCGTCGTAATGGCTTTGTCCAACTTCTTTTTATAGCGCCAAGCTTTGTCCATCATAATGCCAAAATCATTAATTTTTCCCATGAGAAGCTGATTCTTCATATCAATCGCAATTTGTTTAAGTCCGTCCAACGAATTTAAAACTTCGCGTTTTCCGGAAATGAAAGCTTCTGTTTGTCGTTTAACAATATTCGCAGAAAGACGAGTCCGTCCGGTATAGCACAGCAGCAATTTATAATTGAGTTCGTTGAGATGTTCCTGTTTGATTCTCAGCGGATTCACCACCGTTGATCCATCTAAGAATTCGATAAAATTAAATCCGCCGAACGTAGCGGCATATTGATCCTGCATGCCTCCGCTAATTTTAAGTTGAACGCGTTCAATTTGATAAGCCAGCTCTGAAATTTTATACGGCGTCAACGTAAGTCCCTGCCATTTTGCAATCGCACCGATCGTTGCCACAACCATCGTTGATGAAGCGCCAAGTCCCGAACCGGGCGGCGCATCCGAATGAATAAAAAGTTCACAACCGCGTTTTACTTTCATCGCTCGAAACGTGGCTTTAATTAAATCAAGCTCACCATCGTAAACCAATTTTTTGTCCAGACGATAATTTGCTTTAATTCCATAATCCAGTGAATGTACTGATAAACGAGAGTCGCGTCGTGGAATAATAGTTACATAAGCATAACGGTCGATCGTTGCGCTTAAGACACAGCCACCTTTTAATTTGGGGTAAGGATGAACGTCGGTTCCTCCTCCGGCGAAACTAATTCTGAGCGGCGCACGGCTTCTAATGAGCATAACTTTTTTTCTTATTTAAATATTCCTCAAATACTTTTAATCTCTCGGGAGTTCCGACATCGTAGAACGTTTGATTGCCCTGAAATTCAAAACCAAAAATGGCTGAGCGCTGTTCAAGCCAGCTGGGAATAAGATGATGCTCCAAAGAGATTGGACCTTCCGCAGAAGTGTATTGATCCATTAATTTTTTTGACACCACATAACAGCCTGCACTTAAAAATTGACCGTTTTCGGTTTTTTCGCTGAAACTTAGAACTCGTCCCTTTGAGTCCAAAGAAATTGCACCGTAATCTTGACCCGCATTTTTTTTCGTGACAACACCCAATGTAAATTCAGATTTTTTTTCTTGATGAAAATAAACCAGTTTTTGAAGATCAAACTCAAAATAAGTATCGCCGTTTAAAATAAGTGTATTTTCTTCCAAAAGATGCCGGGCTTTGATTAGCGCGCCTCCGGTCCCCAAAGGAGTTGACTCAACTTGATATTCAATCATTAAACCAAGTTTTTTTCCATCTCCGAATTCCTGAACAATTTTATCAGCTTGATATCCGATGAGGAGAACAACTTTTTTAACATTCTGGGATTTCAAAAACTCAAGTTGATAATAAAGAAAGGGTTTGCCCAAAACGGGGACCAATGCTTTTGGAATATCATTTGTTATTGGTCGAAGCCTGGTCGCAAGTCCGCCGGCAAGTATGAAAGCGTTCATTTCGTCATGACTCTTCTTTGATTCTGTCAAAGAGACGGACGGCTCGGCCATATTTTAAAAATAAACGGAAGATCACAATTAAAGCGCCGACGGCTTCTTTTCCTTTAAATTTGGATTTTCCTTTCATTCGGTTTTGAAAGGCGATCGGAATTTCCAAAAACGTGTAACCTTTTTTATAACACCGAAATAAGGTTTCAATGCCAATGGAATATCCGTAAGAATAAAATTCATCAAAGTTTAAACTTTTCAGGACGTTATAACGGTAACATTTAAAACCGCCGCTCAAATCATGGATCTTTGTTCCTAAAACAAAGCGATAAATAAAATTGGAACAGGCGCTTACAATTTTTCGAGAAAGCGGCCAATCCGAGACATATCCGCCTTCGACATATCGAGAACCAATCACAACGTCATAATATTTAATGAATGCCATAAATTTTGGCAGATGTTTCGGATCATGAGAAAAATCCGCATCCATTTCCATAATCGAGTCGCATGGAAGTTTCAGGCATTCTTTAAATCCGACGATTCCTGCTGTTCCTCTGCCGCGTTCGGTTTTTCTTTCAATAACACGTATTTTATCGCGATATTGAATTTCTAATTTTTTGAGGACCTCTTGTGTTCCGTCTTGCGAATTATCGTCAACGACCACAACACTGATTTTGTCGTCGATTTCCAAGTGCAGCAGAAAAATTTCGTTGATCAGTTTTTCAATGTTCTCGACTTCATTATAAGTTGGAACAACAATGGCAAGATGCATAAATTTTATTTACGGAATTTGTTTACTCACATCAAAAATCAGCAATGAATCATCGGAAGTTGGAATTTCGGTATAATGTTTGCGCACATAATCAGAAAATTCCGGACGTGCGTGAAATGCTTCCGGTTCCCCGACGACAAAATATTTCGCGCCTTCTTGACGTAAATGTTCTAGCCAGTCAATTGGTTTGCCGTAACCTGCTTCCATGGCCTGTTTGTGTCTTAACGGCATCTCTTCGTTCGGAGTCAAATTCATCTCTATTCCGAAAGGCCAGCCGTAATGTTTTGAATAATAAAGCAATTCCGGTGATGTGCCAAGAGAAGCGATAATCCAATCATCTCGACCAACTATTTTTTGAATTTTGTTTCCTAACTCTGGAATCTTTTTAAACACAGTTGATTCGGGAGACATCATCGACGGAATATAAAAACGCAGCGAAAGAATAAAAAAAAGACTGAAAAAAGCAATTAAAGAATATCGATTGAGAAATGGCCAGATCTGATCCATGAACTCTGCAACCAAAATACAAGCGGCGGGAACTCCGCAGATTAAATAAAAAGAATGATTGATTACTTTTTGCGGAATTAAAACAAACATACCGAGAACACCCAAAATCCAAACAAGAAAAGGTAATTTTTTGCGATTCAATGAAAACAGGGAAAATAATAAAAGGGGTAGCAAAAGAGGTGTTAACCATTCTCCCGTTAAAATTTCGATAACCTGTCTGTAAAATTTAGGTTGTTTAAAAATAGGAAGAAATAAAACCCGGCCCTCGCCAACCTGTTCAAAAAAACTGGTGATCACGTTATTTGAAATTTGATTTAGATGATAAGTAAATACGAGCCAGGTTCCAAGCGGTAAACTCGTCAGTAAAACAAACAAAAAAATTCTTTTCACCGAAATTTTTTGCTGAAGTAAAACAATGAGAAGCGCGGGAAAACAAACCACAAAATGAATTCGAGCAACCAAGGTCAATGAAAAAAGAAAACCAGACAAACAGATTTGAAAAATATTAGGGTTTGTGATTAATAACCAGTAAGAAACCAGTAAAAAAAATAGACCGAATGCTTCATTTTGAAAACTGATACCTGAAATTAAAACCATCGGAGTAAAGGTAAATAAAAAAGTAGATAACAGAGCCACTCTTCGATTGAATGATTTGGCTGAAATAAAATAAATTAGAATTGAAGACAGCAGCATAAAAAATGCCGCTTGAGATCTTCCCCAAAAATCAATCGTTCCGCCGACAAGCGAGTTCAACCCTGAAGCCGTCAGCGAAGCAAATGGATAGTAAAGCAAATGAAGTCCTGGTTTTCCGTTCATGATAATCAGTGTTTTTGGAATGATTAATGAAGGCAGCGAGTGCCAATTCATCATTTCCGCCATCATTCCATTAATCACTTGATAACTGCCGAAATGGCCCGTTAAAGGATGACCGAGCGCCGGAAGCTTGACTAAGAATCCAGTTAAAAGAATTAAAAAGAGAATCATGCCATCAAGCACGGGAATTCCTTTTGCGGGCAATCAGGATAAGCCGATTTTCAAGTCCTAGCAGCTTCGCAAAGACAAAAGAAACTTTTACGAATAATTTAGTTGAAGCAGGAATTTGATAACGATCAATATCAGTTTCGGTTCGCCAAGCCTTTAGCGTTTCAAAATTAAATTTGGATAAAAGATTCGCAAGCGTTTTTTGATTCAGGTAAGAAGTGTGCTCCACAACGTAAAATTTTCGAAGCGGGCCGCTGATACTTCTGCCACTTAATCGATAAATCCAAGAAGCAATGATGCTCAACAAACTGGGATCATTGGGTGTTGCAATCAAAAGCAATCCATCCTCGGCTAAAAGTTCAAATGATTTTTCAATAAATTTTCCGGGATTTTGAGGATGCTCAATGAGATCCCAAAGCACAATGACGTCATATTTTTCAGAACTTGTATAACTCAAATAATCAACATAGATGCCGTCGATTCCTTGTTCTTTGACCACTTTTATATTTTCTCTGCTGGAATCAATTCCAACCACATTCCATCCCTGATCGCGCGCAACTTTAAGAAATGATCCTCGGCCGCAGCCAACTTCCAATAAAGAACGCTTTGTCGTGAATCGAGAAAGTTCGCTTAAAGCTTTGACATAATCTTGATAAGTCTTCGAATTTGGTGCCAGTGTTTCATATTCATAATAATGTTCTAAAACAGGATTGATTTCCTTTAAATGCTCTGTCGATTGATAAACATTAATCATTGCTTCCTCATCCAAAGACGGATCGATGAACTTGACACCGCATGAACATTGATAAACGTTGAACTTCTCAAGCTGGTACAACTCTTGATGATCGCCGCCATTTCGGCAAATGGGGCACTGCCCTACTTTCGTTAGCTTTAACGCCATTTCATGGATCCTCGCTGAGAGCCAGCATGATAATATATTTTCTTATTCTCAATCAAGGTGTGAATCAAACGGTGAAAAACGAAAATCAATTTCGTATGTGCCTGCCCCATCCAGCCAAACTGCTCTAAATAAACCGTAAGCGTAGAAAATAGAAGCTTTTTTCCCATTGACGCTGGCATGCCATCCGGGATACATGGAATCCATCACGACAAAAAAACCCGCCTTTTCAGTTTCAATGTTCCAGATTTCATGATCATTTTCCTGTTTCTCATGTTTGATTTTAAATTTGCTGGCTCGAGTCAAAGAAGTATCACTCAAATAAATTCTCTGAAACTCTGAGCGTTCAAGAAGCAAAGTTTCCCTCGGATTGAAACCCGGCTCAAGTAATTTAGCTTTGAGGTCTTGCCAGTTTGAGTAAGATTCAACTTTGGCGACAAAAAAAGCTTTATCATGTTCTTGATCATTCCAGTATAAATAGGAATCAGACGCATCGTCGTGAAGGATGAGTTTTAAAAAAGATTGATCCAGCGGTTTTTTTGACAGAATGTGAGAAACTCCCAAAGCACTTAACAGTTTAAGCCGTTCTAAAACATATTGTGAGGTAGGCGAATACGCAGCGTTTGAATCGTTCACATTTCCAAACGTCCCGATCGTTTCGAAATAACGTTTAATAATGAATGGCGAATAAGCGCCAATATCTTCTATTCCATAAAGCATATTGACGCTCGGAATTAATGGAAGTTGATCATCTGCTTTCCTGAAGCCATACAATCGATTTAACCGGCCGCTATTTTTTTCCTCCACCAAACGATCAATCATGGGCGAATGATCTGAAATGGCGCTGTATGAATTGAAATCTTTTTTAATGTCAAACCAGGCAAAATTGTATAAGTCTGAAAATAAAAATAAAAAACCGACAACAAGCCATGCAGAGCGAAACTTCCCGCTCAATTTTATAAATGAAATTAAAACAATGCTGATGACGATCATTATCACTGTCCAGACAGCCCAAAAATAATGAAATGAATAAATCGTCAAAAAGAGATCTAAAAATGAATTCAATTTATGAGTATATTCTTCAAACGTATGAGGCCTTCCAATATGGCCATAGACAAAACTTCGAATCACCCATTCTCCAAATTGAATCGCATAAGATCTTAAAACAGTCAAAAAAAGATAGATCACTGTAAACAAAATGATTGAAAACAAAACAACGGCAAAATAAAATTTCGACACCGCCGAATTTAAGGATGGATTCGGTTTGTTTCTCCCTTTTAAAGCCTCTTCAAATCCAAACCCGCTCAATATTGCCAATGAAAAACAAATAAAAACCAAAAATTTCATCGGCGTTCGAAACGAATAAAAATGAGTCAGCTTAATAATTGCGACATAGAGCGGACTCCAACGGCCCAGCGACAAAAGTATCGAAATAACAACCATCCACATCCAAAGCTTAAATAATTTTTCTTTCCTCACTTTTTTCGAACAAACAGCGAATAAAATTAAAATAACCGAAAAAACTCCACCGTATAAAGAATTCCCGCGGCAAAAACCCTGAATCATCGCAATCAGAAAAGTCGCTAGCGCCAAAGGAGACATGGAACCGATATACGCATAGTCTTCAGTTAATCCCACGCGGTTTGACTTAAGAGCCAGTTGAAACGTGAGATAAATCTGAGGAAATGCCAGCAGAAGAGCTAACAACACTCCAAACGCAATGATCATCAATGTTTTTAAACGCACCTTTAATGAAAGATTGGTTTCAGAAAAGAAAAAAATACGCAACACGACGTACAAACCAAAAATCAGGAATAAAAGGAGAGCAACTTGCAGATATCCGGCAATTAAAAGTTGAGACAGAATAAGGGCTAGAAAAAAAATAAATCTGAACTTTTTAGAAATAAAATATTGTTCGAATAAAAAAAGACAGAGTGGAAACCAAGCAATTGTTTTTAAAGAAGTAATGTTGTAGTAAGCACCGCCATAAGCAGTCCCAAACGTAAAGATGAAAGCGGAAATAAAAGATGATTCCCCTGACAATTTAATCACGCGCGCGTAAAGATAGGTGCTCCAGGCCGCAACCAGAAAATGAAAAATATTCATGTATGAATAAGCCCACTGAAACGGCAGCAGCAAATAAAGCAGCAAATTAGGAAGGTAGAAAACTCCGATTTGACCTTCAGCAGCAATTGGAAAGCCGCAATGAATTAAGGGCGTCCAAAAAGGCAGCTTCCCTTGTTTTAAAACTTCATCCATCAAATAAGCCCATGGATAATGTTGCTCCCAATGGTCTCCGATTAATGAAGCTGCTTTCGCAAAAAAAAGTTCGGGATAAAAAATAAAAAGCGAAAACAACAATCCAAATAAAAATAGGAAATCTTTTTTGTTTAGAGTCATGGTAAGCAGATTAAAATTTAATCGTCAAATGATTGTCGGCCGCGGAAGTGGAATCATAAAATGGGTTCCCCGATCCTTCAAATGTTTGAGCTTGCCCATGATTTCTTGAGCAAAATTCCAAGCAAAAATAATGACGTAATCGCTCGGATGATTATTGATGTGGGAGCTGGGAACAACAGGAATTTTTGTGCCGGGGGTAAAATGATTTTGTTTGAGCGGATTATCATCAACAATGTAGTCAATTTGCGAAGGACTCAAATTGCAATAGCATAAGAGAGTATTGCCTTTTGCCGGCGCACCATAACCTGAAATTGTTTTGCCAGTCGATTTAATCTTGTTTACTTCTTCAATCACTTCATTTTTTACGTTTCGTACACGATCCGCAAAATTTCGGTAAATTGCAGATTGTGAATATCCAGCATTTTTTTCATTCTCCAAATATTTGGAAACTTTCTCTGAAATTAGATAACCGCCTTTTTTCTTTTGAACATAAAGGCGAAGCGAACCGCCGTGAGAAGGAACAAAATCGATATCAAAAATTTCAAAATCAGACTGGCGAAACAAATAGCTAACTGCGTGAACGGATATATAAGACAAATGTTCATGATAAATCATGTCAAAAAGCATTTCTTCAACCATCGTCACCAAATATGGAAATTCCAGTGCAAAAATTCCGTGATCGTCCAATAAATTGCGGACATTTTTACAAACACTTTGAACATCGTGAATGTGGGCAAACACGTTATTGGCGCTGATCACACTGGCGCGACCAAATTGTTTCACAATTTCTTCGACACAATTGGAATCAAAATACCGATTGATGGTAATATTTCCGTTATCATTGGCCAATTTGCTTAGATTTTTTGCCGGCTCCACACCGACGGCTCTAAAGCCTTCCTTTTTATAACATTCCAAAAGCAAACCATCATTGCTTCCAATATCAACCGCTAACGGATTTTCAGTTTTAAGTAATTTATGTTTTAAATTCTGGGCGTAATCCGCAAAATGTTTTCGAAACGTTTGCGTTGTAGAACTCACATACAAATAATTGGAAAACATTAAATCAGGCGGAACCACATGACTCAGTTGGACCAAACCGCAAGTCATGCAATGGCAAAGACTTAGCGGACACTTAAATTCAGGTGCACTGAGTTGATCTTTTGTGACGAATGAATTCGCGAGCGGAATGGAACCTAATTCCAAAAATGGCGCCGGCAATTGAGAATTACAGTATCGGCATTTTTTTTGTTGATATTGGTCAGTATTCATAAATGTTTCTCATTTAAGTTCGTAAAGACGATATTGATATTGATCATCACGAAAATTTTGCGACGTCATTTCTTCTAGCAACTGAACGTGAGAACTCATCATTAATTGACTCAATAAAATAGACTTATCAGCCGGCCTATCCTGTCTCAGGGGATCACTCATTAAAATATGTGTAATTTTCTCAGCTTTTAAAAAATCGGAGAATTCATTTAAATTTAAATTTTTGCGATCGTAATCGCTGCGATATCTCAAGGCAATATCACGCACCAAAGAATGGTCAAAATAAAATTGACGCGGTTCCCTCGCAAGTAAAATTTTGGAATTAGCCGGCAAATTTCGGTTGACCCAATGAGCAATCCCGGCGGTTCGTTCTAACTTTAAAAGGTATTCATCCCAACTCCACCTCCCGGTCAGCAACAAATAAGAATATCGATAATGAATGATGCCTACTAATAAGTAAACTATTAAAATAGCAAGACTCCCCGTTGCCATAATTGACTTCGTCAGAAAGTTGGCCTTCAAACCCGCATGTTGAATGCCCATTGAAGCGATTAACAACATAAACGGCAAAGCCGGAATTAAATAACGCCCGGCTTGACACACATAAAACCAGATCACCAAAAATACAGAAACAAAAGCAACAGAACTTCTCGATTTTGAAACGAAAATTGCGCCCAACAAAATAAATGGAATCAACAATAAATAAAACATTCCTATTCGGTCACTGAAAGTTCCGAAGGCCGTCGGTTGCATCACCATATTCCAAAAGACAGATAGTAAATGAAAAAAACTATAGCCGACTCCCACTTGATCATACTTCATACCGGGAATGGGCTCGGTTTTAAAAATTGAGCCGAGATAAGGATAAAGCGGATTGCCCGTCAAATACCAATTTCTCACAACCCAATAACCAAAGCCCAATACGAAACCACTGACCCAAATCATAAATTTTTTGAATTTATTTGCAACGGATGAAGAATAAAGTTCGAACACAAACACAAGCCCCAAAGCCAACGCAGAGATTAATCCCAGATACTTTATAGAAACAGCGCACCCCAACAGCAAACCGCTTAAAAAAAATGACTTTGCATTTGATGATTGAACCGCGTTTTGCAAAGTAATAAACGCCAAAAAAATATACAAAGCCAGCCCGACGTCAACATAACTGGTTGAAAGCATGTTATAAACAACCGGGGTGAGCAGAAAAACAAGAGCTAAAAAATAAGCCAATGCCCGACTTTTTGTTTCATCATGAATCTTGATTTTTAAAGCCAGAAACAAAAGAATACCCGTCAAAAAATGAAACAGTTTGGCTGAAAGAATTCCGCCGGTGGCAAAACCAATTAAGTACAGATTATTCATAAACAAGGGAAAATACGAATTAATATCGTAATAAATCGGAATGACTGAGCCTTTAGCTAAAAAAATTTTCGGCAAATTAAGTTGATAACAAAGCGCATCTCCTCCAAGTTCAGGTGAAAAACTGCCGGCGAGCAAAGCGAAAAAAGCAAATACAAAAATAACGCTGCATGTTCTTTCAAAAAAACTTTTGCCCGGCATTAAATCCAAAACCGTCGCCTTCAGCCAAGCAAACCAAATTGGAATTATTCGAATTTGAGAAATAAGAAACAAAATGAGAATTGACCAAATAAAATAGGAATTAAGTATATGAAATGCGCTCAACAAGATAACCGAATAAGAAAAAACGGCCATTCCAAGAGCGTAGAAAAAAATACCTTTCAATAATTCGTTTTTGATTTCAATGAGAAACTGGAATCGGTAGCCAGCTAGAAACAAGCTGGGCAAAAGAAGAGCCCATGATAAGACAGCTGAAAGTGAATATTGAATCATGTGCTAAGCTCGTTTGATCATATGGGCTGTAATAATATTGGAAATAATCAAGAGTCCGTTTGAAATGAAAGCGCTTAAGACAATAGTTTCCCGCACTAAGGATAAAAACATAAAATGATGCACGGCCCAATCAACAAAAACCAAAACAAGCAGAAAAAAACTGATCATAATAAAAACAATTGCCGACCAAAATATTTGATCTTCCGGCAATTGAATTAAAAAATTGTAGAATCTCACATCTGTATTTTTTTTGGCTGAAAGAAAAAGTCCGATTCCCCAAATCGTCAGGCCAAAAAAACTTCCCAATAAGGCAATCATCATCGTGTGTATTCCAAAAATTGAAGCTACGCCAATCGATACGGGCTTTCTTAAAATCAGGGCAGCAATTAAAATGAGCCAGCTTAAGGAAAAAAGACTCAATCCGAATTTATCAAAAAAAGCTGGAGCTTCCATTAAGATTTGAAGCAAATGCCTCATTCCATCCCGCCATGTTTTTAAATGAGGGATTCGTTTTTTTTCATGCGGATATAGACTGATTGGAACTTCGGCAATTTTTGACCCGGCTCTGAGGGCTTTGACCAGCATTTCCGAAGCAAATTCCATTCCTGAACTTTTGACATCCCAAACAAAAAATGCTCTGCGGTCAAAAGCGCGGAATCCAGAATTGCAGTCACTAATCTTGGCACCGTTTTTTCCGTGCAATCGATTAATAAAGAAATTAAGAACCGGCGTCCCCACATAACGATGGAGAAACGGCATCGCTCCGGAATAAATTGTGCCTTTCAGTCTGGCGCCAATGACCAAACTCGAACCCTCGTCAATTAATCGAACAAGGTTTGGAGTTTCAAGAAAATCATAAGTATTATCCGCGTCGGCAAAAACAATAATATCAAAAGATGCATTTTTGATTCCATATTGAAGAGCCGCTCCATATCCTTTTTCCGTGCAATGAACAACCTTCGCGCCAAAATTTCTGGCAATTTCAACGGATTTATCGGTGCTTCCATTGTCTGAGACAACGATTTCCAAATTTCTATTTTTGAAAAATGTTTCCTTCAATTGTTTAATTTTTGAAAGAACGAGAGGTAAGGATTGCTCTTCATTCAAACAAGGAATCACAATTGAAACGGGAGAATTAGCGGCCATATTGATCAAAATTGCTGGCAATACGATGCGCATTGGCCATCGCAGTTAAGGTAATGGTCGTTGCCGGTATACTTGGAAAAATAGTGGAATCAACCGCATGAACGAGCTGAAATCCATAAGGCCTTCCCCACCGGTCACTTTGAAAACGAGAAGGGTTTGAAGACATCGGAAAAGATCCGCCGGTATGATAGCCTCGGCCAGCTTTTGCGATTTGCAGAAGCGGTGTGATCAGAATCATTTTTAAGGAATCACGATTTTCAAATAATTTTTTAATTATTTTTTGAATGAGTTCACGAGTTCTCGGATTTGGATTGGATTTTAAAACCAGTTTTCGTTTCCCATTCTTCCCGGCTTCCAATGACACAGTAATCGTGGGTGAATATTGAGAATGAAGATAACCTTGTATGACCATCAACCTGCTCACAATTGAATTTGTCAACCCGCGGAAAACAAAATAGGCGCTTCCAATTATTTTTTTAATCGCCTTCATATAAAGATCATTATACATATAAAATTGCAAATGGATTAAGTGCTCACCGAGATCGGAATCCAAAAGTTCAAAATAAAGCTGGGATAACGTATGCAAACGCTCATTTTCCAAATTTTCGACTCCTTGATATCGAATACAGGGCAATAAAAAATACTGACTGTCTTTCAGGGTTAATGGAACATCGTATTGTTCCATTGATTCAAGAAGGATCCGCGTTGTTGATAACGGACCGCACGCCAAATAAACGCGTGAGGCAGTAAATTCCTGTTTTGACTCATCGATTCTCGATTCGGCTAAAATTAATACCTGGGAGCCCGATTCAACTAATTTTTCCACAACTACATTCTTTAAATAATGAAAATTTTTCTGATTCATTAATTGCTGGAGAGACGATGATGTATTATAAATTAATTCATAAGGACAGCCGTACATGCAGAGACCGCAATAAACACAGCCTGTTCCTTTTTCGTTGCTTTGAACCCGAAGCGCGAGTCTTGACTGCCCAAAGATGATTCCCCGCTGGTTTAATTTTTCTTTATTCAGATTTAAATCGTTTAAAAAATTTTTGGCTTGACGACACGGCCTCAAAGGCTGAAAACGTTTTGAATGTAAAGGCAACAGCGCATTTAGATCATCTTCACAAGCGGCGAGATCCATAAATTCAAACACGGATTGATAATGCTCCGTAAGATCCTCATTCGAAATCGGCCAATCCAGCATATCTTCTGCGCGATAAGGAAGAACATTGGCGCCCCAAATATTACTAAAACCTGCTTTTGCAAAAGTCGGCAAACAATCTACATCTTCACTTTTGACCGGTGAAAATTCGTTAACGCCCTGAAACGGAAAATCGGATCCATAACTATATTTCATGGGAATTCCGCTCACGTCAGAATCCGTATTCATTTTTAGCTGACCAATTAAATTTGGATCCCAATTTTCAAATTTTTGTTTCTTTAATTGATCCACAAGAATTTGGCGGCTTGGTTCTAATTCCACTCCTGCATCGAGCATGGTCACCTCGTGCCCTTTTGCAATTAAACCAAACGCGCAAGAAATTCCGGAAGGGCCTGAACCGACAATGTAAATCATCACGATGATTTGGTGGAACAGATAAAACGAGACTCCGCTGGATATAAAAATCGTGGTAATTTAATCACGCCGGGAAACAAAGCCTCAAATGGATCAATCCACTTGCCCATTTTAATTTCATAATTCGAGACATTGCCGAAGCCGGCGGCTTGCAATTTAGAAATCAGTTCGTGTTTGGAATAAAATTTTACCATTGGTTTGTTCAAGTAAGTCAGTAATTTGTAATTTATTCCGTAGAAAATATTCTCAAAAAACTCGACCGCAGGATGAACCAGCATTTCGATAATGATTAATTTTCCGTCGGATTTAAGAACTCGATGACATTCACGAAAACATTGAGAAACGGAGGCATCAGTCATGTTCTTTGTTTGATCCACCATATGATGAATCAGAAACTGCATCACAATCCGATCACAACTTGCCGTCTGAACCTGACTCAAATCACGTGCATCGCTCGCAATGTACCTAATTTTTTCTGTGTTTTTCATGTTCTTGAATGCAATATCGACGGCAATCACTTGTTTTAATTTGTCTAAATTATAATTAAATACATTTCCATTTCCGATATCTAACACAGTTCCTTCCAAGTTTCGATTCAGCTCAATGCTGATATTTTGATAAAGTTCTTTGTTTGTTCCATGAACCACTTCTTGATATTTGTTTGAATTTTTGAAGAAGTGTTCTCCAATGTTCACTTCTGATTTTTTGAGTTTCAGCATCATCGTCTAAGCAGCAGGAACCGAATTAATGGTTATTTTTCCGTGTCGGATAATCACGTCTCCACCTGAATCAATTTCAATTTTTCGTTCATAAATCTGATAAATCACATCTGCCACAAAATCAGGACTTTGCTGCGCTTCGGCGTCTGTTTGGCCGAATAACGTGGCTCTCATTTCGGTATTCATTCCGCCCGGACAAACCGTGATGCATTTTAAATTAAATTCTGCATTTTCTTTTGCCACGCACTGTGAGAGTGCAACAACCCCGAATTTAGATGCTGAATAAGCGGCGAGCTTCGGCACTGCGCGCTTGCCTGCCATGGATGAAATATTAATAATATATCCGTTTTTTTGTTTTCTAAAAATTGGGATGCTGTGTTTACAAACGAAAAAAGCAGAATATAAATTTGAATCAATATGATTTTGAAATTCCGACAAAGGAAGCTGATCGATAGCAACCAGTTTGCCGCCATAACCGGCATTGTTGATGACGAGATCAAGTGTCCCGAATTTTTTAATCAGCCCCGAAAAAAATTTGCGAACTTCCGGTTCTTTGGTGAGATCAATTTGAAATAATTGAAAATGATCTTGACGGCCGATCGTATTGTGTGCGGCCTTCCAATGCTTTTTGGTTTTGCTCAGACCAAGAACCATCGCACCTGAAGCAACGAATTTTTTGGAAAGGCTTAAGCCCAGACCTGAGCTTGCACCGGTAATGACAATTACTTTGCTCATTTAAAACTTATTGTTTCTTCAACTCTGGATTCAAATACCCTTCAATAACCTGGTAGGCAATTGTGTCTTCTTCGTATTTTCCGCTCTCCCGTTGGCGGGTAGTAAGAGCCAGGAAAACAGAATCTTTCGTAAATTTTTGAGCATGCGCAATGAAAGGCGGGGTTTCCACAATGTCACCGGGAGCTACTTTTAAAACTTGTTTTTTCGACGGATTTCGGATATCACAACAATGACTTTCAAATTCACCGCTGACCAAGTAAATATATTGATAGTCTTCCTTGTGATAATGATTGGCTCGAACTGTATTTTTTTTTGACGTGATCAAGGCGATGTGTTCAATTCGTCCTTCAAACAAATTAAATATTTCACCTCGATGATCCGTGTAAGCTGCATCAATATGTTTAATTTTTTCCATGAAAGATGTTTCCTTTTTAAAGTTCACTAAACCATTGGATGGTTCGATTAAGACCTTCGGTCAAATTATATCTTGGACGGAAATCGATCGTCGCCTGCAATTTGGAAATGTCCGGACACCGCCTTTTGGGGTCGCTGGAGGCATAAACCGCGTGAGGTGGATCAATGTGAACAATATCAACCTTATAAGGCATAGACTGCGTGACCAATTTTGCTAATTCATCAACTGAAATTTCAGGTTCCGGATTACCAACATTGAATGATTCACCGTTTGCATCCGAAAAAAGCAATTTAAAAATAGCTTCAATGGAATCGCTGATATAACAAAATGAACGCGTGTTTCGTCCATTGCCATGAATCGGAAGCGGCTCTTTCCGTAAAGCATGCTCAATGAAATTCGGCAGAACACGGTAATCATCCGGCCGAATGCCGGGTCCGTAAACATTAAACGGCCTTACGATTTTTACGGGAACGTTATAAACATTCCAAAATGCTAAGCACATCGTTTCGCCAAACCGCTTGGATTCATCGTAGCAAGATCTCGGACCTGTTATAGAAACATTGCCATTATAAGTTTCCTGTGTTGGAACGTGTTTGCTGTCCGGATCACCGTATACTTCACTGGAACTGGTAAATAGAAAACTTTTGACTTTCTTTTCCCGGGCAAGTTCCAGCATATTGCGCGTTCCGATGGTTCCGACATCCATGGTTTCAATTGGAAATTTAGTGTAATAAACAGGCGATGCAATTCCCGCTAAATGAAGAACATAATCAACATTTTGAGCCGTGAAAAAGGGTTGAATGACATTGTGTTTTTTAAAAACAAGATGTTCGTCTTCTACTGACTGTTGTTCGTATCCAATAATAAAATTATCAAGCAATGTGGCGGAAACTTTTTGATCGAGAATATTGTCGTTTAGATATTTAAGAACAAGAACAATATATTTACCCAAAAAACCGCCGGCGCCCGTGATGACAAAATGTTTGCCGGAAAAATGCTCATAATATCCATTTAGGTTTTTACCCAATTGCTCGATATCTTCAAGAATAACTTTTGAAATGCTCTTCAATTTTACATTCTCCCGGTGTGTCTTCATGAATCTCCTAAGGATAGCTAAATGATCGATAAATATAGCATTATTAAGCCTCATTTCCCACAAAATTTTAGCGATCGTGTGGATAATCTCATTCTTGACAATTGGGCTTTCTTTGACTAGTCTTTCCTTCAAATGTCTCGGCCAAATATTTCATTTATCATTCCCGTCTACAACGAAGAACAAAATATCGCAAACGTCCTCAGAAATTTATACAGCGTTCTCAACGCTCATCCTTTTTGGGCCTCAGAAGTCATCGTCATCGAAGATGGAAGCAAGGATGATACAAAAAATGTTATTTTGGCCGAATCCAAAAAATATTCTGGAATTCAGCTCATTTTACATGAACAAAATAAAGGTTATACCCAATCCTTAAAAGACGGCATTGCCAAGGCAAATGGACGCTTCATTATGTATGTTGGTGCAGATGAAGAATTTGATTGTTCCGAACTTCCGTCGTTCGTTGAACCATTACTGAATGAGCAAGCCGACGTCGTTTTGGGAGTTCGTTGGCAGCGAAATGCGTACAAATTATTTAGGTTTTTTATATCGGTAATCTATATCTTTTTTTTGAACTATCTATTCAAACTTCGCGTCAATGATTACAATTGGTCACAAGCCTGGTCCAAAGATCTTCTGAATCGAATTGAACTGAAATCCAATTCCCTTTTCGTCTTGCCCGAAATTATCATTAAAGCACACGATTTAAAATTGCGAATCAAGGAAGTTCCATCCAATCATCGGGGCCGACAATACGGAAAGTCTTCTCTGAACCTGCATATTATGGGAAAAGCGCTTTTTGATGCTTTGGTGTTTTGGAGATATCGCAAATCCAAACACTACAATCCAGCCGCAAAATCAGAAAACGTTTCAAAGCCTTCTTTAGTTACTATTTAGTGAGAGAAGAATTTTTGAAGTAATTAATTGTTTTGATCAGACCGCTTTTGACATCCACTTTAGGTTCCCATCCAAGAATTTTTTTTGCCCGTGAAATGTCCGGCTGTCTAACGCGCGGATCATCCTGAGGAAGTTCTTTAAATTCCAATTTGCTTTTTGAATGTGTAAGTTCAATCACAGATTTTGCCAACTCTAAAAGAGTCATTTCCTTTGGATTACCCAAATTAACCGGCTCGTTACAATTTGAATAAAGAAGCTTTGAGAGTCCGACCGCCAAGTCATCAATGTAACAAAAACTTCGAGTTTGAGAACCATCGCCAAAAATAGTAATCGGAGAATTCGAAAGAGCCTGACTAATAAAATTAGGAATCGCACGTCCGTCATTGAAACGCATCAAGGGACCGTAGGTATTAAAAATTCTTGCGATCTTGACATTGATTCGATGCGTTCGGTAATAAGCAAGCGTCAGAGCTTCGGCGAATCTTTTAGCTTCGTCATAAACTCCGCGCGGACCGATTGGATTTACATTTCCCCAATAATCTTCAGGCTGCGGATGGACGAGCGGATCTCCATATACTTCTGAAGTTGAGGCAAGCAAAAAAACAGAATTTTTGGCGCGAGCGAAGCCCAAGGCATTATGAGTTCCTAGCGAACCTACCTTCAAGGTTTGGATGGGATATTTTTGATAATCGGCAGGACTGGCGGGTGATGCAAAATGTAAGATATAATCAACAGTGTCTTTATAGTCAATATCCTTGGAAACATCGTGCTCAATAAAAACAAAATGAGGATGATTTAAAAGTTCCATAATATTTTTTTGATTTCCCGTCAAAAGATTGTCAACGCAAATGACGCGTTCACCTTCTGAGATAAATTTCTTACACAAATGAGAACCAATAAATCCTGCACCGCCGGTAATTAAAATTGTTTTCATCTCATCCCTATTTTCTCAACCGATAAATTTCGAGGATTTGCCCATTCCGTTGCCTTTGTATTAAATCGTTCCAAAGAAATGGCCCGCTGGTCAAAGGTTGAACATCTAAAGATTGTTTGATGGACTGATTTCGGTAAGGACTGAATTTCGCGATCAAATCTCCGTTTTGGCTTAGAATCTTCGAAAATGCTTCCGATTTCTGATTCAATTGTCCCACAATGATATATTGAATTCCCTGATTTCTGATGGCAGAAATGTCATAGGGAATGGCAGGTTTTGAAAACAAAAAATCAGAGGCCGTATCCCTGTTCTGCAAAAAATATAATTCATACCGAGGCTGATGAATTTCGTGAGCTTGTTTCAGGAGTGCATCCAATCTTAAAATCTGTCCTTGTTTCGCATGATGGAGAAGAAGATCATTTTTCTTCTCTGTCAATTGTTTAAGCGTCGGCTTAAGACGTGGCATATAAAATGATGAGTCCAGGGCAACTTTTGCACCATCAGGAACGGATTTTTCAAACCATTCGCGCGCAATCGTTCGATTATCTTTTCGAATAAATAGCAAATCAGATAAGAAAATTTTCGAGAAGGAAGGCAATATTGCTAATAAGATTAAAAGAAGACAAGCGGTCTTTTTCAACTTGAAATGCTGCTTGAAGTCGATTAATCCGTCAGCCGCTAAAATCGACAAAAAAGGAATGAGCGGTAAAACATACCGGTCGTAAGACTGACTTTTAATTAATAAAACCAAATAATAACTAAGAACAAAAATAGTCACCGCTAATAATTTCAAATCTTTTTTAAGTAAGCTATGACAAATTCCCCAAAAAGCAAAAATCAAAATCGGCCAGCCCATTGCTCCGCTCAAAGAGTAGGACAAGTGATGAAAAAAACCAGTAAAACTTTCTGAGCGGGCTTGTTCCAAAAATTCAGATAAGAAAAATTTAAAGTCCAGCCAGCCGTAAGGATTTAAAATCGAGTACATAACGAACGAGATCAGAAACGTTCTTATTAAATAATTTAATTTTAAAGGGCGCTTGAAAAAATTGACGAACAAAAACGGGATGAGAATAAAAACTCCGTTGTATTTGACGGCTACCGATAAACCCAGAAAAACACCGAATAAAGTATAAGTTTTAAAATTACTTTTCTCCGTCAGCTTAAAAATCGGAAAAAAACTTAAAACGAGGAGAGCAATTAAAGGGATATCGGCATAAATATAATGGGAATCACGAACATGCAAAAAATTGAAACCCAAAAAAACGGCCGATAAGATTGCATGTTCAGCGGAAAAATACTTTTTTGCAAGGCGATAAAGAAGACAAACGGTAATCGTTCCTAACAAGCCACCGAATAAAATTCGCGCGATTAAATAAAATGAGGTTGGATTCGCAGCAAAATGAAATAAAAAATCTGCCGTTCCGCCAAATGCACCAAAGGCTCTGCCGATTAAATAATAAATTCCGTAAATAAAAAATAAAAGATAACTGATCAACGGCGGAATGTTAAAAAAATGCGGATTAAAATCACCACTGCCGAAGGCTAAAGCATGATTGACCACAATGGGTTCATCGGCATGGTAAAGATCCGGGAGCCCGAACCGAATTCCAATCATGCGAAGCGCTAAACTCGTTATTAAAATCAAAACGATTAACAAACCTGGATTCATTTGTCGGGTTTGATCGTTCATCATCAAACGCTAATTTTGTTTCTGTAGAGCATTTTTTGCCTCAAGCCATTCCCGGCTGAGAACATCGTTCCAGAAATCATTAAATGCAGCTTCCCAGTTTCGAAGTTTGATTCCGTAAGCAGTTTCGATTTTCTGCATATTCAAAACTGAATTGGCGGGCCGTCGGGCGGGCCGATTCAGTTCTGTTGACGTAATTGGTTTAATTTCTATTTTCTCACCCGTTTTAGCAACCAGTTTCTGTGCAGCCTCATACCAAGTCGTCGTTCCGCTGTTGGCCAAATGAAAAATTTCACAACCCTTTACTCTTTTTCCACGTTCTATTAAGGTTTTTAAACCTTGCGCCAGATCTCTCGTGTAAGTCGGCGCGCCCAATTGATCGTTTACCACTTTTAATTCTTTCTTCTCAATCATCCGCTGTAAAATCAAACGGAAAAAATTCCGTCCGCTTTTTCCGAATAACCAAGAGCTGCGAATAATCCAGGCAGATTTGGAGTTGGTCTTAAGCCATTCCTCCGCATTTAATTTTGATTGTCCATAAACACCCATGGGATTGGGTGAATCAGTTTCAAGATATGGCTCTTTTTTTCTTCCGTCAAAAATATAATCACTACTGATAAAAAAAATGATGGCGCCCGTTTGGTTACTCGCTTCGGCAATGTGCTGGGTGCCTTTTGTATTGATTAAATAAGCTTGATTTGGATTTAGTTCACAACCATCCACATCAATATAGGCGGCGGTGTGAATAATAATGGCGGGCTTGAAAGATTGAACGGCTTTTAAGACTGCCGAAGAATTAGCAATATCGGCCTTATAATATTGAAGAAAAGCGTGACGGTTGTCGCTGAGGCCAAGACCGGCAATTTCATATTGTGACGCCAAAAGATCGACTAAGTCCGAACCCAGCGTTCCGTTTGAGCCGGTGATTAAAATTCTCATCCCCCACCACTTTTTTCAATGAATTGAAAGTTTTATAAACGAAAATTGTCTGATCATAAAAAATTACAAAAGTGGTGGGGGATCATTTTAAAGTAAAAGCATCCTTCTTTAATGGTTTCCACCAAGATTCATGCTGACGATACCACTCGATTGTTTTCTTAAGATGAGTTGGAAATTCAGGTTTGATTTTAAATCCCAAACGTTTTAATTTTGAAGTGTCGAGGCTGTATCTAAAATCATGGGCCGGCCGGTCTTCCACGCATTGAATCGAGTCTTCGCCTTTTTTTAATTCTTTTAGAATCGCACGCGTTAATTCAATATTGCTTAATTCACAATCGCCTCCCACATTATAAATTTCACCAATTTGGCCGTGATTGAGAATGAAATCGATTGCCTGAACACAATTACCCACATACAGCCAATCCCGAACGTTGTCGCCTTTGGCATAAAGCGGAATTTTTTTTCCTTCGATTAAATTGGAAATAAAAAGAGGAATTACTTTTTCCGGAAATTGAAATGGTCCAAAATTATTGGAACTTCGAATTACTGTTACCGGTACTTGATGAGTCTTCCAATAAGCTAGCGCTAAAAGATCGCTCGACGCTTTTGCGGCAGAATAAGGACTGGATGGATTTAATGAATCTGTTTCAGTAAAAGAACCGCTTTTGCGCGAACCGTAAACTTCATCCGTTGAAAAATGAAGAAACCGCTTAATTTTATTTGCCCGCGCAGCATCTAAAAGAACATTCGTACCGACAACATTTGTGAGAATAAAATCTTGAGAAGAATGAATGGAACGATCAACATGAGTTTCCGAAGCAAAATGGATAACCACATCAACCTTGCTCATGAGTTGATTCACGATCTCACGATCACAAATATCACCTTGAATGAATTCATAACGCGGATTGCCTTCGAGGTCCTGGGTATTTTCGCGGACACCAGCATAAGTCAATTTGTCTAAATTGATGAGGAAAACATCGGGATGTTGGTTCAGGAAATAATGAAGAAAATTGGAGCCGATAAAACCCGAGCCACCCGTAACGAGAAATCGTTTCATCCCATCACCTGCTTTACAAAAATGCACCGTAAGTATTTGCGGGTGCATTTTTGAAACTTTATACGGAAGTTTTTGATGCTTTGCATCGAAAAAGCAGGTGATGGGATCATTTGGATTTGAGCGATTGATCTCGAACAAGCTGACCTGCATTGAACAATGACTCGAAAGTTCCGGCATCCGACCAAAAGCCTTTTAAAATGTCGTATTCCAAATTCCCGGACTTAATGTAGGAATTGTTGACATCGCTGATTTCAAGTTCTCCCCGTTTCGAAGGTTTCAGGGTGTGAACAATGTCAAAAACAGTTTCATCGTACATATAAATTCCGGTCACAGCGTATTGACTTTTTGGTTTTTTTGGTTTTTCTTCGATGCGGATAATTTTTCCATTTTTAATTTCCGGAACGCCGAAACGCTCAGGATCGCTTACTTCTTTCAGAAAAATCCGGGCTCCTTTTTTCTGATGTCTGAATTGATCCACATAAGGCGCAATATTATCTTCGATGATGTTATCACCAAGAATCACGATGACTTTGTCGCCATCTGCAAAATGTTCCGCAAGTGACAATGCTTCGGCAATTCCTCCTTCACCTTTCTGGTATGTATAATAAACATCTTTCAAACCGAAAGATTGTCCATTGCCAAGCAGTCTTAAAAAATCGCCAGCCGAATTCCCGCCGGTGACAATCATGATGTCATGAATGTCCGCACGAACCAACGTTTCAATCGGATAATAAATCATCGGTTTGTCATAAACCGGAAGTAAATGTTTGTTGGTAATTTGAGTTAACGGGGCTAAACGAGTGCCCAGGCCGCCTGCCAAAATAATTCCTTTCATAAACCTTCCTTTAAATCAATCATCTGCTGATTTTTTGTTTGACGTCGCCCCAATCATACGGAATTTCATCCGTAAACAGATTGGCGCGAAATTCATCCGGATCAGAATATTTATAAACTTCCGTCGGAATATTCAAAATCATGGCTTCCTCTTTTCCAATTGCCGTAAATCCATGATAAACAAAAGTTGGAATCTTGACCATGATGGGATTGTCCCATCCCATAATGAATTCATTGATCAATTTATACGTTTTTGAGTTTGTCCGGGCGTCATACAAGACTACTTTAGCTTTGCCCTGCAAGCAAACAAAATGATCCACTTGGAGTTTATGATAATGCCAGCCTTTAACGACTCTCGGTTTGCAAACGGTAACATAAGCCTGTCCGAACTTTTCAAAAATGGGCTCATCCGAGCGAAGCAGTTCCATCAATTTTCCCCGTTCATCCGGAATGGGCTTTAATGGCTTGACTTGAACATCTTGAATGAGTTTCATCTTTTCCATTAACGTCCTATCGAAAAATATTGAAAACCATTTTTTTTCATTTCGGCCGGATCATACAGATTTCGTCCATCAATAATTAGCGGATGCCGGAGCGTCTTTTTTAACTTTTTCAAATCGATATCCCGAAATTCACGCCACTCGGTCAAAATCAAAGCGGCATCCGCATCTTCACAAGCCTGATATGCATTTTTAACAAACTTAACTCCTTTGATGTATTTTTTTGCTTCCGGCATCGCACAAGGATCATACGCTTTGATATCCGCTCCTTCCATCTGCAATTGATTCAGAACGTCAATTGCTGGAGCATTTCTCATATCATCGGTATCGGGTTTAAAAGCCAAACCCAAAGCAGCAATTTTTTTTCCTTGAATTTTCTTCAGTTTGGAACGGATTAAATTTACAAAATTAATTTTTTGACATTCATTAATTTCTGAAACTTCTTTAAGTATATTACAGGATACATTCATTTTTTCAGAAATTCGGATAAACGCCGCGAGATCTTTGGGAAAGCACGATCCGCCAAATCCAATGCCTGCTTTTAAAAACGATTTCCCAATCCGCCGGTCAGAACCCATTCCCTCCGCCACTTTCTCGATATCAGCACCGACGCTGGAACAAATCTGACTGACGAGATTAATAAAAGAAATTTTCATGGCCAAAAATGAGTTGGAAGCATGCTTAATAATCTCTGCGCTTCTGATGTTCGTGATTAAAACAGGAACTTTAAAAGGCTTATACAGTTCTGAAAGCAGTTCTTTTGCTCTCAGCGATTCAATTCCCAAAACAATTCTGTCTGGATTAAAAAAATCCTGAACTGCAGAACCTTCCCTTAAAAATTCTGGATTTGAGGCAATATCAAATTTAATTTTCCTGCTTATGTTTTTCTTAATCATTTTTTCAAGATAAAGTCCCGTTTCAACGGGAACTGTACTTTTTTCAACAATCAGACGATATGCTGTCAAATGAGGAGCAATCGCCCGCGCCACGTGTTCGATTGCCGATAAATCCGCTTCGCCATTTTCTTTCGGCGGCGTACCGACACACAGGAAAATAATTTGAGAAAATTGAATCGCTTCTTCCATGTTCGATGTAAACAACAATCGATTTTTAGCCGTATTTTTCAAGACCAATTCTTTCAATCCGGGTTCAAAAAATGGAATTTCACCGTTTTTTAACAATCGGATTTTCGCTACGTCCTGATCCATGCAAATAACGTCATTGCCCAAATCAGAAAAACAGGCGCCCGTAACCAAGCCGACATGACCCGATCCAATAATTGCGATTTTCATTGAAAAATTTTCTTAAGGAGTAGAAAGCGAGGCATACTGTGCATCGGGAGTAAGTGTTAAGGACGGAGGCGTGGGTGCTTCATTGGAACCATTCACGGTTCTCCCGATTCTTGAATCCGCAAAACTTGCCCGGTGACCGGTTTTTAATTCAACAAAAGGAAGAGCTTTAAGACGCAACTGAACGAAAATTTCTTTGTCGAGCTGTTGTTTTGAACTAGTTCGGTCGGAATTTCTAAAATTGACGCCGAAATCAAGCAGCCAATCATGAAGATCTCTTTGCGCTCTCAGTTCCCACTCCTGTAAAACATTGTCATTAATTTTCCACCGGGCGTATCCACCGAGATCCCAGCGTTCATTAAGGTCATAAACAACGTCCACAGTTAATTGATGATCCGTGCCGGGATCTTCGGGTACTAAATGAGGCCGAGTGACTTCTAAATTGCTGACCACATGAGGATCGTGGGCTCGATCCTTCGTATATCGATGGCTCAAAGTAATTCGAAATCTGCCCGGATCAAAAACCAAATCGGTATTGTGCGTAAAAATTTCCTGATCGACAAAATCATAATCCGTATCCATTCTCAACGCAAACCAATCATAAGGCCGCAAAATCGTTTCTAAACGCGCGTCGGTAAATTTATTGGCCCTTGTTCTGAGAAGATCGGAACCCGGGCCAAATGAGTAATCTAAAAAAGCATTGAAACTGACAAGATCAACCCGTTGGTATTCTTTTCCTTTTACGTGCCGTTTCGTTTGGATTCGATTTTCAATTCCGAAGGTTAGAAAATCTTGATTATCCAGCTGGTCACCGCGACCGGTGACCACAAGCTTTGTCGGATCAACGCTGACATATTTAATGGAATTGTATTGTATTAACGGTTCCATCACATGTCTCAGCTGATTGATTTCAATTCCCAAAAAATTTCCCTGATAATCCCATTTTTTATAAAAACGCGTTCGGGCATCAAATCCCGTTCCAGCTACTGATCTCATAATGCCAGTTTCTTTTTCGCGGCTTTTTGTAAAATAATCCTCTCTGAAACTGACAAACGGATTGATGTGATAAGCATTCAAAAATTGAAACGGATAAGAAAGTTCCTGATCCGTATAAAGTTGAACGGTATTGGGTCCGTCAGGTGAGAATGCTTTTGTTTGATTAAAATTTACGAATCCGTCTTCGTGCGTGTGATAAAAATTTGTGCCGAACAAAGGCTTTCTAAGCCAGGTAAAAACAACTTCCGGAAGGCGCTCTGACACGGTTTGAAAGTCGTTTGTCCTTTTTTCAACATGAGTGAGTAAACTGTATTGATCAGCATTTCGTGTAATAGTGACAAATGATTGCGGTGAAGTTTCTTCTCGATGCTCTCGTTCAAAAAAATCCTGCAACAACCGCTCATCGCTAATCTCATGCCACTGGAGCTGCATCGTCGTCAGCGGATCAATGCGCATTTTGTGTTTCCAACTTACACGACCTCTATATTTTTCCGAACGATCATTAAACGGATTGTCAGCGTGTTGATTGGGAGAGCGCTGATCGTCTATGCCGTAAAGTTTAACTTGACCCACACCAAGCTCATCAAATTTGTAATTGATGTCAGCGCCATATCCAAATCCGCGTTTGGAATACCAATCGGCATGGAGTTTTCCGTTCACATGTTCATTGACCGAAAATCCTTTTGAAACTAAAGCGTAAGCACCCCACTCGCTCGAATATCCTGGATTAACATCAAACGGTGAATTTTGAAGCGGAATAACCAAATAAGGAAGCCAGAATACGGGAACGCCGAGAATTCTAAAAACAACATTTTTTGCGACGATTTTATCATTGGGATAAAAGTCTGCTTCACTCGCTTTCACATCATAATGAGGAGACGGAAGATCGCAGGAAGTAATGGAAACGTTCTCTGCTCTTAATTTTTTCTTGCTCACCTGCTCTAATTTTTCGCCGTAACCATACCAGGGATACTCAAAAAAACGGCCGTCTGGAAAAGATCCTTGATTGGTTCTAAAATTAAAAAATACTTCATCTCCTGAAAGCGTTCCTTTTCCTTTTTGTCGTAAAGCGACATGGCCTTTTGCGTGGGCTTCTTTAGTATCGGATTTAATTTCAGCTTCATCTGCGGTTAATTCTGTGTCTCGATAGGTCATCACCACGTTGCCTTTGGCCACCAATTTCTGTTCTTCTCTAATATATTGAAGGCTGTCGGCAACCGCTTCTACTTCATCCGTAATGTTTTCGGCCAATAAGGCAGGAATGGCTAGAGAGAGTAATAGAGCGAGAGATATAAAAAACCGAAAGCATAAGTTTAGCTTCGCTCGAGAAAAGCAAGAACTCATGCGCTTAAGAAACCCCTTGTGTTTTCAAGAAACTTTCTTTAACAAATTTGTCCCAATCAGCCAAAAAACGTTTCAAACCAATATCGGTAAGGGGGTGTTTAACGACCTGCTCCAAAACTTTAAACGGCATGGTCGCAACATCCGATCCAATTTTCGCGGCATCAACCAAATGAAGTGGATGACGTATGCTCGCCGTCAAAATTTGGGTTTTAAAACCATAATTTTGATAAATGATTTTAATATCGCGGATCAAATCCATTCCATTAATTGAAATATCGTCAAGACGTCCGATAAAAGGACTGATATAAGTCGCGCCGGCTTTTGCGGCAAGTAAAGCTTGATTAGCATTAAAACAAAGCGTGACGTTGGTCTTGATTCCTTTACTGCTTAGAACTTTAACTGCCTTTAACCCTTCAACAATCAATGGGATTTTTACGACCACATGTGAATGAATCTTGACCAAATCATAAGCTTCATCCAACATCTCTTTTTGGGTCGTGCCAACCACTTCAGCGCTGACTGGTCCATTAACAATCAAACAAATTTCTTTAATTAACTGCTTAAACTCTTTTCCTTCTTTACTAACCAAGGAAGGATTTGTGGTAACACCGTCCAAAACGCCCCAACTTGCGGCCTCTTTAATTTCATCAATATTTCCGGTATCTAGAAAGAACTTCATCGCAATTCCTTTTTTTATTAATTATGAGGGACAACCCGGTTGCGGCCTTCTTGTTTTGCCCGATACATGGCTTCGTCGGCTTTTTCAATCAAAATGGTTAAAAATTCCGAAAAATCACTTGGAGAATGTTGGGGAACATTCTCAGGAAATGAACTCATTCCGATACTGACTGTGACTTGAGCTTCTTCATCGTAAAGCTGAAATTTTTTACGTGCGATTGCGGAACGAATTCTCTCTGCCATTTCAATTCCTTGAGACCGTGTAATTTCCGGCGCCACAATCACAAATTCTTCTCCGCCGTAACGACCGATGACATCAACTCGGCGAACATTTTCACGAATGATTAACGCAACTTCTTGAAGTGTTTTATCTCCTACCAGGTGACCGAATTTGTCATTATAACTTTTGAAGTGGTCAACGTCTACCATTAAAACGGTTAATGGAAATTGATAACGCGCAGCTCGGTTCAATTCTTCCCGAAAGCGTTCAAAAAAATGCCGACGGACAAACACATTTGTCAATCCGTCAATAATTGAGATCTCTTTGACGGTTTCATAAAGCTGAACTTTTTTCACTTGAAGCGCAAGCTGTGAAGCCAAAATTTCAAACTTTTGAAAGTCATTTAAATTTCCACCTTCAATCACCAAGGCCGCAATCAACTGGCGTTCCACATTTAATGGAAACAACCAGATCGGAAAAAGAGCATTAAAAGAAGCGAAGCGGCCGTTCGCATCGTCCACGAGTGAATCGTATCGAATCACATGATTTGATGAATCTAGAATACTGAGACATTCGGAAGAAAATGTTTCAGACACTTGATCTTCTTCACGCTTTTGGTTTCCAAATGAAAACCAATGTTTATTTGATTTTGAAAAATTATTTTTCAAAATCAAGGTTGCTCTTTGAAACGTTAATACCTTTGAAATTTTCTGTTCTAAAACGGCCGAAACCTCAGCGAAACTGATACATTCATTAAAATCCCGTGCAATCTCAAATAAATGAACCAAGCCGTTGACGCGTTCTTCCAAATGCTTCAGACTTTCGATTCGGGCATGATGTCGTTCATCCAATGCTTTCTTGTCTTTAAGCGCTATCCCAAGTTTCAGTTCAATGTCTTGAATTTGCCGATTCCAATATTTTTGATAAAAAAATAAAACCCAAGAACATAATCCCGAAATGAAAATTAAAATTAAATACGCCGAATTTTTGGTTTGTTCTACTCCATAAACAATTAGAAATACCATCAATAAAACTAAAATCAAACCAGAGATGCGCTCTCCTGATAAGTAAAGATAAAAAACTAACAGCAGAATAAATGGTGTTACATAATACAAGTAAGCCGGATTGGCATTGCTCGTGACATGAATGATGGCAAGTAAAATAATACCAATCAAAGAAATTATTCTTTGCCACATACTCGGTTCCTGCCAGTTTTTTTGGCTTGGTATAATCTTTGATCAGCAATTTTGATTAATTCTTGAGCATCCAATGTGTCCATCGGCATGGAAGCAACACCGATTGAAATCGTAACTGGAATCACTTCTCTGCGAAGTGAAATGCTGAGTTCAGCAATCGCTGTTCTCAATCGTTCAGCAATCAACATGCCCTGCTCGGCAGATTGTTTTGGAAGCAGAATCGAAAATTCTTCACCGCCGTAGCGAGCCGCAATTCCGTCTGTTATTTTGCGCACAATCGTTTCAGAAATTTGTTTTAAAATATAATCTCCCACTCCGTGCCCATACCGATCATTCCAGGATTTAAAATGGTCGAGATCGCACATCAACAGCGTCAGCGGCGCATGAGTTAACAAACTTCTGCCATGTTCCTCGTTCAGACGTTCCATAAAATATCGTTGAACAAAAAGTCCCGTTAAGGAATCTCGGATGGCCAATTCTTCTGTCTTTTGAAACAGAATCGAATTTGAAATGGCGGAAGAAGCCAAAGTAGAAATTGCGTCCAATAATCTCAACTCATCCGTACTAAAGGTTCCCGGCTTAAGAGAGTTACATCTGAGTGTCCCGACAACTTTTTTTTCATGAATTAAGGGCGACGCAATGACGCTTCTCACATCATCTGCAGGCGGTGACTTCGCCAAATCAAAACGGAAATCTTTTTGCGTATCGGTTACAATTAATGATTGCCGATTCCGCAGTACCCAATAATCAAAAAGATCTCCGCTTTTCTGCTTTCTTTTTCCCTCACCCTCGAGACTTCGTGAAGCAACGAGTGATAAAGTTGCGTGGTCAGGATCGGCCAAAAACAGAAGACATCGAGTTCCGTGAGAAATCAGTTCCATTGTTTTCGTTACAATCATGCTGGAAAGTTCTTTCAATGAAAGAGTCGTAGAAAAATCAGAGGCAAGATTTCTTAAGTTGTAATAACTGGCATATTTTTCAAAATAAACGCTGATGCTTGTCCCTTCATCTTTGAAAGCCAGCTCCAGATCATTTTTTTCGTTAATCGATTTTTCAATTTCAACATTATAGACAATCATTTCGGCTTCTTTTTTTTGGTCAAGATAAAGTAGAAGGACGCACAAAATCACTTGAGCGGGAATAAAAATCAAGGGAGAACTGGATTGAGTGACATAACTGATTAACAAAGAAAAAACAGCGTTGATCGGCACAAATAAAAAAATACAAAGAAGCCGGAAACCATACCAGGACAAAATAGTGGGCAGGAAAAAAAGAAATAACATCAGGCTGAGGTATGTGTTCGCCGTCTTTGAATACTGAACTTTGCTTAAAAAAATCAAACTGTAATAACTGAGGGCAACAAGGAGAATAAAAGCGAGGATCAGATTAATCTGTTTAATCCAAGGACGGTATGATTTGGTAACCCGTTGTTTCATATTAACAACACGTTATCCGTTCATAAGAAATAAGTTGATTAAACGGAAAAATTTTAGAGAATGGCTTTTTCGGTTTTAGGATCAAAAAAATGGGCCTTAGACATATCGAAGACAAGCTGAAGATCTTGATTTGCGGTGGCCGTGTCTTGATTGCTAACTCTGGCGATAAAATTGTTTCGTCCGACTGAAAAATAAAGATAAATTTCAGAACCCATTGGTTCCACCAAATCAACCGTTGCCGTAATGATAAATTCTTCAGCGGCGTCCTGGGCAAATAATTTATCGTAGACATCTTCCGGTCTGATGGCCATGATAATATCTCGATTTAAATAAGAATTCAGTTTTTCATGATGCTGCTTCAAAACTTTGAGACGAATGCCTTCGTCGTAAAAATAAAGTTCCCCATTCTGAGGAATAATTTTACCTTTTAGAAAATTTGACGGCGGGGATCCGATAAATCCCGCTACAAATTTATTGGACGGAGATTCATAAAGACGAATCGGATCCGCAATTTGCTGAATCAACCCATCTTTCATGACCACAATTCGATCACCCAATGTCAGCGCCTCCACCTGATCGTGAGTCACATAAATCATGGTGGATTGAAGACGATTGTGCAGTTTTTGAATTTCCATTCTCATTTGAACTCTCAGTTTCGCATCCAAATTACTTAATGGTTCGTCAAATAAAAAAACTTTAGGTTTACGAACAATCGCACGCCCCACCGCGACTCTTTGACGCTCACCGCCGGACAGCTCTTTTGGTTTTCTTCGCAGTCGATCCGTAATTCCTAAAACTTCAGCGGCATCATGAACCCGGCGATTGACTTCTCTTGAAGGAAAATGTCGAAGCTTAAGACCAAAAGCCAAATTGTCATATACCGTCATGTGAGGATATAAAGCATAATTTTGAAACACCATTGCGATGTCGCGACTTTTCGCAGGAACGTCATTGACCATTTGGCCGTTGATGAAAATTTGGCCCTTTGTGACGGTTTCGAGTCCGGCCACCATTCTCAGCGTAGTCGACTTACCACAACCGGAAGGTCCTACCAAAACAACAAACTCTTTATCGGCGATATCAACGCTGACATTATTGACCGCAATAATATCGCCAGAATAAATTTTAGATACATTTTTAATTGCTACTTTTGCCATATTAGTGTTTTCCGTTGCAATATAAAATTAAACGCACAATTGTCTGTTTTAATTCTTTACGAACGACCACCAAATCAATCAGACCGTGTTCCAATAAAAATTCAGACGTTTGAAAATCAACGGGTAATTTTTGCCGGATCGTTTGTTCAATCACTCGAGGTCCGGCAAAACCAATCAAAGCCTTCGGCTCGGCAACGATAAAATCTCCGAGAGAAGCAAAACTGGCCATGACTCCACCCATCGTGGGGTGAGTTAAAACTGAAATGAAAGGAAGTTTGAATTTTGAAAAACGCGCTAAGGCTGCTGAAGTTTTGGCCATTTGCATTAAGCTCAATGCACCTTCATACATCCTTGCGCCTCCGCCAGAGCCGGAAACAATGACTAAAGGAAGTTTCTCAGCCAATGCATGCTCTATTAATCGAGTTATTTTTTCTCCGACAACTGAACCCATCGAACCCATAATGAATCTTGAGTCTGTTACACCAAAAGCAATCTGCCTGCCTTCGCATGCTCCCGTTCCTACGACGGCTGCTTCATGCAACCCCGTCTTTTTTTGATCTTGTTTGATTTTTTCTAAGTAGGATTTTGTTCCTTTGAAATTAAGCGGGTCTTGCGAAATTAAATTGGAAAATAATTCTTTAAATGTTCCCGCATCGATTAGCTGCTCGATGCGCTCTTTTGCACCGATAACAAAATGATAATTGCATTTTGGGCAAACAGATAAATTTTGGTTGAGTGCTTTGGTATAAACAACATGACCACAGGAAAGACATTTCGTCCAGAGACCTTCTGGTACGTTTTTTTTTCGGGTGGGGATAGATGTTTCAGCCACCGTACCTGTACTGGGTGAATCAGATTTTACATTCGGTATAGCCATCGAGAGTAAAAGTACCCCGCTGTGACGTTGCTGTAAACCGGAATTTGGTTGGAAATAAAATATTATAAACACGCCTAATTGCTCTGTCAATCCATTCCTAACATACGAACCGAAAATAAGTTATGTATTCGGCATTGGAATAAAACCTTTTTGACAAAAAAGCATAATAATGGTACGCTTTTCGCATGGAACAAAGGTTAAGTCAGACGCAGAGCCAAAGAATGGTTCTGGCACCACAAATGAGACAGTTTCTGAAATTGTTGGAGCTGCCTATTTTTGAACTTGAGCAAAAAATTCAGCAAGAAATTGAGCAAAACCCTACGCTCGAAGAATCTGAATCATCAACGCCGCTTGAAAATGAGTCCGGTAATTCTGTCTCTGAAGAAGAACGAGATCTTGCTGCGGAAGATACAAAGATCAGAGATATTCTTGAACAAATGGCTACTTATCAAAACATTCGCAAATTGGACGATTACAATCGGGACTTATCCTTCGTGGACCACGATGAAATCCAAAAAAGACGTGATTATCAAGAATCCATCCAAACAAAAGCGCTTACCCTTTCTGATTACCTGGAGTGGCAGCTCGGATTATTGGAATTAAGTTCGGAGGAGAAAAAAATTGCGGACGAAATCATTGGAAATATTAATGACGATGGCCAGCTCGTCACTTCGATTGAAGAAATCGCTCAAAAAACAAATTCAAATCTTGAAAAGGTAAATCAAGTACTCAAAAAAATTCATTCTTTGGATCCGCCTGGAGTCGGAGGGAAAGATTTAAGAGAGATCCTGTTAATTCAATTGAAGAAGCAAGAAGGAGACACGTCCCTCGCCCAAAAAATAGTTGGCGATCATCTTTCGCATCTGGAACGTAAACAATTTGACCAATTAGCCAAATTGCTTCAAACAACTCCTCAAAAAATTAAAGATGTCTGTCAGCAAATCGGAAAACTGGAACCTAAACCCGGACGGATTTTTTACCATGAAAAACCAAACTTCGTGGTGCCGGATGCTGCAGTTAGTTTTGTTCCAGATCGAGAGGATGAATTGGTCTTAGACATTAGTACGAGTTACGTACCGAACCTTAGAATCAATTCAACTTATCGCGAAATGCTTAAGAAAAAAGATATCGATCCTGAGACTAAAACTTTTTTGAAGACAAAAATCCAATCAGGCATGGACTTGATCAAAGCTCTGGCTCAAAGAAAATCCACCATTCAATTAATTACCGAAGAAATCATGAAAGCTCAGCGCGATTTTTTTTCAAAAGGTTTCGCGTATTTAAAACCACTACGTCTGAAAGACGTGTCTGAAAAAATCGGCGTTCATGAATCAACTGTTAGCCGCGCCATTCAAGGAAAATATTTGGACACACCTCAAGGAACCATTCCCTACAAAAGTTTTTTTTCAAGCCGGCTGGAATCTTCTCACAATGGTGAAGTGGAATCCCAAAAAAGTGCTCTAGAAAGACTCAAGAATTTAATTGCACATGAAAACAAGAAAAAACCGTTAAGCGACGCAAAACTGGTCCAGCTCTTGAGCCAAGATGGATTCAAAATCGCCAGACGAACCGTCGCGAAATATCGTAACCTACTCAAAATTCTTCCAGCTTACCTCAGAAAGAATTAGTCGTACTAAAAAAATTGTCGTTTGAAGTGGTTATCGTTTATAATCCTTCCCTAAAGCCCATGTAGCTCAGTCGGTAGAGCAACTGTTTCGTAAACAGTAGGTCGTCAGTTCGATTCTGACCGTGGGCTCCATTCCATATGTTCTAAATATTCTCTTGAAAAGAGTCTTTTTATTGGGTATGATTAGGCTATAATAGTTCGATCATCGAACTATTAAACCATTGAACTAATTCATGACCGACAAAGATCAATTCAACGATTACTTTCGTGAGATTCAAGTTAAATTCTCTCGAATCTACACTCAATTATTAACGCGAGCTAATATTAGTCTCCCGCAATACGCGTTATTAAGCCAATTAGTTGCAACGGGAATCATTCCCATGAGCGAAGCCAGTAAACGTCTTCACCTGTCCAAACCGGCCATCACCAATTTGGTTGACCGTTTGGAACAGAAGAAACTTTTGAAGCGTCTTGCACATTTAAAAGATCGCCGCGTTTCTTTGCTCCAAGTCCAACCTCGAGGTGAAAAGTTAGTCTTCAATATTCAAGGGCAAATCCTGAAATTTATTTTGACAGCTTTAAATCAGTTTAAGGAAAATGAAAAAATGATCATTATCCGTTTTTATTCGGTTCTATTAAAAAATATTGGGACCGTATTATCCCATAAAAACAATTAAGATGACGAACAAACTAATAAAATTTAATTTTCTTTTCTTTTTCTGCTTTTTTTTGCTTACTCCATCCAATCAAGCTGAAGATGCAAACATTCAACCAATTAAGAAAGTGGAATCTATATCTCTCATGAATTGTTATGATCTGGCGCTTAAGCGAAGCGAAACGCTTGCCATTTCCAAAGAAGAAATTGAAAGAGCGGAAGCTAGTTTTTTTCAAGCAACGAGCCAAGCGCTTGGTCATGTCAATTTTGTTGCCACTGATTTAAGACAAGATGCTGCAACAGATGGCAGTTCGTCAGGCGGTAGTTCTGTAGGCGGAACTTTGACACAGAGAGAAAGAAAAGAAGCGAAGTTCGTTGTGAGCCAGCCTCTTTTCCAAGGTTTTAAATCCTTTGGCGCTTTGACAGGTGCTGGCAACTTGCGGAATCAGCGCCGCTACGAATGGATTAGGGCTCAGCATCTTTTATTTTTGGACGTTGCCCGTTCTTTTTATCAAGTACTGCGGTACCAAAAAGATTTGCAAACCATTGAAGAAATTAAAAAACTGTTTAACGAACGAATAACAGATCTTTCACAGCGGGAACAAATCGGCAGATCCCGGGCAAGCGAATTGGCAACAGCCAACGCGGGACTTAAAAGTATAGAAGCAGAATTAGCACGATCTGAAGGTGCTTTAAAAGCCGAAAAAAATATTCTCGAATTTCTAACCGGCATTTCATTGGAAGGACTCAAACTGGAAGACGGCATTGTCCCTCAAGAAGAAAAAACGATCAGTTCTTTTTTAATGACTTTGAAAAAAAGATCGGACGTTCAGGCTTCTGATAATGCCCTTAAAATAGCCAGAAAAAATTTAATTGTGGCCCAAAGCGGCCTTTGGCCTTTTATTTCATTGGAACATAATCGCTATACAAAAAGAGAGGGTTTTCAATCCAATATTGACTGGGACTTATTATTTAAAATTGATGTTCCCATTTTTCGGGGCGGAGAAACGATTGGAAAAATAAAAGATGCTGTGAGTAATTGGAAACAGTCGAAATTTGCTTTTTCACGATCAACACGCGAAGCCGAATTGGACATCAAACAAACTTATCAAGATTGGTACACCTCGCAAGAACAATATAAAGCTCTTCGAGACTTGGTGTCAGCTCAAGAAGAAAATTTCAAACTCCAAAAAGAAGATTACGCTCATAATTTGGTTAATAATCTAGATGTTTTGCGAGCGCTAGAAGAATTATATCAAGCGAATCGCCAAGCAAACGAAGTTTACTATCAAACAAAATTAAATCACTGGCGGCTCCAAGTGGCCAGTGGTCAATGCTGTCAGGAAATCTCATGAATTTATCTGATATCTCGATTAAAAATCCCGTCTTTGCCTGGATGCTGATGCTGGGTCTCATGATTTTCGGATTTCTGAGCTTTCACGGAATGGGCGTCGGTCATATGCCGGACGTTGACTTCCCCGTTCTTAGTATCGGTGTCGATTGGGAAGGCGCAGCGCCGGAAGTGATGGAAAGCGACGTCGTCGATGTGATCGAAGATGTCGTGATGGGAGTCCAAGGTCTTAAAGAAGTTTCCTCATCAACGCGACAAGGCCGAGCAGAAGTTAATTTAGAGTTTGAACTTGAAAAAAATATTGACGTAGCCTTACAAGAAGTTCAAAGCAAAATTTCAGAAGCTCAAAGACAACTCCCTCGTGAAATTGATCCTCCCGTTATCACAAAAAGCAATCCTGAAGATCAGCCGATCATGTGGCTTGCGGTTTCTACTGAAACTCATTCTCTGAGAGATTTAATGGAACTTGTGGATAATCGAATTAAAGATCAATTCAAAACGATTTCGGGCGTGGGCGAGGTATTCTTAGGTGGATTTCTCGACCGAAATCTGCGGGTATGGCTGAATGTTGAAAAAATGAATGCTTATCAATTAACTGTAGAAGATGTGATTAATGCAATCCAACAAGAACACGTCGAAATTCCGGCTGGCCGACTTGAAACAAAAGAACGAGAAACCACTGTTCGAGCGATGGGAGAAGCTCAATCGGTTGAAGAATTCGGGAAAATTATGATCCATCATCGCGGTGGACAACCGATTTACAAACCGATTCAGCTGAAAGAAGTGGCAACGATAGAAGACGGCCTTGCTGATGTGCGCCGAATTTCGCGTGCCAATGGAAAGCCCGCAGTGGGTCTTGGAATTCGCAAACAACGAGGAGCCAATACGGTCAGCGTTGCAAAAAAAGTTAGAAAAAAAGTGGAGCAACTCAAAAAAGAAATGCCGGCGGGTTATGACATTGGAATTAATTTCGACAGCAGTAAGTTTATTGAAGATTCGGTAAACGAACTTATTTTTACACTGATTTTATCCGCTTTTCTCACTTCGCTGGTTTGCTGGATGTTTCTGGGCTCCTGGAGTTCGACCTTTAATATTCTTCTTTCAATTCCTACCTCTATTTTAGGGACGTTCATGATTTTAAAATTTGCGAATTTTACGTTAAATACATTTACCCTGCTTGGTTTGTCTTTGGCTATTGGAATTGTTGTAGATGACGCCATTATGGTGCTTGAAAATATTGTCCGCCATCGAGAAATGGGCGAAGGACAAGTTCAAGCCGCGCAAATGGGCGCGCGGGAAATTTCATTTGCTGCACTGGCTACTACAGTTGCTATTGTCGCTGTTTTTCTGCCTGTTGCATTTATGACGGGAATTATCGGAAGATTTTTCTTCCAATTCGGAATCACCATCTCTGTTGCCGTTGCGCTTTCCCTCTTGGAAGCACTTACCTTAACGCCGATGAGATGTTCACAATTTCTCGAGGTCGGAGAAAGAAAAACAGCATTTGGGCGAGGATTTGAGCGGAAGATGGTTGAACTGAAAGATCATTACAAAAAATGGCTTTTGGTTTGTCTGGAGCATAAAAACAAAGTCTTAATCATTGCCGTTTTATTTTTTATCGGCTCAATATTCACAGTTCCCTTTATCCGAAAAGAATTTGTTCCTGCGCAAGATCAAAGTATGTTTCTCGCCCGTCTTCAAACTCCGATTGGTTCCTCAATTGAATTTACCAGCGAGCGCTTTAAACAAGCTGAAGCGCTGATGCTGAATCATCCCGAAACCAAAAGAATTTATGCAGCCGTCGGAGGTTTTGGCGGCGGTGAAGTCAATACAGGAATGCTTTTTATAACTCTAAAGCCTCCCAAACAAAGACCGGTTGACAAAAAAATGAGGCATCGGTTGAGCCAGCAGGAATTTATGGGTCAAATCAGACAAGAGTTAAATCAGATTCCGGATGTGAAAGCCATTATGCAAGACCTTTCTACTCGGGGATTTGCAGCGCAGCGCGGTTTCCCAGTTGAGTTTACCGTTCGCGGACCAAGTTGGGAAAAGCTGGTCGATTTTTCAGAAAAGATACAAGCTGAAATGAAAAAAGACAAATCATTTCAAGATGTGGATACCGATTATCAGGTTGGAATGCCAGAACTGCGAGTCTATCCTGATCGAGACCGTGCATTCGATCATGGAGTCAGCATCGGTACTCTGGCTAGAACTATCAATGCCATGATCGGCGGTGAACGAATTGCCAAATACACAAAGGAAGGAAAACGTTATGACGTTCGAGTCCGTGTCCCCCAAAAACAACGGGAGCGAATGGAAGATATTCAAAACTTGCTGGTCTGGAATAACCGCGGTGAACTCGTTAAACTACAAGATGTGATTCATATTGAAAAAAAATCAAGCTTGCTTGGAATTACAAGGCGCGGCCGTGAACGTGCCATCGGAATTTTTGCAAATGTGACACCTGGAAAATCTCAAGCCCATGCTATTGAACGAGCAAAAGCAATCAGTCAATCCATTTTACCGGAAGGTTACCGAGCTGTTTTTAGCGGAACGAGTCAAACCTTTAAAGAATCATTTCAAAGTTTATTTTTTGCTCTTTGCCTGGGAATCTTGGTGGCTTATATGGTTTTGGCATCACAATTCAATCACATGATTCATCCGTTCACCGTTTTGCTGGCTTTGCCATTTAGTTTCTCCGGAGCTTTTATCGCACTTCTTTTGGGAAATCATTCGTTAAACATTTTCAGTTTTATCGGTTTGATTCTTCTTTTGGGAATTGTGAAGAAAAATTCGATCATGCTGGTGGAGTTTACGAATCAAATGAGAGAGCGCGGCTTAAGTGCAGTGGATGCTTTGAAAGAAGCCTGCCCCATCCGCTTACGTCCTATTATTATGACTTCTGTTTCAACCGTTGCTGCAGCGGTTCCGGCAGCTTTGGCTCTCGGACCCGGCGCTGAGACCAGAATTCCAATGGCCGTTGCCGTCATTGGAGGTGTCGTTGTCTCTACAATTTTAACTCTATTTGTCGTTCCGGCAGCCTATCTTATTCTTGTTCCTTTTGAGACAAAAGAATCGGCTGTGAAATTGATTGTAAAATTGACCAAAGGGTGGCGGAATTAGGGTGGGGGCCAAGAGCCGCATTAAACAAAATTTTAAATGCCCGCGCAAAAAAACAGCCGCATTAAACCGCTTCGCCTTTTAAAATTTCTGGGATGGGTTCCGCATCAATTCGAATGCCGCCATCATGTTCAATTTTGAGCGTGTAAATAGTTCCCGGAAGAAACATGGATCCGGGCGCTTCAATTTGAGCATTTTTGATTTGAGATCTTTGCCGCCATTTAGGATCTAAGGCATACTGCCAAAATTCAGCCCAGAGACTTCGTTCAAATTGATTTTCGGCGCCAGGAATTTTATAACCCTCGGGAATCTGATTGATTTCGGCAATATTAAACACTTGAGTGTTTCGCTCATCGAGCATAAATGCTCGTAAAAAAATGTAAGCGCTTTTGCCGCGAATTTTGTCTCCTGCTTCCACCAATTTATCCTGAAATCGAATGACCAGTGCCTGAAACTGAATGATATTTCCCTGAAAGGTAAAATAACGGGGTTTAAGCGGTTTGCCTTTTGAATCGTACTCGAGAAATTTAATCGTGGTTTCAATTTTTCCAGTTTCTTCGTTCAGCGCACTTTTTGTAACCAGAACTTCGGCAATCCGTGAATCGGCTGAAAGACGAGCGATCACTTGTTTTAAAATTCGATTTTCCTCAATGCGTTTGCCAATCCAAATAATCCCTTTTGCGGCAAAGAAAAGAATCAGACAGGAAAGAAGAATTGAAAGAAGTTGTTTAAGTTTTTTGAGTGAGAACATGTTTATTAATCGTCATTGCGAGGAGGCCGCAGGCCGACGAAGCAATCTACGTTCTGAGATTGCTTCGCTCCCTTCGGTCGCTCGCAATGACGAGTGGTTTTAGACCGTAAAATGCGGTTAAATATTCTTTAATTCCTTGTTCAATTGGATAGCTAACTTGGAATCCGGTCAATTTTTTAATTTCGGAAACATCTGCCTGAGTTTTATTTTGATAAAAAGAATAGGGATTATCAAAATAGTCAGGCGCTAATTGTGTACCGAGTACATCATTTAGAATTTCAATTAATCGATTAAAAGTAGTTGTTTTCCCTGTTCCAACATTTACGATACCGCTTTTTTTGGCTTCCGCCGCTTTTAAATTCGCTTCGACGACATCTTTGACGTAAATATGGTCGCGAGATTGCTCACCGTTACGAAAAATCCGCGGTCGCTTTCCAGCTCTGATTTGTTCGGCAAGCTGATAAATCATACTGGCATATTTTCGCTTATGAGCTTCACCGGTTCCAAAAACATTAAAATAACGAAGACCTACAATAACAGATCTCGATTTTCTAATCATTTGTCCGGCGATTTGATCTCCGATTAATTTTGAATAACCATAAATATTAAGCGGATTAAGAGGTCCTGTTTCTCTTTGGGGCGCAGGTTCATTGCCATAAACAGCAGCAGACGAAGCGTAAATTAATTTAATTTGGTTATGGGCAGTAAAGTCGGCTATTTTTCTAAAACCTTCCACATTGTTATACATCATTCTTTTTTGATCAGAAACGGTGGTGTCCGTTAAAGCAGCCTGATGAAAAATGACGTCACAAGGGCCGAGCTTGTCCCAAATCACATCATTAATATCTTGTGCAATTAAATCCCCTTTAAACGATTTCAAATTTTCAAAGTTGCCGCAAGAAAAATCGTCAATGATTAAAACTTTTGCGCCCTTTTGTTCCAGCGTTAAAGCAAGATTTGATCCGATAAAACCGGCACCACCCGTTACAATTGCCTTCATGTTGTTTGTTTCATCGTTTGACGTTTCTTGTTTTTACGAGATTTCCCCCTCTCCCTCTGGGAGAGGGTTGGGGTGAGGGTTTTAATTTTCCCCTCACCTTTATCCTCTCCCCAAAGGGGAGAGGAAAGACGTGTGGAATAAGTGATTTCTTTTAGCGTATCACTATTCCAATGAAACTGAATCCTGGAACGTTTTTCATATAATTTTTTTTGAAGCGCGTAACCGGCAACGAGCGGTAAACTGACCGAAGGTTCCACAAAAGCCATCGCCGTCGAAGCTTCACGATTCACTTTGCCCCATGAGGTCGCTTCCGAAAGTGTGCTTCCGCTCAAGCCACCCCAATGCGGAGAATCCGTTGTCATTTGAACCGCGTATTTATGTCCTCCGGTGTCGCGTCCAAAAATATAGGCCATCACTATTGAATCATTAATGAAATTCTTAGGAACTCCGCCGGCCACATAAAAAGCTGCTGTCCGTTTTGATTTCACTACAATTTGAGTGAGTTCATAATTATCTCGAATGGAATTAATTGAAATTCCCTGCCGGTTTTGCAAACGAGAACGATGATAATGTTCAGTCAAGCCAATTCCAATGCTAGAATCATTCATTGCCGGAGAAAAAATCGGAATCCCTTTTTGATAAGCGGTCCCTAAAATAGAATTTGGATCTGTGATATCCCGTGATAATTCCTGCAAAAAAGTCCGGCTCGAATATTCTCCCGGTTTCATTTGATCCGCAAAATATCCAATTTCAGCATCTAAAATATTAAATTTCTCTTCATCCACATAAGTATCGTAAATTCGATCAATCAACAGATCTCGAAGCCGCGCATCATTTGCTTCCGGCGTTCCCTTATAGTGCTGATAACCCTGCGCCTGATAATAATCTTGATATAAAATAGCGCCCGTACTCACAATGACATCAACCAAACCATATTCAATCATGTCACGAATCACTTTGCGAAGTCCCGCTGCAATCAATGGACCTGCCAAACCCAATAAAATTGTCGGACGCTCAGGATCTGTGAGCATTCGTTCAAAAATTTTGCTGACCGCACCCACTTTTCGAGCTTGAATCGAAGCATTCTGAAATGATTCAACTAGCTCTTCAATGCTTTTTATTTTTTCAAGATCAATCTGTTGAACAGGTTTTGAAAGAACAGTTTTTTTTTCTTGGATTAAAGAAGCTTTTTTGAGACGTTTTGGCAATAGACTTTTCATGGGAGTTTACAGAATAAAGCATTCTAAGGGGTTTAAATCGGGAAATCAACCGGGAAAAGGCTGTTACGTCCCTAGGACTTTTTGAATCATTTGAAGCAATTCCTTTGCTTCAAATGGTTTTGAGATATATCCGGAAATTCCTTCAGGACCAAAAAGTTCAATCATCGTAGATTTCGGTTTTGCAGAAACAACAATCACAGGAATTTTGTTCAAATCATGATCACGTTTCAGCTCGCGCATAACCGCAAAACCATCCATCGCCGGCATCATAATATCCAGCAAGATCAAATCAGGTTTGGTCGATCTGATATCCGAAATCGACCGCGCTCCTTCGGTCGCTGAAACCTGATAACCATTCGCCTCAAGACGAATCTTGAGGGTTTCAATTAAATCCTTCTCGTCGTCTACAATCATCACGTGTTTGGCCATGACATTCTCCGCAGGTTAATGATGCATCTGATAATAAAAAAAACCGATGATGGTTTTTGCGTCTAGAATTGTCCCACTCGAAATCATTTTTTTTAAATCTTGTCCCGAAACAATTTTTTTTTGAATAAATTCATCCTGATCTAAATCCATCTTTTTACTGACTAAATCCATCGCTAAAAAAAGATGTATCAGTTCGGTTGAAATTCCGGGAGCCGGATAGAAGGTCCCCAATTTCTTCCACGTCTTTGCCGCATAGCCAGTCTCTTCTATAATTTCCCGTTTGGCGCAATTGATGGGTGATTCTCCTTTTTCCAAAGTTCCGGCCGGAAATTCCCAAATTACTTGTTCACAAGCAGTCCGATATTGCCGGATCAAAACAAATTCTTTTTTGGACAACATTGGAACAATAACCGCTGCGCCGGGATGAAAAATAACGTCGTGAACAAATTCATGGCCGTTCACTCGTCGAGTCCTGACTTTTTTAAGATCAAAGAGCCTCGCCTTATAAATTAATTTTGTTCCTAATCTTTTAAAATCATTTTTCATTAAATGCCAAATCGAATTTCGATTCGATCTCCAAGCTTAAGTTTATGCAATTTTTCGGCGGAATCATTAAAGACAGCCAGCTCGAGCGTATGAGAACTATTCCATATCGCAAATAACTCTTTCGGCCGACCGGCGCTAAAAAAAGGCTTCAGCGGAATTTTTTTGTTTCGAAATTTTATTGACAATGACTGGGTTTTATTAATTTGATGCGGAGAAATATTGGTCATTGCATTTCCAAAGCGGTCGATGTAAATAATTTCGCCTTCAATTCTGTTGTTCTTAATTTTCGGCTCAGGAACATGAAGAATATTAATTTTGTCGATTGATGAACCGAATTTTTCAAATATATTTTTCCGGCTTAGGTGAGCCGCGCAGGATGAAAAAATATCCCGACCGTGAAATGTAGAGCTGACCGGTTTTAAAAGATACCGATCGTTTGTCAATTTTCGCGCTTTAAATTTATTATGTCTCACTGCCATACTGAGAATTCCGTTGTCCGGGCCCATTAAAAAACATCGATCTGTTTGAATGCAAAGAGCGCTTCGTTTGGTTCCCACTCCAGGGTCAACCACGGCGACGACGATCGTTCCTTGGGGAAGATATTGATAAATTGAGTTTAAGATATAAGCGCCCTCGCGAATATTCTGAGGACGAATTTCGTGCGTTAAATCAAAAATGACAGCTTTTGGATTAATGCTAAGGATAACGCTTTTTAATGTTCCGACATAATGATCCGTCAAACCAAAGTCAGTGAGAAGTGCAATGGGTCGGTTCAAGACAATTCCTTATGGATAAGTATATGAATTTGTTCAACCAACTCTTTTAAATTGAGTTTTGATTTGGCTGAAATCGGAATCCCTTCTGGATATTTCTTCAAAATCTGTTGTACTTGATCTTCGTCCAAACGGTCGATTTTATTTAATGCTAAAACTGTGGGCTTCTCGTGAGCACCAAGCTCTTCCAAGACTTTGCCCACAGAATGATATTGAAGCTCATATGAAGGATTCGTGACATCTAAGACGTGAATTAATAGATCTGCTTCTCTTACTTCATCTAACGTCGCCTGAAAGGCTTCAATCAGTGAATGCGGAAGATCGACCAAAAAACCAACTGTGTCCGTAAGCAGTAAATCTTTTTTTCCGGGATATTTTAAGATCCGTGTCGTAGGATCCAGAGTTGCAAATAATTTATCTTCGACTAAAGCATCCGAACCTGTCAGGGCATTCAGGAGCGTGCTTTTACCCGCATTGGTGTAACCAACAATTGCAATCAGCGGAAATTCTTTTTTCTGCCGTCTTTTTCGCAATAAATCTTGATGGACCTTTAATTTTCCGAGTTCTTTTTTAACCAGAATAATTCGGTTTCTAATTTTTCGACGATCGACTTCCAGTTTTTGTTCACCAGGACCTCGAGTTCCGATTCCTCCGCCGGTCCGGGACATGATCACGCCCTGACCAACCAAACGAGGAAGCAAATAATTTAATTGGGCAAGTTCCACTTGAAGCCGTCCAGCCCGGGATTGTGCACGCCTTGAAAAAATATCGATAATCAAACCCGTCCGGTCCACCGGACGAATTCCCGTTTCGGATTCAATGTTCCGACCCTGAATTGGACTAAGGTCAACATTAAAAATTAATAAATTAGCGCCAGCCTGTTTTGCTTTATTCCGAACTTCGATTAATTTTCCTTGGGAAATAAAAAAATTGGAAGTCGGGCGCTCAACCGTTGCAACGGCATGACCGACAATCGCGCCGCCCGCCGAACGTGTCAATTCGGAGAGTTCCTCCAAGTAAGCTTCGGGAGATCTTTTTTCAAAATTTTTTCGGCGGACAATCACCAAAAATGCTCGGTCGCGGATCATAATTAATTTCCCGTGTCATTGCGAGCAAACAAAGTGAGCGAAGCAATCTCAGTCTTAGATTGCCCGCCTGCCGGCGAGGCAGGCTTCGTCGCCCTTCGGGCTCTTCGGAATGACGGTTGAATGTCTTTTAAAATTTTAGAAATAACCGGTGAGTATTTTTCTCCAGATACAAAATACCATTGAATATTCGGATCCCTGCGAAACCACGTCAATTGTTTTTTGGCCAGATGTCGGGTTCTTTTTTTAATTTCAAACTTGGTTTCCTCCAAATTCTTTTTGGCTTCCAAATATTCTAAAATTTCCTTATAACCAATGGCATATCGCGCTGTTTTAGAAAATCCAACTCGCTTTATTTTTTTTACTTCTTGAATCCAGCCAGCCGCAAACATTTGATCCACTCGTTTTTCAATCCGTTCATAAAGTTCCGCTCGGTCGCGTTCTAAACCAAAAATAATTGGCTTCCATTCAAATTTAGATAAACCCCCACCTTTATCCTCCCCCATAAAGGGGGAGGAAATTGAGAAATCGATGTCTCCCTTCCCCCCTTGTGGGGGAAGGCTAGGATGGGGGGAGGACATAATTTCAATGGTCCGAATAATTTTTTTTTTATTATTGACGTGAATTTTTTTTGCTAAATCTGGATCAAGCTTTTTTAAACGATCATGAAGATCGTGCGTATTAAGCTCCTCCAACTTTTTTCGCGATTGAGCTTGTTTGCCTGGCATAGGACTTAAGCCTTCGATTAATGCCTTAATATAAAATCCTGAACCACCAACGACAATTGAAAGTCGATTTTGCTTCATCACTTTTTGAATGGAAGCTAAGGCCAATTTGCAATATTTGAACACCGAACATTCGGCTCGAGGTGAAATTAAATCAAGTAAATGATGACGAATTAATTTTTGTTCTTTTTTGGTTGGTTTTGCGGTTCCAATATTCATTCCACGATACACTTGCATGGAATCGGCGGAAAGAATATCAGCTTTTAATTTTCGGGCGAGGATCAAAGCAAGTTTTGATTTCCCGCTTCCTGTGGGGCCAACAATAAAAATAACTGGCTTTGACATTTTATCCCCCACCACTTTTATATATTAAAATTGGATATTCCTTTCATTTCTATGAGCATTAAAAGTGGTGGGGGCTTACATTTTGGAGGGAGCTGAAACTCCAAGCAGATTTAAACCATTGCGTAAAACAATTCTTGTGCAATCCGTCAAAAGAAGCCGCGCTTTCATTAAGTTTTCATCCTCACTCACAATTCGGTGTTGAGCATAAAATTTGTGGAAGAGTGCAGCCAGTTCCCTCAAATAATCGACTAGCCGATAAGGTTCCAAATTGTCGGCGGTTTGCCTGAGGACTTCTGGGAATTCAAACATTTTTTTAATTAACACCAAAGCTTCCTCTTCTTTGATTGAAGACAAATCGACTCCCTCACCTTTATCCTCTCCCCCTTTGAGGGGGAGAGGGAGGGGTGAGGGGGATTTAACCGAGCTTTGTGCGAAGGAAAGGATGCTTAAAATTCGCGCGTGTGCATACTGAACATAATAAACCGGATTTTCATCAGACTTTTGTTTCGCAAGCTCCAAATCAAAATCCAAATGGCTGTCAATTTTCCGCATGAGAAAGAAGAATCGAGTGGCATCAACCCCAACTTCATCCATCAATTCTCTTAATGTCACAAATTCCCCGGCGCGAGTGGACATTTTGAGCGGCTCACCTCGCCGATAAAGCGTTGTTAATTGAACGATTAATACTCGCAGCCGATCGCTTTGATAGCCAAGCGCCTGACACGCTGCTTTAAGACGAGGAATATATCCATGATGATCCGGTCCCCACAAATTAATTAATTTTTGAAAACCTCGCTCGAATTTCGATTGATGATAAGCAATATCCGGAGTTAAGTAGGTATATTCGCCCGTTCCTTTTTTCAAGACGCGGTCTTTGTCATCGCCAAACTTGGTTGACTTAAACCAAAGCGCTCCTTCAGATTCGTAAATGAATCCTTTCTTCTTAATGATCTCCAGCGTTTTATCAATTAATTTTTTATCACTCAGCGATCGTTCGCTAAAGAATTCATCGAATGAGACATCTAAATCCATTAAATCCTTTTTGATTCCGTTTAAAATTGAATGAACGGCAAACTTGGTAACTCGATCGAGGCTTTTGTCTTTTCCCTGTTTGAATAATTGATCACCATCTTCTTTTTTTAAATCTTTGGCTAATTCAACCAAATAAGATCCTTGATAACCTTCTTCCGGAAGCGCCTCTTTTTTTCCAAAAAGTTCCTGATACCGAATCCATAAACTTTCACCCAACAGTCGAATCTGACGGCCGGAATCATTGAGATAAAATTCCTTATGCACGGAATAGCCAACGGCTTTCAAAACTCGTGCTAACGTGTCGCCAATTGCGGCTTGACGTCCATGCGCAATGGTGAGCGGACCGGTTGGATTCGCGCTCACAAATTCGATGAGCACTTTGGTGCCTGAACCAGCGTTTGATTTTCCAAAATTGAGGTCTTCTTTTTTAATCACGGGCAAAATTCCGGCGATCGATACATCGGCCAATTTAAAATTAATGAATCCCGGTTTTACAACATTAATTTCCTGAACCCATCCGGCAAAAGAACTGGCGGCTGAGACATGTTCCAAAACTGTTTTTATTTTTTCAGCAACCTCAAACGGATTTTTTTTGACCTTCTTTCCAATTTGAAAGGCCAAATTAACGGACAAATCTCCATGCGCCTTAATCTTTGGAAGCTCGATGTCGTAGTGAATGTCGTTGGGTGAATCTGAAAGATGAAATTCGGCCAGGATTTTAGGAAGCGCTTGATCGACGAGTGCTTTTAACTTTTCTTTCATGATTTCCTTCGGAAGTCTTTACGATTTTGGCATCGCCCCAAAGACGTTCCAAGTTATAAAATTGTCTCGTTTGATAATAAAAGACATGAATCATCACGGAACCGTAATCAATCAAAATCCAGTTTGATTCCTTCATTCCTTCAACATGAACCGGTTTTATTTTCTTTGCATGAAGATGATCGATGATACCGTCTGCGATTGTTCTTACGTGACGGTCTGAATTTCCATGAACCAAAAGAAAAAAATCAGCAATGTCTGTGAGTTTACGAATATCCAAAACTAAGGGATCGATTCCTTTTTTATCTTCGGATGCCAAATGGGCCGCCAAAATCAATTGCTTTGAATTCAATTCAAACCTTCCATCGCAAACCACCTCAATCCCTGCCCAAAGTTAAATTCTTTCTTAATGCTCGATAGCATGGAATTAAGTTGGGGATCAGGCTTAAAGGAAAATTGATTTTGATAAAACGTATTTCGAAACAATGACTCAAACCGACAAAATTTGGTGCTTGCGAAACCAGAGGATAAGTTACTTAACACAATTTAAAATGTAATCTTCAATTGCTTTTGATCGGCCGGAGAAATAACTGCTCTTGTCTCGCCTGCATCATTTTTGATTTCACGGACTTTGACCAATTCAGCGGCTGTTTGATCAACCGGTTTTGCAATTTTCTGAACTGGTTTTGACTGACCCGCACAACCCGAAATTAAAATAACAAATAAAAGACCAAAAAAATAATTAACTGGTTTCATAATGTCTCCTTAATTAAACGAAACAAATTTTATCATCACAACCAAACCGCGTCTAGTTGAATCACAGATGATGCGCTTCGGAAACAGCTAGATGAACAATCTCGCCTTTCAATAAATTGATCCCGCTGCTTAACTCCGGACAGATTTGAATAGCTCGTTCCACTCCTTGTGTGAGAAGATGTGTATACTCAAGTGAAGCTTCTTCCAGAGCAATGGATGAACCGCGTCCGCAAAAGGCAGGAATATTGGTAACCGAGAATCTCAAATTGCCGTAGGAATCAAGATCCAGGATGTTTTCGTAATTTGAGGGCTTTGATTCGGCAACATTTCCACCTTGATCGATGGCAACATCAAGAATAATTTTCTTTTTTCTCAGGCTGATTAATTTCAGCAGCTCCTCATCAATCACAATGGGTGCTCTTTTTCCAGCTGAATGAACTGCACTAATAATAACATCTGAGAGCATGAGACATTCCTGATAATTTGTTAAATTTGCCGGATTGATCATATTGATTTTCAAATTCCGAGACTTAAAATTATTTGCCAGCTGATTTCTTTTCATTTCTGAAATTTCACTGATCCAAACTTCTCCGCCCATTTGATAAACCATTTCAGCCGCATTTTTTCCGACATGTCCTCCGCCCAAAATTAAAACTCTTCCGCGATACTTAAAATGAGGAACTTTTGGATAATGAGACGCCGCCTCAGCCATCGCAGCTTTTGCTTCCGGAATTCCTTTGATTTGAGATTTTTCAATTTTAATATGTTTCTGAAAAATCACTCCATAATAAGCCGCTAAAATTCCGGCGACTTCACTCATTGGTTTTAAAAGTGGCGTGTCATTATCTTTTTCGATGGTTTCGTAAGCAATTGCCGTGGCTTTCGCTTTTTGGAGTGCTTGAATCAAAGGTCTTGCCGAGGGTGAGGCCAAATGAAGATAGGCAAAAATAATATGCTGATCGGTAAAATAAGAAAATTCGGGAGATATCGGCTCTTTAACTTTCTTAATCAGGCAGGCTTTATCCCACAAATCTCGAGAGTTTGAAATTAAAACGGCACCACTCGATTCATAATCCTGATTAGAAAAACCGGAAAGTAAACCCGCGTTTTCTTCAACGAAAATTGTTACGCCGCGGTCATGAAGAAACTTAGTTCCTTGAGGAGTCAGAGAAACTCTTCTCTCGCCTGGCTTCAGTTCTTTTGGAATTCCAAGAGAAAGCATGATCACTCACAATCATTCGCGAAATAAATTGGTAATCGGCATTCGGCGGCCAAACCATGCTTTTTCTGTAATTCTTAAACACGGCGGCAGCTGTCTTCTTTTATATTCATTGTGATCTACTGAGGAAAGAACTCGTCTCACAATTTCTGAGGAAATTCTTTTTTTAGAAACTTTTCTAATAATTTCATCATAACTGTAATTTTTTTCGATATAAAGATAGAGAATTAAATCGAGCACCGGATAAGGAGGCAGTGAATCCTGGTCTTTTTGATTCGGCCGAAGTTCAGCCGTCGGCGCTCTTCTGAGAATCGAATCGGGAATGACTTTGGAAATAGAATTGCGGTATTTCGATAATCGATAAACATCTGTTTTGTAAACATCGCCGATCACCGAAAGTCCTCCACACATATCGCCATAAAGTGTGCTGTATCCCATCGCGAGTTCGGATTTATTGCCCGTAGTCAATAAAAGAGCTCCTTCATCATTGGAAATATACATTAATTCTAATCCGCGTAAGCGCGCTTGTAAATTTTCCATTGCGACTGAAATTTTTCCGTCTGGTTTTGTTTCAACAGACTGGACAAAATTGTTATAGGCCTCAACGATGGATTTTTCTCGAAATTGGATTCTCAAATTTTCGGCAAGCGTTCTGGCATCTTTTAAACTTTGCGGAGACGAAAATGGACCCGGCAGCGCAACTCCGATAACAGCTTCAGGTCCTAATGCATCCGCCGCAAAAGAAACTACTAACGCCGAATCTATTCCGCCGCTTAAGCCAATCACTACTTTTTTAAACCGGTTTTTTCGAATGTAATCTTTGAGTCCAATCAAAATTGCCCGATACATTTCTTTTGTCGTATCAAGAGGAGCCGGTGAAACTGTTTTGTTTGACTTGAGTGAAACCTGAAACAAACCTTCTTGGAATGGTTCCGCCTGATATCGAATTTTTCCCTGAGGATCACAGACAAAACTACGCCCGTCAAAAATCAGATCATCCTGCCCGCCAACCTGATTCACGTAAATAATCCAAAGGCCGTATTCCCGCGCTTTTTTGAGAATCATTTGTCTTCTCGCCAAAAGACCTTCTTTGTGATAAGGCGAAGCGGAAATATTAATCAAAACCCGAGCACCCTTTTTCGCCAAAATTTTGGCAGGTTTTACGGCATATTGGTCATCCCAAATGTCTTCACAAATACTGGTCCCAAAGGAAACGCCGTTTGCAAATAACACATCATGTTTTTTTCCAGGCGTGAAAAAAATTTCTTCTAAAAAAACGTCGTAGGTGGGAAGAAGAGTTTTATATTGTTTGTGAATCATTTTTCCCTTTTGAATTACGGCAAGTGCATTGTAATTTTTTCGACTCGACTCATGAGCAAGATCGATAAATCCCACAACCACTTTGATTCGCTTATTCTTTGTAAAGTTTGCAATTTTTTTAAGCGATTCTAGTCCCTTCTCAACAAAACTTTTTTTATTGGCTAAATCCCAAACCGGATAACCACAAATCGAAAGCTCCGGAAAAATAATCCAGTCCAGTTTTTTGGCTTCTGCAGATTCAATCAAGTCGCAGATTTTTTTAGTGTTGCCCTCAAAATCTCCAACGGTCGGATTAATCTGACCAAGCGCAATTTTGATTTTCTCAATTAAATAAGTTGATTTCATATTTGAGTGGTGGACCGGAGGGGAGTTGAACCCCTGACCTCCACAATGCGAATGTGGCGTTCTCCCAACTGAACTACCGGCCCGTAAACCATTAATATACTACAATCTGTTTATTAAGAAGCGGGCACAGTACTGATTTCCAATAATTTCAATGAGAATCGGAGCCGGCCCGTTAGCATTAATTTTTTCCAATTAATTTTCTACTTAAAAATTCTCCAATGAATTTAATTGCTTCATCCCGCTCCTCTTCATGAAGCAATTCGTGATAACAGAATTCAAAAACTTTCATTTCCTTTTCGTTTGAAACAATCCGGTTATAAAAAAATTGAGTCGCTTTCAGCGAAACGATTCGGTCATCTCCGGACGCAAGAATAAGCACCGGTAAACTGATTTCCTTCGCATGATTATACACGAAAGCGCATCCTCGGAACATTTCATAAGTCAAACGTCCGGTAATGCATCTTTGAATCAGCTTGTCTTCTTTATATTTTCTGACTTCGTTAAGATCGTGTGACAAATAACTCGCTTGTATTGGATTATTCCAGATTTGTTTTGGAAAAATAGAACATAGGACAGCTGAAAGGAAACTTAAAATTCCATGATTTCTGTATACTCCAAAAAAAGGTGAAGTCAAAATTAAGGCTTTCCAAACAGATTGATTTTTAAGAATTGTGGAGGTTGAAATTAAACCTCCCAAGCTTTGACCCAATAATATAAATCTGCTCTTTTTATAATGCTCTTCGATCCATTTACGATAAGTATAAACATCATTGATAAAATCATTAAATGAACCAACGTACATCCGATCGCCCTCGGAATGACCATGTCCTCTCAGATCAAAGCCAAATACAGAAATTGGAAGATCGTCTAATTTGTCTGCAAAATCCTGGTAGCGGCCGGAATGTTCACCGACGCCGTGCACCACAATCAAGCAGTCATCAGTATTTTTATTCCAAGCCCGATAAAAAATCCGGGTTCCATCAGCTGACGAAAAATATCCTGTTTCTTCCTTCATCATTTTTTTCTGTTTCTCGATACATTCGGTTGATAATTTCTGAATAATGCTGCGCAACAATTTGGCGGCGAATTTTAAGCGTCAAGGTAAGCTCGCCTTTTTCCTGGCTTAATTCGGATGCCAACAACGCAAAATATTTTATTTTTTCATAAGAAGCCAATTCCTTTGTTCGTTCGTCGATACGTTTACGAAATAAGTCGTGGACGATTCGTTCCTTGACCAAATCTTGAGGCGATCCTCCAAAATTAATTCCTTTCTCTTTTAAATTAAGTTTGACCTGCTCAAAATTCAGAACGATCAAAGCAGTTATGAAATTATGTTTATCACCAATTAGGACAACCTGAGAAAATAGTGGATCGGTCAATAACGCATTTTCAATATTTTGCGGCGAAATCATTTTTCCACCGGACGTTTTAATCACATCTTTTTTTCTCCCCGTAATATAAAGGAAGCCGTCAGAATCAAGATGGCCCAAATCCCCTGTATAAAACCAGCCGTCTTGAATTGCCTCTTTGGTAGCAGCTTCATTTTTATAATAGCCCATCATAATCGAAGGCCCCTTAACCACAATCTCATGATCATCTGCAATTCGTGTTTCCACATGTTTCAAAGGAAGCCCGACGGAGCCGAACTTAAAATGATTCCAACGATTGACCGAAATGACGGGAGAAGTTTCGGTTAAACCATAACCCTCCAAAATTAAAATGCCAATCGAATAAAAAAATTCAGCCAACTCTTTGGATAACGGTGCACTGCCCGAAACAAAGCATCTTAATTTGCCGCCCATTTTTTGATAAATTTTTGAGTAAACCAATTTTTGCGCCAAAGCACTCTGACAACCCAGCCAAAATGGAAGAGGGCGACCCGCGCGTTTAAATTCATTTGCTTTTCTTCCAATGGAAACCGACCACTCAAAAATTCGCTTTGAAAGTCCGCTTTTTTCATCAACTTGAGATTGAATCCGGGCGTACATTTTTTCAAAAAAACGCGGAACCGCACAGGTAATGGTTGGTTTCACTTCGAGCAAATTCTCAGGAACGGTCGACATGTTTTCCGCATAAGCAATCGTTGATCCGGAAAGAAGGCTTAAGTAGTAGCCGCCCATCCGTTCAAAAACATGACACAACGGAAGAAACGATAAAAATAAATCTTCTTCACCGACGGGCAGCGCTTCTTTTGCGTCATAACAATTGATCAAAAAATTGCGATGCGAAAGCATGACTCCTTTTGGCGGACCTGTTGTTCCGGAAGTATAAATAATCGTTGCGAGATCATCGATTCCAACACGGGAAATATTAGATTCAAATTGTTGTTTTAAAACGGGCAGGTTCAAGTTAATTGAGGTAATTAACTCTGTTAAAGAAACTGTGTTTTTGTAATTGGGTTTAATCTCATCAAAAATAATGGTTTGTTTAATATTCGTTAAATTTATCACCGTTGATTGTAAACGTTCGAATTGCGCTTCGGTGGATAAAAACAAAATTTTGCATTCAGAATTATGAATGATGTATTCAACGTCTTTGGGTGAAGAAGTCGGATAAATTGGAACGACAACCGCTCCCAAAGAAAGAATGGCAAGATCGGTGAACGCCCATTCCGGACGATTTTCTGAAAGAAGGGCTACGCGATCACCTTTTTGAATTCCGAATCGATTCAGCGCAGCGGAAAGTTTTGTGACGCGATCCAAAAATTCATTCCAACTAATGTCTTGATATTTTCCGTTTTGTTTGAAGCGAAGAGCTGTGCGGCTGCCAAGGTGAGTCGCTTGATGGATGAGTAAGTCGACAAGATTCCGTTCTGTCACGGAAGAACTAGGAAATTTTGGATGACTCAGGTTGTTTCAGAGATCGCATAGTTTGGATCGTTTTGAGCTGTTGTTGAGTCTGTTGAGCTTGTTCAGAGATCAGCCTTATTTTTTCCCTGGCAAGAATATTATTCTGATCTAGCTGGTTCTTCGATAAAATCGGCTTGGGAAGGGTAATTCCCTTCAAAATCTGCTGATGAATCTGCGCGCGCTCCAAAATTTGACTGATTTCGCTTCGATTGTCACGAGCTTTGGCCTGCAACTCTTGAGAACGCACGATGATTTGTTTTAAATCTTCTTGGATTTTATTGACGTCTTCGGAAGGAACCTTTGGTTCAACAGTCGTCGATTGGCCTGTTAGATTAACTTTTTCTGCATCAGATTTTTGCTTTTTATCATTTGACTCAATTGCGTTATTTTTTTCAGCAGGAACAATTTTAACCTCTCGAGCTTTGCTTTTTTCTTTAGAAGCCGCAAATGAAAAAAACGCTAACAAAATAACGATTCCAAATATAAATGATACAGAAAAATTCTTTGATGAATAAATCATATTAGCGGCCTTGAAATTTCGGCTGTCTTTTTTCGACAAACGCCCGAACGCCCTCTTTCATATCCTCAGTTTGGCTAATTTCCCCAAATAAATTGGCTTCCAATTCTAAACCTTTTACCAAACTTATTTCAACCCCTTCTTTTATGGCTCTCAAAATCAGACGAACCGCCACTTGCGGCCGGAACGCAATTTTTTTTGCAAGACCCACAGCTTCTTTTAAGAGCCGGCCTTCTGGAACAACTTGGTTCACCAAACCAATATCAAGCGCGTCTTTCGCAGAAATTTGGTCACCAGTTAAAATAATTTCGCGGGCTTTAGGCGATCCACACAAACGAAGTAATCTTTGCGTCCCTCCAAAACCCGGAATAATTCCAAGTAAAATTTCAGGCTGGCCAAATTTGGCTTTATCGGAGGCAATGCGCATGTGACAAGCCATCGCCAGTTCCATTCCTCCGCCAAGACAAATAGCATTGACAGCACAAATCACCGGCTTTTCCAAATTTTCTATTTTGTTAAAAACCGCTTGGCCTTGTCTTGCCAAATCAATGGCTTGTTCTTTTGAATTAATCTTGGCAATTTCTTTGATATCGGCTCCGGCCACAAACGTATACGGACCTTCGCCGGTAATGACAACGGCTTTGATTTGATCCTCTTTGGCGGCTGAATCAATAGCGTCATTCAGTTCCTTCATAGCAATGAGGGTTAATACATTTACTTTATTCGAAGCCGGACGACTAATGGTTAAAATGGCAACCGATTCTTCAACTTTGACTTTAATAAATTCTCCGCTCGTCATATTTTTCCCTTAGGTTGAATATTCAAAAAATCCACGGCCTGTTTTTTTACCGAGCCACTGAGCACCCACCATTCGTCTCAGTCTCGGTGCCGGCCAAAAACGAATTCCATGTTCACGATAAAGCTGATCGAGTGTTTTTAAAACCTGATCAAGTCCAATTTGATCTGCGTAATGTAAAATTCCTTCCATTTCTTGAGGAAAACCAATTCCGGCAATCATTGCCATATCAATGTCGCTTTCAGAAGAGACATGCTCTTCAACGCAAAGCACCGCTTCATTAATCATGGGATAAATAAGTCTTTCAGCGGAAAATTGTGTCTTCTTAAAGTTGGGCCTTTTTTTAAGATCGTTCATAATTTTTTGAAGTTCGCCGCTCCGTTCGGAACCATAATCGTAAAATCCTGCACCGGTTTTTCGGCCGTAACGCTTTAATTCGTAAAGTTTATTCCAAATTTCAGCCGGTTGCATTCGATTGCCATAGGAATCAAGCAAAACTTTGACAACATCAAAACAAACATCGAGCCCCAAATTGTCAACTAAAGTAAAAGGCCCCATCGGAAGTCCGAAGGCAACCATCGCTTTGTCAATTTCTTCAGCCGTAGCAGAACCTTCCTGAAGACAGTAAGCCGCTTCATTTAAATATGGCATGAGCAATCGGTTCACCAAAAAACCGGCACATTCATTCACTCGTACAGGAATCTTGCGCAGCGATTCAGAAAATGCGGTGACATCATCAACAGTTTCGGTATTAGTAGCCAAGCCCGGAATGACTTCGATTAACTTCATCACATGAGCCGGAAAGAAAAAATGCATTCCAATTACTTTTTCGGGACGTTTGGTCGCCGCGCCAAGTTCCGAAATGGAAAGTGCCGAAGTATTTGTTGCAAAAATTGTGTTCTCAGAAACATGAGTTTCTAAATCCTGAAAAACTTTCTTCTTTAAATCTATTTTCTCAGGAACTGCTTCGATCACAATATCAACTTCTTTAAAATCTTCATATTTTGTGGTTCCTTGCACCAGTGACATTTTATTTTCAACTTCCGAGGAATCCATTTTTCCTTTTTGGACTCGTTTGTCATAAATGGATCTGATTTTGGCCAAGCCTTTATCCACAAAATCTTGATTGATGTCTTTTAAAATAACCGGAATCCCGGCATAAGTTATGACCTGAGCAATTTCTGCTCCCATGGTTCCGGCGCCCACAACTCCTGCTTTATAAATATACATGATGTTTTATTTCCGCTCGATGATCATCGCCCCGCCTTGTCCGCCGCCAACACACATGGAAACAAGTCCGGTTGATAAGTTTTTTCGTTTCATTTCGTTCATCAACGTCACTAAGAGCCGTGCGCCGGTCGATCCAACAGGATGCCCAAGTGCAATCGCGCCTCCATTCACATTAACAATATTCCGATCCAGCTTCAAGATTTGTTCACATGCCAGATATTGCGCAGCGAAGGCTTCGTTAATTTCGATCAGCTGAATGTCTTTCAAATTCATACCGGCTCTTTTCAAAGCAATTGGAATAGCACACGTCGGTCCGATTCCCATTCGTTCTGGCGCAACGCCGGCAAATCCGTAACTTTTGATATAAGCCATGGGTTGATAACCAAGCAACTTGGCTTTTTCCTCACTCATTAAAAGAAGACAAGAAGCGCCGTCAGAAATTGGACATGAATTTCCCGGAGTCACTGATCCTTTTTCACGAAAGATGGTTGGATATTGTGATAAAACTTGTTCAGTCAAACCTGGATTTGGACCTTCATCCATCATGATGGGTTCAGGCGGAAGAGGTTTGCCTAAAACTTTTTTAGGAACCAACACCTTCACAATTTCATCTTTAAATTTGCCTTCGCGAGTCGCTCGAAAAGCCCGTTGATGAGAAAGAAGTGCAAATTGATCTTGATCTTTTCGGCTGATATTAAATTCCTGTGCTAAATTTTCGGCGGTTTCACCCATGATTTGATTCACGATCGGATCGGTTAAGCCTTCCCAAAGAGAATCAACGGTTATCGAATGCCTTAATTTTTTTCCGAAACGAAGATCTCGATTCACATACGGAGCCGAAGACATGGATTCGGTTCCTCCGGCAAGAATGATTTCAGCTTCTCCTGTGGCAATCATTTGATAACCCGAAACGACAGCTTGAAGACCGGACGCGCAATTTCTTTGAACGGTAAAAGCAGGAATGGTAATCGGTAAATTGCTCATGAGCGCTATGACACGAGCAATATTGGGCGCGTCGCTTTGTTGACCGACACAACCAAAAATAATTTCTTCGACTTGATCTGGCTTGAGCTTCGTCCGTTCCAAAACCGCACGGACAACCAGTTCGCCCAATTTTTGAGCGTTTAAATCTTTAAGAGCGCCGCCTAAATTTCCTTGAGGCGTGCGCACACCGTCAATAAGAACAACTGATTTCATGATTTATATGACTCAGAATTTTTTATATGAGGTCCGTTTCAAGATTCTAGTGATCGTCTGATATAGTGTCAAACCCTATATTGCCTCTTCAACCAATCGCTTGATGTCACTTAACTGTTCTGTGGTCTTGTCTTCACCACATTTGATAAATTTGCTGACCGAATGAAATTCAGCCCAATGGGCATCCACAACCACCGGATGAATCACAATGTCTGCAGCGGCTGAAGCAGATTCGGCAATGCCATATTCCAAAAACTGAATGGTATTCATCAACACATTAAATACGTTGTCTTGATATCTTCTCTCAATAGCAGTGCACAAAGAAAACCAAAGACGTTCCAAAAAATTTTTTTGTTTCAAACTGACTTCTAATTCCATTTTCTTTCTTTCAAAGTGTTCCTTGCGCAACATATGATCTTCCGAAGCAGAGAGAACATTGACTGCAATAATTTTCTTAACCCCATATTGATTTAACACCTTGACGGGCAGCGGATCGACCACGCCTCCGTCAATTAAAAATTGATCTTTTCCCCATTTAACAGGACGGAAAATTCCCGGAATTGAAATACTGGCCCGAATCGCATCAACCACATCTCCCTCATCGTAAACAACTTCTTCGCCGCTAAATAAATTGGTTGCGGAAATTTTAACGGGAATGTTAAGTGTTCTGAAAGTTTTATCTCCCAAATGATGTTTTAAAAAACGTCGGACTTGATCGCCTTTGAAAAATCCGTAATGAGGTAAAAGCAGATCTCTAAATCCAATTAACTTGAAAAAAATCGATTTCGGATCCAATGATAATGCAATTTCTTCCAACGCTTGAGAATTAAGTCCACTTGCCCACATCCCGCCGATCAGCGCGCCAATCGATGAACCTGCAATAATATCAATCGGTATTTTTTCGCGCTCCAAAACCCTAAGGACACCAATATGAGCAAATCCAAAAGCAGCTCCGCTTCCTAAAACCAACCCAACCAATTTTCCTCTTAATTCCCGGCTTAAAAATCGAAGGGCGCGCGAATATCGATTATCCGGATGATCCAGAACGAATTGAGCAAATTGTTGTGTTGGAAGATCATGAAATTCCGCGTCAAACGGCAGGCCGCTAAAAATTTTAAAAATTGTTTTGTCTTTCGGTAACAAAGCAACGTCAACAGATTTCGGATTGCTCTCTTCACAAAGAATAAAGCGTATTTCATCCGGCGTAAAACCAAAGGTAGTTCGATATCCGTTTAAATAGGAAAGCGTTTTTTGAGACCAACGATTGGATTCATTGGCAAGAAAATAAACAAGATCGGATTGTTGAAGAGCCTTAACGCCAATGTCGCTGAGATCCTCCGGTAAATCCAGTAAAATAAATTCGTATTGGTCCATTAAATAACCGATGAGAGTGACGATTCCCATATCGGCATCACGGCCGGAAACTCCATTTCCAACTCTTAAAAAATGGAACGTGTTGGTTTTGTCATAAATAAATTTTTTGATGTCGTCAAATCCCGGATCTGAAAATCGTGTAAATGAAAGTTTTTTATCCGTTATATCTGCAAAGCGTTTTTCGTCCTTGCTTTCAATTCCCAATAAAATCGTTTTTTTGTTTCGTTCTGCCAACACAGCTGATAACGACCATGCAAATTTGCGTTTTTCCACATCCAGCTGATTATCACAAATGGAGATGATTTTTGTTCTGCTAATTTCCGATCGAGTCATGCCTGCCGTTAAACGATGCCCGAGTGTTCTGCTTAAATGGAGGGAAAGGGATGGGATTTCACTTAATAAATCCTGAAAATCTTTTTTGTCTATTCTTAAAATAAGGCCGTCGTTTTTGGTTTCAATCGTCGCACTGTGATCACGACCCAAAAGAATTGAACTTTCGCCAAAGTATTCGCCTTGTGACAAAAGAGAAATGGTTTCGCCTCTTCCACTGACAACACGAAAACGGCCCAGCAAGATGATGTAAAACGCTTCTGGTTTTTCACCGATCCGATAAACGATGTCGCCTTTTTTATACTCAACCCGTCTCATCTTGCTTTCAATTAATTCTAATTCGCGGGGTCCTAAAGCAGAAAAAAGCGGAATTTCGGAAATGGGGAGTTTCGTTTTATGTTCGGGCTTTTTCCAAAATTGAAAAAAACTTAGCGGCATTGATACTCCCCTGGACAGGTTAGGTTAACTGTTTGATTATCGGCAATAAACGTCAATTATAAAGTGGCTATCTGAAGGGGAAATGAAAATTCAGGAAATTAATTTCTGCACGGCTTTCTTCCATCTTTCAAGTTTTTCGTGACGTATGGAAGCTTTCATTTTGGGTCGAAAGCGTTGATAGCGAACGCGGCGATCCAAGGAATTTAATTGAGGCCAAAATCCGCAAGAGTAACCAGCCAACTTCGCTACGCCCCAAGCCGTAGATTCCGTCAAATTGCTTTTGTGAATATCAATATTAAGCAAGTCGGCTTGAAGCTGCATCAAGTAACTATTTTGAGTGGCTCCTCCATCAACCTTGAGAGATGATATTTTAATTCTTCCCTCTTTAATCATGACGCTGAGCACTTCACAAACCTGGAAAGCAATTGAATCCACGGTTGCTTTAATTAACATATTACGCGTGGTGCCGCGAGTAATTCCAAAAATGGCTCCTCGAACGTCGGCGCGCCAATAAGGCGCTCCTAAACCGGTAAAAGCGGGCACGACAATAATTTCATCGCCATTGACCGTCATTTTCGCAATCGCTTCCGTTTCTTTTGCTTCGCGAATTATTTTTAAACCGTCTCTTAGCCATTGTATGGCTGCTCCTGCAATAAAAATAGAACCTTCCAAAGCGTAAACAGGATTGCCGCGTTGATCACAGGCCAATGTGGTTAAAAGACCAGATTTTGAACGAACAAATTTGGAACCTAAATTAACCAGCAAGAAACAACCCGTGCCGTATGTATTTTTGCTTTCACCAGCTTTGTAACAACCCTGACCAAATAAAGCGGCTTGCTGATCGCCCATGATTGCGTGAATGGGAATTCCATCGGCGAGCGGAAAAAAGTTTTTCGTTTTGCCAAAAAGACTGTTTGATTTTTTTACTTGGGGAAGAGTATTGAGAGGCGTTTTTAAAATTTGGGAAAGTTTTGAATCCCATTTTTTATTTTTAACATCAAACAGCAAAGTCCTTGATGCATTGGTTAAATCAGTCGCGTGAACCTTTTTTCCGGTTAAATGATACAAAAGCCAGCTATCAATCGTTCCGCAAAGTATTTTTCCGGCTTTCGCTTTTTTTAAAATGGATGGATTACGGTCAAAAAACCAATATAACTTTGTACCGGAAAAATAAGGATCTAAAAGTAGTCCTGTTTTTTGATTGAATAAACCTTCCAAACCTTTTCTTTTTAATTGCTGACAAATATCACTTGAGCGTCGATCCTGCCAAACAATCGCATGAGCAACTGCTCTTCCCGATTGTTTGTCCCACAAAACAATTGTCTCTCTCTGATTGGTAATTCCAATGGCTTCGATTTGATTTGAGCGGATACGCGCTTTTTTCAAAACAACGGCAATGACCTGTTGAACGCTCTTTAAAATTTCATGAGCGTCATGTTCCACCCAGCCTGGTTTGGGGTAATATTGCTTAAACTCCTGATAAGAAGAAGCCTTCGGTAAACCTGATTTGGAATAAAGAATGGCTCGGCTTCCGGTAGTGCCCTGATCAATTGCGAGGATATAAGATTGTGACATGATTTAAAACGTGGGAATAAATAAGTGATTCTGAATACTTTTTAAATGATAAAACTTCGAAACTAAAAAATAATATCGCATTATGAAATAAAAATATTAAGCCAGTTCAGATAGTTCTTCTGGATCTGTAAAATCATTAACCTTCGTTTCAAGCCAGTAGTTGTAAGCATAATCAAGGACACGAAACTTGTCCACAGGATCAATTAACAAAAAACAAACACCTGATTCGAATCCATTATTACTCGGCTTTGACCACATAACCTTGCCAGTACTTTTCACAGGACGTTTGTCATCAGGCAAGTGGATTTCAAGATCAACAAGCGTTCCTGATTGCAGAGCCTGATTCGTATTGACCTTAATTCCCTCTCGGGATAAATCTTTGCTGAGCCCAGAACCTTCATTCGTTTTAGCATCCTGCGAACGATATTGAACATTCATGTAGGCATCGAAACGTTTAAACTTTCTACGTTCTTTTGTCACGGGAACCCCCTTTCTTTTTATTTTTAAATAAACTAAGTAACCAAATTTCAAGAAGTGATTTTAATCACTTCCGAGATAAATTTAATGAAGTTGAAACCGGCTGTTGAAGCCTGAAACGACTAGTAACCCAGCCCTCGTTAGGTTACCCTTTCGAAGTTTTTGTGCCACTCTAAGTGACAGTGCGACCACGGGTTTGAGTTTTTAAAAGTTAACTAAGTTCTTGTTATCAAACAACTTAAACGAACTTTCTTTATCGCTAAAATAAGTATAACACATTATATTTCAATTACAAGTTAAGGAGAGAAAAACTAAGAGGATTGATCAAACTTCTTACGCATTTGTTCGAGCGCAGAAGCTACTTCTGGATCTTTTAAAACATTGGCAAATTCGGCATGATTCATGAGCTTAATAAAATTTTTCTCTTTTACAGCTTGTTCGAATTCTTTGTCTTTCATCAAAGACTGAACTTTTGGATGCATCATGAATTTTTGAAAATGCTCATCCCTCGCTAATTTCAATAGATCATTAAAATTGCCTAAGGAGTTAAATAAATTCATTTCGCATTATCTATAATTTACAAATTGCAAAGGAATATCTAAATTTTTAGATTTGACCAGTTGGATGACAACCTGCAAATCATCCTTACTTTTGCTTGAAACTCGAATCTCATCTCCTTGAATGGAGGATTGAACTTTCAGTTTTTGTTCTTTGATTTGTTTCACGATGTCTTTGGCTTTTTCCTGAGGGATCCCTTGAATAATTTCGGCTTCCTGTCGGACCATTCCATCCAATGCCTTTTCAGCCGTCCCATACTTTAAAGATTTAACGGAAACACCTCTTTTGGCAAGTTTTCCTTCTAACATATCATGAAGATTTTTAAGTTTAAGCTCGTCGTCCGCTAAAAAAACGATTTTTTTATCATCTCGATTAAAATTGATTTCACTCTTACTTGCTTTGAAATCAAAACGCGTTTTAATCTCTTTATAGGTTTGATTGATTGCGTTGTCTACTTCCTGAAGATTAACGTTGGAAACAATGTCGAATGAAAAATCATTAGCCATGACTTGATTTATGCAATTGATCGATAAAAAATTGGATTCTTTGTTTATCTTTAGGATCCAGGTCCATAAATTCAAAGCCGGTATCATAACTCATTTTTCCGGAAGAAGGCTCCTTGCTCCGAATCATCCAAACCACTCTGGCTTTGCATTCAATCGGAGAAGATTCGTTTAAGATCAGTCGAAGTTTCGCTTCCGATAATTTTTCCAATTCTTTATCCAAAATAACGCAAACTCCGCCAACGCCAATATTCTGAGTTTTTGTTTTGATTGTCCCGCCGACACGGTCGCTGATGGTGATATCACAACGGGTGCTGAAACGCGGAAATACGCGCTGATCTAAACCTGCCCAAGTCATAGGAGCTCCTTAAACGGAACGAACAAACGCATCTGGAAACTTCTGATAATGTTCACTCTTGCGAAATGATTTGAGATTTGAAGTGGCGTGGGCAAAGGATTCATCTTTTCCCAAAAACACAACGTAATAGGGCGTTTTGTTTTGAGTGGACTGCATCCGCTCATAAAAAGCTGAGAACTTTGAAGTTTTTAGTTCAGCAGTTAAAGCTTTGGCATCGGCTTCTTTTTGATACGTGCAGATTTGAACGGCATAATAACTCTTCTTTGGCACTTCGGTCGTTTTTTCAGTAACCGTAGAGGTCTTTTCTTGAATCATATCGATTTTTTTTGTCGTTACAGATTTTGACGATTGTGTTTCTGGTGATGAATCGACCATTTGAGTGGAAACAATTTTTTCAGTTTTTTTGTTCGTCCAATGAAAATGACTTAAGCTTGAGGACAAAAACTGGAATAAGGAAATAGAGCAAATTAAAAGACCGGTAATTAAAATTGAAAACTTCCAAGGGAATAACTTAAGCCATTTGGTCAAATAAGCGAAAGATGATTTAACCGGCGGCCAGAAATTAAAATGAAAAGCAGCCGGCTGGGGACGTTTTTCACCGGTAAATGAAGCCACGGCAGGTCTGGTAAAAGTCGAACCTCCAGTATTAATGGAAGATGTATTTTTATGATAAGTGCCGTATAGTTTCTTTTGAATTTCTTCTTCGTTTAAACTATGAAGAGAATCTACCGATGGTTTTTTTAAGAAAACTTTCACGTTGTACTCCTTTTGAGGATTGAAGAAAAACTAGGAAGGCACTGTCTTTTTTTGCAGCAGTACCGATTCACTCTTCAAATATAATGTAAATTTTAACAATTGAACTGGTCCGATATCAAGACGAGCTCGCGGAACAAATCCTTTTGACTCGCACAACTTGATGGCTTGACTCATCGTTGAAGTGGTTTTAAACATTAATTCTTCATAGCCAACTTCACGACAAAATTCAATCGCGCGTTCAATTAACAACCCACCGATTTTTTTTCGCCGGTAGGATTTTTCTACGTACAAGCGTCTTAGCAAAGCGGTCCGTTCATCTTCTTGCTTAACCGCAACAGTTCCGATAATGATTCCATTTTCTGTTGCTACGAAAAATGCTTCCCCTAACTTCCCGTAGGATCGGTTGATGTTGCTTAAATCGTCAATCGGAAAAGCTTGGCTTTCTTTAGGAAATTCGTTTTTTAAAATATGAGCAATTAATTCTTGAGCAGCCTTTTGATCGTTCTCGTGACACTTTCGAATGATGACCATGCGACTCGATTATTTTGTTTTTGCTTTGTCTTGCGCTTGCTTTGCAGCCGGTTTAGCGGCAGCTTGCGGTTGTTTTGCCGCCGTCTTCGTCGCCTCCGCTGTTCCTGCAGCAGCGGCTGGAGCAGCCGTTCCGGCAGCAGCGGTTTCTTCTTTAGCTGCTTTTTCTTTTTTAATCTTCATCTTTATTAATTTTACTTTAGGAAGTTTAAAAGCCGACTGACGATCTCCCCAAGATTCGGAATTTTTTAAATTGGTAATCCGCTCATGACGTTTCAGGACATTACGATGACGAGCGCCAACGGAATCGGTTTTTAAACTGGAATGTTGAGTCATTTTAGAATCCTTTCGAGAGGAGTATTATACCGATCAAACAGCTTATTTTCTAGAAAATTCGTTGGTTTTTAAATAGTGAGGATATAAGGACTTAACGAAGGACCGGTCGGATATACGCATCGGGATAGCGGCCAGCCTGTTTTAATTCTTCAAGGTGAGAACGTGCGTTGGATTTATTTTCAAAATAATTTGCGCAGACTTGATAATATCGACCACTTGGAATAATAAAACCGTCGTATCCCTTTGATTTCAATCGCGTAATTTCTTTTTCGGCAAGCGTCTTATCATTATAAGTTACAAGCTGGACAGTAAAATTTCCAAGTTTTTTAAGATCCCCCTTAGACGGCGGTTTAGGCTGAGTTTCATTTTTGGTCAAAGGTTTGGACAAATCAGAGAGCGGAGAATTATCTAACTTGAGATCACCTGTCGGCCCTTCTGGTGCAGGACCATCCGTTTTTTGACGATCTACAGGAGACTCAACAGAAAACTTTGGACTGTGAGCATTGACCATTAAAACAGTTTCAGAACCAGCTGCTTCAGTTGAATCAGATAATGGTTCAGTTTGGGTAAACGTCTGGGTTTGAACAGGTAATAAAGATTCGATCTTCTTTTCCATAACTCTTTTTCCATGCTCCACACCAAACGAATAACTCAATGTAAAGACAAACATGATCGCAATGGAAAAAAGAAGGACTTTATCCAATCCTAAAGTAAATTGAAATTTTCCAAGGGAGGACTTGCGATGGCCAATTTGCGGGTCTATGCCACTTTCTTCTCGAAATAATTCGCCTTGTACCATTTTTTTCCAATCCACTCAGTTGAGATATATTAAAGAACGACACAACTTGAAAAAAATTAAGTCTTTTTTAACCCACAAATCCAACTCGATAAAACGGCCACCAAATTAAGAATGCTTTCCCCACCAAAAGTTTTTTTGGCACAAAACCCCAATTGCGGCTGTCACTCGATTGAGCACTGTTATCACCCAGCATAAAATAGGAATCGGCCGGAATTTTAAAAACCTGTCCCTCTTTAGAATAAGGCCAATCGTTTCGGTTATAATAGTAATGATTTTGAATTTGAACCGGGTCATTTAAGCGCTTTCCGTTGATAAACACGGAGCCATCTCGAATTTCGACTTCTTCTCCTCCAAAAGCAATTAAGCGCTTCACAAAATCTTTCTTCTGGTCTAACGGATATTTAAACACAACGATTTCTCCCCGTTGAGGAGGACGAAAACGATAGGTAATTTTATCCACGAAAATCCTGTCACCTTCAAGTAATGTCGGTCTCATGGATCCCGTTGGAATTTTATAAGGTCCGAGCAGGAAAGTCCGGATCAAAATTGCGATCACGGCGGCAATTAAAAAAGGTTCTCCCCATTCCTTCCACATCCTTTTGAGCCAAGTTTTCGGATTCTCCCGCAAAAGATCAAACTCAGACCGAATCCGGTTCCGGAAAAAAATAACGACAATCAAAACACCCAGAATCGCAATCATCCAAATTTCCATTAGTCCACCTCAAGTATGGTCATAAATGCTTCCTGCGGTAAATCAATTTTACCAATTCGTTTCATTTTCTTTTTTCCTTCTTTTTGTTTTTCCCAAAGTTTTCGCTTGCGCGTAATATCGCCTCCGTAACATTTCGCTGTTACATTTTTTCCGAGCGGTTTTAAGGAATCGCGAGCGATGATTTTTGATCCGATGGCTGCTTGAATAACGACTTCAAATAATTGGCGAGGAATAACATCCTTTAATTTCTCAACCAGTGTTCTTCCCCTTTGATAAGCTTTTTCCCGCACGGTAATCATGGACAATGCATCAACTGGATTGCCGTTGATTAAAATATCCATTTTAACCAGCTCTGACTTTTGAAACCCGATGAATTCATAGTTGAGCGAACCGTAACCACTCGTAATGGATTTAATTTTATCATAAAAATCTAAAACAATTTCTGCAAATGGAATTTGATAAGTCAGCATTGCTCTCGTCGGATCGATATATTCAGTACTGACATAAATTCCCCGCCGGTCCTGACATAATTTCATAATGGCGCCCAGCGATTGCGTTGGAATCAGGACTCGCGCATCAATATAAGGTTCTTCAAAAGATTGAATGTGATTGGCCGGCGGTAATTTTGTCGGGTTATCCAGCAAAAGTTCGGTGCCGTCAGTTTGAACGACTCGGTAAACAACGTTTGGGGCCGTCACGATCAGATTTAAATCAAATTCTCGCTCAAGCCGTTCATGAATCACGTCCATATGAAGCAATCCTAAAAAACCGGCCCGGAATCCAAAACCAAGTGAAGCCGAAGTTTCAGCTTCGTAAACAAACGAGGAATCATTTAGTTTTAATTTACCGAGAGAATCGCGAAGAGCGGTGTAATCTTTCGCATTGACTGGATACAAACCACAAAAAACCATGGGTTTAACAGGCGCGTATCCGGGAAGTGGATCGGCAGCCGGATTTTCCGCATGAGTTACGGTGTCACCAATTTGAACATGAGAAACATCTTTAATATTTGCATTTAAATATCCTACTTCGCCGGGACCTAACTCCGAGACAGCTTTTTCGTGCGGCGTAAAGACACCGAGTTCCAGAAGTTCGTAGACAAAACCTGTTTGCATTAATTTTATTTTATCGCCCGTCTTGACGGTGCCTTCCATAACTCTAACATAAGTAATCACTCCTTTATAGGCATCGTAACGAGAATCAAAAATCAGCGCTTTAAACGGAGCTTTCGCATTACCGTCAGGCGGTGGAATCCGTTTAATGATGGCCTCTAATATTTCCGTAACGCCTTCGCCTTTTTTTGCACTAGCTGTCAAAATATCATTCTCATTAATTTGAAGCATATGAGCAATTTCTTTTCGAACGCGAGGAATGTCGGCACTCGGCAAATCAGTTTTCGTAATGACCGGAATGATGAAAAGATTTCGTTCCTTTGCCAAAAAATAATTGGTCACGGTTTGCGCTTCGACTCCTTGCGCAGCGTCTACCAAAAGCAGAACTCCTTCACAAGCCGCCAAACTTTTGGAAACTTCATACGTAAAATCAACATGGCCTGGAGTATCTATTAAGTTTAGATAATGTTCCCGGAAAAGAATTCGAACAGCTCGGGCTTTGATCGTGATTCCGCGCTCACGCTCAAGTTCCATATCGTCTAAAAATTGGTCGTGAAATTCGCGTTGTGAAATGGCTTTAGTTTCAAGCAGAAACCGATCGGCTAACGTGGATTTTCCATGATCGATGTGCGCAATGATCGAAAAATTACGAAGGCGGGACAAATCCATAAATAATCAGGCAATCGACCGGCGAAGTTCACTGATAAATTTTTTCCGGTTGGATTCTTTAAAAATGGCTGAACCGGCAACAAACACATCCGCGCCGTTCTGTGAGGCAAGTTTTCCCGTTTCCAAGTTAATGCCGCCGTCTACAGAAATAAATCCGGAGAATTTAGATCGTAAATAATTAACTTTCTTTAACATCTCCGGCATAAATTCCTGTCCGCCGAAACCGGGTTCAACGGTCATAATCAAAATCAAATCAACAAAACCTAAATAAGGTTCAAGACGTTTGACGTCTGTCTTTGGCTTTAACGAAATACCAGTCCGTGCTCCTAAGACTCTGATTTGCTTAAGTGTTTTTTGGATGTCAGTACAGGCCTCAAAATGAACGGTAATGTAATCAGCGCCGGCTTTACAGTATTGATCCAAACTTTTAATCGGCTCTTCAATCATTAAATGAACATCAAGCGGTAATTTTGTCGTTCGCCTAATCCATTGAATTACAGGAGGTCCGATCGTTAAATTGGGAACAAAATGTCCGTCCATCACATCCACGTGGATCCAATCTCCACCGCCGTTGTCGACATCGACAATCTCCTCTGCCAAGCAGGTGAAATCGGCGGATAAAATGCTCGGCGCAATTATTTTCTCATTTTGATTTATGGACATTCGCATGCAGAACTAATTTTTGATTCATATGATGGATCAGTTGGCCCGATCAAAGCCAAATGAATGTCAGTTGATTTAAAGAAACGCTTGGCGAGATTCTGAATATCTTCTTCCGTCACTTTTTCCACTTCAGTTTGAATTTCTTGAATATTCGGCAACTCTCCTCCATAAAGAATCCGCTCTCCGTACCAAAGCGCATTGTCCAGTGTATCTTCCAATCCAAGCAACAGTTGACCGAGAAAATAATCCTTTGCGCGCCGCAATTCACTTTTGGAAACAAACGAGCGCTTCATGCGGGTCAGTTCTTTCATGATGACCTTAACGGCAAGGGGAGCTTTTTTAGGTTCAACTCCGGCTGAAATCGCAACAGATCCGGTATCGTGAAAAAAACTAAGCCCGGATTTAATTTCATAGGCCAATCCTCTTTGTTCCCGAACTTGTTCAAAGAGCCTGCTGCTCATGTTGCCGCCTAAGATGACATTTAAAATGCCGAGCTGGTAGCGATCTTTGTGATTTCTCGGTAAGCTGTGAAAACCAATAACAAAATGTGTTTGTTCTGTTTTTTTATTTATAAAATGGTAATGACTTTTCTTGCCGTTCGTAGAATTTTTGACCTGCTGAAATTTGGAAAGCTGTTTGGCAGGCCGTCTTTCAAAATAACGCTGCGTTATCTCCTGAATATAATCATGATCCATATCACCGCAGGCTGTCACTAAAATATTCTTTGGATGATAATAAGATCTTACATAATGGTACAAATCATTTCGTTTGAGTCCTGAAACAGTTTCTAAAGTTCCCGCAATCGGTCTGCCAAGAGGCTGACTGGGCCAAAGAAGTTCGCTCATGATTTCATGCACGTGTTGAGATGGAAGATCGAGATACATTTTAATTTCTTCCAAAATGACAGTCCGTTCCTTATCGAATTCCTGCACACTCAAGGTGGCATCGTTAACCATGTCTTGAAGAACATCGTAAGCAAGTTCAAAACGGTTCTTTGGAATTTTGACAAAATAACAAGTGCTCTCTTCGCTCGTAAAAGCATTGAGCATTCCGCCGACGCCTTCAATATTTTCTTTGATTTCCTTCGTCGTTCGCTTTTTAGTTCCTTTAAAAAGCATATGTTCGACGAAATGAGAAATTCCGGAAAGCTGCTTTGACTCGTATCGGCCTCCCACGCGTACCCAAATTGCCAATCCTATCGACTCGCGGCCGGTTAAACGGTTCGTAACGAGCGTCAAACCATTTTTTAGAACTGATTGTTCATACATTTTCGCTCAAACCTTTTTGTTTTGAAAAATCCAAATAACTTTGCAGCATAATTTCCGCCGCAATGGCATCTCGTTTGATTTTCCGTTTTGCGCGGCTCATGTCTTGCTCTAAAAGCGCCCGCTCGGCTTGAGCCGTTGTCAATCGTTCATCCCATGTCACAATCGGAAGATCGATGTGTTTTCTTAAATTCTCGGCAAATGCCGCAACTTTTTTCGCCTGTGAACCAACTTCGCCTTTTAATGTAATCGGAAGACCGATCACAATTTTTTGGATTTGATGCTTGTTCACTAATTCTTTTATCGAGTGAAACAAATTCTCATCACTTGGAATAAATCCCATGGCATGCGCCATAAAATTAAGCTCGTCGCTTTTTGCAATCCCGATTCTTTTGGCGCCAAAGTCCAAACCAAGAATGCTCATTATCCCTGTTTCATGGAACGAATCAAGCGCGAAACGAGTGATAAAGCTGCTCTCTCACCTCGTCTGCCGTTTTTCAGACAACTGACAATCGCACTTCCCACAATAATTCCGTCAGCCGAACGAGAAATCATTCGTGCTTGTTTTTCATCTGAGACGCCAAATCCAACCAAAACCGGTTTGTCGCATATTTTTTTGATGGACTTAATCCGTTTGATTAAATCATCAGGTACTGAATTTCGAACTCCGGTAACTCCCTTTAAAGAAACGTAATAAAGAAACCCGTTCGTATGTTTCGCAATTTCATTCAGCCGTTCTTTGGAAGAAGTCGGAGCAGCCAAATAAACCATCGAGATATTAAATTTTCGAAACCAACTTTCCCACATGCGTCCTTCCTCGGGCGGCAGATCCGGAACGACGAGTCCGTCAAATCCGCTTTGATGAAGTTGACGGATAAAGCGGCTGATTCCGTAATGCATGATTGGATTTAAATAGGAAAAAAATAAGACCGGAAATTTCAAACCTTTTTTTCTGAGGGATTTAATCAAACGAAAAGCACTTTGAATGGTTGCTCCGTTTTTAATTGCCTCAGAAGAAGAATGTTGAATCGTGGGGCCGTCAGCCAAAGGATCGGAAAATGGAAACCCGAGTTCTAAAATGTCCGTTCCTGCTCGTTCCAGTTGTTGAATTAAACGTTCCGTGCTGGAGAAAGAAGGATAACCAAAAGTCAAATAAGCGCAAAAAAGTTTTGAGCGTCTTTTTTTTGCCTCTTTTATTTTTTGAATCAATCGATTGTTCATTTCAAAAAGCTACCGGGAATATTTGTGGCTTACATTACCGATAACGGCCAAGTCTTTATCTCCCCGGCCGGAAAGACAAATGCAAATTTTTGAACCGCGCGCCAGTGTTTTTGCGGCGCGGATGAGATATCCGATTGCATGAGCCGGTTCCAAAGCCGGCATAATTCCTTCAAGCAAAGTTAAAATATGAAACCCGTAAACGGCTTCTTTATCAGATGCGGATTCATAACGAACACGTCCTGTTTCTTTCAAAAACGCATGTTCCGGTCCGACGGATGGATAATCGAGACCCGCAGAAATTGAATGCGCCAGTTGAACCTGACCGTTTTTGTCTTGAAGCACGAAACTTTTCATTCCATGCAAAACACCGATTCTTCCTTTTTTTAACGAAGCGGCATGTTTGGAGGTATTAATTCCTTCGCCTGCAGCTTCAACTCCGATTAATTTTACTTTGTCCTGTAAAAAAGGATGAAAAAAACCAATCGAATTACTTCCGCCGCCGACACATGCAATTAAGACATCTGGTAAGGAGCGCGTCATTTTTTTCATTTGTTTTTTTGTTTCGATGCCAATCACAGATTGAAAATCCCGAACGATCATCGGATAAGGATGAGGGCCAACGGCAGAACCCAAAAGATAATAAGTCGTATCAACGTTGGTTACCCAATCACGAATGGCTTCATTCGTTGCGTCCTTTAACGTTTTTGAACCTGAGTGAACAGCAATCACATTCGCACCCAACAAATTCATTTTGTGAACGTTCGGAGCTTGCCGTTTGATGTCTTCGACGCCCATGTAAACATCACAAGAAAGATTAAAGAGCCGGGCTGCTGTCGCCGCTGCAACACCGTGCTGACCTGCGCCTGTTTCTGCAATGATTCTTTTCTTTTTCAAAAATCGGGCGAGCAAACCCTGGCCGATGGTGTTGTTAATTTTGTGGGCACCGGTATGACATAAATCTTCCCTTTTGAGAAATACTTTCAAGTTTCTTCCCAATAACCGACTCAAATTCTGAGCGTGGTAAAGAGGAGTGGGTCTGCCAACATAATTTGAAAGATAGTAAGAAAGTGCTGCCTGAAATTTTCGATCATGCTTTAAGGATTGATACGCTTCGGTTAATTCATCCAGCGCGTAAACGAGAGTTTCGGGCACAAATCTTCCGCCAAAAATACCGAAGTGGCCGCTTGAGTCCGGCTTTCCCTTCCAGGTTTTGTTTTCTTTTGCGGTTGTCATATTAAATGATGGTAATATCCGATTCAGGCACCCAACCACTTCGACCATCTCTTAAACGGATTCGGTACCAATCTTGTTTGTGATCATGAACGCTCACTTTTAAACCTTCGGCTAAGCGAAAAGCAATCTGATCTAGGGTTGAAGGTCCGTATCTAACTTCCGCCTGTTTTACGGTCGTTACGGCTTCATCGCTCATTCCTGTCTGAGCAAATTTTAAAACCAAAGGAAGAGCAGAAATAATCACGAACGAAAACAACACGGTAGTCAATTTTCCAAATAAGGGACGTTTTCTGATAAAAGAAATTAGTAAGTTGACTAAAAATACGAAATACGAAACTAAAAACAATGGCCAACATTCTTCATACTTGAAATATCCAATGAGTTCGCTTAGTTTCCGAATGTACCAATTGCGTTTGTCTTCGATTTTGTATTCGATTAAACGATTTGCATAAGAAAGGTTCGAGATAATATCAGGATCTCGAGGATCAAGCTTTCTTGCCCGTTCATAATTCAAAATGGCTTTCCCAAGTTCTTTATTTTTGAAATATGCATTCCCCAAATTATAATAAATTTCAGCCGTCGGTTTCACTTGAGCGGCCTTTTCATACGTCTTCACCGCCTCGGTGAATTTTCCATCCGCATAAAGTTGGTTGGCCTCTTTAAATAGCTGAACAACATCAGCAGCAAACAAATAAGAGGTAGACCCAATAAATAAAATTGAAAACACGAGAATTTTTTTAATCACGATTTTCGCTCCAACGCATAAATAATTTCGCGGATTTCATGAATCATCGCTTCACGGTTAATTCCAACCGCTCCCATTTTTCCAAAACGAACTCGATCACAAATAGAATAACAATTTTGAATTTTCTGAACGATGTCCGGATTGACCTTCCGGTCAAACAAATGCTGTTCAATCAAATCTTGAGTTAAACCGTAAGTGGACAAATTAAGTTTGTCGGATAAATATTGATTCAAAATTTTAGCGCTTTCGTCGAAAAATGACTCGTCTGATTGGCCGTCTTTTGCCGCTAATTTTGCCAATTGATTCAAACGGTTCAATCCGCGTGCTGCAAATTTTTTGGCAAACAAAGTTCTTTTCAAAGACACATTCTGGTCTAAATATTCATTTCGTCTTCGAACGAAAGCTAAAGCAACACAAAAAAGCGTGAGAGCACTATTAAAAAACGAAAGGGCAAAAATGGGAATAGACTTTGAAGAAGGATGATCCATCGATATTTTTTCTTTAATATATTGAATGTCTTCTGATTCAAGACGAATTGATTTTTTATCTTCTCCTTTAATGAAATCTTTAGGAGTTTGTGGAGGAGGAGTTGATGAAGGATTTACTTTGATTTTATAAGAATCCGATTTTAAAACAACATAACGTTCCAATTTAGGATTAAAAAAGCTAAATTCAATGTTTGGAATGATCAGCTCTCCTGCTTCGCCTGGAATCACCACAATTTCAAATGATTTTTTACCGGCGATTACATTTTGGGCTTTGAACAATTGGGTTTGTGTGTCTGATTCATAAATTTTAGTATCTCTTATTTCCGGTAAAACCGGAGCCGTTAGAGTTTCAATGTTACCTTCTCCTTCAAGTGCAATTTGCAAAGTGACAGCTTCATTTTGACTGACAACACGTTTATCCACATTCGTCGCCATCCGGAAATCACCAACAGCGCCCTTGAAACTTTCGGGTTTTCCCTGCTCGGGAAGCGGCTTTACTTGAATCCGGATCGGCGGCGGAGACAACAGCTTCTCAATGCGCCTTCCAAACATTCCAGACGAATTAAAAAAACTGTCTTTAAAAAATTCATCCAACATGGAATTATCCGGCTCTTCAATCTGAACGGAAGTTTTGACAACACCCGGCTTGATTTCATATTGACCTGGGGCAGTTGGAAAAAGCGCTACTTTTTTAACATCGGCACGAACAAACCTTTTTCCGTTTATCGTTTCTGTATCTTTACCGATATTTGGATCCATTGGAAACTCTTCAATCCAAAAACCACTGGTTTCCGCTTCTTCCACAAATCCTTCATAGCGTGTATCATAACGTGTATAAAGCGAATAAACCAAAACAAGTTGCTGGTTCGTATATGCTGTTAACTGGCTAGGAGTCACTTTTAAAAAAAGATTTTTGTCAATGTCGCTTGAAGGACTGCCTGGGCTGGACGTAGAAGACATCGGAGTTGGTTGAGAAGGCAGCATTCCTTGAGGAGAAGACATTGCCGTCGGTCGTGAAGTGGGTAGTCTTCGGGCTTGAGCCATTGTCTGCGGCTGGGGCTGTAAAGTCGGCACATTTGCCGCACCTTCAACGGTAAGTTGAATTTGATTGGTTTGATAAGTTCGATCGCCGGTTTTTACTTCAACGGGAAGCAGTACAAACCGGCCCGGTGTTTTAGGAATGAGAACATAATTAAATTCAGTCATGGCTTCCGAATGGCCATTAATAAAACTGTATCTGGAGGAACGACCAGAGTAAAAAATTTCGAATCCTTCAAGCGAAGGAAGCTGTGGCGCTTGAATGGAGCCTCTAATGCCTGAAACCCGTATATTCAAGTGAATTTCTTGATCGACCTGCACATGGTCATGATCGACAGAAGCACTGACCTGAGCGTCTTCAGCAAAGACAGAAACAGCGCAAAGAAAAAATAAAAAAATTCCTATCATTAACTTCAAACAGTTCTTCATGATTAACAGACTTTCATTCGGAATTAATTAGAGGAGACAGACCATGCAAAATCCAGCGTTAATTTTACTGGAAATAAGCGCATAAGTCAATGATTTGAAAGGAGATAAATAAATTGGATTATAAGTATTCAAAAATCCAATTTCTGGTCGCTTCTGCAGTACGAGACATCCAGTTTTGACGCTCTTGCCTCATCATATCCTGTTCACTAACACGAGCTGAGAATGAAATTCCCCCTAACGCAGCGGAAAAAGAAGGGTCCGAAACAAGCGTCTCAGGACCCAGAACATTCTGAACAGTCCCGATTCGGCACATCGGTGAAATGCTTTCCTGCACGACTTCTAAGAAACCTTCGAGCCGCACTCCTCCGCCGGTAAAAACAATTTGATTCAGCGGTGAATAAAGAGACTGAAGCTCGCGGATTTCATGTTTAATGCTTTTAAAAAAGACATCGAGACCTGCAGCCATTTGAGTTTCGAATTGAAATCTCTTAATGGGATACTTTTTTTTGCCTTCCGTATCAGGAATGGGAATGAGTTCTTTTTGAAATTCCATTTTAGGGATTGCGGATCCAAATGTTTCTTTCAGACGCTGCGCATCCAAATGTTCAATATTGAGATTTTTCGAAATTACATCCGTAATGCAATCGGATCCGATCGGAATTGAGCGTGTTTCTACCAAAACTGAATTTTTATAACAGGCAAAGTGAGTGGCGCATCCGCCGACGATCGTTAAAATGGCGCCTGTTTGTTTTTCCTGCGGAGTCATGATGCCATGCGAGGCTGATAAAACACTGGGAACAATGTCTGCTATTTCTAGATCGCAACGTTCAAAAACTCTCAATAAATTATTATAAACCAATCCGTCCAAAGTTAAAATTCTTAAAGTCACCCCCAAGCGACTTGCTTCCAAGCCGAGTGGATTTTGAACACCTGACAAATCATTGACTAAAAATTCTTGCGGAACCGCTTGAACAATAACTTCCTGAAGCGGAATATTTGCAACGCTTCTGGTTTGAGCAATTGCAGCGCGAACGTCCTTCATCGTAACGGGATGTGGATTTCCCTGAAAATAAACGGAACTCTGAAATGTATAGCTCTTCAAATAAGTATTGGAGATCACCAAACGAGATGAAATAATCGATTTCTCATCGCCCAAAACTTCAGTCACCGAATTGGATAATGTTTGAGCTGCCTGAATTAAATCTTTGACGATACCACGTTCAAAACCTTCGGCAAGATGAGCGCTCAGAGCCGAAATTTCGACTTTCTGATTGGCTCTCAAATAAGCTTTCAAGAAAGCAATTTTAGTCGTACCGATATAAGTTAAATAAACAGGCTTTTCAGTTTGACCCATGATTAATCGTTTTTCTTTTTCACGATAATGTCCCGATACCTTAAATCTAAATACAGCATTTCATTTCGCTCTTGTGATTTCAAAACAGAATTGAGTGCCATTTGAGCGCCCTCAGAAAGATTGAGCTGTTTGCCCATTTTCAATTCTAAACCATCTTTTAAAAAAAGAGAGACGTTTCCCATATTGTCTGTTGTTAATTTGGTTAATAGCTCGCGGCGAAATATGGGCTCATTTCGAATTGAATTCAAAATACTCCGAAGAGATGCAAAATGTGGATTTTGATAAAGCATCCCGACTGAATAATTTTTTTTAGGCGAACCATAATCTTCAAGAACGAGTAAATCAGGTCTAGCCTGCTCTTGAATCGCGGTCACAAGCTGATCGTTTGAAATAAAATAATAAGGACCGTCAGGTCGCAGTTGAATTTGCAGCATCGGCAAACGTTTCATCACATAAATATTCAACTGTTTTGGAAGTATTCTCACCACTTCGGCTCTTTCTACATTCGGATTGCGCTCAAGGTTTTGAGACAACTCTTTTAAATTAATATCAATCAAGCTTTTCCCTTTTGTTTTTACTTCTAGGAAATGAAGTTCAGCCTCACTTAAAATTCCAGCCGGAAAAACGGTAATTTTTTCAACTTGAAAATAAGGATCCGCATGAAGCATTTGTCTGACACCAAAGAAGAGAAATAAAATTAAAAACGAAGCGATACCGAATGGCAGCATTTTCCAGATCGAAGACGTCAAACGGCGGCTCAACTGTCTGATCCATTTGAAATTGAACTTTCTGCGTCTCCGGACCATTAAAGTTTTCTTTTTTTCAAGCGAGCTTGATTCAAAAGATAAAGACAAAGATCATCAAAACTAAGCCCAACGCATTTGGCAGCTTTTGGAACCAAACTGGTTTCGGTAAAACCCGGAATGGAATTGGCTTCTAAAACATAAGGATTATTTTGAGCGTCAATTTTAAAATCAATTCTGGAAAAGCCTTCCAGTTTAAGCGCTCGATGTGTTTTGAGCGCAATTTTTTGCAATCGAGATTTTAATTGATCGGTGATGGGCGCCGGGACTAAATAGTTGGTTAATCCTTTTGTGTATTTTGCTTTGTAATCATAAAATTTTCGCTTTGGTTTCAATTCGATGACCGGCAAAGCCGAATTCCCCAAAATTCCGACGGTAAATTCCCGGCCTTCGATTTTTCGCTCGATCATTAAACGGCCGTAATGATTAATTCCGATTTTGAATTTATTGAAGTAAGAATTTTTTCCTTCTACAAAAAAAATGCCGATACTTGATCCTTCGCAAACCGGTTTGACCACATAAGGTGGCTTCCAATAGCAAATCACTCGACGCCAATTCTGACGGTTGATGATTTCATAAGCAGGAGTTGGAATCGAATTACGTTTTAAGACTTGTTTGGTTAATTCTTTATCAAACGCGGTTTTGCTTGCTTCCGGACCGGAACCGGTATAAGGAATCCGGTAACGATTCAAAATTTTTTGAATGCTGCCATCTTCGCCTCCGGAACCATGAAGCGCCAGAAAAGCAATATCAATGGTTTTTTCTTTTAATTTTTCGCGGAAGCCATTTGCTGTATCGATTAAAACTACATTTTGATTGGTCCTTTTAAGAGCTTCGTAAACAGCGTGGCCGGATTTTAAAGAAATGGGCCGTTCTTTAGAGTGACCTCCCAAGAAGACACCAATCCTGCCGAATTTAGTTCGTTTGATTGAAAATTGCTGCATCGATTTATGGAACGTATTTTACTTCAGGCTCTAAATCAATTCCGAATTCATCCAAAACGCGTTTTTTTGCGATTGAAATTAGATCGAGGATGTCTTGAGCACTCGCGCGATCCACATTTAAAAAGAAATTGGCATGACGCTCTGAAACCATCGCGCCTCCGATTCTCATTTTTTTCATTTGCACTTGATCCAATAATTGTCCGCTTGTAAATGTGCTGTTTTTTGGATTTTTAAAAGTGGAGCCTGCGCTTGGATAACGAAGGTCCTGCACTTCATTTCGATAAGCAAAATTGGCTTTAATTTCTTCTTCGACTTCCTTTTTATCTTTCGGAGTCAAATGGAATTTTGCTTCCAGAATAATTACATTTTGAGGAATGTCACTCTGACGATAATTGAATTGAATTTCAGTAGAATTTATTTTTCTATAATCTCCGTTTAAATCTACAACTGTCACTAAATTTAAAATATCTTTTATTTCAGAGTAACGGCCTCTTCTTCTTCCAAATCCGGCGTTCATGACGACAGCGCCGCCAACCGTACCTGGTATGTGACATAAAAATTCTGAGCCGCTCAAGGATTGCTCTTGTGAAAGAGCAGAGACTCGAAACAAACTCATCCCGCTTGAAACAATCAAGTCTGTTTGATGTTCAACCGAAAAACGGTCGGATTCTAATTGGCGTAGTGAAATGGCGAGGCCGTCAAAACCGTCATCTGAAATTAAAAGATTGGATCCTCTGCCGATGATTAAAACCTTCAAACCTTCAGAACGTCTAAATTCTAAAACTCGAATCAGTTCTTCTTGCGTCTGCGGTTCGGCAAAATAACGTGCGATTCCACCGATTTTGAAGGTAGAATAAGATTTCAGCGAAATGTTAGTGCGAATAAACGTTTTCGAATCGACTTGCAAACTCATCTGCAATTTCTCCAATATCACCCGCTCCTAAAAATGCGACTGCCTGCTCTCCTTGGTGATGGGTCAGCAAAAAATTGATAATTTGATCGCGCGGAACTAGCTGGACATCGGGATGGCCTGTTTTTTTAACGGCATCGTAAATAACACCCGCTTGAATCTGGGCGGTATTTTCTTCCCCGGCTGCATAAATATCGGTCAATAATACTCGATCAGCTTCTTTAAAAACAGGACCAAAATCATTCGCCAAATGAACGGTCCTAGAAAAACGATGCGGCTGAAATACCACGGTTAATTTCCTTCCCAATCCTTTTGCCGCTTTAATCGTCGCCTTTACTTCTGTCGGATGATGAGCATAATCATCAATAATTAAAATATCAGGACGATTGAGCTTTGCTTCAAAACGTCTTCCGGCTCCCCGAAATTCCGGCAAATAGTTCAGAAATTTGGAATATTCCAGACCAAAAGTTCGCAGGAGCGCAATAACGCCTAAAGAATTCAGGACGTTGTGCGCACCCGGAATTGATAAGTGGATCCGCTCGATCAATTTTCCTTTTTCATATAAATCATAACTGGAATGAAAACCATCGAGCGTTACTTCTTTTGGATAAAAATCAGCCGTTTCAGAAAAACCATAGCTCACGCCGCTTCGCTGAGAATCTGAGGCAATTTCCTTTAAGTTCAGATCATCAACACAATAAACAAACGATCCTGTTGTTTTAACTTGATCAATAAAAATACGAAATGAATTTTTAATGTCATCCATATCGCGATACACATCCAGATGCTCCGCATCCAAATTGGTAATTAATACAAAATCAGGAGAAAAATAAAGCTGGCTTCGGTCACTCTCATCCACTTCAGCGACAAATAAATGAGGATCTCCAACCAACACATTGGATCCAAAATTAATGATTTCACCGCCGACCAAACAACTTGGTTTTAATCCGGCCTTTGACATTAAAAAACTGGTCATCGACGAACTTGTTGTTTTTCCATGAGCGCCGGTGATCGCAAGTGAAATCACTTGATTCATAATAAATGAAAGAATTTCGGCCCGATGAAAAATTGGAATTCCAAAAGCTTGCAATTTTTTATAATCCGGATTTTCTTTTGAAATAGCAGATGAAAAAACAACTAAATCCGGTTTCGTCTCAAATAAATTTTCATGACCGATGAAAACCGAAACTCCTTCGGACTCAAGCTTGGAAGTGGTTTTTGTGCGTTTCGCATCAGATCCACTTACTTCAAGACCTCTTGCCGCTAAAAGCCTGGCCAATCCGCTCATGCCAACGCCGCCGATACCGATAAAAAAAACTTTTTTTCCATATTCCAATAATCGAATCAGTTCTTTTTGCATATCAACTCCCACGCTTCTTCTACTAAATGTTCAGATGAATTAGGTTGATTGAGCTGCTTTAAGTGAAGCACAATTTCTTCTCTTCTTTTCTTGTTGTGTCTCAAATTTAAAATGGTTTCGGATAAAGTGTGTGCAGTTAAATCTTCTTCATGGAGAACTTCAGCTGCATCGTGAGCAGATAAAAATTCGGCATTCAGTTTTTGATGAGCATAAGCATGTGGGTACGGAATCAAAATGGCTGGACGTCCGGCTGCGATAAGTTCAAACACAGTGCCTGCTCCCGATCTTGAAATGATTAAATCTGCGGCCCGATAATCTTCCCCGATTTTATATGAAAAAAAATCAACTTCTGCTTTGACATTGAGCTTCGAATAAATTTCGCGGATTCGATCTATGTTATCATTTCCGACTATATGTTTAACGGCAAGTTCTTTCAATTCTTCAGCATTGAGTTGCGTGATAACTTCTAAAAAAATGCCATTGAGGCGCCTGGCTCCTTGTGAGCCGCCGAAGATCAAGATTGTAAAGGGTTTTTGACGGTTCTGTTGTTCAGGGGATTGAAATGCGCTTAAGAAATCCTCCCGTAAGGGATAGCCCGATATAAATACTTTGCGAGTTTGGACAATGCCGCGCGTTTCAGGAAAACTGACGCCAACACGATTTGCAAAGAAGGATAAAAAACGACTGGCTCGGCCAGCCGAGAGGTTTTGTTCATGAAGCAAAATCGGTATTCTCAACATCGAAGCACACAACACACTCGGAATTGAAGCATAACTTCCAAAACCCACCACTAAAGACGGTTCTAAATTCAAAATAAAAAGAAATGTCTGTATATAAACGAAAATGTATTGTAACAAAAAAGAAATCATCTTTAAAGAAAAGAACTTCGGAACCGGCGGAATTTCGATTAATTGCCGATGAAAACCTGCGTCTGACAGTAAAGGGCCGGCAAAATCCGGAAATCGGGCAAAAAGGAAATGGATTTTGGCTTCTGGGTGAGCCGTTTTCAATTTTTGAGCGAAACTAAAGGCAGGGAAAAAATGACCCCCAGAATGACCGCCGGAGATAACAATTCTGATTGGAAACCGATTCATTACCGCTTTAAAGACCGGATAGAACGTTTATCGATGGCAATTAAAAGACCAACCGAAACCATATGAAACACAAGAGCCGTCCCTCCATAGCTCACAAAAGGAAGCGGCAAACCTTTAGTAGGAATGAGACCAATGGTGACCAGCAAATTAACAACTGCTTGAAGGGTGATGAAAACAACCAACGAAAATGCTAAAAGACGGAGGTAAGGGTCGCGGCATCTTTGCGCCAATCGGTTTCCAAAGAAAAAAAAAGCAGCGAATAGACCCACAACCGTCAAGGCTCCAATCAAACCCAATTCTTCTCCGATAATGGAAAAAATAAAATCCGTATGGCTTTGCGGAAGATAAAATAATTTTTGAGTACTTTTACCAAGTCCCACTCCTTTTATTCCGCCGAGCCCAAACGCTAAAAAAGACTGAATAATTTGAAACCCGCTTCCTTTCGGATCTTTCCAAGGGTCCAAATAAGCGGTGATGCGGTGCATACGGTAAGGTGCACGCCAAACTAAAAAAATGAAAACCAGAAAAACAAAGCCGGCAGCAAGAAAAATATATCGCAGCCGGATTCCTGATAAAAAAAACAAAATTCCCATTAACAGAAATAGAAAAATACAAGAACCCAAATCAGGCTGAACGATGACGAGTCCGAATAAAAGAAAGATCAGAATTGAAGGCGGAAAAAACACCGAGATCGAACCTTTTGTAATCGGTTGACGTTTTCTTGAAAGATAATCGGATAAATAGATGCACATTGCTAACTTGGCGTATTCAACCGGCTGAAACGTAAAAAAAGGAAGTTGAATCCAACGCCGCGCTCCCCCGGCGGAACGGCCTAAAAATGGAATAAAAACAAGAACCAAAAGAAAAAGCGCGATTCCCATCAGTAAACGCGAATGACGTTTCAAAAACTCAGGATCGATGGAAGCACCAATAAAAAAAGAAAAAATTCCCAGGATGACGTAAAAAACCTGGCGTCTTAGAAAATAAGTGGAGCTATGGAAAATTTGATCGGCGTAAACTGCGCTGGCGCTGTAAGTCATGACCACCCCGATGGCAACCAGGGTGAACATGATTAAAATGAGAGCTTTTGATTCGTTGGTCACCGAGCAGGAAGTGAAGCGAGTTCGTCTCGCCAGGATGAAACAATGGTTTTAAACTGTCGTCCCCGATCTTGATAATCTTGAAACATATCAAAACTGGCACACGCCGGAGAAAACAAAACAATGTCAGCAGGCCGGCTGGCACCTCGAGCAACCCGAAGAGCTTCTTCTAACGAACCGGCGTGAAAAACAGAAACCAAATCACCGAAAGCGGTTTCAATTTCTTTCTTTGCTTCACCAATTAAGATTAAGAATTTTACTTTCTTCCGGATTAAATCTCTCAGAACTCTGAAATCGCCGCCCTTGTGCCGGCCTCCAGCGATCAAAATTGCTTTCTCGTCTACACGATCAAGCGCCCAGCCTAAAGAAGCAATTGTTGTCGACTTTGAATCATTAATATATCGAACCCCGTGAGCAACACCGACTTCTTCGAATCGGTGTTCAAGACCTGTAAAATTATTTAATACTGACTTAACGATTTCAGAATCAATTTGATAAATTTTTGCTACTTCTTCAATTGCTGCGAAGTTAGGATTGTTGTGGTTTTTTCCATCAAAAAAATTAATCTGCGATTTAATTTTTTCAGACCGCTTCAAACATTCAGAATCCGCTGAATTTAAAACGGAATATTCACTCGGCGTTTGATTCTTAAAAATCCGGCATTTCGAATCGGCATAATCGTCAAAGGTAGAATGCCAGTCCAAATGATTTGCGCTTAAATTAAGTAAAACGGCAACCCGTGGTTTGAATTGGTCAATGTGAGTTAATTGAAAAGAACTCACCTCGACAACCGTAATGATGTCGGCTGTCAATTTTTCAACTTCGCTGATAAACGAATTGCCAATGTTTCCACAACTGACCGCGGTGCGGCCTGCGGCCCGCAAAACATCTCGTATTAAAGTAGTCACGGTTGTTTTTCCGTTACTGCCGGTAACGGCAATGAGTTCGGCCGGCGAATACCGATAAGCCAACTCGATTTCACTCCAAATCGGAATTCCGGATCGCACTACTTGTTGATAAATAGAAGCTGTTGGCGGAATTCCGGGAGATAAAACAATTAAATCAGAATCTTTAATTTCTTCCCAACTGTGCTGACCGAACTCCGATTCGATTTGATTGGCATCCAAAACTTTTTTTGCTTCGATAAATTCTTTTCCGCTTTTGAGTTCGCTGACAAAAACGTGAGCCCCTTTTTTCTTTAAAAATAAAGCGCTTTGAATTCCCGTTTCTTTTGCACCTAAAACAGTTACTTTTTTTTGCTCCAAGTTCATATTTATTTCCCCGGTTGTTATCTTAATTTAAGTGTACTTAAACCCACTAAGGCCAAAATAAAAGCAACAATCCAAAGCCGAATCGTCACTTTTGATTCGGGCCAGCCCATCAATTGAAGATGATGATGAAACGGCGACATTAAAAAAACCCGTTTTTTAAAAATTTTGAATGAAAAAACCTGAATCATGACAGAAAGAGCTTCCCACACAAAAATACCGCCGATTAAAAGCAGCACCAATTCACTTTTGATGAAAATAGCGACGATTCCGAGCGCACCGCCAAGCGCAAGCGAACCCGTATCACCCATCATCACGGTTGCAGGATAGGAATTATACCAAAGAAATCCGACCGACGCTCCAACTAATGAAGCACAAAAAACTGATAATTCTGCGGAACCCGGTACAAACGGAATTCCCAAGTACTGAGCGAAGTCAATTCGTCCCGCCAAATAAGTCAGAACTGAAAATGCACCGGCAGCAAAAGCGAGACAGCCCACCGCAAGACCATCAAGACCATCCGTTAAATTGAGTGCGTTTGATGTTCCAACCAAAACAAGAATGACAAACGGAACAAATGCAATTCCGAGTGGAAGCATGACGCCTTTGAAAAACGGCACATACAGCAAAGAAGGAAAACTCGGATCTTTATATAAAAGAAGACCGATGGCGATTCCAAGCGTTAACTGTCCCAACAGTTTCACCCGGCTGGGCAAACCGCGGGAATTTTTCATTTTCAGTTTCAGCCAATCATCAAGAAAACCAATCAATCCAAACCAAATTAAAACTAAAAGTGAAAGCAGCATAAAACGGTTTTGCAAATTTCCCCAGATTAAGTTCGAACATAAAATGCTTCCGACGATCAAAACTCCGCCCATTGTCGGCACCGCCACTTTTCCGGCGTAAAAGGAATGAATTTTCTCAGCATGTTCCCTTTTAACAAAGTTGGTAATATTAGCCTGCATCAACCATTTAATAACGAATGGACCTAAAAAAATGGACAACAGGAAAGCAGTCACGCTCGCGCCGACAGCGCGAAAGGTAATGTATTTAAAAACATTAAACAGTGATACTGAATCTCTGAGCGGGTATAAAAAGAAATAAAGCACGAATGTTCCTTACACAGATGCTGATGTCGTATTAAAACGTTCTTCCAAATAAGGCTTAACTTTATAAAGTTCCATGCTATGTGAACCTTTGATCAATAAACTGTCGTCTTCTTTCAAAAGCGAAATTAAAGATGAACAGGCCATTTCAACTTTCTCAAAATGGTAAACGATTGCGTGAGAATCAATTCGGCTCAAAGTTTCAATCGCATATCGGCTTAATGGGCCTATCGCAATGACGACATCTATTTTCTGATGGGCTATAAACCGTCCTAAGTTTTCATGATAGGCACAAGCTTGCTCACCCAATTCCAACATATCGCCAATGACAATTATTTTACGTCGATCTCGCGCTATTTCTTTAAAAGATTCTATCGCTTGTTCAAAAGATTTCGGATTTGCGTTATACGAATCATCCACCACGAGTAAATGATGGGATTGCCAATGCTCAATTTTAAACCGGTTGTTAATTTTCGGCAGCTCTTTCCAAGATTCACTTAAGGATTGAAGATTCAAATCAAAAAATCCGGCGGTTGCAATGGCGGCAAGTACATTTCTGGCATTAAAACTGCCGTAACCTTTTAAATTGAAATGATATTTTTGATTGACGTTAAATTGAACGGTGCCATCCTCAACGGATAAATTCGACATTTGATAATCACACTCGCGAGTTGTTCCAAACGTAATTAAATGGAAATGCCGATTCTGGAGCCGCTTCACTAAAATCGGATCGTCGCCGTTTGCAATAACGGTGCCTCCTTCATGATCCAAATAATCGGCAAGCTCAAGCTTCGCCTTATAAATTCCCTCCAACGAACCAAAACCTTCCAAATGAACCGGATAAATTCCGGTAATCACACCGACGGACGGCTGAGCCATTTCAGAAAGAACCTTGATTTCACCGATGTGATTCGCCCCCAATTCTAAAACCATGAACTGATCGCTTGAATTTAATTGAAATAAATTAAGTGGAACTCCGAGATGGTTATTCCAATTTCCCAAACTGACGCGAACTTTAAAAAATTTTGAGAACGCCATTCCAATACATTCTTTGGTCGTTGTTTTTCCTGCGCTTCCCGTCACAGCAATGGTCGGAATTTGGAAACGCTTCTTATAATAGGAAGCTAGCTGCTGCAATGCCTTGAGCGTATCTTGAACTAAAATGAGCGGATGAGAAATTTTGATGGGACGATCCACCAAAGCTGCTGAAGCACCTTTTTGAAAAACATCTTCCAGAAAGGTGTGGCCATCAAAATGCTCACCTTTTAACGGAACAAATAAATCTCCTTTTTTTAAAGTTCTGCTGTCGCAAGAAACACCGGTAATTGTTTGACCGGTGGATGGATCAATTAATTTGCCGCCGACAGCGGCTGAGATTTCTTCGAGTGTAAACATTGATTCCTTAAATATTGGCGAGCTACATTTTGGTCGCTGAAAGGAAACTTCTCGCGGCCGATGATTTGATAATCTTCATGTCCTTTTCCAAAAATAAAAACCAGATCATTCGGCTGAGCTATCTCAATCGCTTGAGCGATTGCAGCCTGGCGATCTTGACAAACGATAATTTCAGCTTTGACTTCCTTAATTCCCGCTTTTATTTCAGAGAGAATTTCTTCCGGCTTTTCAGTCCGCGGATTATCCGTCGTTAAAATAACAATGTCTGATAACCGATTTGCGATTTCACCCATCAACGGCCGCTTTGTCCTGTCTCTGTCTCCGCCGCAACCAAATACTGAAATGAGACGATTCTTTTTAAGATTTTGAACGGAAGATAAAACATTGAAAAGTCCGTCCGGCGTATGTGCGTAATCGACGAAGAGATAAAAGTTCTGCCCTTCATTAATACGTTCCATACGGCCAGGAACACTTTGAAATTGGGATAGAGAAGAAATGAGCGAAGAAAGCTCAAAGCCTTCCTTATATAAGGTTGTTAAAGATGCGAGGAGATTGTATATATTATGTTTCAATATCAATTGTGTGGTAATCGGAATAACTTTATCTCCATGAATTAAATCAAACCTCGTACCGTTTAATTCCATTTTAATATTTTGAGCCCTGAATCCGGCTGGTTCATTAATTCCATACAGAGAAACATCAGCTTTTTTCTCAAGTTCTAAAAATAATCTTCTTCCGTACGCATCATCGCCATTAATAATCGAATGTTTCGGATGATGAGTTCCGGAGAAAAGTTTTCGCTTCGCTTGAAAATAGGTTTCGAAATCATGATGATAATCCAAATGATCCTGTGTCAAGTTGGTAAAGATGGCGCTTGAAAAATCAAGGCCCAAAGTTCGGTTTTGATCCAAAGCATGAGAAGAAACTTCCATGACACAATAAGACGTTCCATTCTTTACCATTTCTGCAAGAAGGTGAAAAAGAGTTTCGGGAATCGGTGTCGTATTTTCTGCCGGATATTTTTGATTTCCATCGTCATAATAAATGGAGCTGATAAGACCCGACTTACTAACAGAATTGAGGAAGTGTTGAATCAAAAATGCAGTCGTGGTTTTTCCGTTCGTTCCCGTAATTCCGATACACTTTATTTTTTTTTGAGGGAAATCATACGAAGCTGCAACTAAAAGCGGCAAAGCAGAACGTGTATTGGAAACAGCTATTTGCAGAACCGACGGATCTAGTTGGGAATCAAAATGCTCAAGAACAATGGCTCGCGCTCCGCGCTTCAGCGCATCGCCAATGAAATGATGTCCATCTTGATTGAGTCCGGTGACCGCAACAAAAAGATCGCCTGCCTTTACTTTTCTCGAATCAGATTGGACACCGGAAATTTGATTGGATAGATTGCCGCTGCCATTCCAAGAATATGGAATGGAAGTTAATAAAGCTTGCAATGTTTTCATATTATATTTACGGAGTTAGAACGGAAATCCTAAGACAGTCTTTGGTTTCTTTTTTTCCAAATAAAAGCTTAACGACACAGTTAAATAATTTGCTTTGATTTCCTGATCAAAATCAAACGGCAGGGCTGAAAGTGGACTGGAACGTCGAACTGCTTTAAGACATGTCGAATCAAATTTTTTATCTTGTGACGGATTCAGTAATTGTAAATCAAATATTTCTCCGGACTGACTAATTTTGTATTTGACAATCGACATACACGATTCACACCGAACGGATCGAAGGCTTGACAGCCACTCGGCCGAGATTTTTAAACGCATGTTCCGTAAATATTCGGGAAGAACCGATTTTCTGATATCGACTGGAACTTTTTCCATGTCATAAACACTGGAACCGACGGATTGTAATAACTTAATTTGTTTTTTGATTAGGTTTTTCTTAATGAATTTAATCTTCTGATTTAATCGACTTTGATCCCTGTAAAATTGTTTCGTTTCCTCGAGCATTTGGGGATTCATTATCTCCGTTGGTTTGTATTCGGGGATTTTGACAACGAGAGCCGGTGTATGAGGGCTAAATGTTTTAACCGGAGACGATGATTGAACTGCCTGCCAGGAAGTCATCAATGAAAAAGACGGGCTTGAAGTGAGACTTTTAGAAAAAAATAAAGCAGCTTCGGCACTCGTCATAAAAAAAAGATGAACCAAAAAAGAAATCAAGATTGCTGACTTATAAGCTTCATTCCTGTTCTTTCGCTTCATGTCATGCTTTCATTCCCAGATGAAACTGAATCGTTTTGGATTCGGCATCTAAAAATTCAAAAGATACTGTCTGGTTCCGCTGAATTGAAAGCTTTGCCGAAATACGATCAAATAACACTGTATTTTGACCCAGCGTTTTTTTCAAATCAGGTCCTGGTTCCACCAATAAATTTTCTGCATGAATGGAAAGAGGAAAATGATTTTGAAATAAAGCACTTAACGGATAATGAACCGTAACAATTCCCGATTTAATGTTTAAATAATCTTTAAAATCCATAACTGCAGGATTCAAACGAATGGTTCCAGGAAAAAATGTAAGCAGCGGCTTATTGCGAACCCTGAGTCCAATTCGATGTTCCATTCGCCAGAAAAAAAGATAGGTAACGAATGTGGGAAACAAAAAAAGAGCAAGAACAAAACCTAGAAATAAATTTTTTCTCAGCCGAAATGAAATCTTAAAAAAGCGGGCAAAGATGTTCCGCTTCCTTCCAAATACAAAACGAAAATAGTCATTGAAATAAAAAAAAGAGACAAAAACAAAATCAGAAAATAAAAAACGCCGAGTTTTTGCCGAATCATCGGCTGTTCTATTTTAATGCCAATGCCTTCTCGCAAAATATCGTCGTCACGTTCCATGAAAATCCTTGCTGTAATTCCTGAATGATGGTGTTTTTTGGCTGCCGGAATTGGCAACCCGTTTCAATAACTCCACTATTTTAGGCTGTTGAATAATTTTTAAAAAACTCTCCACTACTTTTGGATCAAATTGCGACCCGGAGTTTGCTTTGATTTCATCAACCGCCTCGGGAATGCTGAGAATGCGTCGGTAAGGCCGCCTGGATAGCATCGCCGTAAATGAATCTACCACAGCAACAATGCGAGCACCAATAGGAATTTCATCACCCTTAAGCCGGCTCGGGTAACCTTTCCCGTCAAATCGTTCATGGTGATGAAGAATAATGGGCGTAATTGGCCTTAACGAACTGATTTGCTCCAAAATAGCAGCACCCCTCGACGGGTGCTGTTTGACTTCTTCAAACTCGCGCTTGGTTAATTTTTCTTTCTTATGCAAAATGTGTTCCGGCGTACCCAGTTGGCCGGCATCGATTAAAAAGGTAGCCCGATGCAGATTGGTCAATTCAAAACTTGAAAGACCGAGATCACGGCCCATTTGTGAAGAAATCTCATTGAATAAAGGCAAGTGAATATTATCACCGGCAAAACTCAACTCAAGAAGTTCATTGATCGTTTTAATACTGCCCAATGTCAACTGTTCGGTTTCTTCGAAAAGCTGGGCATTTTTGATCGCAATCACTGCTTGTTCTGAAAGTGTTTTTAAAATTTCAACATCTGTTTTGGTAAAAGGCGTGCCACCTAATTTATCCCGAAGGGCCACGACGCCGACAATGTCATCTTCAATAAATGGAACGGCAATGCAATTGCGGGTAATGTGAAAATCTGCTGTTTCAGCCACATGGCCTTCCAAACCATAACCGATTCTTAAACGTCTGTTATGTTCCACTTTATCTCCGAGAGAAAACTTTCGGATGAGATATTTTTTGCTTTCATCCACCAAAAAAACATCGCAGCGTTTGGCTTTTAAAACTTGAGCGCACAAGCGGCCAATGCGCGGAAGCAATTGATCCAATCCGAGAGAAGAAGACATAACGCGATGAACGGAGTGTATCGTTGAAAGTGCCAGAGCTCGAGGATGGACCGTTTCATAAAAATTGTGGAGTTCAAAACTCTTATAAGCAAGCTCCACTTCCGACTGCAAAAACTGTTTGAATAAAGGCAAGTAAGGTTTTATTTCCCGTTCTGTTTTCTTAACCGCACAAAGAACTAAAAAACCTTTCAGATCTCCCAAATGTTTTAACGCAAAAATAACGCCGGATCGGCCAAAACCGCAATGGTAAAAATTCGGAAGTTTGCTGTGTTCGTCTTTTCGTTCAGCTAATTGGCCGAAGTATTTTTCAAGAAAGTCTGCGCAGCTGGCTTGGTTTTCCTGAGACTTTGCATAAAAAGAGCAATGACCTTTATGATTCAAACGCAACATGCGCGGATGACTATTATGCAGCAAATACAGCCACCCAATGGGTTTTCCAAAGAAAGTCGTGAATTCCCGGTATCCCTCGCTCCATGAAGGGCTTTCAAAAAGGTACCGTTCTAGAACAGATCTCTCTTTTTCTTTAAACATAGATAAATCTGTTTAATTGTAACATCCGGTTTGTTCTATCGTCAAACCCGCTCATAAGGAGAAAATAACCTGTTATATTCATCTAATGCAAATCGGTCGGTCATTCCGGCAATGTAATCGCAGACGGCACGATAGAAATTATCTTGGCTGGTCCGCCTTCGAACATGAGGCGGCAGCTGTTCTGGACGGTCAATGTAGAGGTGAAACAATTCTTTGATAAAACGCTTCCCTTTTTCTGTCATTCGGACCACTCGATAATGATGATACAGATTTTCCGTTAAGAATAATTTGATTTCGTTAACCTTGGAACTGATCTCTTTTGAAAAACAAATCACTTCTCGATTTAACCGGATATAATCGGCTGATTTTTTAATTTTGTATCGCTCAATATTTTTTGCACTCTGTTCAATGAGATCTCCGACCATTCGATTAATGAGAAGCCGGATCGCAATTTTGATTCGAATGGTCGGATTCGTTTTAATTGATTTGTGTTGGATATAACGGTTCAGCTCCTGCCAAAGTTTAATTTTCTCTAATTGGGCGGGATCGATTAAGCCTGCTCTTAAGCCATCATCCAAATCATGGCCATTGTAAGCGATCGAATCGGCATAATCGACAACGTCAGCTTCAAGCGAAGGAGTCCGCTTCTTTTCATGTTTGTTCAGACCTTGCCGAACCTCAAAAGTTAAATTTAAGCCTGGAAAACCGGCATAACTTTCTTCCAGTTGTTCGACAATTCGAAGACACTGTTTGTTGTGTTCAAATCCGCCGTGGCCTTTCATTAATTCGGATAAGGCATCTTGGCCGGCATGACCAAAAGGACCATGTCCCAAATCATGAGCCAAAGCAATCGCTTCAATTAAATCTTCATTGAGCCTGAGCGCGCGGCCAATGGTTCTGGCAATTTGACTCATTTCAATCGTATGAGTCAAACGCGTTCTATAATGATCTCCTTCGTGATTGACAAAGACTTGAGTTTTATATTCCAAGCGCCGGAATGCGGTGGAATGAACAATGCGGTCGCGATCACGCTGATAAGCGGTCCGAAAATCATGTTCTTTTTCGGGATGTGCACGACCTTTCGTCTCTTCACTTTTAATTGCATAGGGCGCCAACCATTCGCGCTCTCTTTGTTCTAATAACGTCCGCGTTATCATTTCAGAGTTTTCATAATCCTTTTATATACAGATGCAAGGGATTCGGATAAAACTTTGGTTTTAGCAATCACCGGCATGAAATTAGAATCGCCAATCCATCGTGGAACGAGATGAACATGAACATGCCCTGGCAGTCCGGCACCGGCAGTTTTCCCCAAATTAATTCCAATATTGATTCCCTTTGGCTTTAATGATTTTGTAATCAACTTCGTCATATCACTGAGTAAACGAAACAAATCCAAAAGTTCAGAATCATCTAAGTAAGTCAAATCCTTAACATGTCGTTTTGGAACAATCATCAAATGACCAGGATTATACGGGTAAAGATTAAGAACCGAGAAACTATGAGACGTGCGTTTTAAAACGAAATTCTTCGCGTCCTTCCGAGAATTTCGATTAATGCCGCAGATAAAACATTTTTTAGCGGGTTTGTTCAAAATATATGCTTTGCGCCAAGGTGCCCAAAGTTTGTCCATAACGATTAAACTCAGACTGAAATCACAAAACAATCTTTGGCTTATCGAAAAGATCCAGTAAACAATTCAAACTTCGAAGATCAAGGTACTGGATTTTGGCCTCTTGTGCAAGCAATTTTGCGTTGAGCTCGATGCCCTGAAGACCGATCATGAGTTTTTTCTGAATCGATCCTCTCAACCGTTTGTTATCTTGAAGAAAAACGTGGACATCCTCTTCGCTCACATGGCCGGAAACCACCTGGCATAACCACCGGGTTTTTCCGTTGCGGGCATAGACCGGAAATACACGGCCATTATTCGGGCGGGACAAGATCTCGGTAAAATGAGGGCATTTGAATTTTCTGTGGTTTAATTCCACGACATCATTCCTAAAATTCAAGAATAATTCAACGATTCGCTTTGGAAGTTCCCTTTTATCTTCGAGAATGCTTTCATCGATCGCCTGTCTCATTTCCCTCTTAAAACCCTCCTGTCGCGCAATGGGAAGACGCTCTCCCATAAAGCGCTGACGCCAATATACCTTGGCCAGCCAAAATCGGAACAGTGGATCATGAATTTGATAAAAGGATCCGTGCTTCTTAATGATTTCATGCAGCAGCAACTTCTCTATAATTTTTTTGATGTCATTGCTTTTTTGATGTAGAAAACGGCTCATTTGGGATAATTTTTTGTGACCCAATGAAATTGCCAACAGCGCGTCGGCAAAAAGCGGCCATGGCCGTGTCTGCGCCATTTGATAAAAATGAAGTTGAAAATGTTGATAAAGCATTCCATGTGTTTCAAAAAGTTCGTTCGTCAAAGCATCAATTAAAATTTCACGATTGCTTTTAACATCATCTTGCTTTTCCAGACGATGCAGCCGATTAATAATGAGACCGAGATAATAAGGATGACCGTCGGTCAAACGAATCAAAAATCGTTTGAGTTCATGTTCCAAATTTATTTTGGTTGCATGATGGTCCACGAATTGAATCGCTTCCTCAAAATCAAAAGGACCCAGTTCGATGATTTCAAAATTGCCAAACAATAGTGAAAGCTTTTCACGAAAGATCGACAAACTGCGAGCCGGCTGTGAACTCGTCACTAAAAACATGGTTTCCTTCTGAATCATCATTTCCTTGCCCAAATTTCCGAAGGGGTCATTCAAACCGATTTCTGCCAGACGATGAAATTCATCCAACACCATTAAAAATTTTTTCCCGTATTCTTTTTGAATCTCACCGGTTAAGCTGATGAGTTCCCTGTATGCTTCCTGATAGCGGTGAAGAAAGGTTAATTTTTTTATTCCCTGCATCTTCTTTAATGTTTTCGGAATTACTTTTTTCAAAGACCGAATCAAAATTGAAAACCGATCCGGTAAAGACTGATGGATAAATTGAAACAAATTGATCAACAATTCTCCCATCCAACGTTCTGAAAAACGTTCGAAGGAGTCAAATTCCTGGCAGATAAAATGAATGGGAATAATTTCGGAATGATTTGTCAAGCGGCTTAAAAAATCTTTAACCAAAAAGCTCTTACCTAAAAACGCCGGCCCGATAATACCGATGTTTTGACGGTAACCTTTTTCGAAAGCATCTAAACGTTTGTCTAAAAGCGCTGAAATACGGTCGCGGCCAATGAAGACACTACTCATATCGGAGTCGATGTGCATTTTTTGGTTGATTAAAAGTGAGGCGGGGCGTAATCAGAAAAAAATAAAACCGGAACTTATTGAACACCCCTCCGAATTTTTATTTGTAACGCCATCATACTCGAAACGAGAACGGATTCAACTTAAATCGATCCCTCCCATGAAAAAAAATAACCCTGATACAATGTCTTGGGGCTTGATCGCAAACCGCTCATTGAATGGTGGGTAAATTATTGACTCTTATTTAAAATTCGGATGTTTTTGGGTAGAATGAAGAATGAAATTGATTACGCTGAACACTTGGGGCAAATGTGGACCGTTTAGAAAACGCTGGGATTATTTTCTAAAAGAGCTTGAACGGTTTAGTCCCGACATTTTGTGTTTACAAGAAGTCGTCAATGACGAACTGCCGAAAAAAATCCAACATTCATTTGCCTTAAATCACATCCATTCATCTTATATAGCTGGACTCGCAATTATTTCTCGATTTCCTTTGTTAGAAACCGACACTTTAACCTACCAAACTTGTTCCCCTTTAGAAACCGATTATGAACGAAAAGTCATTTTTACAAAAATCAAAATAAACGACCGCAACTTGGTTATCGCCAACACCCATTTAGCATGGAGAGAAGAAGATCATCCGACGCGAGAAGGTCAAGTGAAAGAACTTTTGGAAGTATTAAAGAAATTGAAGGATCCTTCTATGATTACCGGAGATTTAAACGATGTTCCGGAAAGTTCACCTTTAGTGAAAGTAAAAACTGTGGGTTATAAAAATTTAATTGAAGATTTCATCCCGGTAAATCAAAAAGCGGTAACGTGGGACAATCAGAATTTATTTATTCAAACACACAACGTGAGATTTCCTGACCGACAAATTGATTATATCCTAATACATCCATCTGTTTCTAAAATTCTGAAACCGATAAGTTGCAAAGTTATCTTTAACCGTATGAATGAAAAACAAATTTATCCGTCTGATCATTACGGAATTTTTGCCGAATTTGAAATTGTAGTTTAAATTTTACTTAAGATTGAATCCATTTCGGTTTCATCAAAAGCGCGCAGTGTTTGTGATTTCAGATTTCCAAGCGATCCGGCCTTCATCAAAATCGAAGCAACGGTTTCATCGTTGGGCGCATCCATCACTAACACGACATCGTAACGGCCGAGCGTCCAATAAACATCACCGATCTTTGCGCCCATTTTTGAAGCCATTTCACGAAATACTTTTGCACGTTTCGTAGTTTCTTTCACCCCGCGAATTCCTTGATCTGTAAATTTAGCGAGAACAATGTAGTGTGCCATGAATTACCTCCTTGATAAAGGAAATAGCAGCTCCAAACTTTCAATTCATATTAAGGCAATTTTGGACTGCTTCAATTTCCAATTAATGATTAATGAGAATTGAGCGGCCAGCCATGATTTTCATTAATAATTTTACGACTATACATAAGAAATCATGACCGTGCGCCGTCTTCAATAGATAGTCACTTAGAACTATTATAAAGTAGACGAGCGGCCAGCGGGAATCGAACCCGCGTCACAAGCTTGGGAAGCTCGGGTAATGCCATTATACGATGGCCGCTTCAATTAAAAATGGCAAAGTTTGTGAAATTCTTTACGGCGATTTTCGATTTCAGCGGTTTGAAGAGCTCTGAGACGATCTAAACCAAAAGCTTCGACAGCAAATGATGCGATCACAGCTCCATAGACAACGGCTTGTTTTAAATTTTCAAAATTAACTTCCTTTGTTTTCACTAAATATCCCATCACACCGCCGGCAAATGTATCACCGGCCCCGGTTGGGTCAAACACTTCTTCAAGCGGATAAGCCGGCAAAACAAAATATTGCTGGCCGTGAAAAAGTAAAGCTCCGTGTTCTCCTTTCTTAATGATGACCGTGCCGGGCCCCATGGTTTGAATTTTTCGGGCGGCTTTAAACAAATTTGATTCATGTGCAAGTTGTCTCGCTTCTCCATCATTCAATACAATCATGTCAACTCGTTTTAAAACCTGCTCCAACTGCTGTTTTTTTCCGGTAATCCAAAAATTCATCGTATCACAGGCAACAAAACGGCATTTTGGACGCTTGACCTGATTCAGTACGCTGAGTTGAAGATCGGGATCAATATTGGCAAGAAATAAAAAATCAGGTTCTCGGTCTGCTTTTAATTGAGGTTTGAAATCAAGCAAAACGTTAAGCTGTGTGTCTAATGTATGCGCCGTGTTTAAATCCGTCTCATACCTGCCTTTCCAATGAAATGTTTTTCCCGACGCAGTTGTCAAATGATCCAATCCAATGGAACGTTCTTCAAGAATGCTTCGATACTCTTTCGGAAAATCTTGACCGACGACAGCGATTAATTCAACGGGCGTAAAAAAACTAGCCGCGTAAGAAAAATAAGAAGCTGAGCCGCCGAAAACAGAATCTCGTTTTCCAAACGGTGTTTCAACGGAATCGATGGCAACGGTTCCAACCACCATGAGCGGATAATGAGCAACACTTTTGGTATTCGTCATTGTGAAATCATCCTTTTTAATTCCCGAGCGGCGTGAAACGGGTGCGGAGATGAAAAAATAGCGCGCACGACCGCGATCCGATTTGCTCCGGCTTTAACCACGGACTTTGCATTCGATTGATCAATTCCGCCGATACAAACCACTGGAATTTTAGCTGTCTTCACTATTTTTTTAATTAAATCAAGACCCGTAACTTGATAATTTGGTTTTGTCGGAGTTTCAAAAATCGGTCCGAAACCAATATAATCGGCGCCTTCTTTGATCGCCATCCGTGCTTGTTTTAAACTATGCGTAGAGTATCCAATCAATTTTGATTTATCTTTAATCATTGCTCTCGCGATTTGAACAGGAAGATCATCCTGACCTAAATGGATTCCATCGGCATCAAGTGCAAGCATCAGATCCAAGCGGTCGTTTACGATAAATAATTTCTTCATTCGCAAAGTGATTTGCCTGATTTTTTTTCCGATTTCAAGCAAGAAACGATCCGGCAAATTTTTAGAGCGGAGCTGAATAACATCCATTCCTCCGCGGAATGCTTCCGTTATCTTTGACACTATTTCCGGATCTTCATTTTTAAGATCGGTAATGCCATAAAGCTCAAATTCGTTTAAGAGTTTTTTTTTCCAATTCATAAAGCTGAAAGCGCAAAGATTGAAAACGGCGAGATTTTGCCGGAGCAATTATTTTTGACGATTCTTCAAGTACCCGTAAAGCTTCCTCAGATCGCTTCATATTACTTGTTAAAATATCATTCCAATTCGGTTTCTTTTTTTCGAGAATCACGCTTTTTTTTCCGACATCATCATTTGAATTTCGCGCAACAATCAATTTTTTGTACGGGATTGGAAATTCTAGCAAAACCTTGGAACAATCATGTCTTAATTTCTTAAATGACTGAGTCAGCACCTTGTCATCATATAGAAAACGCAGAATGTCTTCACAAACTCTCAGGCCTTCTTTAACACGATTGAAATTGACGTCAACCAATCTCAGCGCTTCGTCGTTACGAATCATGTTTTAACTTTTTTAAAATTCCTGTTGTGGAACGTCCTTTTAAGAAACGAATTCGTTTTACTTTTCCGCCCCAGCCTAAAACATCCGAAGAACCGGCGATTGATTTTATTTTCCAATCGGAACCTTTTACCAAAACATTCGGACGAATTTTTTTGATCAGTTTAAGCGGAGTTTCTTCATTAAAAATAGTAATGTAATCAATGCATGCTAATCCGGCGAGAACTCTTGCCCGATCTTTTTGAGAATTAATGGGTCTGCCGGAACCTTTCAAACGCTTCGTAGAACGATCGGAATTTAAACCGAGGATTAACACATCGCCAAACCGTTTGGCCCGCTCCAAATATTCAACATGGCCGGCATGCAGAATATCGAAACACCCATTTGTAAAAACGATTTTTTTGCGGCGTTTCCTAAGACGATTGACAATCTGAAAAATTGTGTGCTGTGAGTAAAGCTTGGGATTCATCCCCCACCACTTTCTAAAATGTCATAGTTCTGAATTATTGTGAAGCTGATAGAAACAAAATAAAAGTGGTGGGGGATCATTCCGAGGCTGAAAAAAGAATATCTTCAGCTGCCTCAGAGATGGCATGAAGCGCGGTAATGTGCATTTCCTGAATGTGAGGAGTTTTCTCCGAGCCGGCCAAAAAAATTAACTCCGATAAATTTTGCAGCTCTCGACCAGACTTTCCCGTAAAACCAATGACCGCAATTCCCATTTCTTTGGCTTTTCGAGCAGCTTGGATCACATTTTTTGAAGTACCGCTGGTCGAAATGGCAATTAAGATATCACCTTTTTGGCCAAGCCCTTCCACCTGCCGAGCAAATACTAAATCATAAGCATAATCATTGGCAATGGCGGTTAAAATTGAAGTGTCTGTTGTGAGCGCTATCGAAGGAAGGCTTTTACGTTCACGCTTGAACCGGCCAACAAATTCTGCGGCGATATGCTGAGCATCGGCAGCGCTCCCGCCGTTACCGCAAAGCATAATCTTATTGCCGCGTCGGAAAGCTTGAACAATCCGCTCGGTGATCTCATCCAGTACTTTTAAATTTTCCGGAGTGAAACTTTCCTTGAAAGCCTGTTCGTGGCCGCGAATACATTTTGTAATTGAATTTTCCTGCGTTTTGATTGACATATTGATTTATCCAAAAAAAATCTGGGTGAGTTCATACAAATCTTGAGGAACCAACTTCAAAGATCCGGTTGCTTCTTCCAAACGGACAGAGGTGATGTTGTTTCCATGCAAGCTAACCATGTATCCGAATTTTTTTTGTTCGATCAATTTTAACACATCAATCCCGAATCGAGTACCTAAAACTCGATCAAACGCCGTCGGCGAACCGCCTCTTTGGATATGACCAAGAACGGTCACTCGAGTTTCGTATCCGGTCCTTTGTTCAATCTTCTCAGCTAAAATTTGACCCACACCGCCAAGCCTGACATGGCCAAACTGGTCTAATTTTTCTTCCTGAATGATGTCATGACCTGCAAATTTTGCACCCTCGGCAACCGCAACAATGCTAAACAATTTTCCTCGAGAATGACGACTCTTTATCACATTGCACACTTGCTCAATATCAACCGGAATTTCTGGAATTAAAATAACGTCCGCACCGCCGGCGAGTCCGGCATAAGTCGCAATCCAACCTGCGTGTCTTCCCATGATTTCAACGACCATCACTCGGTTGTGTGATTCTGCTGTCGTATGAAGCCGGTCAATACATTCCATTGCAATGTTCACTGCCGTATCAAATCCAAACGTAAAATCAGTGCAGGCCAAATCATTGTCGATTGTTTTGGGTACTCCAACAACGGGAAATTTTTCTTTGGCCAGCTTTACTGCAACACCCAACGTGTCTTCGCCGCCGACCACAATCAGAGCTTCCAAATTATTTACTTTAAAGGCCTGTTTTACTTTTTCAAGATGTTCCGGATTTTTATAGGGATTGGTTCGCGAAGTACCGAGAATAGTTCCACCGCGATGAAGAATTCCTGAAACGGAACGGTCGTTGAGCGCAACAGTTTCATTATCAACCATGCCTTTCCAGCCGTTTTTGAAACCGAGGACCGGCCAACCTTTTTTGGTAGATCCTTTCACCACCGCGCGAATGACAGCATTGAGACCAGGACAATCACCACCACCGGTTAAGATACCAATTTGCGAAGCCACTTGTACGTTCCTCCCGCTTTAAGCTTTGACGTTTAAACTGTTTGATTGTTCGATAATCTTAATCACATTGACGGCCAATTTAAGTTCGATCCCGCCGCCCAACATCTTATTGATCCGGCTCGAAATATCATTTTGTATGACATTAATTAATTCAGGTAAATTCCAACCGGAGACTACAGAAAGATTGGCAATAATATTTAAATTGTTTCCTTCAACGTCGGTTTCTGTTTTGATTTCCTTAACCACATCAAATTTTTGAACCACTTTTTTCACCAAATCATCGATAGCTCGAACCGAAACCGTCATGTATCCCCATTTGCCGTACAAAACCACATCGTCATCTCGACGAATCAGTTTTACCAGCGTTTTAGATAAAATAATGCCGACAAAAATAAAAAGAATGCCGGTGATTCCCATTTGAAGCGATTTCCATGGGTCATCGTAAATATATTGAACTTTAAGAAGTGCATCTTCCATAGAAAGAACATGAAGCGAAACAATCATCATCAAACTGCCTACCGTGAGGAAAGCAAAAACAGCAAAGATATGAACAAAAATATTAATGATTTTCATTTCAGCCTGCCTTGCGTTCCTCCACAGATTCTATTCCAGAAGGCGACGCCAAAATTGTTTCGATAAAGTGGGTTGTGACTTTTCCTTGTCTGAATCTGGGACGATTTAAAATACGCTCATGTAAAGACACTGTTGTCTTGATAGGACCGAAAACGGTTTCTTTTAAGGCGCGGAGCATAATGTGAATCGCTTCATTACGATCTTTTCCATGAGCAATAATTTTGGCCAACATGGAATCATAATAAGGCGGAATCACATAACCCGGATAAACGTGCGTGTCCACACGGACATTCGGACCTCCAGGAAGAATCAATGTTTCGATTTTTCCGGGACTTGGCATAAAATTCCGTTCCGGATCTTCTGCATTAATTCGACATTCGATCGCCGCACCGTTAAACCGAACGCTGTCTTGGTTGTATCCTAATTTGTGGCCGGCCGCAATTCGGATCTGCTCTTTTACCAAATCAATTCCCGTGACCATTTCCGTAACGGGATGTTCTACTTGAAGCCGAGTATTCATTTCGATGAAATAAAACCGTTCCTCACTATCCACTAAAAATTCAATCGTGCCGGCATTTTCATATTGAAAAGCTCTTGCCGCTCGGACAGCTGCCTCTCCCATTTTTTTAAATAAAATCTTACTTAAGCCGGGAGCAGGACTTTCTTCGATTAATTTTTGATGACGTCTTTGGATCGAACAATCCCGAGCGCCGAGATGAACTACATTTCCATGTTGATCAGCCAAAATCTGAAATTCAATATGTCTCGGCTCATTTAAATATTTTTCAATATAGACGCCTCGATCACCAAACGCGGCTTCGGCTTCGGACTGAGCAGTTAAAAAAGCGTTTACCAATTTTCCATCGTTATGTGCTACTTTCATTCCCTTTCCACCGCCGCCGGCTCGAGCTTTGATAATGACTGGATAGCCAAATTTTTTTGCAATTCTGAGTGCTTCTGCTTGATTCTCCACAATTGTTTTGCTTCCGGGAATCGTTGGGACTTTCGCTTTTTTGACTGTCTCTTTCGCAATTGATTTATCTCCGGCGAGCCGGACACTTTCTGGTTTTGGTCCGATGAATTTAATTTGGCAGGATTCACATATTTCTGCAAAATGCGCATTCTCCGATAAAAAACCGTAACCGGGATGAATGGCATCAACGTCGGCAATTTCAGCAGCGCTGATGATACTGGGAATATTTAAATAACTTTCAGAGGAAGGCGCTTCGCCGATACAAATCGCTTCATCTGCAAGACGCACATGCAACGAATCTCTATCGGCCTTTGAATAAACCGCAACGGTTCGGATTCCGAGATCACGACAAGCTCGGATGACCCGAATGGCGATTTCACCGCGATTAGCAATTAAAATTTTATGAAACATAATAATTTAAGAGATGGGACAAAATAATTCGATTCTCAGAGCTTTTGAATTTTGAATAAAGGCTGGTCAAATTCAACCGGTTGGCCATTTTCTACGAGCACATCCACCACTTTACCACTCACATCAGTCTTAATTTCATTCATCAATTTCATCGCTTCAATGATGCATAAAACGTCGCCAGATTTAACTTCCTGACCGCGGTTGACATACGGATCCGAATCCGGCGCAGGTGAAGCATAAAAAGTACCAACCATCGGAGAGCGAACAACGCTAACTCCTGCTTCTTCTATTATTTGATGCTGCGCTTCGGTTTGCGAATGTTTTTCAGATTTTGTGACAGCGGCGGGGGTTAATTCTTCTTGAACAATGGTTCCGGCCGAACCTTTTTTAAGCCTGATTTTAAATCCATTTTTTTCAATCTCGAGCTCGACGAGTCCGTGCTCCTGCATGAGATTGATCATTTCTTTAAGTTCTTTAATGGTCATAGAGAGGTAAGTGGGTCCTTAAAAAGCGGCGGGCAGCACTTTGAGTCCTGCCCGCTTTGCATGATTAATTGTGTGAGAATTTTACTCGAATCATACTAGCCTGTCAATCTTCAAGCGGCTGGATACACTTTATTTTGAATGCCTGAGCGACTCAACCAAAGCATGAAGTCCAAAAAGATAACTATGCGGTCCAAATCCGCTCACTTGTCCAATGCAAACAGGTGCCGTCAACGATTGACGGCGAAATTCTTCTCTGCCGTAAATGTTTGACAAATGAACCTCAACTGCGGGAATGCCGCAAGCAGCCAAAGCATCGCGCACAGCAACGCTCGTATGCGTATACGCAGCCGGATTAATAACAATGCCATGATAATTTTTTTTTGCTTCACCAATCAGGTCAACCAATTCGCCTTCATGATTGGACTGAACAATAACCACTTTGGCCGCCAATTTTTTGGCTTCCTGCTCGATCGTTTGATTGATATTTTTAAGCGAAACCTTACCGTAAATATCCGGCTCTCGCTCGCCCAATAAATTTAAATTTGGCCCGTGAATGATTAAAATTTTTAACGCTTTGGATTTTGATGCCATTAGGTTAGCGAGATTTTTTGGCTTCTTCGATAATCATTACCGGAATGCCGTCCCTGATCGGAAATTGAAGCGCACATGAGGGATTTGTGCAAAGGATATGCTCCCCTTTCAAAACAACTTTCGTCTTGCACGCCGGACAAGCCAAAATCTGAAGTAACTCTGGATTGATCGAATTCATATTAGATATTTTCAATTTTCTCCAATTCTTGAATCGAAGCACCACCGCGTATGGCATATAAAATACCACAGGCACAACCGAGACCATACAGAAAAAAATCAAATAGAAGCGAAAGCGCTACAGCTTGATCTAAAGTAACATATCCTTTAAATAAATAGACGGTGGCAGCTTCTCTGACGCCCAGTCCGCCGATGGAAGGTAACATTGAAATTAAGGTGATCAATGGCATAAATAAAAAAAAGATGGCGATGGGAAGATTGATGTGAATGCTGATTGCCAAAATATAAATTAAAAAAATAAACACACCTTGCGCAGCCAGAGAATAAAGGTAAACGATTAAAAAATCAATATGTCGGTTTCGGTATAAATCCAAAGCGTCGAATAATCGCGCTACCAATCCATGAATTCTTCCAGGTAAACATTTGAGCAACAGTGATTTTACCGGTTTGGAAAACCGCCGACTCATAACCAATAAAAGTCCGATAAAAACAATGCCGGCTGTCCAAAAAAGTACCTGTCCAATTTTAGGATCATCAATATGATCACGAGCCAACAGATAAGCCAGGAAACCAATGGAAATCGTCGCCAACAATCCAAAGAAGCGATCCAGTAAAACAGAAGTGATGGACGCAAATTTTTTTCCAGAATCTTTTGCAATATAATAAGCCTTCGCAATATCACCTCCAACCGCGGAAGGCAAAAACATGTTAAAAAAATAACTGATCACCCAAAGATAATAAAGCCGCGAGAAGCTAAGATTGATGTCTTGAATTAATAAAATCGTATGGATCCGGTAAGTCACAATAATCAGAGAAAGAAAATTAATGACCAATGCAATGACCAGAAGAAATAAATTGATATTGCTTAAATGAGTCAGCGCCTCAACCAATTCCCCTTTGACCATATAAAACATAATCCCCAAAGAGGCCACGCTCACAAAAATACGAAGGAAGAGATTTCTTATTTTTTTGAGCATGCGGTTTTTAAGGCGTCTTATGCTGGACAAATTTCAATTGAAGATCAGGAATGAGTGAATTGATCAAGGAATCTTCTTCAGAAGTTAAATTTCCTTTGGTTTTTTCTTTTAATAAAATAAGCAAGTCAATCGTCTCCTTAACGGCTTCTAAATCCAATTCGACTGTTTCGGTTCCTGGCATCTTCAGTTCGCCCATACGAATTAACGCCTGAATTCCCAAGGAAGTCACAAAATTTGAAAAGGAAACTTCTGACCGGGAAGCTTGGGCAGTTTTATTTTTTTGGGATTCCTGAGAGACATTTTGCTTCCAGGTTTCATCGACACGTTTATTTGTAAAATGTATGTCTTTTTCGTCCATATTAGGATTTGGCTTTATAAAAAAATAAGGCTCAAGAACAAAAGTGGGAATCTTGCTCATGAGCCTTTTTCAGGTGGGTTTGAGACTTTCGTCTCATTTACTTTATATCATTATGGGTCTTTTTTGTCAATGATTTCCTGACCAAAATTAGATAAATTTCACTGCAATTCCATACTGATTTTTCAACAGTTCAAAACGGGCAATTTTCCCGGGAACCGTTAATTCATCCTTAAAAGTTTCATTGGCTGGCACCACAATGGTGACCTGACTTTCTTCAAGTCCCTGCATTTTTGGATAATCCGGTGCGTCCAAATCAAGAAATTCACAAAAGACACCGGCTTGGCTGACATTTGTTGCAATCGCTTTAGTTGTCAGCGTACTGCCGTCTTTCATGTGAAATGAAAGTTTCACGGGAATGGCTACGCGGATACGTTTATTACGTCTGCGTTCCAGACCATATCCTTTCCCTTGAGGTAAGGACAGATCGACTGGAACTTCGAAAATCTTGTCTTTCAAAAAAAGAAAGGATCCAAACGCATCTGCCACTTCTTCTTCGTTCTTGCAAAGTCTGACACTGTGGGGAAGATGACTCGCTTCAAAAAGCTCTCTGCAGCTTCCATCCGGCGCAAAAATCAAACTTCTTTGTGGTCTGATTAAACAAGCCACGATTTTGCGAAGGGCGATTGCATCCATTGATTGGACTTTTTGTAAATTCAGAATAACGCGTCTCAATTTCTTTTTTTGAATGGTCTGATCAATCTTCTGAATTGCCGGATCCATAAGTTCACCGACCAGCACTCCTCCCAAATCAAAGACTTGTACCGAACCGATTTTCCGGAGTCCGACATGAATACTTTCCGTTTTCATTTTACTTACCCGCCTTTCTGTTGTGAACGAGAACTTCATTTTGTGATTGTAAAAAATGAGAAAATAATCCTTCATCTTGCCGATTGAATGTTACGATGCGAACACCCATTCCAAACTGTTCATCATTTAATTGCCGGTGAACCACCTTGCCCTGTCCGCTAACGGTTTTACCCTGAGGCAAAGAAATTCGGAAATCTATTTCTTCAATATCAAAAGGATTTAAATTAGTCAGCGATTGAACAACGGAAACAACATCAATATATTCGACCAGAAAACCATGTTCACTCAAATTAGTAATGATTCCAACACATTGTCTTTTCTCGCCGGCTTCATGATAAGAAAAATGAATCGAAAGGGCTGTTTGTAAACGAAAGCCTCCTCGTTTATCATTGGAAGAAGAGTCCTGAAGCAAATCCTGCCCATAAACGCTCACGAGATCCTGTTCGTTGTTTAAAATTCGAAATCGTTTGCTCTCCGGATAACGATAAAATAAATTCATAATCTCAGCACTGCCGGACAAGATATCAATTTGATTTTTCCGTGAAGTAGCATCAAAAAATGTTTTAAGCGCCAGTGTATCAAGATCAGAAATTTGACGGAAGTTGAGAACCATCGGAACCTCTTGAGTATTGACAACGTGTTCCAGTTGGCCTTTTAAACGACTTGCCCAAACTCCTGTAAAGGAACCCTTCATATCGATGATGTTCACCTTTCCGATCTGTCTTTTAATCACTTGAGGGATCATGTTTTTAGTCCTCTTTAAAAACTCAAGTATAAGCATACACTTAAATAAATAGAAAATCAAATTTAGGCATTAAATATACTGTAAGTTATTTTATTATAAATACTTAGAGATAATAAAGAAGAGACCTAATGTAATCAAAGGAAGGCGAAATTGTAACATAAATGTTACAGCTCTTTTTTGATGAAAATTCAGGCTTTAATCTTGTGAAAAGAGATTTTTCGAATGAGTTCTTGGCGCGAAACGGAAAGAAGTTCGGCAGCTCGACTGCGGTTTCCCTGCGTTTTCTTGAGCGCTTCTGAAATAGCTTTCTTTTCAAGCGTCTGAATCATTTTTCTTTTTTGTTCTTTTAATGAACTGGGCAAAACTTTTACCGTCTTATTATTCTCTAATCTTAAATGTTCAAAATATTTTGATCCAATAATGGATTCGCTTTCCGCTAGATAAGCCTGCTTTATTTCCTGTTCAAGTTGGGTAATGTTACCCGGCCAAAGATAGGAAGTCAATATTTGTTCAGCTTCTTTACTCAACCGTTTTTTTGTCTGCAGCGCCGTTGAAAGTTTGCCTAGATAATAATTCGCAAATAGCAAAATATCCTCTTTTCTTTCCCTTAGCGGCGGAAGGTTAATTTTGATTGAGCTTAATTTGTAATAAAGATCTTCCCTAAATTTTCCATCATCCACCCGCTGTTTTAGATTTTCATCTGTAGCCGCAATCATTCGCAGATCCACTTTGATTTTAGCCACACCTCCGAGTTTATAAAAACCGTCCTCGTCAAAGAAGTGAACCAAACGGGATTGCATGGCTGGAGACAATTTTGAAATATGGTCAAAATAAAGAGTGCCTCTGTCAGCCAGCTCCAAAAGACCTTTCTTATGATTGATTGCTCCGGCAAAAGAGCCTCGAACATAACCGAATAATTCACTTTCTAAAATGGCGTCGGAATTAATTGAACAATCGACGATAATAAATTCGCCTTTCGAACGATCACCCGAAAAATGAATGGCCTGCGCCAAAGTTTTTTTACCGGTTCCTTTCTCCCCTTCTAAAAGAACTGGCATATTGTGAACTGAAATCTTTCCGGCAATAGACAAAACATTTTTAAATGAGAGACTTTCTCCGATTAATTGGTCCAATTCCATTTGCTCTTTCATTGATTTAATTGTTTCATTCGCTCTTGATGAACTTTTTCATAACCAAACGGCGTGGGACGATAATATCTGCCTTTGCGTTCGATATATTGTTGTTTGATATAGTGTTCCTTAGACTGATGAACGTACCGATAACCTTCACCATGTCCCATTCGTTTCGCACCTTTGTAACTTTTATCGCGCAAATGATTCGGAACTTCCTCCACCGTTTCTTTTTCGACATCTTTCGTTGCATCTTCAATGGCCATATAGGAAGCATTACTTTTTGGTGCAAGCGCCATATAAGTTACCACTTGAGATAAAATAATTCGAGATTCCGGCATGCCAACAAACTCAATCGCTTGAAGAGCCGAAGCCGCCAAAATAAGCGCTTGAGGATCAGCATTTCCAATGTCTTCAGAAGCTAAAATTAAAATACGTCGAATGATAAACCGCGGATCTTCACCGGCATACAACATTTTGGCCAGCCAATAAACGGAAGCATCCACATCGCTTCCACGCATACTCTTAATAAAGACACTGGCGGTGTCGTAGTGATAATCTTCATCTTGATCAAAATAAACAATTTTTCGCTGAGATGATTCCTGAGCAACCTCTTCCGTGAAATGAATCACGCCTTTTGAATCAGGATTTGTCGTTAACACTCCGATCTCAAGTGCGTTCAGAGCACGTCTCGCATCTCCGGAAGCACTTTTCGCAATGTGTTCAAGCGCTTTGTCCTCAACTTGAATTTTCATTTTTCCAAATCCCCGTTTAGAATCGCTCAAGGCTTGACGCATAATTTTAATCAACTCACTATCCGAAAGTGGCCTTAATTCGAAAATGGTGGAACGAGAGAGTAACGGGTTGTTAATTGAAAAAGATGGATTGTGAGTTGTGGATCCGATTAAAATGATGGTTCCATTCTCGACATCTGGCATCAGAACATCCTGCTGAGCTTTATTAAACCGATGAATTTCATCAATGAATAAAATCGTTCGCTCATCGTTCGTCTGTTTCAGAAATTGTGCTTCTTCGATTATTTTTCTGAGGTCCTGAACATTTGCGGCAACTGCATTCACACTTTTAAATCGCGCGCCGGTCGCCTGAGAAATAATGGAAGCCAGTGTTGTCTTACCTGTCCCCGGAGGTCCATACAAAATCAAACTGCTGATTCGATCGGCCTGAATGGTTCGTTTGAGAAGTTTTCCTTCACCGAGCAGATGCTCTTGCCCGATATATTCGTCGAGATTGCGGGGTCTCATTCGTGCAGCCAGAGGCGCGCGCAGATCGTAGGAGAAGGGTTTGGAAGCTTTGGGGTTAAATAAATCCATGAGGACCCCTTATTGAGTTGCCGATGTAAATTTGGCTTTGGGAAGTTCCGCTCCGAATAAGTGATTAAGTGAATCAATAATACTGAAATGAAGTTTGTTCACTTCTTCATTTTGAAGTGTTCGGTCTTTCGCTTGATAGTCAATTCTAAAAGACAAACTTTTCTTGCCTTTCGAAATATTACCACCCTTGAAATAATCGAATACTTCAATCTTCACGGCCAAATCTCCAGCCATTTCTTTGATTCGATTAATTATAGCATCCGCTTTTAAATCATCGGGAACAATGAGAGTTAAATCTCGAGGTGATGAAGGAAATTTTGGGAGCTCATTAAACTTGATTGATTTTTGAGCATGTTTTGCAAGTTTTTCGATTGAAAGCTCAGCATAATAAACCGGTTTGTCCACATCATAAATTTTTCGGACACGTTCTGACAAAGTCCCAAAATGGCCGATATTGTCACCTTCTATGTAAACATCCATTGCTTCTCCAGATTCAAATAAAGGATGGTCGCTGGATTTTAATTCGATGGAATTTAGATTTAAACGTTTTAAAATCTCAAGCACCACTCCTTTTAAATCATAAAATGAAGCGGCGCGTTTTTTTTCAAGCCAGCTTAATCTGCCCTCGCTCGAAACGGCCAATCCCAACATGCGTTCTTCGTTGGGAAGCTGATTGTTGTCATTTTTTGCATATCGATTCCCAATTTCAAAAAACCACAAATCAGTTTGACGGTTAAATATGTTTCGTCTGATTGATTGCGCTAAGCCGGATAACAAATTAGGCCTCATTAAACATAACTCCTTATTTTGCGGATTGACTAATCGCACAGATTGATCTGCAAATTCCAATTTTTTCAGGATCGCTTCGTCAACAATGCTGAAAGTAATAATTTCATTAAAGCCCAGGCTCGTAGCCAAGGAACGCAGCCGATCTTCCAACTTAATCACGGGATTATCCTTCAGATCAATGGGAACCAATTCAGGAAGAGTCTCTGGAATTTTATGATAACCATAAAGCCGCGCGATTTCTTCGATCAAGTCAATGGGTCTTGTTAAATCGCAACGAAATGACGGCGTTTTTGTAATTAAACTATTTTTAGCAATTGAAACGAACAATCCCAGCCGTTTCAAAAAAGATTTTGCCTGAGAATTTGAAATACCAATGCCTAAAATCCGTCTGATTTCCGATTGGCTGAGACGAATTTTATTTGTCACAACCGGAGCTCTTCCAGAACGAAAGACAGTACTTACCTGTTTTGGTTTCGCATACTTACAAATTAAATAAACAGCGCGTTCTCTTGCCTTGTCAACGCCTTCCGGATCAACGCGACGTTCAAATCGATAAGAAGATTCGCTTCCAAGCACCAGCCGTCTTGCTGTCTGTCTTACACTGGAAGGTTTAAAAAAAGCTGATTCGAGCAGAATATTTTTTGTCTTCTCATGAACTTCTGTTTCTTTGCCGCCCATAATGCCACCGATCGCAACGGGTCCTTTTTGATCCGCTATAACAACGTCATTTTTCCTCAATTCGTAAGTAATTCCGTCGATCGCATTAATGCGCTCACCTTCTCGTGCGGGCCGGGCAATAATTTCCTCTCCATAAATCGAATCCAAATCGAAAGCGTGAAGAGGTTGACCCCATTCAAGAAGAACGTAATTGGTAGTATCAACAATTAAATTGATGGTACGAATCCCACAAGCCTGAAGACGCTTCTTCATAAATTCGGGCGTGTTATGCCATTCAATCCCTTCCAAAATAGTGGCGGAATAATAGGGGCACAACTGGTTATTTTCGATTGATACTTTTATTTTTTTGCTGGCATTACGATTTTGCTTGATGGCAGACGGCGGCAGCCTAAACGAAGCGGATGAAACCGCATGGATTTCCCGCGCCACGCCAATATGAGACAACCAATCCGGACGATTGGTTGTAATTTCAATTTCAAATATCACATCGTCATTCACATGATGAACTTTTTCAACATTGAGCCCTGCCATCGTCAAAAGATTGGAAATGTATTCCGGCGAGCCTTTAAGATGCACGTAATCTTTAAGCCAATTAAGAGACACTTTCATTAAAATTGCTCTAGAAAATGTACGTCATTTTCAAAAAATAAACGAATGTCTTTGATTCCATATTTGAGCATGGCGATTCGCTCGACTCCTAGCCCAAAAGCAAAACCCTGAACCTTGGCCGGATTGTAACCGACCGCTTTGAACACAGCAGGATCCACTTGACCGGCACCGAGAATTTCAAGCCAGCCTTTTCCCCAACTGATGTCCACATCAACGCTGGGTTCTGTAAATGGAAAAAAATGAGGTTTGAATCTCATTTGGATATTTTTTCCAAATAATTTTCTAAGAAACAAATGAATGATTCCTTTTAAATCAGAAAATGTGGTTCGCTCATCTACCAGCAGCCCTTCGATTTGATGGAACATAAAGGAGTGGCTGGCATCAACGGCATCCGGACGATAAACTTTTCCCGGCGCAAGAATTCGGATGGGAGGTTTTCGATTTTCCATGGTTCGAATTTGAACGGTTGAAGTTTGCGATCTCAGCAAATGGCCCTGCTCGGTATAAAAAGTATCGAATGCATCGCGCGAGGGATGATCAAGCGGAATATTAAGTGCCGTGAAATTATAAAATTCGGTTTCGATTTCCCTTCCGTCTACGATTTCAAATCCCATATTTGAAAAAATTTCGGTAATTTCGTGAATGGTTTGAGTAATCGGATGAAGTCTGCCAATACGAGGAGTGATTCCAGGCAAAGTTTCATCAAAAGCAGATTTTGCTGCTAGGAATAACGTTAGTGATTGCTGCTTTTTTCTGAAAGCTGTTTCGGCAAATTCTTTTAATCGATTAAGTTCTTGTCCGAAGCGAGGCCGTTCTTCCCGAGGAAGTGTGGCCATTTCATGAAATAAATCGGCCACTCTGCCTTTGCGGCCTAAATAAAAAATGCGCAGAGATTCAAGGGCTTGAGCATCTTTAATCTCCGCCAATTTCGCGGAGATTTCATCTTGGAGGGCTTTAAGGTCGGTCATGTCCGACTCATCAGGTTACTTCTTCTTGGCGAGGGCGACTAATTCCTGAAATGCCTGGCCGTCTCGAGCCGCAAGCTCAGCCAATGATTTTCGGTTGAGTTCGATTTTGGCACGTCTCAGACCAGAAATAAAACGAGAATAAGAAATTCCGTTTTGCCGGCATGCAGCATTAATTCTAATGGTCCAGAGAACGCGAAAAGCGCGTTTTTTCTTTTTCCGGTCCCGTGTGGCAAATGCCATTGCCCGGGTTACGGTTTCTCGGGCTGAACGATATAATTTCCTTCGTCCGCCAAAAAAACCTTTGGCACGTTTTAAAAATTTCTTTTTTCGTTTTCGTGTTGCTGGAATTCTTGTTGCGCGTGGCATGACATCAACTCCTCATTTAAGAATAGGGAAGCGATCGTAAAACGGCTTTTCGATCCACTTTATTTAAGGACCACTTTTTCCGAAGATGTCTTTTCTTGGAAGGTGACCTGTCGGTCAATAAATGACGGCGTTTGCCTCTATTGCCGGTGACACTTTTTTTTCCCGTTATTTTAAAACGTTTTTTAGTTGCTTTGTTCGTTTTTAGTTTTGGCATTGTTTTGGGATTCCGGTTTAACCGGTGCTTTCTTTTTAGTGTTTGGTTTTGGAGTAAATAAAATAACAATCATACGACCTTCAAGGCCTGAATCTTTTTCCACCTCAGCCAAATCCATTAAATCCTGCATGTACCGATCCAAGATGCGTTTGCCCAAATCAATATGAGCCATTTCCCGGCCACGGAAGAACATTGTGAGTTTTACTTTGTCACCCCGTTCGAGAAATTTAATCGCGCTTCTCAGCTTGGTTTGATAATCATGTTCCTTAATTTTCGACGTAACTTTGATTTCTTTAATCTGTACAACGTGCTGTTTCTTTCTGGCCTGCTTCTCTTCTTTTTCTAAGGTATATAAATATTTCCCGAAATCTAAAATTCGGCATACCGGCGGTTTTGCCGTTGGAGAAATTTCAACTAGATCCAAGCCTTCTTCACGTGCTTTGGCAATTCCTTCTTGAGGAGAAACAATTCCAATTTGTCTGCCATCTGAACCAATTAAACGAATTTGAGGAACTCTAATTCTTTCGTTACGCCGAATAAAACGTTTATCGATTGGACACCTCCCGTATTTTGTTATAAATGGGATTGCTACGTCATTGCGAGGAGGCCGTTAGGCCGACGAAGCAATCTCAGTCGTAGATTGCTTCGGGCACTTCGTGCCCTCGCAATGACGACAGTTTACGATTTGTTGGTTATTTCTTCTTTTAATTTCTGAATCAATGAATCAATCGGAATTGGGCCCAAATCTTTTCCGCCTCTTGGACGAACTGAAACTGTATTTGATTCAACTTCCTTGGCGCCGATAACACCGATGTAAGGAATTTTTTTCAGTTCTGATTCTCTGACTTTGTAATTTATTTTTTCCGAACGCGAATCTAATTCAGATCTAATTCCGGCTTTGGTCAATTGAGCGTGAATGGCTTCAGCACCTTCGGCTTGTTTTTCCGAAATAGTCGCCAACAAAATTTGAACCGGAGCCAGCCACAGCGGAAACGCACCGTCATAATGCTCAATCAAAACCCCGTAAAAACGCTCAACCGAACCGAAAACAGCCCGGTGAACCATAACAGGACGGTGCATTTTACCGTCTTGCCCCACATATTCAAGCTCAAACCGCTCAGGCATCATGAAATCAAGCTGGATCGTTCCACACTGCCAATCACGGCCGATTGAATCCGTTACTTCAAAATCAATTTTGGGACCGTAAAAAGCACCGCCGCCTTCATTGACTTGATAACGGATTTGATTGTGTTTTAAAGCGGCTTCCAAACCTGCGGTAGCTTTTTGCCAAATTTCATCGGACCCCATTGATTCTTTGGGTTTCGTGGAAAGGCTGATTGAAATCTCATTGAAACCAAAAGTCCGGTACATTCTGAGAATGAGCTTGATCACATCTGCAATTTCGGACTCTATTTGATCACCATAGCAAAAGATGTGAGTATCGTCAATGGTGAAGGCCTTCACACGAAACAGACCGTGAAGCACGCCGGAAAGCTCATGCCGGTGGACCAAGCCGAGTTCCGCTAATTTGAGTGGAAGATCACGGTATGATTTTTGTGAACTCCGATAAACGAGTGTACTTCCGGGACAATTCATCGGTTTAATCGCAAATTGAATTTTGTCAATGTTCGTAAAATACATATGATCTTTATAATGAGCATAATGTCCGCTTTGTTTCCAAAGTTCGTCCTTTAAAATCATCGGCGTTCTGATTTCCTGATATCCTTCTTGTTCATGCTCCGAGCGCCAATAACGGATCAGCTCGTTATAAACGATCATTCCTTTCGGATGAAAAAATGGAATCGCTGGAGATTCCTCATGAAAACTGAACAAATCAAGATCGCGCCCTAATTTCCGATGGTCGCGCTTTTTTGCCTCATCAAGCTGTTTTAAATAATCATCCAAATCTTTTTGCGAAAAAAAAGCGGTTCCGTAAATTCTCTGAAGCATCGGATTTTGTTCGCTGCCGCGCCAATAAGCACCGGCGACATTGAGAAGTTTAAATGCTTTCACTTCACGTGTATTTTCTACATGTCCGCCGCGGCAAAGATCGGTAAATGGTCCGTTGGTATAAAGCCAAATATTATCGTCAGGAAGACCTTCCAAAATTTCGAGTTTGTAACGCTCGCCTTTTTTTCTGAAATAATCCTGAGCTTCAGATTTTGTTACTTTTTTTCCAGAAAAAGTTTGGCCTTCATTAATAATATCCAAACATTTTTTTTCAATCTTGTACAAATCCTCATCGTTCAGCGGTTTTTCCAAATCAAAATCATAATAAAAGCCATCTTTAATGGATGGGCCGATTGCGAGTTTCACATTTGGAAAAAAACTTTGGACGGCTTGCGCTAAAATATGAGCACAACTGTGGCGAAGTGGTTCCAAATCTTCTTGTTTGCTGGGCTTAGACATAAAGAGGAGTCACTGAGGAAGGCGTCTGAATTCTTACAAGTTATTCTGTATCATAGACTTGAAGAAATTATAAACGAAATTAAGGCGATTGCAAGTTTTTTATTAATAATGGTGGGCACGACAGGACTCGAACCTGTGACCCCTACCATGTCAAGGTAGTGCTCTAACCAACTGAGCTACGTGCCCATTTATTTTCTTAATGTTCGTAGCATCTGTCCTGACTTCCGATAAATTTTTAGATGTCAGTCAGGGCTGCCACGACTTTCATTATAAACAAATTAATTGTTCATTAGAAGTCGTGACTGTGCTTGAGAGGTGAATATCACCTCTCAAGTGCTGAGCTACGTGCCCGATCGAAATACTTCCGAAGGACTTCTTTCATCTGGCGAAGTGCTTTTCCCCGGTGGGAAACCGTGTGCTTTTTGTCCGAAGGAACTTCGGCAAAAGTTTTACCAAATTCCGGATAAAAAAACAAGGGATCATATCCGAAACCTCCGGCTCCTGTCATTTTATCCGTAATAAACCCTGAAACACTTTCTTCAACAACCGAAATAATTTTATCAGGCGTCGCCAAAGCAATGGCACATTTAAACTTTGCCGATCGATCTTCTGGCGGAACGCCTTTCAGAAGATTTAAAACTTTTTCGCAATTTTTCAGATCGTCTCTTTCGGGTCCTGCAAAACGGGCTGAATAAATTCCGGGCTCTCCTTTTAAATAATCAACACTTAAACCTGAGTCATCTGCCAGCGTCAAACAACCGGTTTGTTTGGCAAATCCAAGTGCTTTTTTTTCCGCATTTTCCCGAAAACTATTTCTATTCTCTTCCACTTCTAAAATATTTCGAAAATCATTGAGCGATAATAATTTGACAGGCAGATCTTTTAGAAGTTTCTGAAGTTCTTTTAATTTTTTTGGATTGTTTGTAGCAACCAATAAACGGTTAGTTTGTTCCGTCATTGCGAGGCAGCGCTCCAATTGAAGCCGAAGCAATCTAAGCTCATAGATTGCTTCGTCGGTCCTTCGGACCTCCTCGCAATGACACCAATCGTTTCTGGTGGTGAATTAATTCGGCAATCCCTTTTTTGGCCAACAGCAACAATTCATCCAAATCGTGTTTTGAAAACGGCGCGTGCTCGGCAGTTCCCTGCACTTCAACAAATTTTCCGGCACCCGTCATGATAATGTTCATGTCTACTTCTGCTTTTGAATCTTCCTCATAACATAAATCCAAAACGGGTTTCCCATTTACAATTCCAACGCTGACCGCCGCAATGTAATCAATGAGGGGATTCTTGATTTTTCCTTTTTTTTCAAGTTTGGAACAAGCATCAGCTAATGCAATGAAACTTCCTGTAATGCTGGCAGTTCGTGTACCGCCGTCTCCTTGAATTACATCGCAATCAATCCAAATTGCGCGCTCGCCTAATTTCGTCAAATCACACACGGCGCGCAAAGAGCGGCCGATTAAACGCTGGATTTCATGAGTGCGGCCGCTTAATTTTCCTTTCGAAGATTCGCGTTGAATTCGTTCCGTGCACGATGCCGGAAGCATTCCATACTCAGCCGTCACCCAACCCTTTCCGGTGTCTTTCAAAAACGAAGGAACGCGTTCTTCATAGGAAGCGGAACAAATGACTTTTGTATCACCCATTTCAATTAAACATGAGCCCAGCGCATATTTTAAATAATTCCGTTTAATTGAAATTTTACGCAGCTCGGCGGAAGCTCTTCCATCAATACGTTTCATTTGTCACCTTGTGATTTAATTCTTCATGGTTATGAAAAAAAATCTTATTTTTCCTCTCCCCACTGGGGAGAGGACTAAGGTGAGGGGATTCCAAACTAAATCCTCACCCTCTCCTCTCCCAAAGGGAGAGGGAAATGAACATTATCTTCAAAAAATTTATTGATTCTTTACGCTCGATGACTCCGTTTGCTTTTGTTCGAGGGGTCATTTTATTTTTAAAATTTTATGGAGGCGGGGAACAATTCGGACATCAGACAAAACACCGAGCGCCAAAGTTTGAAGTTCATTTAAAAGCCGCATCAATTCAGGATCGTCATGTCCTTCAATGTCTGCGCTGATGGGCTGTAAAATGACAGGAATAGAAATGTTGTCATCCCCGAATATTTTTACCTGCCTCGCCGGCAGACGGGTCGGGAATCCAGATTTTGGATTCCCGCCTAAAGCATGCGGGAATGACAGATGTAGATCCTTCGCTTCGCTCAGGATGACAGCCTGGATCATGGTACACAACTCTCTAAATTCATCCAAATCGATTTCTTTAGAACAAATAATCTTAATAAATGTTTCTTTTCTATTTCTAAGTGAACGCTTGAGAAATTTTTCATGCTCTTCCAGAAATGATCGTTCCTTCGTAACCGAGGCCGGTTTAACGTCCATCGCAATGATATCAACCATCGAAATAATTTGGTCAAGCGCTTTCCATAAAATTCCGTTCGTTTCCAAATAAATTCGGAATCCATGATTCTTTAGTTTTGGCAAAAGCGGTTTTAAAAAAGACAGATATAAAAGTGGTTCACCGCCGGTCAAACTAATATAAGAATGCGGACCAAATTCATGATCAGTTTCAATCAACTTTTGTAAAACAGAATCAAGATCAAAATCAAATCCCGGCTTTCCGAGTTCATCACAATATTCACAGTGAATATTACAGGCTTCAAAACGGAGAAATAAATGCCGCTCGCCCATGTGAGTGCCCTCACCTTGGAGCGACGAAAAAATTTCTGAAATCTGAGCAATCTGATTATTCATAATACATCGACTTTCTCCTCCCCCCTTATATGGGGAGGGGGGAGGAGAAGGTGGGGGGGTAAAATCGGAATTAACCCCCATCCTAACCTTCCCCCATAAAGGGGGAAGGAAAATTACTTTCTTTGATATTGCGCTCCTTGCAAAGCCGGATCTTGAACGCCGGCTTCTTCAAAACCTTTTTGACGGAGAAGACAGGAGTCACAAACCTTGCAAGGATATTCTCCGCCTTTGTAGCACGACCACGTCCATTCAAGAGGAGCTCCCAATTTCAGAGCCAGCTTAATGATTTGAGATTTGGTGAGATGAATCAAAGGAGCTTTGATTTCAATTTTTTTTCCTTCGGCTCCGAGCTTCGTTCCCTGCTTAATCAATTCTTCAAAGCTGTGCAAATATTCAGGCCTGCAATCTGGATAACCGCTGTAATCCAATGCATTCGCACCGATAAAAATGGCTTGAGCTTGATTGGCTTCCGCCATTGAAGCCGCAAAACTCAGGAAAATTGTATTTCTCGCAGGAACATAAGTGTTCGGAATTTCCTTGGCCAAATCATTCAAGCTTCGATTTTCAGGAAGTGGAATCTTGGGATCAACCAACGAGCTGCTTCCCCATGGCAGATTAATTGAAAGAATTTCATGTTCAATTTTGAGATGGCCGCAAATTTTTTTGGCGGAATCAATTTCGCGCTTATGAAGCTGACCGTAATCAATCGTCAGAGCAAGCGGATGAAAACCTTCGTGAATAGCAGAATAAAGAGCAGTGGTAGAATCCAAGCCACCGGACAAAAGACAAACAGCCAAACTTTTTTTAGAATTATTTACAGCGTCCATTTTCCGTTGACCGTTACCTTTGCTTGAAACCTGACCACTTTAATGTCATTTAATTCTTCTCCGAGAAATTTGACACCCGTTGAGAGAAATGTTCTGGGCAAATCACTCACAAAAACCTGAAGATCACCTTTTTTCTTTTGACTTCTGAAACCATCTCCTTGGATAAAGAGACCTTTTAATTTTCCTACAGCGGCCGGGGCTGAGTCAATCAGTTTCACTTTCGGACCGACTGCCTTTTGAATCACCTTTCTTAATAAAGGATAATGAGTGCATCCCAAAATCAAGGTATCGATTTTATTTTTCAAAAGCGGACGGAGGTAACGTTCAATCACCATCTCGATTAATTCACCCTCCAGGATTCCTTCTTCCACAAAAGGAACAAGAAGCGGACAGGCTTTTGAAAAAACTTTTACCCTTTTATGAATAGAATGAATAGCGGCCTCATAAGCTTTTGAAGTGATCGTTGCTTGTGTTGCAATAATTCCGATTTTTTGATTCCGACTCAGCGCAACAGCTTTTTCTGCTGCGGGTTGAATCACATCAATGAGGGGAACCGAATAATTTTTTTTAAGGTAAGAATACGCTGCGCTTGAAGATGAATTACACGCAACCACAATCGCTTTAACTTTGCGTTTGAGCAGAAATTCGGTATTCTCACAGGAAAATTCGCGGATTTGTTTTTGAGATTTAATCCCGTAAGGAAGACGGGCGATGTCACCAAAATAAATTACCCGTTCGTGCGGCAGCTGACGTCTGATTTCACGGACAACAGTAAGTCCGCCCAAGCCCGAATCGAAAACTCCGATCGGCGCCTCGGCCAAAATTTTTTTCTTTAAACTACTCTTCTTCAATTTCACACAAAATTTCACCGACGCTGACGGTTTCGCCTTCGCTGAAATAAACTTCACCTAAAATTCCAGATGCCGGCGCGGTAATTTTAAAGGTTCCTTCCTCCGAAACCACTTCCAGAAGATCAGCGCCTTCTTCCACCGAATCACCTTCTTCAAAACACCAAGAATTGATGGTCGCTTCTTCCATCCCATCAGCCAACGGTTCTAAAATCACTTCTTTCATAATGAAAACCCCTTCAAATGTTATTTCGTCATCGCGCGAGGAGCCCCGTTTTAGGGGCGACGCCAGTTGTCCGAGCAGCGGACGGCCGCTTGGTTCTCCGGTGCCAGACGGTCGGTCCGGCGTGGCGATCTCAGAATTGAGATTGCTTCGGGCACTTCGTGCCCTCGCAATGATGACATGTTCAGGCTTCTTTCATAAGCTTCTCCCGCATGATATGAGCTTCTTATATATGGGCCTGAGTATACCTCTTTAAAACCCAATTGGCGTCCTTCGTATTCAAGCTCGGAAAAAATTTCGGGCTTTATGAATTCATGAATTTCAAGTTTTCCTTCAAATGGTTTTAAATATTGACCAATTGTAATAATCTCGCATCCAACGGATCTTAGATCAACGAATGTTTGTCGAACTTCATCGAGAGTTTCGCCAAGCCCCAGCATTAAACCGCTCTTGGTCATGATTTCTGAATCATAAGATTTAATGAGTTCCAAAACTTTGAGTGAACGTTCATAACGAGCTTGCGGTCGAACCAACTGGCTCAGACGCTGAACCGTTTCAACATTATGATTGAAAACATTCGGATGAGCGTCACAAACACGTTCTATTAAATCGGATTTCGCATGAAAATCTGGAGTCAAAACTTCAACCGTTGAATCCGGAAGTACATTTCGAACTTCCGTAATTGTGTGATAAAAAGCTTCTGCTCCTTCGTCTTTCAAATCATCGCGCGCTACAGACGTGATGACAACGTGTTTTAAGCCCAATTTATTCGCGGCTTGAGCCACACGAAATGGTTCATCTTCTTCAACCAGCTGGGGTTTCCCAACCGGAATGGCACAGAATCCGCAGCGGCGTGTGCAAATATCGCCCAAAATCATAAACGTGGCAGTTTTCCGAGAATAACATTCCATACGATTCGGACAAAGCGCCGATTCACAAACCGTGTTTAATTTAAATTCAGCAATTGTTTCGTGGGTAGAGAACGTTGTTCCGATGGGAATTTCGCGGCGCAACCATTCGGGGAATCGTTTTGTTGTTGTCATTATTTTTCTCTGTGAAAGTGGGCTTCTTCTTATCAAAAATGCACCCAACTGTCAAGCCGTTAGGGATTTATGATTTTCAATTAGTATTCCGTTTTTTTCCTTCTCCCTCCTTAGAGGGAGAAGGTTAGGATGAGGGTAATGACCATAAAAATTTAATTACCCTCACCCCAACCCTCTCCCACAGGGAGAGGGGAAAATAAATTACCTACGAATTTAGTAAAAATCTGGGGATGGAAATATCCAAAATTTCTATTTTACCGGCATAGTTCGAAGCAGGTTTTCGGCTCAGCCCAATTTTCAAAGCATGAAGCGTTCCTGTAACACTCGCTTTTACGGCTGCATTCATAACTTGTCCAGTATCACTATTGATTCCGGACGGGATATCAATCGAAAGAATTTTTTTATTTGACTGATTTAAAATCCGAATGACGTCTTGAATTAAACCTGTGATCGGCTGCTCGAGCCCAATTCCGAAAATAGCATCAATGATTAAATCCGCCGTCATTGCGAGCGAAGCAATCTGACCCGAAGCGTCATCCCCACGAAAGTGGGGATCCAGAGTCTGGATTTCCGCCTGCCTGCCGGCGAGGCAGGCTTTCGCGGGAATGACAAAGGAATTGTTTCGTAATGACGTGATTGGAATTTTCATTTTTTTCAATGTTTGAAAATTTGTTTTGGCGTCGTCTTTTAATTCCGTGGGGTTAGACAGCAGCACAACTTGTATCTTATGTCCGCGGTTAAACAAATGACGTGCCGCAACAAATCCGTCTCCGCCGTTATTTCCTTTTCCACAGACAACGAGAATATTTTTGCTCTTCAAGAAAAAAGGGGGCTTGCCTTTCCCCTTCTTAAAAATCTCTTCCGCCAAATCAGCAATTCCACGTCCTGCATTTTCCATCAAGATTAAAGAGGAAATTCCATATTGCTCAATAGCCAATTGGTCGATCCGTTTCATTTGTGACGTCGAAATGGATTTCATAATTTCTTTTATTTCCTCCCCCCTTGTGGGGGAGGACTAAGGTGGGGGGAAATCATTTTTTGATTAAACCCCCATCCTAGCCTTCCCCCATAAAGGGGGAAGGAAGTTTGCGAGTTGCAGTCTGATTCAAACAATTTCTAATATGATAAGCGACAACGCCAAACGCTACGGTCACATTCAATGAATTTTTTGTTCCCGCCATTTCAATTTCAATCGCGGCGTCAGACAGACTCAAAAGCTCATCTGAAATTCCATCAATTTCATTTCCAACCACTAAACAAACCGGAAACTTCGGTTCAAACTCCTGATAAGAAATACTTTGTTTGGTTTGTTCGAGCAAAACAATTTGATAACCGCTTTGTTTTAAATTTCGAACGACGGATAAAATATCCCATGAATGTTCCCATGGAACAATCTTTTCAGCACCAAGCGCAGTTTTTTCGATTCTGCTACGTTCTTCTCCACCAAAAGGGGACAGGCAGGAATTATTGCTTGTCCCCTTTTGAGGTGTGCCTGTGATTCCGCACAGCCATAATTTTTCCACGCCAATTCCATCAGAAGTTCTAAAGATGGAACCGACGTTATAAAGGCTTCTGATATTATTCAGGACAACCGTCAGTGGAAGTTTTGGGAAGGATTGATTCTTCTGTCTTTCTATCAATTGTTGATGTGTTAATTTATCCATAGTTCTCACATTACCCTCATCCCTGCCTGCCGGCCAGGCAGGCTAACCTTCTCCCTAAAAGAGAGAAGGAATAAATCTTTACAGAAATTTTCCCTCTCCCTTTGGGAGAGGGCTAGGGTGAGGGTTGTCGCTTAGATTGGATTTCTTATTTAAATCAGTTTACCAACAAAGGTTTCGTAACGAAGATCTGTGATTTTAACAGAAACAAATTTTTCGATGTGGTCTTCAGAACCTTCGAAGACCACTTTTTTATCTTGATCCGTTCTTCCAATCATATAATCCGGCATCTTCATACTCTTTCCTTCAACAAATAAAGACATTGTCCGGCCCACCATTTTCCGGCTGTTCTCGACTAAAATTGTTTTCTGGAGGGCGAGAAGATCGTGATTTCTTTTGTCTTTTATTTCCAAAGGAACATCGTCCGGTAATTTAGCAGCGGGAGTTGCCTCTCTCAGAGAATATTTATAGATGTAAGCGCTGTCAAAACGAATTTCTTTAAGGGCACTCATGGTTAGAAGATGATCGTCATTGGTTTCTCCTGAAAAACCCGCAATGATGTCGGTAGTCATCGAAATCCCGGGAACGAGTTCGCGCAGCCGGTCAATTTTTGCTTTGTAATCGTCAAAGGTGTGGAGCCTTTTCATGCGTTTTAAAATTCGGTCTGAGCCGGATTGAAGCGGCAAATGAAAACGCCGGGAAATTTTTGGATTTCGGGCAATGACTTGAAATAGTTCCTCTGTCGCATCATGAGGATGAGAGGTGGTAAACGAAATTCGGTTGAGTCCTTCAATTTCGCAAAGCATTTCTAATAATTGAGGAAATCGAATTTGCTCGTCATTGCGAGGCAGTGTTCCAAACGATGCCGAAGCAATCTTAGTGCCCGTAGATTGCTTCGTCGTCCCTTCGGGACTCCTCGCAATGACGGTATTGGAAGCACCACCGTACGAATTCACATTCTGACCAAGCAGTGTAATCCACTGAACTCCTTCTTCAACCAAACGCGAAGCTTCTTTATATACTTCGCGCGCCGGCATTGACATTTCACTTCCGCGCGTAATCGGAACAATGCAATAGGTACACACTTTGTCACAACCCGTCATAATGGGAAGCCAGGCGTGATAAGTTCCCGTACGTTTGATTTGATCTGTGTATTCAATGGAAATCCCGTCCTGTTTTATCCGGGCGACCTGCCTGCGTTTTTGTTTCACTTCTTCAATTAAAGCTGGCAGTTCTTTAATGTTTCGCGTTCCCACCATCAAATCAAGCTGAGGAAAACGTTTGAATAGTTTCTCACGGTGCTCTTCAACCATGCAACCCATAAGACCAATAATTATTTCCGGCCTTGTTTTTTTAATTTTACCCAGCATTCCTAGCCGGCTGTAAACTTTATCTTCCGCATGTTCTCGGACTGAGCAGGTATTCATGATATAAATATCAGCATCTTGATTTGCGCTGCCTTCTTCCGGTTCTGAGATAATTTTAAAACCCGAATGTTCAAGCAATCCGCCGGCCACTTCAGAATCATAAACATTCATCTGGCAGCCGAATGTTTGCAAAAGACAACGTAACTTCTTCTGTTCTGGCACTCCTGACCCTCCTTTCTCACCTCTTTGTCCTGTTTCTCCTGGCATTCCTTTATCCCCTGTTCATAACATAGTTTCCAAGGTTGATTTAACTGAAAATTGACCATTTTCTGGTCATCAACCTCGATTCGTTTAAACACAATTCTGACGAACTCTTTAATATCGCTATCTTTTAAAACCTGATCCCGCTCGAGACCGTTCAATCTCGAAAGAAATGCGTGCACCCGCAGAGTATTATCGACACTATCTTGTTGCTCAAGAATCTTAATCTGCGTGTGCCGAATGTCAACTTCAAGCTTCTTCTCTTCGGCTCTTAATTTCTCTGCCTCCTGCTTATAAAGCTCAAGATTGATTTTATCCTCTTTGTAAACCTGATAGAGACCTTTTTGCTTTTCAAGATTGCTGGCAAGCTTGAGCTCAAATTCCTTGAGCACACTGAAATAATGTTCTTCCGGCTCAGATTTTGCGAGCTGAATCGCCTCCTTAAGATTCTCAAGAACATGAACATTCTTGGCAATAATATCAAGAATCACCCAAACCTCTTTTTCCAACGCGTGCGCTGTAATTCCCTTGTTATTACATGTTCGGTTAACGTGACCAATCGAACTGCAACGATACCAGGCCCTTTTTTCTTTTGTGCGTGAATTTACTGATAACATATTCCCGCGATATGTAAGCCCGCATTTCTTGCAAAAAACTACTCCCGAAAGATGATAAATAGTGTTCCTAAAACGAATGACTTTGGTAAGCCGGTTCCTATCAAGCAATTCCTGAGCTCGATCAAACTCTTCTTTCGTGATAATCGCTTCGTGGGTATTAGGAACTTCAATGACCTTCGAAGGGTCATTGTACACATATTTATACCCCTTACCCGATTTTGTCTTTTCCCTCGTGTTGTAATGTTTCTTATTCCAAACAATCATTCCCAAATAAACTTTGCTTCTTAAAATATCACGAATCAATTTCGTGTAAAATGGATGGTTTTCCCGTGATCTAATGTCCTTGTAAAGTAAGTGCTGAGCGATTTTCTTTGTTCCATAACCTGAAAGATACATTCGATAAATTTCTTTCACAATTTCCACTTCTTCTGGAACCACTTCAAGGCATTTGAGCGTTTTATTATGTTTGTAACCAAAAGGAGAATATCGCGCACCCTGCCAATGTCCTTTCTTAACCCCCATAATCATTCCTGGAAAAACCCGCTCAATCAGGCGGTTTCTCTCAAACTCAGCATAGCTTCCAAGCATTTGAATAGCCAACTTACCGGCACTGCTGGTTGTATCAAAAGGTTCCGTAGCGGATTTAAACCCAATTCCCCACTCACCCAACTCTTCAAGAAAAGTCAGAAGCTCTTTAAGATTCCTACTCAACCGGTCTTATTTATAGACCAAAAGAAGATCAAACTTTTTATTATGAGCGTCGTTTCTCAAAATCTGAAATGCAGGCCGATCCATCGTAGCGCCGGAATATCCATCATCTTCATACACTTCTGCACCCACAATACTACAGTAAACCTCCCAACCGAAATTCTGTGCGTATTGCAAAAGATAATCTCTTTGAACCTGCAAAGAAAATCCTTCTCTTGCCTGATCTTCAGTGGAAACCCGCGTATACAAAGCAACCTTTAATTTGTCATTCATGAAAGTCTCATTCCTTCAACTTGCCTTTTGATCACATTCTTTTGGAAATTCGTCCTTAAGATGAGCTTCATAATCATAATACATTTTAAGTAAGAGTTTAATTCCTTTTTCAAAAGAAATCTTGGCTTCTTCTATTTCAAGGTCGTTAAGGCCTGCTTGTTTTAGCTCTTCGAGTAATTTTTCCCCGGGGTATTTCACTGCTTACATGCATAACCGCCTTTCTTGAAGCGTTCTCATAAACCCAAGGTCCCATACTCTCCTCACTATATTCCCACGCTCCACATCACCTTTTCACGAGATTCCCTGATCATTTAACCTTCTCCCAATAGGCATCTTCTTCCGCATCATGAAACTCATATTCGTCATGGCTTTTTTCCAAGGTCTTCGGAATTGAAATGAATGGGGTACCCGCTTCAGGCCTTTGATCTTTTTTAGGGCTTACGAGATATTGCAAAATTTCCCTTGGAAGATCCTCTAAATCATGCTCACTTGACGTTTCGATTAGATATTGTATGGGAAGGCTCACTGACCATGAAGTGAAAACAGCGTTTTCTCTCTCCCTCATTAACTCCTCAAGTGAAATAAAATAAAACCTTTTGGAGGAAGCAATGCTCTTGATCTTTTTTACTAACGATTGAGCCCGGCAAATAAAAAGCACGGCATGGTAGTTTCCCCGGTTATAGCGTTCCACAATTTCCTTGTATCGGGTGAGTTTCTTCTCGGTCCGTTCATATTCAACGGCATAAAGATAATTTGAAGCCACCAAGAGGGCATCTGGACACGAACCCGTGGGTCTTGCCGATCTCAGAATCCTCTCCGGAATCCATGTCTTAATCCCAAGCTCCATGAACAAAACTCTTAAATCAATTAAGGTCTTATCATGCTCATAATTGGAGAACTCTTTATCTTTAGAAAGGCCAAGCGCATAGGAGGTTCCCCGCCTCATAAGCAGTTGAGTTGCCTTCTTCGTTGGAAGGTATAAATCCTTTGATTCCGTATACACCCTCTTCGTTTCAATCAGTCCTGCTTTCATCAGTTTAAGCAATCGTCTATAAGGTGCTCTATACGGATTACACCCTTTAAAGAAGACTCTTGCAATCTGATCTAACAGCATAAACTTCATCTGAACGAGCCAATTCAATAATTCATAATCCCTCATCTGTAACTTCATCTCACTCAATCACCTCCTGAACCTCACCGAGCACAACACATCACACTTTCCCGACAAATCTATCTCGACAAACAATACCCAAATAAATAATGGAAGAGAGAGATTTGTCGGGAAAGAAAACAAACGTGATGTGCGAGGCAGGTGAAGGGGTTGCAATAATTCATTTGGGGAAACCTGTCTCCCCAACACTTTTCCCCAACCACTCTCGCGCTCAAATTTACAAAATCCGAAATCTGAGCAAGTATTGTTTTGTCTCATTTTTCGTGGAATGCTCCTTTCAAAAATGGTGGCGCTTTCGATTCGCCACTAAGCGCCGGACTTAAGAATCGTCCAGCCAACCCGTTGGGTCTAAGCACAAAGAACCCTCTACTCTATAAGGGATCCAAAACAGGCACTTTGACAGTCTCGTGACAAACTTTTTTTAAAATAAGGTGAAAATATTTTTTTATAACTAGGGTTAAATCCTTCATTTCAAAGCCCGCTTCTCCTAATAATTCACATCATCTCTCCCATTTAATAGTGCAAAAGTACTTTTTTTGCCGCTTCCTTGAGTCGCTTTGACTGTGCAAGTCTTTGACAAACAATTACTTATGAATTCAGTTTGTCATCTACTCATGTAGTCTATACCCAGCAACTTTGATTATTCTCTGCTTATGAGGTAGACTTACTTGAAATGGATGAAAACAAACGGATTCAAAAAACGCTGGGCGGAATATTAAGAGGAAGACGGTTGAGGAAGTACTTCAGCCAACGGGCCTTTGCAAAACACATCAAAATGGACCGAAGTTACTATGCTAAAATCGAAAACGGTGATGCTGACATTTCATTCAGCACTCTCCGGCGCATCTGCAAAGGGCTTCGAATGAAAATGTACGTATTTGTTAAGCGGGTTGAGAAGCAAATTTGAATAGAAATTGAAATCTCTGAAATCAGCAACTTCTCCCCGATCGGATCAGAAACAAGAACTTTTAAAGTTAAGACTGTTACTTTGTAAAACTCAGAAAGAAATCTTAACTCCCGCGTTCCAGATAAATCGAAGGTGTTGATGAACGCCTCCCAAGTCTTGAAGAATAGGAAAAAGAAAGTTCCCAAAGATAGAAACGTAGCTATTTCCTCGAACTGAAAACTCCGGTCCAAGAAGCCAGGTCGTACCCCCACTATCGGCAACATTTCCTTCTCGACTTTTCTGTTTTTGCTCATTCTGCAGTGTAGTATCGAAACCAACTCTTGTACTCAAATATTTACTCTGTGGATTCAGCAAATAATCCGCAAACACGTAGGTTGAGAAAAGATTACCAAATTGGAAGTCTTGAGCTCCTTTCGTCCGAATGACATAAATTACATTGCCATGAAAAGCAACTTGTCCTACTTGATAGGCAAAAGCAGTGCCCATTGATGGATCGAAGGAGCCTGAACCCGGTTGCATTTCCGGTTCAAACTTTTCACCCATAGTTTTATTGCTCGTAACCCCCGTGGGAAATTTAATCCCTGCAAGAGGGCCGATAAAGTTATTGCCTTTTTTCAGAAGCTTAGCAATTCCTGTTACATTAAGATCCCCAAAACCTTGTGAAGTACGACTTTCCCCTAGATGATCTACAGCACTGGGATTATCTGGGTCGAGAGGATTCACGTTTAGATCATGTCTCACAATATAGGGTAGCTCTGCCAGCAAAGAAAAACGTTCACCGAGATTAGCTCCTATACCGAAATGATAGAACTCCTCGGTGGTTTTATTGTGGGTATCATGCCCTTGCTCGCCGAGTTCGCGTGCCAAGTGAACATCTCGCTTGTGCCAAACTTGTTGCTCGAAAGTGAAATCAAAAAATAAGGGTTTAGCAGTATCAGACAACTTCCCTTCATGATTGACTCTGGCAAGCGTGCACATGCACGAATCGCAAGCAAAAATGAATCCGGGCATGCAAAGCATTAAAGACAGAAAGAGAATAAAACTGAGAAAGGAATTTTTCACGTGCACTCCTCCTAAAATTTAGCGAATGAAACAAAAAGTTAATGTGGGAAATTCAAATCGTGAAAAGGAGTGACGCTTGAGGAGGTCTGTCGATTCGGTGATCAAGCAGAGGGAGGCTCGGCGGATTTATTCTGGGATAAGATGTCCCATTTCTATCCTGGGATGGTAGCTCTAAATCAAGTGTTGGGAAAAATTTAGGCGCCTTATCGTCCCAATTAAATGAACCTTGAGCATCTCTATCTGGGACTTGTGAGACAAACGGTAAATCTTTAAGGCGTTCGGAAATCGTCTGCGGCAAACCAATCTTACTATGATCGTGCAACTTACAGTTACAGAGCTTTAAACCACAATGCCATCCATGATGCCATTTTGGATTAAATGATGGTTGAGTTAGATAGGCAAATGAACCTAAAACGTTTAAAGTAAAGGTTACGATGACTAAATAAATTGCGCTCTTTTTCATCTGCATAAAAGGCATTTTAGGTTAACTAAGACAACTGTAAAGTATTCTCGAAAGATAGTTGCGTCAAATAGAAAAATAAAAGAGCGAAACCATTTCTGGATTTCGTCCTGGATGCTTCCCAAACGGGTCGGGAACAAGGCTTTCATGACTTGAGTTAAGGCCCTTTTACATAAGGTTCAAGGCATTCGGCTCAATAGCACGGTGCTGGGCTGTCAATGACTAGGGATGGACCAGAGTATGTCCCTGTAAACTTTCCACATATCCCATAAAATTTATTTCGTTCTTCACCGTAAGGCGGACCCAACAGAATCCGGGAAAAGATATCTCGCAATACCTAATATCAGTGTACGTCCGTAGTACGACCAAACTTCACCCAAAACTTTTTATCGAGACTTTGAGCGGCTTATTTTGTTTGTTCATAAGGGATTAGTTATTAAATTCGTTCCCTAAATTTAAGATTTCAACCCGATAAATACTTACGACAATATATTTAAAAAAGTTGGCATTTTAAGATAATACCCGACAAAATCAGCGAGAGCACACCTAAAACGACAAAAAAAGCAGAAGCTATGTCTCGCATACTTTCAATATCATGCTCACATTTGCTCTGCCCTTGATTTACTCTCATTTTCGCCGCCCAAACTCCTAAAACCTTGATAATGAAAATCAATATAAGAGCCGCTGTTGAAGCCAGAAAACTTCCACGCCACAACGAATCGATTTTCTCCTTTTTATCTACAAATCCTATCAAATACACGAAGTTTGAAATTATTATAGCCGTAAACCAATCGGCAAAATTAGTAGTTTTACCCGTGTATTCTTCCCATGCATTCGCTTTCTTTTCTTCCGCATCCATCTAATGCTCGCCTCTCTATTCAGCTTCCATTATATTATTATATGCAAGATGCTTTCCGACAAAGCATGACAAACAAGTCTTACATTTGAATCAGTATGGTCACCCAAAACTTTTTATCGCTCTTTCAACTTTTCTTCTTTTTCCATATTGATTGAAGTATATCAGAGACTCCAGTTCAAGTCATAGTTGACACTGCGTCCCTTCGCAGGATTTTGACGGAGAATCCCTTTCTCAAGCAATTCCGAAATTTCACGAAAGGCAGTGGCGCGGCTCACTTTGGCCATAGAAACGTATTTCCGGGTTGTAAGTCCTCCTTGAAAGCCACCTTTCCCCGCATCCAAAAGACGGTTTACTACTTTTTTTTGGCGCTCATTCATAACTGTTTGAGCGTGCTTTTGCCAGAAATCAGCTTTCGTCAAAACATGTCCGATGATCTTATCCGATCTTTCGATTGCTCGCTGGTAACAACCTAAGAACCAGAGCAACCAGTCGGTTACATCAACCTGATTTGTTTTTGAAGATTTTTCTAGAATACGATAATACTCTTCTCTTTCTTCCATGATCTGGGAAGAAAGGCTGTAATACCGGACCCCGAGTTTTTCATCCTGCGCAAGCGCCGTATCCGTTAAAGCGCGGGCAATGCGCCCATTCCCATCTTCAAAAGGATGGATCGTTACAAAATAAAAATGCGCAAGCCCGGCCCGTAAAAGGCCGTCCATTTTCTGTGCTCCTGAATTCCACCAGGAAAAGAATAAGCGCATTTCTTCTCCAACCTTTTCTCCCGGCGGTGCTTCAAAATGAATTTTCTCACGCCCCACCGGACCCGAGACCACACGCATCGGCTCTTTTCCGCGCCATTGGCCCACCTTGATTTTATGGAAACCTGAATGGCCTGTTGGGAAAAGTCCGGCGTGCCAGCCCTGCAATTTTTCTGCGGTAAGGGATTCCTGGTAATTCTGCGTGGCATTCAAAAGAACTTCGATGAGTCCATCGATGGATCGCGTTGCTGGACCTAATCCAATAGCGGAAAGACCTAAGTGCCTTGCGACCGAGGAACGCACCGCCTGCGGATTCAAGCGCTCCCCTTCGATTGCAGATGTCTTGATGGCTTCTTCGGTAAGGATATTAGCCCGGGCTTCGTCCCCGAGCTCAAAACCAAGACGCTTAACCCGCCCCAAAAGATTTCCCTGCGCAAGTCTTGCCTGTCCCAAAAGGGGCAGCAAGGCATCACTTTTCCAGGTCATTTTCGGCCATTGTTTGAGTTGCCAGATATAAGTCATAAACGCCTCATAATCGCTTCACTATTAGAGACAATTATGCCTCCTAATTGCTTCATTTGCAAGAAGGATTTAGGCTGTCGGTTATCGTAAAACTGCCGATAAGCTACCGTTCCGATATACTTATTTTCCTAGATCCGCCGGCTGTCGTAAGCCCAGTGAAGGAGGGCCTGGCGTTGCCTTGGGCGGCAATTCATATCCTTTGGATCGCAATTCTTTTTGATTTGACTGACATGCCGCTTGATGGCAAGCCATCGCTTGATCTGGCGTTCGTCCTCTTTCGGAATTCGTCGGCCCATATAATAGCGGCAATACCACTGAAACCAGCCCCTCGGGTCTTCGTGATAAATCCATCCCTTTTGCCGCCACACCCGTAAAGGCTGGCTGGCATTGACTCCAAAATAGTTTAACTCAGGATTGTGTTTTTCCGAACAGAGCTTTGCACTTGTGAACCAATCTTTGGGAAATTCCTTTTTGCAATCGGTCATGTATTTACCGCCGAAGATCCCCAATCTCAGCATTTCCTTTGGCGTCAGATCCGGTTTAAACCGGAGATCAAAATTTTTACCCGGCAGTTCGCTAAGTTCATAGCGATATTTCTCCTGCATATTATCGTTGACGATCACTCTCTTATTTTTTTGCTTCATCGGCGGTCGCCTTCATTGCCGTGGATTTTTTGCCGATAGCCCGCAGCATGCCGTGAAAAATCAGATAGTGCAGAGGTAACACAAGAAACCAGTAAGCAATCCCGCCGAGTCCGCGGGGAATAAACCGGGCGGTTTGCGTCAATTCAGTTTCGCTGCCGCTTTTTTCATCGATCCGAAAATCAAGCACGGCCTCACCCGGAAGCTTCATCTCCGCAACCAGCAGGAGACGCTTCACGGGTTCCACTTCTTCAACCCGCCAGAAATCAATGATGTCTCCACGCGCAAGCTCGCCTTGTGCCGACCGGCTTTTACGCATTCCGATTCCTCCGGATAACTGATCGATCCATCCCCGTAGCTGCCAGAGACAATCGGCATAATACCAGCCGGTTTCACCCCCTATTTTTGAAATAACCCTCCAAACGGTTGAAGCCGGTGCATGAATCGTAAGCTTTCGCCTATCCTCATACAGAGTTCCCCCGGCCCACGCAGGATCCGCGGACTGCGCCCATTCGGGCGGGAGCAGGGTTCCTTGTCCAAAATCTGATTTCATTAAATAATACTGATGCGGGTCTAGTGCCAGGCGGATGGCTTCTCTTGCACTCAAGAGCTTCTGCGGAATAAGGCGGCAAACCCGGGAATCCGTCACGACCACTTTGTTCCGCAAACCTTCTGCGAGCGGTTTTGCGATGGAAGCGTGAATGGGCGTCACCAGATGAATCCAATAAGAACTCAAACGAGGTGTGAGAACCGGAACAGGAATCACCCACCGTTTTTTGAGATGCGCCTCCTCAGCATAAATTTCCATGAGGCGCCTGTAATTCAAAACTTCTTCCCCGCCGATTTCAAAGGTTTGTCCTAAAGTTTCTGGAATGTCCGTACATTTTGCTAAATAATAAAGGACATTGCGGATGGCAATGGGCTGAGACTCCGTGCTCACCCATCGGGGTGTGATCATCACAGGGAGACGCTCCACAAGATAGCGCAGAATTTCAAAAGAAACGCTGCCGGAACCCATAATCATGGCGGCGCGGAAAACCGTGAGCGACACTTTACCCGACTTGAGGATTTGCTCCACCTCCCGTCTTGAGCGAAGGTGCTTGCTGAGCGCAGGTGTATCCTCTCCAAGGCCCGCAAGATAAATGATCTGTTTAAGACCTGTTTCTTGACTCGCCTGCACCATATGAGAAGCCGCCTTTCGATCCGCCTCGGCGAAATCCTTGCGCCCCGGCTCCATGGAATGAACCAAATAATAGGCGATTTGTGTGCCTGCGCAGGCTTTTCTCAGGGAATCCAGCTCGAACACATCCGCTGAGACAATTTCGACCGAAGGATTGCCGGCCCAGGGTTCCTTTTGAAGTTTATGGACAGACCTCCCGGCGGCACGAACCAGGTAGCCCTTTTCCAGAAGACATGGAACGAGCCGACTTCCGACATAGCCGGTAGCGCCGAGTACGAGGATTGTTTGTTTTCGGTCCGTGCTCATGATTTGATGAACGGCCGATTGCGATGAAAGATACAGAGGAATCTAAGCGGGGGTTTAAAGATAAAGCTTTCTCAGGATTTCACACAGAAGAGTGTAGACGCTTAGCCAACGGTCATCCAAAACTTTTGATAGAAACTTTTAGCGGTTTAATTTCTTTATTCACAGGTCCACCATTTTTTAAATCTAAGCTGATTATATCAAAAACTCCAATCCACGTCGTAGCTGACGCTGCGGCCCTTTGCAAAGTTTTGGCGCAGAATCTTCTTTTGCAATAAGCCCGAAATTTCACGGAAAGCAGTAGCGCGGCTCACTTTGGCCATCGACACATATTTGCGGGTCGTGAGCCCTCCCTGAAACCCTCCCTTGCCAGCATCCAAAAGGCGGTTCACAACTTTTCGCTGCCGTTCGTTCGTTTCAATTGCGCTGTTGCGCTGCCAGAATTCAGCCTTGGCTAAAACGTTTGCAATAATTTTTTCAGTGCCGCGAACGGCTCGAGCATAACAACCCAAAAACCACGCCAACCACTCGGTGATATCGTTTCCCTTTGAACATTTTTCAAGGATACGATAATATTCGTCCCTTTCTTCCATGATTTGTGATGAAAGGCTGTAATACCTGATCTCAAGTTTTTCATCCTGAGCCAGAGCCATATCCGTCAGGGCGCGAGCGATGCGTCCATTCCCATCTTCAAAAGGATGCACAGTCACAAAATAAAAATGGGCCATTCCGGCACGCAATAGCCCGTCCTCATTTTGCGAGCCAGACTCCCACCATGAAATAAATTGACGCATTTCCTTTTCGACCCTTTCGCCCGGCGGCGCTTCAAAATGAATTTTTTCACGGCCCACCGGACCCGAAACAACTCTCATGGGTTCATTGCCCCTCCATTTTCCAACACGGATTTTAGAAAATCCCGAATACCCGGTAGGAAAAAGTGCGGCCTGCCAACCTTTGAGCCTTGCAGCGGTCATCGGCTTCCCATAACCCCGCGTTGCATCCAAAAGCACTTCTACTAAACCATCCACAGATCGCGTCGCAGATGTCAACCCTGCTGTCGGTAAACCCAAGTGTCTCGCAACGGAGGACCTCACCGAATCCCTGTTTAAACGCTCCCCTTCAATCGCGGATGTCTTAATCGCTTCCTCCGTAAGAACATCTGCTTGAGCTTGGCCGCCAAGCTCAAAACCCAGACTCTTCACCCGGGCTAAAAGGATTCCCTGGTCCTTACGAGCTTGACTGAGCAAAGATAGTAAGGCACGCTTTTCCCGGGTTAATTTTGGCCATTTTTTAGTTTCCCAAATGTATGTCATACAGCCTCATACCGCAAGGTTGTTGGAGGCAGCACTAACCGCGGCAACTTGATGTCGTTCGGTTATATAATCGCCTCATAATCACTTCAATTTATGAAGCAATTATGCCATATAATCGCTTCACCTGCAAGAACGTTTTTCAAAAAGTAAGAACCGGCAAAATCAGGAGAGAAAATTTGACTGAGGGCCAACCTTTGCCGTTTCAGGTTACGTTTTCTCATTTGAGAAGGAATTAAAGTCATTCATTTCTCTCTTTAACGAATCGATTATAAACCCATCGATTCGTTTCCAAATGTAAGAAACAAATTTAACAGGATTGGGATTTCCATACTTATTGCGGTAATCGAGATTATAAGTCTCGATTTTCTTATAGACGATCAGAATCGATTCTTCAAGCAAATCCTCTCCGAATCGCTTGATCAAAGCGGGGAATACTCTTTTGTGTATTCTAAAAATCAGAAAACCGATATGACGGAGGACCAGTTCTTCCTGACTTCCTTTCGATCCGTTTTGAGCTTCTTTAATCAAACGTCTTTCCTCATATAGGGAAATCTTCGGATACCGTCGAGCTATGTCTCTGTAAACTTTCCACATATTCCATAAAATTTATTTCGTCTTTCACCGTGATGCGGACCCAATAGAATCCGGGAAAAGATATCTTGCAACACCCAATATCAGCGCACGTCCATAGTATGACCAAACTTCAGCCGAAAGTCTTCAATAATATTTTTGTTTCATTCATCTAAAGACCTTTGCAGTCCTGACTTTCCAAAACTTTTCATCCAAGTTTCCTTTAATTTTTATTCAGGCTCCATTTGCCGCCGCCGCGACAGGCAATGAAAAGAAAAACAAAACTATAAAGAGCAGCCAACTCACCTTGATTCAAAGCCGGAAAAAAATTGCGTCCAAGCTGGAATTTCCAATGAAACTGAAAATAGGCAACAGCCATCGTGCCGCTGCACAGAAAAGCTGCCAAACGCGTCTGAAAACCAAACATCACAGCCAACCCGCCGATCAATTCAATGATGCCGCCAATCCACGCCTGAGACCCGACGGGCGCAGGTGGAAACCCTTCAGCAAACACACGCAGAACAATTTGAGCGCCGTGAAAAGAAAACATGAAACCTGTCACGATACGCATTAAAGCATAAGAGTGGTCTGAAAACTTTTGAAGCTGTTTCATGAGTCCTCCGTTTGTTAGATTTTTTCAGGTCCCATTTCCAAACCTGGGACATTCGGAACATTTCCAACCCTAAAGTGCCGCTTCGCTGAAGTGCCAGGTTCAAATTAAACCCGGTGCAATTGGAAATATTCCAATTATATTCAATTATATTATTATATTTACGACTCACGAGGAATAATCCGAAGCGTTTGTTTTTCCTGATTGCGGATCACAGTCACCGACGACCTCATCCCAATCTGATTTCCTGTTAACGTCTGATGAAATTCATCAATGCCAGGAATTGGATTGTCATTGTAAGCGACCAAAATATCTCCTTCGCGCAAGCCCGCATACTGCGCAGGACTTCCAGGTTCAATGGTAATGATCAGAATACCACTCGAGACATCCAAACCATGAAAACGGATCAAACGCTGAGGAAGCACAACATTTTGTCCGCCAATTCCGATATAGGCGCGGCGAACTCGTCCTTCCTTCATCAAAAGTGATGCAACATATTTTGCAGTCTCACTCGGAATCGCAAAACAAATTCCCTGAGCAGCTTGAATAATTGCAGTATTCACACCGATCACTTCACCGAGTGATGAAACAAGCGGCCCGCCGGAATTTCCTGGATTGAGTGCCGCGTCGGTTTGAATAATGTTGTCAATTAATCTTCTATTCTTTGAGCGGAACGAACGGCCAAGCGCGCTGATCACACCCGCGGTCACAGTGCATTGAAATCCATAAGGATTTCCAATCGCAATTACGAGCTGCCCGACTCGCAAAACTTTTGAGTCACCAAGCGACGAATAAGGAAACCTTGATCCATTAATTCGGATAACGGCCAAATCAGTTTCAGGATCATCTCCAATTAAATCAGCGAGGAACGTTCGGCCGTCGCTTAATTTTACTTCAATCCCAGCTGCGTCGTGAACCACGTGGCTGTTCGTTAAAATAAAACCGTCGGGCGTAAAAATAAATCCAGATCCGCCGCCGAGTTGACTTGAGGATCGGCCTTTGTACAACGTTTCGATTTTAACGACAGACGGATAGACTTTTTCCGTTGCGCCAATGACTGCCTGTGAATAAGCGTCGAGTAAATGGCCGTCCGGGTTTGAATTGGCTTGAACACCAGGTCGTGCCGGATGAAACGGCTCTTGATCTGAAATCAAATATGGATATTTATTCATGTTTATCGTCTTCAATCTTCTCACTTTCTATTATAGAAAAGATGTCAACAACCCATATCATAAATTTTCTTTTTCCCATTCTTTAAGCTTCTCTAAAGTTACCTTCATAAATTTTTTGGGATCGCGCTTCATCATGTTAAACCGCGCTTTCGGCATTCCTGGAACCGCTCGGTATTTGATTCCCCAAAGAACCAGTTCCACTAAAATCGGAAGCAAATCTTTGCCCTTCTGCGTAAGGTAATAAATTTTTTTATTTTTGTGGGACGGATGCCTACGGCTTGCAATAATCTCGCAGCTCTGAAGGCATTTCAAACGGTCCGTCAGAATATTGGTCGCAATCCGCTCAGGACCTTGCATAAACTCACCAAACTCGTGCTTGTTCATAAAAATCATATCTCGAATAACAAGTAAGGACCATCTGTCCCCGAATACATCAAGCGTATTGGCCAGCGGACAACAGGAACGGCATTCACTTTCTTTCAAGTTTTCCATGACGGTACTATACCAGATTTCTTTCGAAAATAAAATACTTGCATTTTGCAAGTAACTTGGCTAAACTCAAATTACTTGCAATTTGCAAGTAATTATAAAACCACGAATTCTCCCTCTCCCGCCGGGAGAGGGTTGGGGGTGAGGGCAAATAATACGCCCCTCATCCTAACCTTCTCCCAAAGGGAGAAGGAACTAAACAAAAGGAAAAAAAACAATGTCAGACTGTGAAAAAGAATCGTGCTGTGAAACGAAGCAATCGTTCGAAAGTGAATGTAAAAGCGGCAAACCTGCCTGGTGTCCCATCGAAATGGCTGCTCAAAAATGGTCGAGCAGTTTTTGCCAGGCGTTAAGCGAAGTCCAAGTCGAAATCCTCAAACAAAAAATTAAAAAAGCCTGGGGTGCTGAGATGGAAAAAGTCGGAGACGCCGTCATTGAATCTATGGGGGTCCAATGGCAAGCGACGCTCAGTCAGGCCAAAGCGCACGTTGACTTAAGAGAAAATATCAAAAAATCATTTTTCTCAAGTCAGAAATAAAACAGAGCAGTCCCGTAACGGAACATTTCCAAAAGTGCCAGGTTCAAATTAAACCCGGTGCAATTGGAAATGTTCCGATTACTAGATTACTATTCTTCGGACGGCTAATCAAATACGATTGACAAGGGGAGTAATGCTGTTAGAGTGAATCAAAACGGTTTTTTTATGAACGCAAATGTTGGAGGTTTTTATCTGCTTTGGGCCTGTCGCAAGTTTCACTGCCAGCTCCGTCTTGGCAGCTATCGGAACTGCAATCCTCAAGAATATCCGCTCACAAAAAGAACTTTTGTTCGCCGCTTTTCCAATGCTTTTTGCCCTTCAGCAATTTTTTGAAGGCATCATTTGGCTGGTCATTAAAAATGGGCCGAATGAAACACTTTTGCGCTGGCTCACCTTTGGTTATCTCACCTTCGCCTACAGCCTTTGGCCGATTCTCTGCCCCTTAAGCGTTTACAACATTGAATACGATCAAAAGAGAAGAAAAATTCTGCGCCGCTTGATACTCTTAGGCGTCATCGCCAGCTGCTACCTTCTTTTTTTCGTGATCAAAAATCCGGCCCACACAATTGCTTTACCTTGCAGCATTCATTACGAAACTTTTGTGGTCGGCGCTCCTTTGTTCACGGGAATTTATATTCTGGTCACCATTTTCCCTTATTTTATTTCAAGCCATCGATCGATTTTAATTTTTGGAATTCCGAATCTTATTTTTTGTTTGGTGGCTTATTTCTTCTACCGCGCAGCTTTTATTTCGGTGTGGTGTTTTTTTGCGGCCGTATTAAGCATTACCCTTTATGTATTCTTAAGAAAACTTCACCATCAACCCATTCTTCCAATTCCCTTAAAACCTTACCAGAATTGATCAGTCTTTTACTATTGAGCTTTACGGCCGCCGTGTTCTACTTTGCACATGGGCTCGTTTTTAATTAAATCAGCGGCAAGCGTAACGGATCTGTTGACGAGCGCGCGGGCGCCCTCTTTGAGCCGGTCACTTTTCTGGACATATAAAACATTGTTTTCCATGTCTTCGGCGTGCCAGCCGCGGCTGTGCGCAATAAATGGAAATTGAGGAAACATAAATCCCAGTTCACCGAAGAACATCATCATTTGTCCCGCAACTGCTTGGACATTGTCCTGACCTCCTGTAATAATGAAGGACGCAACTTTATTGCGAATGAGAACTCGGTTCGCAACCGTCATTTGGTTTTGGATGCAATTCATCCGCTCAATCATTTTGTAATAAAGAGAGCTTGCCGAGCCCCAGCGAATGGCGGTTGAGACAATGATTACATCCGCCCAAAACACAAAAGCTTCATACACTTCGGTGAGTTCATCGGTTGAATCAAATTGAGTAATCGTGCAGGGCCAAATACACGCGTCAGCACTTTTGGAATAATATCCTTCGCAGTTGTGGAACTTCAGATCGTTCAGACGAATCAATTTTGTTTCGGCGCCGTGTTTTGCTTTGGCGTGATCAAGCGATTCTTGAAGAAGTGCTTCAGAGGTTGAGTAACGCGGATAATGTCTGTTCATGACAGTGGTGGAAATTCCGGCAACGCGCAGCGGACCCGGTTCTCGTTTGATTTCGCGCGACAAAGGATGCGGCGTCTCGTGATGGTGCTTGGCTTTCGTAAGCGCAACTACATTAATATATAAGTCGCCGCTTTCTTCTTTGAGTTCAAATCGCGGAACTGCGATGGAATATTCCGGCATACCCTCTCCCGTTAAACGGTGGTAATGCCAATTGTGCCAGGGACAAACAACATAATCATTTTTAATGGTGCCATTGCCAAGCGGCCCACCTTTATGCAAACACGTTCCCGAAATTGCTCCGAATTTGTCATCACGAAAAGACAATGCGATTCGCTGACCTTCCACTTCAATAGATTGGACTTCTTTTTTATTTAATTCCTCAACTCGTCCAATCTTCACCCATTTTTTATCAGTCATAATTGATTACTCCATCTTGGCTAAATAATCATTGAGGCGCTCGAGATTTTGTTTGTTTCCCTCGACGGCAAACCCTTTAACCTTGTCGTATTCAGCGGTGGACTCAAAAAGCATGCGCCAAGTAAGACTGGTTTTACCGGCTTGTTCACTAAAGGTAGCTGTCGTTTGAAACTTGGGAGCAGAAATATGATTGAAAACGATTCGCTCAGGTTTTGTGATTTCGACAAAGACACTTTGATTCTTATAATCAGTGCCGTTTGGACCATGCATGATAAAACGCCAAGCGCCGCCGGGCCTTAAATCAAACTCATGAAACGTGTTCGTGAAACTGTTGGGACCCCACCACTGGGCCAAATGTTTTGGATCGGTCCAAGCTTTGAACACGATCTCACGCGGAAAATCAAAAACTCGCGTACTGACAATTTCCCGTTCGGCTGTACTTGCTTCATTATTTTTTAGATTCATATTTCTGAACCTTCGCCAAATAATCCGCAAGCTGGTCCATGGTTCCGCTCCAGCCCTGATTCATTGAAGCGCGTCCTTCATCGAATGTCTTGCGCTCAGCTTCGGTTGGATTAAGCGGTGACCAGCGCACAGTAAATATCGTCTTTCCATTATTTTCCGTGAACGTAAAAATCGACAACATTTCAATGGGCCACGTTGGACTCATTGGATGCCGCGTCGTTCCGCCCAACTCATCCGAAAAAGAATTGACGAAAACAATCCGTTCCGGTTTCACAATTTCCCGGTAGACAAACTTGCCCCACATGTCTTGACCGGCATATCTCATACAGTAATGAAAAACGCCGCCGGGACGCAGATCCATTTTACAATTAAGGATGACGGCGCCTTTCGGCCCTCACCAGTCTTTTAAACGTTCAGGTTCTGTAAATGTTTTCCAGACAAGTTCTCTTGGTGCGTTTAGTTCACGCGAAATAACAAATTCCTGTTTCGAAGCTTTTTCCGTCAAATTATTCTTTGTCGTCATATGTCACCTTTATCCTTGGATAATGATCCGGTTAAAATTTATCAAGTAACAATTGAGCATCTGCCATTGCTTTTTTTGAATATCGAAAAGACGTCACTAAGGTCAATAATCCAAACCAACGCCGGCCTCCAAAATAGAAAGACGGGATAGATAGTTTCTGTTCTACAGTGAAAGATTCAATACGTGCTAGAGCATTGCCTGCCAAACAGATAATAATAAAATAAATCGGCATCATGAGAAGAGCAAATAAACTAATAGCGGCCAAATTCGGCAATTGTTTTTTAAATAATAGTAAGAAAACAAGTATCAAAATTAGAGGAAATAACGCTCTGGCCATTTTAATAACAACAAGGTAATGTGACAACAATCAGAAAATATTTTTTATTTCTTCGTCATTGAAAAGATCTTTAGGATTAGCGCCATTAAAAACCTTGTAAATTTTTTCCCTTTCTGCTTCCTGAAGTTCTGGATTTTTATTATTCCAAATTAATAGCCAACCGATTGGCCCCAGCATTCCTCCTAATGCAAAAGAAACAAGTACGGGTTGATTCTTTTTCATTCCAATTAAAGCACCAATAAGCGCACAAAAAATAATGACTGTGATGATCAACATACCGGGGCTAAATAAAAAGTATTTTAAGGTTAGCATTTCACCTCACGTTTTTGGCCGGGCAGCGGACAGCAGTAATTGGTACCATTTCTAAAAGTGTCAGGTTCAAATTAGACTTGGCACTTTTGGAAATGTTCCACTCACGTTTATGTATTCTTTGACCGGGCAGCTGAGAGCGTTTCTTTTAATTTCTCAGGCGTGATTCTGCGCAGCGGACAATATGCTTTCTTGTTCCAGGTCTTGTCGAGAAATGATTTACGTCCCGAGCCCAGGCTGTACAGGTTGTAATGCATTGCGTTTGTCTTGTAATAATCTTGATGATAGTTCTCGGCCCGGGTCCAATTCTGAAATGGGACTACTTGCACTGCGACCGGTTTTTTAAAAATTTTACTCTCATCCAAAATTTTCTTGGATTCCTCGCTGATTTTTTTCTCTTCGCCGTTTTGATAAAAAATGGCTGTCAAATATTGCGAGCCACGGTCTCCGAATTGTCCGTCCGTCTGGGTCGGATCAATCGTAGTCCAATAGACATTGAGCAAATCTTCAAAGCCAATCTTGGCAGGGTCATAAACCACTTCAATTGCTTCATAAGCGCCCGTCCTGCCGCTTGAGACCTGATCATAATTTGGATTTGGGACTTTTGAATTGGCGTAACCGGCATCGACATTGATAACGCCTGTGGTTTTTTCAAACGGCCTTTCCAAGCACCAAAAACATCCACCGGCAAAATAAGCCTTCTGTGATCCTGCCACTTTAGTTTCCTCCGCCTTTATATTCTCTGCCAATATGAATTGGTTGGAAAGTAAAAAAATAAACAGAAAGGAAATGAAGAAATGGGATAAAGCCTGAGAGCTTTTCAACATTTTATTTCCCGGCTGGGAAAACTTCCACGTGAAAGTCGCCGTCGCGGCCCATGTAAATCACTTTCCGGCCCTTAATAAAGACGTCGTAAAAAACAACGCCGGATTTCATAATTCGTCGCAAAAATTCCGCGTAATCAATTTGACCTTGTTGAATCGCTGCAACTGCTTCTTTAACTTTTGCTGCAAGAAACGGTCCGCCAATTTTTGGCGTGTCTTTTAAGGGAATCGCTTGCGTTGTGTTTTGTCCGTCGGCAGAATAATAAAATTTTTCAAGCCTCACCAAATCCGCACAGTAGCGCTCAACGCCTGTCTCGCTAAGCCGCTTCACGACCTGCGGAAAAGTAATTTTATTTTCAAACGCCAGCGTTTCGCATTCTTCCAGCACGTCTTGATTCAAAATAATCTCCAAATTTTAAAATGGGAATATTTTAATTAACCTGTCTCTTTGAGACCCGCTACTGTTTCAAATTAATGTTTACAGGAAGCGGTGGCTAAAATGAAGACCATTTCTTTCCGAGCGCTTCCAAGCCGGCACTGGCCAAATCTTCCGGTTTCATCGCAATTTGGAATCGTGCAAATTCACAGGCGTCCTGCAAGCAGGCAGTCACTTTTAATTTCCAGCGAAGAAGTTAGGCGGAACGTGCGTGTTGCTGGATGAGTTGAAAGGCTTTATTGGTTGCATCAAAACGGTCTGAAAAATCTATTCCTTCTTCTTTCATTTTGGTCATTAACTCTTCGTGATATTTCGTCCTTAAAGCGTTGATTTGATCTTTAGCGTGATACTCTTCGGCAGGAATTTCTCTCTCCGCTTTTACTAAATCTGTATAAATTCGAGCAATTTCAATTAACGTCATAGCTCACCCTACTTGGGAAAATAAGTTACGTGAGGTAAATCTTTTAGATCTTTATCGCTTGTTACCAGTTTTGCATGTTCTTGAAGTGCTGAGGCATAAACAATCGCGTCTGCCATTGCTAGTTTATGACTCAAACTTAAATCAGCAGCGGACAAGCTCAATTCTTCCGTCAAAGGAATAATCCGGGCGTTTTGCATGGTTCCTACAGCAACCAGTGCGGAAGCTTCATTTTTTTCAGCTTTTATCTTCTTATAAACTTCGTAAAGAACAACAGTGGGCACAACAAGTTCAGAGGTTTTTTGAAGATATTTTGAATATTTATCAGCCAGAGGACCGTCCGTAAAAAATTCAATCCAACCCACCGAATCTACCAATGTCATAGACGATCTTTCTTCTCGCGAATATTTTGTCTATTCATGCCTTTCAAAAATCCACGAAATTGTTTTAGAGGAGCGGAAGGCATGATAATGATAACGTCTTCCTTTACCAAAACAGTCATCTTTTGCCCTTTATGAAGAGACAATCTCTCGCGCACTTCTTTGGGGATAACTACTTGATATTTTGGAGAAACCACCACCTGGGTCATAGAAACCTCCTTGTTACCCAATATTCAGATCGATAAAGCAAGTGTAATACGAAAAGCTGATTTTGTCAAACGCTGCAGATCACTCTATTTTCACCGCTAACTTGTGCTCAAGGAGTTCATTGTTCAGGTATTTAGTTTTACCATTGACTGGGCGTTCGTGGGAATCTCTCGCGGGCGTGTAAAAAACATCGGCGAGGTAGCGGTCGTATTTGTCTGACTTCAAAGTTTTAATGAGGACGGGTACGTAGATTGCTTCGGTTTTGCCTGATTTGCCGCCTCGCAATGACGATTCCACAAATTCTTTGGCGGCTTGGCCTTCGACGCTGTCGATTTCGGGAGCGTCGAGTCCGCGCAGACGAAGTTTTTGTTCGGTGACAAATTCAAAACCCAAATCAATAATGGCGCTGAACGTGTCGCCATCAATAATTTTTACAAGATAAGCGCGGTACGTGTACAAATCGTCAAAAGTGGCGTCGGAGCCGGAAAGCGAATAACCTTCCTTCGTCTTTTCTGAAAACACAATGTCTCCTTCTTTAAATCCTTTCAGTTCTCCGGGCTGATAGTAATTGGAAAATCCGAGGTCGAGCGCAAGCTGGCCTGCGTAAGGTCCAACGGTTGCTTTGATGACACGGTAAACGCCGACTTTTCCGGGTTTTGATTCCAAAAATTCTGACGGCAAATTCTTTCCGGACTTTGACGCATTGATTCGCTTAATCTCTTGGCGGATCCGGTTGATATCCCATTTTCCTTTTCGGGCTAACTCCGCAAGTTCTACCCGCTTGGCTGGGTCATTCAAAGACAGCAGTTCACGGTAGTCAGACCAGGTTAATTCGTCCGAAATCGGACGAATTGGATACGTTCTGGCAAACTGGAGCATATATTTTAATTCTGTCTCGCTGGTTCCTAAATCTTTTGCGAGTCTCAAAATAACTTGCTTACCATAATCAGCTCGCTCCGCATTTTTAAGAATGTGTTGATCAATCAATTTTCCCGTCTCCCACGCGAGTCGAACTTTCTCCTGGCTCATTTTTTGCGCACTTGCTTGACGTGCTTGACGAATTGCGCTTACAAGCTGGTCGTAGGTTTCAACTTTTGGAACCGCGGTAACTTTCGCAAACGTTTGAGTGGAAATAAAAATGGAGAGAAATAAAATTAAGACGAAGGGTAAAGTACGCGAAGCTTTAATCATTAACCGCCTCAGAAATTTTAATTTTGGGGACTGTTGTTAATGCTCAGTAATTAGGTAACTTTTTTTTTCCTCTCCCCCTGAAGGGGGAAAGGATGAAGGTAAGGGGGGTTGAACCATAAACTCTCACCCTAACCCTCTACCTTTTTAAAGGTAGAGGGAATGGTTATTTTGAAGAAAAAGTTACCGAATTATTGAGCTAGTACAACTGTCCCCGTTGCAATTATTGAGGATAATTTTAGCAGAGATTATAGCAAACGCAGAACAATTTGCGACTGTTTAGGCGGCGTGTTTGTGGACTTTGACCTGCTTCAATATGGAAGCAATCGCTTCTTTTTGGATTTCAAGATCGTAGCGGGCCTGCAGGTTTAGCCAGAACTCGGCAGAATTTCCAAAATATTTGCTGAGTCTCAAAGCCGTATCAGCAGAAATCGCCCGTTTACCTTGAACAATTTCATTAATACGTCGTGCCGGAACATGAATGTCCTTGGCCAATCGGTATTGGTTGACATCTAAATGGTTCAGAAACTCTTCAAACAATATTTCCCCCGGGTGCACTGATTTTAATTTTTGTGAAGCCATCTTTTTCTTCTAATAAACTAAGCTACGGCTTCTTGAAGTTTTTGAGTGTTGATTTTGGAAAGTTCGGGGCGGTGAAATTCTTTGGCGAGTTTCTTAAGAATCAGTTGACCAGGATTTAACATTTCGACTCCTATTAACTCACCTTCTTCTGTAAGGTCAATGAAGGTCTCGGGAGCAAACTCAACCGTGCGAGCTACTTTCGCTCCGGGCCGAAGCTTGATGTAAACAACTCCAGCCAAACTGTCATACGAAATGATCATTGTTTTCTCCAATAAGCTGTGACAAAAATAATAACACGATTGGTTTCCCGGTAAAATACATTTAATTTCCATTAAAACCTGGTCCCTTTTTGGGTAGCAATGTTTGGCGTTCAATTTTCATCACTTCCAGAATAATTTGTTCGATCGCTTCGAAAACAACCTTGAACTTGACATCATATTTCTTCTCCATCTCTTGGATTTTTCGCTTCAGACCCGAATAAGTTAAGGCTGTTCTCTTCAAAGCAACAAAAGCTCTCATAATCTGAATATTCACCTGAATTGCCAAAGGACTGTTTAATACACTTGAAAGCATGGCGACACCTTGTTCGGTAAAAACTATAGGAAGATATTTTCTATGTTGACCACGACCTGCCTTCTTTAAGGTGACATTTTGACACCTTAAAGTTTCATTTTTTGTAAGCTGAAACATAAAATCTTCTGGAAATCTAGTTAGATTCCTTCTTACCTGACGATTCAGGTACTTTGTCTCCACACCGTAAAGCTCAGCAAGGTCTTGATCAATCATGACTGCTTTACCACGAATAAAGTAAATTTTGTTTGAAATTAACTCGATAGATAATAATTTCTTCTCTTCTCTGGACATAAAAATACCCTCCTTGTTTAGGAGGGTAAATCGAATTTCGATCTTTACGTGTCCACCACAACCCTATAAATTAATTACGCGAAATAATTATAGCAGAAAAAATTTTTTATTCCACGACGACTTTACTAATCCGTCAGCTGCGGCGCGACTGATTTTAATGTGCAATAGCGGCGGCAGTGCAACTTTGCAGAGCTTGAGAATATTGTGCAGAGAATTCATTGTTCAGATCCAACTGTTCCTGCAAATTCAATGTGCCTCGGCGCGGTTTGGATTTTTCGGATCGCTAGATTCAATACGATCGAGCCCTTTGCCGGCTGAAACGTACGCGGCTTGAATATCAGCTTGAATCTCGGCACGTTCCTTACCTGAAAGATTGGGAGAATTTGCGAGCTTGCGCTCAAGCACTTGCACAACGAGTTTCGGACGTAATCCTTTGTTAGCTGTTACACATTGATTTACTTTTTGTGCTCCAGCCTGCTGCTTCGCACGGTAATCAGCCATTCGTTCCGCTACTTTTTCGGCTGACGTCTTGCGAATCGCATTTGTCAGAGGTTCCACTGGAATGGCATCGAGATTAAGCGGCGTTCCCATTTTCGAGTGCAACTGATTTTCATATTGATCCTGAAGATCAAAGTGTCCTGTGCCGCTATACCGACTCATGCCGCCGTATAAGTGTTCACACTTCAATTGGATTTCCTGAACGTACCGTGAGTTAATTGAATTAATTGCAACCTGCTCCGGATCAGTTAAGCCAAGAAGATAATGTTGAGGATCATTCGGATTTGGAGCGTTGTAACGTCCGTGCACTTGCCAGGTTTGGTGCAGAGCTTGAATCTCGGCCAGCCACTTGGCGCGCTCTTCGGGAGTGAGATTCGGCGTGTTCGCAAATTTCGCTTCCAAACGATCTCCAATCAATTTTTCATGATATCCGCGAGAGATTGATTCTCGCATCGGGCAAAATCGTCTAAGCCGTGCAAATTCGTCGCACCGAGCGCCGCGGAAAGTGAACCACCACCGCCTCCACCGTACGTTCCGTACGACTGACCTTGTGAATTTTGCTGCATTTGCTGCGACGTTTGGTTTAACTTTCGCGTTGCGTTGTTAATTTCATCAAGCAATCCTGCTGACGCAGTTGAAGAATTAAACGTGAAAAATAAAACCAATATTAAAATTGAAGCTAAATATTTTACTGAAGTATTCATTACTTTCTCCGTATTGGTTTAGATTCAAGATTTAATAATTTTCGTTTTCGATCAGAATTCCACCGGTATCCGCCCGCGCCGCCAGATTTTGGTACGATCCGGTGACACGGAATGATGAGTGCAACTGAATTGGTTGCGCAGGCACGCGCAACGGCTCGAGCGGCGTTGGGTTGGCCGATTGCTTTCGCAGCCTCAGAATAATTGTAAGTCGTTCCTGAAGGAATGGAACGCAGCCAATTCCAGACTCGTCTTTGAAAAGCCGTCGCCTGCACATCGTAAGGAAGCAAAAGCCAGGGTTTCTCACCCGCCAAATAATCAATTAATGCCTGCGTCCATTTTCGTAAATATTGATCATTCCGCGTTAACTTCGCCGCGCTGAATTCTTTTTTGAATTCTCTTTCTAATTTTTTCTGATTGTTTCCAAACTGAACGGCGCACAAACCTTTTTGTGTCGCTGCGACGAGTAAATAGTCTAGTGGCAATTTCGTGATCGTATACGTAATTTCGATGCCTTCGCCACAGCGCATATTAATGTGTCAATTCGGTTCGATAACCCAGCATGTCACCATACGACTTGGCGAGTGTTTGATAAAGATGTTTCGCACCGAAAAGTCTTGCCGTCAGAACCGCAATCAGTGAAGCCAACATTACGGGCAACAGCATTTGATGGTAACCTGTCATTTCAAAAATAATCACAAACGCAGTCATTGGCGCTTGAATGGTTCCGGCAAGAAACGCCGCCATTCCAATCACAGCGCACGCCGTCGTCACATCTCCAGATAAATAACCAATGCCGGCTCCGAGTCCCGCACCCATCGAAAGACACGGCGCAAAAATTCCGCCAGCAATTCCAGACCAATAAGTTAATAAGGTCGCCGCCATTTTCCAAAATGGAAAACTAAGAGTTCCTTTTTGAAAACCACTCGCAACCAACTGCTGTGCAATTTTATTTCCAGGGCCAAGCACTTCCAATGAACTGATTTGATTAATTCCGAGTAACCCCAGAGAAAAAATCACAGGAATTCCATAACGCCAAAAATTTCCGCGAAGCGAAAGGACGAGCTGTCTTCCCTTCATTAAAACGGTTGAAAAGAAAGCGCCGCACAAACCGCCCGCAATTCCGATTACGATAACAGTTCCAATTCCAACCGGCATCGGAGCCGCGAGTCGGCCGAAGTAAGCATATTCTCCGGTCAATGATTTCGCTGCAATTCCGGCCACAATGATTGCCATGAGCACGGTTTCTTTAATCGAAGAAAAATAATTTTCAGAAAGTTCTTCAATGGCAAAAGTCACTCCGGCAAGTGGTGTATTGAAAGCAGCCGCAAGTCCCGCTGCTCCGCCCGCAATCACAGCGGATCTGAAATCAAGTTTTAATTTGGTAAAACGCCGGACGACAATAATGACGCCCAAAAACAAACACGCTGCCACGTGAACGGTCGGACCTTCACGTCCGGTCGAAGCGCCAGCCCAAACGGCAACCAGCAGTGCAATCACTTTAATGGTCATCGTTTTGATTGAAACAAGCGGATGGAGTTTGTTAATGGAAGTTTCATTTAAATGCGTTGCCGCGAAAACAGTTTGAGGAATTCCAGCGCCGTCGGCAAACGGAGCAGTTCGCCTGATTAATTCAACCGCCAACAAAAATAAAATTGGAGTCGTGAGCCAGAAGAAATTTCCAATTCGAGATTGATCAAGCCGATACTTGAGAACAAATTCAAACGCCCACATAAAGGCAACACAGACAATTCCGGTAACCGCCCCGGCCGCGAGGAAAACGCTTAACTTAATTCCGCGTTCGCGTTTAGAAAAAAATCGTTTCCACATTTAAACCACTTTTATTTTTTTAAGTTACCTTATACAATTTATTTATTTTTCCGAAAAGCAACTGCAAAACATAAAAAATACTTACGCCACATATTTTCTGATGATTGATATTGATTCGTTCCAAAAAAATAGTCCACGAGAGTTTCGCGGACGCGTGCGAGTTCTTTTAAACGTGGAAACTCTTGCGTACATTCGAGACTTAAATCCACCAGTTCAAGTGCCCGCTCTGCTGCTTTTTCAGAATAGGAAGTGTTATTTTTTAATTTCCAATGAAGAGCGCGGTCTACTTCACTGCCGATATTGGCCATCTGCTCAAGCAAAGTCATTTGTTTCCACCGACCCGCGGCCAGGCTTTGATGTTGAGCCTTCATCGTTCAATCCATTTTGCTACTACTTCACCAATTTTTCTGCGAACCACTTCGTCTTCAACTCCGCGACTTCTGTTTTTACTTGAGGGGCGAACGTTAATCATGGAATCAAATTCGATAAAATCCTGGGCCGAGGCTTCTGGATAAAAATTAATTCCCCACAGATTTTGCTGTTTGGAACCATTCTGAAGTAACAGCGCCTCAAGGTCAGAATGGAGTTCGGCGTCAACAGCGATGAGTTCACGTTCAATATCAACAACACCTTTTACCATATCTACAAACATTGCCGCTGCCATACTTTTTAATTCTTGAGCAGAAAGCTTTTGGTGAACGATTTTCATTAAATAACTTTTACTTGTTTCATGGCTTGCTTGATACGAGAAAGACCTTCTTCCATTTGTTTGATGTCAAGGGCGTAGCTTAATCGAATCCGATCAGGCGCGCCGAACCATTCGCCGAGATAAGTGATCACTTTAAATTCCTGATAGAGCGTCGACACAAATTCCCGCGCATTTTTGCATTTGGGCAAAACATAGAAAGCGCCCTCGGGTTTCCAGAGGTCAAAGCCCAGCTCTGTGAGACCCTTATATATGAAGTCGCGCCGCTCGAGCCAAATCTGCTGCTGTTTCTTGATAAAATCTTTCGGGGCTTTCATCGCGGAAAGCGCCATATCTTGGCCCACTAAATTTGTATTCATCGACGTGTGAGTTTTCATTTCGCAGACGTCTTCGACCACTTTTTTGTCCGCGCTCCATAAATAACCCACGCGCACACCACACATACAATAGGTTTTAGAAAATGAATTCACCGTAATGACATGATCCCCTTTAATGTGATAATTTTCGCGCTCGTAAATTAAATCTTTGTAGACTTCATCCGAAACGACGTAGACGCCGAGCTTTTGTGTAATTTTTTCAATTTCTTTGAGCGTCGCGATTTCTTCGACGCGTCCGGTCGGGTTCGATGGTGAATTAATCAGAACCGCGCGGCAACCTTTGATTTTTTTCTTAAAATCTTGAATGTCGATCCGGCCGTCGACCAAATCGGTGCAAACGGGAACCATGCCGGCCAATTCAACAATCGGAGGATACGAATAATAGTAAGGCCGCGGCAAAAGCACCTTCTCGCCTTTTCTCCAGCTTCTGAAAATTAAATCGAGTGCTTCGGAAGCACCATTGGTAATGACGAAATTTTCTGCGGTAGAACCGGGATATTCTTTGGCGAGAATTTCTCTGAGTTTTATTTCACCTTGAATTAAACCATAACGAAGGTCGCGCGTGAGATCAATTCCTTCAAAAGCTTCTTTCGGCGGCAGGAGGTCAGGCTGACCGGAACCGAAACTGATCACACCATTTCCCTGCTTGCCAATAAAATCCGCCGGGCTTTTTAGTTTGAGAATTTCTGTCATGGTACCTTCTGTGTCATCCTGAGGCAAAGCCGCCCCGAAACCCAATCGGTTTCGGGACTGCTCAGTCCTTGAATCGGTCGGATTCAAGGGCAAAGCCGAAGGATCTACAATTCGCAGATTCTTCGCTTCGCTCAGAATGACAGACGAGAAAAACGGCTTATTGTACAGTTCCCGGGGTTAATTCTCAAGGACGAGAATGAAGACAGATTGTAGTTACGAACAGAAAGATTGAATTCAATCTTTCCCTCTCCCTTTGGGAGAGGGCTAGCCTGCCTGCCGGCAGGCAGGGGTGAGGGTTGAGGGAGAGGGAGAAAAAGGGATGACATAAATTGAGAATTCGAGAACGCATGAAGAACTTCGGAACCCGAAACTGGGGTATAAATTTTAAGCGGCGGCGTCAACCAAATGTTGGCTGATGATGGCTTGTTGAATGTATTGAGGGAGCGCAATCACAAAATCAGTTCCCTGCGGCTTCATTCCTGGAAGCATGGTTTTAATTGACACTTGCAAGATAAGCGCCTGTTGATTTCGATCCTTAACGGATTTTACCAATTGAGCCGCTTTTAAAAGTGCGGGGACAAGAAAAGCGACGGCTGTTAAATCATGCTCATGGATTTGATCCAGGTTTAAAATAAAATTCGCAACGGAAGATATTCTAAGTTCACTCCGTCCGGAATTAAGACTCACGACGCCGTAATCATTGGCCTGGACGTAAGAGTTAATCCCGTCGGGTGAAATGACTTTAATCAATTGATTGAGTCTTGAAAGATCAAGGAAGTGTTTGGCTTCCAGTTTTTCTTCCCAGTTGATTCCGTTGACTCCGAATCGGGTTTGTTCCATTTGAAGCGTCCTGACAATTCGGTCTAAGAGATTTTTATTTCCAATGACTGCCAAGAGAGGTGTGGCGGCCTTTTCGTTTTGAATTTTATCCAGAGCACTTAACAAAATGTAAAGTGTTCGCGGACTATTTTCAATTAAGTTTTCAATCCATGCTGAATCCAAAATCACGTGACCTGAATCTGAAGATTGGGCTTTGAGCCGTTCTATAAATTGAACGGTTGGGTTAAATCGTTTCTCACCGAAAACTTTTTCAAATTGACTTGGAACGATTTCAGGAAGAATGCCAGCCCGTTCCGAATACACCGCTTCGCCTAATAATTTTGATAGGATTCTCACCAAATCTTTGATTGATAATTGAGAAAACAAATAAGCCGGTAAAATTTCATTCCGTAATTCAAACGTTTTCTCAAAGGCTGGCGTCAGAATTTGATCAACAATTTCAGGATTGAAGGAGATCTGCTTGGTCGAAGATGTTCTGAGAGTCGCCGTTCCCGGACTTTCCAAACGAGTTTCTTCTATTGAAACGAAACTCGGTTTTTGATCCTTATTTTTCCTCACCTCCGAGCGGCGAAGTTTGAAACGATAAGCTTCCCTGCCTTTATAAACACCCTCTGAAATTAAAAATCGTTCGTACCAGGAATGTGGGAGAACGAGATGACCTATTTTATTTAACTCATATGCGTTCTTTCCGAAATTAAAATACCCGTATCGGTTGATAATTTGTTGTGCAGCCATTTCACCACGTTCGAAAAAAAGGCTTTCAATCCAAAGTTCTTCTGGATTTTTTGGATTTCCAAAGTGCTGGAGCCATACATTTTGGGACGACCAAGCGCTGGCAAATTCATGACGCTTCACTTCATCAAACGTTTCTTCTCGCACCTCGGCGCGGGAGAAGGTTGATAATTTTTCACGGAAACCATTTGCAAACTCTTCAAATGCTTTAGTGTTGTTCAACTCCGGAATTGGATAATAATGTTTCCGAGAAGGTCCTGTAATTAAAGTCCTTATTCCCGTAGGAGGATACAACACAGCTAAAGGATTTTTGCGATCAGGAGTCATGCGCATCAGTAAATCAATGTGGAGTTGGGACAGCTTCTTTTGTGCGATGGACAATTCTTTTGTTTCTTTTCCTCTGGGGAGGCGAACTGCCAGCTCCACTCGCGGTTCATGTCTCTGTTCATCGTTATAACGAATTAAAGCAAAAAGGTTGTAAATACCGTCTGGTCTGGGGAGATTAAAAAATATTCCTTTTCCTGGACCTTGGATAAGATCGCTTTCACTTTCCACGCTTAATCTCTTACCCTTAAGTTCTAAGATCGCTTCCAAAATAATCTCAAGCTCTTTAGCCGCATCACGAACTGCAACTTGTTCCGAATGAGTGGACGGCCATTTTTCATACCAACTCCGTACAAGACTGTCCATCCAGTTAAAGGCTTGGTGAATAGTTTGTATGACAGATTCTTGGGTTTGAGGTGTTCGATAAATTTCCCATGGTTCTTGGAGCATCAAATCTTTAATGAGATTGATATAATTTAACGTTTCCGCTTTAACATCTTCTTCGGTTGCGTTTCTCTTACTCCGCAGCTCAGCGCGAGAAAATTTTGAAAGGATTTGCTCGAAGGAAATAAATGACGCGCCGAGTCTGTAATTGATTTTCTGACTGGGATCTGAAATAACAACAAAGAACTCTCCATTTTTCTTGAGGATGAAGAAATTATCGGCATCACTGTATGGGGCAAACGATTCCCAATATGGTTTACCTCCCAATTCAGGAAATAGATAACGCTTAATTTGAGAATCTTCAAATTTGAGTTTGTAAATTGGCCCGGGATAAGGGAAAACATGTAAATAAAATGGTTTTGTTGTTGGAATCAAGCGGCGACTTCCAAGCGCTTTTAAGTAAGCTATACCTTCTTTAAATTCCAAGCCAACTGTTTTGCCCATTGGATTCGGAACTTTGATAGTTTTGCGCACCTCTGCGCGTGAAGGATGTTCTGCTTTGTTGATTTCAAATTTATCACTCCGTTCTTCAATTAACTGCTTAAAACGCTGAGTCAATGTTAACCTTGGACGAACTTCTAAATATAAATCTGGAGGCTCAGAACCTTTTCCTCCATCTGATTTGACAATTTGAGTTTCGTATTTTTTCGGAAAACGTTTCTCGATTTCATTTGCGACTTGTTTTAATTTTCCGAGATTGCTTTTCTCGCCCGTCCCAATTCCAAAACTTTCTTGCGCACCAGACAATTGCCAAATTTCCAAATCAGAAAGTCCAAGACTTTTCTTAAATTCTTCCAAAACCTGAGCTTCACTTCGTACCTCCGTGCGGGAGATTGGAAGTTCATTCTTTTTTTGAGTCGGCGTGATCAAACCCAGAGAACGGCCAATTTTTAACCAACTTTGAATAATGCCTAAATATTCGGCCACGACGCCCTGTTCGGCATTTTGCTTTGAAAATAAAAGCACATGACCCTCTGGTCCTTTGAGGGCTAGATCTTTTTTTGCTCCTACTTGAACGGCAATTTCGGCTGTTTGAAATGCAGGCGTGTCATTTCCACCTTGAGCAATATTGTCGCCGAAGAAAATAAAATATTTCTGCGGAACGTCTGAAATAAAGCGGCGAAGGAATGGAAAGCGCTTTTTTAAATTTTGAAGCTGCTGGCCAAGTGAACCTCGTGTATCGGAACTATCTGTTTCCAGATTGCGCTGAATTTTATCAAGTGCTTTGCCTTTATCGGTTGTCAAAAAGTCAATTGTTGTTGTTCCGCCTTTAAGCACCTGAATGTAGGAAAGGTTGGCTTCTTTATAGGAATGAATCTTTTCCTTCAAGATGCCTGTGATCTCAAAAAGCAAATTGATATTGTCTCGGTTTGTTTTAAATGTTTGTTTTAAAGTGCCTGAAATTTTTCCGGGCGGCAGATAATGAAGCGAAACACTGTTTGGAAAGGCTGGATCAGCCACGCGCTTTTCAATAAAACCCAGTCCAACAGAATCATAGCCATCGGATTTAGGAAATACGTTCCTCTGTTTCAACTCTTCGGTCATTTCGTTCAAAATCTTTCTGACAATGGGAATATGTTCCGCCTTGATGCCGTCAACGAGCACTTCTACTCGATACGCTTCCGAAGCCGGTTCATAATGATGAATGGCGAGCCCTCCCAAGGAGACAATAGGAAGCCGGCTTAACATTTCCTTGGAAACATTTGCCTGTTGAAGCGGAGTTAGAAATTTCTCCTTGATCACGTCAAAACCATCTCCCGAAATGAGGTAAAAAGGATTTTCGGTGAGGTAGTTAGTAATTGCTCGGTCAACTCCAGGATAAAAACTTGGTTTATTTGGTTCCGGGCTGGATGTGATCAGTGTACTCATGAGATCAGAAGCAACCATGGGTTCTCTTCCCAAAATGAGATTCCATGCAAGCAAAGCATGAAGGAAAAGCTTCGGGTGCTCAAGCCTCATGTAATCATAGAGTCGCGATCCAATCGAAGCCGTTTCACGTGCCTCGGCGCGGCTTTTTCCTTCACCGTTATCTTCTAAACGTGCTTTATTCTCCAAAGAAATTCCCATGGTAAGAATTTCGATGTCCTTGTTGCCCAATCTATTTTTAATTTCTTCCCAAGGTAATATGAGGTCTCCCAACAGATATTGCCACGGTGCTCTGATGCCAACGCCTTCAGGTGTTAAAATAATCGACGACCCTTGGCCGCCGCCAAAACCCCTTTCAATGAGCAAAATTCGAAATTTGCTACTTCTAGCTGATTGAATCCGACTTAAATAATTGACAATCTTCATTATTCTTTCCTTCACATCATCGCGATAGGAAATCACGAGGATATTTTCATCTGATCGAGGCAGTTGAGATGCGAGCCGATAGATTTCCTTTGCTTTTCCGGCAACGTCGCCAAAACCGAATAATTCCAGAACATTTTCAAAAGGAGAAGACTCAACAAAATCAGGTTCAAGATATTGATGCAGAACAAAACCTGCACGCGCTCTATCTCCACTTAACGAACCTCCAACAACACCCACGCAATTAAAACATTCGTCTGTGCCAAGAATTGTATCATCTTCCAATATTTTTTTGATTGCTCGGTTATTGCGACTCCAGAAGCTGTTGGCTTGATCAACTCTCGTAATGCGTTGGGGCGACTGGCCGAGACTGAAGCGAATTATCATGGATGCACCAACATACTCATTAAGGTCAGTGAGAATTTTTTCATACTTGGAAGACTTCTCTTCCGTCCGAGCATTGCCCTCCATTTCTCTTTTACTCCGCATCTCAGCGCGGGTTGTTTCATCGCTGGTTGTAAGTTGATCTAAAAATTTCAGGCGTTCAGTTGTCATTTGCTCGATATCTTGACTAATGTCTTTGATTTGCTTTTCTTCAAATTCACTCCGCAGCTCAGCGCGCAAATCTTCCGGTGAAAAACCAAGAATAAATGAAAATGAAATCTTATCGGCTTCTCCGCCGTTTTGTTTCCAAATCATCATTCCATGATTAATCGCCCATTCAATTTCGCTGAGATCAAGCGATGTTTCACGAATCTTAGGGGGTTCTTGCTTTCCGGTTTGTGGATTGTCGCGCCATATTCGATCGAAAAAATAAACATTATATTTTTGCGACCTGGGAAGCGGATTTTCGTCAAGAAACCGCCTGAATTGTTCCGCATGTTCAGTGCGTTTTTTAATTTCCCATGTTTGAAAACGATCGATATAAGAATCCAGAGGTCCACCGCCGTAGATCGTTCGGCCCGGAGATGATTCGACTAACTTCTCAAGCAAGCGGATGGCCACTTCTTCGTCAAAAGAAGGTTCCTTAGGATTATCCAAGCGGCTATCCGGTTTTTTTTGATCTTCACGATCCCGTAAAAAAAGCCGGAAATAACCGCGCAAAAGAAGTGCGGCAAGTACCGGTTTGTCTTGATAAATTGACTCAAACGCTTGTTTCTTAACTCGCATGGCGTTTCTCCGTAGCCGTTGGCTGATGGAAAGAAGTGCATAATTCTTAGGTCCCCGCCACACAATAAAAGGCGAATCCGAATGAGGATCATCGAGGAGAACAATTCCGGGAGATAATTCCGGATTCGAAATTTCTTCTTGCCATAAGTCTGAGGAGAAAAATTCTTGGATCACTTTTATATAAGCATTATATTTTTCGCGTCCAAGAGATTTGAATTCCTCTTCACTTTCCACCAAACTTAACTTTCTCGCGATGGAAATGGGAAGAATAACGTCTGGTGAAAAATGATCTTTAAGAATCTGAATGGCTTTCACAACTGCCAAATGGGCTTCTTCGGAAAAAGTACCAGGAACGACGCCGGGAACTTCTACGTCACCTTCTAATTTCTGTTCCGTTCCATAGATGATCGTGGTTCCAGGTAATTTCTTGGCACGCCGTACCGCTTCTTTGACGTATTCAACCATTCGGGTGGTGCTGGCAATTCTATCTTTTCCGTTTTTTCCTTGAATACCAATTGTCCGCACCTCCGCGGGGCTGGAATCTGGTTTCTTTCGTTTGTTGATTCTTTCTTCTAATTGTTTAGCCGCTTCTCGGAATTTTTCTATGTCACCGGTTGATTTTCTTGTTCTAATCATCACTTCAACGTAGGCCGTCGATAATTTAGGCATATTTGGATCATTTTGATCTAATAATGAATTAATATATTTTAATAATTTACCATCAGACCATTGTTGGATTGGAATCTCTTTCTTTGGAATCTCTTTCTCTTGAATAGGCAAAATCTCCGTGCCATTGCGAGAACTTAAATCATAAACATTCACCTCGTTTTTACCAGAAACAATAACGATAGCATGCCGTTTGGATATTGAGGATGACTCGAGAAAAATATTTTGATCGGGATTTCTTCCAACTGTATTTAATCCTGTCTTTAACATATATTTTTGCCCAGTCGTAGGATTTAGTAATGCAAATCTCCCTTCTTCTTTGATGAGTTGTAGTTCGGTGTATGCAAATTTAACCGTCTGGTCAACTTGTAATTTACCTTTCTCTTGGATTTGGATTCCTGGATATTTTTTTACAAATTCCGCCAAAATTTCAGACTGATCGGAACGCACCTCCGCCCGGCTAACATTCTGAAGAGCTTCTTCCAAATCCTTAAGATCTTGGTCGTTCCATACATGTGGAATAATTTTTTTGGTGCCATCATTTTGCTGGACTTCAAGGCCGTGGTCTGTCCAACTCACTCCAAATCCTTTTTTTATGAGTTTGTTTGCAAGATCCGGCAAACCGAATCCCACAAACGATTTATCATCATCATTATCAAACCTCACCCTAATATTTTCATCCTCGCTCAGCCAAACCTCGGCACTGCGCGTTTCAGCGCGATGAAAAGGTTTTTGAGCCACAATGAGGTAAGAATTAAAACGATATTCTTTCCACCAAAAACTTCTGGGATAATCAGCAGGAAAACCGGTTTTGGAATCAAAAATCTGAATGTCCTTCAATTGATAGCCGCGGCCGAGAAGCCAGGAAACCAAATCCTCACGACGAATAATTTGATTTGCATTAGACAGAAGAACCCATCCGCCAGGGCGTAAATGATCTTCATACTTATCAAGATCATTATAGATACCTGGAGAATTAACCATGAAAGAAGCGTGAAGAAGATCAAACTCAGAATCATTCGGAAGTTTTTCTTCAGATGATAGAATCGAAATGCCTAGCCTTTCTGCGGTTTTCTTAAATTGAGACGGCCAATTTTCACGAGTTAATCCAAAACGTTCATATTCTGGAGAATAAGTAGGTTCGGCTTTTTCGGTTCCTATTAATTTCGCTCCTGGAGCAAGCCAATTTGGAGCTTGATAGCCTTTATCTCCTTTTAACTCGCCGAGCCAATCCATTAAACCAGAACCAAAATCTAATACTTCATCAATTTTTTTGTCCTTAAAGATGCTGTTAAGAGTTGCAGCAGGTTCACTTGGTTGAGTTTTGTCCCTCATCTCAATTATTGATTTTTTACTTTCTGTGCTGCGTACCTCCGAGCGGCGAAGTTTGAAACGATAAGCTTCCCTGCCTTTATAAACACCCTCTGAAATTAAAAATCGTTCGTACCAGGAATGTGGGAGAACGAGATGACCTATTTTATTTAACTCATATGCGTTCTTTCCGAAATTAAAATACCCGTATCGGTTGATAATTTGTTGTGCAGCCATTTCACCACGTTCGAAAAAAAGGCTTTCAATCCAAAGTTCTTCTGGATTTTTTGGATTTCCAAAGTGCTGGAGCCATACATTTTGGGACGACCAAGCGCTGGCAAATTCATGACGCTTCACTTCATCAAACGTTTCTTCTCGCACCTCGGCGCGCGTGGCTGATAAAGAACCATTTGTCGGAAAACCCCAAAGTTTTGCATCAATTGCTTGAACAAATTCTTCAAACGTGATGGAATCAGTAAGTTCAGGAATTGCCATGTGATATTCATGAAAGTCATTGACCAACTTGCGGATTGATTCAGGCAAATCCAATGCTGTGTAAGGTCCATTATCTCCGTTGATATCATAATCCACTCGCAAATCAGTTAACTGCTTCTTATCCAAAATCGTACCCTCTTGCCTCGAATGAAGAATTTGAATGTCGACTCGAGCTTCATGGCCAATGACGGCTTTCCAACGCAGTAAAACAAATACGACGTACTCAGTTCCGTGAAAATAAAATTTATAGTACCGATACGTTCCAACCCCATGACTCGGATTAATTGTTTTTACTTCCCGATCTAATTTTAAATGTCCCTTTTCCAAATCAACAAGGACTTTCAATATCATGACGAATTGCTTTGTAGCTTCATTTAATTTAAGCAGCTTCTCCTCGTCCGGTTTTGGTTGAAACAGAACTTCTGCATATCTGCCTTTAAGGATTCCTTGCATTTTTCTGAGGCCACGTCGAATCCTCTTTGTCACTTTTTTTCCATTATCACCAACGTAATAAAATCGCCAGGGTCTTTGTGTCTTTAAGATGTTTTCGATATCTTGCAGGAAGCCTTCTATTTCTTTCTTCAAAAATTTAATCTTTTTTTCCGAAACTGTTCGCGTTTCTGCACGATTTGTCTCTCCTTTTGGCAATAAGTGAATTAATTCCCAGACCGCAAAATAAAATGGATCAGTTTTTTTGTTTTCCAGATAACTGCTCAATTTAGACGCCGTGCTTTGAGCCAAAGAAATTTCTTTATTTGCTGCGGCATTTATTAATTGACGAATCAAGCGTTCTTCGCCCCAACGGATAAACTTCTTTTGAATTTCCAAAGCTTTTTGCTGATATTTAGGCGCCATTCTTTCTGCCTCGGCTTGTTCTTGAATCCGAACGCGATTCTCTTCTTCAACAAGCATTTGATAAAAGGAAGGAAAATCTTTTAGCAGCTTTTGTCCTTTCATAAGACGTGCTTTGGCAGATTCGAAATTATTTCCGCCAAGATCGGCTTGTACTCTTGAAAGCAAATCTGTTGTAAATTCATCAGCTAATTTGCTTTGTATAGGAATTAAGATGGATTTTTGTTGATCCGTTGCCTGGAGGGAAATCTGAGCGCTGAACTCAAACGCTTCAATGTATTGACCTGATTCAATTAATTTTCTGAATTTTACAAGCGAATCGTAAAGCTCAAACCGGCGCTCCTCACGTTCCAGAAATTCTTTCATCCAATGAAAAAAAATGGTGGTGGTTTTCTCAAATTCTTCTTGAGTTTTGAGTTGCAGTTGTGGCGCACTTGCTTTTGGTGATAAATAACCAAACATTTTAAGCTGCTCAATGATTTTATTCATTTCAGCGATGGTGCTCGAGTCCTTCAAATTCCGATTCAATAATTGCCAAAGTTCAGCTTCTGCTTTTTCGATTTGTTGAGGAAGGTCCTTTTTCTGTTTTGCCTGAAGCATTAATATCATTGGTAAATGCTCAGACATAAGATGCGGAAATAAAGATTTTTTTATGAACTCAAGTAATTGAGTCTGTACCGTTTCCATGCTGGTTCTTAAAAAAGGCTTTTGAGGTTTTAATGGAAGCGCTCGAAGAACACCCTCCAGAAATTCGGACAGAAATAATTCTTTGTCTCTTTCATTCTTAAAAGAAGTTTTTTGGATCTCAATTTTTGAAAGTGAACTGAGGAGAATGTCAGCGGATTCATTCAGTCTCTTTGCTATTTGGCCATTGTCCTGCTGATGAATGAGCCAATCGTCGTTGGCTTGCACCAGCACCAGCTGAACAAGCGGACGATAAAATTGATTTTCCTGCAATCGCAAAATTCCTTCTTTGCCCGATAAAATATCAACACGCTGCCCAACACCGGTTACAGTTGCTAATGAAGCAGCGCCAAACTGATCGAGAAAACGGAGCGTTTCTTCCCATCTTTCAAATTGCTTTCGAATATCATCTGCGACTTTCTGAGTCGGTGACTCACGAGCAAATTTTCTCTGCATTTGTGAGCCTTTAGACGCTTCGGCGTCGAGAGTTAACTCAATATGTCGTTTAACGGCCGCCTGTTCTCTCGGAGTCCGGCCAATGATTTTGGCAAGACGATCGACGCCTTCGTAAGAAAATTCGGCATACGAAACACGAGGAAGCAACCTATCGTTTAAAGCAAGATCTAAAAGTTTTTTAATTTTTTCGATTTTTTCTTCAAGAGGTGCATTACGATCAAAAGTTAAATTTTCCTTCAAAACCTCTTGTTCCGAAAACTCAATCGTTTCTTTTTCATCGAAACCAGATTCAGGGATGAGTTCAGGCATTGGTTTTTTGAGGATCGCTGTTGCCAAACTTGAATGGGTATATTGCGCCACGGGATCAAAAAGCGGACGAGTAAAATGAATAAAAAGGGCTGGAGCGCTTACGTCAGAATGTTTCTGTTCCGAAGCCAGATATTGCACGCTCTCAATTCCATTCGTCACAATGGCCGTTGCCAGTTCCGGAAAAGAACGGATGGACGCCTCAAGGCCTGACATTCTGGCAACAATTATAGGAGTTGTCGCAAAAGGGTCGTTGTCCGATTTTTTCAATCCATAATTTCCGTGTTCAAAATATCCAACAATGTGATAACCCGGAACATAAACATATGTCTTATCCAAATTGAGAGCTCTGAGCCAATCTTTGAAGAGTAAGAAATAATTTGCAGGATTAAGTCGGCTGTCAAGTTCGGTTGATTTAGAAATTTGTTTCGCTAATTGTCGATCTACTTCTAATCCAACAAGAACTCGTTGAACCCGAGCTACGGTATCGAGAAGTCCCCATTGCGGCTGAATGTCGGGGCGTTGCTTACTGATTGTTTTGTTATAAGCCTTGCTCTGGTCCTTAAGGGCCTGGATTATCTCCTTCTTTTGAGAAAAATCTTTGTTGGAATCTATACCGGGGAGTTGACGGAGTACAATACTGCGTGCAATTTCTTCCTCAGAAAGATCTTCTCCTTGTTTTGGAGGCGGACGATTTAAATCTTCTAAAAAATATTCAAAAAACTGCCGGTGGAACTTTGCCCAGTCGTTGCGGCTTCTGACTTTAATTTTTTCTTTATCCAAAATTTCTTCAATCAAATTATGGAAATTTTTGCCGTTCTGATTTGTTTCTCCGCTCCGCACCTCAGCGCGGGATAATTGTTCCTCCTTTTCAAACTGATAAAATAATCTTCTCTTCTGATCTTGCGTACCATGTTCCAGAATAAATCGACGATGAGGAATTCCTTTCGCCAAATATTTTTGAGCTCTTCTATAAAATTGACGGGATCTTCTAGAAACATCTTTGAAATAACGTTCCGCCTTATCTAAGTCACCTCTCAAATAAGCTTTCCTTCCTAAATAAAAGTGCTTTTGACTTTTGATCTTTCCACGCCAGATCGAATCAAAATCAAAAGCATACCGATATTGCCTGCGCAAATCCTTTTCAAGTTCCGCTTGTTTCTTGAAGGAAAGATTTAACATTTTTCCGCGCAATTCATAAAAGTAAACATCTTGAACCTTCTTCCCATCCTTCGTTAGAACCGCAAATAAAATTAAATTGTCTTTCGGAAATCGCAACGCCAGGGCTGGAAGTCCGCTGTAGTATCCGGGCAACGTATAATCATGATCTGGAAGTATGAGCCGCGCCTCTGGCTCATGCCTTCTTATTTTTAAACCAGTAATGATTCCTTCATGTTTTTTGTAAACTTCGCCTGAAATCCGAAATTTATAAGAACTTAAAGGCGTCTGTCCAAAATTCCGCAAGACAATAAAACGATGAATTCTTGAGGGTCGTCTAGATTGTTTAATTAAACGGACGGTAAAAGAATCATTTAGTTTTCTTGAAAATTGATAGACATTTTCCGGTGGCACAGATCCCCATTCATCGGTCCTGATCACAACACCATTCACGACTGCCGCACTCATCCATACTTCATGATCATTCTCATCTGCAATTTGAATTCCTGTAAGGGGCGCGCCAAGCGAAGCGCTTCCCCGTCGATTGGATTTAAAACGTATAATTGATCCGGTAAAATGACCGATATGGTCCATGAAGTTTTCTCGTGCAACATCCGTAATTTTTCCTCTCTCATCACGTTTGAGAATAAGATAAAATTTCTTTCCTGAAACACGAGCCTCAACCGGCCAAGAACCTTCCATTCGTATGTCTGCAAACTTTCCAGCATATTGACCCGGCGTAAAATAAAATTTTCGAACCGCATTGTAAATTCGATCATTCATCACAAGATATGTGGACCAATACTTCTGACCACGGGTATTTTTTTCAAGCAATAAAGAAACTTTTGAAATAACTCCGCGCAAAGACGGCCAACGAAAAGCTAAAGCCTCGCTTCTGAGAATGATTGTTCCGATTCTTTTGCCATCGTAATCATTTAGGATGGGATAAAATGTATGAGGATTGCCTGAGCCGTCCAAAATTTCCCGAATAGAATCATCTGAATTAACAATTAAACGGAATCGATTAACCGATGAATCACGATTAAAGCCACGCCGCGTGCTTATATAAAATGTTTGATTTGAAAATAAAGGATGAGTGAAGGTATAGTGATTATCCGCATTTCTTGGTCCCTGCGAATAAATAAATCCTCTATCCGAAGTTTCAACATAAGAATAAAGAAAGGATGAGGGATTCGCCTCATTTTCATACACGCGAATGACGCGAATATGCTCGTTCGTTTTGGCGGTTCCAAGTTCAAGAACGATCGTCTTACCGATATATTGTTGAGGAATCATGGGCAAGCGAACCATTCGCTCGTCGATCAGCATATAAAGAATGCGCTTCGCTATCTTTTTTGTAAAAAGAAAACGAGTGACATGGCTGGAATCGATCGTTTCCGCTTCAATGCTTTGAAAATATTTTTTGTGATCAAAAGGCTTAAGTTGAAGATCAATTTTTTCTAAAATGCGCTTAATTTGAGAAAGTTTCAGAAATGCTGTCGTCTTTATTTCTTTCTTTAAATTCAGCTTTTCAATTTGCTCTTGTAATTTCTTGATTTTATTTAACGTTTGAATAATTTGCGCCTTTGGAACCGAAATCAATTTAGGATTTGTGGCAGCTTCTGGCTGGATCGATAGTTTGTAACGGATGAGCACCTTCAAAGCATGTTCTAATGATTTTAAATAACCATTTACTTCCAAGTCGGCAAAGCTTTCTGAAGGATCGTCTTCAAATTGTTCTTTAACGTCGTCCAACATCACTCCAAGATCACGTAAATTTCCTTCAAGGCGTAAGAACATCTCTTTTAAGATAACGTTAGACGACGATGAACTTCTCAACTCCGAGCGCTTCTCATTGTCCAGCTTCGTACTAAAATCTTTCTGTAGTTGTTGTAAGCTTTCTGAAATTCCAGCCTCAATTTCTTTGTCGTTTGGTTTAATCGAAATCGTTTTCAAAATTTGATGAATCGCAGTTTTTAAAACCTGAGGATCCAAATTCTTGACAAGTAAATACTCTGCAGGTTCATAAAGCTCCGCCATATTAATCAAACGAAGTCGAGACGGTTCTCCTTTCTTCTGCGCTTCAAGGTTCGGACGTACCATTTTAAAATTGCCTGCCTCTAAAAAGAATTGATCACCAGGCGTAAGTCCATGAAAACTTAAATTATTTGCATGAAAGGTGGCAACTAAACGGGTAAATTCTTTAGAAAATTCAAATTGGCCCTTCTTCGGAGTTTCGTGAAGGTAATCGTCGATCGTTTTTCCCTCGACATATTCCAATAGCACCGCGGCCGTAGGAAATTCTTCTCCCACATCAGAAACAAGATTGATGTCATAAAGTTCTATGATTTTTGGAACCAACCCGGTCAACATAGCACTATGTCCCAGCGACAATATTTCCCAAATTGCATACGACGAATCACGGATGTAATCGCGGCGGCCAGTAGTGTTGGTTTCCTTTCCCCAATAGTAAGAACTAATCGGAATTTTCAAAGCATAGTCTTGGCCCTCTTTTTGAACATGATAAATCATTCCAGTTGGACCATCGCCGATGTAATTTACAAATTGAAGCTTCGGATTAATTGCCTTTACTGTTGCCTCTTTACTTTCCATCGTTTCAGAAATTTTAATTTTTGGAACTTCAGGGCGGTTTGTGCGGCGCAAAAGCTCAAGTCCTGGAGATAGTTCCATATTTAAGCGTTTGCCTGGAACAAATTTGTGTATTTCATCAGCTTTATTTCGGTCCGTCAGCCTTTGTAATCCATGGTTCTTCTTTTTATTGATAGCCTCTCGAATTGCCTGAGCCATTTCGATTGCATTCTGGTAAGGCTCGGGTCCCATCGCTTTTTGAATAACTGCCGTTAAGGGACAATCTTGAAAGTTAATGACGTTTTTTACAAATTCGTCATCCGTCCACTCATTTTCTTTTTTCATCTGAATCAAGCGGGTAAATAAAATCTCCGTTCCATATCGCTGGCTGTAAGACTTACTGCCAAACCAAATTTTCAGCAGAGTTGCGCCAAGGGAATAGACGTCGTGCGAAAAATCCGGATTTTCACGCCATTGGCGGTCGGAGGTGTAAATAAGAGTGCCGCCTTCGATTTTATCTCGGCTGCCAAGCGTGTTAAAAGCAAGATTCAAATCCACCAAAACCGGATGATTTTCACCCATGAAAAAATTTTGCGGTTTAATGTCGCGATGAATAAATCCTAAAAGATGCAAAAAAGCAACGGATTCCGTCATTTCCAACGAAAGAGTTGAAAATTCGTCTTCTGTTAAATTGGTTTGACGTTCAATAAAAAAATCATAAGCATCTGTTGCCTTGTGGAAAGGTTCTAAATAAGGCATTGCGATCCCGTTAAACTGTTGGCTCCAATATCCCAAACGTATATTTGGATGCTGTAACCAGGTACCGTCACTCAAACGTACTTTTTCTTCTTTTCTCGGAAAAAATGTGCGGCTCAGAATTTCGATCACGTGACGCAAAAATTTGACCACACGCTGTAACCAAGTACCGTCACTTAAACGGACCTTTTCTCCTTTCTTTGGAAAAAGCTTATGATTCTGAATTTCTTCCATATTATCCGCTTCGTTGTGCAGCAATCTGAGGTCTTTCTTATTTTTTTCGTCACTTGTCCCAGGCCGGGCCTGCTTTAATAGAAATGTTATCCGTTTGCCATTAATTTCAATCTCCTTTTTATAAAGGATGCTGATGTCTGTGGTAGCAATTTTTTCTGTTGAATGAACACGTGCAGCAGGATTTTCGATCATTCTTTTAGTAGCTTCGTCAAAATAAAGCGGAAATTGAAGCGGCTCGGTTGTTGCGCGGACTTCTGCCCGGCCGTTATGAAGCATGGTTTGTAATATTTCTTTTTCATTATCGACAACGTGCATCAAATCAAGATCATCGTTTCCAATCAGACGAAGCTTATCTCTACGATCTAACATTTGTTTTTGAAGAATATTCTTAAAAGGATTCCAAAATTTAAATCCGAAAAAGAAAGGCAGAGGCGTGCCTTTCCATTTTTCTTGCGTCTGCTTTACTGTTAAGACATCAAAAGCCTTATTCATCGTTCCTACGCCTCCCGGACCAAATGCAAATGCTTTCGCGCCGAGCGTCAACAAAAATTGATGATTCGATTCATCGCTTACCATAATACCCGTCTTATTGCCTTTCAAATATCCTTCGCCATTGGTTAAGATTTTTTGGTCTGGGACGAACAGCACAGCCTGTAATCTATGGAGCCACTCATTCTCTTGAGCGGCGTAATAAATTCGATCAAAAAATTCACCACGACTTGCAATACGCACCGAAAGATTTGATTCATTGCTCAGACGCTCTGCAATGTCCAGTTCATGTTCTCCATACTTTGGATGAGGTTTTCCAATCATGACAAGCGCTGGATGCATTCGGGCGAGCTTCAAAATTCCATCTTCCATCTCCCGTTTAATCCGTTGATGAACGTCCCGGGAAATACGGTGAGGAGGAATATCAATTGAGGTCCGTCGAATATAATCAATCGTATCGGGAATCGAATCTGTAAGGTAAGGCTTAATGCGAATATTTAATTGATCAGTGAGTCCGGCTTTTTCCCAAATTGAATACAAACTATTGAGAATTGGTTCCCAAAATTCTGTTCCGAAAAGAACGAGAGGACGACCTCTCCGCCAAAACTCAAAAACTTCATCCAAAGTTCCATAACCGCCCGGAAGAGCAATTGAGCCCAAAATATTTTCGTGAAGTCCGATTTTACGGATTAAGAAAAATGCAAATTGAATCACAACGTCTGCATATCGGCTGACTCCTTGTTCAAATGGAAGGATAATACGAATCAGCTGAGTTTGTACTTTACCTCGTTTTGCGTTGATCTGTTTATGATGACCTTCAGAACTTGCTTCCATAATACCAATATTTGCACCACCGTTACGAAGAGCAAAACCGGCTTCGGCAAGCGCACGTCCGACGTTAAGAGCCGTCGCATAATAAGGATGTCCTTTAGGCACCCGAGCTCCACCGAGCACAGTCACTGCCGGTTGCAATCTAAGGACATCTATATAAACTTTTTCCCATTCTTTCACCACCGCTTTGGCAAGTGCTTGGTATTCTTTTTCCCGATGATTCTTCCCTACCCGCACTTCAGCACGGGAAATTTGAATGGCTTGACGAAGTTCATCGAATTTTTTTCTAATACTTTCCTTTTTGATAGAACGACCTTCATTTATAAACAGACTTAGTAAAACTTTTAATCCGTTTGCTTTTTGTTTTAAAAGCGGCGGCTCGGAAAATCCTTGATCAAGTATTTGGATCGCTTGAATGAAAAGAGGAATTAACTGATTTCGGAATTTGCTATCTTTCAAAACTAATTTACTATTCAACTCGTCGATTTTACGGGAGATCTCTGTGACTATACTCTTGAGTTCCACTAATAATTGTTCATTACGCACTTCAGAACGATGCCTTTGTATAATTTCATCTAAGTAGTTTTCATTGATTCCGGCTTTTTCGAAACGATTACTGATTTCTTCAGGGGTAGATTTGACAACATCGCGGAGAAGAATTTTTAAAGCAATCAAAAGTTTTGGATCGATTTTTCCTTTTCCTTTTTTGATGATTTCTTCCGCTTGTGACCAAGTTTGGTTAACCTGAGTCCAGCCAATTTCATTCACTTCTGATGCAATGATGGGATGATGGTCTTGTTTTAAGAGCACCAGAGAAGTTTTTAAGGCCTTAGCTATATTTTTTTCAGCTTCTGCTTGGTCGTTTGGTAATTCAGAATTCAGCTGATCATGAGCCTGATGAATAAAATTGATAATTTCCTTAAAGATGGCTTGACGATTTATTTCTATTTCATGAGATGAATCAAAATTAAGATTTGGGCTGTCAGATTCCTTTTTTCTATTCGAAAGCTTTTGCCCTAATCCCCATGCAGCCGCAAAAGCAAATGCAGATGCTGCTAGTAACCGTCTTCGACTGAAATATTTCGGATTTGAATTTGCTTCCTGATGGCGCAATTCCGCTCTTGGCTCCGAGCGGTGCAAGGACACATCAGAACTGGCCAGTCTTTTTTTAAGAGACTCAAATGCCTCGTCTGAGGTAATAAAATCTAAAATTACATGACGTGTGTCATTTCCATTTCTCAGTTCTCGGATGATGTTTCCATTTTCTGCCAATGTTATTCGCATGGTCGGTTGAATCGTGATGTCCCACGTTGCCGCTTTAGCAGGATAAATCCAACGGTGCTCCGCTGGACTTAAAAATTCGCTGGACAATTTAAAATTATTCGACGATACAGCCAAGTGTGCGAGAAGTGTCCATTTAAGTATGTTGACCGCAGCTGGATGAGAGACAACGACTGTATGTTTTTCTTCAGAGGTCCTAAAATCGCCTACATTAATTGCGTTCAAGGGAATCGTTATGCGAGTTAGAGTATGCTCTGGACCTTTCTTGACTTCATCTGTAATTTCCCATACTGTTTTAAAAATACAGTCATGACATTTTCCGCCGGTCAAAACGATGTCCGTAGATTCTCCGGGCTTTAGTTGTTGTAAGTAAGCAACATGTCCGGATTGATGATCTTTTGTCTGAGTTACCCATATGCCTTTCTCATTTGCAATTTGAACCAGAGATTGTGCAGACGTCAGTTCTAAATCCGAGACATCGTTGATAAAAATCAAATGACCTATCGGTACAACTGGAACTTTTTGAGATTGAGAAATTGTCTGAATCATTTCTAATGCGGAATGAGCATAGCTATTTGCTTTAGTATTTCCTGCAGCTCTTTGACGGAGAATTTTTTCTGCTTCCGGCTTTCTGTGAATTACCATCGCAGCAAGAGTCATGGCAGCAAAAGAATAAAGAAATGTACGATGCTCAGAAAGGATCTCTTTATCACCCAAATTAAATAGTTGATTTACCAATTCGATGTCAGAAGAGGTAACAAGACCCGGAGCTTTTTCAACAAATTGGCTCAATGCAAGAGCTGCTACACTTAAAGAAAGCCCGTGAGATTTATCTCGAGTCAAAATTTTCCTTATCGCTTGAAGCGTTTCCAATCCTGTAGTTTGTCCAGAGCGGATTAAAAGAAAAAGCGACAAAAGAGCTGGATATAAGACAGAATCATTCGATTGAGGGTAATTCATTATCTGGTAAATGCCGCTCACTATCCGAGAATCAATAAATCCAGAATGTGCTTGAACATAAGCCTGTATTCTTTGCATCTCTTGGGCGAGATGTTCTGAAGGAGATGAACTTTGCAATTCCTTCAATTCTTGCACGATCGCTTCCAGTTCAGATTCTTGGCTCCGAACTTCAGCGCGGGGATTTTGAAACTGTCGGGCATAAAGACCTTCTGTAAACTGAAGCGCTTTTTTATTCCCTTCCGGTTTGGTCTCTAAAACATTGCGTACTGTTTCAAAAACTTCATGTCTGATTTTTTCAGGATCAAAACCCAACTGGCGAAGTTCTGATTTTGGCGTCGGGATAAAAGGAGCGCTTTCGTAAGTCGAAGAGGAAATTCCGTTCAAGCGATAATGCAAAATCGAATCAACATAAGCGTCATGACCATCGAAGTCCGAAATCTTCGGAGAAATTAAAGCGTAATTATAGCCCTTGCCGCGAAGGTAATTAGAAAAAGTTTCCCCGTGAAATCCTCCGGTAATAATAACCGCTTTGGTTTCCCCTGTTTCTTTCAGGCGGGATTCAACATTTTCAAGCATCAAATGGTCGCGCTCTTTAGCCAAGCGATAAAATTCCTTGGCTTTATTGAAAAGAGATTTTATTTCTTCAATGTGCTCAAACTGAAAACTTTTCACCCTTCGTGCATTGTTAATTTCAAGGAATTTGGAAATGAGTTTTTCAGGATTTATTTCGTCTTTTCTTTTGATCAGAGCTTCGTAATCTTCAGGCGTTAATTCCAAGGCAAAGAGTCTTTGAAGCAAACGATAATCTTTAAATAAAAGGAGCAGTTCTTTTTCTTCATTCGTTTGAGCCAGTTTAAATGAAATCTTATCGCTTAAAAGATTCACTTCATCAAAGAGAAGATTGGCTTTGAGCTCACTTTGCAAAATTAAATGAGCGATAAAAAGTTTAACATTAGGATAAAGACCAAAATTAAAGTTTGGAGGAAGATTAGAAACCAATTTCTCAAACAAAAGAGATGTTTCGGGATCAGGCAGCTGGCTTTCCGACAGCGGTGATGAAAGAAGCTTTGAAATTTGAGAATAAACGTCATTGCGAGGCAGCGTTCCAAGCAAAGACGAAGCCTGCCTCGCCGGCAGGTGGGCAATCCCAGAGCTGAGATTGCTTCGAGCCCCGAGGGCCCTCGCAATAACGGCAAGAAATTGTTCTTTTTCCTTCGCATAAGCGCTCAGATCAATTTTCGATTCGAAGTCTTTAAGTTTGTAAAGACGAAGCAGCATGGGCCAATCCAGTTGATAACGTGGATTTGTCAGATCCATCTTTAGATTTTCTTTTGCTTGGCTCTTGAGATAAGAAAGCCAATCCGGAAAAGAAATCGTTTTTTTCGTCTCATAATCATCTAAATTCTTTAAGAAGCTCCGAAGATTTTTGTTGAGATAGGGACTTGAAAGCCGTTCGATTTCGGCATTCATGTCATTTAAAAATATTTCGCTTTGTTTTTTCTGCTTCAAAACTGATTGAAACATCTCTCCGTTTGTCACATAAGTTTTAAGATCTTCAATTCCATAAGCTTGGGCTTTTGGTTCCTGAAGGAGAAAAAGTTCAGAGCCTTTGACCAGCGCTTTTTTCGTAAGAACATCTGCAACTTCCATCGTCAGCGGCATATCATCGGGAAAAAAACGAAGAAGATCCGGTTGGAGTTTGAAAGCACTGCCTTCCAAGAAAAGAGTTTTGATTCCATAGGTTTCTTTTAAATAATGAAGAATGGCCTCAATTTTTTTCTGAGCTTCATAATTTCCGTGTGCGGTTTGAATGTGAATAAGGACGGGACCTGTTCCTGAATTTAAATTCTGGACCGTTCCAAGATCGGGAGGAAGCGTTAAAGCAAATCCGGCAGAAGGTATTGTCACTTCTTTCGATTGACTGAAAACTCTGCGAATCTCTTCTGCATGGCCAAGGCTCAATTGATTAAATAACATGAGTACTGCTGTTAGAAACGCGGTAATTTTATTGAAATAATTTTTTTTCATGAACGTGAAAGTGAAATGGACATAAGGATAACGCTTGGTTGGCAATAGATATGAAGTTTCCCTATTCTTTTTGACATTTTGAAGATTCCTTAAAATGCAGGATTCCTCTCTACACTTTAAAAAAGCAGAGATGACAAAGTATACCCTACTTTCTAAAGAATTCAAATAAGTCATTTTAACTGCTTATAATTGAGGCGAAAAAGGAGGAAATAAGCAGCTTTTTGGAAGCTTAGGTGGGAAGAGGCTTTAGAGGATTTGCGCCTCAAAGAGTTTCGATATGAATTAAAAAAATTCTAAGAAAATTATTTAAATAAAAAGGGCAATTTCAAGGTGAAGCCCGGGTCCAAATCCCAAAGCCACACAAGGAGTCTTGTAACTCTTTTTAATTAATTCGTCTACTATGTAAAGGATGGTCGCTGAAGACATATTTCCATAATTGGTTAAAATGCGGCGCGAAACATCAAGAGAGTTGGGTGTCAGATGAAGCGCAGATTCCACAGCGCTTAATATTCGAGGGCCACCCGGATGAACCGCCCATGAACGAATATCTGATAAGTTTAAATTTTGATCGTTTAACCATTCTATAACATAATTTTTTAAATGATTTTCAATCATTCGAGGAATTTCCGGCGACAAATGCATCCTAAATCCGTGGTTCCCAATATCCCACTTCATAAGATGTTCGCTATCTGAAAAAAGATAAGACCCGCTTGCTGCTAATTTCCAGCATGGTTGGTCTGCTTCTCTGCTGGAAATAACAGCAGATGATGCACCGTCTGCAAAAAGTGAGTTTGCTACAATTTGAGAAGGATCTGAGCCGTAAGCAAAGTGAATGGAACAAAGTTCAACCGCCGCTAAAAGCACGCTGCTTGATTTTTGAGAAGCCAAAGCTTGCGCGACTCTAAAACCGTTAAAAGCGCCATGACAACCCATAAATCCAATATGGGTCCGACTGACGGTTCGGCGCAGATCAAGCTGCTTCATTAAATCAATATCGAATCCCGGCGCCGAAAAACCAGTGCATGAAACCGTAACCAAATGATCGATGTCGTTCGGTTTTATCCGAGCCTGCGCCATTGCATTTCGCGAAGCTTCAAAAGCCAAGTTCGAAGCCTCACGTTTATAAATTTTCATTCGTTCTTCTGTGGTGGGACCCTGATCTTCCGAATCTTTCATCTTTGAAAAAACTTTATCTGGCTTGAACGCATGACCAATCTTTTCAAGTACAATCAATCCTCTCTGCTGAACACTTGATTTTTGATAAATGAGCGGCACCAAACGATTCCGGTCTGGAGAATCAACAGCAAAATTTTTGACCATTTCCGCGGCTTCCATTTGATCCATGGAATAACGCGGCCGCGCCGTTCCAATGCCCAAAAGTTTAATTTCCGGTTTCATTAGTTTTCAATTCCTTTTATAACCGGAAAAGCTAAAGCGGGAACTTTGTAAAGCAGATTCATAATTAATCTGATAAAAAGAGGGCTTCTGAGTGAATTCATAACGAGCTTTGAAATTCTTTGTTGCCGGGCAATCAAATCATGATATCGAAGGTGCCATTTTCGGCTGTGAGTCGGAGACCATTGTTTAAGAGCTTCGATTGCGATGGGAGCAACCGCAATTCCGCTTTGCAAGGCCCATGAAATTCCTTCGCCGGTAAACGGTTCTGTATAGCTTGCTGCATCACCAATGACGAAAAATCTTTCGCCGCTGACCAAATTTCTGGAACGGCTCATGTAAGGCGTGCCCAACCATGGAGTGTTTTTCATAGATTCAATTTCTGGGAAAGCGGCTTCTTTTAAAATTGAAGCGATGCTTTCTTTAATTCCAGATCGAATTAATTTTTGATCAAGCGCCGCAGCAATATCGATTCGATCATCTTCAAGCCGAACCACTCCGACATAACCATTTTTTGAGTAAGCCATATAAATCGTTCCGACTCGATAAAATGCCGGACCTTCATTGACAATCGTACTGACTCCAATTCGTGATTTTGGCTTCACCCGAAAATTCTCATCTCCTTTGAGTGCGTTTCCGGCCAAACCATCTGCAATTAATACGATTTGAGCTTTAATTTTTTGATTTTGTTCTCCGCTCATCAAATGAACGGTTGCAAAAAATTCGTTCGTTTTACCCAAGGTCGCACGAGTCTTGGGCAAGAAATAAGTTCCCTCATTCACGGCTTCGGAAACAAGCAAATGATCAAATTTTTCGCGCGAAACGGAACATCCCGAAAATGAGAGTGAAACATGTTTTTGATTTGCGCCAAAATAAAATTTATTTATTCTCGGTGCCCTTAAACGTGATTCGATATCATTAATTCCCGATTGCCTGAGCAGTGAAAGAGATCTTAAATTAAGGCAGGAGCCGCAAACTTTGGTCCTGGGAAATTTTGCTTTATCAATTAATAAAGTTGAAACTCCGGATTTGGAAAGTTCAAAAGCAGCAATTGAACCAGCCGGTCCTGCACCGATCACGATCACATCCCATTCTTCTTGATTAATTATTTTTTCCATGTGAGCAGAAATCGCGCCGGCCACAAGTTTTTAATTCGATAGTGATTTAAACCAGCTCTTCTCGCCAATTCTGAAATTTCTGAAACGGTGTAGGCCGCTTTGACCGATTGCGGCCCATCATAGTGAATCACTTCAGAGCGAGACAAAAGACGAGTCCCGATATAAGCCAGAAAAAATCCCAAACGAGAACGACTGAGGTCATTTAAAATAATCATTTTTGGATTCGCGGATTTTAGATTTCGAATAAATTCTATGGTTTCATCTTCATTCAGATGATGAAGAAACAAAGCGCTAATCAAAATATCATAGCCGGAGGGAATTCTTTCTTTTTTGACATCTAATTCAAAAAAATTGATTTTAATCCCATTTGCTTCTGCTTTCTGGCGTGTATACTGAATGGCTTGTGTGCTTTTATCACATCCGTCAATTTCAAAATGAAAACCTTGCTGTTCCGCCTTTCCTGCAAGCATCAGTGGAAGATCACCAGCTCCTGTTGCAATGTCCAAAATTTTAAATTTATTTTTTCGATCAGCGTTTTCCAGAATGGTTTGCCAGATCGGACCGGACGCCGAACTGAAAGAATTAATTCTCTCCAAACCTTCGAGGGCTCTTCGATGTTTGTCCCAATTAATTCCGGGGTGATCCATTAATTCAGGCTCAAGTGAACGATGACGGACATCCAATAATTTCACAATTCACCGAGAAATGAGACAAGCGCCGGCCAAACCTCCTGCGGTGCATGCGCTGACCAATGCAAAATGTTTGTCATTTTGTTTCAAATAAGCAATGGCCTGCGACAACATTCGTGCACCGGTCGCACCAAATGGATGGCCGTAAGCAATCGATGAACCCCACGGATTAATTACCTTTTCATCCAGATAGCCGGCATCATAATCAATTTCATATTTTTCGAGTCGATATTTCGGATTGTTGATTGCATCGACATTACATAAAACTTGACCGGCAAATGCTTCATGGAATTCAATATAATCCAAATCCTTCCATTTAAGATTATGCCGCTTCATGATTGTGAGGGTTGCTTTTGCTGGACCCATGAGAAGTCCGCTTTCAATCACAATTCCGACATATTCAAAATCAATTAATCGAGCGTCCAGTTTGATTTCATTTTCAAGGGCCGGAGAAATGACAAAAAGTCCGGCAGCTCCATCTGTGAATGGAGATGCATTTCCCGCAGTGATGGTTCCCTGTGATCGATCAAAGGCTGGATTTAATTTATCGAGCTGATCAAGAGATGTGTTTTCGCGAATAATTAAATCCCGGTCGACGTTTTTAACTTTAATAATTTGAGAAGATAAATAAGGTCGTGCTTTTATTGCATTTTGATGACTTCGTAAAGCAAATTCATCCTGACGATTTCGCGCAATTTTAAATTCCTTAACCATCAATTCACAATGTTCACCCATGGTCAAGCCCGTGGAATATTCTTTTGCGGACGGCGCAACCGGAAAAAGTTTTGTGATTGGAATTTGAATTGCGCGCGCAATTTTTTCAAGAAAACTTTCTTTTCCAGCAAGATTCTTGAAATATTGAGACGCCTCTTTGGTTAAAACAGGCCGCACCGATGAAAAGGATTCGACACCGCCAACTAAAGAAACGGATCTTTCCTTCGGAAAAGCCTGATAATAAAGTGCTGCGTTTGTGGCTGATTGAAGCGAAGTGGCACAGGCACGATTAACGCTGTAGGCTTCGACGGTTTTTTTAAGACGGCTGGCGAGGACGACTTCACGTGCGATGGAATAAATATCCGGATCGGAAACGACCATTCCCCAAATCACATGTTGAATGTACGCTTCCGGAAAATCAAGTTTATTTAACATTTCATCCACTAAAATGCGGGACAAATCAACCGCATTAAGTGATGAAAACGGTCCATCCATTTTGACAAACGGTGTGCGATATCCGGTTTTAAGACCGATTGGATTCATCATAAAGAAACAATGAGAAAGTAAATCACATTATTGATGAATATACCATAATTAATTATTACCGCTTCGCTGCCTTTGCATTTGGAAGAAACCGATATTTTCCTGATAAAATGTTCTGACGAAGCAATTTCACTTACAGAACTTGCTTCGAATTAAAATGAGTGGCGATTAAAATATGCAGGGATTATAAAATTGCCAGATATCTATGCAAGGGCTTTTTGAATGACGTCCAAAAGTGTCGCCGAATTGAACGGCTTCTTGAGGTAAGCACGAACACCGAGCTGATAGGCTTTCTGAACTTCTTCTTCGCCGGCTAATGCGGACATCACAATCACCGGAATTCCTTTTGTCTGTGGTTTTTGTCTAAACGCCTCCGCAAACCAAAAACCTGAGAGAAGCGGCATTCGAATGTCGAGTAAAATTAGATCAACTCGCTCCTGATTTGATTTTTCAATGGCACTCACACCGTCATGCGCAACGATGACTTCATAATGATGGGGAGAAAGAATCTCCGACACAATTCGTGTCATTTCGGGATCGTCATCGATCACGAGTATTTTTTTAGACGGATTTTCTTTTGTATTGTCGAATATTTTTGATTCTACTTCACGTTTTTCCATAAAAAGGCAGTTCGATTGTCTCCGACCAGTAACGACAGAATATTTTAATCACATCCACCAATTGATTAAATCCAAGCGGCTTCCCAATATAGGAATGTGCCCCAGATTGATACAACTCTTTGATGTCATGTTCGGCTTTTGAAGTCGTTAGAATCACAATCGGAATTTGCCGCAAATTCGGATCCATTTTGATTTCTTGAAGCACCTGACGACCATTTTTTCTAGGCATATTTAAATCCAGAAGAATCACATGAGGCCTCAAGGAACCTTGATATTTTCCCTCAGCCTTAAGATAGCTCATAAGCTCTACGCCGTCTTCCACGCGATATAATTGCTGACCTGGACACGCCTCTTCAAAAGCTTGTTTGGTCAGTAAATAATAATCATCGTCATCATCAGCCATCAAAACAACCAAGGTTTTTTTATTCTGCTGAGACATATTAAGCTCCGTTATTTTGAAACGAATGGGAGGGCAGATGAAGCATAAAGACAGCCCCTTTGCCTAAATTGCTTTGCACTTCTATTCTGCCGCCGTGCCTGAGCATAATTTTTTGGCAGATCGCCAGACCCATTCCGCTTCCCTCATATTCACTCCGGTTATGCAGCCGTTCAAACGGTTTAAATAATCGTTCTGCATATTTTTGTTCAAATCCGATTCCGTTATCAGCCACGTAAATTTTTAGATAACCATTCTGTAATGGTTTTGTTCCTATTTTGATTCGGTGAAGCATTTCCTTCTTTCGAAATTTAATCGAATTGGCAATCAAATTTTGAAATACCTCCTTCATCTGAAGCCAATCTCCTTTAATAACAGGTAGAGGCCCAAGCTCTATTACGGACTTTGATTCGGCGATCTTTAATTCAAGGTCCGAGAGAACTTCTTTAACAACTTTTTCCAAATTGACCTGCTCGAGCGATTCCTTTTTAATCGTCGCACGGGAAAATCGAAGCAGTGAGTCAATCAGTTGACTCATGCAGTTCGCTGATGTTTGAATTCGATTAATATAATCTTTCAGCTTGTCATCCAATTTATCCTTGGCCTGTAATTTTAGTAAGTCACCAAAAGCAATAATTTTGGCAAGAGGCTCCTGTAAATCATGTGAGGCCGCGAAAGCAAAGAGATCGGCTTGTTCCCTTTCTGCTTTGATTTTTGCCAATTCGGCCGTATTTTGAAGAAGCGCTTCTTCCGCCTTCTTTCGTTCCGTGATATCGTGAACAAAAGCATTGAATTGAAACGATGTCCCAACCCGAATCGGCCAAATGGTCAGTTCGCAGGGAAATTCATTTCCATTTTTACGGATTCCGGTTACCTCGATTCGCTTATTTAAAACGGGGCCTTCTCCCGTGATTAAAAAACGCGCGAGCCCTTTTTTATGCGCTTCACGATACCGTTCAGGAATAATTGTTGCAGCAAGAGATTTCCCAAAAATTTCGTCTTTGGTCCATCCAAAAATAATTTTTGCTTGTTCATTCCAGTCCGTAATCAACCCATTCGAATCCATTCCGATGAATGCATCGTAAGCGGTTTCAACAATGAGACGGTTGTGTTCCTCGCTGATTCGCAGCTGTTCACGCGCACTAATTTGAGCCGTAATGTCGCGGGTCGTTGTAGAAGCGCCGATAATATTTTCAGCTACATCGCGAATGGGTGAAATGGTTATGGAAACATTAATCTTCCTGCCGCTTTTTGTACTACGAACTGTTTCATATTGATGAATCAGTTTGCCCTGCTTGATACTTTCCATAATGTCATTTAATTCGGTCGTTTTTTCAGCAGGTATAATTGTAGAAATCAAACGTCCGATCATTTCTTTGGCTGAATATCCATAAATTCGTTCGGCGCCGCGGTTCCAGCTCGTCACAATTCCATCCAGCGTTTTGCTGAAAATGGCATCGTCTGAAAATTGTACAATTGCAGCCAATTGAGAAAGTGACTGCTGAGAAGCTTGCAGATCCTCCAGAAGACTGTTCATTGTTTTTTCACGTTCCATAAGTTCCGCATTAGTTTGTTCTAACTTTTTGGCTTGCTCTTCTTTTTCACGCTCAAGACGTTTCTGTTCACTAATGTCTCGAGCAAGACAAACAACCGCGACAGGCTTTCTTAACTTGTCTCGAATCAACGAAGCGGCAATGCTTAAGGTGGTTGAATAACCTTTCTGATCCCGATAAATTGTTTCAATGTCCTTTAAATTATGACCTTTCAGAACACTTTCAAATTGCATCTGGGTTAATATTCCGCCTTCGATTATGGAAAACGGTTTTCCAACCAATTCAGATTGAAATAATTCCGTCGCTGCGTGATTTGTAAATCGAACAACACCTTCATGATCTAAAACCACTAGTACATCTGACATCGTATTGACAATTTTTTTTGCAGCAAATGAGGGAGTAATATCCACAAGTCGGTATCGAAGAACGGTTCGAGCAGTTAATATCAAAAAAATCAGGACTGGTAAATATCCGAATGGATAAACCGGAATACCGTAAGCGGCTAAAAAATCAACAGAGGCCAGAGAACCAATTAAAAAAGCGAATAAAAAAGTCCTTAAACGATGCCTTTGCGCATCCGAAGCGGCGCGCTTGTATTCAATCGCAAATAAAATGATGCTGGTCGAAATCATCATGACAAAAAATAAAATGAACCACAAATTATATGAGGTATATTGCGGATAATAACCCCACGAATACCGATAAACTCCTCTAGTGAACAAATTGGCTGGAATTCCGATGCAAAATAAAACCGACAAAATTAAACTCGCCCATGCATATTTTCTAAATTGACGAAATCTTCGAATAACGGTGAGCGTAAAAATAAAGGTCATAGGCGGAATAAAAGCAACGCTGACATGCTTCATGTTGGCCCACCATAAGGCAACTTTTTCAATCGGAGTGGAGGTCATGGCCGCGTACGAAAAAAGCCACATAAAAACACTGAGCGAGAAAAACAAAAAAGCAAAACTGGCATGAGAGGTACGTTCTTTGGCGAGAACCCCTATTCCGAGAAATAAAACAAGAATTCCAACAATGAGCGGTCCAAATACATAAGGATTGATGGCGTAGTTGTGTAAATTTAAAATATCGTGCCGCATTTTGCCTCTTTTATGTTGACCTCACATGACAGCGGAAAAAATAAAGTAAAATTGCAGGTAAGTAATTGAGAGGAATTTTTGTCAAGCATTATGATAATGATTTGTCTATCATCACCACCTTTTATTTTAATTATATCAATTTTAAAATCTTCAAGCTATTATTTATGACGGAGTTTAACTTCGAATTGTTCATTTTCTTTTTGCATTAGCACACTATCCGGCCGGATTTCCAAAATCTTAGCATGTTGCACTTCATCTCCGACACGTTTTCCCTCTCCGTTAATTAAGGCTATTGGTTGTGCCGAATCATAAAGAATTCCTTCCAGATGAAATGAGAGTTTGGGTGTTCCTATAATTATTTCTTCCACAAAAGGATTTCGGAGATAGGTTTGAAAACGACTCAGTACTGTCTTCTTGTTCAATGCCGGAGATTCATCCGGCGCAACCTCTTGGAATAATTCTTCGACGTCCGTTCTTCGAACATACAAAGCTGCATCTAAAACTAGAGTTAAATCAGGAGTTTTGGAATCCGCCTTTTCAAGATGAAAATGGTTTGTCTTGATGATGCCGTTCGTCAGAGCGCTTAAGTTCATCAGAAACGAAGCTAAATTTTCATACGATCCCTCAAGTCGCATACTTAGCTGAATACGGTTTAATCCCGAAAGTGCGGGTTTTTCACTTTCGTCCACATCCGTTTTTTCACCGGGCGTAATGGAAATAACCTTAATATTATAATCTTTTGCCTTTTCGGTAATTTCTTTGATGACGAGAGATAATTTTTCAGCAGATGGGAAACGTTGATAAACCGATACAATCTCCTGATTTAATTTTTGAACTTCCACATTTTTTACTTTCCATAGCGCTTCTCGATAGGAATTGAGATTTTGACGAAGAGAAATAAAATGTTTTTGTCTATCGCTTAGCCGATGAGCAATGAGAAGAACAATCAGAATGCACACAAATCCGATCGGTAAAATAATCAGAAGAGAAGCCATTTTTTTAACGGATGAACTCAAGGAAGATATATTGATATTGATATTCATATCACATCCATTCGAATGCTGAATTCCGTAACATTCTCTTTTTTCTCAATGTTAACCAGCGTAACATTTTTTAAGACAGGGCCTTCAAGCGCCAGCAGAATTTGAGAAACAGAATTTTCATCGCCGCTTTTAAAAATACCATTCACGGTCAACTTCTTTTGATCGAAATTAACTTCTTTCAGCAAAACGTCTCTTGGAAAAACATTGGACAATTCTCGAAAAACCTCTGTCCAATTTGGTTCATTGATCAAAATTTTCGAACGAAGCGCTTCTCCCTTCTGATTTTGAATTTGCAGTTGCTCAATTTTTTGTGCTTCCCCATATCCAATTTTCAAATTATCAAGTTCGGTCATGACAACTTTCTGTTTTTGATTGATTTCATAAGAGCGCCAGGATAAAGAGCAAGTAACGAGCACCCAAACGCTGATTAAAATCATCAATGCTTTGGTCAAATTCATCGAATAAATCGGCTGGTTTAAAGACAATCTAGAAGTTGGCAAAGTTGCCCTGTCAAAAACCAAGCTGATGGGCCGATAAAAAAAGTTTAAATTTCGATCTGGTGGTTGTTCCAATTCCAATGTTTTTGAAAGATTTAATATTTGAATGGATGTCTGCAGTTTTTGAAATAAAAAATCAGATAACCCTTTGAGACCACTCACGCCGCCTGTTAAGTAGATTTGGGACGCGCTTTTTCCATGCTGCTGCATGAAATAATCAAGCGATCTCGAAATTTCATCAGCAAGCTTTTCAAATTCCGGACGGATCAATGGATAAAGCCGGGACAATTCAATTTTATCGGCCAATAATGTTTGATTATTTTGATCGAACAAGTTTTCTAAACTGATTGCTTTTTCGGCTTCTTCTGAAGTAAGACAAATTTTACCTTTTTCAGAAATCAGCGGTTGTGTCATGGACTGAATTAATGAGTGGGCACCGAACGCAATTTTTCTTAAAAAACTAAGCGTTCCTTCAGAATAAATTGCAATTTCTGTCACTGAATAACCGATATCGAGAACGACTGCAACCTCTTCTTTGGGAATTGAAACCAACTGCTTAATTGAAAAACAAACAGCCGGAAACGAATATGAATTTGATTTTATTTCGGCGAGAAGTTTTGAATGAGAAAGAATGGACTCGCTCGGAGTGGCCGCAACCAACGCCAAAAGCTGAGATTTGTCTTCTCCCTGATCCGGAAACAATCGATAATCAATCACCGCCTCTTCCACAGGAAACGGAATTTCATCCTTAATTTTCCACTTGAGCGTTTCGGCAATTTCTCTTCGACGCAATTTTGGAAGGATGAAGGATGAAAAACAAGTATGAAGACTGTTGACACAGACAAAGATTCTAGTATTTCTTAAGTCTTCTGCAGCTAGAAGTTTCTGCGCAATTTCCGAATATATCTTTTCTCGAGTTTCGGTATCTTTGTTTAAATCAACCGGCATTGTCTTGGCCATTAACAATTGAAACCTATCTCCGAGCCGTCTTATTTTTACGAATTTAACGGAGCTCGCTGCAAACTCGAGGGCCAGAAATAAAGTTGATTTTGGATTCATGAAAAGCTTCCTGTTCCGTTTGTTACAAAGACATCATCAGCATTCACGCCCAAAAATTTTCCGTTTGTATTGATTCCACTTATGTCTGCTTGATGATTTGGACCATACGAAAAAGCAACGTAATATTTTCCGTCGCTGCTGGTGAAGTAACTGTATTCTGTATTCGCCGAACGAAATGGATCGTAAAGAACTTGCCGTAAAATACGCGGATTGTCATTGACCAAATCATTGTTTAACCAATCAGCCCCGCTCGGATAAACACTGTTATGATGAAGAAAATAAGAATTAATGGCTGATTGAATTGCCCGTAGATCTCCTTTTGCGATTTCAATGGAACGTTGATCCTGGAGTCCGCTTGTGCGAACTAAAAAAACCCCGAGAACCAGAGCCATGAGCGATAAAACCACAATGATTTCCAAAATTGAAAATCCGAAATTAAATTTCATTCCAATCGATCTCATCATAAGAAGTTTGAGTGGTATCATCAACCACGACGGTTTGTTCAAGCTTTCGGGTTAATGAATTAACGGTTCCGGTTGAGGTAATTTTATTTCCGTTCACTTCCAAAGCTTTAATTCTGACGCTATTGGGTACGCCGGCACCGTCTTGTGTGACGCTCAGCCTTAAATAATTAACATTTGATTGAGCGCTGAATTCATCTGTCACACCACTTGCATTAAAAGCAACATTATTTCCCGTAAAGACAGTCGTGAAGTTAATGCCATCTGAAGAAACTTGCCACACATAGTCTTGCGGCCGAGCACCGGTTGTCGGTGCTGTAAATTTTGCTTTATTAATCGTTAACTGCTGCGGGAAATGAACCGTTAAGTTTTGTGGAACTGCAATGGAAGGAGCCGCGTTTGATTCCCAATAAGTCGAAGCATTATTATCAATCGCATCTTGAGGCGTTGTTCCACCTCCTGATGAGGTAGCTGCAATGGTTGCGCCATGAGTTGAAAGCGCAAAATCCCAAACTACTACAACCATTGAATAATTTCCACCGCCCAAATTTTCTATGGTTCCGGGCGTTGTCCAATTTTCTCCCATTCCTCCGGAGCCCGGCGGTGTTTTAAGATTCCAAATTGCTTTTTCAATTCCGGCTTCAGACAGCCAAAAAGCTTTCGCATCATTTGTGCGAACAGCGATTTCTCTAAAATTAGTTGTGAGTGCCACAATAAGACCTCCTGCCACAGCTGAAAGCGAAGCCATAATCAAAAGTGTTAATAAAAGCACAAAACCTCGTGAATTTTCTATCTTCATTTATTTCGAGCACAAACAGCGCTCCTCAAGGTCATGCTGTCATTTTTGTTCTGACCGGTTAATGTTAGAGTCGCAACATTTCCGGAGGAAGTAATAGTTGTTAAGCCGGGCGGTTTTAAATTTGAAATCATTAATTCACCACTGCCATACGTAAAAGTGCCGGCAATTCCTCCCGTCAAAGTAGTTCGCATTAAATCATATGACGTTTGATTAAACGCAGGCGGCCATGAATCAGCTAAATTATATAAATAGTAGATGTAACTTTGATCTGATCCTGATTGATACAAGGTGAACCGAAGAGACTGATTCGCCACTGACAAATCTTTTGCTTTGTGTACTTCGCGCACAATTCGATCCAATCCAAAACTCAATTTTTGGTTTAAGTCCGATCGATGGCCCAGATTATCCCAGCCTTGAAGCGCTACGATGTAAATCGCAGAGACAGACATTATCAAAAAAGTAATCAATGTAAGTGTAAACAAAAGTTCTAAAATGGTAATGCCTGATTGAATTCGCATCGAAATCGTTTTTTTAATTATTTAACCTATAGGTTGTTAAACTCACATTTTTCTCGCCGTTTGGGACATTCCAATAGGTATTGACTACAATTTGCTTTAGATTCGCAAGCGGCGTCGTCACTAAAACTTCCCGCTCAAAATTGTTGAAACCGCTGACCGGTGCTTTTGCCGAATTGGTAACGCTCGCGTAAGGCAAATCACGAAGCTCGTCCATTTTTTCCTCGCCTAATAAAAGAGCAGCAGAATAATCTTCCGCTTGCCCGAGACCCAAATAGCCTCTATTGAAAGCTTCCATGATGGCGAAGAAAACCAATCCCAACAAAAGCAACGCCAACAACACTTCAAGAATCGTAAAGCCTTTACAAAATTTCATCCTCATACTGAAAATGGCCAAACATTTTATTGAGCTTGACCATTGGTTACAAAAATATCATCCCCAGTAGCAACGGGCGTCACATTACCGGTATTATCAACTCCCGAAATATTCGATGACTTATCGGGGCCGATCGACCAAACGACATAGTACTTTTGATTAGGCGACCTCAATAAGCGATAAGTCGTCGTAGCAGTCGCTCCAAATGGATCATACATCGTGCTGGTTTTACCAATCAGCCGCGGTGTTGCAGCCTCAAGTGCGACTCCTGCTGTTGCAAAATTACCGCCGGGAACTGTAGAAGAGGTGTTCAGCAAATACGATTCCAGAGCCGTTTGAAATGTCTTGATCTCTGCTTTCGCCTTTGCCTTTCTTCCTTCATCCGTAACGCCAGCAAACCGGGGAAGTGCAATTCCGGCAATAATAATAATTAACGTAATCACCACTAAAATTTCTAGCAGTGTAAAACCTTTTTCAAATCTTCTTACTCTCATTTTAAAATCCTCCTTTTTGTTAAAAGTTTTAAGTAAGTTGACCATTTGTTACAAAAATATCGTCACCGGGGGGAGAAGGTGCAAGATTTCCTACGTTATCAATTCCTGTAACTTCGGATACTCTATTCGGACCTCTCGACCAGACGACATAATATTTGCGATTGGGTGACGCTACATATTGATAGAGGATAGGATTCCCTAGAAAAGGATCATACAGCGTACTGGTTTTTCCGATCAGTCGCGGTGTTGCAGCCTCAAGTGCAACCGCCGCTATTGCAAACGTGGCTGGAACTGTGGAAGTATTATTCAGCAAATACGATTCAAGAGCCGTTTGGAAAGTTTTAAGCTCTGCGTGTGCCTTTGCTTTCCTTCCCTCATCTGCGACTCCGGCAAAACGTGGAAGCGTAATTCCGGCAACGATGATAATCAACGTGATCACCACTAAAATTTCCAGCAGCGTGAAACCTTTTTTAGATTTTTGCATCTTCATTCTCTTTTCTTAATGATTAACTAATTTGATCATGTCAAAAATAGGCAAAAGAATCGACAACATGATAAAACCCACAATCCCTCCCATTAAAAGGATAAAAACCGGTTCAATCATCGAAGTCATTTTTTTAAGACTTCGGGCAATTAGTTGATCGTAAAAATTGCAAATTTTGTAGAGCATTTTATCCAGCGTACCCGAGTTTTCTCCGGTTGAAATCATCTGAATAACATCATTTGGGAAAACTCCGTTTTTCCGTAATGTATCGGCTAGTTTTCCTCCTCCCTGTACGGAGGTGTAAGCATCCGCATAGTTCTCCTTAAAAATTAAGTTTTGAGTCAGAAGTTTTGAAATTTCCAAAGCTTTTAAAACTGGGACTCCGCTGGATAACATCAACGCAAGAGAGCGCGTCCATCTTGCAATTTCGATTCTTTTAATTAATAGGCCGACATAAGGCAAGGAAATCACAAATCGATCCCATTGATATTTAAAAGATCTAATATGCATGAGTGATTTGAAACCGGCGATCAGCGAAGTTGCCGAAACAATTAATAATAAGGGATGTGTCTTTACAAATTGACTGAGGTGATAAAGAATCCGAGTCGGCAAAGGCAACGGAATACCGGCCTTGGTAAAAATTGCGGTAAATGTTGGAATGATCCAAACGATCATAAAAGTGACAACCGCAAAACTGGCAACAATTAAAACAATGGGATAAGCTAAGGATGATGCAACTTGATGATTGAGTTCGCTTCTCGCTTCATTCAGTTCCGCAATGTATTTAACATTTTGAGATAAATGTCCGCTCGTTTCCCCTACCCGAATTATGCTTCGATACAACAACAAAAAAATATTCGGTTCTTCATCCATGGCTTCAGACATACTGGCGCCATTTTGAATCCGCACAATTAATCTTTGCACCACTTGATTTAATTTCTGATGTTCTATCTGTCCCAACATGTTCTGAAGCGCCGTCAGAAGCGGTACTCCTGACTCGAGTAAGTTGCCGAGCTGGAAATAGAACATGGTTAAATCATCAGCCGGAATCCTTCTGGAAAGAAGAAATGGCAAAGATAAATTTTTTTTGGTCACTATCCGATTAATTAAATATCCCTGCTCGGAGAGACGATCCGCTGCTATTTTTTCGGAAACGGCTTCAATTAATCCCCGTACTCTTTTACCGTCTTTATCTCTTACCTGATAAGCAAATGTCGTCATCAAGAAACCTCTTGGGTGGCGCGCAAAACTTCATCTAAAGTTGTCACGCCTGCTTTAATTTTTAACAAGCCGTCCTCACGTAAATTCATCATGCCCTTTTTTTTCGCTTCATTTTCAATCTGATCACTTGATCCTTTAGCTAAAATCAGTTTTCGGGTGTCACGATCGGGAATCAGCATTTCGAAAATTCCACTTCTTCCGCGGTAACCTGTTTTTTTGCAATTCAAACATCCCTTTCCTCGATAAAGTGTAACTTTGGGATCTACCGTTGAAGAATCAGCTGAAACAACATGTAAATTTTGAAGATCTTGATCGCTCGCAGTGTAAGGTGCACGACAATCTGCGCAAATCATTCTCACAAGGCGCTGTGCAACAACGGCTAAAATGGTGGATGAAATCAAAAATGGCTGAATGTCCATTTCGATCAAACGCGTGACCGCAGAGGCAGCATTATTTGTATGAAGCGTCGACAAAACCAAATGACCCGTCAGGGCAGCTTGAATTGCAATCTCAGCAGTTTCTTTATCGCGAATTTCTCCGACCATAATAATATCCGGATCTTGTCGCAAAATAGAACGCAGCCCTGTTGCGAAAGTTAAATGAACCCCCGGATTGACTTGAATTTGCCTGATCATCGGAAGCTGGTATTCAACGGGATCTTCGATCGTAACGATATTTTTCTCAGGACTGTTGATTTGGTTTAAAGCAGCATATAGAGTCGTTGTTTTTCCGCTTCCGGTCGGACCGGTAATTAGAATAATGCCATATGGTTTTTTAATGAGTTCTTTAAATTGCAACAAACCCTTCTCGGGCATGCCAATCTTCTCCAATGACATTAATGCATTTTGAAGATTGAGAAGCCGGATGACGACATTTTCGCCGTGAATGGTAGGCATAATTGAAATTCGAGTATCGATCACCTGATTCTGAAGTTCCACCCGAATTCGGCCGTCTTGAGGGATGCGGGTTTCCGCAATGTCTAAATCTGCAATGACTTTGATTCTTGATACGACTCCAGAATGAAGTTCCTTTGGATAATGATCAACTTCGTGAAGGAGTCCGTCAATTCGGTAACGTACCGTCACTTCATCTTTTTCCGGGGCAATGTGAATGTCACTGGCTCCTTCGCGAACCGCCTCCGACATCATCATGTTGACCAATTTAATAACGGGTGTGTCTTGAGCAATGATCCGATCTTCAACTTTCGTTTTTTCACCAATTTCATTTTTAGGAACTGATTTCTCAAAACCTTCTAAAACACCACTGATATCGCTTTTGATGCCATAATATTGTTCAATGGCACTTCTAATTTCCGATTCGACCGCCAACGCAGGCTCGATTTCAAGTCCTGTTTTTAACCTCAGCTGATCGATTAAATTCAAATTAAAAGGATCGCTCATCACAACAGTTAAACGTTTTCCAACTTTTCTAAGCGGCAGCACAGAAAATTTCCGAACGATGGATTCTGGAACCAATTTCAACACATCCTGCTTGATCACTTGATGAGTCACTTCAACTTCTGGAATATTAAATTTCGAACTCAAAAATGAATTGAGACGTTTATCCTCAATAAATCTGAACCGGCGCAGAATTTTATGAAATGGCTCGTGCGTCCGCTTCACTTCAGATTCAATTTGTCTTAATTGATCCAATTTTAAAAGACCTTCGTGAACTAAATTTTCACCGAGTGTGAGAGCCATTTATTTTTCCTTTAAGAGTTCTGAAATTTTTTCGATTAACATTTTCGCATCAAAAGGTTTTGATATGAACGCATCTGCGCCGCAATCTTGAATTCCTATTTGTTCCGCTTCTGGACCGGATTTTGCCGTAAATAAAATGACCGGGATTTTTTGAAATCTGACATCTTGCTTCAGCGTTGCGCAAACTTGATAACCGTCAAGTTTAGGCATCATAACATCTAAAATAATAAGATCCGGGTTTTCGCTGCGTGCTTTTTGCAATGCTTCTTGACCATCGCTTCCTGAAACCGTTTCAAAACCACTGGCCGTTAGTCGAGAAACAACCATCTGGACAATAAAGGGTTCGTCATCCACTACTAATATTTTTTTAGCCATCGTTCACCTAAGAATCGAAAATACTCTCCGGCTTACGCCATTTGCTGTTCGGATCAAATGCTTTTTTGATTAAGGCCAGCAACTCTGCTGGATTAAACGGTTTTAAAATGACGACCAAAGCTCCAGCTTTAAGACATTTCAATTGAATTTCTTTTTTATTTGAAGCCGTCAAAATAATAATCGGAATCTGTCGAGTATTATCTTTCGATTTTAATTTTAGACAAATGTCATAGCCTTCCATCGCAGGCAAAATCATGTCCAACAAAATCAAATCCGGTTTCCAATCTTCTGCCATTTGAATAGCATCTATGCCATTTTCGGCGGTTAATATTTCATAGTTATTTGCTTCCAATCGCGTTTTCGCCATTAAAACCAAATTTGGATCATCGTCTACGATTAATATTTTTTTTGAGCTCATGATTTTGCCTCGGATGTCAGCAAGTTCATTAATTCATCTTCGTTTTGTCCATCTTCCGGAAAACTAACTATTCGAAACTCAATTCTCAAAGAATGAGGATCCAATTTTTCGTAATCTTCCTTAATTCGCTTTGCGACATGACCGCTGTCTTGTTTGTTTGTTGAGGGAAGAATAACAAAGACATTCCTTTCACTTCGAATGGCAATGTCTGCTTTATTGCGGAGACTTTTTCTAACTGAAGCTTGAAATTCTTCCATTAACGTTGCGATGTTTCCTTTGGAAAGTTTCATTTTCAAATCGTCACAATTTAAAACATCAAATTTGATGCAAGACAGAGAACCTTTATTGGGAGTTGCTTTTCGAATTCCGCTCGAGATGTAGCGTTTAAAAATTTCTTTCTCGGAAATTTTTGGAAGTAGAAACTTAAAGCTGGTTTCTTTTCCAAATTGGCTTTCGACCCAAATTTTTCCTCCATGCATTTCAATGAGGCCTTTTGATATTGCAAGTCCCAAACCGGTTCCTTTTTCTCCCGGGCCGGCGATTCTTCCAAACTGTTGAAATTTATTGAACACCTTTGGAAGATTTTCCTTACTGATTCCAATGCCGGTATCTGATACATTGCATTCGAGACGATCACCTTGATCGTGAATGGATATTGTAATTTTCCCTTTTTCGGTAAACTTCAATGCATTTCCAACCAGATTGGTAAAAACTTGAATGATTTTATCGCGTGCAACATAACTCTCGACACGTTCCGGCACATCGGCTTCCAAAGTTAGTCCTTTGTCATGAGCCCGCATTTGATAAGGACTTGAAGAAGAGGTCAGATCATCAATCATAGGTTTTAAATTTACGAGGTCCATTTTAAGTTCTAATTTGTCAGCTTCAATTTTAGAAATGTCCAGCAAGTCATTAATGATCCGGCTTAAGCGGTCGATTGCCTGGAGTGCAATGGAAAGAAAACGTTTTTGATTTTCGGTGGTTTCTCCGAGAATGCCCTCCAAAACCTGCGAAACACCTTCTCGAATCACGGTCAACGGAGTTCGTAATTCGTGAGAAACCGTGGAAATAAATTCGTCTTTTAAATGCTCGAGTTTTTTCCGTTCCGTAATGTCGGCACCAAAAATGAGGATGTCCAGTTCTCCGCTCTTTACGGGAATAACGGTCAGTCCCAAATAACCTTCTTCCATATTGGGACGGAGGAATTGAATGTCATTGATTCGAACGGATGAATTTTTTTGACGGCATTCAGCCACACCGTGTGCGATCAGATCGTAATCCCATTGAACACCGCACTCCGAAAAAGGTCTTCCAATTAAGTTCCTTGATGAAATACAGAAAGTACCTTCTGCAATGACGTTCCAATAAGTAATCTCATTCTGAATACCCAAACCAATTAAAAGCGAAGTAATGGATGAAAGCAGCAATTCTTTTTCTGCATGCGCTTTTTTCAGAGCTTCTTCGGCTTGTTTTCGTTCGATGGCATAACGAATGGCGCGCGTCAATAATTCTCGATTTACCTGTTCTCTTAATAAATAATCCTGAGCTCCGTTTTCTAAAACCACCATTCCCGAAAGTTGATCCGACGCTCCAATCAAAGCAACGATTGGAATTTCCGGAGCGTTCAGTCTCAGCTTCGAAATCGTTTGGGTTCCATCACTATCCACCAAGTTAAGATCGGATAAAGCAATTTCGATTCCGCCTTTTGATAAACGCTCTAAAGCTGTCGAAACGCGATCCACACATTCAATCTCAAAGGAAATGCCGTTTGAAGTAGCAGCTGATAATAATTCCTTTACCACGCGTGCATAGGATTGATTACTTTCAACCAGAAGCACTTTAACTTTGTGATTTATTTGATTGTTGTTCTTTATTGGGGCCATATTAAGAATCCGAATTTTTTGATTCGGCATCACTTTCTTTTTGCATACGATCATAATTAACCTGATCAGAAACCCAAACCTTCAACATTTCCAGACTAAATCGCCATTGATTGCCTATTTTGAATGCAGGCAAAGCGCCTCGCTGCGCCAAGCGATACACGGTAGTCGGATTGACTCCGAATTTTTTTGCAACTTCTTCAACAGATAAAAATGTTTTTTCGCTCATTGTTAAAATAAAAAAGCCCATCTTAAAAAGATGGGCTAAGAATTGTTTTATTGGTACTTCTCCTGATTTCGCAACAGATGCGAAAGCCAGGGCAGCCGAGCTGTCCTTCTCATGTGAGTTAGGACCTCTTGCTTTGCGCCCGATCTTTTCAGATCGTTTACCCTCCTTAATTAAGGAGCCCGTTACTCGGGTTTCAACCAATCGTAAAGAACGTTTAAACCTGGTTAAAGATTGCCCTGAAGATATTCAAAATGCAAGAGTTGATGAACGCACTTTAAGGCTGAAGAAGATTGGTTAGATTTGACGAAGTCATTCTAAAGTCTTATTTTGAAAGACATTATGAAATCTTAGACTCAATTTTTTGGGTGTTAAAAACATTGACTTTTACTTTTACATGGCTTAACATTTCACTTCGAAATGAAGGAGTTAGCAGGTAGAAGTGGTTAGGTGTTCCTGAAGTTTGAATAAATAGCCTTTTAATTTTAAGTGGAAGCTCTTTAATTAAGAGCTGCTCCTTGGAGTTGAAAGGCTTTTTTTTGAGCCGAAAAAGCTTTTTGATCTTAGTCTATTGATTGAAAGGAGGTGACAACACATGAAAAAACTCGTCATTGCGTTATTGCTCGCAACCTTGGTTCTCCAAGGAGCAGCTTATGCAAAACTGGTTGGCGGAAAAGTAGTCAGCACTGATGCTGCTGCAAATACGGTAACCATTAGTCAAACCAATCCTGAAACAGGAGCTAATGAAAACGTGACGGTCTGGGTGAACGACAAAACCACCTATTCCGGCGTTGCTGCTCTCTCAGGAGTAAAGGCTAACGATGAGGTTTGGGTTGATGCGCAAGAAGATGCTGCGACCAAAAATTGGATCGCTACATCCGTTCAGCGTCTCGAAATCCCAGTAGCACCAGCTACTGTGGTTACCGAATCTACATCTACAGCTACAGCCAAAACTACTGTACAGTAGTTGAAATGGTCGCCTAATTCTTGAAAGCGGGAAAAGTAGAATTTGGGTGAACCTAGGTGAATACTTAGGCGGGCTACTCTGCATCCCGAACCCGTAAGCTAATCTCGCAGGCGTCGCAGAGAGCACTAATATGTACATGTTAAGGCCAGTTCCAATTTTGGAGCTGGCCTTTTCCTCTAATTAGGGAACACGAATGACTCATCCAATACCATCCACCGAATTACATAAAAGTTTGAACCTTTCCTGGAAAGAAGGAATTCCCGCTGCCATTATGCTGGGAATCATGGATTATTATCTTATTCCCTATGGACTTTTCTTGGGAGCTTCCATTCCAGAAATAGGTTTATTAATTGCCATCCCAAATCTGCTTGCTTCCATTGCACAACTTTTTGCTGTGCATGTGATTCGGTTTTCGGGAAGCCGCTTGAAATTCTTGATTGGAGGAACTTGTGCGCAGGCATTTCTTTTAATTCCCATTTCCTTGCTTTCATTCGCATTCTTCAAAAAACAAATTTTCATTCTGATTGGTCTGGTGACCATTTTTAAAATCATCGGAAATTTAATCGGAACCGCATGGGGTAGTCTTATGAGTGACTATCTTCCCGAAAATAAGCGTGGACATTATTTTGGTTGGCGCTCACAAGTGGTGGGAATCGCAGGCATCACCGGCGTAGCTTTGGCGGGTTTATTTCTTTTTTTATTCAATCAGACCAATCGGGCAATGGCTTTTTTCCTGTTGTTCCTAAGTGCTTCACTTCTTCGATTTACTTCTTCTCTTTTAATGTCCAAAATGATGGATCTGCCGCTTCATTATCAGCCGGGAAGTGATTTTACGTTTCTCATGTTTCTCAGGCGTTTTAAAGAAAGCAATTTTGTAAAATATGTTCTGTATGTTTCAAGCATTACATTTGCAGTGCACCTGGCCTCACCTTACTTTAGTGTCTACATGCTTGAGAATTTAAAGTTCAATTATTTGTTTTATATGTCGGTTCATTTATCAGCGGTATTCATGGGTTTAATTGCATTCCCAATTTGGGGAAAACATGCAGATATTGTTGGAAATGCAAAAATATTAAAAATCACAAGTTTTCTGATTCCCTTGATTCCAATCCTATGGATTTTTTCGAAAAACCATTTTTATCTTATGGGCATAGAATCGTTTTCAGGATTTGTTTGGGGAGGATTTAATTTGTGCACAGCCAATTATATTTATGATGCCGTGAGTCCGGCGAAAAGAGTGCGCTGTCTAGGCTATTTCAATTTAATTAATGGGATCGCCTTATGTTTAGGAGCTTCGCTTGGAGGTTTTTTAGGAGATCACTTACCCGCTATTTTAGGTTATCGACTTCTTACTTTATTTTTAATTTCTGGATTGATCCGCTTTGCAGCATATTTCCTTCTATCCAAAAAATTTAAAGAAGTGCGAGCCTCGGCCAAACATGTTTCTAGCAGTAAACTTTTCTTTAGCGTCGTGGGCATTAGACCGATTTCGGGTCTTAACCGTGAATGGAATGTGTTCCCCTCTCCAAAACAAATTTCTTCCGAACTCGATTAATTTTTTTTGGGAGGAAAACAAAGAGAAGTAACGACGGAGACGATTAACACAATCGTAATAAAGCTGAGAGCCATTGTAATCGGAATATGAAAAAATCCGGAAATTAGCATTTTAATTCCGATAAACACAAGAATGACGGATAAGCCGTAACTTAAATAATGAAATCGATTCATGATGCTGGATAAAACAAAATAAAGGGACCGAAGACCCAAGATTGCAAAAATATTGGATGTATAAACAATAAATGGATCCAGCGTCACTCCAAATATCGCCGGAATTGAATCCGCCGCAAAAATAACATCTGTTGTCTCCACCATTAACAAGACAATTAAGAGCGGCGTAACAAATAATTTTTTATCCCGCCTGATTAAAAATTTGTCATCTTGATAATCTTCTGTAACCGGCAAAAATCTTCGAACCAGTTTCAAAACAGGATTTTTTTCCGGATGAACCTCTTCTTCATCCTGGCGTGCCATTTTAATTCCAGTGTAGACAAGCAACGCTCCAAACAGATAAATAATAAAATGAAACTGACGGATGAGTGTGATTCCGAGGACGATAAACAGAAACCGCATTATAATTGCACCCAAAATTCCCCAAAATAAAACCTTGTGTTGATAATGAGAAGGAACCCGAAAATAATTAAAGATAATCAAAAATACAAAAATATTGTCGACGCTGAGAGATTCTTCCAGCAAGTATCCCGTCATAAATTCAAGTGCGGGTTTGTGTCCTTTAAAAAAATAAATACCGAGATTAAAAAAAAGGGCGAGGGAAATCCAAAAAGCAGTTAATAAAAGTGATTCTTTTGTTTTGATGATGTGCGATCTTCGCTGAAAAACACCTAAATCTAATGCAAGCATACTAATGACAAACAAAAGAAATCCCAGCCACACAAGAGCGGAATGAATCATCAAATTCCTTTAAGGGTAATTTAAGAGCGTTCGGAACTACTCTTATATATCGACTTGGATTCAGAAGCTTGAGTAAAATCATCTTTATGAGGATCGGATTTACTTTTAATCACAGTGGCTCCCGCTGTACCTGCGGCAACTGCGCTTCCGGCAGCCAAATAAGCTCCGCCGCCGGTTGCAGCAACCCCTGTTGAAGCAGGAAGGACTGCCAAACCGATCGCGCCGCCAACCGTACCAAGCGTCGCTAAAGAAGCTGCGAAAATATAAATTCGCTTGGAATCACTGTAGGGTCCGTCATAAGGTATTTCTCCAGACTTCACCTTTGGATCAAGTAAACGATAATCCGGTCGTGAAAATTTTTGTGAATTGGGGAAAAAACTTTGGTTTTGAAAGTCATTTGACGCAATGACAACGTAGGGCTTGCCCGTTTTGGGATGTTCTCTGACGACAACTTTCGAATTAGTTTCTGGAATCACTTCAGAAGCATCAATGATCGACTGACAGCTGATGAGAAAATTTAGAACTAAAATAAAACTAAGAAGATTTTTCATGTAACTTCAAAACATCCTGTATGTGTTCGATGATAGACATTATATTGTTCTCAATGGCTAGATTCAAGTTGACTTGAGGTCCTCCCTTTTTTGAAAAAACACGTTTTACGTCGCTGGTTCCAGCCGATTCAAATTTTTCAATGAGATTCAAACCAGAATCAAAAATCAGCGTCTCAGTAACGACTGAAACCGCTTGCCCAGACCAACTCACTTGATTTTTAAAATCTTTTATTTTGACAACCACCAAATAAGGGATTGCATATTGCTTCGATAAATCTTGGGAAGGTTTCGTTTCTAAAAAAATAAACTCGTCAAATGCTGTTTGAAAAGCCTCAATTAACATAGGACCATACGCTTCTCCGACATGGTAAATTTGAGGATCAGCCGTTCGGCTTCCGCGGTTTTCCGAAACAAAAGTTAACAGCTCAGGGGAAAAATATAAAGCAATGCGCTGATGAACGGATGGGACAGATTTAGTAAAACCTTCCGAAAGGAGTCCGGGCGCGTGAATATCCCATCCAAAAATTGCCGCACATCCGGTCAAAACAAATGAAAAAAAAATAAGATTATTGGATAACGAACGCATTACCACTCAAACCATTACGACTTTATTTCGGAAGGTTGAGAAATAATGCGAATTTCCCGCTGCGGAAAAGGAATAGAAATACCGGCCTCTTGCAAACCTTTTAGAATTTGCAAATTGACTGAGGATGAAGTTTGAAAATGTTTAATCGTCGGCACCCAATATCGATACGCAATATTGATGGATGAATCCGCAAACTGCTGAATTCCCACTTGAGCCGGCGGATTTTTTTGGATATCGGCAAATTCCTGAAGTGTTTCCTTAATCAGCTTGATTGCTCGTTCCGGATTGCTGTCGTAGCTGATTCCAATCAGACCTTCCACCACCTTGTTTCCTTTTGAATTTTGAACTATTTCACCAACGACATGTTTGTTGGGAATTGTAATTCGAACACCGTCTTCAGTCTGAAGAATGGTGCAGCCAAGCTTAATATCTTCCACAACACCGCTCACGCCAACAATCGTAATGGTGTCACCAACGCTGAAGGATCTTCCTAAAATAATCGATAACCCCGCTCCATAATTCGACAGCGGGCCCTGAATCGCGTACGTTGCACCGAAAGCGACTGCACCCAAGGCAGCAATGAACGGTGCAATCGTAATTCCAAACTTTCCCAAGGCGATAACCACCGCAAAAATCAAAACAAGCATTTTCGCTGCGCCGCCGAGAAACCGAGACAGCGCAATATCCATTTTTTTATTCGTGCACATTCGGACAACAATATCGCCGATCCATTTAGCCAATAAAAATCCAATGACTAAAATAATAACAGCGCCCATCACTTGAAAACTATAATTCACAGTAAATTCAATCAGCGTGTTTATCAACTTCTGTGCCGTATTAATTTGCTCGCCCATTTTTAATCTCCTTCTTGTCTAAATTGTTGCCAAAGACGGTTAAACCTGGAATCGTAAATCATTTTATAGGTAGTCATTTTATCCGGAAAAAATGTTTTGACCTTTTCTTCAAGCTGTTCTTTTGCAATTTCAATGTCGATTGCGGGACATTCCTCATTCAGAATCATCTGACAAATAATTTGAGCATCCTGCTGAATTTCTTTCGCACGCTCAAGCTCTTCCCTTCCTTCACAATAACGGATAAAATCATCCGCCGATTCAATCAGCGAAATGTCCAATTTGAAACCACATTGGCATTTTAAAAAAGAACCTTCTTCGAGCCTAGCGACATCATGCTTGGCACCGCATTTTGGACATCGAATGGCCATAGGAATTCCAAAAAACTTACTGCGACACCAAAGCCTTCGAAAGTAATTGATTCTGAAGCACATTTCGAACGGCCGGCAAATACATTTTTTCGATGTATTCGGTTAACATTCGATCCGTATTATATTGTATCGTAATCGATCGGATCGCTTCTTTCATCATGTAAATCCATTCTTTGGATGCCATTGAACCGAATGAATCCGACGTTTTTGCTTTCTTCGAACTTTCTTTTTGACGCTGACCTTTAAAATAAAGAGGAAGAATGGTTTCTTCAAGCAGTTTAAATAATTCATTCCGATCCTGAGCCGCAGAATCTGCATTTCCAGTACCGAACAGCCAGCCGTTTTTCCCATGCACAATTCCTTCAGGAACCCATCCATCCGGAATCGAAACATTCAAGACACCATTCATGCCGGCTTTCATTCCGCTGGTTCCGCTGGCTTCATGCGGACGAATCGGATTGTTAAGCCAAACATCAACACCAGCCACCAAATAACGCGCTAAATCAATGTCATAATCTTGAGCAAACACAATTTGAGATTTAAATTTTCTTTCCTGTGCACGTTTGGACAATCGATTTGCAATTTGTACAATATCATTAATACGTTTAATACCCATTAAATTATTGGGGTGTGGTTTTCCAGCGTATAAAATATAAATGGGCTTGCCGTAAGTTCGGTATGAGCGTTCTAAAAAACCAAAGAGCCGTTCTTCATCTTCTAAAAATAAGGTCACGCGTTTGTAATCTGCAAATCTGCGTGCAAAACCAATCATGAATGAATCGACGTCCAGAAGATTATGAATCCGTTCATAAATAATTTCTGGATCCATTTTTTCTTTAAGGAACTGATCCGCGACTCGTTCTCTTATTTTATCGATTAATTTGGTTTTGAATTCCAAATGAAGCAGCCAAATTTTTTCGTCTTCGATTTGATGAATTTTTTCGATTCCACCCCGCGATTCGATAAGCCGCCTTAAGATCGGTTTCTGCCAATAAGGAACATGAACCGAATTAGTAATATGGCCGATCGGCGTATTTGAATCTGAGTTTCCCCAAGCATAGGACCACATCCGGCGACAAACTTCTCCATGTAGTTGGCTGACACCATTTCGAAAAACTTCTGAAAGCAAAAGTGAAAGCTTGGTCATGTCGAACATATTTTCCTGATTCCGGCCGCAATTAAAAATTGTTTCGCGTTCGTCGTGATTTAAAAATTTATCCAAATAAGGCTGTAAATTTTCACGGACGAGTTTCTCATCAAACCGCTCGTTGCCTTCCGGAACTGGTGTGTGTGTTGTAAAACCCATGATTTTGCCGCATTTCATCTTAGCGTCTTGAAATGAAATGGATTGTTTCATCATAATTTGATGAATCACTTCCAGGGCAGCAAAGGCAACATGACCTTCATTTAAATGGTAAGCCGCCGGTTTGTACCCTGCTTGGATTAAAGCTTGTACGCCTCCGATGCCAAGCAAAATTTCCTGTTCAATCCGGCGTTTTCTTTCTTCATCATGTTGTTTTTGAGACGCATACAATCGTCTTGTGATATGTCTGTCGTGAACTTTATTGTGGGATAAATTTGAATCAAGCAAAATTAAATCATTGCGGCCAATTCTCGCCCGCCACACACGTGCTTTTACGATTCTGTCTTTAATCGGAACTTCAATGATGAGATCTTCGTTGCTGCCGGCCCGCTTCAGTGCTTCTAGCGGTAAAAAATCACGCACCGGTTTTTTAAAAGGCACGATGGAATCATAAACTACTTTCATCTCGCCTTGAGAAGTAACCTCTTGTTCGTAGTAACCATGCAAATAAAAAAGACCCACCCCAACCATCTTGAGTCCGAGATCACTCGCGCCTCTTAAATGATCGCCCGATAAAATTCCAAGACCGCCGGAATAAAGTCGAAGAATGTCAATTCCGTATTCCATCGAAAAATAAGCAATCGTCCGATTTGCCAGTTCGGGATATTTTTTCGATACAAAAGTTTCCGTAGCTCCCATGTAAGACTTAAAATCTTTTTCGACTTTTTGGAAGCGTTTTAAAAAATCCGGATCTGTTAATAGTTCTGCAATTCTTCTGCGGTAAAGCGACGGGTTTTCATCCTGAATTTTTAAGAAGCGGTAAAGATTACGGCGGAAAAGACCCCAAATGTAAGGACTTACTTCGCGGAAAAGAAGATGAACATCCGAGTTCCATTCAAACCAGAGATTCGAAACGATTTTCCTGAGAGCTCGATCAATATCCAACATACCAATTATTTTCTAATCTGTTCGACCACATGATAAAGAAAGAGCGTCTGGAAAACCCGAGGAAAAGTAACAAGCTCGAACCGGAATGAACCGATTCGAGCTTATTTAAAGAGTGGCCTTAACAATCGATTAACTCAGATGTTTAGAAACGAGCTTTGTCATTTCAAACATATTGACGGTTTTTTTCCCGCCAAAAACTGTCTGAAGAGTAGCATCTGCATTAATGTTTCGTCTGTTACTTGGATCCTGTAAATTATTTTTTTTGATATATTCCCAAAGCTTCTTGGTCGCTTCGGTCCGAGGCAGCGGTTGTGAACCAACTACTTTTGACAGCTCCGAACTCGGTTTTAATGCTTTCATAAATGCTGGATTGGGCTTTCTTGCCATTCTTAATCCTCCTCAATTCACTTTCTGGTTAATGCTTCAGTTTAAAAATTTTTGCAGACTTCGTGTATTATAGCAATATCTTTACGAATGATATATATAAATCAAAACAATTTTTTCTGCCGCTATTCAATCTTTTTTACTTCCTCAAACGGCAAATCGGCAATATTGGGATGATGGTCTGAAAATTGCTTGGTTAAAACCGTGTTCATTTCTTCCAACGTTCTGCCAAAATGAGGCGAAAATTGATAAGACCCGCCAGTTTGTTTTGAGTTTGTCAGAAAGGACTTAACGAAGATCCAATCCAAACGATATTTTCCGATAATTTCTCCCAGAGGTCGTCTCACCTGGAATGTGGTTTTATACCCAACACGGTCCCGCTGATTCGAGTTGGAAAGTAATCCGCTGTGCTGATTGACTGACCGCTTCGGATCGCCCCTAAAATCAAAGGTATAGTCATCGCGGAACTTGTATTCTTCTATTGCTTTGAAAAGACCGGCCGTGGGATTAGGCGCAATGATGGGAATATTTTCGGCCGTCGGATTTTGAAAATTTTTTGTCACATTGGATATCGTCCGCGTTCCATTCACCAAAAGGGCATGCGGAGCTATTTGACTAACTGCTATTGAAAACCATGTAGTTGGATTTTTCGCTGTGCGTTTAACTTCACGAACAGCAGAAGTCGGACTTAAATCATTCGGAGCTGAATTAAAATCGCCGGCCATAATCACCGGATTCTTAATGTCCTGAATGTACTCTAGAATTTCCTTGATTTGAAGTTCCCGAGCTTTTGGCTGGCATTTAATTTCCAAATGAATATTAATAAGTGTAAGCGTATCATTTGGAAGTCCTGGCACATGCAAATCAACTCTCATAAAAATTCGGTTGCCTACTTTCATTTCGCGATGAAGTTCCGATAAGAATATACTCTTTGCGCCCAAGCGTCTGGTTTTTTCCAAAAAATTTAATTTTCTTTTTTCTCCCCAATACCAATCATAACCCTGATTGCGCAGTGGAAAAACTTCCACCCGCTTAATCGGATATCGACTCAACACAGCGATTCCAAAAAGACCTTTATACTGTTTGGGGTCAGCGCGAAAATAATCTATGGCTTCCTGATCAACATGTCCGCTTTCAAATTGCATGGACTCTAATCCTAAATACGCAGGATCAATTTCCAAATAGGTAGCACCATACGCATAATTCATTTTTAATGCTTTCGCTAATTCCCGTGGTGCATCAATATAATTGGAGCGTTTATTGCCGATGTCCATTTCCTGTAAAAAGAAAATGTCGGCATCTTGTAATAAGTCGCGTTCCATCATCGCTTCTTGAAAACGTTTTGACGAAGGCAGATATTTATTTTGATTAATCATGGACTTGTAATTTTCCGCATTATTTAAAGCCTGAATGATTCTCTCCACTCCCATGGACCATTGAATATTCCAAGTTGCGACGCGCAGGAAATGGCCCAGCTTTGGATGATTTCGTTCCGGTGGACGAACTCCCTCATAATATGCTTCGTTGCTGACAATCGGGGTTTTCCAAAGATTCTGCAATTTTGTGTTGAGCGCTCCTTCAGGATATGGATTTTTTGAAAGGCTGACGAGTTCGTCAAAGGTAAGAAATTCAGGAGCGGAATAACGCACGAAAATGGTAGGCCAATCAAAACTTAATCCTGAAGAAGAGAAGAAAACTAAACTTGCGAGAATAAGGTTCAGAATTTTTTTCAAGGAAAACCTTTAAGCTGTTTGAAGCCTGCGTTTAAATTCGTTCCAAGGGAAAAATTTTCCCGGACATTCGGTATTTTTTCCGGGTACATCACTGTGTCTGATCACATGATCTAATGGAATCCCGTAATATTTTCGCAGCACGCTGGTCAAAAAAACAAGTGAATTTAATTGCCGTTCGCTGACATATCTTTCCGAAAAGTTTCCCACCATAGAAATTCCAATTCCATGTTCATTCATTCCCGCTGCATTGGCATGAGCGCCATCCATTTGTTTAATCCATCTTGGTCCCACTTCGATTTGACCTTCTTCTTTTCCTTCGGTTCCATTATCAATTAAAAAATGATACCCCAAGCCGTTTTCAAATCCTCGCCGATGATGCATTTGATCAATGGTAAACGCATCTCCTTCTTCAGTAGCAGTATGGTGAATAACAATGTACGTCCATGGCCTCACATTGTAAACCGGAATAATTGGACGAATTTCCAAAGCTTTTGGAATTAAGAGTATTTGACCGATCGAAATTGACTTTGAACTCTTTAAATGATTCGCTTGAACGATGGAATCAACGCTGACGCCGTACGTTTTACTGATTCGCCACAAAGTTTCCATGGGACCAACTTGATGGTGCAAATCTTGAGGAATCGAAATGGGAATGCCCATTGCCGGAACGATGGAACTGACGGTCGGAATCGTTGGTTCCGATGAGCAACCAAATAAAGCAGTGATGAACAATAGAAATAAACCGATCTTAAAATGCCGATTCAAAAGTAAACGTCTATGCATAGACTAATTCCGCTCACATTCTAGTCTATGGTGATCGGAACAGTAAGGAACGGACTTAAGCTGATTTTTTAAGTTCTTTGGGAAGCTGGTCAATCTTGGCTGCCAGAATAAAATCATTTTCAGATAATCCGCCTATGGAATGGGTCGCTAAATCAATTCGGAGTTTTCGGTAACCGGTTAAATGAAGATCCGGATGATGGTCTTCTTCTTCGGCAATTTTCGCAATTTGTTCAATCAAATGAACAGCAGACATAAATTCTTTCATAATGTATTCGCGATGAATGCTCTTTCCGTCTTCAGACAATTGCCAGCCGGAAATTTTCTGCACATAATCTTTTGCTTCTTTCAAACTCAAAGGGACAGACCCCTTCCCACAGGGTTGACATTTACGGCTCGTTAAACTCTTAATTTCTGTGGACATCATGTTCAAATTAAGGTTTTCTTCTGGGATCTTCCAGCAAGCTTTGAATCTCAAAATCCTCTGCCCCAAATTCTTTCGCGATCAAAATCGCCGAAGCGCACTCCTCGTAAACTTCCTCTAAAAGCGCTTCTCTCAAGTACGTCAGAGCAGTTAATTTTACAGGATGTTGAGACGTTTTTCTTCTCAATATTGTATTAAAATTCGTCGTCCTAATCATCTCTTTTTTTCCTCCTCTCGGAAAAGTACGTTTGATGACATAAAAAAAAGCCCATTACCGATTTGGTAATGGGCTTTATGTTTCAAACGATTTTATTTAGGACTGCTTACGTCGTTACAAAACCTCCAAAGCCCTCTACCCGACCATGTAGACACATCTTATCGGCAAATACGCGATAAGACTTCCACATGGAATGTGGTGTAGCGCTTTTAATGTTGGTTTTGTAATGACGATTCATGAGCGTATTATGCCTTATTTGAGACTAAATGTCAAACGGCGAAAAAAGCGTCTTTGACAAGTGATCTTATGGCCTTTAGAATAACTTCCTCCCATGGAAATAACACTTAATCAAATAGCTCAAATGATTGAAGGAACCGTCATGGGTGATGGAAACTTGAAAATATCTGGGATCACAAATATTGAAAATCCCAAAGCCGGCTATCTGACTTATCTGACGGAAGTAAAAAGGCTTAACGAGATGGAATCTTCTCCAATCTCAGCTTTGATTGTGTCTTCTGAGATCAAATCATCCAAAAAACCTCTGATTCAAACATCCAATCCAAAACTGGCGTGGGCTATTTTGCTAACTTATTTTCATCCGGCTCAAACGTATTCAAAAAAAATTTCGGAACAGGCATCCATTTCAAAAACAGCCAAGATTGGAAAAGAAGTGACGATTGAACCTTTTGCCTTCGTCGGAGAAAATGTTATCGTTGGAGCAAGCAGTGTTATTCGCTCTTTTGTATATCTTGATCGAGACACAAAAGTTGGCGAAGAAACGGTCATTCATCCGCACGCAATTCTATATTCAAAAACAGTCGTTGGAAATAAAGTTACCATTCATTCCGGTGCTGTTTTAGGAGCCGATGGTTTTGGATTTGTCTTTGACGGGAAAAAACAGCAGAAAATTCCGCAAGTCGGAAATGTCGTGGTTGAAGATGACGTTGAGATCGGTGCTTGTTCAACAATTGACCGTGCAACCATTGGTTCAACCATTATTCATCGAGGTGTAAAAATCGATAATCTCGTCCAAATTGCACACAATGTCGAAGTCGGTGAGCATAGTTGTTTATCCGCTCAAGTGGGAATTTCCGGAAGTTCAAAAATCGGAAAATATGTGACGCTTGGCGGTCGAGCCGGATTGGGAGATCATTGTGAAATTGGCGATGAAGCGATCCTCGGCGCGGAAGCGGGCGTTCCATCTGGAAAAACAATTCCGCCAAAACAAATTTGGATTGGCGCTCCTGCCCGACCGTATCAAGAAATGAGAAAACAAGTCAGCGCACAATTAAGGAGCTATGAAACGCAGGAGCTTGTTTCAGAATTGCGAAAAAGAATTGAATTGCTCGAAAAAGAATTAAACGAAATTAAAACAAGCAAGTCTTAGTGTTTTCCAATCAAGCTAAAAAATTCTGCGCGTGAGCGTGGATCACTTCTAAACGTTCCTAGCATCGAGCTCGTCACGCAAAATGAATCCTTCTTCTCAACGCCGCGCATCGCCATACACAAGTGAAATGCTTCAATGACCACCGCTGCGCCTTTTGGTTTGAGATGCTGCATGAGACAATCGGCCACTTGACTGGTAAGGCGTTCTTGAATCTGAAGTCTGCGCGAAAAAACATCAACAATTCTCGGAATTTTGCTTAAGCCGATAATTTTTTTATCCGGCAAATAAGCCACGTGAGCTTTTCCATAAAAAGGAAGCATATGATGTTCGCAAAGACTGAATAAATCGATATCTTTTACCACCACCATTTCATCGTAGTCTTCTTCAAAAATAGCATCGTTTAATATTTTCCCAATATCTTGTTTGTATCCGCGCGTTAAAAATTTAAGTGATGACTCTACGCGTTTCGGGGTGCGGAGGAGTCCTTCACGAGAAGGATCTTCACCCAAAAGATGGATCAAATCTTTCACGATGGATTGAATTTTTAAATCTTCACTAACTTCGGTCATTATATTAGCCTTTCTCTAGTGTCATTCCCGCACGCTTTAGGCGGGAATCCATGGATCCCCGATAAAAACATTCGGGGATGACAATTTTATTCTTCACAAATTCGACAAGGACAAATTTCTCGTAAATATTTAAAGGTATAAATTCCGGTATTGTGACCATCGCTCCAATTAATTCGAATTCCATATCGGCCGACGCTTTGGATTTGAATCGGATGAACGTCTGGTTTAATCTGATCCGGTTTCAAAAGGTTTGCACCAGTCCATTCGTCGACACAGAGCGCGCATCGGCAATGTTTGCGAAGATAATCAGAGGCATAATCACTTTCATGTCCATCCTGCCAACGAATGATAAGATTTTGTCCGCTTCCCTGTTTAATTTCAATCGGGTTTATAATTTGTTGGCTTGCCATTTAATATCCACCGGAGAATTGGAACTTTCCTGCATATGGGCAATGCTAAGTTGTGCAGCGACCGCACCGGCAATAATTTGATAAATTTTTGCGCTTTGAGAATCCGGCTTCGCAATAACAATCGGTTTACCTTCATCACCCGTTTCAACAATTTCAGGATCGATTGGGATTTCACCCAAAAGAGGAACTCCGAGTTCCTGACTCATTTTTTCCGCTCCACCGCGCTTAAAAATTTGGGTTACTTTGCCGCAATCCGGACATGAAAAATAACTCATATTTTCAATCAGTCCTAAAACCGGAACGTTGACTTTCTCAAACATTTGAAGACCCTTGCGCGCATCAATCAAACTTACTTCTTGCGGCGTTGTCACAATGACTGCGCCTGAAATTGCAGCAGTTTGGGTTAACGTCAGTTGTGCATCACCTGTTCCAGGAGGAAGATCGAGCATTAAATAATCAAGCTCACCCCATTCCACGCGCGTTAAAAATTGCTGCAAAATTTGATGAACCATCGGTCCACGCCAAATGACCGGAGTTTTTTCCGTTGAAAGAAAACCGATCGACATTAAACTAATCCCATGAGCTTGTAACGGTAAAATTTGCTCCTGCGTCACATCCGGTTGTTTGCCCACCAAGCCAAACATAATGGGCATGCTTGGCCCATAAACATCACAATCCAAAAGACCAACTCGAGCGCCGGTTTTTGCTAAAGCTAATGCAAGATTGGCTGTAACCGTCGATTTTCCAACACCGCCTTTGCCGCTTGCAATGGCCACAATATTTCGAACCTTCGGAAGAACCGTTGATTGACCAAAATCAGCCCGGCCTCTGACATGAGAAGTCATATTTATTTCCACGCTTGAAACTCCCGGCAGATTTTTAATTTTACTTTCACATTCCTGTTTAAGCTGATCTTTAACTGGACATGCCGGGGTTGTCAATTCAAGATCAAACCGCACGTTTCCATTTTGAATTGCAATATTTTTAACAAATCCCAAACTGACAATATCCCGATGAAGATCCGGATCTGTAACTGTTTTAAGCGTATTTAAAATTTCCTGCTGATCAATTTTCACTTCTTAATAACTTTCTGCGCGATTCAGCTGACGAAGTTCGCAAATGAGTTTCGGCATAACATCAAGTGCATAATCAATTTCTTCGGAGGTCGTAAACCGACTTAAACTAAACCTGAGCGAACTGGAAGCCAATTCCCGGGAATGTCCCATCGCCATGAGAACATAAGACGGTTCTAAGGCTCCGGTTAAACAGGCGGAACCGCTGGAGGCTTCGATTCCAAGATCACTTAAACGAACGAGAAGAGTTTCTGCTTCAACACCCGGAATAGAAATATTGAAAGTATTGGGAATACGAGATTCTGATTTACCATTGACAAAACTATCACTGACAAGATTGGTAAATTCATTTTCAAAATAATTTCTTAAATCAGCAATTTGATTCAAATCAGTTAAGGCAGCGGTTCTGAGCGCGGTTTCAAAACCGATAATTCCGGCTGCATTTTCAGTTCCTGCGCGGCGGTCTCTTTCCTGTCTTCCCCCGATAATGAATGGATGAAAAGGTGTGCCTTCGCGAACATAGAGAGCTCCAATCCCCTTCGGTCCGTGAAATTTATGAGCCGAAAAGGATAAATAATCAATTTGAATTTCATTTAAATGAATCGGAATTTTACCGATTGCTTGAACTGCATCTACGTGAAAGAGAATGCCTCTTCGTTTTAATTCTTGACTGATTTCTTTTATGGGAAACAGAACTCCTGTTTCGTTATTGGCCCACATCATTGAGACAAGAGCGACGTCTTCATTTAAAGAATGAATGAATTCTTCCCAATTGAGTGAACCGTTTTTAGAAACGCCGACAAAATGAACTTGATAACCTTCATGCTCCAGCATTTCACACAGATTTTTAATCGATGAATGTTCCACTTGAGTCGTAACAATTCGCTTTTTATTAGGAAATAATTTAAGAGCAGATCGGATTGCAGCATTATTGCTTTCCGTGCCACCGCTCGTAAAAATCAGATCTCTGGGATGAACCCTTAGGATTTGAGCAATGCTGGTTCTTGCATCTTCAATACATCTGCGGACATATTGACCGGACTGATACAAACTAGAAGGATTTGCAAAATAATCCGATAAAAAAGGCTGAACCGCTTGCTCAACCTCCGGCGCCATGCGAGTAGTAGCATTATTATCCAAATAGGCTTTCATTTAACTCCCTGTGGCATATAAACTTAGAGAAGTAAGTAGAAACACTTTCTCATCATTATCTCATAATCATGAAGGGTGTCAACGGAAGGACTTTTAAGAATTTTCGACTGGGCGACTCAGCACTTTTAATTCCAAGTAAGGAAGAATCCAAAACCAAAGAATGAATGCTAAAATAATCAGCACAGCCCATTCAAAAGGGCCATCATATTCAGGAGCCCTGCCAAAAAAATGATCGATCGCATCTATCGGTCCTTTTCTGACAAAGGAATGTTGAAATTTGATTGCAAAGACGGCTCCTGCATGGATGCCGATGGACATGAATAGAGATTTCGTTCGTAAAAAAACAATGCATAAGACAATCCCAAAGATAAATAAACCGATAAATTCAGGAAAAATTTTAGACCAGTTTGCAATGAACGGCTCAAAATAACCAAAAAGCAAACGAAATGAATCAGCGGTGGAAGGATGTTGTGGTATGAATGTTTGTCCGTTGTCAAAAAAATGACTCATCGAATAAACCGCGCTGGATAATATTACAGCAAGGCCAACATAAATAGATTTTTTTAGATTGTTGAAAATAAACCCACGGAAAAAAAATTCTTCAACAACACCCACAATGACGCCGGTTAACATACCTTTGACAAATCGCTCAATAACATCTTGAAGCAAAATCGGATGACGAAAATGGGAAGGACCAAATAAAACCTCTGAAACAATAATAAAACCGACAGCCAATGCACCTATTAGAAATCCGACCCAAAATAGTTTCAACCAGGGGACTGAAAAATCAAAACCAGTTTCGCGGAAAAAATTAGTTTTGTTAATTTGACCCTGTTTTCTTTTTTCAAGAAAAATCAAAAGAACAACTACAGCGACAGCAAAAATCATCAGGAGCCGGTTAAAAATCTTCTCAAACTTAAACATCGGCAGCATTGAATAAAAAGGTGGCGTCAAAAAAACACTGGCTGCAATAATGAACAATACTCCGACAGCTAATCTAAAAGATTTACTCATTATGATTTTCGTTTTCCGGTAATGATGGTTGCAGATCCGAAGCTAAGCCGCCGATATGAAACATCCTTAAATCCGACAGATTCAAAATTATTCTTAAGATCGTCTGGTTCTACAAATGATTGAACAGATTGAGACAAAAATTGATAAGCGTTGTTATGTTTCGAAAACACTTTTCCAACTGCCGGAATATAAAATTTAAGATAAGGACGATAAGCCACATTCCAAATGAACTGATTTTTAGGACGAGTTAACTCTAAAAATACTGCTTTCCCATTTGGTTTCATAACGCGTTTTACTTCCAATAAAAATTCGTTCATATTCTGAACACTTCTTAAGATAAAACTTCCGGTCACTAAATCAAATGTGTTGGTTTGAAATGGAAGGTCATGAAAATCACAGGCCAGTAAATGAGTTTGTTCCCCAAGCCGCTCTTTTGACTTAAGAAGCATATTTTCTGAAAAGTCACAGCCTACTGCATATTTAAACGATCGATTTCTGACAAATTCTCTGAGAGATTTTCCGGTTCCAACACCAAGATCTAAAAGATTCCGCTCCGTCCCTGTTAATGATGATGAAACTAATTGAGTGCGCCAATATCCATCCAAACCTAAACTAAAAAAAGAATTTAGGAAATCATAACGGGACGGAATCGCATTGAAAAACGAATGAATCGTTTTGCGGTCAGGATGGGCTAAATTGGGTTTCATCCCATCACCTCTTTTTGTTTTGCCATCGAAGATGGCAAAGTTTTCCAACAGAAAGGAAAAGAATGCGCCTATTCTTTTTAATCTTGGCGCATTCTTTCCAAAGAGGTGATGGGATCAATGAAACATCCGGAGAATTTCGTAGTTCGTATTTCTTTGGGCAGGAATATAGCCGGCTTCTTGGATCAAACGAATTAAATCTTCCGGCCGAGTTTTAACTTCAATCCCAGTTGGTTCCAAAACTTTATCTTCAATTAAAGTTCCGCCGATGTCATTGGCGCCGAAGGAAAGCCCAACTTGCCCTATTTTTAGCCCTTCCGTCAGCCATCCGGATTGAATGCTAAGAATGTTATCCAAAAAAAGCCGAGAGATTGCCAAAGTTTTCAAGTAATCGCCGCCGCCGGCAGGTTCAAATTGACTCATTCTCGGTGTTCCGTTTGGAGAAAGCGTCCAAGGAATAAAAGCCCGGAATCCACCAGTTTCATCTTGAACCGTCCGGATTTTTTCGAGATGGATCACACGTTCTTCAATGGTTTCCACATGACCGAAGACCATAGTTGCGGTCGTTTTAAGGCCAACATGATGGGCTACTCGATGAAAATTAAGCCAACCGTCGGAATCAATTTTTTTGGGACTGATCAAATCCCGGACACGTTCAACCAAAATCTCTGCTCCACCGCCCGGAATGGAATTGAGACCCGCTTCTTTAAGTTGGATCAAGACTTCCCGAAGCGGCATTTTTTCTTTCTTCGCGATGAAGTCAATTTCCACAACCGATAAAGAATGAATGTGAACTTGCGGAAAACGCTCATGAACTTTTCGGATCATATTCAAATAAAAATCGAGTCCGAGATCAGGATTGACTCCGCCTTGAATCAAAACCTGAGTACCGCCGATATCAACCAATTCCTGAATTTTTTGAAAAATTTGATCGATGGTAAGCGTGTAAGCTTCCGGATCACGAGGTCTCCTGTAGAATGCGCAAAAATCACAATCGATGAAACATGCATTGGTATAGCTGATGTTGCGATCGATAATAAAAGTAATTTGGCCGTTTGGATGAAGCCGATCGCGAACAAGCGTAGCCGCCTTTCCCAAACTTAAAAGATCGCAAGAAAAAAGCGAAACGCCTTCTTCTAAATGAAGACGCTCTCCCGCAATTGCTTTTTCCAAAATCTGATCCAAAATCGGATCCGTACTGACATGAAAAGACATTCCTTATACCTCGACGAAACTGATGTGGTTCACCGCAGGAGCTAAATCTGCTCGCGCAGCAAAGTTGTAAAAAAGCTCAAGCCCTTTTTTCATTTCGGAATCCAAATAATAATTGAGATTAAAGAGATAACCGAATACTTTTGAAAAATTTTCATCGGCCACCGTTAGATTAAGGGCTTCGCGAAGCAACGTTTCCAGATCCTGTAAATTAATCTGGAGATTTTCTTTCAACTTGTTATAAAATTCAAATACCTCTTGCGGATGTTCTCGATAGAACTCGCGCCTCACGGCCCAAACGGCAAAACAAAACGGAAGTTCCGTCCAATTCCACCACAGTTCGCTCAAATCATATTTATACAGAAACTCTTTTGGTTTGAAGAAAAGCGCTTCATCGCCGATCGCCAGTACCGCATCGGAAGTTTCAAGCATTTCTTTCGGTGTTCCATTTCCGACCACAAACTCATTCGTAAAACGATGCTTAAATTTCAAAAGAATTTTAAGAAGAGCTGCTGAACTGAGACTTTTCTTAGAAAGCATAATCTTTGTGCCTTCGAGTCCGGCAATTCGCTCCTTGCTTAACAGTAAAACACTGCGTGAAAAATCTCGTGAGCCAATACACAGATTGGGCAGAAGAAGATATTGATCCTGATGAAGGGCGTATTCAAGAGATGAGATAGGAGCAAAATCAATTTTGTTTTGATTCATCAGCTCATTAATTTCAGCCGGAGAACCTTCTACAAAAAAAGGGATTTTGGAAGTGCTTAAAAGATGAAAGTAAAAAGGTGTGGTGTTAACAAAAGAAATTTTTCCGATTTTTCCATGAGTGATCGCCAACTCACTCATGAGCATTCCCGCTGCCGACCCATCTTCGATAAAGTGCATGAGGAATTTCCAGTTGATCGAGCACTTTACCGATCACAAAATCAATGAGCTCTTCAATTTTCTGAGCGCCGGAATAAAAAGCGGGAATTGCCGGAATTACTTTCACTCCCAATCTTGCCAGTTTCAAAAGATTTTCCAAATGAATGGCACTCAGCGGCGATTCGCGGGGAACGATGACCAGTCTCCTGCCTTCTTTAATCATGCATTCAGCAGCTCGTTCAATTAAACTTTCGGAAATACCATTTGCGATTTTTGCAAAGCAGGTTGTAGAAGTTGGAACAATGACCATCCCTCGTGTTGGATAAGATCCACTTGCGATCGGCGCCGTCATTTCATGTTCCGGATAATAGGAAATAAATGGAATTAATTCGGGAGAAAATAATTGTGAAAGACAGTTTGAATTTTTAACGTCAACTTTGATGCCCAATTCTTCTTGAATCACTAATCCTGCGGCATGTGAAAGTGTGAGCGTAATCGGATAACCAAGCTGCGTAACAGCTTCAACCAGCTTTAACCCATAAATCGAGCCGCTTGCTCCAGTAATCGCAACAACAAGTGGTTTTTGATTTGATTGATTCATATTGATTAATGCATCGTTAACTGCAACGCGACGGCGATAAAAATGACAACGCTCACCCATGCATTCATATTAAAAAAAGCTTCATTAATTTTAGCGATTCCAAAACGTGCGACCAATCGATGCTCTTTAAGAATTAAACTCAAGACAACGAGCCAGCCGATCCAATACCAAATACCCATTTTCAGGATGAACCCAAAATAGCCTAAAGAAAAAATTGTTAACCCGTGCAAAATTCGGACGACTTTCAACGTTTTTTGAATTCCGAATTGTACTGGAAAAGATTTTAAATGATGCGTCCTGTCAAAATCAACATCCTGAAGCGCATAAAACATGTCAAAACCACTGACCCACGAAGTCACGGCAAGGGTTAATAAAAATGGAACCCAAGACCATTCGGTTTTAACTGCAAGCCACCCGGCATAGGGCGCAATGCCCAGTATGATACCCAAAATAAGGTGTGAAAACCATGTAAATTTCTTAAGATGAGGATAAAGCCAAATTAAAAAAATCGGAATGGGACTCAAAAAAAAGCAAAGGTGATTTAATTTAAATGAAGAAAAAACAAATAAAAAAAGAGCAAGAAACGTTACCGTCAAAATCATTGATCGTTTCAGAAAATCAATTGCGGCAGATCGGCCTTGGGTTCGCGGATTAAGACGATCCATGGGTTCATCAATCAATCTGTTTAGACACATGCCGGCTGTTCGAATCGAAATCATCGCAATCGTCACCCAAATAAAAACAGAAAGCCGAGGAATTCCATTCGCCGCCAAAAATAATCCCAAATAAGCAAAGGGCAAAGCAAAAATCGAGTGTTCGAATTTAATTAAATGAAAAAAAACTTTGACTTTGGAAAATAGGCCGTAATTAAAATCCATATTCTTTCCAACGCTTCGTCACTAAATCTTTAATTTCATCCGTCATAACCATATCCTCAGGCCACGGCCGCCTCATTCCCTCTTCTTCCAACTTTCGGGTGCAATCAATTCCAACTTTAGAACCAAAAAAATCTTGATCGGCTGAATGATCGAGTTCATCAATTGGTCCTTCACTGAAAATCATATCTCTTTTTGGATCAACGTTGTTGAACGCACGCCAAGCAACTTCTTTTAAATCCTGGATGTTACAATCGTGATCAAAAACAAGAATGGATTTGGAAAAAGTCATTTGTCCCAAACCCCAAATGGCGCTCATCACTTTTTTTGCCTGTTGAGGATAACTTTTCCGGATGGAAACAATTAAGCAATTATGGAAGCAGCCTTCCCACGGAAGATTAATGTCAATAATTTCAGGCAATTGTTTTTGGATCAGCGGAAGAAAAATCCGCTCGATGGCTTTTCCCATATAACAATCTTCCATCGGCGGTCTTCCGACCACCGTTGAAACATAAATTGGGTTTTTCCGATGCGTCATTGCCGTGATGTGAAAAACAGGAAAATCTTTGGCTCTTGAATAAAAACCGGTGTGATCTCCAAACGGACCTTCAAGTCTGAGATCACCCGCTTCAACATAACCTTCAAGAACAATTTCGCTATCCGCTGGAACTTCAAGATCGAGGGTTTTACATTTAACCAGTTTTACCGGTTCGCCCGATAAAAATCCTGCCAGAGCAAATTCATCGACGCCATACGGAAGTGGGCATGCAGCAGAGAAAAGATGAATTGGATTGGCACCGAGGACGCAGGCAACTTCAAGACGTTTTCCTTTTTCTTTTAACCTTCGGTAATGTTCTGCACCGTCCTTGTGAATCTGCCAATGCATTCCGGTTGTCCGATTATCATAAACATGCATCCGGTAAAGACCCACATTGCGCTTGCCTGTTTCAGGATCACGCGTAATCACTAATGGAAAAGTAATAAATCGTCCGCCGTCTTTCGGCCAACATTTTTGAACCGGCAAAAGATCGAGCATGGGACCTTCCGTTCGAATCACTTCCTGACATACTGCTTGTGAGACAAGTTTTGTATTCAGTGCGTCGAGTTCTTTTAGTTTGGGTAAAAATTGAATTTTCTCAAACAAATTTTGAGGCGGTTTGGCATCCAAAAATTGCTGAATCCGCTGAGCAATTTCTTCAATGTCATGAACGCCCAGCACCAAATTCATTCGTTTTTCAGAACCAAAAAGATTAATTGCGAGCGGAATGGCAGAATCTTTGACTTGATTAAAAAAGAGTGCCGGCCCTTCGGTTTTGACGATGCGGTCATAAATCTCCGTCATTTCAAGTTCGGGATCAACTTCAACCGATATTTCGTGCAGCTCGCCAGATTGGCGGAGAAGTTCAAGAAACGACCGCAGATCTTTATATTTAACTTTGGGATGATGGATTTGCGCGGCTGCAACAGGATTCATCGTAAGTAGTTCATTATAGAAGGGTTTGACTCACCATTCAAGCGTAGAATGGAAATGCAAATCGTGCTTATTTTAAAAAATGGATCGTTCCCGGTAAATACTGGCAAGCAGACCGAAGGCAAAGAAAGTAGCAAGCAGCGAGGATCCTCCATAACTAATAAACGGAAGCGTAATCCCTGTGATCGGCGCCAATCCGATCGTCATCGCAATATTAATCACCACTTGAAAAGAAAAAAAACCGATGATCCCGATGGCAAGCAGCTTTGCCCGATTATCGGTCGTGTGTTTCATAATTTGAAAACTATAAGCAATTAAAAGCGCAAATAAAATAATGATAAAGAACGCTCCGATAAATCCGAATTCTTCTGCAATCACAGTAAAAATAAAATCAGTATGATGTTCGGGAACAAAATCAAGTTGAGTTTGAGTTCCCTGCAACCAACCCTTTCCAATCAAACCTCCCGAGCCGACAGCTATTTTGGATTGAATGGCCGTATAACTGGCACCGATCGGATCAATGGACGGATTTAAAAAAACAAGCAGCCGTTTTTGTTGATAAGGTTTTAAGGCGTGCCATAAAAAAGGAAGACTCGATGCACCGGCGAGTAAAAAGCCCAACAAATATCGGATCCGAATGCCCCACAAAAAAATAATCGCGATTAAAATCGGGCTAAAAACCAGACAGGAACCCAAATCCGGCTGTTTCAAAATTAAAATCGCCGGCATGCCGACAAAAAAAACCGTAAGAATCAAATTTTGAAGATGTTTGGAATTCGGATTTCTACCGGCTAAAAAATTAGCCAACATTAAAACCGTGGCCATTTTTGAAAATTCAGATGGCTGCAGTGCAAATGGTCCAATCGCAATCCATCGAGTGGCACCGGCTTTTGCTTCGGTAAAAAAAAGAACCCACAGAAGCAGTAGAATCGTCACCACGTAGAACGTGTAAGAAATATTGAGAAAAAATCGATAACCTAATCGGATTGTAATAAAAAAAACAAAAATGCCGATGAAACTCCAAATTAATTGTTTCTGAGTATAATCTCCCATGCTTCGAAAAGTTGCACTATAAACGGAAAAGATGCCGACGGCAGCCAGTGTGATGGTTAAAAAAGTAATCGGCCAATGAATGTCTTTAAGAAATCGGGGTGCCATATAAGTCATTCCAAATGTTGGCGGCTTTCTTTGCAATCTGCGCCGCTGTGAAACCGCCTGACATTCCGCGTTCCACAAAAACTACAAATCCGATTTTCGGATCTTCATACGGAAAAAATCCTCCAAACCAGGCGTGTGGATCTCCGGGTGGAGCTTGAGCGGTTCCTGACTTTGCTGCTAACTTTGCAAAACCAAGCCGTGCTAATTGACCCGTCCCCCGATCGGAAGTCACTACTTGAAGCATTCCCTGTCTCAGCGTTTTAAACGTTTCCGGTCGAATTGAAAGGTTGTGATTTTGTTCCTGATTTTTTGTTTGATCCAGCATCAACTTCGGTTCTAAGATCCGTCCATCGGTCGCCACAGCGGAGACGAGACGCAAAATTTGAAGCGGACTGACCAATAAATAACTCTGCCCTATTGCAAACGTAATGGTATCGCCTGGATACCAATTGTCGTGATAAATCAAATTTTTCCATTCAGCATTCGGCACAAGACCGCCGGCACTCGGAAGTTCAAATGACGTGGATGAACCAAATCCTAATTTCCGTGCATATTCCGCTAATTTTTTTTCGCCTACGAGTCTTCCGACATTGTAAAAATAAACATTGCATGAACGCTCAATTGCTGTGTACAAATCAACCCGACCATGACCGTCGTGATTCCAACATTTAAATTTTCGTGAACTCCCATTGAACTGAAAATATCCGGGACAATTAAACGTCGTATGCGGCGTAATAACACCGGTCTCAAGAGCTGCCATCGCCGTCACCAATTTAAAAATTGAACCAGGCGGATAAAGACCGTTAAAACTTCGATCTAACAAAGGCCGCGCTTTGGATCCAATGATCGCTAACCTTTCTGCACTACGGCCGGGTGAAACAAATATATTTGGATCAAACCCAGGAGTGCTGACCGCTGTCAAAATTCCGCCGGTTTTTAAATCAATCAGTAAAATTACACCTCTGTGATTGGGAAGCAGCGGACGAAAAGCAGTCTCTAATTTTGCATCAATCGTTAAATGAAGATCTTTGCCCGGAATAGGATCTTTTTCACCTAACAATCTAATCGGAACACCCCGAGCGTTAACTTCAAGCTGTCTGCCTCCATCTTCACCCCGCAAGTCATGATCGAATACCCGTTCAATTCCCGCGCGGCCGATCCAAGAATCGAAATGGTAAACATTGGGATCCAAATGAGCAAATTCTTCTCTCGAAATTTTACCGATATAACCCACGATGTGAGCGCCGGCTTCTCCTTGCGGATAATAACGCATGCATCCGATTTGAATAAAAATGCCGGATAATTCAGGACGAAATTCTTCAATCCGCATAGCAGCTTCTTTTGGAACGTCTTCTTTTAAAAGAACGGGCGTAAATGAGGCAAAACGGGTTTGAGACAATTGAGTCCGAATTTTATTTTCTGGAAGTTTAAGCAGGCGGCATATGATGGGAATATCTTTTGGATCAAAATCTTCCGGAATAGCGTAAACGTTGTAAGCAGGACGATTGGTTGCCAGCAAAATACCGTTACGATCGTAAACATTTCCGCGGGGTGCTTCGATTCGAATCAGCCGAATTCGGTTTTGTTCGCTGGCTTTGCGGTAATAACCACCGCGAATCACTTGAGCCTGAAAAAGTCCGAACAGCAAAACAAGAAAGCCTCCCACGACAGCCACTTGCAGAAGTGGAAAGCGAAATGAAGGTCTTGAAGAAAACATATTTAGAAGAGCTCGTATTGTTTGACGTGAAGTGCTTGCTTAAGACGTTTTTCAAAAAAAGAAAACAAAATTGCGCCAATGATCGTTGTGTAAAGGGAAACGAAAAATGTTTTGATGAACATCCAATCAGCCGGATAATGACCTTCCGTCACAAATGTAAAGATTAAAAAAAGAATCAGCGTAAACCAGCAAAACGAAAATAAACCCGCCATTTGAATCCATCTTTTATCCCGATCAAATCGGACGGCTAGAAATTGAAGCAGCAAAGATCCGCCTACAAAAGAAGCGGTTTCAAGACCAAAAAAAGAATTGGTCAGCAAGTCTCGGACGATGCCAATTGTAAACGCAAGCGGGATTAATTGTTTCCAATCGATCTCAAAAGCGTAGAAGGCAATGAAAATCATAATTAAATCCGGTTTGACGCCATGAATTGAAAAAAGAGGAAGCAAAGACAGTTCGACCCAAATAATAACCAACAACAAAAAAATCAACCGCTTGTTTGTGAAGAGATGCATAAGACTTCCTCTAACTTTGCAAATGAAACAAACGGTTTCACAGAAGCATACAAACTGAGATGATTTTTTTCATTTCCAACGAGTTCGACTCGACCGATTGGAATCCCTTTGGGATAAATTCCTCCCAAACCGGAGGTCATGATCATATCACCGAGCTGGATATTTGATTGACGATCGAGATAAGTCATCTTCAGCATCAAAGAACCGGTGCCTTCAATTAAGCCGACATCTCGAGTCCGCTGGTTCAGCGCACTGGCACGCGCTTCAGGATCTATGAGCAATATGGCACGAGCTGAATGAGCTCCGGCCACCAGTACTTTTCCGATTAATCCGTCGGCATTAATCAAAACCGTATTTTTATGAATTCCATCGCGTATTCCCTTATTGATCACAATAAATTGAGTCCAATGAGACGGATCCCTGGCAATGACCTGAGCAGCAATGCCGTGCTTGATAAAATTTTGTTTTAACTTTAATAAAGATTCGAGGCGGGATATCTTGTGTTTCGTCTCATCCAAATCAAGAAGCTCTGATTTTAATTCTTCAATTTGAGTTTTGAGAGTTCCGTTTTCTTCTCGAAGTTTTGGCCATTCAAAAAGATAACCGATTTCTTTTTTACAAAAACCAGTGACATTGCCTTGAAGTTCCAGAAAAGGACCGGTTACTGTTGTGGTAAAGGATCTTACGTTTTGAACAAATTGAGGGGAGACAGCGCCGATTAATAGCGGAAATAAAATAGCACTGATCAAAAGCAGGGATCGTTTAAGATACATTCAGATCCCACCTTAGAGCTTAAAGCTCGAAATGTTTATGATTATTATTATTTACTGAAAGACGTTTTAAAAGTCCAATATCGCTAAGATACCGGCCTGTTCCAAGAGCAACCGCAGTCAGCGGATCGTCGGCAATGTGAACCGGAAGACCGGTTTCTTCACTGATTAGTTTATCTAAACCTCTCAGAAGAGCGCCGCCGCCTGCTAAAATTAAACCGCGGCTGATTAAATCGGCTGAAAGTTCTGGGGGAGTTCGTTCCAGGGTAATTCGAATCGCTTCAAGAATTTGAGAAATCGCCTCAGACAGCGCTTCTCTGATTTCTTCACTGGAAACGGTAATGGTTTTGGGTAAACCGGCTAAAATATCACGGCCCCGAACTTCCATTGTGGTTTCTTCTTCGAGCGGATAAGCCGAACCGATCTTAATCTTAACTTCTTCGGCCGTACGTTCACCAATCATCAAATTATAGGTTTTCTTCAAATGATTGATAATGGCTTCATCACATTCATCTCCGCCGATTCGAATACTTTTTGCAAAAACAATTCCTGCCAGCGAAATCACTGCGATTTCAGTTGTTCCGCCGCCGATATCGACAATCATATTTCCAGATGGTTCATGAATCGGAAGACCAACGCCGATCGCAGCCGCAATTGGTTCTTCAACTAAATAGACCGGACTTCTTGCGCCGGCACGTTCGGCCGAATCTTTTACGGCACGTTTTTCAACTTCGGTAATTCCACTTGGAACAGCGATGACAACACGAGGAGTGACGAGTGGTTTTCTGCGGTGAACTTTGCCGATAAAATAACGAAGCATTGCTTCAGTAATATCAAAATCAGCAATGACACCGTCTTTCATTGGACGAATGGCAACGATGTTGCCCGGTGTGCGTCCAAGCATTCGTTTGGCTTCTTCGCCGACGGCTAAAACTTGATGTGTATTCCGGTCAATTGCAACAACGGAAGGTTCGCAAAGCACAACACCCTGACCTTTTACATATACGAGGGTTGTTGCAGTTCCTAAATCGATTCCGATATCGTTCGAGAAGACACCGAGGACTTGATCTAACAAAACCATTAGCTTCCTATTAAAAAGGGTTGGGGGTAAATTAAGATAAACGCCTGTTTCAAAAGTGGATGCATTCTAAAGGACTCATCTGAAAGTGTCAAGCATTTTAGAACGATAAATCCAAACGGATATTGGTTTTGCGCTATTTTATTTATGAAGAATATTTAAGATGCAAAAAACACCTTATTTTTCAGTCTTAATCTTTGCACAATCGTTTTAAATCGGCGTGAAATTGAGGATAAGAAGTCTCAATGCAATCTGTGTCTTCTACCGTAATTCCGCTTTTGGATTTTAAACCTGCGATTAAAAAGCTCATGGCGGTCCGGTGATCTCCAAAACTAGAAACATTTCCTCCCGAAAATTCTGGGACACCTTGGATGACGCAGCCATCCGGTCGCTCTTCAATCTTGCCGCCGATTTGATTCAATCCGGTTGTCATAGATCGGATGCGATCCGTTTCTTTAACTCTCAATTCTTCAGCTCCTTCAATTACACTGGTTCCCTCCGCTAAAGCACATAGGATCATCAAAATAGGAAGTTCATCAATGAGTTTCGGAATCCAAAGTTTATTCAGTTTAATTCCTTTCAGACGACTTGACTTCACATGGATATCGCCGGCCGGTTCACTTGTACTTTTTTTAAGTTCAATTTTTAAATCGGCGCCCATTAATTTTAGAGCTTCAAGAAAACCGGTTCGGGTTGGATTAAGACCGACCTCGCGAACAATCAAATCGGAATTTGGAACCATCAACGCCGCCGCAATAAAAAAAGTAGCCGAAGAAATATCACCCGGAACGCGAAAATGGACCGGTGAAAGTTTTTCTGTTTTCTGAATGGTGAGCTTTAAATTATTTTTTTTGAACGGTGCTTTAAATATTTCCAACAAACGTTCGGTATGATCTCGGGAAGGATTGATTTCTTCGATGGAAGTCTCGCCTTCAGCGTAAAGACCTGCCAATAAAATTGCTGATTTCACTTGAGCGCTTGAGATTTCGTTTTTCCAGTTGATTCCTTTTAATTTTCCGCCTTGAACCCGAAGCGGTGCATAATTGGCATCGTCAGCGCCAGAGATTTTTGCGCCCATTTGTCTTAACGGCTTTGTGACCCGCTGCATGGGCCGGTGGGACAGTGAGGAATCACCGGTTAAACACGTTTCAAACCCCTGCCCCGACAAAATACCCAGTAAAAGGCGCATTGTGGTCCCTGAATTTCCTAAATCCAGGTCTTTTTTCGGAGCGTGAAGACCTCTTAAACCAACGCCCTTTACCTGAAGCATTCGGTCTTCAGAGGTTTGACTTTCATTAAAGTTAACTCCCATTGCCTTGAACGCTTCGATCGTACGTTTGCAATCATCAGAATAAAGGAAGTGAGAAAATTCGCTGGTTCCTTCTGCTAAAGAACCAAGCATGGCAAGCCGGTGAGAAATAGATTTATCCCCCGGAGCAATATAGACACCTTCGATCTTCGAAATGGGATGAGATTCCAGCCGATTCATTTTTGTTCCAGCAGAGATAAAGAAGATTAACCGCGGTGGCGCCTGATCCAGATTCGCAGGCTGTCTAGTTCGGTATTAATTTCTTCATGCTTCTGAATGATTTGACTTTGAGAGGCGCTTAACTGTTTTAATTTAGATTCAACCAGCGATAACTTTTGACTGACGTCGGTCAAAAGTTGAGATGATTCGTCAGCCCAAACAACCGGTAAAGCCAGGACGCAAATTAAAATAATAAGAAAAAAAATAGATCTAATGGTTTTCATTAATGTCGCGCCTGAATTTTTAATCCTTTGATTTCTTCCAGAATTTTATTTTCGGAGGTCAAAATTCCCTGCTGTTTTTTCTCAAGTTCATCCAGCTGTTCAATTAACCGTGTCATTCGCTTAGAAACACCTGTCGGCTCTTCGGCAAAAAGATGAGGATTCAGCAAAAAGAAAAAAATAAAGGCGGCGAAAAGCAGAACTTTCATCCCGTCACCTTAAGATAACGTATGAGTTCTGATGCTTGAATGACAACCACAAAAGTAAGGCACACTAATATTAGTCCCATCATTAACGGAATTAATATTTCACCGATGCGAGTTTTAAGAACGAGAAACAGCATCGCCTTCGGCGATTGGATGGTCACTTTGCTCTTCAATAATGTAGGCAGCGCTATAATCATCGTAGACTTTTTCAACTCGTGCCTTTGCAATTTCCTTTCCCTCCTTCTGGATACTGACAACATCATTTAAGCCCAAACTTTGACGAGATCCCAAATTAACAACAACAAAATTATATTTTCGATTCACCAAAAGAACATTTCCAGCGGCAATGACCTGATTTGTTTTTTGAGCAGGTTCTTGAACAGAGGCTTTAATTTGAGCCGGTTCAGGACTGCTTTGCGGCTGAACAGCTGTTTTAATCGTTTCGGCAGCATTCACACTCGAAGAAGCAGGAGAAGAAACTTCGACTGGCTTCTGCGGCAACGCGGGAGCCGCTACCTGATCTGCTGAATTAACTTTTTTATTTGGCTCTGATTTCTGGTTGCTGGAAGATGATGACTTTAAAAAGGGAAAAAATCTGCGCTTCTTAGGCGGTTCTGGTAAATTCGTAACAGGTTTAAAATTAATATCTTTTGTTTCTTCTGTTTTGGGTGAGTTGGTCGGATTATTTTGAGATTCTGTGTTTTCTTTTGGAGCTGTTTCTTTGGGAGCAACCGGATTAACTTCAATATACCCCACTTCACTGTGACCGGGCAATTGACCTTGATTTTCAACCTGACGCATGCGAGATTCCAATTCATCTAAAATGCGCTCTAATTCCTGATTTCTTTTCTGAGCCTCTTTAAAAGCAACTTCGGCTTGCTGTGCTTCGCCACGAACGGCTTCCAAATCGGCATCTTTTTTATTGGCAAGAGATAAAGCTTGCTCACGGGCATTTTTTTCCTGGTTCAGCTGTGCCTCTAGATTTTTATTTTGGGAATTTAATTGATTTACTTCTTCGGCCAGTTTTGTTTTTTCAGCTTCTAACTTCCCGAGCTTTTCTTCAAGATCGGCCTTTACACCTTCCAAATAAATCCGTTTTTCTTTTTCATTCTCGCGAATGTTGGAAAGATACAAAGTAAGCCCAGCGCTTGAAAGGCTTAAAATAAATAGAAGAATGATGGAGGTTTTGAGAAATTTCACAGTGGATTTTGAGTTTTTTGTGTTTTGATGGGGCTCATCCTAACACAAGTCTTTTTAAAAAACAACAATAAACCCTGACTGCTGCATGAGTTAATATTTAATGTTTTTCAATGGGGGAAGCTTTATAATACGCCCCTAATTAAGGGTTGAGTCATGCTTAAATTTTATCGAAAAAATATCAAAGTCATTATTTGGACAATTGTTCTATCTTTTGTTGCTTGGGGTGTTGGAACCATCAGCATTTCGTCTCAAAACTCATCTTCATAACGCAGGTTCTATAAAAGGCCACAAAATTACGCTCAAAGAATTTCTCATGACGATGCGATTTTATGAACTGCTCACTCATGCGCAACAAGAGGCTAGCCCAAAATCAGAATCGCTCACTTTGGATCAGCTTCGCGCTTTGACCTGGCAAACGATTATTGTGAGTCGGGAGGCAAAACGGGAAGGAATTAAAATTTCAGACTCAGAGGTTCAAATCGAAATCAAACACCTATTTTCGGTTCATGGCGAATTTGATCTTTCATTATACGAAGAATGGGTGCGGAAAAACTTTCGCAGTCAACCTCGGGATTTCGAAGAAACAGTCCGCAAACATTTGACGGTCCAGAAAATGCGCGAGAAGATTATTAGCAGAGTGCCTGACGCTGAACGCGACAATCGATGGTTGGAATGGTTGAGAAACACGATTGGAAACGCCCAACTAAAAGACTATACGGCAAAAGATTATTCTACAACTGAATGATTTTTAACTGGCTACTTTGCGAACGTTTGTGGCCTGCTCGCCTTTTGGACCGTTGGTAATATCAAATTCTACTTTATCTCCCTCGGCTAAGGTTTTATATCCATCTCCCTGCACTGCTGAATAATGAACAAACACTTCTTTACCGGAAGATTCAGGAGTAATAAAACCATATCCCTTTTGATTGCTGAACCACTTCACAACTCCTTGTGCCATTTTAGTTCTTGCCTCCAATAAAAAACCGCAAGTTCTGAATCTCAAAACTTGCGGCTAAGTTAATTAAATTCTGGTTCATTCAGCTTTAAAACCTTACTTTTTCGGTAATTTTAAATAAAGCCGTTCTCCAGTTCAAGCATTATTTCGCGCTTATTTTCTCCGCCCCATCACCCTGAGAAGCAAGAGGAACATATTAATGAAGTCAAGGTATAAAGTAAGCGCCCCTAAAAGAGCCATCTTCCGGATGACCTCTCCCGACTCAAATCCCTGTTGATGAATGAGTTTCAATTTTTGAACATCATACGCCGTGAGGATCGTGAATACACCGATTCCCACATAAGTCATGACCCAGTAAAACACTGCGCTCTTCAAAAATAAATTAACCAAAGAACCGATGATTACACCGATCAAAGCCATGAACGCAAAACTTCCGGCTGAGGTGAGATCACGCTTCGTGGTAAATCCATACAGACTGACGGCGGCAAACATCCCGGCCGTTACCAGGAATGTGGAAGCAATTGAAGCGCCAGTATAAATGAGAAAGATGCTTGAAAAAATAATCCCATTTAACGTGGCGTAAATACTGAAACCTGCCGTTGCCGTCATCAAATTAAGTCTCATGACTTGGCTCGAAAGCCAAAAAACAATTCCAAGCTGAACGAAAAAAATTGTCCACAACAATCCCGTATTTCGCACAAATGCCGCAATCAAACTTGGATTAAGCGCCATCCAGCCGGCAACCAAGCCGGTTAAACCAAGCCCCATCGACATCCAGAAAAAAACTTGCGCCAAAAAACTACTTTCGGACGCCGCCGACTCTCTTCCGATACTGACATCAAATGATTTGTTTTCCATAACTCCCTCCTAATTTGAATTCTTAATCAATTCTTGTAGTTGATTCACTCCGATTCGGTGACAAAAATTTCCAAACTCTTCGCTACTACTTCGTTTTAATTTATAAAATTTAAAAACCAAGTTCAATTGTTTCACAATTTCTTCCTCAGAAATATTTTCGGCGAAAAGCTGATTCAATCGAGTGCCATCCAGATTTCCGCCCAAATAAATATTATAAGTCCCAACGGCTCTGCCGACCACTCCAATTTCAGATGAATAAGGACGAGCACAACCATTTGGGCAGCCGGTCATACGCAGTGTAATTCGCTCATTTCCCAAACCCAGTTCATTTAAAGCAACCTCAAATCGATCGATTAAACTAGGGAGCAACCGTTCGGATTCCGTAATGGCAAGGCCGCAGGTTGGAAGAGCCGGGCAAGCCATTGAGTTTTTTTGAATCATTGAAAGTTTATTTGGCAGTGTTATTCCATGAGAAGTCAGAATATCTTCCAATTCTTTTTTCTGACTTTCTTTTAAATCAGAAACCAGCAGATCTTGAGTTGTTGTTAAATAAACCGGAGTCTTAAATCGCTTTACCGCTTCACGTATTCCGCTCCTCAGACGATTCTGCCCGTCATCTTTGATTCTTCCATTCTCAATTGAAATCCCAAAATACCAATTCCCGTCTCCCTGTTCATGCCATCCCAAATGATCTTGAAAACCTTTCCATTGAATAGAATGAACAGGCCGCAATTTTTTTCCAAATCTTTTTTCCACTTCTTCTTGGAACCAGCTAAGGCCGCGATCGTGAATTAAATATTTCATGCGCGCGTGTTTCCGGCTTTTGCGGTCACCATAATCACGCTGAACTAGCACAATTGCTTTCGTGATTTCCAAAATTTCATCAAGCTGAACAAAACACAAAGGATCTGCAAGCCGTGGAAAAGTGTCTTTGGCCCCATGAGACATACCAAGTCCGCCGCCGACTAATATATTGAAGCCGAGTAACTGGCCATTTTTGATTTCCGGAACAATTCCGATGTCATTGGTATAAACATCAACGCAATTGTCCTCGGGAAATGCGAGAGCGATTTTAAATTTACGCGGCAGATAAAATTTCCCGTAAATCGGTTCGACTTCTTCCGGCTTTTTTTTCGTAAGATCTTCGATTTTTTCTCCGTTGAGCCAAATTTCATGGTATGTACCGGATTTAGCCAAAAACTGATTTGAAATGGATTTGGTAAATTCATAAACTTTTAATTTGGTACGATCCAAAGATGGTGCTGGGCATCCGAGCACATTTCTGACATTGTCACCGCAAGCTCCAAGTGTAGTGGCTAGTTTTTCATTGATCGTGCGAATAACAGCCTTCAGATTTTTTTTAAACACGGAATGAAATTGGAATCCCTGCCGTGTGGTAATCCGCAGCGTTTTATTTCCATACTGTTCGGCAAGCTGATCGAACATAAGATATTGCTCCGCACTCATGCGGCCACCGGGAGTTTTTGAGCGAACCATCATTGAATAAAGCGGTTCTTGACCGACCTTGCGCCGTGGATTGCGGACATCTCGGTCATCCTGTTGATAAGTTCCATGCGCTTTCAATAGCTGGACGGTATCTCTTAGAAAATGACTGGAAGGAGATCGGAATTCTTCCTTGATAGTTCCGCGAAGATAAACACTATCTTCTTTAATCCGCTCCATCTCGGGCCTTGAATCTTGTGCCATTTTTTTCCTTTAGCTTAAGAAAGTTAGTTTACAGCATACGCCATTTTGAGTCAAATATAGGGGGAAGGAAATAAAGATAAAAAAAACGGGCACTGTAAAGTGCCCGTTTTCTTATTGTAAAACTAGCTTAATTTATGTTGTTGCTGTTTCAGTTGCTGGCCAAACCCCATGGTAACCTGGGATTGGAGAACCAACAATATTGACTACTCCAGAGCCAATATCTTGAACAGCTTTTACAAGCCCTTCTCCAAGACCTGTGAATAATCCTGTCGCATAATGCTTTTGATTCACAATATGGTCCCATGGATGATAAACCAATTCTATTGGAGACGTCACGATCTGATCAACGCCACCAACAAACATCCCCATCCACCTTGTGCCATAAGAATCAGACTTCGCTTTTTCGCTCGCCCAATTTCCTAAGGGGTAATTCATCGCCCAGCTCTGAGTAGCACCAAAAACCATGAGTAATAGCAAAATCACAACGATTTTCTTCATTTTTTTCCCTCCTTAGAGGAATCTTTTAAAGTTCTTTATTCCATTAAAATATACCACACTTTAAGTGATATAGCCGGTTACAGAGTACCTGGAGCAATAATACGCCTACATTATTTTCGGCTAAACAAAAATAAACTAAATTAATAAAAATTGTGGGAAAGAGGCTTCAGAGGGACTTACGAAAAAGCGACTAATTTCTTGACGAGTGCCAGCATATCTGGCATAGAACTTGAAGGGCCGCCTTTTTCGACAAAAACGGGTGCGCCCCATTTTCTAATTTCTAGAATATCATCTGCGGCCGTGGAATCGATGAAAATAATGGTTGGAATCCGAAAGCCCGACCGGGATAAATCGCGATATAACTCCACCCCTGTGCGGACCGGCATTTTGACATCGAGAATCAGGCAGTGAGGCTTCTCCTGTTCAACAAGCTTGAAACCTTCAAGCCCATTCAGCGCAATTCTCACTTTAAACGGAGGATCTTTTCTAACTTCAAAATAATCTTTGATGACTTCGATGATTTCAATCTCATCGTCAACGATTAATAATTTAACGGGATCCGGAAGCGGGGCATGAGTTAAAAGCACTTTACGGAACAACCGTTCATCGATCGGAAGTTCCAGTTTGCCATCGCAGTTTATTCCATCCGCAGAAATATTCCCCAAGCTAAAATATTTGATATTTGGATTTTCCGTTTTGAATTGATTTAGCTTTACGGCAGAACGTTGATCCAACCAATCACCCTGAAAAAAAACAATGTCTGGTTTAAAGGAAAACAAAACGGACAGATCTGATTTGGTTCGGATCACGGTCGGAATGGATTCTGTATCGGTGAAATAAGTCGTGATATATTCAACGGCTTTTTTGTTATCACTGGCGACGGCAATGTTTTGTCTAGACATAAACTTACGTCACATTCCTAAAAGCCGGTCAATTTCTTTTTTAAGACACATGAGATCAAATGGTTTCTGCAGGAAAACGTCACGACCCAACTCTTCTGCTTGATCAATCAGGACTTGATCTACGTAACCGGTGTTAACAATCACTTTGGTTAAGGGGCTTGATTCCTTGGCAACTTTAAGAACGAGTAAACCAGACATGTCCGGAAGTTTCATATCGACCAATAAAATATCGGGTTTTTCTCGTTTTAACAACTGGATTCCTTCTTCGCCGCTGTCTGCTACAAAAACCTGAAATCCTTCTTCTTCAAAAAATGTTTTTACTTCCTCAAGGATTCCATTTTCGTCATCCACCACAAGCAACTTTGCGGGCATAAGGTTAGGTTATATCATATTTGGGTATATTCGCGGTATTTTACAACGGTTTCGTTGGAAGTCAATCAGAGTCCAAGAGATGCAAACTGTAAAGTTAATGAGAATGATTCAATCTTTGCTTGAGTCCATCTAATTCGGACTTAATTTCTTTTGGAAGCCGATCGCCGAACTGACTGTAGAATTCTTCTTGAAGTTTTAAGTCTTCAAGCCAATCATTGGAATCGATCGATAAAAGTTGATCCATCGCACTTGGTTCAAGATTAAGTCCTGTTAAATCAAGACTGTTTGGCTTCGGCACAAAACCAATCGGGGTTTCGTTTGCTTCGCCATTGTCTTCGACTCGAGCCAAAATCCATTCCAAAACTCTAAGATTATCACCAAAGCCGGGCCAAATAAATTTGCCTTTATTATTTTGCCTGAACCAATTCACATGAAAAATTTTTGGCGGATTTTTTAATTTGCGTCCCATGGAAAGCCAATGGCCAAAATAATCAGCCATGTTGTAGCCGCAAAATGGAAGCATCGCCATGGGATCACGGCGGACCTCACCCTGTTTTCCCATTTGAGCAGCTGTCCGTTCACTGGCCACTTGACTGGCCACATAAACGCCATGCTGCCAATTAAAAGTTTGATAAACCAAAGGAGCCACGCGCGCACGCCGACCGCCAAAAATGATGGCGGAAATCGGAACGCCTTCGGGATCATCCATTTTAGAGGAGAATGTCGGACACTGAGCAATGGGCGCAGTAAATCGACTGTTGGGATGCGCACCGAGAACGGGTTTTCCATCTTTGTCTTTCATTCCCGGTTTCCATGGATTTCCCATCCAATCAATTCCTTCGGCTGGAGGATTGCCGTCGCCACCTTCCCACCAAACTGTTTTATCCTGAGCTAAAACGACGTTTGTATAAATCGTATTTCGTTTCATCGTCTCCATGGCAACTTTATTTGTTTTTGAATTGGTTCCGGGCAGAACTCCGAAAAATCCGGATTCAGGATTTACGGCTCTTAACTGTCCGTCTTTTCCGATTCTAAGCCACGCAATGTCATCGCCAACCGTCCAAATTTTATATCCTTTGTGCTTCAATCCTTCGGGCGGAACGATCATCGCCAGATTTGTTTTGCCGCAAGCACTGGGGAAAGCAGCGGTAATATATTTCGTAACACCGTTTCGCTCAATTCCAAGAATCAGCATATGTTCTGCCAGCCAACCCTCTTTTCGTCCAAGCCAGCTTGCAATGCGAAGTGCCAAACATTTTTTTCCTAAGAGAACATTGCCGCCATAACCAGAACCAACACTCCAAATCGTATTGTCTTCCGGAAAATGAAGAATGAGTCTTCTATTAATATCGAGATCCGCTTTTGAATGAAGTCCCTTTGTAAATTCTCCGTTTGAACCCAGCGCTTTAAGAACCTGTGTTCCAATTCGCGCCATGATTCTCATATTCAGAACAACATAAATACTGTCCGTGAGTTCAATTCCAATTTTACTGAACGGTGAACCGACCGGCCCCATGCAAAAAGGAATGACATACATGGTTCTTCCTTTCATGGCGCCTTGGAAAAAAGTTCGAGCCTTTGAGTAACCATCTGGCGGAGACATCCAGTTATTATTCGGTCCTGCATCTTCTTTTTTCTGAGTACAGATAAAAGTGAGATGTTCAGTTCGAGCGACGTCGTTATGAGCTGTGCGGTGAAGAAAACATCCGGGAAGTATTTGTTCGTTAAGCTTGATAATTTCACCATTCGACAGCGCTTCGGCTTCAAGCTGACGTTTTTCTTCCTCAGAACCATCACACCAATAAATATGATCCGGCTTGCACATGGCAGCCATTTCACTCACCCAACTAATCAAGGCTTGATGATTGGTATTCGGTTTTGATTTTGGCACGGTCTTAATTGCTTCACTCATAATAGTTCCTCTCTAATTTCCAGAAAAATTGCGAAGTAGAATATACGGCAACTGGCATTTAATCAAGCAGTTATTTTATCAAGAATTAGAAGTCTTGGCTCTCTTAATTTTCGGAAATTTTGAACGGCTTCAGCGGTGGCCGTGTGCGCATTGACGGGATTCATCCCTTCTCTGACGAGCCGTACAAAAATCTGGTTTTGATAACGGGTGTTGCTCAAATCCACAATTTGTCTTCCCTTTTCGTCTTCAACATATTCCAGTTCAAAAAGAGACATTTGAGAGTGAATTTGAAAACCAGATTCTTTAAGTTGGGCCGTTAATTTTTCATCTACCGGCTGATCCGTAAACAAAATGATTTCAGCTCCTCGATTTTTGATGTACCTAATGGCTTCCTTTAATTTAGCCGCTTCGTTAATCAAAAAGATTCCTTGAAACAACTTATTTTCTTCTGTTCCAATGCGCCAATGAACCGACGGATAACGATGATTTAAAAAAGCAGCGATTTGAAAGGGCGACAGTTGATCATGATTGAATGAAGCAATATGAAAATCATCACCAGCTTTAATTTCCTTCTTCGAAACCATTTCACGTCGAAGCAAATCAATTTCATTGGCCAACATTTGCTCATAAATTGGCGAAATGCTTGTGCCAATTTTATCTGCCTCAATTTCCTGCGCGTACGCAAAACAATTTGAGAAACAGATCAATGAGAAGATGATGACGAATTGTTTGTGATATCGGAGATTCATAAACCCATCGAAGATTTAATGATGTTTAACCTTAACTCCACATCCTAAATCTGCGGCGAGAGGGAGTTGAACCCCCACCCCTTACGGGACAAGATCCTAAGTCTTGCGCGTCTGCCAATTTCGCCATCGCCGCAAAAAAAGAGGTAATTTTTTACTAAAGGTCAAATTGAAAAAAATATTCTTCCCGCCATTTTATATCCAAAGTTCCGGCAGCTAAGATTTTTTTTTGCGCCAGCGCTGAACCATCAAGATAAAAAGTGATAAATAACTCACCAAAACAAGTCCGTTAAAAATAATTAATTCGGGCGATAACCAGTATTTGCCCTCCTGATAAATTTCCTGGCGAAGATACAAAAAGAGCAAGAAAGATGTGATCGCTAAAATCGTAATTTGCTCCCCGTGTTTGAAAATCCGTTGAATGACAAACTTTTCCTGTGATCTTTTCGAATACGGAACAAGCTGAGGAATGAATCGAGGCACATGCTGAACGTAATTTTGATAATCATTTCCAAATTTAAACGACAACCTTTGCTCTTCTCCTTTGATGGTAATCCAATAAACCCCAAAAAAACCGAGCGCGTAAGCACTGATAATGAAGGGATTCCATGTGATGAAGCAAAATCCAAAGCCGATCAAAAAATTGCCGACATAAAGCGGATTCCGGACATAGGCATAGGGACCGTCTGTCGCAAGCTCTCTTGATTTTTGAATGTAACCGTGAGACCAAATTCGAATGAGTTCACCCAAAACAATAAACGGAATGCCGACCAAAAAACCTTGATTGGTACTGCGCGCAAAAAAAACAAGCGCCATAAAAAAGGGCCATGCAAAATAAAGCCTGAGCTTGCGAAATTTATGAAGCGGCGCTTTTTCAACTTCGGACTTTTCAGAAGATAAAGGCATTAAAATCAAGCGTAAGAAGTGGTTACTTTGGCAAACACAATCTCGGGCATTTTTTGATCCGCTGAGATTTGATAAATGACGGTGACTCTGCTTCCGCCGAGCACATCACCCGCAGATTTTATTTCGCCTCCGATTTTAACCAAACTTCGGTATCGATCGGCAAGAAGTTTGACGGTAGCTCCTGAAGAAATATCTTTGATCGTGTAAATGGCGCTCCCCAATGGCTCTTTTAATTCTTCAACTTCCATAATTTCACCCTTGAGTTGTAACAAGCGGGAATGGCCGGGCGTCTCAGCTAAAACAAAACCTGTATGGACCATGAATACAAAAAATAAAATTAAAACAGAAAAAAATATTCTATTCATATCTTCCCACTTTCCGTTATCCGGGTGGCCAGTTCATTTTTCTGCCGCCCAAGAGGTGCAGATGGACATGAAAAACAGACTGTCCCGCTTTAGCTCCGTTGTTGAACACCAAGCGATAACCGTCTTCAACCTTTTCTCGTTTCGCCAATTCCTTGGCACATAAAATTAAATTTCCCAATAATTCAGAATCAGAAGCTGCTACTTCGTTGATTCCGGAAATATGTTTTCTGGGAATAATCAACAAATGCACCGGCGCTTGCGGATTAATATCTGCGATGGCAAACAAAGATTCATTTTCATAGACCATTTTTGAAGGAATTTCTTTGTTTGCAATTCGACAAAATAAACAATTATCCAAATGAGTCTAAACCTTTAAATTTTTAAAATTAATTATAACATAATCGAGCCGCTTCACAGTAATTTCCTTGCCCAAAATTGACATCAATTCGAACAATCCCGGCGAAACGGACCTGCCGGTTAAGGCAACGCGCGTCGGATGAATTAAAGCGCCGGCCTTGACGCCAAGTTTCTCTGCTATTTTTCGCAAGAGTGATTCTAACTCCTGCGGTTTTGAAAAATCAATTTCCTGGTCCAAGTTTTTTTTCAACTGCTCCAGATAAAAACGCGTTTCTTCTTGATTTAAATATTTTTCGATCGCTTCCGGATCAAAATGAAGTTTGTCTGTGAGAAGATAAGGAACCTGATCTAAAAAATCTTGAAACGTCCGAATTCTTTCCTGATAAAGTAGCGCAAGTTCCTTGAAACGAGGATGATTCATGATGGGGTTTCCAGCTAAAAATTCTGAAAGCCGGTTCAAGTAGTCATCATGGCTCAACTTTCGAATGTGTTCGGCATTGATCCATTTTAATTTTTCAGGATCAAAACAGGCGTTGGTTTTGTTAATTTTTTTTAAAGAAAATTCCTGAATTAATTCTCCAAGGCCAAAAACTTCTTGATTACTTCCGGGCGACCAGCCCAATAAAGCCAGATAATTTAAAAGTGCCTCCGGCAAATAACCGTCTTTACGGTAGGTAACGAGTGAGACAGCGCCGTGTCTTTTAGAAAGCGGGGTCTTGTCCTGTCCAAACACGAGCGGCAAATGAGCAAATTCCGGAACTTTCCACTTACAGGCTTGATAAATCAAAATTTGTTTCGGTGTGTTTGAAACATGATCGTCACCGCGAATCACGTGAGAAATGTTCATGTCATGATCGTCAATCACGCAGGCAAAATGATATGTGGGATAGCCGTCTGATTTTTGAATCACAAAATCCTCTATGAAATTGGTGTCAAACTGAATTGGGCCATGAACCAAATCATTAAATTTCACAGGCTCCTTTGTAACTTTTAATTTCACTGCCGAACGACCTGCTTCTTCGATTTGATAAGCCCGTCCCTCACGAAGGAGCTCATCCAACACCTGCTGATATCGATTAAGCCGCGAACTTTGCTTCATCAAAGGTTCGTCCCAATTGAGATTAAGCCATCTTAAAGAATTGATGATTTCATCCTCAAATTCCTGTGTCGATCGCTCGTGATCCGTATCTTCAATGCGAAGTAAAAAGGTGCCGTTTTCTTTTTTCGCAAACAAATAATTAAACAGGGCCGTTCGGATGCCGCCGATGTGAAGGAATCCAGTTGGAGACGGAGCAAAACGCACTCGAATTGGAGGAGTCATTAGAGTCGATTAAGGAAGGATGAAAATAATGTTATGAAACACTATGAACTAAATGAGTGCTTTTAAGTCCCGGCGGTTCTTCGCCTCGAATCAAGGCTTCCGCTTTCATCTGAGCAGTTTCCATTTTGGGATATCTCACTTCACGATAACCTCGAACTTCTTCAGGTGTTTCAAGCGCTTGGACATAGGCATCATAGGAAGCTTGATCTTTAAAACTAAAATCTTTTACTATTTTAATATACCAATTTCGAAATGCTTTTTCACGCGCATGCCAGCCGGGAAGTAACTTTCTGAGAAATTTCATTTGTTTCATGATTTTCAGCTGCCAATCTCGCGTGATCATGTGGAAGCGGATATGAAAACCGAAAACGGTAAATTCCGGACGATTGATGTGGCGATAAACGGCTTTGTCCCCTTTCGTCGGATCAATTCGATATCGCTGGAAATCACGTTTTTGCTTTTCAACGCTGGTTAAAAGATGCGCCACAAATATTTCATCTTTAATGGCCATGACTTTATGAAGATATCGAATGGCAGCCTGAGTTGCTCGAAAACGATGTTCCGCTCGATCTCTATTTCTAATCTTCTTAATTAAATCCGCATAAAGCCGAGCATATCTTAATCCCTCAAATTGAATCAAATCATAAATTCGAAGAGCCAGATGCATATTCGTTTCATCATCCATTCTTAATGCGGCAGCCGTTTGAATTGCCAAACCTCGATAAGCACGTCCCAGCCAAGCCCCGCGCCAGCGAGTCGTCGTCAAAATTTGTTCCTTTTCATCCAAAACACTTTCGTAGGTTTCAGGCGCATCAACGGTAAATTGTTTTGGGTTGACCGCGAAAAGCCGCCCTAAATTGAATGCGTTTATATTTTCTTTTACGGCATCCGGCGGAACGGATTTTTCAATCGCGATCTTAATATTTTCCAAATCAATCGGCAGATAACCTCTCTGATAAGCAACGCCCAGCATAATAATATTGGCAAATACTTTATTTCCCAAATAAAGTTCGGCAATTTCTGACAAATCTCCACTCATATACCGGTCACGCCGGCTTGTTTTGCGAAGCATATCTTCAAGGTCGCTCGATTTAAAATCCTCCGTGCCCAGCAACATTGTGACGGTTGGTGTTTTATGCGTATTGATGAGCGCGGTTGTGTATCGAGAACTTGCGACACGAATATTAATCTTGGGATCCACACTGCGCACAGCTTCTAAAATATCAAGACCCAAGAGGAGATTGGTTTTTCCGTAAGGGGTGATGGGTGAAATGATGTCCGCATTTTTAGAAAAAATAACGTGGGAATAAACTCCTCCATTTCGAATCGCAAGTCCTTTTTTATCGGCGAAACGAACTTGATATCCCTGTTTGAGACCGGCTTGCACCAAAATCGCGGTAACAACCCCGATTCCCATTCCTCCGACACCGGCCACGTAAGCCCGCCATGTTCTGTCAAAATCTTCAAACTTCGGTTCATTTAATGAATGGACATCAAAGGCAGTATTTTGTTCTGGAGCCTGTTTACGAACCACGATTAATTCTTCAAAGGAAGGACAAGCATGTATTTTGGTGCAAGCTCCATCAGCTTTACACCAGCTTAAATCGGTCACTAATTTTGGGCCGTAATGAGTTTCTTTGACGGTTAAACCGGGGCAGCCTGTAGCTTTGGTGCATTCAAGACAATATTCGCAAACTTCGGGTGTGATATTAATGTAGCGCTTCTCGGGCAAAAATCCTTTTTCACGGATTCTTTTTTTCTCATCACGCGACACTTTCCGGTCATACGTAATCCCACATTCTTTATCCGCAATAATAATTTTGACTCCATCCTGCAAAAGCGTTTCTTCCATCAAACCTTTATATTGATCGCGGTAAGCCGGATTGGTTCGGTAAATCGGAATATTGGTTCCCTTTGCCATTCCCTTGACAACTTCTTCAATATTTTGAGCGACGGTTCGATTTCCAACAATGTCAAATTCCTGAGCGGCAGTGGGTTGATGACCCGTCATCGCAGTTGTTCCATTATCCAAAATGATGAAGGTGATATCTTGACCATGCTTGATCGCATCAGAAATAGCAATCATTCCGCTATGAAAAAATGTGGAATCTCCCATGAAAACTGCTTGTTTATTGGTAATGAACCGGTCAATTCCTGCGCCTGTTCCTCCGCCGAGTCCCATGCCCGAATAATTGTGCATCAATTGAGAATTGGGCTCGAACATTAACATCGTGTAACAACCCGTATCACCATGAAACAATAAATCTACCGGTTGATGATTGTGATGTTTTTGCATGTATTCGGGATCTTTAAAACTTTTTTTCACTTCCAAGAGCACGCTTGAAGAATCTCTGTGGGGACAGCCGGGACAGAACGTCGGAGTTCTCTGCGGAATTTTCACGGAATTAAAAGTTGTTTCTTGAATAAGTGCTAATTCCTGTTCGATTCGGTTTCGATCTGTAATTTCTTTCAGATCAAGTTTGAGAAACAACGGCCCGAGACGTTCAATTAAAACGGAAACATTTAAACCTCGCGTCACCGGAATACCGGTTAGCTGATGAGGAAATTGTTTTCCCCAGACTGGGATAAAACGATTTATTTTTTTGGTTTGAAAATTTTGTGCGATCAAACTTGTGATTTGGGATTCAATAAAATCCCGCTTCTCTTCGATGACAAAAACCTGATCGACTGATTCGGCAAATTCAAGGATTAAAGATTCATCCAGCGGAAATGTAATTCCCAATTTTAAAATCGGAAATTTGCCGCTCAAATTCAATTCACCAAGCGCGTGTTCCAAATAACTGTAGGCAATACCCGACGTTACAAAACCGAGGCTTTGGGACGAACCCGGATAAAGAATTTTATTCACTTCATGAAGCTGGCAAAAGCGGATTAGATCCGAATAACGATCAGCCAAAGTTTCTTCTTTAACCGCTGTTCTCGGTGAAAGAATAACGGTGTCTTCAACGGGGATTAATCTAGTATCAATTTCAACCGGCCGCTTCATATTAATAGAAGGATATTGATTGGCATAAACAACGACGGAGCCGCCGCCATCGGCCAAATTTGTTGTGACCAAATAAGCCACGTAAAGATTCGATTTCGCCGACAAATCAAGCCCTACAGGAACCCAGTCTTTTAATTCTTGAAATGTTGCGGGTTCCATCACCGGCATGTGCAAATGTTTCGCTAAAAATCTTGAATCACTCGGAACTTGAGTGCTTTCCGACCACGGATCATCCCCAATCACAATCAAGGCACCGCCTTTATGAGAACTCTTTGACAGATTTCCCAAGGCAAGTCCGTCGCTCGCAACGTGAGCGCCCACACTTTTCATGGCAACCACTGCTTTAATATCATCCATCTGCGATCCATTGACGCGTGCGGCGGCCAAAGCTTCGTTGTTGGCAACTTGAAAAAGAATTCCCTTATCTTTAAGCAGATCTTTGACAGTTCTTGCAGAATTGAAAAAATCAGCGATGGGAGATCCGGGATAGCCAGTCAGAAGACTGACCTTACCTTCAAGTGCGCCCTTCAAAAGAAGTTCACATCCGGTATAAACTTGTACGCCGCGATCTTGACGAAATCTGGAGTCCATAAATTAGTCCGGTAGTTTAAATTTTTCTCTTAACGTGCTGAAATAGCCGCGCCTTGAGCTTTTGATTAATTGAAAACGGTTTTCGGATTTGGTCACATCAATAATAGAACGATTGTCAATGGCCACTTCATTTTGGCCATCCGCAGTGAGAAGCGCCTTTTCACGGGTTTCGTTACAGCTGATTCTAATTCGGATGGATTGATTTCCGGAAACGACCAAAGGCCGAAGTGCCGAGGCATGAGGACAAATCGGCGTCACAATTAAATTATCTAACGAAGGATACACAATCGGTCCTCCCGCAGATAAAGAATAAGCGGTCGATCCTGTCGGTGTGGCAACAATGACTCCGTCACCCGAGAATCGAGTTGCATGTTCACCACCGATATCCAACTGAACTGTCATATAACGCGTGAGTCCTTCGCGGTTGACTACAATATCATTTAACGCTTGAAACCTGCGCTCCGGTTCGGACTTGCTTCCTTCCCATCTGACTGTTGCATTTAATAAAATCCGCTCTTCCACTTCGTACTGGCCGGAACATACGAGTTTAAGTTCATCGTAAAGTTCTTCAGCACGAACCTCAGTCAAAAAACCCAAGCTTCCAATATTAATGGCTAACACAGGAACAGCCCGTTCTTTCATAAAGCCGGCCAAATGCAAAATTGTTCCGTCGCCACCAAGACAAACAATCACATCCGATTCAGCGATTACTTTTTCAATCGGTGTTTCAACTGTATCAAAAATTTCAAGGCCACGCTTTTGAAGCCATTCAACCAAATCTTTTCTGACCTGATCCGCATTTGGTTTTGTCGGATTGGTTAATACCCCCACGCGTTTCACAAGAGTCGAAACCATCATAACATCAGGTGGGCAGTTCTTGGCGTAAATCATGTTTCATTACTTCGTGAATTGATTTCGCGATTTTTTCCGGAGACAAACCAAAACGATCCAGCAATTTATCTCTGGATCCGTGTTCGATAAATTGATTCGGAAGCGCAAAACGTTTGACTTTCACATGCCATATTTCTTTTCGCTCAAAAAATTCAAGAACTTTCGAACCAAATCCGCCGGTGAGAACATGCTCTTCAACCGTAAATACATTTGGTATTCGCTCAGCAATTTCTGAAATTAATTTTTCATCAAGCGGCTGCGCAAACCGGAGATTACACACAGCCACATCAAGTCCGAATAAAGACAACAATTCGGCAGCCTTCAACGATGTCTCAACCATGCTGCCCAAAGTAAAAATAGCCGCATCATTGCCTTCCCTTAAAATTTCTCCCTCACCGATTTGAAACATTTTTGGATGTCCATTGGTCGACGAAATTGTGGCGCGCGGATATCTCAGCGCGAAAATATGCGGATAATTAATTCCCAATCGAAGCATTTGCCGCAATTCAAATTCATCTTTCGGAGCGCCAATCACGACATTCGGAATATGGCCCAAATAACTGATATCGAATACACCGTTGTGCGTTGCACCATCAGCGCCAACCAAACCGGCACGATCCAAACAAAGTGTGACGTTTAATTTCTGAAGCGCAACATCGTGAATCAGTTGATCTTGAGAACGCTGAAGGAAAGTGGAATAAATGGCGCAAACCGGTTTCATCCCGCCTTTGGCCAAAGCTCCCGCAAAAGTCACGGCATGCTGCTCGGCGATTCCGACATCAAAAAAACGGTCTGGAAATTCCTTGGAAAATCGATCGAGGCCGGAACCAGACGACATCGCAGCCGTAATCGCCACTATTTTTTTATCTTCACACGCCAGTTCCCGAATTACTTTGCTAAACGCTTGAGTATAAGTGATTTCATTTTCCAATTTACTTTCTTGAGGACTTTTGATTTTTTCACCGGTGTTTACGTCAAATGGAGTAACCCCATGAAGGCGCTCGGCATCTTTTTCGGCAAATTTACAGCCCTTTCCTTTTTGTGTCACGACATGAAGCAAACAAAGATCGTCGAGCTTCAAAATATTTTCCAAAGTTTTAACGAGCCCGATCACATCATGTCCGTCAACAGGACCAAAATATCGGAAACCAAGTTCTTCAAAAATAAGTCCGGGCACCAGCAAATGTTTCATGCTTTCAAACGTAATGTCGGCGAGCCGCCACAATCTTGGAAAACGTCTTAATTTTTTTTCAACTTCACTTCGGATTCGGTTGTAGAGCGGATTGGTAATGACTTTGTTCAGATATTTACTGATCGCACCAACGTTTTTGGAAATCGACATTTCATTGTCATTTAAAACAATGAGCATACGCTTTTCGAGATGGCCGGCATTATTCAGCGCTTCATAAGCAAGACCTCCGGTCAAACTTCCATCACCTGCAACAACAACAACATTTTCATTTCCGCCTTGTAAATCACGTGCAACAGCCAAACCGAGGCCTTGAGAAATCGCCGTACAGGCATGGCCTACAATAAATTGATCGTGACTATTTTCAAAAGGTGACGGAAAACCGCTGATGCCGCCGGCTTGCCGGATCGTTTTCATTAAGTCACGTCTTCCGGTAATCATTTTGTGGACATAGGCTTGATGACCGACGTCCCAGCAAATTTTATCTTGAGGAGAATTGAGGACATAATGAAGCGCTACATTTAATTCAACGGCACCGAGGCTCGCGCCTAAATGACCGCCGGTTTTAGAAATGGTCTCAATTAAAAAATGGCGGTATTCTTGACAGACGTTTGGAAGGTCAGCTAACGAAATTTGTTTCAGATCTTTGGGTGAGTTAATTTGATGGATGTACTTAAGTGCGTCCATAAAGCTCCGATTAAGATTTAACTACGCCGCGATTTAAAATTAAATCAGCGATCGAGGTTAATTTTTGACTGTTATTGAACCCAGCCAATTCCTTTTTTCCTTTTTCAATCACTTCGGCTGCTTTATTTCTCGCTTCATGAGCACTCATAAAACGAAGGTAACCGTCGCCATCTAGTATATCATCAATAATTTGAAAGGCGAAACCCAAATATTCTCCAAATTTTAAGATATGATTTTCTTCTTCAGGAGTCGCGCCAGCAATGACAGCTCCTGCAAGACAACTGGTTTTAATGAGTTGTCCGGTTTTAAGAATATGGATAGCATCGATTGTCGGAGGATCAATTTCTTTCGGATCCAGGACAAGTTCCATGACTTGGCCACCTACCATGCCGGCCGTTCCGGCTGCCTGAGAAATTTCATACGTCAGACGCTGAACTTTTTTGGAATCTTTGAGTTTGGAAAGACATTCAAAAGCCAAAGTGAGCAAAGCATCACCCGCTAAAAGTGCGATGGCTTCGCCGAATTTTTTATGAGTTGTTGGTTTTCCCCGCCGGAGTTCATCATTATCCATGCACGGCAGATCATCATGAATTAAAGAATAACTATGAATCAATTCAACGGCACAGGCCGGAATGAGAGCTTCATTTTCATCGCCGCCTAAAATTTCAGACACGGTGAGACACAAAAGAGGACGGATTCGTTTGCCACCGTTTAAAACTGAATACCGCATTGCTTCATTAATTTGACTTAAATGTTCGGAGGGTTTGGGCAAAAACCGATCGAGTTCGCTTTCAAGTCGTAGCATTTTTTTCTTAAAGCTTGAATCTAGAAATTCCAAAGATTCTTGAGTCACAAGGAAATCTTTCTATAACAAAAATTCATCTTCGGGGCCATTTGAATCGGCTTCCGGTTTTTTCACTTTTTTGCGGTCTGTTTTCTTCGGATTATTTTCAGAATCGACCGGACCAAAGTTGCCGCCATTTAAACTTTTGGTCAGCGTTTCAATTTTGGTTTCGGCCTGCGATAACTTTTGAGTACAAATCCGACAGAGCTTAACTCCCTCTTCATATTTCTTAAGCGCATCTTCAAGCGGCATGTTACCGCTTTCCAAATCCTCTACAATTTTCTCAAGACGTTCCAGCGCTTTTTCAAATTTGAGTTCTTGTTCCATGTTAAGCTCCTGTTTCCGTAATTTTAGATTTGATTGTACCAGATTTCAATCGTGTTTGAATGGTTTGTCCGATTTTGGCTTGTTTGATTTCCCTCATTAAATTCCCATGTTCATCAAAGGTAATGGAATAGCCGCGTTCCAAAATGGCAAGAGGGCTTAGCGCATCCAACTTGCCGGTCAAATTTCGAAAGAGCTGTTTTTTTTCCTGAAAAATTCCCTTCAAATAATTTTGCATCTGGCGCAGCATTTCATCCACACGCTGAGAAAGTTGATTCACATAAACCATTGGTTGCCGAAACGCATAACTATCTTTTGCGGCCGACAATTCTTCTTTTTTCATATTCAGCAAATTGTAGATGCTATTTTTCATTCGCTCACACGATTGCCGTATTCGCTCGTCCAATTCATCCCAATGCATAACTACTTTTTCTGCAGCGGCCGTCGGGGTATGAGCTCTAAAATCAGAAACGAAATCTGCGATCGTCCAATCAATTTCATGTCCAACTGCTGAAATAATCGGAATTTTCGATTGGACTATGGCGCGCGCCACAATTTCTTCGTTAAAGGACCACAAATCTTCAAGACTTCCGCCGCCGCGGCCAACAATAATCAAATCTAAAGTGCCAAAACGGTTTAATTCCTCAATTCCTTTCTTAATTTCTTGAGCGGATCCATCACCCTGAACTCGAACAGCGCATAAATAAATTTCGAGTCCGAATTTTTTTCGTTTGAAAATTTTAAGCATGTCTTGAATCGCAGCGCCCGTTGGAGAAGTGACAAGCCCGATTCGAGTGGGATAAGCGGGAATTTCTTTTTTTCGTTCCGGAGCAAATAATCCTTCTTTTTCAAGATGCTCTTTAAGCTGCTGAAAAGCAAGCTGAAGCGCACCAAGCCCTTTCGGTTCGACGCGCTGAACATAGATTTGATATTGACCGCGCTGATCATAAACCGAAATTCGTCCGATGCAAATCACATGAAGTCCGTCTTTTAATTCAAACTTCAAAAATTGATTGGCCTTTGCGAAAAAAACCGCCGAAATTTGTGCGGCTTCATCTTTTAACGTGAAATAAATATGACCGGAAGAATGAAGTTTGTAATTGGAGATTTCACCCTCAATCCAGATTGCTGAAAATTCGGATTCCAATAACGAACGGATTTCCTTTGTGATTTCGCTGACTTTGTAAATTTTTTGCGCAGTCACGTTACTTCCTTCCCCCCTTGTGGGGGGAAGGTAAGGATGGGGGGGTACGTTTTCAAACTTCACCCCCACCTTTATCCTCCCTCCATCAAGGGGGAGGAAACTTTGCTAAGTTTCTCATGGATTCGTTCGATCGAACGGGCTTTACCGGTTTTGACTTCGATTTCAATAATAGCACCGGATAAACGAATATCTTCTGTAGCCACTTCCATCGGCCCGGGCATTTGTGTTTTGAATCGAAAGAGCACCTGATCAATATCGCGTCCGATGACGGACTTGAAAGGTCCTGTCATGCCAATATCCGTAATGTAAGCTGTTCCTTTTGGCAAAATCGTTTCGTCACAGGTTTGAACATGAGTATGAGTTCCGCAAATGGCGCTGACTTCACCGTCTAAGAACCATCCCATCGCCACTTTTTCAGAAGTTGCTTCCGCATGCAGATCAACCAAAATTATTTTCGTTTGAGACTTAAGCGATTTAATGGCCGTTTCAACCGTTTGAAACGGACAATCCAAATTTTGAATAAACACGCGGCCCATCAAATTGATGACTCCGACTTTTACGCCGGTTTTCGTCGTCACCACAACCGAACCATTTCCGGGTGTACCCTTTGGATAATTCAGCGGCCGGAGGACGAGCGGATTTTCTTGAACGAGAGCAATCCCTTCTTTTTTTCTGAAAATATGATCCCCCGTTGTAATGACATCTGCACCGCTTGAAAATAATTCCTCTGCAGTATCCTGCGTGATACTCGAACCTGCAGCAACATTCTCGCCGTTTACGACAACCAAATCCAAATTTTGCGATTCACGAAGTTTTGGAATTATTTTTTTGCAGGCTTCGCGCCCGGGTTTTCCGACCGTATCCCCCGTAACCAAAATGCGAATCGTTTCCATTAATTAATTTCTTAAAGCATCGTTAAATTTCCCTCTCCCTTTGGGAGAGGGCTAGGGTGAGGGAGTTTTTTTCCACCCTCATCCTAACCTTCTCCCTCTAAAGAGGGAGAAGGGATGTTGCTGATAACTCGACTTACGGCAATATCTAAATCATTCACTGGAATGGTTTCCATCAACTGAAAATCATAAGCCAGCCCGATTGTCTCAACGTGCGGCGGAAGTGATTTTAAAAAACGGTCGTAATAACCTTTTCCACGCCCGAGACGACGGCCTTTGCGGTCAAAAGCAATTCCGGGCACGAGCACCAAATCAAGCCGTTTAAGATCAAATGGCTTAATCAAATGTTCTTTCGGTTCCAGAATTCCGTAACTGCCGGGAGCCAGATCCTTTTGCGGATCCAAAATTTGCACCGAAAGAAGAGAACTATTTTTTTTATCTACAAACGGAACGGTAACCGTCCGGTTTTCTTGAAGAACTTTTTTTAAGAGCGGCACCGTATCCACTTCTTCATTCATCGCAACATAAAACATGATGACTTTACTTTTCTGAAACGAATTTAATTGACTGATTTGATTCAGAATTTTTTCGTTTTTTCGAGATCTTTCGGAAAGCGGCTGGATTTTTAATTGATTTAAAACCGTTTCGCGAATTTTTGATTTTTCAACTTCAATGGAAATTCCGTTCAATTATTATATCTCCGTTTCTAAAATCGAAGAGTGCTCTCTGAATGTGCCCCTAACTGGACTCGAACCAGTCTCCCCGGCTTAGGAGTCCGGTGCTCTATCCACCTGAGCTATAGGGGCGGCGGGATTTGACTAGTACTGAATCAGTGAGTGAATTCGGTAATCTTTAAGACGTTCACGGCCTTTTAAAAAACCAAGCTCAATTAAAAAGGCTAAGCCGATAACCTGAGCGCCCAATTTTTCAACCAAACGAATAACGGCCTCAGCAGTGCCACCAGTTGCCAGCAAATCATCCACAATAATCACTTGAGTCCCTTTTTTAAAAGCATCGAGATGAACTTCAAGTGAATCTGTGCCGTATTCCAAATCATAAGAAATAGTCTCCTTTGCGGCCGGAAGTTTTCCTTTTTTTCTGACCGGAACAAAACCGGCGCCTAATTGATAAGCCAGCAAAGGACTGAAAATAAATCCACGAGACTCAATTCCAACCACTTGATCGATCGTTATTCCCTTAAAACTTTCTGCAAGTAAATCACAAGCGGAACGCAAAGCCGCTCCATCCTTAAGAAGAGGTGTAATGTCTTTGAAAATAATTCCTTTTTTGGGAAAATCCGGCACGTCACGAATCAAGCCTTTTAATAAATCGAGGTCGGAGATGGTTTTAGCGGACATAGTCTTGGATTTTTTCTTCCTTTGTTTTTAAAATATCCCGGATTTTTTTGATGGCCGCCATTTCAATTTGGCGGATTCGCTCGCGAGTTACCGAAAATTGTTTTGCCGTATCTTCAAGCGTGTGTGGTTCTCCGCCTTTTAAGCCAAACCGGAGCACCAAAATTTGTCGCTCGCGTTCATCCACATAATTAAGCAGCTGTTCAATACGCTGACCTTCAAAAAGATCTTCCACATTTTCAACCGGGGAACTAATCGTTCCGTCTTCGATTAAATCCATCATTTCGGCGGAACCGTCCAAACTAACGGGAGCATGAAGCGAACCGGGTTGTGAAGCAATGCGTTCCAATTCTTTTACTTTTTCAATCGGAATTTCCATGGCTTCGGCAATTTCTTTGGTCGTCGGAATTCGCGATAATTGCTGAATTAGGCCATCTCTAATTTTCCGGAATTTGGAAAGCGTATCAAACATATAAACCGGAACGCGAATCGTTTTGCCTTGATTCGAAAGTGCTCGCATGATGGCCTGCTTGATCCACCATGAAGCATAAGTTGAAAAACGATAACCTTTTTTGTAATTAAATTTATCTACTGCCCTCATGAGGCCGATGTTTCCTTCTTCAACTAAATCCGAAAAAGGCAAACCGATATTGGTATACCGTTTGGCAATGCTGATGACAAGTCGAAGATTCGACCGGATCATTCGTTCTCTGGCTTCACGGGCATCGTCCTGACCGAGGCTGATGGCTTTGGAAAGATTGATTTCATCTGCAGGGGTCAAAAGAGGAATTTTCTCAATTTGATTGAGATAAATCCGCATCGGCGTTTTATCCAGCGTTGAGTCATCGCTGATAATATCTTCTTCAGCAGCAGTGGATTTTGCATGACGTATTTTTTCCGATTTTTCAGCTTTGGCTTTATGTTCAGCTAATTTTTTTTGGTCTAAGGCTTTGGATAAGCGCGTTAATTGATGAGCTTTTATTTTCGGCAAAGCCGAACGTTTCTCTTTTGCCTTGGCTTTTGCCCGGATATGTTTCTTTCGCTTTTTTTTGACCATCCAACAAAATCGCTATTTTTTTGCTTTGAGCACGGCTTGCGCCGCCGCAAGGCGGGCAATCGGCACTCGATAAGGAGAACAGCTCACATAATTCATTCCCGCATGATTACAAAACTCAACCGACGCAGGATCTCCGCCATGTTCACCGCAAATACCCACTTTTAGATCTTTGCGTACTTTTCTACCTCGTTCAATCGCTCCTTCGATTAAGAAGCCGACCCCTTCAGTATCCAAACTTTGAAAAGGATCTTTTTCCAAAATTCCTTTTTCGATGTAGTCCTTCAAAAAAACTCCGGCATCATCTCTGGAGTAACCAAATGTCATTTGAGTTAAGTCATTGGTTCCGAATGAAAAAAATTGCGCTTCTTCGGCAATTTTGTCCGCAACAATTGCAGCGCGCGGAATTTCAATCATGGTTCCGATCATGTAATTAACCGACGTCTTTTTTTCCTCGAAAACCTGCTTGATCACCTTCTCCATATCTTGTTTCAAAATGGAAAATTCTTTAAGCGTTCCAACCAACGGAATCATAATTTCGGGAATCACTTTGGTTCCTTTTTGTTTGACGTTGCAAGCCGCTTCGATAATGGCGCGGGTTTGCATGTCATAAATTTCAGGATAAGTCACTCCCAAACGACATCCGCGGTGTCCCAACATCGGATTGAATTCATGAAGGCTTGCAACTTTTTCCTTGATCTTCTCAAGCGAAACACCGAGCACCTCAGCCATTTCCTGCTGATTTTCCTGTTCATGGGGCAGAAATTCATGAAGCGGCGGATCCAAAAGTCGAATGGTGACGGGCAAACCATCCATCGCTTCAAAAATTTCTTCAAAATCTTTGCGTTGAATTGGCAAAAGTTTGGAAAGCGCTTTTTGGCGCGCTTCCTTTGTGTCTGCCAAAATCATCTCACGCATTGCAATAATTCGGTCGCCATCAAAAAACATATGTTCGGTACGACACAAACCAATTCCTTCGGCGCCGAACTTAACGGCCGTTTGAGCATCTTTCGGAGTATCCGCATTCGTTCGGACTTTAAGCGTTCTCGTTTGATCGGCCCATTTCATCAGCTTGCCAAAATCACCGCTCAGTTCCGGCTCAACGGTGGCAACACGTCCCAGATAAATTTCTCCCAGACTTCCATCCAGAGAAATATAATCACCTTCATGAACGACCGCACTTCCGGCTTTAAATTGTTTCTTTTCGTAATTAATTTGAATATCTGAGCAACCGGCAACACAGCATTTTCCCATTCCACGGGCTACAACTGCAGCATGCGATGTCATACCGCCACGGCTGGTTAAAATTCCCTGCGCAGCATACATTCCGCCAATATCTTCGGGAGATGTTTCAATGCGAACTAAAATTACTTTTTCGCCTTTTTTGGCCAACGCTTCAGCATCGTCAGCATTGAAAACTACTTTTCCAGTTGCGGCACCCGGAGAAGCCGGTAAGCCTTTTGCAATTTTTTGTTTTTTTTCTTTCGGGTCAAATTGAGGATGAAGCAGCTGATCCAGATGTGAGGGTGGAACACGAAGAAGTCCGGTTTGTTGATTGATCAATCCTTCTTTAACCATTTCAACCGCGACTCTAACAGCGGCGTGAGCCGTTCGTTTACCGTTACGCGTTTGAAGCAAATAAAGTTTTCCTTCTTGAATCGTAAACTCAATGTCCTGCATGTCTTTGTAGTGACGTTCCAATTTTTCACGAATCTTTGCGAGCTGTTTGTAAACTTCCGGCCATTTTGTTTTCAGACCGTCCAAAGGTTCAGGAGTTCGGATTCCGGCAACCACATCTTCACCTTGCGCATTCACCAAAAATTCACCGTAAAAACGATTTTCACCGGTCGACGGATCTCGCGTAAAACAAACACCGGTTCCCGAAGTATCGCCCATGTTTCCATAAACCATCGATTGAACATTTACGGCGGTTCCGAGAAGACCACGGATTTCATTCAGTTCTCGATATTTGATTGCTCGAGGATTATTCCATGAATTAAAAACTGCATTAATTGCTTTAACGAGTTGAGTCTTGGCATCGTTCGGAAATTCTTCACCCGTATTTTCCAGATAAATTTTCTTATAGAGACGAACGATTTCTTTTAAATCTCTGGCAGAAAGATCAACATCGTTTTTAACCCCGAGATGTTCTTTCTTGCTTTCTAGAATATGTTCGAAGTCTTCGTGTGGAATATTCATCACAACGTTTCCAAACATTTGGATAAAACGCCGGTAAGCATCCCACGCAAAACGTTCATTTTCTGTTTTAACGATTAATCCTTGAACCACATCGGAATTAAGACCCAAATTTAAAACGGTATCCATCATTCCGGGCATCGAAACTGCAGCACCGCTTCTGACCGAAACCAAAAGCGGATTTTCCCGGTCGCCAAACTTTGCTCCCATTGCCTCTTCAAGTCTTTTCATATTCTTATCAATTTCTGCTTCAAGCCCAGCCGGCCATTTTTTGCCAAGTTCATAAAAAATGGCGCACGCTTCGGTCGTGATCGTAAAACCACCAGGAACCGGAATCCCCAACAAGGTCATTTCAGCCAGGTTTGCACCTTTTCCGCCAAGTAGTTGCTTCATCTGAGCGTTTCCTTCAGCAACTCCTTTGCCGAAAAAATGAACGAATTTTTTTTTGGTTTTTTTGGACGTTGTGGATTTGGGGTTCGATTTAGGTTTCATCGTCGCGGGCATTGCATCTCCTTTTAAAAAAATGGTTTACGATAATTTCTGGAAAGTGAAAAACGAAGTATTCTAGCTTATTATCAGGTAAAAATCTAGTGTTTTATGGCCTTTTCGAGCGCCTCGACACTCTTTATCTGGGAGAGGTCAGCAACATCAAAACAAAGCTGATTGATTTTCTTGACCAGAGCTTGACGGTTAAGCCGGATTTTGGAGTCTTCTGCATTTACCAAAACCTGATCGAAAAAATCATGAACCGGTTCATAAAATGCTTCACCATAATGCAGAATAGCTGATAAATATTTCTTTTCGTTCAACAAACGATGAAGGACATCTTCTTCCTTTGTGTAAATGGCGAATAATTTTTTTTCCAAGGGATCTTGAAAAATCGAGGAATCAATTCCAGTCGGAAGTTTTTCCTTAATTTCCTTTAAGATATTGGCAGTACGTTCCATGACTTTACAAGCACGGATGAAGGAATCGTCGCTGATTTTACGATTGAGCTGCTCAAATTTTTCGTAAACTTCAATCAATGAATCCATGTCAGTTGCCAAAATAGCTTCTAACAACTCATATGACTTTGTCCCCGGTTTTAGTTGGAGTTCAAAAATAAGACGGTCTTTGAAAACAGAAATTAATTGTTTTTGGATTTCACTTCCTGATTTAGAAATCAGATTTCCATATTGTTTGCAGCTGAAATCAATTAAATTCGAAAGTGAAAACTTTAAACGATGAGCTCTGACAATTTTGACAATACCGCCCGCTGCTCTTCTTAAAGCATACGGATCCTGACTTCCGCTCAGCTGAACACTGAGAGCCACTGCGCCGACTAGCAAATCGATGCGATCGACAATTCCAACTAAGGCAGCTTCTAAATTGATATTTTGTTTCAAAGAATTGTAATTTTCCGACAAATTTTGCGGCAGGTAATGACCTGAAATCGCCTTGGCAACTTCTTCGCTCTCGCCTTCCAAACGAGCATATTCGGATCCGGCCGTTCCTTGCAGCTCTGGAAATTCATAAACCAAATGTGTAACGAGATCAGCTTTTGACAAATGAGCCGCACGCTTTGCTCGGCTTACAATCTCTGGTGAAATGCCGCTTTCTTTTCCCAAAAATGTGACAAGCGCTTCCATTCTTTTTGTTTTATCCAGGTAAGAACCGAGAGAACCTAAAAAAATCATGTCTTTTAATTTAGTTGTTTTCGTTTCTAATTTTGTTTTTTGATCTTCGCTGAAGAAAAATTGAGCATCTTCCAGACGCGAAGTTAATACTGATTCATAATTCTTTGCGATTTGAGCGATTTTTTTTCTGGGTCCATTGATGACAGCTAGAAATTGATTGGTCAGTTTTCCTGCTGAGTTATAACACGCAAAAATTTTTTGATTTTTGCTCATGCAGGTTTTAAGGACTGCTACAGGAAGTTTCAAATAATCATTTTTGAAAGTTCCTTTAACGGGAAATGGTTCTTCAACTAAATGGGCAACGGTCTTGATGAGTTCCTGATTTTTACTTTGTTCATTAGGAAGATAACTTTCAATTTTTTCAAGACGACGGTTCTGATTCAAAACAACGTGATTTTTGAGCAGCAATTTTTCAAACGCTGACAAATCCGAACTTGTCACTTTTAATTTAGTGGGGGATAAAAAACGATGACCAAAGGTAAAAGGAGCGCTCGATACATCCGCAATCTTATAGCTTTGAAATTTTGTTCCCATGCAAGCAAACGTCCAGCGAATAGGCCGGGTAAATAAATAACCGGTCTTATCCCATCTCATTAATTTAGAGAATTCAATCTGTTTTGGAAGAGTTTCGAAAAAGTAACTTAAGGGTTTCCGTTCTTTTTTAAATTTGACACAGATCCGATCTCCTTTTGGTGTCGGTTTGTAATACACATCTGATTCCTGGCGATTCACGCTTTTTAAAAATCCGAGAAGTGCGGGCGTCGGTTTTCCATTTTCATAAGCTTGTTCTTTCTGAGGTCCTAATTTTTCTTCTTCTTGAATGTTAAGTGGTTTGAAGTTTTCAGCATGAATCACGATTCTGCGAGGAGTTGTAAAAACGTTAATCCGGTCAAATTGCCAACCGCATTCTGTTAACAGATTCGGAGCTTTTGCTCGTATCGAAGCTTCTGCGGCTTGAAAATATCCGGATGGAATTTCTTCGACTCCGATTTCGAAAAGTAACGAAGTCGATTTCTTTTGATTCATTTTGATCTTCGCAACGATTTTTTAGAAGATGACTTCGCAGACTTCCTGGAAAGCGGAAAACCAAGTGCTTCGCGCGATTTCAGATATCCTTCAGCACATGCTCTGGCAAGCGCGCGAACACGCCCAATATATCGAGGTCGTTCCGTAACACTCACAGCTCCGCGTGCATCCAATAAATTAAAGGTATGAGAAGCTTTCAAACAAAAATCATAAGCCGGCAAAACCAAATCGCGGGCGATTAGTCTTTTTCCTTCTGATTCATAATGATTAAAATGCTGCATTAATATTTCGATATTGGCTTCTTCAAAATTATATTTCGAAAATTCACGTTCACCTTGCAGATGAACTTCTCCGTAGGTTACGTCGTCATTCCATTGAATATCAAAAATCGATTTTTTTCCTTGCAGAAACATCGCAAGCCGTTCTAATCCATAAGTGATTTCACAAGACACCATTTCAAGATCAATTCCGCCGCACTGCTGGAAATAAGTAAATTGAGTAATTTCAAGACTGTCGAGCCACACTTCCCAACCCAGTCCCCAAGCTCCTAACGTAGGAGACTCCCAATCATCCTCGACAAAACGGATGTCGTAGGCTTCGACGGGAATGCCTACATATTTTAAACTGTTCAGATAAAGCTCCTGAGAATTTTGCGGAGCGGGTTTTAAAATGACTTGATACTGATAGTAATGCTGCGTTCGGTGCGGGTTGTCACCATATCGGCCGTCGGTCGGTCGTCGTGATGGTTCAACATATGCCGCTTTCCAAGGCTCAGGACCAAGAGCTCTTAAAAAAGTGTGTGGTGAAAATGTGCCGGCGCCCACTTCCAAATCATAAGGTTGAACAATGAGACAACCTTGTTGTGCCCAATAATGATTGAGATCAAAAATAAGTTTCTGAAAGGTATTTGATGAAGAGATGATTTTGGACATTGGAGTTGGTTCGAATTCTATCAGAAATGATATTGTGAATCAAGAATGGACAAAACAGAAAGAAACAACCCTTCCGTGAAACTTTCTATTAAGAAGCAGGCACAGAATGGTTGACTCAGCAAATAGAGGCCAGTATAATAATCGCTCTTACAAAATAGAAATGGATTGCAGCATGCATTACCGCCTCAACAAAATGGTCGTCCACGAACTCATTGACGGCGAAGCCATTATTATCAATCTGGATATAGGTTGTTATTATAATCTCGAAAAAACCGCAGCGGACATCTGGAATTTGGCTGTCCAAGGCATTCCCGAGAAAGAAATGATTAGGCTGCTCAGCCAAAAAAATGGCCGTGATCTGGACCAAATTGTTTCGGAAATTCACCAATTCCTCGACCAGCTTCAAAAGGAAGGGTTAATTATCACCGAACCTTCAGAAGAAACGATCCCGCAAAGCAAAAATATACCTTTGTCCTCTTCTCATTTTGAAACACCTGTCTTAAATAAATACACTGATATGAAAGAGTTCTTTCAGGCTGATCCCATCCACGATGTTGATGAACAAGGCTGGCCAAAAACCAAACAAAAAACTGGTTCCGGACAAAGTTAGTATTTCTCGGCCAACTTTTTTTGAAGCGTGCCGCCAAAATTTTGAGGAGGCCGCTTTCAAAACAAGCGGAATCATCGATTATCACTATGAGCTAGTCGGCCATAGTTTGCTTTTGCGTCTGGCAGGAAATGCTCTGGTACCAATCATCACACCGGCTATCGAACATTTAATTGCGCCGGCGGCGATTCTTCCTTCCTTAACCGTTTATCTATGGGACGCAACATCAACCGGCATCACGCTTCCTCCTTCCATTTTAAAAAAATGTGATTACGTAAGCGGTGATGATATGTTTGGTATTTATTCTCATCATTTCTTCTGTTTGTTTAATTTTTTGTCCCAAGAAGTCATTTTTTATATTCCCAATGATAAACTTATTCCGCAATATCAAATAGCAGCGCCTCTTCTCACCATCTTCCATTGGTGGATGCGGGAAAAAGGCTATCAATTGGCTCACAGCGCCGCAGTTGGTAATCAGGATGGCGGAATTTTACTAACCGGTAAAAGCGGCTCGGGCAAATCAACAGCGGCTTTAGCTTGCTTGGAATCTCCGCTTTATTTTATGTCGGATGATTTTGTTGTCTTTCACTGCGAAAAAAATGATTATTTTGCTGAAACTCTCTATTCATCTGCAAAACTGAACAAAAAACTTGTATCGAGATTTCCGCATCTCACAGCTTCTATGAATAATCTTGTAGAAAAAAAAGAAGAAGAAAAATGGCTTTTGTTTTTAAATCAAGATTACAAAAATAAAATCATTAAGCAATTTCCCATTAAAGCGGTAGTTGTATCGCGCTTCACCGACGGTCAGAATAGTCATTTATCAGAAATTTCAACCGTTTCCGCTTTATCAGCAATGGCGCCAAGCACCATGCTGCAATTAGCGGATGCGGACGAGCGAGATTTCGAAAACATTAAACGTTTGGTTCAATCGCGGCCATGTTTTCAATTGGAAACTGGAAAAGATTTGTCCCAAATTCCTGAAGTCATCGACAATTTATTAAAAAAACTCTAATTCAAAGAAAGTTCAATGTCAAAACCGTTGGTTAGCGTTGTTATTCCTCTTTACAATCGTGAGAAATATATTGGCGCTGCGATTCAAAGCGTTTTACGCCAAGATTATCAACCGATCGAAGTCATTGTTGTGGATGATGGTTCAACAGATAGAAGTGGAGAAATAGCCAAATCATTTAAGGAAGTCCGTTATTTCCATCAACCCCATCTAAACGCGGGCCCTGCTTTGGCTCGAAACACCGGAATCAAACAATCGAAGGGTGAATTGATAAGTTTCCTCGATGACGATGACATTTTTTTACCTCAAAAGATCCGTTTACAAGTAGATTATCTGAAAGCTAATCCCACAGTTGGTTATGTACTTTGTCGCCTCAAAAATATTTTGGAAACAGGGATTCCATATCCGAATTGGTTAAATGAGGACGACTCGACATACAATTATCTCTCATTTCTGCCCAGTACTCTAATGGTCAGACGATTCCTCTTTGATACGATTGGTCTTTTTGATACGCGTTTTACGCTGGGCGATGACACCGATTGGTTCTTGCGTACTAAAGAAGCCGACATCCAAATGGCCGTCCTTCCCGAAGTTTTGCTCGAACGCCGTATCCACAACACCAATCTCATGCATCTTTTGACAAATACGTCAGGGCAAAAAAATAATCTTCTAAAAATCGTCAAGGCAACTATTGATCGCAAGAAAAAAACAGGAACTGCGTCTGTCGTTTCATGAATAAACCTTTAGTCAGTGCAATCATTCCTGTTTTTAACGGAGAAAAATATCTGGCACAAGCGCTAAAAAGTATTGTTGAACAAGATTATCAGCCTTTAGAAATTATTGTCATCGATGACGGATCAACAGATGGAAGCAGCGACATCGCTAAGTCTTTTCCGAATGTAGGTTATTTTTATCAAAATAATGAAGGTGTAGCTTCGGCAAGAAATTTAGGTATCAAAAAATCAAATGGAGAATTAATCGCGTTTCTCGATGCAGATGATTATTGGTTACCGGGTAAATTACCAGCTCAGGTCGATTATTTACTTAAAAGCCCTTCCATCCATCTTCTTTTTACTCAATTGCAAAATGAATTAGAATCGGGCACTTCAATGCCCTCGTGGATAAATCCTACCAATGAAATCGACTATTTGCCTTCTGCTTTATTGACTTATAAAAAATTATTTAACGAAATAGGTCTATTCAACACAAATTTGGTTTTAGGAGAGGACACAGACTGGCTCGTCAGAGCAAAGGATAAAGGTTTTAAAATAAACGTACTGCCGCAAATTTTTCTTCATCGCCGAATTCATGAATCTAATTTATCCCATCAATCCAAAAAATACCGTTTGGATGCAATGTTCAAGATATCGAAATCATCCATTGAACGAAAAAAACAGATGGAACAAAGAAATCAAACAACCACGCCGGTGAACTTAGATTAAAACAGAAAGGGACAGCCGCTTTTTGGGGTCATATTGACCTTACTAAGACGAACCATCCCTTCCTCCCGCAATGTTCGGTTCCTTACCTTCTCACAAAGTTAAACAAGCCGAACACTACATAGTGACCTGATTTTTGATCTTCTCAAATTTAAAGTCTCCAATGCCGCGAACTTGCTTAAGCTCCTCAGTCGACTTAAAACCACCATTGGCTTGGCGGTAAGTAATGATTCGTTCTGCCAATGCGGGGCCAATGCCACGTACCTTTTGAAGTTCATCTGAAGACGCCTTATTAATGTTGATGACTTCTGAAGCCTGTGACTGGACCGCTTCTTGAGCCGGTTTTGCTGTTGCAAGATTGGCTGCTGGAAAATAGAAATTGGAAATCATGGTAGCCACGATCATCCAACCTGCTAATTTTGTCATGTTCATGTGTTTCACCTCTCTTTCAATTGGCAGGGATTCTACCGTATTATTATTTATTTGTCAATATAATTATTATTAATAATTATATTATGATTAGTTACTTTCCTATTCGTGAAAATTCATTGGAAAATCTGGCTGGCAGCTTTATAATTAATCATAATTAAAAGAGGAATCAAATGGGTCGAAAAAATTCAATGGCGGCGGAATTAGGCCTCAAAATCCGTGATTTAAGACGGCAAAAAAAAATAACGCTGATTGAATTATCGAAAATTACCGGAATCGCTCAAGCAACCCTGTCAAGAATGGAAACCGGTTTGATGCTTGGGACCATAAAAAGCCATCAGAAAATCGCAGAGACTCTCGGAATTTCGTTGGGCGAGCTGTACCGGGATTTAGACACAAGACTTGAAAAAATTGCTTATCAAACCGCTTCCATTGACCGAAAAATATCATCTAAATCTGATCAACTCAAATATGAGTTATTGACTCAGGAAATTTCGAAGAAAAAGATAACACCTCTGCTTCTTACTTTGGCAGGGCATGGAAAAAGTGAAACGGAAAAATCAGAACGAGGAGTGGAAAAATTTTATTTGGTTTTGGAAGGTACAATCATTATCCATCTAGATCAAAAAGAGTATACACTCAATCCCTACGATACTTTGTATTTTGATGCTTCTATTCCGCATCATCTTTCAAATCCCGCAGCAAAACAAGCACGAATTTTTTGTGCCGTCTCGCCTTCAAAAATCTGAAAAACTGTTACGTTAGGAAACTGACTTAAACAGCCATTCGAGGTAAGGTTTAAACCCTTTGGTAATTTCGAAGCCGATTATTTCAGGAACGGAATAGGAATGAAGTTTTTGAATCGCTGTTTCTATTTTTTTTAGCCTGCTTTTTTCTGTTTTGATCAGGAGAAGTAGTTCATTGGCTTGGTCTAATTTATTCTGCCATCTAAAAATCGACTTTACGTTTGGAAGAATATTAACGCAGGCTGCGAGTTTTTTTTCTACGAGGAATCTTGCGATTTTATTTGCTTCCCGTAAATTGCCAACAGTGGAAAGTAAAACGTAAGGCGTTGATTTTGTTTTGGAAGGACTCACGCTCTAACTTTTACGGGCACTTAAACGGGCTGAGTATCCGGTGGATTGATCTCCCAACATCACATGCCCTTCACGGGCCAGCCAACCCAGACTCATGAGAATAAGATCCTTCGGCTTTCCAATTCCCTTAGCCAATTGATCTAATGTGGCACTTTCGTGCTTGTCCAGATAGTGCCAAATATCTCCTGCGGTAATTCCGATCTCAGTAATCATTTTTTTCCCGTATTTGTGGTTAATCTTACCAGATAAGTTTTTAAATTACAAACGGTTTCGAGGAATAAGAAGAAAAAAACTGAATTAAGCGACGCTCATTTCGACAGCCAAATCGCCCAGCTGAGCATCACCTTCAAGAGAAGTGCTATCGATTAAAATATTAACCTTATGAATTCTTGTTAAGTCAATCCCCGTGTGAATGATCTCTTTCAACAATTCATAGTAGTGCGCCGTAATGTCAACACCTGAAACATACCCGCTTACTTTATGTCCTTCTTGATCTTCGAGTTCTAATTTTAAACGTTTTAATTTTTTATTGGATTTGAATCCAAAAACAGCATTTTCAATTGTGAAATCTTTCAGCTCATCAAATTGAAACGAAGCGAATGCGATACGGCCTTCAGCTTGAAGTTGAAGGACATTAAAATTGAGAAGTTGATTTTGATCATTAATATTGGGAATGAGTGGTGCAAAAATGGGAATGACTTGTGAAGGAAATTGCTGAAATGTAATTTGATGAATAAAGAAATCGGCATTGGATCCGCTCACAGAAGGATTAGTCGTCAGTAAAATCAATCGAACGTTCGACAATTCTGGATTAGAACCAATTGAAATGCGCTCTGTCTTCACATTATTTCCCGGCTGTGTAGTGACCGGAAATGAAGCAAGTAAATGGTCCGACTCATCCTTAAGCTCAATCACAAATTGATTGGGTGCTTGGCCTGAATAGCTAATAACTAATTCATGATTTCGCGCATCGTAAGTTTCATTTGCTTTCCAGAAATGACCGCCGAAGTCGCTCACGTCATTACTATATTTAATTTGCGTTCCAAACACATCCGTATCGACACAATTTGCGTGAATGCAAGGAGTGCCGCCAAGCGGTCCTTCATTTTGGACATTATTGATTACGGCAAGACTATTGACCGGAAATTCATCAGGAGGAGCGGCTGGATCTAAGCCAATCGGTGGAATGTTCAGATTCAAACTGTTGTACAGACCTTTGTAAGTTGACAAATAGCCGCGATTCTTGAGATAACTTTCCATAAAATCTCCGCCGGAACCAAGAAGCCCTAAAATGGAAGATCCTTGATCGATGGTATTAAATACATTAGCAAAATCCGTAGCAGATCTAAGGGCGTCGACAAAACCGCGGCTCGTCACTAATTCCGGATATTGCCGCGTAATCTTATACAACCAGGAAACGACCAAGGTTGGGTTAAGAACAAAAGCGCTTGCGAGCGAATAAATAGAAGCCACATTTGATAAAATTGGCTCTGTTGTTTCAGATGCTCCGGGAATACCGATTTTTCCTTGATAGCCTCCCCCCGGAATAGCACTTGCAGAAACAAATCCTGGAAGTTGATTTCGATTCGAAAAATCAGCAGCCGTATAAAGATAATTCTGCAAAGCAGTGTTTATTGATGGAATATCTTCTTCATTGGACCAAAGCAGCGGCCAAAACATTTGGAAGGCGCCGCCATCGAATGGTGCCAAATTAGTTACGTTATGACCAAATTGATCTTGATAAACTCGAATGGTTGCAATTAAATTGTTCCATGCCTCGGGTGAAAATCCATACCTGGCGATCACAAACGCAACACCGGAACGAAATTCGTTGGCCAAGCGATCAATTCGAGTATCTTCAAATTGTCCTTTTTCAGTATTAAACGCAGCATAAAATCTTTTGTTAATGACATTGCCCGACGAAGTGGAAATAACCGTATCGGCCGAATAAAATTGTTGATATCCATTTTTTTGATTATCTAAAAATTGATCCGCGCTCGTGACGATATCATGCGCTAAAATTTCTGCTTGCGGTGAAAGTGTATCTAATGATTCTAAAATTCCGCTCAAAACTGCGATGCTTTGACTCAGATTGGCATTGTCTCCAAACGTAATAAACGGATATGTAGGTGATGGTCCAAAAACCGGAATGGTTGGAGGTATGTCATAGATCGCCGGAAGCAAACCATTCATCCCATCATTATTTTGCATGTCATGAAGTTTGGTTAAGACTGTCGAAATTTCCTGAAGCGCTTGTTCTCGAGTCATTCCGTTATCCAAACTGCCTCTCACTACTTCACCCAAAATCTGAAGATAAAATCCAATATCTGTCAGTGTGGTGAATTTTCGCGTAATTCCGTTTTCAATTTGATCGAACGGCAAATGAGTTATAGGATCAACCCCAACTCCTAGTTGAAAATATTTGAGCTGTTCAGAAATAATTTGCCGGCGCATGGAATCAAATTCAGGAATTAAAAATGGCGGAGTCGTGTCCACTCCTTTAGCTCGTACTCTTAAAATTCCGGTTGGATTCGTGACGGTTGCTCTATTGACGGAGAAACGAATCGCCTGAATGTGAGTTAAATCTACCGGCGAATTTAAAGCTTGAAAATATACTGCATAAAACTGCTCTTGTTCTTTAACATCAACTAAAGTCTCCACTGATTTGGCGCCGCTGGCATCGATGATTTCAACTTGGACTTGATTGGTTCCCGTTGCCGAAATACCAAAAACCAGACGATTAAGTGATGATAAATCACTGGATTCAATAACGTACGGTGTTTCCAAATCATCAAACCGGATGGTCAAACGAGAATGAATATCAGAACTGGTAAAATCGTAATTAAGCTGGGTTAATTCATTTGATATTCGATCAATCGAACTCTCTGCAGTCGTGGTTGGAGTTTCCGGAAGCAACGTTACATCTTGTTGAGAAAAACTGCTTGAAGGAGAAATCGGACCGGGCACAGGAATGATTACGGGAGCTGGAATCCGATTGACTTCCAAACCGCCTTGTTTGTTCGCCCCTTCGACAACGAATAACATAAAACGAACTTTCGTTAAATCGACATTATCCAAAATATTTGTCGGAACAGACCAAACCTGCTCGTTTGCTGCGGTGATACCTGTTAAGAACACGGCGGATTTATGATCTTGATCATCCGTAATTTCAAATTTGACTTGAGTCACATCACCTCTAATACCAAAATCCAATTCTGTCAATCCGCTCAAATCAAAAGTTTCAATTTCAGCCGTTCCAAAATCGTCATAGGTAAAGCCACCTGCCGCAAAACCACCCGGGTTGGTATTAAAATTAAGAATAAAACCGCGATTCCCTTGACTGTCCGTAATCGTACTGTTATTTCCGGCAGGCTTCACAATCGTATTTGTTGGATTTCCTGGAAGCGTACTCATATTTTGAGGCGTTTTGGAAGAATTAGGACCAATAGACGGGGTAAACACAAAGAGTCCCCAATCAATATTAAGGGTCTTCGTCCCAGATCCTGCTTCGGTAAAGACAATTTCTTTCACTTGTGTCCGGTCAATGCCTTCGATTTGGTTTAAGTCAATGAAGTACTTC